>JAEEGJ010001899.1_pt1 | contig 402886 bp, 536 predicted proteins | sample 8958761 | NCBI WGS metagenome assembly JAEEGJ01 (sample SAMN16246546, study PRJNA631951) | gut metagenome | biome: gut microbiome; feature: rumen; material: RS-attached | host: Bos | place: Iran: Karaj | collected 2018-10 | reverse complement strand
ACTAATCTGGAAAAAGCAAAGCTAAACTAAATTAAATTATGTTGAATGGTCACAAAGTTCGAAGAGTTACAAGACGCACCTACGATCAATACAATCGCTTTGACTACTCATATTTACCAGATAACTTAAACCCTGTAAATCCAACGCAGTTGGAAAGTCAGTACGATGAAATTATTGGTGCTGTACAAAAAAGAATTGTAGAAGCATATGAAAAGGCAAAAATAACTCCTCCAGAGGACCTTTTTGATCCTTCAACATCTCCAGCTACACTGTTAAACGATGTAAATGCTTTAATGAACAGATTGAAAGGTAATCCACTTTCAGATTTGTATGATGGTTTAGGAAGTTTTGATGCATTAGCACCTTTCATGTCTTCACCAGAAAAAGCTGATGATATTTGGAATCATCCATTAAAGTTAAATTGTAGTGATATTGAGCTTACATTAAAAAATAAAAATGTAGATTTATCCAAAGTATCATTAGCCGATGCTGCAGCCTTAATGGATGCTGATAATCCAAACAAACCTAGCGATAGCTCTTCTGATAAGGATAACGGTCCAGGTGTTGGTAACAATCCATTAGATCCAGGTACAGATAATTCTGATTCAGCAAAAACAATTAAAATAACTTACGAAGGTTTGCAGCCAAATGAAGATATGTCTAAGTATCCAAAGACTGCTTTGGAATCTGAATGTCCAATAACTTTGGAAATTCCTACGGAAACTCCTACAAATAAAATATTTGGTGGCTGGTTCTATGATGCTGTTTATAATCGAAAAATAGCAAACAATAAGTTAGACTGGCCAGGAAAGGATATTACAGTCTACGCTTATTTTAGAACACCAGCAGCAGACGATAGTGATGCAGATGGCGGATTAGTAAACGATAATAAAGATTTTGGAGAAATAGCAGATGTTAATGAATGTGACTTAATTGAATTAGCATTCTTAAAAATCATTCTTATCATTGTTATTGTAGCCAAGATTTTAATTACAGTTTTAGTACTTGTAGTATCTATTCTAAAAACTGCTGCAGAAGTTATAAAGGAAGCTCAACTTTGTTGGATTAACCCTCCAATGTTAACATCTTTGATTGGTTATGTAATGCAAAGATTAGGAGCTATCATTTTCCAAATCTTGGGTATGATTTTGCTTAAACTTTGGGCTATGTTAAACTTGGATTGTATTTCAAAAAATACAGTAAATACAATTGCTCAAATTAACGCTGCATTAGCAGGTATTACAGACTTAATCGGTACAGTAGATACATTAGCAATTAACTTCTCAGACAATAGTGCGGACCTTTGGCAAGCTGTAAAAGATTCTATAAAGAATATGAAACAGCAATTAGAGGAACAGGCACAGAAAGTTTGGGATGATATGTCAAATGTAGGAGAGCAATTCAAAGCCGCAGGTAAGGATATTGCAGAAACTTATAGCAATCCTGCAGCATATTTGGCTGCAGTACCTCCAGAGATTAGAAATTCAATTTCAGAAGATATCAATGCAATAAATGACTTGAAACAAAACATTTTGAGCATGCAGACAACTATAAACAACATCACCAATAGGAATGGTAAAATTCAAAATGATACTCCTAGAGGTGTTGAAACAATGGTATTTTCTAACTAAACAAAAAGAAATCCGGACCAATTTGATCCGGATTATTTTTTATTCTATAAAACCTATTTTGCTTTATGTGCTTTAAATACTTCGGCTACTGCTTTTACTGCTCGTTTTGCTTCATCTGGCTCCCAGCCTTGACTAGTTAAATTCTGTATAGCCAATGCATATTTCTGGGCTGGTGATGCGTTTGCTAAAGCTTCTGCTGAAATTCCTGGAATGCTTGGTGCCTTTACTTCTGGCTCACCTTTACTTGCATCATCATCTGTATCCAATTCAACTTTGAAGTTTAATTTTTCAAACCATTTTTTAAGCTGCTCAATAGAATCATTGTCAAGATCTTCATCTGAATCTTCGTTGTACTTATCTAAGAAAGCTTTATTAAGAACTGGGTCTTCGTCAGAATCTTCCTGATATTTAGCAAAAAGGTCTCTAACACGTTTAAAGCTAAACTTTGTGTTATTCTTTCTAGCATCGATTCTTTCATCTACAAGGTCTTTAAGTTCTTGCATAAATTCTTTAGGCTCTTCTTTGCTTGTTTCTGGCTTTTTCTCTTCTGCTGGATTTTTTGCTTTATCCTTTTTTGTTGAATCCTTCTTCTTTGGTGTTTTTCCTAAAACAAGTAATGCTTCTCTTGCTGTATTTATTTCTTCTGTAGAATATGGGAAAACAATCTCTTCTGTATTCTTAAACTGATATTGTTTTAAGTCATCTATAGAAATTTCTTTTCCTTCATTATCTGCTAACTTGTTTTTAAGGTCTTTAATTGCTTTCTTTGCAAACGATACTAAAGATTTCTTTTGTGGCTCTTCTTGTGGTTCTTCTGCTGTAAATGCTGTCTTAAACGCTTTCTGTACATCTAATAATTCTGAAACTGTTGCCTTTCTTGTAAATGTAGCAATAACTGCTTCACCATTATCTGCCAAAGCGGCATCGTTTACTTGACATAGTTTTGAAATGCTCTTTATTGCACTTTCAAACCTCTTATGGATATCTTCTTCAGTTAATCCTTTTAAGTTAACATTGTAAACTTTTAACTGACTTGCACCTTCAATAATTTTTCCAGACTGTAAATATGCAAATAAGTAAACTGGTTGTTTTGATGCAAGGTTTCTTATAGCTTTGTTTGCACCTTTTGCTGTTCTCCAAGCTTTACTCAAATATTTTGTTTTTAATGTTCTTTCTGTTTTCTTACCTGCAACGATTGCTTCCAAGGCTTTCTGTGTTTCTTTTGATAGTTTTTCTCCAGAATCATCTAAAAGGGTTTCAACATCTACAGTACTGTTATCTGCTAAGCATCCTAGTTTTGATTTTAAGAAGTCTTTTAGGTCTTCTGGTGAAAGAGCCTCGTTAAGGTTTAAGCTATACATGTCTAAATCGTTTTGAAATTGCTCGTATAGTTTTCCAACTACTATATTTCTTGATGTATCTTCTGTAAAGTTGTTTACTGGAAAGTTGTCTAAAGTAGATGTCCAACCATCAGAATCTTTTTTGATGTAGAATAATTGGTCTTTATTCTCTCCGAATATGTATCTGGCCATCGATTATCTCCTTTGGTAATACATAAAATTAGTGAAAACTTTACTATATTTTAGACAACAAAAAATAAATCAAAATAGAGTAGTTTCAATATGTATTATGATGAATCCGACTACACAATGATGTTTTCTGAATTAGGTTTCAATCTACCTCGAGGACACTCTGGAATGGTTTCCTGTCCTTGCCATAAAGATAATCATCCTTCAATGTCTATTAATCTCACAACAGGTTTGTTTAACTGCTTTTCTTGTGGCTTTCATGGTAGAGTAGATAAGCTTTATAGAGAAAAAACAGGTAAAGCTTATGGTAAAAAATCAAACTATTCTGCAACAGATTTAAGAAACATTTTTAAGTATCGAGAAAGACCTGTAATAGTATCTTCAAAAAAAGATTACTTTAAAGCAACATTCAAAGTGTACAAGAATAGTATACTTAAAGATTGGCTAAAGTTTAGAGGTATTGATTTTAATGTAGCAGATACAGCAAAAGTTTTTTATGGCGAAGCAAAAATAACTTATAAGAATGAAAATAATGAAACAAAAGAATATACTGTACATGATAGAGTAATGTTTCCAATTTATGATGAAAAGCATCAAATGTGCAGTCTAGAAATGAGATTTCCATTCTTTGGTACAGAATCTAAAGCATTCAAAGATTCTGTAAAGAAGGTTTTGTATCCAAAAAACAGTTCTGTAAATCTTTTGTATGATTCCGAAAATCTCGATAAGACTAAAAAGCTTTATGTTCTAGAAGGCTTAATGGATTGTTTAGCATTTAGGTCTTTAACTGGAATAAAAAATAGTACATCTCTTTTTGGTGCAATGATTACAGCTCATCAAAAAGAATTATTAAATGAATTCCCAGAAGTTTGTTATGTATACAATAACGATACAGCAGGATTGAAATCCTTACAAAGCTTAAAGCAAAGCTATAAAGGAGTATTTTCAGAATTAAAACCTGCTAATTCATACGATGATGTTGGTGAAATGGCTATGAACAATTTTAAGGAGGTTACTTCATGGTTGAAGACAGAAAAATTCCGGAAATAGAGGAAAAATTAACAAAGCTTTTTAAGCACATTCCTTATAGAAAGTATAGAGTCTCAAAAATGTGTAACCAAGCTACCAGTCTTACAATTGTAGCAACTTCGCCAGATTCGTTTGCTGAACCAATTGTAACTGTTGTTGAGAATGCAGATGATTTAGATATCAAAGCTATTGTAAAAGCCGTAAAGGATAATATTCCTGAGGAATTTCTTAAAATTAAAATATCAAATATCTCTTCAAGCTTAAACGATATTTCGTACAATTTCTCTGTAGATAATATTCCTGAAAGTTTTGAGATTGCTAAATTGCCATATAGACAATTGCTAATTAAGCTTTCAGAGAATAAAACATTCTACATAAACTTGTGCACACCTTCTTATCATAGACTGTTAAGTATTTTTGATAGAATTCTGGATTGGCCAGGAGAAGTATCTTTTGAACAAGTTGCAAAAAGCTTAAAAAGAAAAGAAGTCGTAACTTTGATGCTATCTTTAGCAAGTAATGTCTAGTAGAGGTACTAAAGGACTACCATCAAGACCAGTAGCTGCACCGAGCATACCGCAAAGCTTGAATCCGTGCTTTCCTAAAGATGTTTTATCTCTTCCCCATAAGATGATTTTGTCAGCTGTTATTTCTATACTACCAGCCTGAATACGAATAAAGGAAGACCTTTTATCTGGAGAACCTACTCTGAGATAGATTTGATCTTGAGTAAATGCAAATGTTGTACCTGACTGAAGCATCATAAATCTTTCTCCAGTTCTTACATTTACAACATCCAAACCTACAGATGTCTTTTTACCAGAACTAGAAATACCTGCTTCATTGTAGGCACTTACTGCTTTTACATTACTAAAAAGTACTTTAAGATCTGAATAAACTGCTGAATCTACATTTAAGTGACATCTTAATAAATGCTCTTTAAACTTACTAAATCCCCAAGCGTCATTTACGCCGGTATCGTCGATATTGTACTGGTCGTTTGCCTCGCACATAACCCAGCCTGTAAGATAATCACTTGTACAAACAACCCAGACCTTTGTAGCTGTATTTATATCGTTACAATCTTTTTCAGAAACACCTTTGATAACTTCTGTAGGATTGAAATAAGCATAATTTGGCAAATCTTCAACAGCATAGCCAATCATTTCAGGTAATACTCTAACTTTAAGCATATCTGATTTTGCAGGCATGTTATCGTAAATTACTGCACGACGAATGTAGAGCTGTGTTTGTTCATTTACACGCTCCTGAGCCGCCATCTGCTTTATAAAGAGGTCTGTTTGTTGCATAAAATATTTAGTTTGACTTTAGAATAAATCGTGCTTTTTGAGAATATCGAAAGAAAGATCAATATCTTTTTCGTTCACATAATGACCTTTACACAAGTCTCCGGAACTGTAGTAGTCTATACAAAAACAATCCGTAAGCATTACTCCCAAATACATTTTGTCAACTTCCAAAATCATATTATCTTGAAGAAGCTTTTTTGAAAAATCACTGTTTAAATCCCAATAATCGTCTGGATATTGTTGATTTAACTTTTCAATAACGTTAAGAAAGGAAGGTAAATCTATATATTGGGTCTTTTTACAATCCAGTTCGAAAGGAAAGCCAATTTTTAGAATTTTTTCAATTAAACAATTGTTGAGAATAACATCACCGACTTTTAAATCCTTTACCTTTACATGTGCATGGTTTGCTGTAATTTTGCTATTTTCATTAACCAAAATAGCTTTATAACCTTCAGCTGTACTTAACTCAAGTTTGTAATATAAATCTGTTTTTCTCATTTGTATAAAATATAGTTGTTAGTACTTTAGAGGATTTGTATTCAACTTTTCATTACCTTTAGAACTTAAAGTGAATGTACGATCTGGGTATGTAAGGTTCCAAACCTTCTCAATTATTAAGTCTCCTGCCATTGGATATCCATACTCATCCTTATGATCGAAATCAAACTTTATATCAACCTTTGTAAAGAGAATATCCTGCATAGATACCATAGGAGTCACTACACCTAGAACATCAGCTAAATCTTCTAGATTTGTTTTGTTTACTGAAGGATAACCCATTTTAATTGAATATGCATACTTGCTTAAAGTGCCGTAAAAGTCACTAGTTACAGAACCTACTTTCTTTGGAACAAAGTTTATTAAGTTCTTCAAAATGTTTGGCATAGACTCCTGAGTCTTACCCTTACCACTGTTCGATGTTAAAGTAATTTTATTTGAGTCCTTAATAGCACTTGCACCTTTTTCCACTGCATCCTTTACAGAAAATGCTCGCTTTGGCCAAGTAATGCTTTTTTGATCATCCCCAGAGTTTGCATCTACCAAAGCTTTGTCCTTAGCAAGTTGCATATACTCTTCTGCATCAACATTGTAGTCAGCTGTACCATCATCATTTTTGTTATCATTGTTAGTCTTCCAAGCCCTACTAATATCGTCTCCAGCACCTGAGTAAACGGCTTTAGCAGCGTCTCTTAAGTTTTTGTAGTATGTATCACTGTACTTGAAGTACTTTTCTGTATTGAAGAATACTCCGTCCTTAAATTCTACTTCTTTTATTTGAATGTCACCAGCACCCATATCTTGTAGATTTGTAGCTGTATTTGTCATATCAGTTATTACATCGTAAGCCTTGTATGCTGTATTCTTTGCAGTATCTATAGCATCTGTAAAAATTTGGTTTATAGCTTTTACAGCAATTTGCTGAGGATATGGAGCAGGTACAGTATTAGGACCCATCTTCATTAAACCTTTATACTCTTGTGAATCAACAACAGTAGGGAATAAAGCAGTCTTTAAATGTGTTAAAGGCTCCCAAACCTCTTTTCTTGCACTAAACAAATTACATTTTCCATAAGCAAAGTGTATTGTTAACTTTGAACCACCTAAAGGTTCAAGAATTGGCATATCTGCTCTGTATGGAATGTTGTAATTGTAACCATATGTAAAGTCGTTAATAAGAGCAGTAGCTTCTGCATCATCTTTTCCTGTAAAGGCATTCCAAATAGCATACAAAAAGATTGCTGTATTTCTTAAAGTATCCTCCTTTTCAAAGTTTACATTCTTCATCATAGGAATTTGCTTAACAACAGCATTCATTGCCATACCAACTGGCTTTAAAGTCTTCTCAAGAGTTTCTTCAGCATATTTTGTACCTGACTTAAAGTTTTCTGTAAAAGATGCACCTAAGTTTTGTAAACATTTTGAATCTACATCACCATACCATGACCAGTAAACATCCTTGTCCCTGTACTCGGTGTTTTTAAAGCTACTGGAATTAAAGCCAGTTAAGGTACATTTTTTGCTAGTGTCTAATAAATATGTCGAAGTCGTTGCCACTTTTATAGTCCTTTCAGTATAATAAAATTAGTAAAGCTCTATAGAGTAGAAAAAAGCTATTTTTAATCTACTAATTATAAAATAACATTACAAGAAAGCTTAAAAGTTTCTTATAAGGAGATAAATTATATGGCTAAAACAACATGGAGATTTGAATTTGTTGATATCAACAAATCCATAGTTATTAACGAAGCAGAAGCAACATGGACTGGATTTGCCGTAATTCGTGCACCAAAAGGAACAACTCAGGCAATGTATGTTCCTCCAAAGAACAGACAAATGATTGAGACAATGTTTGGTTATGCTTCAGCTGATTGGCCTGATATTTTCGAAGTTATCGACTTCAATCAGCAATACGGTGTTTACATTTCAGCACCTACAGTAGATGTAGCAGAATTTCCAAACTATTTTGGTGGAGTTTATTTTACAAAATACGGTCTTTTGGAGATGTACAGATGTACAGATAAGAAAAATCCAAACTTTGAGATTGGATTAAAGGTTGGTGCTGAACCTGTTTCTTTACCTGGCGTAGATGCTTCAACATTTACATTGGCAAAACTTAACAATCCTGGAGAGCAGGCATTGATTACTATTACAGGAATTGATGCAGATGTTTACAAGAAATTAAAGTACATTGACTTTAGTTGGACAGGAAATGTTCCATTCAGATACAAATTGGATAAGGTAAATGGATGGTTGTTACCAGATAGCTCTTCTGTTTCAGATGCAGCTGCTCAGAAAATTGTTTGTGGTTCATTCCAGTTGAACGCAGATACAAGAAAGTATGATTTTGTTATCGGTGGTGCAAAAGCTGACCAGCACGGTAACACATTTACATCTTCAATGAATACAGCTAACGATGAAAGAACATATGGAATTCCATACATCGATTTCAGCGGAAGAACATTCAAGGCTGACAGTGTTTATGACTACAGCCAGTATATGACAGTTGGTGATACGACTTATGATACTGTTGATGAATGGGTTGAAGGTGACGATTCTGGTTTACCAGCAGCAATTTTGGATGCTATCGTAAATGGTGGTACAGTTCTTACAGCTGAAGGTAACAAATTAAAGTATGAAAAACCAATTTCAGAGTCTTTCAAGCTTGTTTACGATGTAAATGGTGATGTTTATTCTTATCACGTACAGCCATCTCAGACAGCTGCTGAAACAAAGATTTCTGTTGGTAATATCGTTTACGATAAGTACAACTATACAAGAAAATTGTATTATACTTCTAAGGTTTATACATCTTTGCCAACACCAGAGACATCTGCAAAAGCATTTGCTAAGACATTCACAGAGGATGGTTATTTAGCTTTAGCATACACAGATAAGAACAACGATGGAGAAACAACAAACGAAGCATTAAGAATTTATGCTTACTTGGAAGAAGAGGATGATGAGACAGATGAAGTTACAGCTTCTTGGGTTGATGTAACAGGTGAATATGCAACAGATAGCGTACTTGCTTTCGATACACTTGATGCTAGACCTAACAATGACATTCATCACAAAATCTTCAGAGTTGGTGAATCTTCATTAACAGAAATGACATTGGATGCTACTGACGAGGATTACGTACTTACAGAAAATGTACTTTACAACTCATACTTCTCAAAAGCAGTTGAAAAGGATTCAGAAGGTGAAATTCATACTTCTGGTGCATTCACAGGTTCTTTGGATGAGTTTGGTACAGATGAAAACGGTACAGACAACTATTGGGAAGAGTTAATTCCTCCTGGAGATTCAGTTGTATATGCTGAACCATATGTTGTAAGAACATTTGATGAAGATTTGGATGATCGTGGTATTTACACAGGATTCAGAATCGATGGCGATGCAACAATTTCAGTATCAGGTCAGAGATATGTTGATTATGTAGTTGAAAAGAACATAAAAGATGGAAAGACAGGTGGTGATGTAACAACAGCTAAGCCAGCTATCCAGAAGAAGTTTGCAAAGATTGTTAAAGAAGGTCTTATTGAGGCTGCTAAACCAAAGTACGAAGATTGTTCAGTATTCTTCGAATGTACAGGTCTTGAAGCAGTTAAGACTTATATCAGTGCAATCAGAACTGCTCACTACACAGCAACAATTGTTACACCAAAGAATCTTACAAGTATTGAAAATTGTAAGAAGTACACAGTAACAGGAAGATGTAGAGGTACTGCACAGTATGCTCAGGAACTTTTGTACAAGGATAAGAATCTTAGAAAGAAGTATTATGCTTGTCCTATCGGAGCTGTTGCAGCAATGTTGATGAGAATCATGGAAGAGGCTCTTGGTGGTGTTGCTCCTATGTGGATTAACGAAGGAAGTCTTGGTGGACAAATCACAGATTTGTTACAGAGATCACCAATTAAACCTCGTTGGGACTTTACAGATCCTGATACAAAGATATTTGACGAAAAGGGTATTAACCCAATCACAATGGACGAAGATGACGGTGTTATGATAACATCTCAGAGAACAACAGAACAGAATGCAGGTGACTGGAGTTCATTAGGTCACTCAATGTCATTCGACTTGTGTAAGAGAGAGATTCGTGACAACGTAATGAAACCACAAATTGGTAAGAAAATCAGTCCACACTGGATTTCAAAACGTCAGATGCAGGTTGATAGAATTCTTGGTAAGAGAACTGGTGGCGATGATCCAATTTGGGCTTACGCACATTCTGATATTGCTAGTGCAAATAACGATTACACTAGAGCACAGAAGATATTCAACATTCCAGTTGAAGTAAGAGTATGGCCATTCAGTGAAAAAGTAAGATTAAGCTTTACAAACTTGAGCCAGATTACTACTGTAAGTGATTAATTTTAGCCATAAATAAAAAGTTAAGGTGCAGCAGAAATGTTGCACCTTTTTTATTCTTTAAAGATAATTTAACCAATCGTTATCGAGAACAGCCCAAGCAATAACCAATCCAACGCCGATTGCTATAAACAGTATCCAGAAAAGTACCAATGGCCAATTTCCATAGTACAAATCTTCTCTTAAGGCTTCGCAAGCTTCAACAGTATTAGGATATTCATACAATGCATTATCTGTACCAATATCTTTATTGTTGATATGTAAAAATGCAATACCGGAAGCTTTCGGAGGTGTTCCGTAAATAGTCCACCTATCATTACCGCTTCGATTGTAACCAACCTGATATGAATTTGGAAAGTGTATTGTTCCGTAAGGAAACTTTACACCACAAAAAGTTGTATATGGAACACGCAAACTGTAATCCCAAACATTATCCCAAGTGTAATAAGTTTCAGTTGTATACGTTGTATGTGTTTTTCCATTTACTGTGTGATGATGGGCTACTCGACGTGTATGCTTTGTATAATGTTCCTTTTCAATGTAGATTTTAGCATACTTGTGCGAACGAATAGGTTGCATAGCAGTCATCAAACCACTATCTGTTTTTTCGAATCTTCCAATCCAGTCTGCAACCGTAATAGGATTTACTGCTTCCAAGTCACCGTAAGCAAATATATCTGTGCCTTGTTCTGTTTCGTATGCTTGAACGAAAGTGGCATCATCCTGAGTAAAATATGCATTAGCATATTTCATGTTACGGTTATCAACAGCTGTCTGAATTTTACCGTGAATGAAGAAGCCGAGCATTACGTAAATTGCAAGTACACCAATGCCAAAAATCAATTCACGGAGTGTAAGTTCACCATTAAAAAGATAACAAATAGTTCGGCTTCCTTTTCTCATTGCTTAGTCTCCAAATGTTTTTGGTTTGCCTTTGTTTGGAAGCTTTACAGAACTTCCATCGTAAAGGTCTTCGAATACTTTAACTTCATAACCAGTAGCACTTAAAAAGTTACGACGAGGCCAAGCACGAGTGCAAACTCGATATTCACGAACCGCACGAGAGTACGCATTATAAGTCGTAGCCACTTTTGAATTGTAACGCTGCACAGCTGTCATGTATTCTTTATAAAGGTCTGCTGCTTTTAGTTCAGGATATTGTTCATGTACTGCATTGATATAAATCTTAGCCTGTTCATTCGCTTTTGCAAGTGTTTCACTGTTCTTAGCAACTGCCTCTGAAGAAGTGCCACCAACACGAGCCGCAACGATATCCCTAAGAGCATCACCTTCATAATTCTTGTAATCCTTAACAGATGCAACAAGAGCCTCAAGAGAATCGAACATTTCGTTCTGAGCTGTTGCTACTTTGTCAAGCTGCTCAACAACCAAATTCTCTTTTGCAATAGCTGTATTCTGCGAAGAGAATACTCCAACAACGATTGCAAGTATCAAAAGGACTGTAGCCCCGATTGCAATCAAAATTCCACCGAGTTTAGACATTTTTGCCTCCATATTATATTTTATTGATTTTGTGTTTTACTGTAAACAGTTTCGTCATCAATGACAACCTTTTCTACAGTGCTTCCTAGCTTAAGACCATAAGCTGCTGTACCTGTTATTGTACCTGGATGAAAAGCAGCATAATCGATTTCATCCAAATTGTCACCTGCAAATGTCCAGGTATCTTTTTCTATGTAACGTGTTTCAACGCGACCATCTGTGTAAAAAACCTTCATTGTGCTAAGCACGAGTCTCTTTTCAAAATCCATATCTTTGTACCTCAGCTAATATTATAGGTGTTTTCAAGACATAGTTTTCAAAAAAAGTCTTAAGGAACTAACTAAACTATACTACAAATACAAAATTGGATTCACGAGTTCCGTTCCGTATTCCTCGTGAAGTTATTAAAAACAATAAAACAAGAAGGAGTTAAAAATGGCAGAAAATGTTCTTAAAGCCAAAATTGTGTACGATAATCGTACAGACATGTCAGTAGTTCCAAATCAGGAAATCGTTAAAAAAGCAGTTTGCGCAGTATCAGGTGGAATGGATTCCGCTACTTGTCTTTTTCATGCTGTAAAACTTTACAGTAAGGAAAATGTAGTCGGTGTATCAATGTATTATGGTCAGAGACATGACATTGAGATTACAAAAGCAAGAGCTGAATGCGACAAACTTGGTGTTAAGTTTTATGAACTTAATCTCACTCCTATTTTCTCAATCAACAAAAACATCTCAGCACTCTTAAAAGGTTCAGAAAAGGAAATCGTTCAGAACAAAGATTATGCAACAATTATGCATGAGAAGATTGAAAAAGGTGAAGCACCTATTTCTGACGAATACATTCCAAACCGTAACAGTTTGTTCTTGAACACTTTGTGTGCTATCGGTCTTCAGCAGTTTGAGAATCATCCATTCGCAGTATTTACAGGTATTCATTCTGACGATGTTTTGAAGCAGGAAGGATCAAATGTAGGTGCTTATCCAGATTGTTCAGCAGAATTTGCTACAGCAACAAACAATGCACTTCAGATTGCAACTGCAGGATTGTGTTACATTTATACACCACTTGTAAACAAAACAAAAGCACAGGTTGCTGAGTTTGGTACAGAAAATGGAATGACAAAGGAAGATTTTAACGATACTTGGTCTTGCTACAAAGGTGTAGAAGATACTCGTACAAAGCAGTGCGGTAAATGTCCAACATGTATCGATAGAATTCATGCTTTGGTAAAAGGTAAAGTATTCACTTCGGTAAAAGACATTACTGACAATTACGATTTGACAGAAGAGGAAGCTGCTAAATACTTCAACTAAAATTGGAGAAAGTGCTTTATGTTAAGTAAATTAGATAAAGATTTTGGAAAAACAATTGAAGAGCTTTCTGAAGAAGAATTCCAAGAAATGCTAAACAATACGGATCTTTATACATTAGCTTATGCTTTCAGAGTAACAACTATAGGTGCTCTAAATAGAGTACTTCAAGCAATAAAAAGCAAGAGAGCAAAAGCAATGCTTTTAGAGCAAATGCAAAGAATGGATATAGACATACGTTATAGAAATTATTCAGAGGAAAAAGCTTCTAAATTAGAAATCCTAAAAGCAATAAAGCACTAAAAATTCGTGCCAGTTCCGTTCCGTACTCCTGGCACTAAAAAAAATAAAACATAGAAGGAGAAAAAAATTGAAACAAATCAACTACAAAAATGGTAAGCCTACTTACGAAAACACAGAAACAGAAATTGAAGTAAAGAACATCTTCAATGCAGATGATGAGGCAATGTTTGCACATCTTTTGAAAAAGACTATGGGTCTTACAGATGAGGAAGAACTTCCAGATGGAATGAAAGAAACACCTCACAGACTTTGTAAGTATTGGACAGAGGCTTTTGCAACAGGTTATATGGTAGACCCAAAACGTCACTTAAAGAAGCTTTTTGATGTTGAACGCGGTAACGAAGCAGAAGCTGGTGTTCAGAAGAATAGCTACTTTAATACAGGTATTGTTGTTTGCAAATTCAAGTTGTTTAGTCAGTGTGAGCATCACATTGCACCTTTTGGAACATACAAAGATGATTCTTGGGCTTATGTAGCCTACATTCCAAGAGACAAGGTTGTTGGCTTATCAAAGATTCCGAGAATGGCTCGTGAATATGCACATCGTTTCCAGATCCAGGAACAGCTTGGTGAGCAGATTGCAGATGCAATCAATGAAGTTCTCAATCCAGTAGGTGTTGCAGTTGTATTTAAGGACTTTACACACTCTTGTGTTGTAACTCGTGGAGTTAAATCTGAAGATGCAACAACTACAAGTTCCGTATTGAGAGGATGCTTTACAGAAGAAGCTGATTGTAGAGCAGAATTGTTTAGCTTGCTCAACAAGTACTAATCTTTGAAATCCGTAAGAAATTATCTTACGGATAATTCTATAATCAATAAAAGAGGAAAGAAAATGTATACATTAAGTACACATATTGAGTTACCTATTGCTCATAGACTACCTGGAGCATATTCTGGTTTGTGCGTAGGAAATGTTTCAAGAGATGAAACAGAAACATTCCCAAAAGATGATCTTGGAATGGTTCACGGACATAATTACAATATTACATTCAAAGTTTCAACAAACAGAATGAATGAAGATTTCATGGTAATGGACTTCAAGAAGATTAAGAAAATTATTCATGCAGAAATGGATAAGTATGACCATTCTCTTATTCTTAAAGAAGGTGATGCTTTAATCGATTTCTATAAGAAAGGTTACTCTGATAGAGGAATCGATATCGATAAAACAAGATTGTATGTTTGGAAGGAAGCACCAACTGCAGAATATATGGCTTATCTCTGGTTTAACACTTTTGCTGAACTGTTCACAGAAAACGGAATTGAGTTATCTCATCTTGCAGTAACTGTAGAAGAGACTTCAAAGAATTCTGTAACATACGAAGAGGATATCAAGTATTATGATTAGATATAACGAAGAAAAGAAAGCTAATGAAATCTGTTTGATTAACATTTTCAAGTCAATTGATGGTGAAGCCTTTCATGCAGGTCAGCCAACAGTGTTTGTAAGAACATTTGGATGTAATCTTAGATGTCCTTTCTGTGATACAAAAGAATGCTGGACTAGAGCCAACTTTAATAAAGTCTATGAAGGCAAATTGAGCTTGTCTTGGATGACTGCAGATGAGATTATTGCAAAGGTAGAAGAAATGGAAAAAGATTTTCCTTATAAGTCAATTTGTTTGACTGGTGGTGAACCTCTTTTACCAGAAAACGATCCTGTAACTTTTGAACTTGTTGAAAAGCTTATAAACTTGCATTATGCAGTTAATGTAGAAACAGATGGTGCTGTAGACTACAAACCTTGGAAAGAGAAGTTTAAGAAGATTGTAATAGCCGATTGGTATGGTAATCGTGAAGGACTTTCTCTTATTACAGACTGGAAGCTTCCTTGTTCAAAAATGAATAAGAAAATGATTGAATCCAATCTTTCAATTTTAGACGAGCTTGACGTAATCAAATGTGTAATTACAGATGCTCCAGAAGATTGGGAAGAATTCGAAAGAATTTGTAAGTCAGGAACAAAAGCAAAGCTTTATCTCAGTCCTTGTTTCGGAGAAGTAACAATGAGTAAGATTCCTGAATTCGTAATTGCACACCCAGAATACAAAATTACAGCTCAGTTGCAGCAGCATAAGTTTTTCTGGTCACCTAAAGAAAAGGATGTTTAAGGAGTAAATATGTCAGAAGAAAATAAAGTAGCAAGTATTGCAGGTAAAGTACTTGGTGAAAGAACAGGTGAAGTAAAAACATATTCACCAGACGTACTCGTTCCAGTTCCAAGAAATCTTTCTATTGAGTATCTTGGAGTAAAGATGGAAGATTTGAATGGTACAGGATTTGATTTGTGGTACAGTTATGAATTCCGTACACTTACAACAAATGGTCTTCCAGTTGCATCTGTAATTAAGTTTATCATTCCACACGAATCGAAAAACATTATCGAAAGTAAGTCGTTTAAGCTTTATTGTAACGGATTTACAACAGAACGTCTTGGTGATACAAAAGAAGAAGCTCTCAAGAAAGCTTGCGAAATTATGAAAAAGGATTTGAGCAAAGCTGCTGAAGGTGATGTTGAAGTTTCAATTGTAGATGGAAGCGTTCGTGAAACTGTATTTGAAGATTATGTAGAGCTTACAACTTTGGTTGACCCAAAAATCGAAGTAAAAGTTTACAACGAAACTCCAGAGCTTTTGGAAGTTGAAGATACTGATGAAGTAAAGACTTACAGACTCAAGTTTGATGCTTTGAGAAGTACTTGCCGAATTACTCATCAGCCAGATTCAGGAAGTTTCTATCTCTACTATCAGTCAAAGAAGCATATTAAGGAAGAAAGCCTTGTTCGTTACTTCTCTTCATTCTACGAAGAGCATCACTTCCACGAAGAGATTTTGGTAACAGCATTTACAAGACTTGAAAAGCTTTTGAATCCTGAAGACAGTTTGTTTACAACTGCTCTTTATCAGAGACGTGGTTCACTTGATATTGGTCCTTGTCACTACAAGAATATGGATCAGGGTTCAAAAGAAGAGGATATTATTTACAGCTTGAGAGCTGAAAAAGTATTTGCTTACGACCCTCATAATTTATATCGTTAATTTTTAAGAGAGCCTGAAAGGACTCTCTTCTATATTTTTTAGAACAAAAAAAGGAGAAAAAATTGAATTGGTTAAGAAAACAGTTTAAGGAAATGCACGAGTTGTTAAACGCAATTCCATCAACAGTTGTTATGTTTATGGTTGTATCTGTAATTGTAACAAACTTGATGGCAGGTAAGTTTATTGTTAACACATCTTGGATGCAGGTAACTGGTGGACTTTTGATGTCATGGCTTCCATTCTTGTGTATGGATATTGTAAGTAAGCATTATGGTGCAAAAGCATCTATTCGTTTGAATTTGTTTGCACTCTTTATGTATTTGTGCTGCGTAGGTATTTTCGAACTTGTAGTATTGATTCAGTATCCAGCAACTAGTGGTGATTATACAGCATTTAATTCTGTATTTGGAACTCAGTGGCAGATTCTTACAGCAAGTGCAATTGCATATGTTGTTTCTGGTATTGTAAATAGTATTACAAACTGTAGCATTGGTGCAATGTTTAAGAAGAATCCAGACGGAAAACTTGCTTACGTTTCTCGTAGTTACATTTCAACTTTTATCGGACAGTTTATCGATAACTTTGTATTTGTATTCTTGTTGAATTTGTTCTTCGTAGGATTTGGTTACTTTAAGAGCATTGCATTGCTTCCAGTACTTGGTGCAGCACTGCTTGGTGGCTTCTACGAATTGTTAGCAGAGGTAATCTTCTCACCAATTGGTTACAAAGTAGTAACAAAGTGGAAGGAAGCTGGAGTAGGAAAAGAATATATTGAAGCTCATTCAAAATAATTCTTAAAAGACTTTAATCTTGAGCCACGTATTTTTACGTGGCTCTTTTTTTGAGAAGATTATTAGAAAAACAAGCTATATTTTTGGTATGAAAGAATTAGAATATTTAACAGCTACAGAAATTGGTTCAATGGTTAACGCAAAAGAGATTTCTCCGACAGAAATTTTGAAATACTTTGAAGAAAGAATTAAAGTTCGAAATCCTTCAATAAACGCTTTTGTATATACAGATTTTGAAGATGCATACAAAGAAGCTAAATTGATGGAAGAGAGATTAGCTAAAGGAGAAAATTGTGGAGTCTTTGCAGGTGTTCCTGTAGGATTGAAAGACTTTTTACCTTCGAAACAAGGTTGGACAAATACACATGGCGGTGTAAGAGCTTTAACAAGAGTTGATGAGACTGATTCTGAATTTTACAAAGCTGCAAAAAAACTTGGAGCAATTGCAATTGGTAAAACAAATGCTCCTGCTTTTGCTTTTAGAGGATTGACAGACAATTATCTTTATGGAGCAACTTCAACACCTTTTAAGGTAGGTTACAATTCAGGAGGAAGTTCAGGTGGTACAGCTTCTGCTGTAGCTGATGGATTAATTCCTTTAGGAGAAGGATCTGATGGGGGTGGCTCAATTCGTATTCCAGCAGCAATGTGTGGTTGTTTTGGATACAAAGCTTCTGTAGGTTCTATTCCTTCAGTTTGTAGACCAGATGGTTGGACAGCTACTCATCCATATTGCTTTAATGGAGCAATTACAAGAAATGTAACAGATGCAGCTCACATTTATCAGGAAATGATTCATTACGATCCAAGAGACCCTCTATCACTTCCAATTGAACATAATTTAATGGCTGCTCTTAATTATTTGAGAGACCTTAAAGGAATTAAAATTGCTTTAACTTACGACTTTAATCTCTTTAAGGATGTAGATTCTAAAATTGTAGAGGCTGTAAAGAAGTCTGCAGAAGCTTTAAGAAGTCTTGGAGCAATTGTTGAAGAAGTAGATTTTGATTTTAAGAATTATGATTTGAAGACTTTAGCTGATCTTTGGTGCAAAGCTATAAGTATGGATACAGCCTTGGATATGCATTTCTGGAAAAAAGAAGGTTTGGATTTGTTAAACAAGTATAGAGAGCAATTGCCTGATCCTTTTGTTTATTGGAATGAAAAAGCCTTCAATTTGAACGTACTCGATGTAAGAGCATTTAACGATGCAAGAACAGCCATTTTGGATGCTCATGAGGATATTTTTGAAAAGTACGATATTATTATTGCTCCTACAACAACTTGTTTAGGTGTAAAGAATTCTGAAATAAAAGGTGAAACTTTAGGACCTGGTGAAAATGGAACAATTGGCTTCTGCGAGACATTCCTTGAAAACTTTACAGGTAATCCAGCTGCTTCTATTCCTGTTGGAACTGCAGATGATTTCCCAATTGGTATGCAAATCATTGGTAAAAAGTTCCGAGACGAAGATGTGTTTAGAGTAGCTAAAAAGTTAGAAGAGGTTCAGCCTTGGAGTTATGACATTCCAAAGAATCGTACTATATTTTAGAAAAGGAAAAGAATTATGGGAACAATTGGTGATTTAGAAAAAGAAGAAGCAAAAGAGCACGACGTAAATGTCGATGCTGCAAATATGGATGTACTTGAAATTGTTGATGTAAACTATACCGAAGCAGATAGAAAGCTTACGGAGTTTGTAAGTAAGAATGTTATGTTGATGCAGGAGCATCTATTGCAACAGGAAATTCCTGACATTCAAAGCATCAATAAAGCTTACATCGACTCATTGCCAACATCTATTTCATTGAACAGGTTGTATCAGAAAGTAAGATTGAATGCTGCAAAAGCAAAACAAAAGTTAGATCTTTTTGATGATCAGGCAATGGATCAGACAAAGAGAGAGTTGAACAGAGACGATAATAAACGAACTTGGTACTCTAGTACGGAATTGAAGGCTGCAGCTCATACAAAATACAAAGCAAAGTATGCTCAGTTACGAGCACAGTATGATTTAGCAGAAGGAAGAAGATCTTTTATTGAACGTTTGTGCAATGCTTGGGATTCTTGGCAGTTTGGTTTAGGTCAGATTTCACGTAACTTGATTGCTGAAGCACATGCAAATGGTTTGGATTTGAAAGGACAGAATTATATGCCTGCTGATCCAGATGAAATGAGAATTGATCAATTAGCTGATCAAGCTATGAATTTTAATAGGCCAAGTTAATGATTTTTGAAGTAACAGAGGACATTCTAGATAAGATTACAGAAGAATTACCATACTTAAGATATAACGATACTCAGTTCATATATTTGGAAGAGCAGTATCTGTCTAAGGATGGTAAACTTGAAAAGCCTTGGAAAGATCCTGAAGAGGTAATTATTCATAGAGCTTCTGCGGAATTGCCTAAAAATGAAAATGTAAATTTCGAAACAGACCTTGAAGGTTATAAGAACTTTTGTAAAAACTTTTTTGATGAAAGTGCAACAAAGACTCTAGCCAATCTTAAACACTTTTTAATGACTGGTGTAAAAGGAGCTATAGATGCTACAGAAATTGCAAATTGGAATGTTATTCAAACTCTTCAGCAGAAAGTAAACTTAAAAAGTTATTTAGAGTTTGGTAGATGGCTTATTCGAATACCTTGTGGCGAATGGAACATCAATCTTGTTAAGTTTGCTGGAATCGATAAACTTTATCTTGAAATTACGACTGTATGGGATAAAAAGTCTGATGCAGAAAAACTACATCAGACTTTGTCATTAAAGAATCCTATAGATTCTACTTGGGCTGAAATTGCTCTTAACCATTTAAACGCTGAAGAGTCTTAAAGCATCCTGGAGCTGTTTCAACAAGTTTTGTTCCTGGTTTATTTTTAGCTTCGTTCAACTCTACAAGGGAAATTTCTTTTCCGTCTAAAGTGTATTTTACAATTTCAGTAGGCTTTGTTTCTTCTTCCATAAGCATTAACCTCTAATTAAATTAGTTCGAAACTATAATTTTTGAAAGGAGTAAAAAGTGATTTCAATCGGTTTTAAGTCACCTGACATAACAGCAGCAATATTAAATGCTAACAAACCAGGAGAGTTTGAAGCAAGTTGCTCTATTTTGAAAAATCAAAAGTTCAGGTTCGATCCGATTGATAAGCTTTGGAAGAAATCAGCAGTACTTTATAACGATAATCTTTACGATGTACTTAGACTTGTTACTGAAGTTTACTTTCCTCAAACTATTCGAGACTTAATTGTAGATTATCCAAATACTTTACCTTCTGAATTGATTGTAGAATCGGAAATTGAATCTATAGACTATTCTAAAATAATAAAAGCACCTTACAGACCAATTGTCGGTAAACATCCTTATGAGAACTTCCAAGATGAAGATATTCGAAGATCTTTAAAGCAAAATAGATTTCTGTTTAACTGGACAATGGGTTGCGGTAAGTCATTTGCTACTGCAGTCATTTATGAATATCTAAGGCACTATAAAAATGTTCCAAAAATGATTCTAGTAACATCAAGAATTGGTACATACAACTTGCAGAATGAAATGACAAAGTTCTGTATAGATATAGAACTTCCGGATGTTCAAGTTTTTAACTCTCCAAAAAGTTTCAAAAAGTTTGGAAGAAAGATTTTTGATAATGAAGAAATCTGTAACAAGCACATTTTAGTTTTCTCTTACGATAGCTGGAAGTTAATGACTAAAGCTTATGGTGATAAATCTCGAGGAAGAACTTTGAATGTACCTTTAGACAATTTCTTTCCTGCAGGTACAGAAAAGCTTATTTGTTTAGATGAATGTCATTATTTGTCAAATCCAAAATCAGAAAGGTCCAAAGCAATCTTTAAGTATTTAAGATTCTTCAAATATAGATATTTATTCTCAGCAACTCCAGCAGATAAGCACGAAAAGCTTTATTCTATTTTGATGATGCTTGATCCAAAACTTTGTAGATATTTGAAATACAATGATTGGATAAATAAGTATAACGATGTAGGTACTTGGTTCAGTAAATATGCTATAAATGGTAAGAAGTGGCACGAAAACGAAATTGCAGAATTGAATCAGGAATTAGCTAGCTACTCAGCAAAAAGAAATGCAAAGGATGTTTTGGATTTACCTCCTTGCACAGTTCAAACATTCTATGTTGATATGAGCGATGCTCAGAGAAAACTCTACAAAGAAGTTACAAACGATATTGTAAATGCTTGTATAGCTAAAAATCCAGACTTGGATAGTGCATCTGTAGATGTTATAAGAGAAGCTTTCTCAACTGTAATGTCTGCCGTAGAAAATCCTACAATTCTTGCTACTAGCCAAACAGATAATGTAACTCCTGAAGTAAAGGCAAAATGTGCAAAATATAACTTTAACAGTGATTATGCTAAACTGGATGTTATAGATGCTATTTTGGAAGATGAAGTACAGGAAAAGGACAATAGAGGAATTGTTTGGTACATTCACCCAAAAACAAAGGATGTAATTGTTGACAGATATGAAAGTTTCAAACCTGTAATCATTTCTGCTGAAATGTCAGAAGAGGAAAGAGACATAGCTTTAAAGGAATTTAAGAGTAATAAAGACCATAAAATATTGATTGCATCTCAAAACATTTTGGCTACATCTGTAACTATTACAGAAGCTGTATTTGCAATTTACCTAGAAACTGCTTTCTCTTACGAAACATATATTCAGAGTACTGGACGTATTTATCGTATTGGTCAAACAAGAGATGTAAGAATTTATCATATTTGGCTGAATAACAGTACAGATGTATTCCACGTTAATGCAATTGAGCATAAAGGCGATTTGGTTAATATGTTATTCTCTGCAAAAGAAAAGCCAAGACTCTCATTACAAGAAATGAGAGCATTGTTTAATGGTGAACTTTAGCCCCAGTAACCGCATTCAATACGAGATCTGTTAGTTAGCAATACTCCACCTACAGCAGGCATTTCAACATCCTTTTCTGTCGTATTTTGAGGTATTAAATCTCCAGTAAAAGGATCATAATAAACTGGATCGTCTTTGTACAATGTTCTAGAAGGTAAAATTCTCTGGAAAGTTCCATAACCTTTATCTGCATCAAAAGCATCGTTTCTTACCTCTACTACAGGATCTGGAGTATGTTCCATAAACATATTCATTTTAGAACTACCGTCTATAGTAGCCGATGCTGGAAGGATAAATGCTTCTTTAGAAACGATTGCTCTTTCAGCTTCAAACCAAGCATCAAAGGATACAAAATCATCAATAGAGCCTCTAGCAGGATCTTGTAAAGAACCTTCCTTGCTAGAGCCTATGTAAGAGAATGCACTGTTTTTACCATTTCCGTAAACTCTATTTAAGTCATTCTCTCTAGTAATGGAAACGTTGTCGTGTGCTGGTCTATTTAATCGAATTGTAATTGGAGAAGTATCTAGACCTATAAATGTTCCGTTTCTGAAGTTCATTTCTTCCCAAGCAGGAATCATTAAAGGTACACCATTGCCTCCGCCAAATGCAAGAGTCAATTCTTCCCAAGTTAGCAATGTACCAGAGACGAATGGCATTTTTACAAAAGTCTCAATTTCATCTTCCAATACAACAGGATTGATAATCAAGTGTGTTCTACTTCTTACACCAGCTCTATCAAGATGATGTTCTCTTTTTGTTCCTTGAACACTTTGATCATTGTAGAATGAATGATAGTCAACTGTGAAGCCTGTAGCTGAATCCTTTGTTTTAGCATAGAATGTAATTTCACCTAAATCAACATCTTCAGAAGCAAGTCTACCAATACCTACATTTTCAAAACCATCTTCGAAGTTTTCTTCAAAATATTCATCTATGTAGTCTAATTCAGAAGTTAAAGTATCTGTAATAAATCCATCAGCACTAGTCTTTGTAAAGTAATTTTTAGTTGTCGAATCTGGGTCTAAAATACCCACAAGTAAAGATGCTGCTTCAGGAAATACAATATCAATAGTTTCATCACCAGTGGCAAAGTTTCTTCTTTCACTTGCATGAACGTTTGTTCTTCTGTAGAAAATTGAGTTATCCTCTTTTAATACAGATGCAGTATCGTAAAATAAGAAATTGTTAATGTATGAAGTAATTGTATTGCCTAAAGTCTTTTCAATACCAATGTTACCAAAAGTCTTTAAATCTTTTGCTTCGTTTGTTTGACCAACTATAAAGTTTATTTTAGAGATAATTTCAGTTAATGTCTGATACATCTCACTGTTCTTTAATTCGTTTTTATTTTCACCATAGATTGGGAAATAGTTTGAAATTCCATCACCAGTATCGGATTGAGTAACTACTTTACCTTTAAATCTAATCTTAACATTGTTACCTTGAGGAACAACATCAATATTTTCTCCGACAAAACCTACATTTCCTGTAAGACTTGTTCTTCTTAAAGTAAGAGGATCAATTAAGTCAATCGATGTTACTCTATCACTGTTGTCGAGAATTTCAAATTGCTGAGTATCTGCAAACCAAACAATCCAGTCTCCAGTATTTAATTCCAGAACTCTTCCTGGATGATCCTTATCCTGGTACTGTACATTTGTTACACCTTCACAATCTACAATCCAATAATATCCAGACAACTTTTCAGAGCCATCAGGCATTGTTGGCCAAGGTCTTTGATTGTCTGCAGAATTTGTATCTAAAGACCTACTTACAACTGGGTAGAATTTTCCTTGAGGTACTAAGCTATTCTTTAATGCATCTGGCAATTGAGCATATGGAACTTTTCCACTTTCATCCAGCTGTGCTTTTGTACTCATTAAGATGTCAAGAGCATCTTTTACATTTACAGCTGACTTTAATAGTGCTTTTTGCCATTCTTCAAAAGTTGTTACGCTATCTATTTTTGCAGCATCCGGTATATACTTTATGTCTTGAACTTCAAAACCACTAGGAATAATTTCCCATTTTTCTCCATTCCACCAAATAAAGTCACCAGCTTTTAATCTAACAAAAGTATTTTCTCCAGGGTCTCTAGAAGCATCATACTTAAAGTTTGCTTTTAGAATATTTATAGACTCTAGAGCTATATAAAGGTTTCCTATTTTCTTTTCAAGTCTATAAAAGTCCTGAAGCTCGGAAAATTCACCTTTATATTGTAACTTGTAATCTACTCTTTCATTTACTGCTTGATTAGCTTCAGCATTGCTAACAGGAATACGAACATATTGAACATCTGTTAAAGTTTTTCTAAATGCTGTATTAGCAGCCTCTGTATAAGTTGTTTCTGTTATTAACAGTATATCGTGTTTATAAAAAGGTTCTTGGAAGTCTTCTAGATTGTCTTCCTTAAAAATCCAAAAATCACCCTCATGGCAGTTTCTGTATTTGTTTTGAGTATCTTCTCTAGCATGAATAAAGTCACCATGAAAATCTAAATCAACATATCCTCTACATCTTAAAGCATTTATACTTCTTGCATTTGCAATTTCTAAAAGTTCATCTTTTGAAGGATCCTTTGCCCATAGCTGACCTTCTGAATAGGAATGGTGATTTGATGTTTGTGAATCTGTATTTAAGTAGGAAATAAAAATTTGTCCATTTTGTAAATTCTGTTGATTTCCTAAATGTACATCACCTCTACTGTGTGAAATTGTTACAGCCATGATACTCCTCTTAATACTAAAATTAGTGATTGTACAAATCTTTTCAGAAAGAAGCACTAATTAAACTATAAAACCAAAGAGAGGAAAAAATGGTAAGTAATTACAATGGACAAGTAATACAGATATCTCGTGGTAATCTTATTTCAAGATTAAAGGGTAATGCGGGAAAAGCTGCTAAAGCTTTAGCTTTTGGTGAGCTCTTTATTCATACTGGAGAGAAACAGGATATAAGCCAGTATAAAATTCACGACCTTGTAACAAACTCTGATTTACAAACAATTTTTACAGGTGACTTGTTTGCAGGTTACAATAATACAAAAGATGTATACTTCTTAGGTTCTGGAGGATCCCTAAAATGGGGTGGAATTGTTTACAGTGCAGAAACCTACGAAGAGCTTGTTGATAGAGCAAAAGAAAATCCAGAACACATCTTTATGTACAATGGTGACATAACTGTTACTGGTAGAAATCATTTATACGATCCTAAAAATGATACAAACGATTCGGGTTTGACCAATGGTGGTGCAGGTGTACAGGGACGTAAAAGCATTGCTGACGGTGAAACAGACCCATATCAGATAGCACAACTCGATAGAAGCTATCAAGCTAAATCCTCTTCAGAATGGCAATTAAGGGTTAATCCAGGAGATCTTTTATTCTATAGTTCTGCTCTAGACCAAGTTGTAGTTATTCATTTAAGCAGATCAACAGATGCTTTGACAAAGATTAATGTTGATGCATTGGTTTCTGACTCAATGAAAACATGGTTACAGGAAGTAACTGCTGCAACTGGAATGGAAACAACAAGCGAAACAAACTATGATAAAACTCCTTCAACATTAAAAACATTCTTAGATGGTCCAGCAAGACATTATCAATACTTGGTTGACAGCTATGGTTGGAAAAAGGCAACAGTTGTTACACCGTGTGTAATTAACAGACCTACTACAGAAGTTGCAAATTCAGAAGCTACTGTAACTCCTGGAGATATTCGTTTAACAGACCCTCACGATGGCGAAGTTTACTACATTCCATTCTCAGACACAAATACAGGCTCAAACGTTTATAGAGTTATTGCTGAAGGTACAGATGGTACACTTTTACCAGCATATCGAAATATAGACTTAAAAGAAGGTGACCTTTTATTTGCTCTTCCACAGAACGATGGTAAAGTTCAATTTGCTGTTGTTTCTCTTTATGGTGCTCTTCTCGATAAACTTAAGTTTAAGTCTGAAATTGAACGTGCAGACAAGTATGCAACAGATATTTGGAAAGTAGGTATTGGTGGTGCTGATGGCTACGTTGGTGACCACGCTTATCAGGTAGCACACGATACTGTTTCTGATTTTATCGATAGATTGTTTAAGACAAAGGTCGACGTTGATCCAACAACAGGTAAAATTATTTCATCTCAGTTGCCAGATTTCTTACTTGGTGCTCCTAAATACATGGGTCATTTTGAGAATCCTTTAAGTGATTGGGAAGAGTTAACAGCTGAGACAACTGCTGAAGAATTTGCTAAGGACTTCTTACTAGCAAACGATTGGGAAAACTTAGATCAGTCAGAGGATGAATCTAATCCAGATCCAGACAATCCAAACAATGTAGACCTTAGTGATAAAGTAAACAATCTTCTTAAAACAGGTTGTTACTGGATTTATCAGGGTGATACAGTAGACATTAGTAAATATCCTGGAATTTTCCACAACTGTGCAGTTGATGATGATTATGCTTCAGGAGAACTTGAAACTACTTTAGCTGCTGAAGTTGACGATTTACAGGAGCAGATAGATGCTAAGAATCAGGAACTTACAGCAAAACAGGATGAGCATGCTAAAGCTTTAGCAAAGCAAAATGCACTTACAAATATGCAGACTACTCTTGATGAGTTTAAAGCAGAAAGTGGTGCGACTCTTGAGGATACTAGAGCTAATTTAGAGGCTTATGCAGCTGCAGAAGGTATTTCTTATAAGTTCTTAAATACAGGAGACTCTACAGCAGACCCTACTCCTTTAGCTTCAGAGTTGATTATTGTTGCAGATACAGAAGTTGCTATCGAAACAGCAATAGTAGACCAAGGAAACGTTGTTGTAGATTTAGCTACAGACATTACAAATATAAATACAGAAATTGCAACTTTAGATACAGAATTAACAGAGAAAACAGCACAGTTGGATGCTGTAAGACGTAAGTCACAACAACATCTTTTGAACAAAGGTGACTGGGTAATTTACAATGCTAAAGTTGATGACGGTGTTGGAGATGATAATATTGGTAAATTCGAAATTATTGACAACTCATCTTCATTTATCGGTATTCTTGTTAAGAATACAAAAGTTGCTGGTGTTGCTGAATTCAAAAATAGTCCAAAGGACCTTTCATATCAAAAGGCTTGGAGAACAGGTAACGATGGTAGAATAGAAGATAGAAGATTACAAAGGTCTACAGATATCGATATAGCAGCAGCAAATAATGCTATTACTTTCCAGAATGAGGATAAAGTATTTGCTGCTAGACCAGAATTTTTGGATGCACAATATTTACCAAGAATTGCTCCTGATAGAACAGAGAAGAACAATGCATTGTTGATCAATTCTAGATTTGCTATTGTTGATGAAACAGATGCTGACAAATCCATAGCTGGTTTAGGTGTAAACTTCCCAACAGGCTACAAGGATATAAAGGATAGACCAGACCGTACAGAATTATTCTGGCATTACAAAGTTCCTCAAGAGCATTGGCTTAGTAATCACGAAGTAAGAATAGATTACTTCAGTTTCGTAGATACATACTATCAGACAATTATGCAGGATTCGCATGAGAGTGATTATATAGTAACTACAAAAACAAGAACTGATGTAGATGCAAACGGAGTTATTACAGCTACAGGTTTGAACTTTGACTGGATTCCATTTATGGGTTCTGTACTCGATAAAACAAAGTTCTACAGTTTTGCTGTTACACATGAGACAAATCCACAGTTGTATTTGCCAAGTCATTCAGGTGTTCTTGCAACAGAGACTTATGTAAATCAAGGATTTACAGTTGTAAAGACAATTATTAACGACTTGTATGAAAAGTTGTTGAGAATGACATCTAGAGGTCATGTTGATTGGTTACAGACAATTAGAGAGTACAAGGAAGATACTTGGGTCGACCCTCAAGATCCTTCAGCAGGTGTACGTCAAATAACAAGACACGAAGTTTGTGACAGTAGAGTACTTCAGGAAAGAAATGTAACATCTTATATTTTAAAATTGTTCTACGAGCAGACAGATAAAAACGAGCACCCATATGAGGAGTACGATGTATTAAAATACAATCATCAACTTTCTGCATACTTAGATTTAACTGCAAACAATAAAGCAGCTAATTTACATGCTACAGTTGATTATCAACTTGGTGGAAGTGATCCTGATGCTACACCTGTAAAGTTGAATCCTTCAACACCTTCTGGAACAGATTTACAACCTGAGCAAGTATTCCCAAATCATTCAGGTATTTTATTGAACAATAACTCAGTAATCGATGGCGGTGAATGGTAATAGTTCATAAATTGTAATTTCAAAGGCTTGAGTTTTCCTCAAGCCTTTTTCTATGTTTACCTTTACTATAATGTTTAGTACTTTTTAAGGAGTATTAAATGTCAGAAGAACTTGATTTGTCAAAAGTTAAAAAGTTTGTACAGACTGTAAAAAGAACTACATTGCAGGATCATCCTCTTGCTCCAGGTTCAATTGCAGTCTTCTTTACAGAAGATGAAAACGGAAAACCAATTTCTGAATTGATAACAGAGTTACTTGCAACAACAAGTATTAAAGATATTCAGTTTAAGAATGATGTTTTGGCTTTGAAGTATTGGATTAATGTAGAAATTTCTACAGCACCAACAGATGCAGATACTCAGGACCTTAGAGTAGGTTTATCTAAGCTTGACAATGCATCTATCAATTACAGAGTTGAGCTTGCTACAGATGAAAAGGAGAAGATTAAAGAGTCTGCTAGAAGACCTGCGGCAAACGTTCATGTAAAAGGTCTTTACGATATCGGAGACTATGTACAGGAATTTGATACATGTTGTTTGGATGTTTCTGAGGTAGACATAAAAGATATTGAAACAAATCTTGTATTTGTTGCAGCAGTTGCTCAGAGAGAAAATCCAACAGTTTATGTAATCTCTACAGAGTTAGCAAATAAGCTTATGACAAAAGATTATAAGGATTCACCTTTGCATAGAATGTTTAGTACAAAGATTAAACAGAAGTCTGTTTATGCACCAGAAAAATCCGGCAATGAAGTTTTAGCAAATCCTTTTGTAAGATTGTGTTATTAAATTGAAAGTCGATACTGAGAAATTGGTATCGACTTTTTCTATGTCTGGATGATTTAGACAAAAAAATGCTCTCTACCGCCACAACGCGTTGTAGAGAGCCAAATTACAATTGCCTAATTTTTAAGTGGTAGACGCACACTAGCAGAATTATTCTGCTTTTTTATCCTTTTTGCTAAAAAGACCTTTCTTTTCTTCCTTCTTTGCAGGCTCTTCAGCAACTTCTTCTGTAGAAGGTTTTTCTTCTATTTCTGGAATAGCTGCTTTTTTGAAAACCAATTTGTTTTTCTCAGGCTCAGGAGCCTTGCCAATGTTAATAGTCAAAAGTCCATCCTTGTAAGTATAGTTGAGACTGTTAATGTCGTACTTTTTAGGATCGATTAAGACTTTTTTCCACAATTTACCATCAGAGCTCTTAATACCTCTCTGAATGTAAACTGCTTTTGTTTCGCTTTCTGAATCGGTAGAAGGATTTACTGTTACTAACAAATAATTGTCTTCTGCAGAAATCTCAATTCTATCTTCAGAAACACCGATAAGTCCATAACGGAGCTTTAGACTACCATCCTCATTGTGAATCATATCCACGTGAGGAATCTCTGTACCAGAAACGATTGGGTCTGGAAGTTTATTGTTGCATCCAAATGGTTCGAAAATAGAAGGTCTCCAAGTAAGAGCCTTTGTATTGTTTAAACCTTCAACAGCCCATTCTGGTAAATCTTTTGTGCGTTTACCATCAATAAAGAACTCATCAACAGGCTTACCTTCTTTATCCAATTTGCGGATAGAAGTAGCAGTGTGTCCATTCAAAGAATAAGTCTTTTTTGAATAAGATGTTGTAGCTGGATTTGAAAAGAGATCGTTAAGATCTGAACCGAAAAGATTAAAGATAGCTTCATCAAAGATGTCGCTTAATGTGTTGAAACCGTAAAGCATACGCGTTTCCTCCTTATAAAATATTTTTAAGGGCTTTCAAAAACCTCAATGAGCGTTTTCTCTAGCTCTTATTAAAATATAGTTAGTGTCCTTTTGCGGATTTTTTGAAGTTTTTCCTCCAGGAACCCCTATACTGTTGTTGTAAAGGAGCTAAGGTATGAAAAAAGCAAAACTACCGATAATCATTAAAAAGGATGTTCAGATAATTCATACACCTCAAGGTGACGTTCCTCTAAATCATTACAGAAAGGAAAGTCTTGTTTGTAGTAACAGACAGACTGTTAAAGTGGGAGATAAGGTAAAGATTTTTGCAGGAAAGAAAATTCCTGTAGGAACAGAAGCAACTGTTAAGGCAATTGGCAGAAATAAGTATGAAAATGACCCAGATAACAATCCTTGCTTGTTGTTAACTATTGGCGAAAACAACGATGTCTGGACAACAGGTAAAAATTGTTACAGATTGGACGATAAAGGCATCGAAGGTAAAATTCGAGAACTTGATGAAATTGAACTTTGTAGTTTGGACTTAAGTAAAGAAGGTTATGTTTCAGATAAACCAATTTGGTACTTTGAAGGTGTTCCTGGAGAAAGCCGAATTGTAGAAACAAACGTTCTTTATTCAGATTTTGGATTATCCATTGCAACAGATAAATGCACCGGTAAAAAGCTTTTCAAGGAAGTTGGTGATGAATATGTAATGGTTTTGGATGATTGGCGTTCTGATACATATCCATTCTTGGTAATGAAAAAAGAATATAAGCCAGGAAACTGCGTTGTTTTCAGAGAGAATGGAACATCTTGCAAATTCACAGATATGCGTGATTTTGAATTAACAGGTTATCCAACTTCAGTAAAAATGTACAATGAGTATACAGGAAAGAAATGATAGATTGTTTTGATGGTGAATATCGATTTTTAAGTAATATGTATCCTCTTCCTGTAAAGCTTAAAGTTGAATATACAGGATTGGATTCTATTTGCAAGAACTGTTGCATTGAAGTTGACAATACTGAAGCTGCTTATCAAGCAGGTAAGTACGATAACCCAAAAGTGTTTGAAGGCTTAGATGGAATTTCTGCAAAAAAATTAAGTCATAAAATTAAAATGACTGAAAAGGATCTAGAGCTTTGGAACTCTTACAAAAAGTTTCATCTTATGAAAAGACTTCTTAAAATGAAGTTTGCTATTCCTGAATTAAAAGAAATGCTACTTGCTACTGGTGACGAGGAACTTGTTGAAGGAAATTATTGGCACGATACAATCTGGGGAGTTTGCGATGGTGTCGGTGAAAATCATCTAGGTAAGATGTTGATGGAAATCCGAGAAGGATTAAAGAATGCATAGAAAAAGGGCCTTAAAAAGGCCCTTTCTTTTTAGTCTACTTGAGATAAAATATAGGCTCTTGTATTCATATCAAATTCTGCTAAAATTCTAGTAATGTCTCCAATAGCCCTATCCACAGCATCTGCACTAGGCTTGCTTGCGGTTGTTGCAGCAAGAACTGCTGCATTTGCCATTTGCTGAAAACCTTCAGCATTTTCGTACCTATTGTATAAAGCTACACCAGCCTCGGTCAATGTATATGAATCCTGACGATACTCCTTTCTAAGAATTGCAGGCTTTCTTTTATCTCTACCACTTAGATATTGTAAAGTTGTTGGTGAAATTTCATGCAGACCCTCCTCACCAGCATAATAAGCTGCACTGATTTGGTCTTTTGTAAAGGCACCACCGACGTGCATCATAGCTGTTACGAGTCTGGCTACGTGTGGAAAATCCTCAACAGCTTCTTGTAAACTTACTCTCATTATCTTCTTCTCCTTTCGGTCAATGTCATTCCTCTGCTATCAGCTTCAGCCTTCAATTTGTTAGCTTCGTCCTCGTAGCCTAATCTTTTACAGATTTTGTAATATGCTTGTAATTTAGCATCAGAGCAAGATCTAACATTTTGTTTTCTTTCACCATTGTGCCAAGCTGTCATTTTAGCTTCAGCTTCAGAGGCATTTAAAGAGCCTTTATAACCTCTATCAACATTGAAGTCTGCTGCTCTTCTGTTAAGACCTTTTAACTCTTGAAGTGATTGTGGGAACAACTCACAAATCTTATCAAGAACTTTCTTTTCAACAGCTGTATAACCGTCAATCTGGGAACGATCTGTATATTCATAAATTACATATCTGCCTTTTTCAGAACGGAAAAGAGGTTCATTTCTGTAATCGTTCCAGAATGTATAGACGTACTTATCAGCATTTTCTATTTCATTTTTATGAGTCTGGAAGTATTTACAAACAGCTTTTCCATAAGGAGTTTCGTTGATATGCTTTCTACGAATATGCATTATGCTTGGTTCAGTCTCTTCATAAGACTTTCCACCATATTTATTTTTCTTAACTAACAATTGTTTGATTTGATTTGTTGCTCTATCGATACCGAATTTTGATTCACCAAGACCGCTTGAGAAACAAACCTCAACGCTAAGACCCTCAAAATCGCTTAAAGGACGTCCACAAGTAATTTTACGACTTTCTATGAAATTGATAAATGCTTCGTTCCAGTCTGCATTCCAAGAATAGCTATCAATTTTCCATTGACCATTTTCAATTACATAAACAAATGTAGGATATGCGCCTTTCTTTGCAAATGGTTCAAAATTATACTTTTCTTCATTTTTGGAAGCTTTATATGCATTTCTTCTTTCTGCAGAAGCCCTTCTCTGAGCATTATAAGAAATGGCATCTGCATCTGCTCTAGATACCAATTCATCGTACAATTCATCAGGTAAGTTGCTATCATAACTCTTACCATACTTTGCCATATAATCTTCAAGATAATATCCCTCCTGAAGATCGCTTATAATTCCTGTATTATGAGGATTACTAAAAATAGCCATATAACCAGAAAGATGATAATAGGCTTCTTTTCCATTAGGTCCCTCTACTCCCGGAAAGTAAATTGTAACATAATAGTTTGTAGAACCACCAGCAATACGACCCGCATCGCCAGTTGTAATAGATGCTTTTACAGGATATTCTCTTCCTGTCTTATCTGTAATGTAGCCATTACCGTCGTGGTCTACATATGTATCTTCTTTTGTATATGTGCCACTATGAAAATCATATATGTCTCCAACAAGGTATTGATTCTGTACTGTTCTAGAATTTGCCTTTAAGTTAACGTTGGAAGGTTTCTTTGCCTCTGATAAACGCATGTGAATCTCCTAATAATCAAATTAGTAAGCTTTTTTTGAAAGATATTGAAACGGAAAAACTATATTGTTAGATATAAATAGGAGATACGAATATGGGAAATGGTTTTAAGGATTTGGCAACAGTTGAAGGTTCTTTTTCAAGTCTGCTTCAGAAGCACAATGCAGAGATTAAGGCTTTGGAAAAGATGTCAGATAAGAAAGTAGCAAATGAACAGCTTATCGACATTGTTACAACCTTCTTGGGCGAGACAGAACGTCCAGCAGTTATTGCTAAAATCGAAAACGAAATCCTGCCAAAGATGAAGACACAGAACTTCATCAAGAATCTGGAATATCTTTATACAGGTATTTACCTTAAAGGTGCCGGATTGAGCATGGGTAAGCTTTACGACAAGAATCGTAAATACTAAACAAAAAGAATGCGGAAGAGAAATCTTCCGCATTTCCTATGTTTATTTGAAATTATCTTTTTCTAGATTCACCCATATCGAATGTATTTTTAATTCTTACTGTACCATCTTTTCTTTGTGTAAAAAGTGCACCATTTTTCTTTCCAGATTTGTTTGCAGGTCTATTATCAGCTAAATCTTTTTCACCATTTACATCAAAACCTTCTCTATCTTTACCATTCTTATCAAATCCTTGTTTATCGTATCCCTCTTTATCTCTTCCTTCGTCGTTGTAGCCTTCTTTGTCATAACCTTCTTTGTCTAAACCGTATGAGTCTCTACCATCTTTGCCATAGCCTTCCATATCCCAACCATCTTCATCATAACCGTTAATATAAGTTTTAAGAAGTGATGTACCATGAGGACTCCAGAAGTGACAATATAAAGACAAATTACATTCGCACCAATCATATTTGTCAGGATCTCCATAGTCATCTTCATCGTCATCATAGTCATCGTCATCAGATTCGTTTCTTTCTTCACATTCACGAATTGCTTCATCTTGATCATAATAAACTTCTACATCGTAATCATCATTTTCATTATAAACAGCATATACACTTTCTTTTGCAATTTCCTGTTGTTCAAATCCTTCTCCCCAACCATCAGACAACATACCTTGGAAGTCATCCCAAATAGCATCCTTTACATCTTCTGGAACAACTCCAGCAGCTAAATGTACAGTAACTACAAGATGGTCTCTTCTTCCATCCCAGTGTAAATCGATTTTTGTAACTTTATCTTCTAGACTTGCATCTAAATCTTGTGCTAAATTCTGTGAATAAGGATCATCGTCAATCATAGAAGTCATTGCTCTATCGATTTGATTTCCTAAATCGTAGTTGTTGTTAAAAAGGATGTAATCATCAAATGCAGACTCAAAAGCATCATCTTTAATCTCAGACTGTTGCCAATCCCACTTTGGAATAACCAAATATGTAATTGTATTTTCTGTATTTTGAGATTCTCGTAAACTTCTTAAACTGTGGTTTTTTGTTTGGAGTTCACTAAATCTGTAATTCTTTTCCATTTTTCATATCTCCTGTACTAATTATTTTTTGATATACGTTAATTAGTAATACCTATATTATTGAATGTACACTTAAAGGAGAATAAATGAGAAACATTTACTTGATGAGCCTATTTTAGGATAGCTTAAGCTGTCTAGGAGGCTCATAATGAGCAGAAGTTACAAAAAGGGTTATTCTTCCTGGCATCATACTAGTGAAGATAAATGGGCTCGCAACGTTTATAGCAGATGCAGAAGAGCAAAGGACAATCACATTTTAAGAGAATGTGAAATCTTTTACAGAGATTGCAAAATATCTGAAGACTGCTCTGAAGCACCAGATGATCGTTTCTGCAAGAACAGAATTGATTACTCTGTAAAGTTTAGCGATAAATGGAGTTGGCCTAGCGATGGCGGATCTTATTACAGAGAAGATTTAGCTACTGTAAGAAGAGATATCAACGAAGAGCTTTTCAGCGAAGAAAGCAATCACTATTCTCACGAAACTATCTGGGATGAGTATTGCAATTACAGAGATGCTAGAAATATTTCCAAGTACAATCATACCTGGAAATTGAATTATGAAATTCCTGTTGGTATTGAACTTGAGTTAGACTACTGGAATTCTCATAAAACTTACGAAAAGGGAATGATTATTCCTCCAGAGGATAAAGAACACTGCTACAAAGTAGAAGTTAATCCTTGGAACAAAACTATTGCATATCTTAACAAGTACAACAAAGTACCTGTTACTGAAAAGTTTGAAAAAATACTGGACCATTCTCCTCGCAGAGGAAGTGATATTCCAAAAAATGCAATCCATGTACGCATTTGGAGAGAAAATAAATGGCGTTACAGCCAAGCCAATGGCGATTGGGGATTAATGAGCTTCTTATTTTATAGAAGCATTATTCCTACAACTTTCTCTTCTAGAGAAGAAATGACTTCTTGGATTTTAAAGCACAACGAAGAAATTGCAAATAAATGGTTCAGAATTAAAAATCGTAAGTAAAAGGAAAGCCTCTCAATCGAGAGGCTTTTTTATTTTTAAATTCTTTTTTTATTCATCCCATTCAAAATCTTCTTTTGCTTCAGAAGCTCTTGAAGCTGCAGTTGCAACTGCTTGTCTTGTTTTATCCGAAGGTGGTGCAATGTGACTTGCATCTGCAATTTTCATTTTCTTAAGACCGCCTTTTCCGATAGCAGATTGTATCCAAGCGTCTTTTACTGAAATGTGATTGTTTGCATTTTTATAAGTTCTCTTCTCAACCTTATCTACAGGTTGCAAAGTAATTGCTGCTTGAGGTCTTACATTGAGAACATCTTCATCTTCTAGAATCTGGTCAATTTCAACCTGAGTATTGTTTACAAAAACTTTACCTGCAACATTCAATACTTTGTAGGATGCTGCAATAAGAGGGGAAGCAAAAAGTACAATTAAAAGAATAATAGCTAAAACCTTTTTCATATTCATCTCTCCTATTAACTTTATTTAGTTGCTTGATATAATGAAACTATATGTTCCAAATAATCAATATCTGATGCTAACAACTTAACATCGTTTTCAAGCCTAATAACTTTTTCACCTTTTGACTCACCGTATTCAGCTCTGGCTGTCAAAATCTCTTGAAGTGAAACCTTTTGTGATTTTGCAAAACATTTACTAGAACACATTCTATAATCTCCTAAACTAACAATATAGGTTTTGTCTAGAACTAATTTCAAATATCGGGGTGTATATTTTGAAGAACGATAAGGTAGATTTTTATACAAAATCTAGCAGTTTCGTTGAGCCAAAAGCAGTAGATGGTTATGACACGGAGGAAGTAGTCAAAGATAAACAAGCTCTAGATACAATCTGCTATATAAATGAGCACAAAGAAACTGTAGCAAAAAGATTAAGATTCCTAGCAGAACAACTTTTAGAAAGGGCTGAAAAGCACGACAACTCTAAATTACGTTCCCCAGAAATAGACTGGCTAATTGAAATGGACAAAGAGCCAAGATACAAATATGGTACAAAAGAGTATCTAGATAAAAAAGCTAGATGGCAAAAATTCTTCGATCATCACTATGCTCAAAATAGGCATCATCCAGAGCACTTTTCAACAGGTGTAGAAGGAATGAATTTAACAGATATTTGTGAATATTTGATTGATATTAGTTCCTATTATGCAAAGATGCATCCTGAAGAAGTCTTTAATATCATTAACAATCAAGCTGATAGGTTTGGATTGGATGAGCAATTAACTCAAATTCTTAAAAATACTTTATTGGAATATTTTACATACTTTGGTGATATGAAACCGGTTGCGCATAAAGTATTAGAGGAGCCAGAAAACTCTGACTCCTCTGAAAAATCAAACGATGCTAAAAATTAGTCATCATCGTCTAAAGAATCATAAAAATCATCTATGTTCTTTTTTGCATCTGCTGATGGAGTTACCTCTGATGGAACACCTGCAGGTGACATTGTATCAAAACTTGGTGACTGAGTTGGTGCTGGCTGAGCAGGAGCTGCTTGTGTCTGAGCTACTGGCTGTGACTGTGCAGGTGCTGCCTGAGTAGCTGCTGGCTGTTCCTGTACTGGAGCTGCCTGTGTCTGAACAGGGGCTGTAGCTGTTGCTGCTGGCTGTGCCTGAGTCTGTGCTGGTGCTGACTGAGCTTCAGTCTTTCCTTCAGCTTTGTCTTCAAGCTTTGCTTCAGCTTCGAACTGTTCGTAGAAGTTTGTTCCTGTCATCAAGTCAAAAGCTTTTACTGTTTTACCGAAGTGGCTAAGGAATACTTTAGCACTTGTGAGTCTGTAGAACTCATCGATGTCGATTGGACTCCAAGTCTTCTCTTCATCTGTGAAAGTGCTTGAGTCAGAAATTACTTTCTTATCCTCATCTGTGATGTAGTTCTTTACTTCATCCCAGTAGTTAATCTGCTTAAGCTTTGTAACATTCTTAAGAGTGAACTTATCTGTTGATTCTGTTCCTGGAACAATCAATACATCGTAGTTAAGATCTACTCCGTGATTGTCTGTAAGTTCCTTAAGTGGAGCACCCATAGCATAGAATGATGCTTCTCTACGAGTTACTTTGTCTGATGTTACGTTTACAAAACGCATCAACAACTTTGTCTTTTTGTTTTCCTGATGCCACTTATAATCGTATCTATCGATTACATTGGCAATGTAAACTGTCTGTCCTCTCCAAGATCTCTGCTTCTTGTACTTATCTGGACCAACTTCTGCAGCTGTAACACCTGACTTAAATACATTCCAGAAGATTGACTTAAGTGTCTTTGTACCAGTCTGCTGCTGACCATAATCATCACGATCTGCATAGTAGTACTGCCAAGCACCTGTTGGTTCACCTTCCTTAGCATTAGGATTGTCAACCCAAGCTCTTGCAAGAACTTTGTCAATAAAGTCTACGATAAGACTTTTGTACATTGGTTTGTTGTTGAGAATTGCTGGAAGAATTAAGAAGAATGGCTTGTTTTCGTCATCTCTTACCCAGCCAATGTTGAAGAGTTTTGCTCTACCAGAACCAGGTTTACCCTGATCAAGAGCTGTTTCTGCAATTCCGTTTACGAAACGAACAATTGCTTTATCCCCGATTGCACAGCAATCTGGAACTTTGAATCCTTTCCGAGTGTTGTTCTGTTGTGTCTGTTTCTTCTCGGTAGCCTTCACTGCGCCTACATAGGCATCGAAATCCACTGCATCATTTTGTAGCATATTTATTCTCCTTGCTTACTCATAAACGAGATTTAATCCTTCTAGGCAAAGCGGACACTAGAAAGAGAGGTGCTTATAAGTAGCTTTAATTGCTTTTCAATATAGTTTAGTTAGTTCAAATCATCAAAAAATGTCGGTAATTCTTTTACAGGTTTCTCCAAATTGAATTTTCTTTTTGCGATAATCCTTTGCCAAAAACTTTCAGTGACATCTGATGTACAAAAATCACCAGTTATTGGATTTTTACAATTATCTAATCTTTCATGATGTGCTCTGCAAACACAGAATACATTATTTACATCATACATAATATCTGGTCTTAAAGATACAGGTCTGTAATGAGCAGGATCTATTATATGAGTACTTCCAGGATTAGATTTTGCAAAAGCTATACTCTCAGCTACTGTCATACTTTCGCACAACAGGCACTGAGAATTATCCATTGCATAAACCTGACGTTTACACTCTTGCCACTTTTCGTCGTCTTTATCTCTTCGCATTAGTCTTTTAAAGCCTCATTAGCTTCTTCAACAGCTTTTGTTAACTCCTGCATAAAGTTTTCTCTAGCTGTCTTTTCATCTTCAAGACTTTGCTGACCTTGCTTCTGAATACTTTCTATTTTAGTATTCAACTCTGCAATTGTAGCTTCATTTGTAGAGATTTGATTTCCTAAATCCTTAACTGTAGCTTCTAGTGTTGCTTTTTCCTGAAGAGCAGCATCCAATTTTGCCTGAACACCGTCGCAGTACTCCTTCAACTCCTTATAATGATTTTTTAGATCATTGTTTTTGTCCTTCAAAGCCGTTACACTAGTCTTTAATGTTTTTACTAAATCTAAGATTTCTGTTTCTGACATTTATTATTCTCCTTTACATATAATAAGTTCGAAACTTACTCTACGTAACCTAGAATTTTATCTGTTTCTAGAATTTCATTACCCTTTACAGTAACTTCTTTTCCATCCCTCTCTACTCGCATACTTTGAGTATCAATACACAACCAAGTCTTTCCTTCATCATCCGTGATTTCATTAATCTGCATATTGATAGATTTACAGAATGTGTTGAAAGCTGTCTGTGAGTGCAAGTCACCATTACCTTTTACTGGATCGTATACACTGTAAAGCAATTCATCAATACCGTCCTCATTTAAGGCTGTATCTGCGGTTGCTACACGTGCTTCAAGTGATGCAGCATCCTGTGTCATTAACAAGTAACACAATCTTCCAGCTTTTTTGTTGTAGTAGTCTATATCAATAGAAATGTTTTCACCATCGATACACTTGAATTGTTTTCCATCCTCGGGTACAGCCATCTTCCACATTGTTTCAATTCCAATAGGATCTATACCTTTTGCAGACCATTCATCATATTCAAGTACAGTTTCTTCACCAATATCTACAATTCTATCATCTTTTGTTACAGCCATTGCTGCAACATAACCTCTTGCAGTATTGATTACACCAAGTTGAGTAACTTCGAAGTCTTTCAAGTTTGGATGATCTTTTGCAATAATAGTCAACATTGGTGCTGGTGGAGTTGTAAAGCTCATCTTTGTGATTGAACCTTCTGTACTGTGAGTTGGTACATTCTGCAAGTTTGGCTCTTTAGAAATCATACGGAATGTTTCTGTTGCACATACCCCAAAGTCACAATGCAATCTTAAAGAGCCATCTGGATGACGAATCCAATACTGTGGCCAACCTGACCACTCTTTTCTTACAACTCCAGTTTTCTGATTTACTGTAGTTGATTCTGTACCAAGATAAGTGTTCAAACAAACATTTGCTTTTCTGAAGTTAATCAACTCCTGAACACCTTTTATGTCTTCACGAATCCATTCACGGAAACAAGGTGATGAAGTTTCATATCCACCATTCTTTGCTATACCGTGACAAGGCCAACCGTTTTCCTCCAAAAGCTTTCCAAGCTTAGTTGTTGAACCAAAGTCGAATGAAGCTGGAACTCCTAGAATTTCAGATAACTGATTTCTTGCATCATCAACCTTCTTTCTAAAGATTCCTCTATGAAGCTCTACAATATGCTCATCAACATACAAACCTTCATATTCCATTTTACAGATAATCGGATAAATCTTCATTACGAACTGATACCATTCATAACAAGTATATGCATGACCACCTGTATGCTCAATTGGCTTTTCTGTTGGATAATCATGATCAAATTGATGCATACGTTTTAATCCAGCAAGCCATACGCGAACTGTCATAACAGAATCCATAGTCGCATAAGTAAATAAGATAGGTTTTGAAATATCATAATATGAAGGATCTTTAATACCTTTCTTTTTCAAAGAGTCACGATATTGATCCAATGCATAGTCATAACCGCCATGAGGTGTCCAGAAGTATGCCTGAGTTTTCAAACCTTTCTTTCTTCCTGAACACAAACAGTGACAAAGAGTCATTGCATCTTCTGTTACTGTAACATCTGTTGAAAGACCATTAACCCACAAGAACTTAATATCAAACTTTCCGTTAACAGTTACTCGATGTTTACAACTCAACATCATTTCACTTAACAAGTCAATCAAATATGGATTCTCTTTGAAGATTTTCCATTCAATGTAATAACCAGTTGCAGCATCAAAGGCTAAAGTAATACATCTTATCTTACATTTCCAAGGATCAAAACCAGATGTTTCCAAGTCGAATGCACAAACTTCCGAATTAAAATGTTTTCTTAAAAACTCTTCTGTTTCTTTTACTGCTTTGTCTCTTAATTCTGCATTATCATAATCAGCACCAATTTCAACCAAATCTGGTGTACTCATATCATCTGGAAGCTGATATTCGTGGGCTGCAATTTTTCGAAGAACTGTAACCATAAAGTTCATCTTCCAACCTTGCATCTCTATTGCATTTCTAGTTCCTGGACAGAATACTTCGTAAATTGGAAATTGTGGGAATAAGAAACAATCGTAATCACCAATCCAACCATGTCCAATATAAACATAATTCTCAAATGCAGGATAGATTAAATCTTCAACTGTAAAATCTGTACCAGTTTTTGTAATCTGATATAAAGCAGGACCAAAAGGAATTACAACATCTGCAGTCATTCCTTTCTTTCTAGCTTCAAGTACAATTTCTTGAAACCATCCTGAATCGTGAGTAATATAAAATTCTGATTTTTTAGATTTTAAATCTTTTTCTGTTGGTTTTGTTCTTAAAGCTGAAGTAATTACATAAGAATTGATTCCAGCTTTTTGCAACATCTTTTCTAGATAAAGCAAAATATCTCTATCTATTTTGTTTTGTTCTACTGCTAATGGCTCTTCCAAAACGACAGTAACAACTTCGTTAGTTGTAATATGTTCAACTTTCCAAAGCTCTGTTGTTTTAGATGCAGTTGCTTTTTTGTTTAATGAAAATGCCATTCTTTTACCTTTCTAATCTTTTATTTGATTAAAAATATAGAAAGGTTTGAAAGAAAATAGCAAAGAAAAACCTTGCGAAATTAAAAATCGCAAGGTTTGTAGACTATTTTAGAATAGATTAGAATTCTTCTTCAGTATTCTCTTCCATATCAGAGATACCTACGAATTTAACTCCTCTTTTAGCTTTTGCATTGTAAGAACCTGTTGGTGCTACAAGAAGTGCTTCCTTTAAAGTTTTCTTTTTGCCTTCTGAGAATCTCTTTTTAAGATTTCTAGTAGCTTCAACTTTTCTTAAAAGGTCGTTTGCTCTATTATATTTTTCTTCCAATGACTCTTCCATTTCTTCATCACCTTCGTCATCAGAAGCAGATTCATCAACATCGTCTTCGAACTCTTCATCATCTGCCATTGGCTCGTCGTCTGCTACTTCGTCGTCAGCATCTTCTTCAGCACCTTCTTCATCTTCAGCACCAGTAGCTAATTCAGCAGTGTTTGGTTCCTTACCGTAGAATGTTTCAAGTTTCTTGAAAGTAGCTTTTACAGCATCTCCTGTAATACCGTGCTTAGCAAAAACTTCAGCAACCTCTTCAGCTACACCACCATCTGTGATTTCCATGTCCAAATCTTCTTCAGTAGAACCGTACATCAATTCTTCTGTAAGCTCCTGAATTGCACTTGTATTCTCATTCATCTTACGAGATGCCTGATAATCCTCATCCAAGAAGTGTTTGTTGTTGTATGTCTTAGAATTTATTTTTGTTGAAAACTTGGAATTGTTGTAAACATTGTCTCTAAAACATCTCAACTCTTTAGAAGATTCCAATCCAGCCTCCTCAAAGAGTCTGGTACTTTCATCAAAAGCTTTTGAATCCTTTGCTGAAAAATCTGTAATATCTTTATTCATAATCAACATTCTCCTTAAGTTATGTGACTTAAAATCCTTATAATTAGTTAGTTAAAAAGAAAAAGAATTTGTAACTAATTTTGTGTATGGCTAAAGATAGTACTGTAAATAATGCTGCAAATAAAGTAAGTCAATCCATAAATACAGCTACCAATACAACAAGTGCAGAAATGCAAGATCTTGGAAACGAGATTGCTGGGGCTATAAACGATTTAGGAGAAGGATTAAAACTTACAGCTAAAAAAGCAGACAGTGATAAGAAGAAAGAAAATGATGAGCCAGACTATGCTAAACTAAAAAGCGAGTTAGCTGGTTTAAGGGTATTCATGCCTGAAATGGCCGATATTGTAGACTTCTTAATAGCCATAAATACAAAGTTTGATACAGTTACTGCTCGTCAGGAAGAATCCTCAAGCAATGCTCCTGAAGAAGAGAAAGAGGAAAAGGATACAAACTTTGATGTATCAGCTAAAGAGACTAGTGCATTAAGTGGATTAACAAGTATTGTTGATATTGCAGGTACAGGATTTTCAATTGTAGGTAATTTGTTACACGATTTAACAGATTTGTTTACAAATGTTTTATCCGGAGTAACTTCTGAAGACTTAAAAAGAGTTTTCGTAGCAAACAACTTAACTGCAACAGCAGAAGAAAAAACTAAAGAAGCAAATAAAGAGGAAGCACCTTCAGCATCTAAAGGAATTTTACAAGCATTCTTCCAAGGTTTAACAGGACCTTTAGAATCAATTGCTGGTAGTATGCTAATGATAGGAGTATCTTTAGCTATTTTAGGTACAGTACATCTCAATTCGCAATTACTGGGAACAGTTCTTGCTTTGCAAGTCTTTATGTTAACAACCTTTACTATGTTAGCTATTGTATCTGAAGCATACAAAGGCGTTGCAGAACAATTTGATCTGTCCGGGGAGCAACAAGGTAGCTTTATGTTTGTCGTAAAACAATTTGCTGCTTTGGTATTGATGACAGCTACTACATTCTTAATGTGCTCTGTAATTGTAAGAGTACTAAGAGAGCATTGGATTGAGGCTCTTACAGGAATGGTAGTGATTATGGGTACATCATTGGTAACAATGGTTGCTCTAAATCTTGTAGCTTCTTTAATGCAAGATATGGTTGGTCCAGAATCCTCAATAGCAAAAACAATTAAGTCATTTGCTACATTGGTGCTTTTAATTTCTGGTTTAGCTATATTCTGTCATTTCTTATATCCAATTATTATTGAAGGATTACAATCAGCAGCAATCATTCTTGGAGCAACAATGCTAACAATGCTAGCAATGACTCTTATGATCAATAGCTTACAAGTTTCTGCTGACCAAATAAATGCATTTGCTAACATGATGAAGTCGGTAACTGTACTTATCGGAATGATAGCAATCCTTACAGTTGTTTTAGGAATACTTCCTCAAAGTATAATTACTCAAGGATTGATTGCTGTCGGTTTGATAATGCTTCTTGTAGATTCAATGTTGTTTATGTTAACAAATGTAATCAAAGAAGCTGAAAAAATAAGTACAGAAAATATACAAGCCTTAATGGGTATTTTGATTACGACAACAGCTATGATCGGAATACTTGGCGTATTAGTATTTGTTTTAGGTAGCATGGATACTGCTGCTCTTATTCAAGGTTTACTTGCAGTTACTTTAATTGCAGCAATTCCAATCATATTACTTAAAGTAATGTCTAAGATAGGACAAAATGCTGGACAATTACCTCAAGCATTACTTGGTGTTGCTATTGCAGGACTACTTACAGTTGCAGTAGCAGGAGTAGCTTGGGTCATCATATCTATGTTGCAAAGGTTTACACCGACTATGGTTTTGTCTACTGTTTTGGCAGTTAGCCTAACTACAGTACTTCTTATTGGAGTAGGAGCTGCAGGTGTGGCTTTAGCCGCAATGGCAATGCCACTATTGTATGCATTCCCGTTTGCTTTACTTGGAATTGCTGAGACTGGAGTTTTAGCAGTTGCAATTGCAGGAGTAGCTACTTTATTAGGAACTATTCTAAATCAAGAAAGAGCAACACAGGCTATAGCAGCTGCTGGTGCAATTATGTTAACAACTACAGCTTTGGTTGTTGTTGCTGCAGGAGCAATTACATTAGCAGCATTAGCAATACCTTTAGCACTTGCTTCAGGATTGGCTTTACTTGCAGTTAATGTTTTGAGTAAATTCTTAATTGGATTTACAGAAGCAATGACACTTACAATAAGCATTGTTACTGAAAGTTTCGGTAGTTTGAACTTAGAGGCTTTCGGAAATGCAACGAGTGCAATAGCTTCAACTGTTGCAGAATTTGTTACATTATCTACAGCATTGTTAGCATTTAATGTAATTTCTTGGACATTAGTAACTCAAGTATATTTGGCTTCTGCTGCACTTTTGGCTCTTGATATAGGAATGGTTCAATTTGCTGCTAGCTATCAAGCATTAAGTTTGATAATGTCTAGTCTTCCTACTGAAAACCTTCAGATGGAAACTTTAGTAGGAGTTATCAGTAGTCTAAATGATGTAAGTAGATCTATAAATGAATTTGTTCTACCAAATCCTGCAAAAATGATTGGTCTTACATTTACATTAAACTTTGTTTTAGGTTTTGCGGCTAGATTAGGATTAGTAGCTAGTGATAGAAACATAAATAGAATTACAACATTGTCAGCTAGTTTGTCCGAATTGGCACAAAATGCTAATGGTTTAAGAGACTTAGCTGGAGCACTTCAGGCAGTTTCAGATGCTACAAAAGACTTAAATGATTTAAGTGTAAAGAGTAACGTATCAATTGAGGCTATTAGTGGTCAGTTAACTGATAATGCTACAGAACTTCAGAAGCTTCAAAAGCCAGCTGAATCAAAAGAAAATCCAAAACTTGATCAAGTGTTAGAGCAAATTACTGAAGCTGTAGATATTTTAAGATCTGTATCTGAGAATTTACAGAATGTAACAACTGCTACAAAGCAAATGGCTACAGTTCAAGAAATGAACTATAGAGCTCCAGAAAGTGTTTATTTAAAATAAAAAAATCGAGTAGCTAAAAACTACTCGATTTGAAATTATCTCTTTAATGGAATTCCTGTTGCAGGAATTTTATCTCCATTCCTAAGCAATTCACCTATTGTCCAATTACCTGCAGAATCACCGAACTTTTCAGTTGCTATTTTATAAGCTTCTGTTAAGTCAGAAGCTTCTACTTTTCTAAACTCTCCAGTTCGATAAAATCTGCAATAGAATTTTTTAAGCTTATTCTTCATCGTCTTCATCTTCTTCATCAGGGAGATCTGGCTTAGGTCTTTCTCCTGAAACGATGTGAATTTCTACATCATCCTGATGAGCATGTAAGTAAACAGTCTTGTCTGGGAACTCTAGACTAGCATTACTTGTATTTCCTTGACTTTTTAGAAATGCAAGAACAACATTTTTGATAGCTGTAAAAGCTTCATCAGAAAAGGCTTCAGCAAAGTTAATTTCGTTATCTTCTTCCATTTATTTCCTCCTTTAGTATCCGTAACTCCAACCTAAAAAGTTTACTGTATCCTCCTCCCTATCTTCTGAATCATCATTATCTGGAAAAGGCTTTTCATATTTTGTATCTACAAAACCTATAGATTTAGAACTACTAAACTCTTTAGATTTGTTTATAGCCTCTGTAGGAGTTTGAAGATTTGTTTCACTCTCCAAACTTTTTGCAGAATCTACTTGTATTTTTTGAACATCGTAACTAAGTTTTGTTTTCATACTAAAAATTAGTTTTGCATGACTTTTGCGATAATGTTCTTTTGACTACCGATATTATACGTTCCTGACTTATCGATTTTCATTTTCCAATCTTTAAGTTTTTGTACATGAACGAATCTGTCTCTTGCTTCTGCCTGCTTTGCAGCATTGAAGTGTCTTACAGTTGTTGAAAGATAACCTGTAATTCTTGCAAAATCGTTTATGTATTCGTGTCCTGCTCCACAACATGGACAATTATCCTCGTAAGGAATGTATCCGTGATATCCACAACTTGTACATTCAGAAAGTCTTACATTGAGAGCAAAGTATGGAATATCCTTTTTCTTTGCATAAAGAACGATATCTTCCAAAGCCTTAAGATTGTTAACCGCATTATCACCAATTTCAACATAAGTGATACATCCTGCAGAAGAATATCCAGTCAACTGACTTTCAATATCAATCTTATCGTATGGTGAAATTTCCTTCCATACAGGTACATGAATTGAATTTGTGAAATATTCTCTATCAGAAACGTTTGGAATCTTTCCATACTTTTTCTGGAATTTCTTCATTGCTGTACCGCACAACGATTCAGCAGGGGTATAGTAAACACCGAAATTCAATTTATAATGCTCTTTGTATGCTTTACACTTATCTGCAAATAATTGTTCTATTCTCTTTGCAAGCTCCATTCCTCTAGCTTCTGTATGGTCGCATCCAATAAGTATCTGTAATGTTTCTGCCATACCGATTTGACCAATAGCTAAAGTACCATGCTTTAATGCTCCACGAATACCTTCTTTTTCAAATTCATCTCCATAAGAGAAGAATGTTTTATTGTCATACATGAATTTAGCAGATGCTGGACTCTGAGAACAAATCCAATCAAACCTTTCAATCAATTCATCTTTACAATCGCCAATTGCTTTTTCGAGAATATCCATAAAGAAGTCTACAACATATTCTGGATGTCCAGCTTTTTCAGCTTTACGTTTTGCTTCCATAGCCAATGTTGGAAGAATAACTGTTGCAGGTGCAATGTTTCCTCTACCATCTTTTATGTGAGAAAGTTCTTCACTTGGTGCATTGATATCCCAACTTGAGTATGTTCTACAACCCATTGTTGATGGATATGTTCTTGGGTCATCCTTATTGTAACCCTGGTCTTTACTCCAGTCACAATTTACGTAGTTTGGATACATTCTCATTGAAGTACACTTAACTGCGTGCTTGAACAAATCGTAGTTTGGATCACCTTCTTTAGTATTTACTCCATCCATAAGTTGGAAAATCTGGCATGGGAAAATAGATGTTTGACCATTACCAGTACCTCTGATTGTAGCATCCAAGATTGCTCTAATAACAATTCTTCCTTCCGGAAGTGTACAAGTACCATAATTGATACTTGAGAATGGCAACTGATTACCTGCACGGCTCTGAAGTGAGTTCAAATTATGAAGCATACCTTCAGCACCCTGTTTTACTTCGCTAATAGTATCCAATACAGCTGCCTGTCTGTATTTTGGATCAAGTTTTGGATTATCGAAATAGAAATCTTCTTGCTTGAGTCCTAATTCATTCAAATATTTATGTTTATGCTGACTAATCCAGTCATCGAGTTTGTTTCTCCAAACTCCATCTTCTGTCTGATAATCCTGGAACATCAAATCAGGTAAATCCAACTTTTCAAACTCTTTTAAGTCCTTCAAGTAAGCTACAAGATAATGTTTCATAAATGACTTGCGAACATAAGGTACAAGTGTCCAGTCAACGTGAGTTGCAGCTACTCCTCCGAACTGTTGCAATGATTGCAACTGGAAGTAAACAGCTATCAACTGGAAAGCAGTATTAACAGAACCAGCTGGTCTGATAAGTACCTGTCTTGTCTTAACTGTCATTGATAATAATTCATCCATAGGTACGGAAAGACAGTTGTGCATACCTAGAATGTAAGAGTCCAAATCGTGAATGTAAACTCTGTTGTTAATGTGATTCTTTGCGTGCTTTTGTGTAATGTAGTAAAGCAATGCATGCTCTTTCAAGAAAGCTGAATCCATTTCACCTTTTCTTCCGCCAAAAGAATGCTCATCAAGATTTGCATTCTGATTGATAACGCTTTTTGCAAAGAGCTTAGATTCCATAATTCCAACAAGAGGGAGTTTCTTAAAACGCTTAGCATCCCTTTCTTGCCTGTAGCTCATGTACTGTCTAGCTACTTCAAAGCAATTGTACTTCATAAGTGCGTTTTCTACTGCTTTGTGGATTTCTTCTACATCGAGTGTTTCTTTTTTAAAGCCATTAAGGATAGATACAGCAAAGCTTTCTACTTTTCTAATTTTATCTTCATCTAGCTTTTCTGTAACTCTGGCATTAGCTTTTTTAACTGCTTTGTAGATTTTTTCGGAATCAAACTCTTCAATATTACCGTCTCGTTTAACTACATTTTTCAACATAAATATTAAAGTTTCTCCTTAGAACGTTTCTAATTAGTTTCAGTCTTTGAATCCATAAATAAAAATTAGACTTTGAATTTTTAACAACTTTAATATAGGAAAGTCAAATATTGCAATTTTATGATAGAATCAGAGAATCGCTTCTATATTTTTAACAAAGGAAAATAAAAATGGAAGAGTACGTAAGAAATCCTAAATGCGAATGTAAAGAATTTTTAGATAAGGATAAGCTAACAATTACAGCTAGAATGAATATAACAGAGTATTGGATGAGAGGATACATTTATAAGGATAACGAAGCTAAAGAATGTTCCTGTCATAAAGCGTATAGACTTACAGGAAGATATAATCGTTTAGCAAAAGCCGTAGGCCTTCCAGATCATGAGGATTTGAAAAACTTAAAGTATCTTGGAGAATCTGATGTTTATGAAAAATTAAAGAATCTTCCACAAATCGTAGCAGATAATAAACTTAAAGATGTACTGATATTGGTTACAGGAAAGGATGGATGTCAGAAAACAACATCTTTGGCAAAGCTTGTTTACAGATTAACTATTCGAGATCAGTTTGCAAAGTACATTAACTTTTCTGATTTGATTGAAGATTTTGCAGAAAAGACAGAAGATTATCCAGAATTGATGAGTGCAGACTGGCTTATCATCGATAATTGTTTTGAAGGTGAAACAATTAACTTTAAAACAATTTACAATCAATTTTACAATCTTTTACTTAAAAGAAAGAAGCCAACAATTATTGCAACATCTTTGAGTAGAGATGATTTGTTAAACAGAAAAGACCTTCCTTCTCATAGTCCAGAAATGCTAGGAAAACTTTTCAACAAGCTTGATAAATATAACGGTACAACTCTAGAGTTCACAGACAACGTTGATAAAGTACTTATCGGAAACAAGAAGATTGATCTTTGGTCTTTGTAAAACTTTTTAGCAATCATGGCTCTGGGAAAACCTATATTGTAAGTAATACATACGGAGGTAACAATGCTTGTTAAAAAGACATTGAAAAATGGCAAATGTTCAGTAACATCTTCACATTTTGAAGACATAAGAGTTTACAGACAGTCCTTAGCAGAATCAAAACAGGAAGATTACGTTCCTAAAAAGTGGCGTAAAGCACCACCAAGAGACTTCAGCGAAGCAGAAGCAGCTACAGTTACACAGTGTTTGCTGCATGCTAAAATGGCTGCTCAGGAATTGAGTCAGTTCGTTGAATGTCTTAAACCTAATCAGCTTGAAAACTACAAAATCAATTATGGCTGCCTTCGCGATTATGAAAGTTACGAAGATTTGGTAGCAATTCGTGATGAGCTTGAAGCTAAAGAAAATCTGGAAGAAGCAGAACAGGAAGAGCTTCAGCGCGTAACAAAGGAAATCAAATCTTATGACGACTTTGTAACAGCTAACATGGAAGCAATGGCTCAGGGCTACTCACTCAATCCGGAGTATCTTAAAGAACATCCAGAATGTGCAATGCCAAAAAAGCAGGTTGCTGAATAAAATTGTTTGGGATTTCCGATTAGGAAGTCCCTAAAACTCTGTTTGGAGGATTATTAAAAGTGGATGATTTTGACAAAGAACTAGCCCGCATAGATGACATAAATGGCTATGGTGCAAATGGTATAACAAACAAAAATATCAACAGATATGTTAACGAAAACTTAAGAGAGTTCATTGCTGAGCAGACTAAAGCTCGTGAAGAGCAAATACAGAGACAAGTTGAACAACTCAAAGATTACGTTCATAGGTATTATACGACATCCGAATTTGCAGAAAACTGGCACTATCATTTTGTACCTTACGGAATTTTTCGGGATGGTAGAAAAGGCTTAAAGCAGATTGATGAATATTTTTTACCTGAAGCAATTTCGGAGTATAGGAAAAAGTCAGGACTCAGATGTCTAAAAGTAAGAATGCAGGACATGTTTTTTGAATTCCGAGACTATAGAGTCTATTTCATAATTACAAGTTTGGAAAATGCAGAGCTTATTAGGGAATTAAAAGCAGCCGGATTTGCAACATATGCAAAAGTTGTAAAAGAATATGTTTAGAAAGACTCATGGGGATGATCCTAATAAATTGCTTTTTCTCGATATTGATGGAGTGCTAAATAGTTCTCCATTTTTCCAGTCAAAGCAATATAAACGTGACAAAATTAAAAATCCTCGAAATCCAAAGCAGTATGACTTAAACAAAATAAAACTGCTAAAAGAGATTCACGATGCAACAAGATGTACTATTGTAATGTCTTCAACCTGGAGAATGTTCTATTTTGATTCAAAATACAAGACTAGACTTGGTGACGGTTGTATGAGTCTTAGAAAAGACTTAAAAAGAAACAAGATTACAATTCGATATAGAACCTCTAACAATTATGATAAAGAAGAGTATACAAGACAGAATAATGTAGAATGGATTCAGAATTCAGATGGTACTTGGAATTCTGTTTTTAAGGAAACAAAAGAACCTTGTCCAGGTATAACAAAGTTTTATGAAAGAGGATATCAAATAAATGAATTTCTGCAAAAGTGGAAAAAGAAATATCCAAAAGTAAAGTTTGCTGTTTTGGATGATGATTCCGGAGATTTGGTTTTATTTGGAGACAATTTCGTACAAACATACTGGTATGGTACAGATGTTGAAGCTTGCGGAATAACTCCTAAGCATGTAGAGAAGTGTATAAGGTTGTTAAATGACTGAAGTGCCAAAAGAATTTTTAGTAAACGAAGATACAATTGAAAAAGATTTTCCTCCAGGACCTTTAGCCGAACATTTGAACTTGGTTAAAAAGGAAGATGCTATTGTAAGCATTCCTGCTGATGATGGTTTTCCTCCGGACGGTTGTGGAATTGGGGTAGGAAGCAGCTATAGAGACCTATAATTATATAGAGGTAAAAATGAGAGAATACATAACTAGTGATTTACATTGTTTCCATACAAACATGATCAAGTATGGGGAACGTACAAAATATTTTCCAGAAAATGATGCAAATGCTTTACAAATGTCTTGGGATATTGTAAACTCAATCAATGCTCAAATACCAGATGAGAAGGATGTAGTTCTTTGGAACTTAGGTGACTTGTTTTATGGTAAACTTTTTGGTAACAAAACATTATCAGAGCTTCAGACTATGATAAATGTAATGAAAGGAAAGTACAGACAATTAAACATTGTTTTAGGAAATCACGATAAGCAATTTAATCAGTTTAGAAAGACCAAAGAAGATTGGGATAAAATATATCCTATTAACAAGCACTCGACATTAGTAAGCATTTTCCAAACTTTAGGATTTGATAGAGTCTATGTTGAACCTGTAATACTTAAGACCAAGTACATTTTAAGCCATGAGCCTGTTTTCCTAAAAAAGAACTCTGGTCTTGTAAACATTCATGGACACACTCATCAAATTCCAGTTGATGAAACCTATTTTACTTGGGATTTGGAAAACTACAGAATGGTAAGAAAGGCTTATAAGGATTCGGGAAGGGAACTTCCACCTTTACAGCACAAAAAGAATTGGGAACAGTTTGTTGTTGATCCTGAAATGTATAAAAACGTTTGCTGGGATTACACAAATGAAAAAGTTCTAGATTTGAATGAATTGACTAGAGGTTAAGCTATGGATGACAGATATGAGTACTGCAATAAGCATAAAGACTTTCCGGTCATTTGTCTAGAAGTTCTTATAAAATGGTTTATGGAACTCTATCACGAATCAGGATATATTACAATACAAAAACGTGAGAATTCTTCAGATACATTTACTGTAAGAAAAATTCAAAACGTTATTGTCGCAGGAAATACTTTCTTTTTGGAAAATTCTCCTTCAGAGAGTTGCTTAGATAGTTCTAACATAGTTGTTGACTTTGATCGTATTTGGGTTTTCCTTGATGAAGAGAAGCTTAAAAATTATTTAGAAATTCTTTTAAAGGATTGGTACGACATTGAATACAAATTAGGAAATGTCGACAATTGGAAAGATTTTGGTAAAGAAGTAACTTTTTGGGATAATGCTAGTTTCGTTAGAACAGGTTATCATGGCGGTTGCAAATGGGACGACACTTTGGATGACACAACTTTTGGAATAAGAAAGCCGAAAGAGCTTATGGAAAAGTTAACAGGTGAAAAATTTGATACTTGGTATAAAGCGGAGAATGATTTATGAGTCTAAAAGAAGATGAAGAGATTTTGTACAAGCAGCGTCTAGAATTTATTGGAAATAAAGACAATGCTGAAGAGATGGAAGCATTAAAAAAGAATTATACATTCCATGCACTCAAGTTTGAAGATGGAATGGATAGATGGTTTGACCTTTGGAGGAGAAAGAAATGATTAACTTAAAATTTTTGTTTGTAGCAATTGCTATTCTTGTAGTCCTTATTTTACCTTTTTTAATCTTTTTACCTATCAAACATTTGGTAATGCACTGTTGTAAAAAGTCAAATGAAAAGTTGCAGACTCCAATTAAACAGTTGGAAGACTTGACACATAAAATGTCAATAAGAGACCTTACTGATGCAGATTTTACGGGTTTGCCTGAGTATATGAGAAATAAAACTTTTGAAGAATATACAGAAATGCTGAAAAAGCTAAAAACAAAATATACAAAGCAAGACAACATCATAAATTGGTTAGAGATTCATTTTACGGACCGTTTGTATAATGACCGAAGAAATAGAATCTATAGATGGGTCTGTTTGCCAATTACATTTATATGTTTAACAGCAGCTATTGTTTGGCTTGTATCTGTTATTGAATTGGCAGGAAGCGAAATCTATACTTACAAGACTTGGAATTATAACTACGAGAAGTACACTACGATGCAGGAACCCTCATCAACAGCTTGCGTAGATGCAGAAAAATTAAACGAGAAACGTGACGATTTTCTTTTTCTTAAGAAAGAAGCTGCTGAGGAGTTGCCAATTATCGATACCAAGTTAATGTGGAAAAAGTTTAATGCTTCTATAGAGGAATAAAGAATGGATATAGAAGAGCTTGAAAAAGAAGCAGAAGAGAAAACAGCACAGTATATGAAAGAGCATACAGCAAATTATAACTGTGAAAATACTAAACTCGAAACCGATAATTATAATACAGGCCGAGAATATGGCTATGAAGATGGTTACATTGACGGTGCATGGTCAAGAGAAAAGCAAATAGCAGACCTTGAAAAAGAAATCGCAGAACTGAAAGCAGAAAGTGATTTTTATAACAAAGAGAGGGGCAACTACAAAGCTTTGTCTCTTAAAGTAACTCTCAAAAATAATAAAGCAAAAGAACTTATAAAGAGGTTATTAGCAACACCAAGAAGTATCTACGGTAGAGATGAAGATGAAGAGCATGCTTCATTTTTTAATCCTGATTATGAAGAGCTTGAAAAACAAGCAAAACAGTTTTTAACGGAGATAGAAAAATGATAGTAGTACCATTGGACGATGGAACAGTAGGAATAGTATTTCAGAGTACAGGTAGACAATTTGTGATAACCCCTAATGAGTATCAAGAATTACAGTATTCACAGTTAAGTGGTATATGTAATGAAGAAGAAGAGGAAGAAGAAGGATGAACAGGAACATAACAAATAAGGAACTAGCTGAATGGTTAGCTGAAGGAAAAGGTGAATGGAAGCACGAACCTTCTAATTCTGGAAAGACTTATGATTTTTATTGGTTTGATCCAAAAGATGCTGATAAAAGGATAACAGTAAATGAAGAAGACCAGCGAATTGTTGTAAGAAAGTATGGCGACAGTGAATGGCATAGTCCTACAGAAGATTATTGTTTTTAAGGAGCTATCAATATGAGTGAAGATTGGAAAGTACCAGTGGATAACGCAGAAGACAAATCAAAGATGGTTTTGGTTTGGAGAAAAGATTTGAAAGTTCCAAAAGGCAAAATTGGAGCTCAGTTAGCTCATGCTGCAGTAGGAGCAACTATTCAAGCCATTTTTGGAAGACGTTTGGAAGAAGATGATTTTGTTTCAGGTCAGTTTGGAACTGAAATAAATGAACAAGCTATTGTAAATGATGCTACTAAGGATTGGCTTGCAGGAGAGTTTACAAAGATTACAGTCTCTGTTGAGAATCTTGAAGAGTTAGAAGCCATTGAAGCAAAAGCTAGAGAAGCTAATTTGAATGTAGTAAAGATTACAGATAATGGTCACACTTGCTTCGATGGAGTACCAACTGTAACTTGCTTGGCAATCGGTCCTTGTTATGCAAGTGAAGTAGACCCTATTACAAGAGACTTGAAATTGTTCTAAAGGAAATGTAACATGAGAACACAGGATTGGATTTTTGTTGGAAAGCTAGCTGAGTTTGATCTTCAGTACAGTGCACAAGACCTTCTGATTGATGAAAAACTGTGTGATGAGTATATAAAGAAACGTGACAGATTGGCAAACTTTTGGAAGTTCATATGCTATCATACTCCACTTTGGAGATTTGTAAAAGTATGAAAAAAGAAAAATATGAGATAACTTTATTAAAAGGAAATGTTTCCAACAAAAACTGTGTTACCTTTACTCCCGAAGCTTTAGCAAATGCAGTTGAAAACTATAATAAAACTCATAAAGATTCTAGACTGTTCATAAATGCAGAAGGAAATCTTGCAATGTCGACTTATTCTTATGGCAAGATTTTAGAAGACGGAACAGTGGTGGAGGATAAAGAATGAAAGTTGCAAGTATTATTCCTGATGATATTGTAGATTGTGATGATGGCGTTTGCGTTAGTTTTTGGGTGAGTGGATGTCCTCACAAATGCAAAGGTTGCCATAATCAGGAACTTTGGGATTATAATTACGGTGAAGATATCGAAAGATCGGAAGTAATTGATCAATTATGCTATCTTATTAGCAAAAACGGTATTGAAAGGAACTTTTCTGTTTTAGGAGGAGAACCTCTTTGTCCAGAAAATGTAGAAGATGTTGCAGTTATCGTTGGTGCAATAAGAGATAGATATCCTAAAATAAAAATCTACCTTTGGACAGGTTACACAATTGAGTATCTAAAAGATGAAACAAAGCATCCAAATCTAAACTATACAGCTCATATAAGAAGTATTCTTTACGATGTTGATGTACTTATTGAAGGACCTTTTATTGAAAGTCTAAAGAAGTTAAATCTAAAACTTCGAGGCTCAACAAATCAACGAATCATAACAAATCCAAAAGATTATAAATAATTTTAATCCTCCTTTTTAGGAGGATTTCTTTTTGTTTTAAGAAACTGTTCTCAGTAGAATACCTATAATGTTACGTATAATAAGGAGATAAGCATTGGAATGGTATGAAACTCCGAAAAAAGGAAAAGTATATCTTCGATATGCAAAAATGGGCCTTTGCGAGATACCTGTCGATGTTGGAGGTGTAATTACATTTCCAAACGGAATGTATGTCGGCGCAGGCTCACCAAGAATGAAGCTTTTATGGGGAAGAAAAGAGCTCATTTGCAACGTTTGCGGACTTGCTGCTGGATTCGCTGCTATTGAAGCTCATCCGAATTGCCCAGAAAGCATACATCTTAATTTTTACAGTTATGATGTAAATGGTGCTGAAGTTATGATGACTTGGGATCATGTTGTACCAAAAGCGGAAGGTGGAGACAATACACAGCAAAATGCACAGTGTCTTTGCGAAACCTGTAATCACTTAAAAGGTGCATCACCAGTTTACAAGCCAACAGAAATTCAGAAATTGCGAAAAGAAAAAGGTCTGCCAATTCGCTATATCTATTTTGCGGATGGGTCTAGAGTCTTTCAGTGGAGTAGACGACAGTTTACGACATCTTTGAATGGAAAGTCTTTAGATTCAACTACTGGCGATACCTACAAGCTTAATTAAGGAATCGTTATGAAAAGAGAAAGAGCCGATGAAGTAGAAAAAGAACTCTGCTTAGGAATTGATATTGATGAAATCATTTCCAAATACACAAATGTTCATGACTTGAATAGTCATACAGGAAAGCTTCTAAGAAAGCTTGAAGCTGATAAAGAGCTTGAATATGAAAGTAAAGAATTCAGCTTTAGCAAAGGTGTTTCGAGAGAAGCTTGGAATTGGTATTCAGAAAATAAGCCTTCAGAAAAAGCTATGAAGTTGAGGGAAGCTGCAGTCTTTTTTGCTACTTTAGCAGATGCTGTAGAAATTGTTGAAAAAAGAACCGACAAGGAGATTACTAATGGTTGATCTAAACAGTCCAATTGTTACTGACAATCCTGCTATTCAAGATAGTCTGACAGCTAGTGTAATTCAAGCAATTAATCCTGAAGATGAAGAAGACTATTTGGCTAAAATGGATGCAAGAATCAGTGCAATTCAGATTTCAAAAGAAGAGCTTGAAGGCCCAGAATGGAAGCTTATTGGTAAAATGATGAATTGGGATTATAACAAAAAGCTAATTTATGCATTGCATTCAGATCTTGCTTTTATTGGTACGGATGGAGAAATTCATTTGGTAGAGGAAAACATTAAACCAGACTACAACGAATGGAATTGGTAATATGAAAGAAGAGAAAAAATATTATGAAAGATTGTCTCCAGAAGAGGCAGAAAATCAAATTCGTGAACTTGTTCGGGAATACTTAACTACTAAAGACACTTTTGAAAAATTACGCGATGAAAGAGATAGGCGTTGGCCGACAGCCTCATGTTTTGATCCTCCAAAGGATAAAGAGTATGCCAAGCTGCAAAAAACTTTGGATGTAGAAATCAAGAAAAATTCTGACATATATTCAGAGATTTTTGACTTGGTAAGAACTATTCCGATTCCAAAGAGTAAAAGAACTTGTAATAATTGTTTTTATCCTCTTTGTAGAAAACACCTAGATTGTGAGAAAAGAGGTATTTCAAACAAAGTCTATTGTAACGAATATCAACAGCCAACTCTGGATGAAGGTTTTCGATACATAGAAACCCATTTTATGTCTGAAAAGGAACAAGCAATTGAAGCTGCAAAAACTTTTGAAGATCATGTTAACGATATGGTGAAGCAGGAACTTGCTACTTATGAGAAAACTCTGAAGCAGTTGGATGAGCATTTGACAAAAGTCGAGGTTGAGGAAACTACAATTGCACCAAAGGACATTCTTGACAAGTTTGAAAGGGAGGAAGAACAGATTGCAAGAAGTATGAAAGCTTGGGATTCTTGCTTTGATACTAAAAAGATTAAAAAAGGCTTTTTCAAGGGTTGGTATTGTACGAAATGGAATCCAAAAAAGGCTGCAAAAGTCTACAAAAATAGAAAACCAGATTGTCCATTAGAAACAATGGCCACAGCTTTTGGAATTCCTACAGAAGCTTTGAAAAATCGGGATCAGGAGAACCTATAATATTATTATGGATTTGAGTACAGTTGAAATTTTTAAGAAAGAAACTCCAATAAAGTACTATACAATGAAATTCAAAAGCATTGTAGAGTCTTTTGAAGAATGGAAAAATATTTTAATTGAACTTGTCGGTGAAGGTAGATTTATGATCTATCGTTTTTGGAAATATGAAGAAGATCCAAAAATGAAAGAAGCTTACAGAGAATATGGTGATGTCGTAGTCTTGGAGGACTTAGATCCTGAAAATCCAAACTTGACAAAGAAAGATGAAACTTCGGAAATCCTTTTTACACCGAAAAATGACAAATATTCAAAATTCTATTTTTCAAGACACGAATGTTCTGATAATCTTGTATTTATTGTAAGAAATGGAGTAGTTGCTCAAGTTGCTAGTTTTAGTGATGAGGAGCTTGAAGATATGTTTTATAGGAGGAACAAATAACATGGCACACAACTTTCAAAAAATCTATGCACCGTTTGGTCGTAAGAATCCAAACGATCGATTAGTAGACACATCAATATATTCTCGTGGATGGGTTCAGATGTTTTATGAAAACAATGTAAAGATGAAAGCATCTGAAAAGATTGACGGAACTTCTGTAGGCATTGCTTGGGATGGAGAAAGGATTTCATTCCTCGGACATACAGAAAAGTCTCAGTTTGCTCCTCGCTATCTTGAGTATCTTAACAATCGTTTTGGTACTTCCGAATTCGAGTCTGTAGTAGAAGAGATTGCAGGTGACAAAAAGATTACAATCTATGGTGAAGGTATTTCAAAGGATTATAACGTTCATTATGGATTTATGGACGGTGAATTTATCCTTTACGATATTCAGAAGGAGGATGGTACATTCTGGTGCCGCGAAGCCGTTGCAAATGTAGCTGTAAAACTTGGTATGAAGATGCCTTGGGAAACAGATATGACAATTAAGGAAGCAATCGACTTCGTAAAGACTCGTCCAGCTTCTAAACTCAATCCTGAAAATAAAATGGAAGGTTTAGTACTTCGTGCACCAATTGAACTTTACAGTGCTAATCATTTTGAGCGTATCATTTGTAAAGTTAAGGTAAAGGACTTCGTAGACCTTAAGGATTATAGGAGTGAATAGTTTGAGCATTTCCGAGATTTTAATTTATACAGGACTTAAAATTAAGAGTCTTGTAGGAATTGAAGATATAAAAATCACAAATTGGTAGGTACAATATGTTAAAAATGGCTTATGATTATCAGGATACTGTTGATAAGATTTACAGCGATCTTATGATGGAGGATAGGTCTAAGTGGCTTTCTGGATCTCCTGTACTTCAAAGACCTGATTGGAGCAAATATAGAGACAACAATTATGAGGGTCAATATTATTTGTCTGCTAAAATGGCTGATGAAGACAATGGTGAACTTCTAGGGGAAATTAGATACACTATCGATCAGTGGGCTCAAGCTATGGAAAACTTCCACGTTATTCATTACAATGATGAGGACCCAAAAGAGAATGGTTATATCTTTATGCAAGATTTGTTGAATGTTATTCATATAGGTTTCACTCAGTTTGGACTTCGAAAGATGTGCTGGAGTGTAATTGTAGGAAATCCTATAGAAAAATCCTGGGATAAATTCTGCAGATTATCAAATGGAAGAATTGTAGGTGTTTACAAAGAAGATGCATTTACTGCAGACCGTGTTTTTAGAGATGTAAAAGCTTATGAACTTTTCGCAAAAGATTTTTACGAAACTCCTCTTGGAAAAAGTTGTATAAAAAAGTTCGGAGGTAAACCAAATGTTTAAAAAATTGTTTACTAGATTGGTTGCAGAAAGCATAGAGGGATCCTGGAAGAAGATAGAATCCAATGCTGCTGAGGCTTCCTGGAATGCCTATTCTAAAGATACTCTTTTTGATGATCCTGTGGAAGAGCTGCAGCAGAAAAGGGCATTTATAGCTGGTTTTGTCTGTGCTAGAGACCTTTATAAGAAAGGAGTACTTTAATGTATCATCCAGTTTCTAAACCTAAAAATGACTACAATTCAATATTGAAGGATCTCAAAAAACTTTTAACCAAGAAAGGTTATGAAGAAGTGGGAGAGAAAAATTATCATTTAAGACCTGATAAAAACTTTTTTGTACAGGAAGGTACGGACTTTATAAAAGGCAAACAGTTTCAGGTAAAAGTATCTTTTAAGGAAACATCGACAGAATACTTTTTCATTCGTTGCTTCTTTAGTAGAGGCTGTCTTCAGGAGTACTTCATTCTAACCAGTTTTAGTAATGCAGGCTACTATAGTGGCAAGCTTAAAGAGTATGCTTTAGATTTTGCAACTTTAACTTATCAAAATCTAAAAGCTGAACTTTTAGCAGATGTAAAAAGTGCCTTGAAAAGAAAAACTATAGCAAGTTGGAAGGAATAAAAAATGGAAAAAGATGTAACAGTGATTGCGATGGAATTTATCATGCTTAAAGAACTTACATCAGAGTACTACAAAAAGTTTGAAAGGAGAAATAAAGACCTCCCTATCTATCTTCGTATGATGAAGTTCATTGAATCAAAAGGCTTGACTAAAGAATTTGTCGAATTTAAAACTAAGGCACAAAGTGAGGAAGAATAATGAATCAGTTTTCAACAAAAGATAAAGACCATCTAAGAAGACATCTCAAATCCGCTGAAATGTTTCTCAAAGACTTTAAAAAAGAGGATCTAGTATCACTGTTACAGGCTCAATTGAGTGATACCTATGTAGACTATCACTATTGGAAAGAAAGATTAAAGGATATAAACAAGCAGCTTATTTGTTTAAAACAGTTAAAGACTAAGCTGTATACAACTACAGAACCAACAATCTATCTGCTTAATAAGGAAACAGTTACTCAGAAGCTCTTCTGGTATAGAAATCTTTATCCAAAAGCTTTAACAGAATATCGAGAAGCAAAACAGGATTATAGACTTGCACAAGTTCTGTACGACCGCCAGTTGCAGGAAGAAAGAGCAGATAGAACAGAAGCAAAACGTTTTGTAGGAAAATTCTTATACAAAGTACATCTCAAACAAATTGATTTCGGCTACGAAAGAGACATCTATGTTCGAAGCGACAGTGATTACTTGGATGAAAACAATTTCAAAAATGAATTCGAATATGATTTGCATTTAGCTGTAGAAAGGTTTGGAGACAAGTTAAAAGAATTTAATTGGAATGCAGGTTGGGAACTTTCAAACATTTTTAAAAGCTTTAATGATTATGAAATAGATATTGATAAAATTATTTATCCGGTAGACCCAAAAAACATTCTGATTGACTTTGCTGAATTTCATGCTTGGAGAACCAAATCTAGAGTAAAAGAATGTCAAAGAATGACTCTTGATGAATTTAAAGCCACTAAGGAAGATGGTGCAGCTGGTTTTGGAGTATGGTTAGTAAATGAAATTGGTGATGTACTTGAAAGACAGCATGTAGGTACAGCAACAGAAATAGTCTTCTACATAAAGAAGACTTACATGTATTGGGAAAAGTTCTATAATATGTTTAAGAATGGTAAAAAACCATCTGATAGGAGAAAGAATAAATGATAGGTGATTCTTACGAATTTACATCTCCAAGAAGTTCTTGGAACGATATCACATTTGAAGTTACTCCAACTTTGGATATTTTGGATAAAGATAAGCTAAATATAAATGTTTGGAATGTTACAAAGTCAATAACAATTCGTTGTGTCTCAGGCCACAAAAAGACTATTAAGATTTATTCAGATGATGATCCTGAAGAAACTTTTGAAATGTTCAAAAGGAAGCTTACACCAATTGTTAGAAAAATAAATGCATATGCTCTTACAGAAGAGCACTGGAAAGCTTTCAATCAGGCTTTTGATGATGCTCGAAGGCATTACGTAACAAAAAATCTCAATGCAGGTAACTTTACTTTAAACAGGAATCGCGAATATACTGGCGGTTTTCGTACAGAGCCAGAAGTAATAGAAGCAAACAGATCTCATATTCGGGTGGAATGTCCAATTACTGTTGTAGTTTCTGGAAACTTTGAAATACAGGCAAAGATTCTTGTAGAGTATAAACTTGCTGGAAAAAGAAGTTGGGCAACCGGAGGATGTATTGCAGATGTTGCAAACAGTGCTCTCTTCTATTGGATTGTAAATGATGAGATTATATGCCATTCAGACTGCAGTACTGCTAAGGATACTGCAAAGCTCATTGAAACATATGATGCTGTTAAGGCTGCATTTGATGGACTAAGTAGCGTACTTCCTGATTTTGGAATGGATACTTTTGATAAAATTCTAACAAGAATCAGAGGAAAATTCTGGAGTGCTGTTACAAAAGTAAATAAATGGAATTATCATATAGACCAGGTTTGTCAGACTACAGGCAAGAATTGTGAATTTGATGTAGAGTTCGGTTTTGGGGGACACATTTACTTTAACTTCAATACTGGTGCATACTTCAGAAATTGTAATGTAGTTCTTTACAACCTTACTGCTAATGCAAATCGATTTGATCGAAATCTTCATTTCGATACAACAACAGAATCTAAGCAACTTCTTACAAAGAATAATGTTGAAAAGCTTGTAGGAGAATTTCTTAAGCTTGCAGAATATAAGCCTGAAGATAATTTTGGTCATTGTGAGCTTGAGTATATTTCATACATTGTTGCAGATATTGAAAAGTACTGGAAAGAAAATCTACAGCAGCCTTTCTTAGATGATGTTTTTCCACCAGAGGTAATTAAAGTGAATGTAAATGTAAAACTTAAGCCAGCTGTAGAGACAGTTAATCTAACATTCAACAATGTTAGAGATATTGTTAAAGAAATTGATGCATTGAGAATTATTTATATCAATCATTACAGAGATAAGGAGAGGGAACAAGCACACAGTATTTTTAATTCTATAGGAGATATTGTGGACAGTGCCTCAAAAGAAGAATTGGAAAAACTCTCCGATTGGTGTAAAAAATTAACAAGTGAGAATGATTACGGTAACTTTAAGCATAGATTTGAAGTAATTGTCGAATATGCTTTAGGAAATTTCAAAAGAGCTGAAGAGCATAAAAAGAGTCTTAGAGATTCAGACCTTTATCAAAAGTTGGACTACTATCAGTACAGGTGGCATAACAAGGTTGCGGAACAGAATTTGGCTATGTCTCAGATTGTAGCTTTAATTGCTAAATCGAACAATTCTAAAGAATCAAGAGATATTGTATCTGAGTGGATGTCAACACTTGCTGTAGGTACTGTATTCTATAACAATGTTCAAAATGCCTATGACGAAGTTACTTATATAGGTACAAGAAAAGATGGTGTTGTTCGCAGTGAACTTCTCGAAGAGCGTTTAGACAATATAATGGGTTGGTATGCAAATCAAAAGATGAGAGCCCAGAATTTTGAATACTGGAAGTCACTTTTAGACCAAAAAGAAGCTCATTATAAAAAGATTATTGAAGACCTTTGCTATACACTTGAGTACGGACCTACACTCAAGTACTATACTGAACTTTTGGGAGGTCGTAAAAGGGAATTTGATAAGCTTGATTTTGCTAAACTTGAAAATCGTCCACCATTAAGTGATGATTGGATTCGTCATCAGTTTAACGAATTGGATAGAAGATTGAAAGATGTTGAAGGACAGACTAAAGGTGTAAATAAGTCATGCTCTAAGCTTCACAAAGCTTTTGAGGATTTGAAGAACGAAATGGTAAAACTCTACCATGGAAGAGAGTCCGAATTTAAGCTTGTAGAAGAAACTATTGAAAGGCTTGAAAGAAAAGTCTTCCCGGAAATATACAATCAAAATCCTTACGCACACTGGAAGTTGAACATTTCTTTGAATCCAAAACAGGAAGAGGATGATTAAGGAGAATTTGTATGGATTTTTCAGAAAAGTTAAAAGAAGAAAATATTGATTTAAACGATAAAGAAAAGGTGCATCTTCTACAGAGATTCTATCAAACTGGATATGATGCAGGAATGCATGCAACTCATAAGAATGTTGAATACAATGAAATGTTTGTTGAAGTAATGTCAAAATTGATTAAGTTCTTTAATATGACAAACAATCCTATACAACTTCAGCAAGCGAGTGATATTCTAAAACATCTAGAAGAATATAAACAAGAAAGAGGATATTTGTAATGATAAGATCAAGTACTAGCGAAACTTTAGACAATCCAGTCTACAACTATAAAATTACTCTTGAAGCTGGAGAAATGGTTTCTTGGCACAAATTGTTGAAAGCTTTTGTTGGCCTTCTTAGTGCTCAAGGTTACAGTTTTGATAAAGAGACTGTAGATATTTTTGAAGACCTTTCTTCAGAAATAGGCGAAGCCACAAAAGGAGAATAATAGATGCAAGAAGACCAATTGAAGGAAGTCGCAAAAGAAATGGCTCAAAAGCTTTTTGAAAATCTTGACGATTGCAAACAAAAAGAAGATTGGATAAGAATCTATGCTGATGGAATCGTTGCAGGTTATAAGCTTCGAAAAAATGAATATATGGATGATGGAAAATAGACTTTTTCACCTATAATGTTCTATATAGAAAGGAGGTTTCTTATGGATGTAGTTTATATTATTACAAGAAAAAACTTAAGAGACAATACTTCCGAAATTGTTAAAGTTTACGGAGCAAATGCTAAGAAATTGGCCAAAGAAAGAGTAGACCAACTCAACAACAGTGTACTTGATGACGACGATATTGATTATGTTTTAGACTCTTACGATGTTACTGAATAGCTTTTACTAAATAACGTAAGAGGATTTAACGATGAAGAAAGCAATCAGAGAAGGTAGAGTACTAAAAAGTAGTCAACCAACATTGGAAAATATGGTTCGTGTACTTGTTGATGCTTTAAAAGCTGAAGGTTTCGATGCTGAAGCAAGTAAGAATGGTGGAGCAAAGACTACTTATGTAGATGTTGCTGAGTTTGAAAAGAATATCGAGATAACTTTAGAAAAAGGTGCTAAATATAAGATTGTTCCAAAAATGGATGAAATCGATTTTGACCTCGAAGGCAAGGGTATGGAAGCCTTCAAAGAGGATGCAGAGGATTTAGCAAAAGAGTTAGCTACAAAACTTGATAAAGACTATAAAGATTCCAATGATACTGAAGATGACGATTCTGAAAACGAATTTGTTGTCTGGGGACAAAAAGGTAATCGCAAGCTTTATTTGTGCGGTTCAAACACTTGGAAGTCAGCTAAAGCAGCAAAGAATGATTTAGTTTCAGTATTTGAGGATGAGGCTGAAGCAAGCGATGTTCTAGAAAAAGTAGCTTACAAAGCACCAGCAATCGATTTTGATGACCTTGGTATTGAGCCAAAGAAAGTAGCTTTTTCAGAAGGTGAGGACCTAAAAGAGTCTTTTAACGAGGCTTCTGATGTAAAGCTTACTAGTCTTGAACAAATTAGAAAATGTCTTGATGCAGAAGTAGAGGTTTATATCGATGATATTGGACCTTTTGGTGAAGGTACAGCACGTGTAATTGATACGACAATCAATACAGATACTGCTGAATTTGACCAAGATACACTTTCCGATTTTGATTACTCAGATGAGGATGAGTTCTGGGAGAATGAGGAAGGTACTGAAGCCATTGTAATTGACAAGAGTTGGGGACAGTCAGGATGTAACTTCCAAGAATTGGATGCATACAGTGTAGACGACTTCGATATTTATGTAGACAAGAAAGCTCTTGAAGAAGCAGGAATTTCTTTAGATGCTGAAGCATCTGAAGGTGATGAAGATTCTGAAGCTCAAGATGGCTACATTGTAAAAGTTACAATGAAAGGACCTACAGGAGAATGGGACCAAGTTGGATATGCATCACACTCAGACGATGTAGACTTTGATGAAGGTGTTATAGGTTGGGATGACATCGAAAATGTATGTGCTATTCCAGAAGAAGCAGCAAAAGAGCTTTTAGCTAAAATTGTTGTAAAAGCAAAACCTGTAGACGAGTTTATGTTTAGTATCGTACCTTATAATTCAGAACGTTAAAAGTTTTTGAATAGATTTCAAAGGTGCTGATACGTCAGCACCTTTTTCAGTCTTTGGAGGCAAAAGACATGATATATGGATTAGTAGCAGTTTTTGGATATTTCATCTTTGGAGGAATATTCGCTAGGTTAACTTGGCCTTTGCAGCAATGGATAGATGAAAGAGCAAAAGCAAAAGACCCCAGAATAATAAAAACAACTTGGTCAGAGCAATTAGCTCAAGGTTGTATACTTTGGCCACTTATGTTAACTGCCTACATAACTGGTGGAATAGCCCTTATATTTAAGGCAATTTTTTCAATTGGACTTCCTAAAAAGGATTTAAGAGGATAATTTATGTTTGAAATTACAGGAAAATATGGTACAGCAAAAATATATGCTACAACAGTAGAAGAAGAATGTGTTTCTCAGATTTACGGATTTATGAACTCACCTGTTGTAGAAAATTGTAATATCGCAATTATGCCAGATACTCATGCTGGTAAAGGATCTTGTATTGGATTTACTCAGAAGATTAACAAAGAAAAGCCACGTGTAAATCCAAACATGGTTGGTGTTGATATCGGTTGCGGTATGTTGGTTTTAAAAATTTCTGCAGAAGCAGGAAAGCAGCTTTTTAATAAGCCAGGTTTGGAAAAGTTCGATAAGATTATGCATACAAAAGTTCCTTCAGGAATGGATCATAGAAAGACTCTTCACAAGTTTGCAAAAGACTTTACAGAGATTAAAGATTTGATTGCTGATGCGGATTACGATAAAGAACTTTTTGCAATGGGTTCGCTCGGAGGAGGAAACCACTTTGTTGAAATTGATAAGGATGAAGAAGGAAATTACTACATCGTAATTCATTCTGGTTCTCGTCATTTAGGTATTGCAGTAGCAAAGTACTGGGAAAACAAAGCTGTTGAATATCATAAGAACAACTCTAAACTTAAGAATGATTTGATTAACAAGCTTAAGAGAGAAGGACGTGAAAAAGATATTCAGGCTGAGCTTGCAAAAATACCAACTGTAGTTGTTTCAAAGGAACTTTCTTATTTGGAAAATGAAGGGGTAGAAGGATATCTTCACGATATGAAAATCTGTCAGGAGTTTGCTAGACTTAATCGTGAAGCAATGCTTGATGTTCTTGTTGAAGAAATGGGAATCAAAAAGAGACACATTTTGGGTAAATTCTGCACAATTCACAACTACATCGATATTGAAAATGGAATACTTCGTAAAGGAGCAATTTCTTTACAGGAAGGTGAAGAAGCTATTATTCCAATCAATATGCAGTTTGGTTCTTTGATTGTAAAAGGTAAAGGAAATCCAGATTGGAACTTTTCCGGTCCTCACGGAGCAGGAAGATTAATGTCTCGGTCTAAGGCAAAGGAAACTTTGAAGATGGAAGACTTTAAAGCATCTATGAAGGATATTTATACAACTTCAGTTTGCGTTTCTACTATCGATGAAGCCCCAATGGCTTACAAACCAGCTGACGAGATATTAGAAAACATCAAAGACAATGCGGAGGTTTTATCTATCATAAAACCAATCTATAATTTTAAAGCGGCAGAATAATAAGGAAAAAATAAATGGCAAACATTGAACTGGTTAAAAAATTAAGAGCTGCTACTATGGCAGGTCTTGCAGATTGTAAGAAAGCATTAGATGAAGCTAATGGTGATTTTGACGAAGCAATAAAAGTTCTTCAGAAGAAAGGACTTGCAGCTTCTGATGCTAGAAGTGGTAGAGCCACTGCTGAAGGTAGAGTCTTTATCAAAGACAATGGTAAAGATGCTGTAGATGTTGCTGTCGTAAAATGCGAAACAGACTTCGTTGCAAATAATAAGGATTTTGCGGCTTTAGGTGAAGCTGAAAATCTCACAGAAGCTGTAGAGAAGCTTAAAGTCTCTATGCGTGAAAATATTATCATTGATACAGAAAAATCAATCTTCTATGAACCTGAAGATGTAGTTGGTACATATGTACACTCTGACAACAAGTCCGGTGCTGTAGTAATTCTTTCTAATGTTAAAGATAGAGAGAAAGCAAAAATATTTGCTCACGACTGCTGCTTGCATCTTGTTGCATTTGAGCCACCTTTTATCAATAAAGAAAGTGTACCTCAAGACTATATCGATGAAAAGATTGAAATTTTCAAAGCTCAGATGGATAAAGACCCTAAGATGACCGGAAAACCTGATAAGGTAAAAGAAGGTATTCTCAATGGTAAAATCAATAAGCATTTAGCTGAAGTTTGTTTCTTGGAGCAACCTTTTGTAAAAGATGATAAAAGATCTGTAAAGAAAGTTCTTGAAGACGAATGTGGCAAAGATGCTATAATTGGATTTAAGTATTTTTCAATTTAAGCTTGTATTGGAGGCAAATAATGACTTTAGACCCATCAAAGGAGATAATTTCTCCAAACTTTAAGATTTGTCAAAACAGTGTTGGAAGCTTGGAAATTAGTATTCAGTACATTGGGTTGGCTCCAAAGGAATTTACAAGAGAATTAACTTCAAAGGAGATGTCAAACATCTCCGATTTTTCTAAATACTTTATTAAGAAGGCAAATGTACTTGTTCAATGGACTAATAATGAGAATTTTGGTACTGTCGGTAAAGTAATTACAAACGATGGTATTCACGATATTGAAGATTTAATCTTTGATTGTGCTTTCAATGTTTCAGATATTCCTATTTATGCATCAACTTCAAATTATCAGCTTTGCAAAAATGCTATTAAGGATTGGAAGGAGCAGCAAAGACGAATTTATATGGAAGCTTTGTATGCATATAATTACGAATTCGAAGAAGATCCTTGCAACGATGAAAACTATTATGCATTTAAGATTAAGAGACCAGCAACATTGGATGAAGTAAAAATCATAATGGTTGCTAATAAAGATGCAAAAATTCCAACAATTAGAAAAGAAGCTGACATTTCGTTCAAGGATGTATTAAAGGAAGTTCTAATTTATCGTGCAATAGATAGTGCACCTTCAACAGTAGCCACAATGGAGGATTTAGCCAATTGTCATTGGCTGTTTGGATATTTTAGAGAAAAAACTATCGAGATTTTCAAAGATATTGATCTTGATAAAGTCTATACGACTGAAAGACTTAAAAAGATGTCTGAATGGATTAACAAGTTAACAGATGCTGCAATAGAAAGAGGAAAACAGTCTGAAGAAGAAAAGTGGATGACAAGCAAAACTGCTGATACTTTTCCGGCTGGTTTTTCTTGTCCATTCAAAGCCGTATTTGCCGTTGAAGGAGTAGTGATTACCTTTGAAACAAACATCAGTCCTAAATACATAAAAGATAGAGCATCTTTAGACGACATTGTTAGAGTAGTTGCTTGGAAGCAGGAAGTACACTGGGACATTAGGTACATGGAACCAGGTAGATGCCCTATGACAGATTATGAGGCTACAGAAACTATCAATTGTTGGGATTATGATTCTTTTATTGAGTATATCAAATATGATTTAATGCCTCGAGCACAAATTAAATTCTGTGACTCTACTAGTTATGGAAAGGTAGTCAATAAAATTATAGATGCTTTTAGGGACTTTGTAAGAAAGCATACATCAAAAATCGTTTCCAAAGAACCAACTGCACAAGATTTGCTTGTTAAGGAACTTAAAGATAGTGTTAAGAAGTTGAGAGATATTTTTAACAAGTATCCTGATTCGGAAAATAAAAAAGAACTTAGCACATCGTTTAACGAGATTTGTGGAAAGCTTTTAGGAGCATTTAATGGAAATAGTTAAAGAGATAGAAGAACTTTTAGATAAAAGAACAAAAGAGATCTGCTTGAAATGTTGGCGATTTTATTACATGTCAGATTTAAGAGTCTCTGTTCCTGAAGAATTGGAAGGCACTGAAGAAGATGGAAAGTTGCTTTCTGAATACGATGAACCATTCTGGTTTATGGAGTCCATGGCACGAGACGAATTCTTCTACGATCTTAGAAATAGAATTTACGGTTTAGCAGAATTTCTTCACAAAGATGATGAAGGTTTTGATAAAGATGAAGTACCTTTAATTACATATGAAATTACAAGAGAAAATAAACTTTTAGTCACTTGCTACGTAGATAAGGAATTTCTTAAAGACCATGCAGATACCCCAAAAAAGCTACTAGAGTTTTTAAATGGTCAGATTTCTGAAGGTTGGGGAGAAAACGGGTTTATTGTAGCTCGCTTTGGTGGTGACACAAAAATGGTCATCTCAGACGGTGTTGATTGGGTAGAAGCAAAAGTAGACCCAAATACCTATAAAGAATACTGGGAAAAAGTTAATTAAAAAATTCTAAAAATTCTTGAATATCCGTCCTCATTAACACCTATAATGTTGTGTGAGGTACAAGGATATGAAAGAATTTAGTTCAAAGGCACAGATTGTTGAAACTCTTAAGGCTCAGATGTTGGATGTTAGCGACGAAGAGCACGAAGCAAGATCAAGACGCCAAATCGAAAAAGGTATTCAGAGAATTTACGAATATCAGACACAATCAGAACAGAACAGCAAAGATGTTAAGCTCAACAATGGTGTAGGCTTCAAAACAACAGATGCTTACATTCTTTCAAGCTTCGCAGAACAGCTTAACAGAGGACATCATCTTTCAGAAAAGCAAATGAAAATTGCTTATCGTTTGATGCCTAAATACGCAGGACAGCTTGTACGTCAATCACTTGAAAAAGGTTTAATCGTAAAAACAGAAAATGGTTATGCTTATGCACAGCCAAAGGCAAAAGTTCAGCCAAAGCAGGAAGCTACTTGGACAGAAGAAGATAATCGTCGTTGGATTGAATACAAAAATGAATTTCAGCGCCTTGAAATAGAGCAAGAGCAGAGAGCTTTTGAAGCTAAAATGGAATATGAAATGTCATTGAACAGATAGGAGGATTCGAAAATGGAATGTTATGCTTTTTACAAAGAAGTTCGAGATTTAAAGATCTCAGACCAGAGAGCTCGAGACATCGATGCTATTGCTGCAAAGTACATGGTTCCTCATACAAAAGTTCAGATGATGATTAAAGAAGCTACTGACGAAAAGGAACAAAAGATTGCTGAACTGGAAGAGAAGTTAAGAGCACAGGAAGCACTTCTTTCAAATCCAAATCTTCAGATGAAGAAGCTAATCGAAGATGTTGTTTGTGAACATCTTTCATTAGCATATGGAAACGATCCTTATTCAACTTCAGCTGAATTGCGTTGGGACAAGGACGTTTTAGGTTCAGTAACTATTCGAACATATTCAGAAGACTAAGGGAGGTACATATGATAGTCGTTTATATTCTTGCAGGCATTGGAGTATTGGATGTTGTGCTTTCAGTTGCAGGTGTTGTAGCCCGAGCAATACAGAGATCAAAGCATCCAAATTCTCAGGTAAGATACGGCATTTTTGGAGAAGATGGAAAGACTTTAATTTGGCGCAGTGGCATTGTTGAAGAGTCTACATCTGACGAAGTTAGAGAATTCAAAAGCTTCTGTAGAGCATGGGCAGACCATCCAGGGGCTTTAGCAATTTGGGAAAGATACGAGGATAAGTAAATGATGTTACCAGAAGGCACAGAAGTAAAGGTTTTCAAAAATACCGAAATTTGGAGAGATGCGATTGCAATTTGCTGGAAGTTTCAATTAAGCAAATTGGACGATACTCGTGAAATCATAAACAAGTTTAATCGGTACTGTGCCTTTGAAAAAATTGATTCCGAAAAAAGCATAGAAGATGACCGTAAACAGGCACAACGACTCATAGATGAAGGCAGCTATGGTTGGAGCCTGGATCCGGAGAATGGAACTCTTTACGAAGAACTTCCTGAAGAAGCCAAGGAAGAGCTTGGCTGGCGTGGTTCAGGAAGAAAATGGAGCAAATGGACCGTTGAAAGAATCTTACAGAAATGGGGCTGGGAAGAAGGAGAAGTATACTGGTTTGCTCTTTCAAAGGACCGTATATACGACCACAACCTTATACTAAAAGATGGTGACTGGATTTGTTATTGTCCTGCTATAAGCGATCGCTACAACATTTTTATGAATGTAGGACAAGACTGCACATTACCATATACATCAGATTGGGAAGAGAGGGAACTTTGAGATGAAAGTTCAAGCATACATGCAGGACGGTTCCATAAGAACCGAGGTTATAGATAAAGTAAGATACTACTCAAAAAATCCTTGTACAAAGTGTCGCTCTGATGGTGGATGTTTTGACCACGGATGTTTTACTTCTGAAGATTGGGGTGATTTTATAGAAATTAAAAATAAGGAACCTATAAGGATTCAGGATGTTAAAACTTTAAGGATTGTTGAGATATGAGAATTCTAACCATCGATTTGGATATTCTAATGCACAAGCAAATCGAAAATTACAACGACCTTTCAAGTAAAGAAACCAATCCTACTAATGTCTGGAGAAACATTTATAATACTCTACCTTATTTGCAAACCAAAATAAGTTATGATTCTAAAATGCTATTGGATCTATTTTTTATTTTGCAGAGTCAATCCTGCGGAATACTTTTTATCGAAGAACATGATCAGATTGTTCCGTACATAAAAACAAAATGTGATTTGGTTAATATTGATTTTCATCATGACATTTATTACGAGGTAAAAGATTACGCTAAAGGTTTCTACGGTTGTGGAAATTGGATTGGTTACTTAGACTTTAAAGGTTTGTTAAATTCATATACTTGGTATGGTACTGAAAACTCGAAACAGTTTAAAGGAAAAGATTTTGAATTTACAAAAAAGCTTTTTAGAGATATTCAATTAGATAGATTTTTACCTGGCAGAGTTACATCCTTGGGAAAGTTTGATAAAGTTTTTATCTGTAAATCGCCTAGATGGTTGCCGCCAGAATTTTGGCATTTATTTGAAATAATGAAAGTTGTATATACAAAAAATTAGGGCTCTTAAAAGAGCCCTTTTTTATTACTTTTTCTTAGCAGCTGCTGAAACTACTTTTCCGATTTCTTCTGTTACCTTTTCTGTAATAGCATCGACAATTTCATCAGATGCAGCTTCAGGATCAATTGTAGGTGTTACTGCTTTTGCTTTAAGCTTTGCAACTACAGCTTTGAATGTCTGAAGAAGTACATTGTAAGAAACCTGAACCATACCAACTACGGCACCGATTACAATAAGATAATTTATCAAAAGGCTTGTTGTACTAAACAATGGAAGTCCAATACCATTTACAAACCATGCAAGTGTAACATAACCTGCACCAACGACTGCTGAGATTGCTCCTGAAATTCCGGCAAGAGCAACTTTGCTTTCTGTAACTTTAGCAGGCATGAGTTTCTTGAAATACTCAATAAGACCTGTTGTAGCTACAGCGATCATAAGCATAATCTTAAACATGTTTTTTCTCCTTAACGATTATTATAGAAGAGTTTTACTGAACAGAACTATAGAAGAGGTCTGTTGCAGCTTCCCATTTTATTTTTACCTTAGACCAAGTAACAGTAGCTTTTATTTCCAAAAGCTTGCTATCGATTTTAGTACTATCAAAGTTTAAAGGATAGTCTAGATTTATAATCTTAAAGTTTTCAAAAAGAAATACTGGAAGCTTTCCATAAGTTATCAATCCTCTACTTGTGCCTTGTTCAGGTAAACCTAGATTTAATGCAGAAACGTTTTGAGCCTCAAATTGCAATTCTCTATTTTCCATAAAGTTTGCTTTTGCTAAATCTCTACCATTTAGAATTCTTAATGTAGCAGAACTTAAATTATCTGAATATGAATCATCTGCGACTGTAGATAGATTATAAGTTCTAGAAACCTTTTTTAAAGTATCTTCCTCTAAAGGAAGTCCTCCAGTCGTACAAATGCCTAAACCGGATAGACGAATAAGATATTCCAAAACATCAAAGTTTCTATCGCAAATAATATTTATTACAGCCTTGTTATCTGCAGAAGCTTGTAATGAAGGTATTTGTGCTAAGCCAGAATGCCCATAAATCGAATTTGTAGTATTTCTTTGATATGTAGGAAAATCAATATTTTTAGCTCTAAAAAGAAGTTCATTATAAATCCTATCAGGAATATAATCTACGTTTTTTGCCGAATGCTTTTTAATCCTTAATGTATATTGATGCTGTCCTAATAGAGGATTCTTAGAAACAAAATCTTTGAAAAGTGCTGATTGATCTTTTGCAACATCTTCAGTATATTTTATTCCTAAAAGACTCATAAGAGCAAACTCTACTGCAGGAACATTTTCATTGATGGATTGTATGTGAGAACTGCTTTCAAGTTCTTGGAAATCCTGATAATTTTCTGTTAGAATATTCAAGAAGCCATCAAATGTAGTTCCGAAGGAAGTTGCTGTTTCTGTATTTGTAATACTGGTTTCGTCCCAATAGTCTAAGTCCCTTTGAAAGAGTTTGGTTATAGCCAACAAATGCTTGTAGTTCTTATCCAGAGTTTCCATAAAGTCTACAAGTACTTGTTCTTTTCCGTTTACAACATATTTATTTTTTGATCTATTTCCTTCAACAGCTTTCTCAAAAGTATCAGACTTTGTGCCTTTTAGAAGTGTCTTAATGTCTCCTATTCCGGATGCTTTACCGAATACCAAAGTAGGTATAAATGAGTTAAGGAACTTTATAGCAAAGGATGAAGCTGCATCTAAAAATACTGAACCTATCTCTGCCCAAGTCTCACCAGAAAACATTTTTTCAAAAAACTTAGACCAAGATTCACTATTGTCGTGAGGATTAAGTTTTTTAAGACTTGTTAAATACTTTTCATAACTGATAGAAAAGCTTTCATGCAATTTAAGAGTACCACTATTGAGGTTTGAACCGAAAAGATTGTCTACAGATGATAGCAAACTGTTTGCAGAAGAAACATTAAAATCGGAAGCAGCTAATTTATTTACAGGTACACCAACGTATTGAGAGTCCTTAACAAGTTGTCTATAAGCTGCAGCATTGTCACTTTTTTCATGCCAATCCTTTATCCAATCACTAAGGTGATAATTTTCATCATCTTTTAATTTTTTGTTAATCTCACTCATGAAGCCATCTTTATCAGAAAACATTCTAACAGAAAGATTTGATTCCTCGAATACAAACTCTGAAGGTTTTAGACTTCCTTTTTTGATAGCTCCTCTATTAGAGTCTATATAAGCCAGTGCAGAAACATAATCCTCTGTACTAGATGTGCTTAGCAAAGGCATTCTTATTCCTTTAACTTTTCCACCTTCTGCAAGCTCTGGCTTTACTGAATAGTTTCCTTTTTCAAGAGACCTTAAACTGCTTTTATCTGGATAGTCTCCATTAGCTGCAGGCTTTGCACCTATTACTCCTAAAAACTTTTTATAAGCTTCAGAACTGGCTCTAGCATAGTCTGTAGGACTCATTGAAGGCTTAGCAAGGTCTTTTATAGGTGAAGGTTCATTAGGAGCAGGTAAAACATGATTTGTTCTATCTCTAGGCTTGTCGAGTTTCTTTCCTAAAGGATTAGAATTTGCAAGTTTTGGTTTATTAACTGTATAGTCTACAGGTTCAGCAGTCTTAGGCTTTTCTGCACCTTTAAGATTCTCACTCATGAATGCTCCTTAAATCGTTTGGATGTGCTACAGTTAGTAATCCGTTGTTTAATCCTTTTAGCATAAAACCTGATGCAAAAGTTGCTTTAATTTCAAAAGTCTGTCCAGTTTTTGCATTGCAAGGACATTTAATGTAACTCAATCCGTGCTGCTTTGCTTTCATATAAAGGTTTAAAGAAGCATTAGAAGTACTTCTTATAATAACTGTGTCTCCAATACTAAACATTTATCGCACCTAATAATAAAAATTAGTTTATTCTTCAAAACCTTATCTATACTTAAAATATGAGAACAAGAAAGTTTAAAAGAGCATTTGACAGATTTTTAGAAAAGAACAACGTATCTGAGTCAGATAAGCATAGAATCTTTCTTATGGTAAACGAAAAAGAAGATGAAGCAGTTTTTGAAGTTCTTAATGAGGAAGGAATAAAGTATAACAAGTATCCTGATGCTGCTGTAAAGAAAGGTGACTTCAAAGTTCTCTGGATGCCAGAACAAGAACATAAAATTGGTTTTTTAGCATCCACTAAAAACACTTAACTATACTGAAAAGTATAGAACATATATGGTTCCGTAGCTCAGTCGTAGAGCATTCACCTGTTAAGTGAAAGGTCGGTTAGTCAAATAATCCGGAGCCGTCAAAATGGTCGAAAGACAATTCGAACTTGAGTAATCAAGAAGTAGGTGTACCTCCCGTAAGCTGATGAAAGAATCATTGATTCAATTAGTCAGCTTTTTTTATTTTAAATCGATATTACTAATTTATCTATAGAGGTTTTTTATGAAAGAAGATATCTTAAACGGCAATTATAACGACCCAATGGTTTTAGATTCTTATGCTATTTCCAGAGTAGACGGTTTTGGAGAGAGTGTAGAAAAGCTAAGCAAAGCCTTGAAAGAAAGTAACGTAAAATATATGAAGAAAAGAAAGGATGCTCAAGAAGACCTTGACGAGGATGAATTCAAAGACCAGTATCCTAAAAAGAGAAATTATAGACCTGTAGAAGGTGTTCAGGAACCTTGGACAGGAGATCAGTCATTTATTTGGCCTGATTACGAAGCAGAAGCTTTTGAAAAGGAACTTGAGTCTTTTAGAGCCAGACCAGTATCAAATACAGGTTACAATAACAAAGCTTTAAATAAAAAAATGACAGACAAGTACGGTGATAAAGCTAAAAAATGTATAAAGAATACTCTTTTTAAGGAAAGCAAAATTAGAAAACCTCTAAAAGAATCCGAAAGTGCTGAAGACTTAAAAATCTATGAAGAAAAAGCAAATTGGTATTTTGTTGATGAAGAAGATTTTCCAGCTTTAAAAGTTATCTCAGAGGCTTTTGGTGCTGCTATGGCCAAACTTTTTCACTACAATGTAGATAGATTTAATCAGAAAACAGGAAAGGGTGAAAACAATAACACTTATGTTTCTGTAAAAGGCTATGGTTACAGAGGTTCAGTAAACCTATATCGTGTATATCTTGCTTATGATGAGCCTAATCAGACATCTAAAGAAAATCCTGGAGTAACTCGTCCAACTATCCTTTGGAAGAGACAGCAACATCTTGCAATTTCAACATACGATTATTCTATAGAGCAGAGATTTGAAAAATACTTAAACAAACAGCTTCATAGTCAGCTTGACTCAATTGTACAAGAATTAGGATATTCTATTAAAAAGGTTGAATATAGCCGCTTTAGACAGTACGATGATAGCAACTATGTTTATATGGACCTTGAACCTAAACAGAAGCTAGATTCAATTAACAATGCTCCTGTTGAAGAAAAGCTTCAAAAAGTAGTTGATAGAATTGTTAAGAATCTTAAAGCTGAGCAATTAGCAGTACGTGGAAATACGACATACTGGATTTCAACTAGTGGCTATGAAGGTTCAGAAATTGTATTTTCAACATGCTTAACAACTGACAACGATGACTATTACGATACAGATGATGGTGAAGAAAGAAACGAAAATTACAAAAAGCCAATTCTTTACTTGGATGTACCAAATCTAGGATATTGTAACTGGAATTCAGGTACAGGTTACATTAAAGCTGCGCATGTAAAAACATTGGACGATATATTGGAGGTTGCTGAAAAGTTCGTAAGATATCTAAAAGATGTAGGTAGAGATGTTTACGAAAACAGCAATTACTAGGCTAACAGACCTTTAATAAAGAGCTGCTCGCAACAAAATATCCAGCAGCTACTCCTGGGAAAGATTTCTCAAAAAAGGTCTTGTAGATATATAGGAACTGGGATTTTATCTCAGTTCCTTTTTTTAACTAATTTGATTATTATGAGAACATATCTTACAGAAAAGAAACTTGATTACTTCCTAAACGGAGGTTATTCAAACTTAACTAAAAAACATTACGAAATCAGATTAACAAAGGACTATACATATAGTCTTAGAAGAATAATTTCTGTAAAGAATCAGAGCTTGAGATTATATTTTTCTGTAAGACCAACATTCAGCGATGGTAAGAAATCATCTCGTGAAGGTAATTTAAAGCCAACTCAAATCTACGATGTTCAGATACAGTTTGATAAAGCATTCAAATATTTAGCTCCTTTTCAGAAGGAAGGTGAGGAAATTGCTTTAGAGGAATTGTATCTTCTAGGTAAAAAGAATGTAAAGAAGTTTTGGGAAGATGTTGTTGAAAATTGCGATTTGAGATTTTATTCAAACGATCCTTCTTTCTATTGGCAAGGCTTCTGGGAAGATTTATCTAATCAGAGAGCAGCTATTAAACCTTTCAAAGGTAAGCACGGTACAGGACGTTGGAGAAAAATACATCAAGATTCAGGAAATCTTTTGAACGGTAAATTAAGAGTAACAAAACACATTGCTCAAATTCTTTTAGATTTGGATGACTACGAAAATAAGATATTGATGCTACTTTGCAAAGGTCCTATGGATGTTGTACAGGGTGTAGGAGAAAAATAATGGCAAGAACATTCTTAAATGAAGCTTTTACAGATATAGAACTTTCAATGCTTCAAAGTCACGAAGCAGAAGTTAGAGCTGCTTTGCCTGACATTTTTGCTTCTACATCTACAAATGTTAAAGGTGTAGATTATGCAGCAGAAGCAATTGCAAAATTGATTTTTGATCCTGAAATGTCAGCATCTAAAATTCGAGAAAAATTTGTTGAAGAAGTTTCAAAACTTTTAACAAAACCAGAATACCTAACAAACTGTAACGCAATAGTAAAAGAGTTAAAATCAAACGAAAAGACAATTGATGAATTCTTTAAGGATACATTCAAGCTATCTGATTTAGGCTTCTCTGAAACTACTCACGCATTTCTAATGGACTTGTATAAACTTAGTCTAAGCTTCGGTGGAGGAAATACAATCGGTAAAGGTGAATTGTGCTTTGCTGCAGCCTTAAAAGATGCAAGATTAGCTTCTCATACAAACAATAACTCTAAAACGGACTTAGTTAGCTTAAAAGGATTCTCTATTGAATTAAAAGCAGATGGTGGACGATTAGATGGTTCGGGAATAAGACCATCAAGAGTTTCATCAACTAGGTTATTTAGAGAGTTCTTTATGAATGCTTTAGCAATAGAGTTGGCTGAAGTTACAGGACAGGATGCTTCGAATTTTAGCAAAATGGAATACTGGACAAGTAATGGATATATTAAAGCCGCTAGAGCACTCTCTGATGTAGAAGCAGCTATTAAGCATGCTGTTGTTGCAGAAAATCCTTTTAGCAGAAGATCTATAGAATCAACCTGGTTTAATGCTATTCCAGAAGGACTTAAAAAGGTTAAGAATGCCATTAACACAATTGAAATTAACGAAGAGAATGTAAATATAAATGTTGTAAATGTTTTGAATCAACTATTCATTCTTATGTACAGTGGTATTTATCAGTACACAACTTTTGGAGCTGAATTGCAATTCGTTATGGACAAATGCGAAGAGATAGCTGAAGCTTGCTTCAGAAAAAACAATATTGAGGATTTTATTACACTCGATACAGTTATCAGAGCTAGAATCTACATGTCTTTGAATAAAGATGATTCCGAAGCCAATAAAGGTTATCTAGTATTTACAAAAGTTGTAGGTAACGATATTTTTGGAAGTAGAATAGATTATCGTGCAGGTAACGATGAAAGAGATTGGAAAGCAAAAGCTAATAATTCTCTAAAGATTACTCCAGGTAATGACAATGTAAGAGCAGCACATGCTGTTCGTATAGTTTAGTTCTCTAAATCTTTAAAACCAAATTTTTCAACAAGTTCAGGATTATAAAGGTATAATTGGTCTCCAGGCTCCAATAAACCGACATGTTCAATACCATTTATTGAATAAAGAATGTCATCCATATCCAATCTGCCAGTTTCTTTGTAATATGCAACCCAAAGCTTTTTCAAATCTGTAAGATTAAATTCATGAGTATTAGGAAGGATTCCAAAGTTATCGATAGCAGCTTGATAGTTGATTGTTAAAGGATCTGGAAATTGCTGTCCATCAATATCCTCGACTGTAGAGGCTCTCATATAATCGTATCTTGACTTCATAACTAAATTAGTTTAATATGGAACAATTAGCAGATTTAACTGAAGAAGAACAGGCAGGTTTAGTTACTGGAGAAGACTATATTCTATTTAACAATCTTAGGCATGGAATAACAATTTGGATAAATTGTGATCCAGAGATTCAAGTAACAATAGATAGTATGGAATTTGCCACTTTGGTTCCATCCTTATTTCCAGGAATAAATGCTGTCGAATTGATACGAGAGATAAATAAAGGAGCTTATGTGTACACAGATAAAAATGTTATTAAACCTCTAAGTTCAAAATTCGATCTTGATAAAGTATCTATTACTCCGACATTAAGTGATACTGTAAAAGCATTTAATGCTTCTAAAAGAACTCAACAAAAAACTCCATTTGGTTTTGGTTTTTAAAAGCAAATCTTAAGAAACTTTAGCTATATTACTCTATAAAATAAAAAACAAATTTTAGGGAGTAGTATGAATAAGGAAGATTTCGACAAAATTCGAATCGTTTTTGAATCACAAAATCAGTTTCGAATGCTAGCTCCAGAATCTGTAGCTAAAGGAATTTTAGCTCTCTGCGAAAATAAAGACGATGAGCATGAACAGAAACAGCATGCTGCAAACATGATGGACTTAATTGCAGAGAACGTACCAAAGAGAACTCTAGACAACACTACAAAATCTGGAAAAAGAACAGTAACAGAAGTACCACTTTACAATGCATTCTTTACAGAATCAATGATTAAAGAGTCACAAGCAATTTATAAAGAATTGTATGCATTATCATCTCATGCAGACAGAATGCAGAAAGTAAAAGAATTCTTGTTAAACTTCAAGCCGACAATTTCATTAGGTGAAGCACTTTACAGATTGTCATTTTATTTGATACCAAATTATAACAATTTGGCAAAATCTACAAACTGTTTGATTGCATTTGCAAAAAACATTCTTTTGGATACAAGAAACAATATGCTTGTAGATAGTGCTTTGATGTTAGGTGGACAGGGTAAATCTACAGTACAGACAGGATTGAGAAAAGCTACTGAAATGATGGGCTTTGGATGCTCTATGTGTCATTTGCCAACAGTTCAGGATGGTGTACAGGATGTATTTGTAAAGAATGAGATTTGTATTGATGATGAAAGCCATTTTGAAAAATTGGATTTGGACTCATTAAACAAGATTCTTGATAAGTCTACAGTAACAATAAAAGGTAAATACATTAAGGAATGGAGTGCTAGATCTGTAGCAAATCTTCTAGTTGGAACAAACTTCTTGCCAACAGATGTTAACTCTCGAAGATATTCTGTCAGAATGGTTGATGAAAACTTCAAGCTTGAACAGAATTTTGGTCATTGGGGTATTCCAGGAATAGAAGGTGACATTTATGGAAACAGCTACAATGAAGTTGTAGAGTGGACGACAGAAGGTTGGTTGAATCTTTTCTATTATTGTAACAAGTACAGTATTCCTGAGCAAAAGTACAAAGAGACTTCTTTCGATTATGGTTTGTTGTATCAGTTGAAGAGAGCTCTTGAAAATCAAGGAACAAACATTTCAAATGTTGGTGACTTGGTTAAGTCTATTGAACAGATTAGTGGTGATGTATTTAATTGGAAAGTTAAGCAGAGTTTTAAGAACAAACTCTTTATGTTAGCAACTCAGTTGAAGCTTGAAGTTATTGGTGAAAGAAAGCACAATATGTACAACACTTATGATTGGACACCTGCATTGGAAATTGATGAATCATTCCCAGATGATCCTCTTGAGAAGGTTTACTGCTACTATACTAATAACAAAGATTTTAATATCAAGGAGTAACAATGTTCCATAAAATTGGAATTAATCACGAAACACCTCTAGCACTTATGCCAGAGATGCAAAACATGACAGATTATGATTACTGTCTTGTACATTTAACAAAAACTAATCCAGAATATAAACAGTATTTTTTAGATGCAATTGCTAAAGGAAGAAAAGTGCTTCTAGACAATTCTGTTTTTGAATTGGAAACACCTTTTGATCCGGAAGAATTTGTAAAGTCAATCAATGAATTGAATCCAACTTGGTATGTAGTACCAGACTTTTTGGATGATAAAGATAAGACAATTGCTTCAATGGAAGATTGGATTAAGAATTATTTACCAAAAGTAAAAACAGATTCTAAAATTATTGGAAGTATTCAGGGAAAGAATGTAAAAGAATTTGCAGAATGTTATCAGTACATGTCTGAAAATGAACACGTTGCAAAGATTGCAATTACATTTAACTCAGTTGCATATGCAGATATGTGTCCAGATATTATTGAAGATGCAGAAGTAAATACAAAAGTTACTCCTAGAAATCTTCAGCTTTGGTTGGAAGGAAGACCGAGATTTATTGCAAAACTTGTTGCAGATAGAATCTGGAATAATAACAAGCCACATCATTTACTTGGTTGCGGCTACATGAGAGAATTTGCTAATCCTCTTTATCACAGAATTTCAATTGAAACTTTGGATACTTCAAATCCAGTTATTTGCGGAATGAATGCAATTGCGTATGACAGAGAACTTGGCAATACAACAAAGCCAAGTATGAAGCTTTGCGATCATCTTAACGATAATTTGACAGAAGTTCAGAAGTATTGGATTAAGGAAAATGTAAGAATTTTCCGAGAAATTACAAATACAAAAGACAAAACTGTATATGATTTCGATTCTGTAGAGTCCTAAAAGGAGGCTCGACATGAATTGTCCGCTAATTAAATATCGAGTAATTGTACAATATCTGGTAGAAAATAAGCACGATAGCAATTTACCGGATAGAGTAAATTATGCGGAAGTTTTTAAAAATTACAAAAAAGCCAAAAGAGCATGTTTAAAAGAATTAAAAAGTGCTCAAGGTCATAAAGTTACTAGAGCAACTATCGAACCTGTTCTTTTGGAAGAAAGTTTAATATAAGTAAGAGGAATATATGAAAAGACGTACATCTTGTGATCCATTTGACGAATGCCCAGAAGGAAAATCAATAAACAATCCATTGAAGATTCAACATCTTCCTTCTGGAGACATTATCGACTTTTTCTTGCCTTTTGAAATTGAAGATTCTGAAGACTTTATAGATTTTATAAGAGCTATTAGAGAAGCAAAAGCTACAGATTTGATTCGCATTCATATCGATTGTTGCGGAGGTGATGTTAGCACTGCTCTTATTCTTTGCGACAATTTGAAGTATTCAAAAGCTACTGTAGAAATTTCTGTTGAGGGTCTTTGTGCTAGTGCGGCAACCCTTATTATGCTCTCAGGTGATCAATGGGAAATTCTTGAGCATGCACACATAATGATTCATGCTTGGTCAGGAATGATTTTTGGAAAATGGCATGAACAGAAAGCAAAATTCCAGTTTGATAAAACATACTTTGAGGATGTTTGGAGAAAACTTTACAAAGGATTCTTGACAGACCAGGAAATTGAAGAAGTTTTGAACGGAAGGGATATTTGGTTAACAGCTAGTGAAACATTGGATAGACTTGGAAAGTTTAAAGAAAAGGATATTCGTAGACAGCAGATTATCGACCAAATTGCAAAAGAGCAGCAGGAAGAAATTAACAAGAAGCTTGCAGTTGCACTTTCAGCTTTCGATAAGGAAGAGAAAATAAAAGAAAAGGAACAAGAAAAGGCTAAAAAAGCTGCAACAGCTTCTACTCGTACTAAAAAGACAAAATAAGGAGAATATATGGCAGAGTTTAGAACTTTAAGTGAGTTTTTTGACGATGTAATTGCGGATAATCTTGGAAGAGACCCAGAGCACATTTTTGATGCTCCAAATCTAACAATTAAAAAAGAGAGTTATACAGACCCTAGAGGAACTGTAGCTGCTAGATTAACATACTTCGATGAGACCGGAAAAGTTGTAAGTGTAAAAAACTTTATCAACAATAAGGCTGTAGCTACAATTCCGCCAGCCATTGTGGATGCTCTTGAGGAAGTACCAGTTTCGAAAAATGAGGCTTCTGCTTTGAGCACTCTGCCACCACCTCTTGTTAAGGGAGATAATTATCCAAACTTTAACTTATCCTTCGTTCAGGATGTCGGAATGAAAATTGTTTTCGATGTTGCTGGAATTGACGATGATAGGGTTCAAATTACTTTTGGCGGAGATTATCTCAATATTAACATTGCTGCTGAGCCAGAGAATCCTGCACCTGTAGAAGTCTTTCTTGTAAAGGCTATTGATAATCCTAGTCAGGAATATAAAAGAAGTATCTACATTGATACTTCGAAGTATTCTATAAAAGCCTTAAAGTACAGTATCCAGAATGGAGAAGTACAGATTATCATTCCAAACAATGATAAGAAAGAAAATCTCATGGTTTTCAAACCAACAGGAAGAACTACTCAAAAATCAAAACAAAGACTTGTAGAAAAAACTTCTGAAAAGTAAGATAAAGTACCACCTATAATAATGTAGGTGGTACATTTATGTTAAAGCATGTCGAACAATTAAAAGCTTGTAAAACGATCTCAGATTTACGAAAGTTTGTAAATCTCTATACTCCAAATAAAAACGAATTCACTTATAATTTTAAGCAATACATAAACAAAGAAACAGATTTTGAAAGTGCTCTAAAGAGTGTTTGGAATTTTGCATTACAGCAGGAAGGAAAATACTTTTTAGGCAAAGTTGGAATACCAAAAAGACGTTCCGGAGGAGCAATTACTGGGCTGGAATGTCATAGCGACGGACATAGATGATTGTAAAAGGTGCCGAAAATCTTGGCGAATGGCTTGAACAGGAAAGAAATCTCGACAATACAGTCTCAGGCGTAGACTATCGAAAGGAGTATACATCTTGGGAAAAAGCTAAATTCAGAGAATCCTATGAATGGAAAATGTTTGTAAAGCATATGCTGAATTTAAGAAATCATCAATGCGAGATTTGTCATACTGAAGAAGACTTAATTGTTCATCACAAAGACCCTTTAAGATATACCGATTTGTCAAATGTAGAACATTTTGCTGTACTCTGCGATAGATGCCATCTTAAAGTAGAAAGTTATTGTAAGTCTCAGGAATTGATGGATGCACATCCTGAATATCGAAAATGGTTTACTTTTTATCCTTACAATTATGATCCTGTAAAATGGCAGAGTGGATATCGAACAATAAAAAGATGGAAAAGAGAAGAAAGTGCAACCATAAACAAACCTGAAAATACAAAGTCAAAGAAAGAGATTGCAGAAGCTTTGCATTTTATGAAACAGCATCCTGAATTGTTTGATTAATAGTTTGCTGCGACTCTTCTCTTAGACAAAGCCATAATTAACTTATAAGAAGGTTTGCTTAAATCAATTGGGTCGTTTGAAATTGCTACTCTTACTTTTGTTGTTAGAGGAGCATTATTTGAAAGGTCACTAAGAATCTCCAAAACTTCGAATACCATTACAGTACTGGCTTTTACAGATTCCTGTACGAATACTCTAATAAGTGTATCACCGATGTCGATGTCGGAATCAAAAGGTACGATGATATCAAATGTTGTAATACCTTTCGTAGACTCCTTTTGACCCTTTTCAGAACCGTCACCATAAGCTGATACTAATGATGTCAAAGTGTAACCATCCTCAAACTCTTTTGTGACTTTACGGATTGGTACATCTTTTAAGATTGGGAAAATACAGTTTACGATTTTCTGATCGGTGATTACCTTGGATATCAAGTCTCCATTTATAGTTGTTTTGCGTTTAACAACCAAAACATCTTCTGGAGTACCTGTAAGTTTAATCAGATTATCTCTTAACTTTATTTTCTGTCTTTCGAGAGTCTTATCCAATCTTCCTTGAAATGAAACTTCTCGTTTGTAATTACAACAGTTTTCCCAATCCATAATCTTAGTTAGTTCAGTTTATATTCGATACCTTCTTGTACAATATTGACTCTTGGATAGCCCCTTGAAATTAGAAGCTCTTGCATTGCATTTAGACTTTCAGGAGAACCGTGAACAAGATAAATTCCTTTTAATTTGCTTTTATCTATTCCAGACAACCAGTCTAACATTTCGTTATAGTCTGCATGAGCTGAGAAAGCACCAATAGTTGCTACATTAGCCTTTACCAAAAGCTCTTTCATATTTATGTTTACGTACTCAGCACCGTCCATCAATTGTCTAGCTAAAGTATTCTCAGAAGCATAACCAACTAGAAGAATTGTATTGTTGTAGTTCTCAAGTCCATAGAATAAATGATTAAGAATTCTACCTGCAGTACACATTCCATTGGCAGCAATTACAATACAAGGTTTCTTACTTTTTGCTAGCTTTATAGACTCCTGATTATCTTTTACAATGTGTAAAGATTGTACAGAGAAAGGATTCTTATCTTTAGAAATAAATCTGTCCTTTATAACATTGTTAAAACATTCTGGATGAATTTGGAATACACCAGTTGCTGTTGTTGCCATTGGGGAATCTATATAGACTGGAAGCTTTGGAATTTTATTCTTTTGCATCAAGACTTTTAAGTAATAGATCAACTCTTGAGCTCTTTCTATAGCAAATGTTGGAATAATAATCTTCCCTCCCCTCTCGGAAGTTTCGTTTATAATTCCAGCTAAGTCTTCTAGAGAGCATTCCAAATCCTCGTGCAATCTATTTCCGTAAGTTGCTTCCATAAAGATGTAATCTGGAGCAGGAAAGTCTTGTGCAGGAGGATTTACAATAGGATTATTCTTTCTTCCAATATCTCCTGTAAATAAGATATTTATATTCTCCTTCTTCTTTTTGAAAAGTTTATCCAAAAGTGAAGTCTTTTGAGTAGCATTTATACTCATAAAGGATGAGCCAAGAATATGACCAGCATTATAAGCTGTATAGTTGACACTATCATTTATGTATTTGCATTTTCCATAAGCGTGAGACCTAAAATGATCCAAAGTTGCAATAACATCTTTTTCTGTTAATCCAGTATCCTGGATCTTTACAGAGTCCATTAAAACAACAGAAGCTAAGTCTCTTGTAGCAGATGTACAGTAAATGTTTCCTGAAAAGCCTTTTGATACAAGATTTAGAAGTCTTCCAGAATGGTCATAATGAGCATGCGTAAGAAATACATTTTCAATATGCTTTGGGTTAAAAGAAAACTCTTCTAAGTTTCTTGCTTCCAGTTCCTGAGAGCCTTGGAATGCTCCACAATCAACTAGGTATTCGTGCTTGTCTATTTTTAACAAATGACAAGAGCCAGTAACTGTGCCTGCAGCACCAAATGAAGTAACGCTAATCATGATAATGTCTCCTCTATAGCTTCATAATCACCTTTAGCTAGTAATTGCCTTAATTTGTTAAAGCAACGTCTAGCCGAGGTTCTTTGTTGAGTTTTTGTGGATTCTGTGTAAAAGAATGTTTTGGAAAAGTCATCTGAACTATTTGGAATTTCTACAATTACCAAATACATTGAATTAAAAAGGTCTGCAATATATACAGTACCGTACTTGTAGCTTTTTGTTTTATAAGCTCCGCTTAATTCCTTTATCGGCACGAAATAATTAGTTTTCTGAGAAACATTCATTATGTAAACTATACTAATAGAAAATTATTAAAAGGAAGTACTATGATTTATTTGTTAGAAGGTCCAGATGGTACAGGCAAAACAACTATTGCAAGAAATCTTGTAAATGCTTCTATGAATGCAAAAAGGTCTTGTATGTTTATTCACTGTACAAATACAAGTCAGGATAAAAAAGTAACTGTAGATGAAGGCTACGAAAGACTTCTAAAAGATTTGAACTACTGGAGAAGTCTTGATTACGATGTAGTAATCGATAGAGCTTGGGTTTCAAACATCGTCTATACTGAAGTATATGAACCAAGTAAAGCACATATTTCAGATGAAGTTGCAGAGAAACTTTTCAAAGCTGTGGATAAAGCAATTATCTGTTTGCCAAAGAATAAAGGAAAGTACATGATGCACTTTAACAATTTGGCTAATAGCAGAGATGAAGCATATTTGGACAATATGGATAAAATCTATGACAAGTTTAATGAATTTGCAGAAAAGTATTGTCGTTATGATATGTTTGATCATTTTACAAACAAACCTGAACAGATTAAAATCGAGGACATAGATGACTAATATTCAAGAATATGCTTTTCCAAATCAGAAGGATGTTCAAATTGGTTATGGACTTTCAGATAAACCTATGTTAAATGAAGGTCGCAGAACATTTGATGTTTGTTATGAATTGGAAAAAGTCTTTAATAAGGATTGTTACAAGAATGGAAAGAAGTTCAAAAAGCATGTAAGAAATTATGTTGATGCTTTTGTTGAAAATGGATTATCTATTCGAGAAATTGAAACAGAGGAAGATGCTAAAAAAGTTTTAGCACTTTATGATGAATGGAATAAATCAAAACTTGAAGCAGATGCACTTAATCCAAATCATTTTGCAGAGCATAGTCAAAGATATAGAGATTGTCTAGATTGTGTTTTTGAAAGGAAATTAGAAAGAGGTGCTATTGCAGGAATGTTTGATGTCAATAACAATCTACTCTCTTATCAGATGTATACAACTGATGAAAAGAAAGAATGGATTTTTGGTATGACAACCGCAACAACAAAGCTTTCAAAGTTTGATCATTTGGCTAACATTGCTACAATTTCATTTTTGAATTACTTTTATCAGAATGGTTACAAGTATGCAAACTGGGGTGAATGTGGTGGTGATTTGAAGCTTTTGGAATATAAAGAAGCATTTCCAAACTTTAGAATCTACTATGGTCGTTTAGATATCGAGTACAAAACTGGTACTGAAAAAGATATCGAAACTATTGTTGATTTTATGAATGCACATAGCACTCCTGAAATTCCATTTCCAACAGAATATATGCCAGACTCTATAAAAGCAGGAAATGTAATTATGGCTTTTGTAAACGACAGGTTGGCAGGTATTGTTGAATGTAGATGGCATAATGAAAAATGGCTTATGACAAATCTCATTGTAGCTGAGGAATACAGATGTCAAGGTGTAGCCGCAAGATTGTTAAATCAGTTACCAAAACCATTCTATTTTAACTGTTACAAAATTAACGAAAAAGCTAATAAGTTTTATCAGAATCTTTCAGACGTTGTAAAAGTTGGTGAAAGTACAAACGATGTCGGAGAGTCCTGGGATTACAGATACGGTTGTGATATGAAATCTGTAGAAAAGAAGTATGAAGGAGACGAAGAATAAATGCAGACAAAACTTTTTACAGGACCAATGTTCTCGGGTAAAACTAGACGCTTTGTTGTTGAATTAGAAAAGTATGTAATTGCTAAAAGACACGTTGCTTTGTTTTATCCAGCTGGTGATACAAGAGGTGGAAGTCACGGCAATTACGTTGCACAAAGACTTGAAGAATTAAAGTTTTCAAAATATGTTCATTTCTTTAAAGCTGAGCATGCAGAGGATATTATTAAGCTTACAGGAAAGTGTCTTGCTCAAGCCAAAATTGAAGCTGTCTTTGTTGATGAATATCATATGTTGGATTTTGAAAGACAGTTCTTTTACGATTATCACGATTCACCATTAAAAGATATTCCTTTAATCTTTTCTGGATTGATTTCAGGAGCAGATGCAGTCGTACTCAATGCTGCTCGAGAAGTAATTCCTTTTATGGATAAGATTGAAAAGGAAAATGCAATTTGTATGGAATGTGGTAATTCAGCAAACTACTATGCATATGTTGGTGATTGGGGAATGGATAAAAGAGTTGATACAGGTAAGAACTACAAATGCTTGTGTCACGATTGCTACATGAAGCTAACAAAGAAACCTATAATGTATTAAAAAGGAGTAAATAAATGTTAACAGCTAATCAAATTATTGAGAGAGGTATTGTTTATCTTTCAGATGAAGCAAAGGAAAAGTATCCTGTGCCAAATCTAGAACCTGCACAAGCTGGTATCGATTTGCACATGGTGTCTTGTTCAAAAATTAAAAATGATACCTTTGGTATTATTTATGCAGATTATCAGAAAGATCCTGCAACAGGAAAAACAAAGAAAACAAAATTACCTTCTACAGAAGAAGTTAAATTGATGAAGGATGATGAAGGTCAGTTCTGGCTTTTGGATCCAGGTCAGTATGAAATTGGTTTTGCTGAAGGTTGTAAATTCGATACTAAAGCTGTAGGTAAGATTGTTCACAGAAGTTCTGTAAGACGCTGTGGAGAAGAAATCAACTCACCACTTTGGGATCCAGGCTTCTATACAAATGAAATGGGAACATTCCTTACTGTAGACAACAAAGTAAAAATTTACTACGGTGCTAGAGTTGCTCAAATGATTGTATTTGAGACTAAGGAAGAAGCAGAAGCATATGACGGACAGTATCAGGGTAAGGGTACTCTTCACGGGGAAAACAAATAAGGAGTAAACTATGGAAGAAGTAAAAAACGCGAAAGAGCTTCTAGACGAAACAATTAGCATTCTTAATGAAAAGAAAGTAGCAAGAAAAGCTCTTGCTGAAGTCAATAAGAGAGTAATTACAGAAACTGCTGGTGATAAAGGTGACTGGAATACTTTGGTAAAGGCCTATGCAAACAAAGGTAGAGCTTGGATTGGAGATAATCCTCTTGAATTGAATTCTGAAGAGAAACATAAAGATGTTGTATCGCCAATTTTTACTAAACTTCTTAATTTGATTAAAGCAGCAGAAGCTTTTGATCAAACAGAAGATTTGCTTGGTGAATATTTTAAGGCTCTTGAAGAGGCTGGAATTACAATTCAGATTGATTCTGAAAAGTTCACTCATAGCAACGTAGATATGATGGATAGCGATATCGAAGATGAGTTGAAAGCTGCAAAATCGTTCTTACTTACAATTGAGTCTTATTCAGATGAAATTAAGAATGAGCATGCAATTAAGGCTGAAGAGCTTAACTTTGCACCAAAGACAGGTTACATGCAGGTAGCAAACATCTACAAGAAAGGTATTAACGGAAAAGATATCGACGATACTGTACAGAATATTTTGACGTACAACGAATTTATCGACAAAGCTGTTAACCTTGCTGCAGATTACGCAAAAGATATCAATAACACAGGTAACTAAGTTTCAAACTAATTTCAATTTAGAGACCTATTTTCGTCTCTAAATTGGAGGATTTTAATGCTAATTTATGACAAGATTATTGTAGACACAAGTAACATATTTTACAGAGTAGCTAGTCTTTATTTGAAAAATCTAACACAAGAAACTGTTAATCAGTTAAGCAAGAGCAATACAGTTTTCAATCATTATAAGTCTGTGTTAGATAAATTACAAGACCAAAGTGTTGGGGAGATTTGCTTATTGTTTGACCCTATGCTTTCAAATGGTCAGATGAGTGCAAGATTAAAGATTAAAGAAGGATATAAAACTGTAAGAGATAAGAATAGTCCTACAGCACAGCTTAGATTGGATACTCTTGAAAAACTTTATTCAGAATTTATCGTTACAAAAAGGCCTCGTATTTCAGTTTATCATGATGTACAGTACGAAGCAGACGATTTTGTAGAAAAGTTAACAGAAACAGGAAAATGTCTATTGATGTCTTCTGATGAAGATTTTGCTAGATATTTGGAAGATGATAGAGTTGAAATGCTTACAAAAGGTTTGACAATAAAACCAGAAAGCATTTTTACAGCTACAGCTTTTGAAAAGAAACATGGATTCAAACCAAACATCGCTTCTGTAACTCTTTGGAAAGCTTTTTATGGAGATGTTTCAGACAACATTGTAGGTTCATTTAAGGATCCTAGTACAAAAGTTATCAGAACTGCTAGCGATGAAATGATGGAAATTCTTAAAGATATTGGTGAAGGTAAAATGTCTTTAGATGAAGCCAAAATCGAATTCTTCAGAGGCACAGGTAAATTCCAAAGACTTGCAGAATTGTTAAAACTATCTAACACTTGCAGATCGTATGAGAAGCTTTTGGATTTAACAGATGCAAATCTTAGAGTTATTGAAAGTATGCTTCCAAGAAGCTCTGATATTGATGTAAATAAATTCAAAATAGAATTGGATATAAACTTGGCAAAGCCAAAAACACCAAAGAAGTTTTCTTTAAACCGTAAAAATTAAAAACTTTTTAGAATAATGGAGGACAAAAACACCTATAATGTTATGGAAGGACGAAACAATGGGTAGTGTAAAGGTTTTCGGATATACAAAACAAGATTCCTCAAAAGAAGTAAAACGCGTATTCATGATGAACAGTAATGAAACATACTTACAGGGTTTTGATTTGGATCGTTTATCACCTACCGAAGAAAAAGAACTTCGAAGAAGTTTAGCTAGTCATGTTGTTCATGACAAATATGTAACAGCAAATCACGGTTCACCAAATCCTATCAAGAATGTCGATTCTGAAAAAATCAAAAAATGGATTGACAAAGCCTGGAGAACCTATAAGTGGGAAAATATTACAGATAAAGCAATCGGTAAAGAATGGGGCTATACAAAGAAGCAGATTTGCGATTATGTAGCAATTCAAAAATTGGCTTCATTCTACAATGTACCATTTTTATATGAGTCTCAGAAAAAGTCTATTCAGAGAAACATAAATGCTGTTATTCTCGGAAGAAATGGAAAACACAAACGCAAGACAGCTTACGGACTCAAGTTTAAGAAAAACAACGAACTCTACTATATTTTTACAAATTAAAGGTTAAAAATGGATATTACAAAATTCTTAAATACTCAGTACAATGATGCTGCTCTATACATTTTGTATAGAGCAACAGCCTCTTATGTTGATGGCTTAAAGATGACTGCAAGAAAGGTTGTCTATACAACAAGAAAGTGCAACATAAAAACTCCAATCAAGGTTACAGCCTACAGTTCTAAGCTTGTAGATGAAGCAGAATATTTACATGGTGAGTCTGGTGCTGCTGGAACAATTGTAACACTATCCGCAAAATATTGTGGTGCAAATAACCTACCAGTTTTGGAAGGAGTTGGTTCTTTTGGTACAAGATTTACTCCAGAAGCATCTGCACCAAGATACATTTTTGCAAAGCCATCTGATTACTTCAATCTCATTTTTAGAAAAGAAGATGATCCAAATCTCGATTATCAGGAATTTGAAGGTAAGCAAATTGAACCTTCTTTTTACGTACCAACTTTGCCATTGCTTTTGGTAAACGGTACAGAAGGTATCGGTGTAGGCTTCTCATCTGATATTTATCCTCGTTCTCTTGAAAATGTTTTCAAAATTACAAGAGCTGCTATTGCAGGTAAAAATCTTAAAGGTGATTGGTTTAAGCCACATTGGGAAGGATTCAACGGAACAATTAACAAGATTGACGATTCTTGGTTTGTAGAAGGAGTAGCAAGACTCGAAGGAAAGAAACTCTACATTGACGAATTACCAGTAACTTGGGATTTAGGAAGCTATTTGAAGAAGCTTCGCAATCTTAAAGAGGCTGGACAAATCATAAAGTTTAACGACTTCAGTGAAGACGATATTTTCAAGTTCGAAGTTTGGTTATCTGATGAAGAGTTAACTAAACCTAAAGAACAGATTTGGAAAGATTTAGGTTTGACTCAAAGAATGACAGAAACTATAACTTGTATGGACGAAAATAATACAGTTCGCGAATACAAGGACATAAAAACTGTCTTCATGGACTATTACAAAATTAAGATTAAGTACCTGAAGTTAAGAATCAAATCTGAAATCGCAAGATTAAAGAAAGAAGAAAACGAGTTGAATGAAGTCTACAGATTCATTCAGGAAGTTATCAAAGGTACAATTGTTCTAAAAAGTAAAAAGAAAGCTGAAGTTGAAGCTGAACTTAAAAAGAAAGGTTACACAATCATCGATAGACTTCTTGCTATGCCTCTATATTCTATTACAACAGACAAAGCAAAGGAAATCGAAAAGAAGTGGAAAGATAAGATTAAGGAACGTGAAGCAATGGAGCAGGAAACTCCGGAAAGTGTTTGGTCAAAAGACTTAAACGAGCTTGAAGCAGAACTTAAGAAAGAAGGAATTTTAGGAAACAAAGATGGAAAGTGATAAGATAAAATCAATTACACCTAGAGAGCACATTTTACTTCGACCAACCATGTACTTGGGAGGTATGAATCCTGCAGAAATAGATTCCTGGATTTTGAATGAAGATGGAACAATCTCTTTTAAGAAAGTAACCTTTACTGAAGGTTTGTTAAAGATTGTAAACGAAGCAATAGACAACTCGTTTGACGAGTATGTAAAAACAAATGGCGAATTTTCTACAAAGATTGCTGTTACAATAACAAAAGATACTTGTACAGTAACAGACAATGGTCGTGGTATCTCTACAGAAAAGGAAAAGGATACTCTTGATCATGCACCAGTTTGCGTAAGCGCAGTAACTGTACCAATGACAGGCTCTAACTTTGATGATGACATTGCTAGAAAGTCTATTGGTATGAATGGACTTGGTGTAAAAGGTAGTAACATTTTCTCAAAAGCTTTTGAGTGTATTACTTGCGATGGAAAGAATACAGTAAAGATTACCTGTAAAGACAACTTGAGTGAAAGTAAATACAAAATCACTAAACCTGGAAAAAGAGGAACAACAGTTACATTTACTCCAGATTTTGAAAAGTTTGGTGTAAAAGAATTTGACGAAAACCTTATTGCTTTGGTTAAGACTCGTTTAAGATTCCTTTCTTGGTTCTTCCCTAAATGTACAATCACTTTTAATGGTGAAAGAATCGGTTTGAGAGCAAAGGATATTGCAACAATGTTCCCTCAGCCAAGTGTTGTATTGAATGAGCCAAATTGCTATATTTGTGTTTATCCTTCCGATGAGCCTTATGTATTAAGCTATGTAAACGGTATATCGTTACGTGAGGGTGGAACACATGTTGATTATGTTTCTGCTAAAATCATAAACGATATCCGTGAAAAGGTATCTAAAAAGTATAAGGAAATTAAACCTGCAGACATTCGAAATCGTATCGGTATAATTGTCTTCTTTAAAGACTTTACAAACTGTAAATTCAATTCCCAGACTAAGGAAAAGATTACAAACTCTCAGGGAGAGATTACAGAATTTTTAAGAAGCAATAATATTGATTTGAATGCTTTTACAGATAAAATTCTTCGTACAAAACCTATTCTTGAAAACATTACAGACCTTTTCAAGTTGAAGGAAGAGCTTGCTGCTCGAAAAGCTACTGATGCTCTTAACAAAGCTAAAAAGGAAGTTATTAGCGAAAAGTATTTTGCACCTGTAGCAAAATCTGGACAAAAATATTTGATGATTACAGAAGGTAAATCTGCTTTCTCAGGTATTAGTCCTATTTTAGGTCGTAAAGGTATTGGCTACTACATGTTAATGGGTAAGCTATTAAATATTCAAGATGTTAGTCCTGTAAAGAAAGGTAAAGTAAAAGGCTTTATGGAAAATCAGGAAATCAGGGAGCTTGTAAATATTCTTGGTTTGGATTTGTACGGAAAAACAGAAGATATGTCTTACGACTATGTTGTAGTTTTATCTGATGCTGACCCTGATGGTACCGCAATTGCTGGTTTAATTCTTACAATGTTTGCAAAACTGGCTCCAAAAATGATTGAAGCTGGAAGAGTTTGTAGATTGAATACTCCATTACTGATTGGGCTTAAAGGTGAAAAGGTAGAGGAATATTATTTCAGCTTCCCTGATAAAAAGGATATGAAAAAGAATCTAGATTATTTCTACTTAAAAGGTTTAGGTTCTTGGACAAAATCAAGACTTAATCAGGTTTTGGAAAAAGAAGGCGGAATGGAAAAACTTTTGATGCCTTATGATGCTGATAAAGACTACAAACAATCTATTCAGACTTGGTTTGGAGCAGATACAGAAGGAAGAAAGAACTTCTTACGAGGTAGGGAATTCCACATTAACAACACCTAATAATTAAAACTAATTAAGTTATGGAAGGTATTAGAATGTGTAGCATTAAGGATCTTAAAGATCTAACCATAACTTTAACTCTAGTTGATGAGAATTTATTAGCTCTTCAACTAGATGGTTTTTTAGATTTATACAATTCAGATTTATTTGAACAATATATTGATAGCGTCTTAAATGATTGGGACATTAACATTGCTTTAGACTGTAAAGGTCTAAAGCATGTAAATTCAACAGGTTTTTTGGCACTTGTAAAAGTACAAAACAAATTAAAAGAAAAAGGTAAGAATCTTTATCTTGTAGATATTCCGGAAAAAATTCTAGAAAAGCTAGAGTTGGTTGGTATATCTAGAATATTCCATCATGCAAAAACTGTTATAGATGTTATGAATGATTTAAGTTCTCAAAAATAGTTATTCAACATACCAATCTACTACTTCTATTTTAGAATCGTCCCAGATTCGAATTTCTTTCTCTTCAGGACAAACGCAAAGTAGAAGGAAAGTTATAATCCAATCGATGTTTTCACTTTTAGTTTTACCAACTAGAATGCAAGGAGCATCGTTTGGATCATCATCTGTACAAATTGCATTTACCCAATCTGAAGCACCCTCTTCCTCATAGCTCCAACAGATACCAGGTTCCTTTAGATTTGGCTCAGCTTCAAATAAGACTATTCCTCTATAGAGTGTAATTTCTTCTTCAGGATCTTCTAAATCAGTTATGCTGAAAATAGTATCGAAACCTGTTTGAGCATCCTCTTTCCAGTACTTGTAATATGCTTCAAAACCTTTCTCTTTACCTTGGTCTTCTGCCCAGCCAAAGGCTCCTGGTTGAACAACATCTAAAAGTTCAGGATGTTCAAACATATATTTTGCTAACTTTTCAGGATGCTTAAACATATCCTTTACTGTTTCAAAATCTAAATGTTCAGCATGAGAAAAGTTATCATCGTTTTTGTTTCCTTTTGCCTCTTTTAATCCTTGTTTAAACCTGAATGTTTTATTTTTATGCTTTTTCCAATAATTTGTATCTGAAAATTCACCTTTACATTCCTGTACAGCCAATCCGTCCTGCTTTGTTTGCTTTAGATCAATTTTAAGGGCTTTTGCAGTTTGCTTAAAGGCTTCTACAATTGCTGTATTGTATTTATCCGTAGTAAATTCAGCATACGTTTTATCACCTAAAAGTACTCTTAAAGGAATTCCTCTAGCATAGACACAATTTTTTGGTTTTGAATAAACAACTTTGTAACCAGATTTCTGAATAAATATCTGTAAAAGTAGTACATCATTCTTACAAGTTGATTCAATATATCCGCAGGACATATCTGGGTTGTCTTCATTTACTATCCATAATTTTACTGGTGCCTCTGGAGTTGCTATCCAAACTCCTTCTTTTAATTTTCTCATTTCTATTTCTTCCTTAAAGTACCAAAAACTGCAATAGTTGGAGTTGACATATTTGGATCTGTACAAGTAATTGTCCACTCCTCAGGAGCATTATAGACAATTATACGTTTTGTAAACTCATTCCATTTAATAGCTTTGTCAATATAGAATGTTTGATTTGCAAAATCTGTTGCTGGCGCATCTGTTTCTTCCTCAATGCCACTTAAATTGAGATGTATTGTATGTGGAGTTGACTTTTCGATTTGGTATGGTATTCCTGCAAACAAATCGTCTAAGTTTACTGATACGTATACATCGTTGTCTGGTTTAACTGCTCTTACATCCATAACAGAATAAAAACTGCATGGCATAATTTTAATTTGTTTAATATCTATTTCACCTTTACCAAATAGAATTTCACAACCGTTCTCCCTTACAACTCCTTTGAAGTCTCCGGATTCAGCATAACTATGATATTCTTCTTGACCGAAATCGGGTCTTGGCATATACAAACAATCTATTTGTACACGATTGCAACTCTCAAAACTGATTAATGGAGAATTGTAACCAATCCATAACGATTTTATATGTACATTGTCATACTTTTCAAAATGCAATGAAGGTTTAAAAGAGCTACCCGACATTATTTGTCTTTCAATTGTGCCTCTAGGAACCATTCTTACATTGCCAAGTTCTAAAGTTCCTGTACCAGACTGCAACAATTCATAAATGCGATACTTCCTATCTGTTGAAATACTTTGAATCATTTTAGTGTATTCAAAGTTTAATCCAGGTACATCATTTTCTTTAAGAACTATTGTAGAGTCCGTTAATAGTCTTATTTCTTGATGCTTTTGAGTATCTGCTAAAGAGAATGTTGTTGTCCAGTTATCTGTAAGGCTAACAGTTAAATCGCTATACCAATCGTTAAGGTCCTCAGAGGTAATATTAAACTTTTCTACAGTATCGGACATATCAAGAGTATGCTCTGGTTCATCCTTTTGATTCCAAGTACGAATCTCCAAATCTTGACCAGATACTCTCAACTGTATCATATACTTTTGTTTTCTTGGATCTGCATATATCTTTTTATTATATGCAAGTACGAATCTACTAGACTTTCTATAAGTGTAATCCATCCAATAGCTGTTATCTTCTCTGTATCCGACGCACCATTGGGCTCCTGCACCACCGCACTTAAAGCTGTCACAGTATTTTGCACCCTCGTAACTTAGAACTCCTATAAATAGCCAATTGTCTGTATCCTTTAGAATTTTAAACATTTTTGAATCACTGAACTGTGATTTAGGATCTGATTTTAGAGCTTTATGCTTAATGTGCATAAAGAAGCTAGCAATTAGATTTACAGTAGTAGCCCAAAGAGTATCATTGTCAGAGCTATTGAATTTATTCCAATCTATTTTATATTTATCTGCTGCTCCAGAATTTACAAAGCTGATAATATCCTCTTTTTCTGGAAGCCTTAAATCATCTTCTCCTAAAGCATCGTCAACATCGTGCATAACATCTGACTGGTTTGCTTCTACTTGAGGCCAAACTCTATTGATAAATCTGCTTTTATCTGCTTCTGTCAACCTTTTAGATTCAAAAAGTTCATAATCATCTTCATCATCAAACTCATCAGGATATTCATAAATGCTAGGATCGTCCAAGTTTAATGTTTCTTTAACAATTGCATCTTCACCAAAGTATGTTTCCAATTTGTGAACTAGATTCCACCAAGCCATGTTATGACCTTCATTGTCATCACAATAGCGAAGATATCCTTCAACATCTCCACAAAGTAGATACTTTACAACAATCATTGCGTGTGCTAGCTCGTGTAGAAGTACACCAATAGCTACAGGTACTGTTAATTCAAAATATTTTTCACTAACATTTAAACAAACAAGTTCTTTAGGATTGTCATGATTGAATGTAAAATTAGCTGCACAATCCAAATCTGGAACATAATGGACTGGCACGCCTTTTAAGAAATCTATAAGGTCTGGATTTAATTCTCTTACTTGAGACAGAACAAAGTCCCAATCTTCTTGTATTTGAAGTTCATCATCTAAGACATCTTCCATATCCTCATTGAACTCCCAAATCATGCCTTGTTTACTCATTTTACTAGTACTCTTCATACTAGAAATTAGTTAAAGAGTTCCAATCCTCTGAACCAAAATCACTTTCTTTTAAGACTGCTCTAAAGACTATTGCACAAGAAGGACAATAGTAGAAACGACTTTTAGAATTGATATCCATACAATCAAATATTTCTTTATATTGTGCTTTTTTACCACACATGCAACATTTTACGTTTGACCATTCTAAAGGTTGTATTTTTGTAAATTTTGGATATTCGTCTCTGTTTTCTTTAGTTCCCATCGTTCCAGTCCTCTGTGCATTCATCGTATTCAAAAGGTATTTCTTCACCTTCTTCATCTGCTTGCCAAGTGTTTTGTTCTTGCCATTCTACAGACTCTGTTTCATCAAGTTCTTCGCCAACTTTAAATCCAAATACTGGATAAAAGATATCGTCAGCACAATCATTCTTAAGATTGATCAACCAAACATCAGCATCTTTTCCATACTTTAACTGAAGCTTATCGATTAGTTCGACTGTAAACTGAGCTAATGTTTGCAAGTATTCATTCCACTTTCCTTCACCATTTAATCCTCCGGAAAGCATAAATACTTTTGTTCCATATTTATCAATACAAACACCGTAATCCATTAAAGAAAGTTTTGTGCTATCGTTATAAGTTTTTTCAACAGCTTCGTTTACAAAATCTTCAACTTCTTTACAAATATCTCTTTTCGATACTTTTGCTTTTGCTTTTGCTTTAGACTCTTTAAAGACTTTAATGCAGTCCGAAGACCTGATTTTTCCAAAATTAGGATTGTCTGGATTTATACACTTTACTCTCCAAAGCCAATCATCAATCTTTTCAACAACTTGATAGTCAGGAGCAGACCAATCATCTCCTAAATCAATCATTACTCTTGTTCCTGGAGCATAATCTTCAGAAGCATATTCGGAATCAATCCAATCATGAATTTCTCCTATTAAAGATTTTTCTGTCCAATCTTCTTTTAATTTTTTACTTTCTTTTAAAGCTTTGAGTGCTGTTTTTAAGTTTGGATAACCATCGGCTATTCCATAATTTGGACAAGGACACAATCTTAACCTTCCTCTAAAAGCTTCTGGGAAGTCTAACATAGCATTTATTAAAGCTTTTTTACATCTTGCGCCATATGTAACAAATGTTTCACCGTTATGGTAACGACATCTTATTGCTCCTTTCTCAAGAGCTATGTCCATCATTTCATCCCAAGCTGGATGAGTTTCATTTTCGTAATCATCATTATAACGTAATTCTTCTAGATCTCTTAAATCGTATTCACTGCAAATTGCACTTTCTGAAATTCCAAAGAAAGCAGGATCAATTAAGAATGCAGTACCGTGCATTTCATCTTCTATGTCTATTAGATGACCATTTCTAATCCAACAAGCCTCTATTGGTTGTTCTGCACTTTCTTTTAAACTTTTATCCTTTATTTTATCCTCGTAGGCCCAACCATACTGCTTAACAAACTTTTTAGGATCTTTTAGGGATAAATCTTTTATATCCTCGTATGTTTTATAGAATCTACATACAGCAGAATCCTTAGCAAGTTTACCACTTTTGAAATCGTTGTAAATTAACTCAACAATATCTTTAGAACCTACTTCTGCAGCCCAATCCCAGAATTCGTAAAAGTCTAGTTTCTTTTTATCACCTTTGTTTAAGTCATCCAAAACTTTTGCAGTACAGAAATCAATAAAGCCATCATCGCTGTGATGACTCAATTTCTTTCCAAGTGGTTCGATATCTTTATCTACATACTTACTCTCTTTTAAACTTTTTTCTACGTTTTTCTTAGCCATTTGAATTGCCTGATCCTTTGAGAAATGTCCTTTGATTGTGGATGTCCATTTTTTATTTGGCAACCATCCGCTTTCATAGTCAGCTTGGCGAGTAGTTGTACCTACCATCCAAAAATCTGTTATATCTGGTTCACCTTGATTTTGGGCTATGTGTAGAGTCTCAGAGCCTTTATTCCAAAACACTACAGCCCAATCGCCAAACTTTTTACTTTCCATTTTATTTCCTTATTTTTGCAACAGCATTTTCATAGAAGTCTTGGCAATCTGCTTTTAACTCTTCTATTCCATTACCTGCCCATTTCATATTAGACTCAGAAGGTCTCATTCCACTGCAATCAATATCTCCTGTAAAAGAAAGTTCATAGTACTCATTAGCTCTGCCTGGCTTAAGAGTTCCTACAGGGCTGTCGTTGTAATAAATTGTAAAATAAGGCTCTGCAGAATACTTCCAGAATTTCAATTTACAACCTATATCTTTGAAAGCACTTTTGAGTTCAGCTTTATCCCAACCTAAATCGAACTCATCTGAAATTATTCTTTTTTCTGTAAGCTTTTCATCGTTAAGATTTCTAATCTTTGTAAAATGATAATTCATCAAGTGCTCATAAAGTGAAGGTATCAATTTCATATGAGTTGTTACTTGATCGCGTTTTGTATCCAAATACTGCTTTATGTGTACATAATCTCCATCAAGCTCTTCGATAACAATTGTCCAACCATATCTGTTTTTGTAAACATCACCTTCATGGAAGTCTGCTTCCTCAGCTGTCATAACTCTTTCTTTTAGATTTTTAGATTCCTTTAAGTATTCGTCTGCTTCTTCTTCATAAGGATTTCTTTCATAGACTTTTTTAGATACATATTTTCTAAGGGCTTCACCATCTATATCATCTTCTGGGAAAAAGCGCTGTACTTCATAGATTGTATTTTCAATAGTTTCTCTTGGAGTTTCTCTATTAGCAATACCCTCATCAATGCTTGATGTGATAACATCTTTATATTTTTCCATAGAAGGTGTAGATAATTCTGCCTCGGATTCTACATTATCAAATAAACCTTCTTTTATTCTTTTTGGATTTCTTTTGAAAGTTTTTCCTTTGTAAAGGTCTTCTGGTTCTGAACCTGGCCAATAATCCTTAAAGGAATTACCTTGATGTGCAAAATAAGATTTGTCAGGATCAATACCTATTTCCTTAAACTTAATGGAAACATCAAACCAAAGTCCGTACTTGTCATCTTCTTCACTGCCGTGATACCATTCAGCTTTACAACCATCAGGTACAACTTCTAGATTAAATTCATAAAGGAAATCGTTTAGAATTTCTGCAGCTTTATCATGTAACAAAGATGTAATAGCATCTTCATCTGCTCTAAAGGTATCTCCTTGTCTACCTCTCCAATCGGTTGCATTTTCATCATAAGCATCTTCAATGTAACATGTAAATCCAAACCAACCTGTATTGTGAGTATAGCTTCCTTTCCAAGAAGGATCATAGCTACGAGTTCTGGAATCAACTATATCTACCTTTGTTATATCCTTAGAAGGCTTGTAATAAACTCTTGCAGGATTTGCTTTTAACAATTCTATGATGTAATCCGTAACCTCTTTATTGATTTCTTTTCCTTCCTCTTTATTGAAAGGCTCTGTACCGTTTACGTTATGAGAGCTAGTCCATGAATCAGATACATTTGGACGTTTGAATGTACCATCCATATTTCTATCAGAGAATGTGAACAATTCAATACTCCATCTTGGTACATGCTTTGACGAGTCCCAACCAACACCTGTTATCCTAGCATCTGCTATTCCAAGCTTTTCCAAGCCACCATTATTTAACAAATCCTCTACATAACCATGTTCGTTGGTAGCTCCGTATGACTTTTTACCCCATTTTCCTGCATTCATTTCTCTATCGAATTCACGATTGAACAAAATGTCTACATAAACATTGTCTCCGTCTCCTGTTTCCCAATACTGTATTTCAAAATACAACTCTTCTGTAATACGAGGATCTTTTATTTCAAAATGATTGTTATGCTCTTTAACCAATTTATCTATGTAACTATCTACAGCTACTGCATCAACTCCTTCCCCAGAGAGGAGATTTGGCTTGTATACCGATCCGCCTCTAAACCATTTCATTTCTGGAACTTCTGTTGATTCTTCTTTTAGTTTATTTTCTTTCATTGGATTGAACTTTGTTTTCTTTACAATTCTGTTCATGTCTCCAAAATCATCTTCTGCAACTTCCACGATATAGAAAGGATTTGAACCGTCATAAATTCTTCTACATTCTTTAACAGCAGCTTCTCTAGTTTCGTAATGCTCTGCATCGTATATTTCTGTAGCAGAACCGTAGCCCCAATAAGCTTTATTTGGCAATTGAATTACAAATTCATTTCCATTGATATCTTCTTTCATTTTGCTCCATCTTTTAGAACCTTCTAATACCTCTACAGGATACATAGAATCTGATGGAAGATTTAAATCTGCTTCTGGTACATCCAAATTGGCTTCATCATAGTTTTCATAAGTTGTGCCTTGAGATTGTCCATAATACCAAACTCCATCGCCATTGTTCCAGTACATTCTTTTACCTGTTTCATCATCTATAGTCGAAATGATGTACTTTTCAGTTAATTTTTTCATGCTGACCTCTACAATTTAATTTAGTTAACAAAAAGAAAAGGTGTTCTTCCCGAACACCTTTGTAAATAACTAGACTGTATTTTTACATTTCGTTGTAACCAGTCGTCATATCGTTGATATCCTCTATAAACTCTTTTGGTGTTTGCCCCATCCAAAGAACTCCTTCAGGACTTCTAATTGTGTAATTTGCCATACCACAAACTCTACTATCACATATTTGAATGATAATTTCATCGTAGTATTCACCTTTTACTGAAAGTAAATAGGTTGTATGACCATCAAAGTTTCTATCCTGCAAGTAATACTTCTTTGGTGCACAAACAGGTCTCTCTGATTGATTTCCACCAAAACTATAACCATACTCTTCAAGAGTTTTCTTAACTTGCTGATTAAGTTCATAAGCTGTTGCTTCACCAATATCGTTTGTATATGTAACAACTGCTTCTGTAAGCTTTTTACCAAACTTTCCTGAACTGTAATCATAAGAAGAATAAAAAGCTATTCTGTTTTTCCAATCAGCTATTTCATCTTTAACATCTTGGATATTTTCTTTAGAAAGAGACCAAATATCGTAATCCAACTGGCCTCCGTAAGATTCAATTACATTTCTAGCTTCAGTATCAAAAGAATCGAGAATTTTTACAACAACAAAGTTTTTATCTTCTAGCATTTCAGTACTCTCCTCTACCTTTGGTGTCCAGAATTGAGAAGTTACATTGTTTTTGTTTTCATCCCAAATCTCAATTCTTGGAGCTGAACGTCTCTTTTTCAACCACTCCAATACACGTTTAAGATCGTCTACTTCTACACTAGTCCAAACAGCAGCTCTATCATCTACCCAATCTTCAGGTTGATAATTTGTATAAGTACCGCAATTGCCTTCTAGGATACTTTCAATTGATTGCCAAATATTTTTAGAAGCCTTTGTATAGAAATCTTGTCTTAAATAAACCCTAAGCTCATAACACTCAGGTTCGTATTCTTTTGCAAATTCGCCTTCAGCATATTTATTTGCAATTCTTAAAACATACTGTTTTGCAGCATCTTCATAACCTTGACCTGTAACAGTTTCACCATTCATTGTAGCAGTATAATTTAAGTCACCATCAAACTTGAATAAAGTATAATCATCTGGATTCTTGTCTCCACACCAGTTAAATGTAATTGAAAGTTCCGCATCATCAGAGGTACTGTCTACTTCGAAGTGTTCTTCACCATACATGTCATATTGTTCGTCCATATCAATGTATTTGCACTCATTGCTCTTAAAAGCCTGACGAAGTGCTTTTCTAAAGGAACCTTCACTAGCTACGAAAGTATTCCAAGGTTCAGGATTTTCAGATTTTACCAAATGCTTATAAGCATCACTATCCTTTTCCTTAAACAACCAAGAATATTCTTTAATGTATTTTGTTACCCATTCATCAAAATCTTCTGTACTATTTGGTCTAGCCCACATATCAGCACCAGTGTCTGATAAGTAGTATTTTGGAGAAACAATACGTAAACGAAGATCATCCTCATCAGAATAACTGTGGCCTATTCTTAACTGTAAACCAAAGTTTTCACAACCTTTATCGTCCTTTGTCCAAACACCTAACTCTGAACAAATTTCATAGAAACGTTTCTTAAGGGCTTCCGCATTTCCGTTTGCCCAGTAACTCTCAAATGTATTTTCTTTCAAGTTTGTAGATTCTTTCATTTGCTCTAATTCTTTTTGTAAAGCAAGTCTCTTATTTAATAACTTGTCAACTACAGTTGTTCTATAGTATACAAATGTTTCGCATTCGTCTATTAAATCTTCGAATGGAGTACATTCTCCTTCACCATATCTTGCAAGAGTCTCTCCTAAGTATTTTCTACCAACCTTGATTGCGTAATCAACCCAATCACACCAACCGTCTTCATTATGGTCTTTTATTTCCTTTACAAGCTCGTCCAACTTTTCAATATCTTCTGGTTCAAGAACTTGGAACTCATAATCCTCTTCTGCAGCTTTAGGTTTTTCCTTTTTAGGTTCTTTAACTGTTTCAATATCATAACTTCCAACCCATTCACCAATTGGGAAGTCGTCACTATCCAAATATTCTAAAGCATCTTCTTCAGAATCAAATGGAAGTGCTTTATGAGTACCGTCTTCCAAATCGAAGTGTAAAATAACAGATTCTTTAAGGCTTTTTGATTCTGTTAAATACTGTCTCCAATCCTCATCGGTTCTTTCATCTACAAAGTTTTCTGCAGAACCATCTACAAGTGTATAATACCAAGCTTTTTCATTTGGCTGATTTGATATAAAGCTTTCCAACTGCATATCTATATCTTGCAAACCAGCATCTACTAGAGCATTGTGAATAGCCCTAGCTTTTGCTAAAGCTGCTTCTCTTTGTTCATCTGTTACATAATTCTCTTTTAGTTTGGAGGTCTTCTTTTTTGATTCCATTTTATTCCCCTTTATATTCTTTAAAGTGTATTTGACAGTGTTAGGTCCAACATTTGTAACTATCCAATCATCTGTATGCATATCACCTTTCCAGAGACCGTCAAGAGCATTTAATGTTTCATAACCATTGAATTCTCCATATTTTTCAGGCTCAAGTCCTTCGATAGTAACACTGTTGTTGTCATAATCAACAACCTTCATTGTACTTCTAGGATCCTCTACCCAATCAATAAGCTTTTCAACCTTCTTTTCCAATTGCACAGCTGTCTCCTTTATGCATATGTTGCTAAAAGCTCGTCAAGATCTTTTTCAAATTCAAAATGGTCTAAACCTTCCCAACCACCATTATCATCAAACAAGGTATAATTACCCTGACTAAAGATTCTTAATCTTGCTTCAACTCCAGGAATAATGCTAATGATTATTGGTGTATAAACTATTGTGCGTTTACTAACCATTTCTCCTAAAGTAGCTTCTAGACCTTTAGAACGAATGATTGCAATGTAATCATCTGCATCATCTATTTCACCTGGTACCATTTTTCTTTCTTTAAGAACTTTTAAGTCTTTAGATGCTGCTCCGTAACCAGCCAACCAGTCTCTACTTTCCTTAATTGCAATTGGTTTACCTGAAATGCAAGCATCGTATCCTTTTTTGAAGTTTTCATTTTTCAACATTTTATCTATTGCGTCTCCTGAAATTTTATAAGGAGTTTTTCCATTATCTGGAGTTACAAGAACATCACCTTCAGGACGAGTAAAAGTTAAATCTGGTCTTGGATTGACATTAAACTTTTGAGTAATATCTTTTAATTTTCCTTTTGACTTCAAAATCTTTTCTACAGCATCTACTGTTTTGGTTTCTGTAGGTGTTAAGTTTCTTGTTGCATCTGCTACACCCATTTTACTTAACTTGTTTGTTGTTATGGATGATTTAGGCTTATCACCTATAGACTTAGCTACAATATTTCCCTCTTTATCTGGATAAAGTTCAACACCTTTGTCTTCTTTTAAACTCCTCATAGACTTCCTTCCTTTTATTATTTAGTTATTAAAAAAAGTTTCAAGTTTTTTGAAAGGATAAGAAAGTCAGCACCTATATTATTACGTGAGGTACATGATAATATGGAAAAGATTACAATTCGAAATAAAAACTTTAACGCAAATGTAAAATATCGTTTTGAAATTCCTGATTGTTGTATCAGTGGTTCAAGCTGTGAACAAACAGTAATCCTTTTCTACGAAGACCAGCAGATTGTTGCAAAACGAGGAGCAGTTTTTGCTTGGTTTGCAAACCATGCTTACGACGATATTGTTCAGAAGAATCTTTCAAATTGGTTAAAGGCTTTGGACATACTTGTAAACAACTCTTCTGCTAGAGTAAAATAACTGGGAGGACAAAATGAAAAAGATTGCAACAGCAATTACAATCGTTTTAATTACAATTAATCTTGGATTTGGCTTCGCACCAAACTACGATAAGGATACAAAGTATCTTGAAAACGTTGCAGAATGGGTTGAAGAAGACAAAACTTTTACAGATTACGAAACTCTTTATTTGAAAGTTTCAAAAGACCCGGAATTGAATAAAATCGAGGATTGGGAAAAATCACTTGCAATTATCTGGGCTTATGCAGAAAAAACTGAATGCTCAGAACTCAGTTACAGTACAGTTCGACAGCTTTTGTTGAATCCAACAGAGTTAGATTTTTAGGGAGGATAAAATTATGGTAAAGGTTGTTAATTGGCTCTGTGACACTCAGGATAAGATCCTGTTTGTTGAAGACATTAGCGGTTTTGGATTTTTAGTTTTGGTTGGAACAATGGCATTTGTTGTTGCTATGTGTTGCAGTAAGAAATTACGTAAAAAGTTTTTTTGAAAATTTCTAATTTACACTAACTATATTACAAGCATAAATTAGAAAATAAAGGAGTAGATATCATGACAAAGACATTTGTAACATCTAACAGCATGACAAGTTCTTATCAGTGTCGTGGTACTATCCTACAGTCATATTGTTCATATTGTTCGTCACTCTATCTAGGAGGTGGCAACAAGTGACCTTGTGCAAATAAAAATCGTTTGAAGAGTTGCACAAGGTTCCTAGAAATAGGAACCTTTTTTATTCTTCAAACAAATTCGGGTAGGTGTGCCGAACGGTTTGAAGGCAGCGGACTGTAAATCCGTGACATTAGAAACGCTGGGGGTTCAAATCCCTCCCTGCCCATATCGCATAGGTTGTTCCTATTGAAAAATACAGCCAAAACTGTTGCTCAATAGAGCGTGAAGGTTCAAGTCCTTCCAGGCCTCCAATTTTTATGAGGCCTGTGGTGAAATTGGTAGACACGACAGTCCGTAGAATACAACTCGCGATTATTTTGGAATTGTGGCAGAACGGTAATGCATCTCGTTGGAAGCGAGACGGTTGTGAAAACGCCTAGCAAGTTCGACTCTTGTCAATTCCGTAGGAGGACAATTTAGTTGAAAAATTGGCTTCACAAAGTTTGGGTAAAAATTGTGATTGGTATTGTTTACCTCTACGTAAAGATAACCGATATCTTTCGCAAGAAAAAATAAAAGCTAATGGAGCATTAAGTTAGCGGCTATACAGGGTGACTTGAAATCACTTTACTAGGTAACTAGGCGCAGGTTCGAGTCCTGCATGCTCCGTAATTTATGACGCTATATCCAAGTGGCTTAAGGAGGCAGTCTGCAAAACTGTTATCGTAGGTTCGATTCCTACTAGCGTCTCTAAAGCACAAGCTGTTCCTATTAACTCGGTATCATAAACCAGTAGTCGAGGTTCGAGTCCTCGGGTCCCCAATTTCGTGGGGATTTGGTGTAATGGTAGCACGCTTAAAATACAGCTCGCTTTTTTATCGGTCTGTGGTGTAATTGGCAGCCACGCATGACTTAGGATCATGTGTCTTTGACGTGAGAGTTCGAGTCTCTCCAGGCCGACTTTTTAGGTGTTGAAGTAACTTTAGAGATAAAGGGTTCAACAAAATCGATACGACCAGAGCACTGCTGCAGCGTCCCTCCTGGTATTGTGTAGGCCTAAAATTAACGCCAAGTGGTGGAATTGGTATACACGCTAGCTTAAGGTACTAGTGCCGAAAGGATTAGGAGTTCAAGTCTCCTCTTGGCGATATTAACTATACTAATTTGTATAGAAGGGTGTGCTCTGACCCATCCGGATTAAGCGTGAAGGGATAATTCGGACCGAGAAGAACAAATGAGAGAATTTAAGAGGTAGTTACCAAAAGTATGCGATTGATAAGATCGAGGACCTCCGGAGACGAGTAGACATGTATACTTTGTACTTCGCAAGCAGGTATGTGTAAAACGAGTACCTTTAAAGTAGCTTCACTACATCGGACATTTTTATAGTAAAAAGGCTACATAGGTTGTTCCTATTTACACCGAGCCCGTAGCTGCAATTGGTTAGAGCATCGGCTAGCAAATAGTCGAAGATGCGAGTTCGAGTCTCGTTGGGCTTACCACAGTACTACAACCCGTAGTTTTTATATGCAGTAGTCATATAATGGTTATTATGCGACCTTGCCAAGGTTGACACGAGGGTTCAATTCCCTTCTACTGCTTAAAGTATTAAAGAGATCTAGCATAAGTTGTTCCTATTTGTCAGATGAACTGGATCTTCACGGTTGTCAGCCGTGAATGTATAGAGTATACAACTCGCAGCCTTTTGTATCTCTTTAATGCTAAAAAGAATGTAAACCACTATTGCTACAGGTCTATGGAATTCCCTGTTGAAATAAAAAAGCAATACTTGTGGGAGCGTTGTGGGTTCGATGAAGGTATAACCCTCTCTGAACTGATAAGGAAGGATTCAGTTGAGTTGACTAGCAGATAGCAATCTAGTCTTAATTCCTTTTTTTTATGAAAACAAGTGCATAGGTTGTTCCTATTCTTCTGATTTAAAGCTACTGAGGCCCGTAAGTGCCTCGCCATTTTACAACTCGCACTTTTTATATTTTACTCCTCCGTGGTGTAATTGGTAACACGCGAGATTCTGGTTCTTAAGTTCAGGGTTCGAGTCCTTGCGGAGGAATATTGAACAGTATAAGTTCTAAAAACCGTTGGATAGTTTAGGTGGCGTGAGCACCTAAGAGTACGAGGGGAAGAGTCATTGATGGCTCCGATGATCCGAGGTTAGGCGGGTATGAAAAATTACCGAGACATCAGTTTTTTGCGAGAGCCTACACGCTGCAAGAAACATAAAGGCCTAGACAATGGTTAGCGTGGGTGACTACGTATGAAAGTTTTACCAAAAGTAGGCTGTGAGTACACAGAAGGACTACTCCTGACTGAGGTTCTTTTGAGTTTGAAAATCTGTAATGGATTGATTACAAGAGTAAAGGCTTTGGAGTAGGAAGAAAAAACTTCGGAAAAAACCCTTAGGCTTCTGTCTAAGGGTTTTCTTTTAGGAGGAATTTATGGAACTGAAAATTAGAAAGAGTGCTGAGATTTATATCATAGATGTCTTTGGAGAAATGGATCTTTACAACTCTTATAAATTAAAAGAGCTTGTAAATAAAATGATTGAAAAGAATGTAAAGAAAATCATTATAAATCTTGACAAAACAGAATATATGGACTCATCGGGAATCGGAGCCCTTATCTACATCTTCTCAACTACTAAAAAACAAAATGTTGGATGCTGCATAAGCGGAGTCAAAGGTACTGTTAGAAAGGTTATTGAGTTAACCAAACTAACAGACTTTTTTGTTATGTCTCAAGACGTAAACGAAGCAATGCAGTTACTTAAAGAGGATTAAATCTTAATATTTGTACCCAAGAATGCTCTAGGAGCAATTGTAGGTTTGTTACTAGACATTGTTACTTTCTTTAAACTTCTACAATTCATAAATGCATAATTTCCTACAAACTTTAATGATTTAGGAAATTTAATTGTCTGCAAATGTTTGCAGCTAGCAAACGCCTTATTTTCAATATTTTCAAGAGTCTCTGGCAATTCTACATCCTGTAACATTTCACAAAGGTCAAATGTGGCTTCTGGTAAAGTTGTCAATTGTGGAAGCTTTACACTAAGTAATTCAGGACAACCGACAAATACACCACTATTAAGCTTAAGATTTGAACAAGCTGAAAGATCAATTGTTCTTAATCCACTGTAATAGAAAGCTTCTGTACCTAAAGTTTTAAGACCTACAGGCACATTGATATTCTCCAAGGATGTGCAGTTAGCAAAGGCTCCAGCACCGATAGTCTGTAGACTTTCAGGTAAAACAACCTCTTTAAGCATTTCACAACCTTGGAAAGCCTTTTTACCAATTTTTGTCATTCCTGCTGGAAGTATAATTTTTTCTAGATTTGTATATTGCTTAAATGCACCTTCACCAAGTTCCTTAAATGTATAACTACTTAAGTCTAAAACAGATTCGCTTCTAGAGAATGTAAAGACTGTACCTTCGAGAACTTTAAGATTTGCTGGCATATGAATTTCTGAAAGTTTAGGACATTTATTAAATGAAAAGGCACCGATTTCTTCAACACTATCTGCTATTTGTACAGTCTCAAGATTTGAGCACTGAAAGAATGAATATGCAGGAATTTTGGTTACTCCGTCCTCAACTATTACAGTTTTAACATTGTCATTGTCATTGATGCATAGGTTTTGTCCAATATTTGTAGCAATAATAACCTTTGTTACAGGCAGCTCCTGCATAATAGCCGCAAAGCTATCTTCATACTGACCACTAGCTAGGCTTTTTATTTTTCTTAGAATTGCATCAGAAGTAATCCTTAATGTTTCAGGATCTTTAGGATCAAGAACTTCATTTTGAATTGTTTTAGCTAATTCCGCAGATTTAATCCTACGATATGCTCCATCTAGATCTTGTCCCCCTTTATGAGATTTAGCTGAAATTCTAACAAGGTCTATTCCTGTATCTACATCTTTAACTCTAGCTAGAAGTTCTTCAGGTGCATTCTTTAAAACAAATTCATACTTTCTGTCATCATTTTTATCCATGAATTCTAGATGACCATTGTCCATAAAGGCTAATTGCCAAGCCTCTTTATATTTTCCATTTTCATAGTATTGAAATACATAAAGAGGTTTTTTGCCATTATATGAATAGTGATTGAAGTAACTTTTACTTGATGCTGTGCACCATCTAGCTTTTGTATAGTTATCCCATTCGACCATGTGACTTGCTAATTCGACATCTCCTTCAAAGCTTTTTGGTACGCATAACTTCCAAGTATCATCGCTATACAATGTATCGTAAAGCTTATTAGACTCTGAAGCTTTTACATTTTTGCTTTTTGATTTTCTGGCTCTATAGTCTTGTAATGTTTTTTCAAGAGCATGCAATTCTCTATTTGGGAAAGCTTTTGCTTTATAAACGGCTTCTACAACTTGCTGAATTTCAGGATTTTTAAACCAGCCAGCTTCACAACTCTGTCCATATGCAACAATTGCATCTAAAAAATCAACAACAAGTTTTTCTAAATCTTTTGGCTTCTTTGAAATACGTAGCATAAAGCCAATAGCTTGGTCTGTTGCAAAGTTTGGATCCTTTACCATAGCTTCGTCAAGAAAGGTTGAAAGAGCAGCAGTTATTGTACTGGAATTTTTATCTTCAAATACCCAAGTTGGTAAAAACTTTTTACCATTAACAACTCTTACAATATAATTTATTCCTAGATTTCCAAAATCTGAAATTGTTTTGATTCTTTTTGACTCTTGCAGAAGACCGTCTGTAACTCTCATTGATTTATTCCTCTTATTTTATATTTAGTAAAAGACTTAACTATATTAGAATACAAGAAAATAACATTATTCTGGGTGAGAGTCCCAGCAACCTCGCAGCAGTGATGCTACTCGAATGGCCTACAAAAAACAAATGTAGGTAGCGGGGCTGTAGTTTGAAAAAGTTAAAACTGGTGGTCATTTTCTTTAGAAAAAATTCGTGAATTTTTTCAATTTGCACTAACTATAATAACATAGCAATCATAAATGATTGCACAAGATTTTTACCAAAGGAGTATTGATTATGTTTATGACAGTTACATTTAACACTACAAATACAACAAAACATTTCAATACAACTATGTTTTTTAATAAAAAGCATAATTACTTGGTTGAGTCTTGATTAGTAAGTTTTAGGAAATTATTCAAGGCTTAACCAGAAAAAGGTTAAGCCTTTTTTATTGTTTGGGGCGATAGCTCAGTTGGTAGAGCGCTGGACTGAAAATCCATATGTCGTTGGTTCGATTCCAACTCGTCCCATAGGTTGTTTCGAAATAAGGTTTAATAATTGCGCAATAAAAGCCTTAGAATGAGAGACATAAAATATGTAGCTAATGGGTACAGCAGAGGACGAAAATCCTTGAGACGAAGGTTCGAATCCTTTCATATTTCCTACAATTTATGCTACTTTAGCTCCAACGGTAGAGCGCCTGACTTGTAATCAGGATGTTGTGGGTTCAAATCCTACAAGTAGCTTATTTATGGGTCCTTCGTATATCGGTTAGTACTGCAGACTGTTAATCTGCGTGGGCTGGTTCGACTCCAGCAGGACCCGATATAAAAGACAAAAGCAGTTCCTATTACCCGAAGAGGGATTTGCCTGTTAAGCATTGTTTTTACTGCAGGTCTTTTTTATGCTGGCATAGCAAAATGGCTAATGCGCGTGATTTGTAATCTCGAGATTGTGGGTTCGAGTCCTACTGCCAGCTTTACAGAAAGCATAAGTAGTTCCTATTTTTGACTGCATATCAATTTTTTATACTACTCGCTTTTATTTTTATGGTGGCTATGGTGGAGTGGTCTAACACGCTTGACTGTGGATCAAGATTTCGTCGGTTCGAACCCGACTAGCTACCCTTTTATGCCTACTTAACGTAGACGGCAGCGTACCAGACTGAAAATCTGAGGGGGAAGATTCGAGCGCTTCAGTGGGCAAATTAGGACGAAAGTCGGATGATGTAACGGTAGCATAACTAGCAAAACTAGTCAATGTGGGTTCGAATCCTGCTTCGGCGAAGGTAGTCCTAAAATTTATGCTACTGCGCAAAGGTTGCAGAACGCTCTCATAAGGCGTTTCTAGAGGTTTCGAATACCTCCAGTAGCACTAAAATATTTGGCTTCTTAGCTCAGTTGGTTAGAGCATCTGACTGTTAATCAGAGGGTCGCTGGTTCGAGACCAGCAGAAGCCGTAAAAAGGAGATTCTTATGGATTGTGGTGCTCCAAGAATTGTAGGACCAATGGCTAAAAAGGTTTATGAATACATGATGAAAGAATCCGAATTAGCTAAAGCAAACAAAGAATCTAGAGAAGAAAAACGGAAGAAACGTTTAGAGGAATTTGAGGAACAGATGAAAAAGAAACAGAGGGCTTAACCTTCTATTCAGTCCATTGGAATTGAAGGTGCCCAGATTAGATGGAAAAGACATTTTCAATTTTAATGGACCGTTAGCTCAACCTGCGTAGAGCACATGGCTTTTAACCATGAGGTTATGGGTTCGAATCCCATACGGTTCAAACGGGCCACTAGCTCAACGGTAGAGCAACAGACTCTTAATCTGTGGGTTCTGGGTTCAAATCCCAGGTGGCTCAACTCGGTAAGTAGAGTTCTCGAGACAACGCTTACTGTACGGGCTCGTGGCACATCGGTCGTGCAACAGACTTTTAATCTGTGAGGATATTTCCTCTAGGCTGGTTCAACTCCAGTCGGGCTCATTTTCGGGCTCATAGCTCAATTGGTTAGAGCAATACACTTTTAATGTATGGGTTCCCAGTTCAATTCTGGGTGAGCTCACATATTTAGGGCCATTGATCGCAGAATGGGATTGCAACAGACTCTTAATCTGTTTCTTCGGAAGACTAGGTTCGATTCCTAGATGGCTCATAAAACCCTAGAAAGTAGTTAAGATGAAAACCGAATACTAATTAAGGTATGAAAAGACTTATTTGTATATTGATAGCATTATTTACACTTACTGTTGGAATCTTTGCTACAAACTTTAAGGCAACTACAAAAGGCGAAGTTTTCATCAAGTCAGAAGATGGAGAAATGATCCAACTCGAAGAAGAGGATTCAATTTCTGATGAGGATGTAATAATAATCATTGAAGAAAAAGCCTCTATTACTTTTTATGTAAACGATACTAAAATTGTAATTAGAAAGCCTGGAACTTATAAAGTTGCAGATATCATCAAAAAGGTTTCTTAATGAGTGAAAAGGTTATTAAGAATATGGCGATAGGTGTATTTATTTACGCCTTCGCTTATATGATTATTACTTGCATTTACTGCGGGCCTAGAATCTTAGCTGAGTATTGTACAAGCCTAGATGTTACTCATTTAACTGAGAACTTTGAATTCCCTATAGATATTTATTCTTGGGGACTATTAGCTATTTGTGCAGGTTATTCAGGTGTGGATATAGGCTATGGTAAAAACAGAGTTCAAACTCAAGGAGAACTTAAAAAGGATAAAGTCCTACAAGTTATAATTATCCTTGTTTTAATTTTATTAGAAAGTGTCATTTTTAATTTGTTTATCGGACACGATTTTATTTCAGTTACTGAATATGGTAAACAAGTTTTTAAGGGCATCAAGTTACCGCTAGAAGGTATTTCATCAGCTTTAGTTTCTACAATTGTAATCTACATTACAGGAAATCAAATAGCTTTAACAAGAAGTCCTAATTCTCCTACAGAAGAAGAATCTAAATAAAACTATTCTATACTCATATTTATGAACAAACAAGATATGAAAACAGCCATGAAGGCTCCTTTCTCTGAGCTTATTAGCTCTATAAAAAATCCCGACATAAACATTGAATTAAAAAGCCTTAACGATTTACAATCCGTATGTGAAGGTTTAGGATATCTTGTAGAGCAAAGAAAGAAAGCTTTAATTGAAAAAACAGTTAAAGGTCGTTTAGTCTATCATAAATGTGGACATTGCAAAAAATACTTTAAGTTAAATCCTAAAGATTGTTATCAGACTCAGGAAGTGCACAACATAAGTACCTATACAGATGCTGGTTACGGTGATGATGATAGATACGCAGATGCTGTATATACTGTAACTAAAGTTAAATGTCCTTTATGTAAAAAGGAAGTAACGTTAGAGAATAAATACAGCTACACTGTTCCAGGTACAGAAAGAGATAGATGGGGAAGAGTTTGGAATTAAAAAGCCGCTTAATAGCGGCTTTTCCTTTATGCTGGCATACCGTGATGAGGTTTACTAGGATCGATATTGATATGAATTTCTGGATGATTCCAAGATAAAAGATTTCCATCTTTGAATTCAAAAGATTGTATATTTTGATCAAAATTAACAGGTACTTTAGAGTTTCCTAAAACAGTGTAAGGTATGTATTTCATTTGACAGAAGCCTAAATGTAATTCATTTTTTGGTACTGTTCCACAATTGTTTGAAACTATGTCAGACATCCAAGGATAAACAATTTTTATACCATCTACACTATCTCTAAGTAATTCGTTTACTGCAGCTATTTTAGAAAGCTCCTCAAGAGATTTTCCTGTATTTTTAGCAAACAGTTGCTTAGCAAGTTCGTCAACGCTTGTAAAACCTATAGCATCTTCAGGAACGTTATAATATACAATTCCCATTGCTATTGGATGATATTCAACACTATCGTATAGATGTCCTGTAATGTACAATTCTAGCTCTTTTTTCCTATCAGCATCGTCTGCAAATTCCCATAAACCAATTAAAGAGCCTACCGAAGCAATGTTATTGCCATGACTGGCTGATGATAAGGATGCTTTCCAAGTTTTACAAATCTCTTTAAAAGCATCTATTCCTTGAACAACCTTAATTGCACTGTCTCCAGTATCTCCACCAACTTGTACAAAAGTACAACTAGTTGCATTTATTTCATCCTTGTACTCTTCAGATACAGTTGCACTGGCATTACCTTTGAATGCAGCCCCAAAAGAAGCCTGAATTGCTGCTTTTAACTTTAGCTTATCTACATTTTTTGAATGACTGGTACTTAAATAAAAGTTTAATCTTGCACCGTGGACTACTCCATTTGCCATAACGTGAGTACCGTAAGTGCTAACAATCTGCTGTGGAGACACTTGAGGATTGTTTATAGCTTCTTTGAACGCTGGGGTTAACAAATTATCATTTTTAATTGCTTGTGCATCAGCTAAAGGAAAATCCTCACAACCTTTTGCACATACATAACTTGCACAAGTATATGCCATATTCTCTTCATGCTCAGAACTTTGGTCAAAACTTGCTTTAACTTCTCCTTTGAATATTCCAATACCCAAATTCATTTTCATTGCAGCACCGATACTTTTCGATGTTTCTGCTTTTTCGTAAACTGTATCGAAATTAAGAGTTTCGTTTTCACAACCAGTATTAAATGTTACAAGATTGTTGTATGCTGTAAAAACTCTAGCTTTAAGCTGGTCTGCATCAAAGCAGACGCCATTAACAACATCGTAACCTCTACCAATATAGGCTAAACTATTTATTGGACTGCCATCTGGTCCTTTGAGTCGTACATCATCTCGATGATTAAGAGTATAATCATCATCTACAATAACTGCTGCTTTTAATTCCTTCATAATTTATCTCCTTTAAACCTTTACTATACCAGCTCCTTCAGCACGTAAAAACATACCATCAGAACCAAACTGAATTTGAACATGATAATTATTTATAAGATTTTTAATAGTATTCAATGCACTTAAAGCATCTGAAACTTTATACTCTGTTGATAAAGGTCCTGGTAAAGGCTCACCTAAAATGTCTCGAATGAATGCTTCAGGATTAGTTTTAGCCATTTTGTAAAGATCCAATTGACCCCATTTCTCTGGAAAACAAGACCAATTTAAACCTGAAATATCCTTATCATCTCGATTTCTAACTTCTCCAGTTAAGTCATTGATAACATATGGATGCTTCATTTTGAGAATATCTTCTACAGTTTTGCAATCCCTATAGAAAAGAGGACAGAATCTTTCAACTACAGCTATAGGATCGTTCTCTTTTTCCTTTATGATTTGATCCAATACATCTGTATACAAGTTGTTTGGAGCTTTATCTACAATAATTGCTGTAAAAGGTAAACTAAAGAATCTAGCCGATACTCTTAAATCAACCTTTCTGTATAACTCATAATCAGGTTCCGCAAGATAAGATATGACAGGTTGTCTACCAATTATATCGCGGTCTCCATGAGCTATAACAGCCTCTAATTTATTTCCAAACTTGCTTTGAAACCAATATGTTCCTTCTAGATCTTTCTTTATCCAAAACTCTACTGGTGAATCTGGGTGACCATAGTCTATTCTTATATCTTCAAAATAGTCTTTTGAATTATCTGTAACATGTGCTAGACAGAAAATTTTAGAACCTGTAGCTTGAATAAAGTTAAGAAGTCCATTAAATACATCCTCAGAGTGCGAACCTGCAAATATGGCACTATAGTTTGTTCCTGGTGCATGACTAAAAATCTCTGAAGGATTTTTTAACAATAAAAACAGATAGATTTTGTAAAGTAAAACAAAGTAGCAATAAACTCCTTTTCCAATACCTACAGCTCCTTGTACATAGATTTCTCGAGGAAGCTTTTTAGATTTTTCATCGAAGTCTTTGAGTGCGGATTCGACACAAGGAAAGAGTGGTTTTAAATCTTTGAAATCCTGAACGAATTCCCAAAATGTGAGAGGTTTTGTATAGTAAAAGTTCTCCCACAAAACATTAGTAGTGTTTTGCATATTTTCTCCTTTTTAGAAAACAATTCAACTACAGTAGTATCGAGTTGAAGGGCTCTAATATCAAAAATTAGTTCTAAGTTAAGAAAACTATATTCTTATTCAAGAACGGCCAACGCATAACTGTAGAGGCTAGACTTAAGGAGAAAATATTGGATTTATCAAAATTTAGGTATGACCACCCACGTGGAAAGTTTAAGGTCTTTTTTGACAGTCTTCGGGACCGAATCTACAAACACAATGATACAGGACGAGTCTCTTGTGACTTCTTTGAAGAGTTTAGAAGACAGATTAACAATTTAAACATTCCTGAAGAATGGAAAGCAAAGTATTGTTTTGAAAACATTAATGGTAGACTTGAACGTATTTTTGAGAAAAAGACCGGATACAAAGATATATCGGAAGTACCTGTTCGCGAAATATACGAATATGCACAAGTTCTTTTAGGCAATTACTATGAACAAGTAGAAAACAAAACCTATGAAGAAGAGAAAAAGCTTTTCGAAGAAGTTAAAAATAGAGTCTACAGAGCTATTAACTTGAGGGCTCTTGATGAAAAATTAGGTATTGGCGATTACTTTGTACAGAGAGTAGATGATAAAGTAGAATTGATTTACAATCTAGGCGATGGTTGTGTTGCTACTTTGCCTTTGCAGAAAAAGAAAATTGAAGAAGTTTTTGATGAGCAGGTAACAGAATCTGAGAAAGAAGAAGAGCCTAAAAAAGAGCAAAGTCCTGTTAGGAATATAAATCTAAACGACTCTATGGAGCTCGATGAATTTGCTAGATCAATTGTTGAGGATTGGGTTAATGACAGATACCAGAAGTCCTTAAGACAAGACCTTAGCCAAGATGAAATTGAATTTCTTGTAGAGTTTTACAAGAGAGGCTTTGTAGATGGACACAATTCTGTTATGGCGAACATACGATATGCTCCTCTACCAGAGTTTATTTACTACACACCAAAGACAATGAATATCGATGTAAAGAAGTTCATTGATAAAGCAATAATCGGTTTTGAAGACTTCAATAAAAAGTTTAAAAAGTCTAATAAAGAGATGACTTCAGAGCAATTTGCCGGAATTGTAAAACAGGCTTTGGTAGAGCAGGATAAGGAAGAGTTATCAAGGGCTTTACGCTCTTAACTTCTCTATAATTTTACTATGTTTGGAAAGAAGAAAAAAATTAAAACAGAAAGTCTTTTAAAACCTCTAGAAAAGAAGTTAACAGAAATGTTACATTGTACTGGCTGTGTTCCGTTCTTTATGAAAGTTGGAGGCACAGCCTATGAAGATATTTTCAAGCTTGAGATAGATGAATACTTAATTGAATTAGAAAGTCGTCAGTCTGATCTTTTTTCTGAAGCATACTTTACTCTAAGCATTTGGTTTCCTGATAGAGAGAACTATTGTGTTCGAACTTACGATTTAAGCAAAGAGCATGGCGGTAATACATTCTGGGGTTGGGATGAAAAAAGAACAGTTTGGTTTAAAGAACCAGAAATTTGTGGCTGCGATTTGTATGAGTCGACTGTTAAAGTGGCTGCTGAAAATATCATTAAATCTCATATGAATGATTTGATAAAAGCTATTGATGATATCGTTGAAGACTATAAAAATCATCAATCAGGTAAGGAAGATACGTTTAAGAGGAAATTAAAGAGGAACTATGAGTAAAAGACAAGGAAGATTTTCAAATAGAAAATTGCCACACGAAGCAAACTTTTCACCAGTGCTTCATGATTTTAGTGATCCTTGGCCTGAGCGAACTGCGGGTTATTGGGAATGGTTTGAGAAGTTGTGCAAAGAACATCCTACTCCGGAAAGACTTCAGTTTGTTAACTTAAAGGAACAATATCCGAACGGTATTCCTGATGAGGTTATCGAAGAATCGATTAAACAGCATCCAATATCTAAAACTTTATTAGAGGAGATGAAACAATGAAAACTTTAATCTGTGGACCAATGTATTCAGGAAAAACAACTGCACTCTTTCAAAGACTTGAGAGACAGCTCTTTGCTAGGAAGAAAGTACTTTTAATTAGACCCAAAAAAGATACTCGAGGATATTTTACACATTCTGGGGGAATTGATCTTAACAAATTGGAAGAAAAATATCCTCAGCAATTTGTTGTTCTAGAAATGAAGACTTTTGAACCTGTAGATATAAAAAATATTATTGCAGATGAATTTGATGCAGTCTTTGTTGATGAGTACTTTATGATTCCTGGAATTCATCACATTTGTCATCAGAATACTTTTGATGTCTATTTTAGTGGTTTGTTAGCTACTTCTGAATGTGAATTGTGTACAGAAGCTGTTAAGATTCTTCCTTATTGTGATAAGATTAAAAAATTAAATGCTGTATGCATGGATTGTGGTTCTGAATTAGGTTCATACTCTTTTGCTGATTTTGAAAAAACTTCCGAAGTGGTCGTTGGTGATGCTAAGTACAGATGCTTATGTCAAAAATGTTACGAAAAAGCTATGGAAAACAAAGTAACTAAATAAATACATGAGCGATGTAAAATTAACTCTCGATAGTGTAACAATAGAAGATGTAAATATAAAGTACTTAAACAAAGCATCCTCTATATTAGATTCCAACTACAACAATGGTGCTAAAAAGGAATTAAAGGATGTAACTAAAGAGCTAAATCGTTTAGATACTGTCATTGAAAAGCTTAGTGCCGTTCCAGAATCTAAAAAGAAATACGATTTAATTGACTATAGAAAATCCACAGAAGATTTTAATAGTCTTAGCAATTTAGCAAATTTTGATCCTGACGATTGGCATCTAGAGTCTACTATTCGAATAGCAATAAAGAATTATAAGAAAGAACCTCTTACTAAGGATGAAATAATTCTTGCATGCAATAAAGACATTGAAAGACTTGAAAAGGAATTAATCAAATATCAAACACGATTAGAAACAAAGCTTACAGATGATAAGTGGCTTTTACATCTTACATTTAGCAAATATTGTTATATTGATGTTAAAGGAGCTGCTGCTAAAAAAGTCTACGAAATTCTTTCAGATAAAGAAAATCATACATTTGTATTTAGATTAGACCCTAACGAGGCTAAGGATGCAGATTATTTTTATCACTTGGCATTAACAGCTATTGACGCAGAGGAGGTATAAAGTGGATAATTCATGTTTAAGCATTGACTACGTTACAATCACTGATGTAAACGAAAAATCGTTTGCTAAGAGTCTATCTTATTATGGCAAACCTAAAGGCCTCAAGGACCTTAAAGATCGACAGAAGAGTTTGGAGGCAGAGCTCGATGCAATTGCAGAGCTACAAAATGATTTTGCAAATATAACTTGTTCAAATCTAAAACCTCAATCTTTAGGTGTATCGTCATATGAATGGGGTTTCGTAGATCCTAAGAACGGAGAAGTTGTTCTCGATGTATATAAGGAATATAAAAACTCAGAAAAAGACTATATATTACGTGGTTGTGTGGAAAAATTTAATAAAGGTAAATGGTTTTACGATATATTAAAGGACCCAAAAACACTAACGCTTAAAAATGTTTTAGATTACCTCGATCGTAAAACAGTTTCATTCGGTAATGACTTGCTAGAGATCCAGAATGAGATTGAAAAGGTTTCTAAACCAGCTTCTGCAGGAAAATGGAGACTAGTTTTCGTATTTAGTAGAGCCAATGTAGAAGTTGTAGGACAAGCAGCAAAGAATCTATATGCGGAGCTTTTAGGAGCTAAAAGTAATCTTAATCTTAAACTGCATGTTAAAGAAACAAATCAAACAAAATACGAAACAAAGTTTGCACTTATAGTTGATAGTTACGAAATTCTTTAGTTAACAACCACTATATTTTTATATATGTGGGGAAATAATACTTATAATCCATTTGGAGGATCTACAACAGATATTCTTCCAGTAACAAAAGAGGAGTCTCAGTACGAATCTGAAATGTGTGATATCTGTTGCAAATCCTACAATTACAAAAACATAAGACGAGTGCCTTTTGTAAACAAAGCGGGAACTCTCTTTGTGCTCAGGTGCTGTCCATATTGCAATCCTGAGACACTTACTAGATATTTGTAAAAGTATAAAGAGCTATAAAGGAGTAGCAAAAGTATAAAGAGTTATAAAGTATTGCTACTCCAATTCTCTACTTCGAGATTCTTTACATCTGTTTTTAATTTTTCAATAAGCATTCTATTTGAGGATATTTGATAGTCGTATTGGGATATGACAATGTCACAGATATTCTGTACAGCAGCTTGAATCTGTTGTTTTATGTAATCTGCTACTTCTGGATACTTTTCTTCAAACTTTTTTATTTCCGTTTCTGTCATAAAATACCCACCGATACTCAATTAGTTTGAAAAAACGTAGTCTACAAAGCTATAATTTTATACATGAAAATAGGTGTAATTCCAGATGTACATGGAAATAAAAACTATGAACAAAAAGTAAAAAGTCTCATAAAAGCAAGCGTACAGCACACAATCTTTCTAGGCGATTATTGTGATTCGCATTCAGAGGATAACAACTGGCTGGTTCAAAAGGCTTGCTTAGATAAAATTCTTGATCTTAAAAAAGCAAATCCTGGATATTATACACTTCTTTTTGGCAATCACGATTTACTTTATTTACCTTCTTTAGGTGCAGATATTAGAGTGTCTAATAGACAGTTCTTTGCTGCAGCAGACATTCAGGAATACTTACTTGAAAATTACGAACATTTCCAAATGATTAAAGTTGTAGACAATTGGATTTTCTCTCATGCAGGAGTTTCTCAGATTTGGTTAAACAATCCCTTAGGTGGAGAAACTTTCAAGTACAGAGTAAAGGATGATATAAAGTTTTGGAAGTTAGACGACATTAACAAGCATTTCAAAAATAGAGAAATTCAGTACTTTAATCACAATAGCTGGGACTCTTATGGTGATAATGAATCGGAAGGTTGTACTTGGATTAGACCTCCTTCATTGATTCGCTATGGTGTAAAAGGTTATAATCAGTGCGTTGGTCATACAACTCTTGAAGAAGGTGAATATATGGACTATTGGTTCTTAAAGTCAAGAGTTGTTACTGGTCAGGAGTATTACGACGATGGTAACTATCAACAGCATCAATATGTAGGCAATGCAGCAGATAATCTAGAAAACAAATATGTATTTTTGGATCATCCTGAGCAATTGTACTATGCTATAATAGATACAGAAACAAACGATGTAGAAATTCTAAAAGTTGAGGAGTAATAAATGGAAACAAGAGTATTGGAAAATCCGACTGTTGAAGACATTGAATGTGCAACAACAAGTATGTTTGAAAGAGGTTTTATTCTTTACAAAAAAGTAAGATTGGATGACTTACTTGTACTTTATTTCAAATTCGATGACGAGGACTAAATGTTTCAAATAGGAATAACCGAAAGAGGAGATGCTGCTTTAGACGATAGTTGGGTGGATTGGGTTTATAAAAAAGATAAACCGGCAATTCTCATAACAAAGAATGCACCATTATTGCAAGAAAAGCATCCAGATATCTTTTTCAAAAATGTAATTATTCACGTTACCTGTACAGGATTAGGAGGAACTATTTTTGAACCGAATGTTCCTAAACCTAGCGTAATTTGGAAATGGATAAGAGAAAAGCCAGCATCGATACAAAGAAAGCTCGTACTAAGAGTAGACCCAATTTGTCCTTCTTTATTTCAAATAAAAAATGATAAGTTTGATGGCGAGAAGTACTTTCTTAATGCAAGAAATCTTTTTAGTGTTGCTACAGAATTTCAATTAAGATGCAGAATTTCTTTCTTAGATTGCTATCCTCACGTAAAGGAAAGGTTCAAAGCTGAGGGCATCGATATAGATGAGGAGTATGCAAATTATGAATATAATGGAATTCATCTACCTCTAGATATTCGTAAAAAATGGATGACTGTATTTGAAACAGTTACAGATAAAAAGCTTCCTTTTGAGATTTGCGGTGAGCCAGGACTGACTTGTACAGGTTGTGTTTCAAAAATGGATTTGGATATTTTTGGTTTGGATATGACTTCAACAACCGTCGAAGCTAATCAAAGGATTGCTTGTAAGTGTCTTGGCTTTAAGAAAGAGCTTTTAACAAATAAGTCTCAATGTCCTCACAAATGCCTATATTGCTATTGGAGATAAAAAATGGGTGAAAAGTATTACATTATGAGTAAGAACAGAAAGTTCTTTTTAAATCTTTGCGGTCACTATACGATTACAGATAATAAAGAGGATGCATCTACTTGGGATGATCCAGACCATAAAGAGATGTGGTTTTATGTACACGAATTAAAAGCTTCAACGAATCAAGAGTGGTGTGCTGTAGACCAGTATACTAAGAATACATACGAAAGTGTAAAAGCTAGAACTTTTGAATGTTGGCTAACTCATACAATTGAAAATGTAGAAAAGACTATTGTTGTAGAAGCAGAAACATTTAATGAGCATTTCAAAGGTAGAAAGTTTATTCCTACTCGAATCTGGGCAACTCAACTTTTTCTAAAAGGAACTACAAAATACATCTTAATAGCAGAAACAGATGAAGGTTTCTTTAGATACAAAAACTCAGTAAGAGACTTAAAAGATACTTGCGATAGAATGTGGTTGTGGTAAACAAAATGAAAGCCGAGATTTAATCTCGGCTTTTTTGTTAATAGTTTGTTTTATAGACTCCTGCCTCTATAAGTATTTCTTCAAAAGGACATTGTCTGAAAGCACTGTCAGAGTAATCTATATCCATGTACATATCGTAATCTTCTAGATCTCCGTATACATTTACGTCTACTAATTTTTCACAATACTCAAAAGCATAATCATGAATTTCAACGACATTTGTAGAGAATTCTATGGATTCTAGAGCTTCACATCTAGCAAAACAGTTTCTTGGAATAAAAGCTACCCTTTTAGGTAATCTAATATTTGTAAGAGAACTACAATTAGTGAAAGCTCTGTCACCAATATTTGATACAGTTCTAGGTAAATCTATTTGAGATAAACTTGTACAATATTCAAAACATTCACTTCTAATCTTTCGCAAGTTTGGTGGAAGTGAAATACTTGTTAATGCTTCACAGTTATGAAAAGTCTCTCTATCTAGAATTCTAATACCTTCACCAAGATGTGCAACTCTTAAGTTTTTACAATCGGCAAATGCATCTCTACCAAGAGTTTCTATACTACTTGGAAGATTAACAGACTCTAGACCAGAACTATAAAAAGCATAATTGCCAATGGTTTTTAGGCTTTTAGCTCTTGTAAAGTCAACAACCTTTAGTTTAGTACAATTCATAAAAGCACCATATTCAATAGTAGTTACGTTTGCACCAATTACTACTTTTGTTACACTGCTTCCGCAGAAAGCGTTTTCGCCAATTTCTGTAATTTTATCGGAAACAACATATACGCCAAGTTCGTTATTGTCCTGGTATGTGCCATCTGGAATTCTAGTTCTAACATCTTCAAGAGTACTTAAATCCAAATTAGGACATCCATCAAAACAGTTATCTACATCAGCTAGCACTTGCATATTTGTAACTGTTCTTAATTCAGGACACTCTCTAAATATCTGAGTACCTTTAGAATCTAGTTTTGCAGGCAACTTAACACTTGTAAGTTTTGCACAATCTGCGAAGGCTGCATCACCAATATTGTTTACTTTTTCTGGAATAGCTATGGATGTTAACTCATTACAGTGCCTAAAAGCACCATCTCCAATACTTACAAGATTTTCAGGCAAAGTGATTTCTGAAAGCATTGTATTTGAAAAAGCTTCATTACCAATGTCCATCAATCTCGAAGGTAACTCTATATGTGTTAAAGCCCTACACATCTCAAAAGCTCTCGAACCGATTTTAGTCAAAGTAGAAGGAAGTACAACGTTCTCTAGTCTACGTGTTCTGTAAGCAAAGCTATCAGGTATCTTTTCAATGCCTTCATCAAATATAAGAGTCTTTGTTTTACCATAATCATAAAGAAACGCAAATCTTTCTCCATTGTTGAGACTATCAATTATTCCTTTTGGTACATGAATAGTAGCAAAATCGCTAATCTCCATGTATACTCTCTCCCCGACAAAACGCTCTACACTCTCTGGGAATTCAAGAACTTCATCTTCGGATATACCATCATCTTCTACATAAACAACACCTTTACCGTCCTTGGTCAACCAAACTCGTTCTCCTACTTTAGTAAACATATCAGGATAATTGTGAATGAGATAATAAGGTGTTATGTAGGAAAATACATCATCTATTTTTCTGGCATTTCCTATTATATCCCAAATCTTTGCTAAACTAAAGCCCTTAATCAAACAAGCATCATTATCGCAAATAACTTTTTCCAAAAGCTCTCTTGGGGCTTGTCTTCTTACAGCACTGTATCTAGGAGCATCATCTTTGTCCATAAATTCAATGTGTGTAGGATCACAGAAAGCTAATTGCCAGGCACCTTTGTATTTTCCTGCACTGTAATATTGAATTACATAAAGCTTGTTTCTACCATTGTTTGTATAGCGATCGTAGTAGTTTTTCTGGGCTGCTGTACACCATCTAGTTTTTGTATACTCACCATTTTCACCAAAAGGTTCTATATGAGAAGCTAATTCGATATCTCCTTCAAAACTTTTTGGTACGCACAATTTCCAATGCTTATCTTCATAAAGTGTATCATAAAGAGCATTTGTATCGTTAATTGCTTTATGCTTCTTTGCTGCACGTTTTGCAAAGGTATCCTGAATGTCTTTTTCAAGATTGTGCCAAGCTTCTAAATCAAATGTTTCGTCCTGAACCAATTGATCAACTCTTGACATCCATTCTGGTGATTTTGCAAACCATTGAGCAGCAAAAGCTCTTGAAAGTGCAACAAGTAAATCAGGAAGGTTTTCCAAAATAGCTAACCATCTATCTGGTCCAGACATTGAAAGCTTTATCATTAACTGAATTGTTTCATCGCCAGCAATGTTTGGGTCATCGCCAATTGTAAGAAGTGTTGCATCGACAAGATTTCTGAAAGACTCTTCATCTTCTTGCAACCAAGCTGGCACAAACTTTTTACCACCTAAACGTCCTGCAAGCTTTCCATTGTTTAAAAGGTCAACGGCATTCTGTGCAGACTTTATAGTTCTTCCTTCCTGTAATTGAATTCTCATAAAAATCCTCTATAAATAAAAATTAGTAAACTTTTTTGAAAGTTTCTGATCTTGAGGAACTATATTATAGAGTGTTAAGTTTAATTAACACAGTTGTTTGAAACAAACAGGGAAGGGAATTTTTTATGGGCTTGTCGGCTAAATGGCAAGGCTCCTAGTTAAAGCCGATAGTGGAAAGCTAGGGAATGAGAGTTCGAGTCTCTTCAAGTCCACTAAAATTGTTTATTTACAGAAGGGTGTCTAGATAAGATCTATCGAACGATATCTGTAAAGAAGGTTGGTATCCGCAAGGACACTAATATGCAATCTTTGATTGTGTTGCGCGGCGACCTAACAATTATCTAATAAGTCTATTACCATAAGAGCTAAGTATGCCAGTTTTGGAAGCCTTATAAGTCTTGTAGGGTCCTAAATGGGATAGATTAAAAAATCTAAAACGGTCCAAACTTTTTGTAGTTTGTGAGAAGAGAGATGAGAAGCTGTTTGACCGTTATCTGAAGGCTTCCACTCAGTCAGGGCTTGACGTTATTGTTGAGTACTCAAAGTAAGGTTTGATTTCCAAGCTTTTAATGACTGAGCGTCTCTCAAAGATTACGAGTAAATGTTCGTACCTCTTAAAAAATGCTCGTAATTCAAGAGAGATGGCTATTCTCGGGAGAAGGTGTACGTGCCGGGTCTTGTTTGGTTACAAGATCGAGTGCCGAGGAACAAAAGCGGAATACGGAGTATGTTGAAGACAGGAAGTAAGCTGCACCAATTGCAAATATGGTTCTAATCCGCAGAACTAAAAAAGATTGGTTCCGTTGACGAAAATGTTAAGGATTTGGAACGAACCTGACTTAAATTCAGGTCCAAATCGGTTGCAGGAAGCACGGGCATCTAGGCAAGTCCTGTAATTACGGAGGAGTAGGCAATCCTGAAAGTCCGTCCTAGAATGAAATCAGAGCAGCCAAATTCTTGGAAGAGAGAGCAAATCGTTTGCTGGCCAGAAACATCGTGCTCAAGACCTTCCAAAAAGGATCGAAAGTTTTAACCTAAAGGGTGCAGTTGGGCGTCTACAACTTGCTTAGATCCTTTTTCTTTTTAAGGGTTGTGAAAAAGTCTGAATTTAGACAAAATACACTAACTATATTGAACAGAAAGGAAATGAAAATGAGTAACGTTTTAACATTAAGACAATTAAGACAACCTCAACCTCGTTTATGGTTATTGCCTAAAAACAAGGGTCATTTCTTATTGACTGTTTGAGTCAAGTTATTGGAGAGATTTATGACCCTTTTACGAGTAAAAAACGTAAAAGGGTTTTTTATTTTATGGTGCTGTAGCTCAGCTGGATAGAGCATTTGCCTTCTAAGCAAAGGGTCGGGGGTTCGATTCCCTCCAGCATCACTTAAAATTTATTCTGAGGTCGGCAAGCGGTAAGCCCCCGGTTTTTGGTGCCGGTATTCCACAGGTTCGAATCCTGTCCTCAGAACTATTAAAAGCAAAAGGTGTTCCTATTAAGAATATCAAATTTGGGTTTTGAAAGAGTATACACCTCGCTTTTATCCACGAGTGGCGGAACTGGTAGACGCCCAGGACTTAAAATCCTGTGTCGGTTAAACGGCGTACGAGTTCGACTCTCGTCTCGTGGACTAAAAAGGTTGTAAGTACCTTTAACCGAAAACTTACCGGTGGCGCAGGCCGTTGTACCTGGACTTGTAGGTGCAAGTCTCCTATGAGAGTACGTAATCACTCGTACCATGAATATAAGAGACTTTAAAGAGGACAAACCTTCCGTTCTAAAGTACGTGAAGCTTTAGAGGTTATAGTTGAGGTTCTAGTAATTGGTCTAGAAGAACCTAGAGTTGCAAGTAATTGCTACCAAAAAGCTAGGTGGATTCCTGATCCACAACAGGAAAGGTTTTAAAGTTTTAACCAGAGAGAAACTAGCGGTAACAGCTTAAGGGTTACTGAGGGTAGCAAGTGTCCCAAGAAAAGAAAGAGGTGGTTCCTTACTTGTTTTTTCGTTCGATGGCGGAACTGGTAGACGCGCTAGACTCAAAATCTAGTTCCGAAAGGAGTGAGGGTTCAAGTCCCTCTCGGACGACGCATCTGCTAAGCGGGCGGGTTCGGCAAGAGTAAGCTTAAGACTAAAGTGTAGGGTAGCCACCGTAGCGCATTTAAGTTGTTTAGGGGATTTTGTAAACCTAGTCAGTTTATGTATGATTGTCTAAACTAAAAGGCTTCGATGACAAAGGGCTTGACGGGGCTAGTAGATTTATTTTTTAACGGGATGTAGCTCAGCTGGTAGAGCGCATGCTTTGGGAGCACGAGGTCACAGGTTCAAATCCTGCCATCCCGACGAGGGTTATAAATAAGCAGTTTCCCTGGCAAAAATTCTGCTTAAAGCACTTATAGGGAAGTTAGGCTGCGGCCGCTCCTGCAAACCTTCTAATAAGTGCTTTTTTATTTTTCGGGCAATAGACCAGCTGGTTAAGCCGCTGCGCCTGGGACGCAGAGACCGGGGGTTCGATTCCCTCTTGCCCGACTATTAAAAAGCACAGAGTGTTCCTATTATTTGCTGTCGGAGCCCTGGGTTGTAGGTTCGAGTCCTACCCTGCCAACTATTTCAAAAAGTAAAAAACTTTGGCAGGTAGCTCAATGGTAGAGCAAGGAATTTATACACTTCGCTTTTTATCTGGCTATCGGATAGCGGCGATTCCGCTTGGTTTGGGACCAAGAATTCAACGTAGGTTCGAGTCCTACTAGCCAGACTAGTTAAACGTTTCTGAAGTATGATTTAGCAACTTGGCTTCAGAAGAATTGACGGTGACGATTAGTTGCTTTTAACACTTTTAACCGTCATAAGAGAAAGTAACTTGAAGTACAAAAGTAAAATCTCTGAACATTATGGGGCATTACCGGTTTCGACGGCTAGATAATGTACCAGACAAATCAAGCACAGTGGTTAGTGTACCCTAAAAGCACCGTAAAGTAAACGACGAAACAGAATACGAAGATTCTTATGCTATGGTAGCATAGCTTAAGAGTTGCTGGAACGATGATTCCAGTCGTCAACATTCCACAGATGTAGGTGGTAGGTTTGATTGGCGTTGACACAACCTTCTAGGAAGCTGCGAGAGGCGGAGCGAGAGCTTGTAGCAGTGACGACAATTACTAGGGCAGAATCCGGTTGCCGGTCCCGAATCGAAAAATGGCTTAAGCTTGTATAGAAGTTTGTTTGAGAAAGTTTAGTTCGGACACGAGTTCAATTCTCGTATGCTCCACTTAAGGTATTTAGTTTCCTGTTTTCTTTCAGCTTCCTTCACAGAAACAAAATCGAAAGCAGGTGGTGGATGGTTGCTTCCGAGAAATCGGGGCATCCCCTTTAGGGTTTGGTTTATGCATTTTATGTCCCGCGTAACTTTCAGTTACATGCAAATCAAAATGCAGTGAATGAAACTAGAGTATAGACAGCCATTTTGGAAGGAGCTCTAGCATAAAAGGTTTTCCTACGACGTAACTGTAGGTTTTGCCTCAGAGGATATCCGAGATGTCGGTCACGCTGGTGAGATAATATCCTCGCTTTTTATAGGTGCGTAGTGTTAACGGCAGCACAGCAGTCTCCAAAACTGCTTGAGCGGGTTCGAATCCTGCCGCACCTGAATCTTTTCTAAATTGAAAATCAAACTATATATTAAATATGAGCAATAAAAAACTTTCCATAATTATACTTTTCTGCGATAAGGATAGACAATATCTTCCAAATCTTCTTAAACAGATTCGAACTAATGTAAAAATTCCTCACGAAGTTATTCTTATAGACAACTGTACGGACCCAATTGAACCTGAGGGTGATGATTTTAAGTATTATGCTTTTGGCTATAATGCATATCAAATAATGGGTAGAAAGAAAGGTGTAGAACTTGCTTCAGGTGACTACATATGGTTTGTAGATGCGGATGATGAAGTTCTTTCTATAGAAGAGAAAGATATAAGATACTTAGAAGAAAACGATGATATAATTGTATTTAATGTTCGAACTAGAATACCTATAACTCCGGAAATAGAAAAAGATTTTATTGTCGAGGGCAATCTTTTACAGGAAGCAATTTACAGAACAGTTGTAAAGACTTTATGGAATAAATGGATAAGGTCTGGAATTGTTAGAAAAGTTGAAAGAGCAATACCAAAGAATTTGGAGGCTTGCTCTTTAGAGGATACTCTTATTTGGATCGGTTCTCTTTTTTACAGTAAGCAAATGCGATTTGCAACTAAAGCTATTTACTACAATCGTCGAGAAAGAGGCTATACAGGAAGATCAAATGTAGAGACTTTAGAAGCTTACAAATTGCATACAAAAGGTTATCTTGAAAACAGAAACATAATTCTAAAAAACTTTTTAGTAAATCAACCTAAATTAGCACAGGACTTAAAAAGTACTATATGGTACATGGAAAGATTACTTTCAACAACTTCAAAAGATTTGTTTGAAAAGTGCTTTGACATCTATCTAAATGACTGTATAGATGACCCAGAAATTTTAAAGTCTGATTTTGAACTTGCATATTTTCATCTTTCAAAGCATTATCAAGTACGATGGGATTGGCTTGTTGAGGCTCTTCAGAAAAGATTTCCAGGTAATTCAGATTTCGATGTAGAAAGAGTAAAAGCAAAATATAAAGGTCAACAACCATTAGATCTCGATCCAAAGAATGTTCGAAATATGATCGTAGCTAGTAAAGTTTGGTCAATACTTGCTATAGAAAAATCCTTAAAAAGATTAAAAGATGTAACTTTTAGAGATTGCATTTAGTATACAAAACTATATTACAAAATGTAGGCAGCTATAGGTTGTTATAAGCAGCGCGAAGCTTGACAATACTAGTTGCTGAGGTGTTTGATGTCTTTTGGCACCTAGTGAAAGAAAAGGATAATGTTTATTTCTGTACGCAATCAGAGACGTTGATCGCGAGAAGATTTTGCTTTTAAATCGAGCAATCAGCTAGCTGTGCAAGCTAGAGGAAAAGTACCGTCACTAGTACAGATATTTTATAGGCGGGTAGCTTAATTGGTAGAGCGGCAGAGTTTTTGAGCGCGCTTGCAGATATAGGTTCGAGCCCTATCCTTGCCTGGCAAAGTAGTAGTGAGTTGCGTAGATTATCTCACGAACTAGGTACGCGGACGAAATTAGAAATAATGGATAGCGTGATAATCCTAGAGCATTTGAAAGTAGAAGAGTTCCTTTGGCAGAGTGGAACAGAAGTTCAATCCCTGGCCAAAGAGGTGTTTCCTTTTTTCGGAAAGACTTCGAAAAACTAGTTTGGCAAATTCGATGCTTCTACATATAAAAAATGAAGATTCGCCTGAAAAGGGCAATGACGCTAAGGGAAAGCCTTATGCTAAAAGGAGTCAATCAACGAGTTGCGGAACTACGGTATTGACCTTAAGAGAGTTTGGAGCGCGATGGACTGGGTAAACAATCCGACAGACAGGCCCACATCCGACTCTTAGAAATCGATCTTTAAAAGCTGGTAAACGACCTAAAGTTTTTCAATCTAGTAAAACTAGATGAGTTTCCATAACAGGTCATTTTTATGGGGTCAGGGTTGAATGGTGAAAAAGACCTAAAGTTGCAACAGGACTTGAAACCATGTGTACAGTGATTTCAATGTTCGATATCAGGTTTGTGAACAATACGCGCACGTTGAAGTGTGGAGATACTGGGTTCGATTCCCAGGGGCCCTTAACAAAAAGAAAGGCACTCGATTGAGTGCCTTTTTCTATGAGATTTTGAAATTAGTCTTCAATACAATCGTTTTCAGGATCGTAAGTAAACGAATCGCCATTGCGAAGGTGCATGATATACTTTCCACAAGTTTCAGCAACTGCTTGAATATCTTCTGGCTTTATTTCCCAATCCATTAAAATGCAGAACTTTTCAATAATTCCATCAACATATTCTTCATCTTCCCAAACCTCTTCTTTGATTGTTTTTCTTGATTCTGTAAGGTCTGGATTGATTCCTACCTTTGCAGCTTCCTTCTTGAAAGCATCCAAAGACTTAAAGAACTTACATTTTAGACATCTTGGGTCATATTCGTAATATTTGCTTTCTGCTTTTCTTTTTGCAGAATATCTAACTCTAGCTTTAAAGTCTTTTTCAGATTCATCGTAATCGCTAGATGCCCAATACCAGTCAGCTCCTCTTCCTGCAGAATATGCATTACCACCATCTGTGAAAAGTGCATACATTTTTACAGGTTCTTCCTCTTTTACTTCTCCTGTTGCATATTTTTCTGGCTCTGGAAACTTTTGTAAAAATTCTTGAGCTTTTCGATATCCTTTCTTTGCTAAACCTTTTACATATTCTTGTCTTGGAGTTTTAAGTCTTGCAGAAGAGTGATAACTTCCTCCTAATTCTTCTCCTACAGCATCAAGCAAATCGTAAAAATCCTCGTCATGATTTCCACGAAGCTGTTCTTTATCTAACCATCTCTGGCATTTTTGTACCCATTTTGTCCAATCATCTGAAAAAGGTTTTTCTTCATCAATTTCATTACCTAGGAAGTAGGCTTCTTTTAGATTTCTCTTTTTAGATTCTGTTAATCCTTCTCCAGGAATAGTAATCTTGTAGTCTGGCAAATTATATTCTTCCGCAATTTCGTTTATTTGACGAGCATAAGTGGCCAATGCATTGAAGTATTGCTTGCATCTAACACATTTAGGATTATCTTTGTACTGTGCAAGATACTGTAAACGAGCTTCATATTCAGTTACATCGTTATAGAAGCCTCTCATCCTATCTGTAGCAAACATTCTAACACCTTTAAGAGGCACTTGAGCTTCCCAAGCTGACTGATTGTAACCTTCTATTACATCGATTAAACAAGCCTCAGCATCTCCTGCATAATCACCATCATACATACCTTTGTAGTTGCCACTATAAAGATTATCAAAGATTACTTTTGCATCCTCTAATCCTGGATTACCTTCATCATCTACTAAAAATTCGCTAAAGCTTCCGTTTTCAACATCTTCAAGGTCTGGGTCTTGATCAAAAAGGTCTTCCATGTTTACATAGTCTAAGTCTGACATTCCTGCAGCATTTGCAGCATCATGAACATATCTAGCTCTATCAGCATTTTCATATTCATCATCTCTGAATTCGTCAAAACCACCTCTTTCAATATCAGCTATATCGTCCCAAACATCTTCTTTGATAGCCTTTTTATTTACAGATTCTTCCAAGTCTTCATCATAAGGGAATCTATCTGCATCATAATAACCTACATTAATCATATCCTGAGCAACTTCATGGAATTCTTCATTATCGTAATCTCCAGCCCAGAACATATCCAAGAAGTCAGATGAAATATGCTCAGAGAATTCCTGCAATGAATCAAAATCATCTATTGCATACTCGTTTTTATACCACTGTGCAATAATTTCAACAGTATGTGGACTAATCATTGGAAAAGCATCCTGTACAGCATCCTCTGTTGTAAAGTCCTTTTCTACTTCTTCTTCATCTTCCCAGTCGTCCTCATCTTCTTTAAGAGGTTTTACACTTTCCTTAAGTTTATTTTTACTATGATTTTTGAGAATATCTTCACAAATCTGGTTTCTTGTCATAGTTACTCCTTATAAAACTTAATTAGTAAACTATATTTATATTATGAAGCTCACTGATGAATTAAAACAACGAATTACTGAAGAAAGTGAAAAGTATTTAGAGAATATAAATTCTCCTGAAGGTGAGTACGGTTCTTTGATTGAAGAACAGAGAACTGAATTAGGCGCATTTTATACACCTCCACAACTTTGTATTCAAATGCTAGAAATGTTGGATACAACTCTTGAAGAATTCGCTTATAAAAGTTTAATAGACCCAACTTGCGGTAGTGGTAATTTACTTATGGCTGCTTTAATTGTTGGAAGCAGTATCAATAACAAGTATCCAGAATTACTTTTTGGCAACGATATCAATGAAAGTGCTTTGCATATCTTTAGACAAAGAATAGCTTTTTATTGCAAAGAGTACAATATGGATTATGATTACTCTTATTGGAAGGAAAAAGTAACAAATAAAGACGCCCTAAAGTTAAGCAATCTTGTAAAAGAGAGAAAATTCGTAATTAACAAACTCAAAGAGCATGTTGCTTATGATTTCTTGTTAGCTAATCCTCCATACAAAATTGGTGAAAAGATTATTGAAGGTACTACACATATTGCTAATCAGTCTGTTGTTTTAATGCCTTTTGGAAAGTACAAAAAGAGTAAGCAGGAGCTTTACAAATATGTTGATAAAGCTGTACAGGTAAATAGATTTAACTTTGCGGATAAAGGACAAGACATTCAACCAAATCTTTTAATCTGTCATCTTACTCCGGAAAAAGTTGATACTAGAAATCTTTTAGATTTGGAAAAACAGGTTTGGGATCCAGAATATGTAGATTATTATGTTAGAAATATTTCTACTCCAACAAATGTTTTAAATCGAACATATTGTACAAAAGATGAAAAATTTGTAAGAGAAAATATAAAACGAATTCTTTTTATTCCTTATTGGAGTCATGTAGGAAATGCACAATCAGATAGAAGTGTAACAAAGTGGGCTAATCTTGGTGATAGCTTTTACATTGAAAGAATTCTTAAAACAAATCAGAGTTACAATTATCTGGTATTTGAATCTTCTGAAGAAAGAAATAATGCTTTTGAATTTTGGAAAACAAATCTTTGCAATCAACTAATCTTTGGAAGCTCAACAAGAAATACTCTTGAAAAGTTCCCACATTTAGATTGGAGAAGAAGTTGGACAGAAAATGAAGTTTTAGAATACGTTTTACAAAAGCAACTATAATGTAATAAAACGCGTTCCGGCCTAGGCTGCACAAGGTTGTGACTTGCCAGCTGATGTAATATGATACCGGGAAGTGATGACACGTTGAAACAGTTTTATAAATCCGAAAGGATACGAGGCCAACCTCTGGAATGTGAAACACATCACGCTCACGACCAAGTTTGTGCGTAGCTTGGTCATTTTTTTTGGAATCTTTTTTGAGTACTAATCTATATTTTTATTTATGAAAAAGCATACAATTTATATCGCAGGACCTATTACTGTCGATAAGGAACATTATCAAGAACATTTTAGAAATGCTGAAGAGCGTCTCAAAGAGTTGGACTGGGAAGTAATCAATCCTGCACTAGAAGAGTATGATGATTGCTTTTATAAAGAGACTGGAGAAAAGGATAAATGGACTCCAGAAGCTTGGCTTTTCTACATTAAGCGAGACATGGATTTGGTTTCTGAATGCGAAGCAATTTATTTACTAGAAGGTTGGGAGCAGAGTCCAGGAGCAAATGTAGAGTACATTACAGCCAAAAAGTTTAATTTAGCAATTTATTTTGAAAATGGGAATTCTATAATTCCCGCAAAGGAGTAAAAAATGATAAGTATTCGTGAAGGTACATTTGAGACAAACTCAAGTTCAACACACAGCTTAACTATTTGTTCCAGTGATGAATACAAAGCTTGGGAAAAAGGTGAAACAGTCTTTAATGAAGATTCCGGAACATTCGTAAAACTTACAGATTTGTACGATGCTAGTATTGAAGCAGCTAAAAAGAATCTTGAGTACTACAGGCCTAAGAAAGCAACTGAGAAATCTAATGAGGACTACTACAAGAGACGTGTAGCAATTCTTGAATATGTTTTGGAGCACGCAAACAAAGAATTTTTTGAACCATTTATCAAAAGAGTTCTCGATAGAAATGGTGAAGTTGTTAGCATTTCTGATTTCGGTTATGAGTCCGAAGACGATAAACAAATTGACAGTCTTTATGACCTTTATGATAAGAACTTCGAAGGTGCCACTGACGAGGCTGTAGCATTGGAACTTGCAAACGAATTAGGCGAGAAGCTTGTTACAGAGGAACATTACTACGAGGACGATTACCTAGAAGGTTATTGTGAATCAAAAGTTGTTAATGGTGTAGAAGTCTATGTCTTCGGAAGATATGGATTCGATGGGTAGTATATGAGACCAGATAATTGGCGTGAAGTTGGTATAGATGAAGACCAAATTGTAGAGTTTGATGTTCATTGTAAAATGAATAAAGCTTGGGCAAATGAATTTTTGTCCATGCTTAAAGCAATGCAAGTTTGTGGCAACATAGGTGTATCAAGACGCATTGCTCTCTACGCAGATGGTGACGGAGACTTTAGACCAAAGTTTTCTACAGATTTTAAGTATACAGAAAGGCAACCAATTTCGGTTGCTTCTGATACAGACCTTTTTGATGCGGGGTAAAAATGTACAGTATTAGAGAAGCTGTTTTCGAAACCAACAGTTCCGCATGTCATGCACTTACAGTAATTCCAAAAGAGAAGCTTATCGATTTGTCAAAAAATTGGTACTGTAAGTGTGTTTATTTTCCAGATACTGGAGACTATCAAACCAGTGATCATTATGTAATTCTTGACAATGAAGATGCCTTTAAACAGTACAACAAAGACCATGAAAATCAGAATCGATATTATCGAGAAAGAGGCTATGATAGTCTTTTAGTAAAGACTTATCCAGAAACGGATGATGGTCTTGCAGAGTTTGAAGAGGATTTGGAAAATGGTGCACTGGATGACGATTTGGGTAAATATTTAAGCTTTACCGGATTGATGAGATATGCTATAATCGAACATGATATGGAGTTTGATATCCAGTGGTGGAATAACGATTAAGGAGTTGCTTTATGAAAAAAGTAACACATAACAAACTTGTAAGAGATAGAATAACAAACATTATAATTGGTAAAGGACTTTCCTTCAAAGCTCGTAAGTTGGATAATGTAGAATTTGAAAACGAACTTGCCAACAAACTTATAGAAGAGGCAAATGAGGTAGCAGAAAAGGTACATTGGCTGAACCATATATGTGAACAAGAGCCTGTTACCACTGAGGAGCTTGACAATCATCTGTACGAGATTACAGAAGAGTTAGCAGATGTTTTAGAGGTTTATGTAAATCTTGTAAAGTCTTTGAAAATTAAAACAAGTGATATCGAAAAAGCTGCAAACTTGAAGAGAGTACGTAATGGTGGCTTTGAAGATAAAATATATCTCGAATGGGTTGAAGATAATAAGGGGAAATAAAAATGATATTAGCAATTGTAATGACATTTATTTTTGAAATGTTTTTAGTTTGTTTCGACAACTATTGGCATGTTAAAGAAGTAGGTGGAAGGTGGATAATAAAGTAATCAAGAAGGTTAAGCAATGGAAAATAAACCGAAAGAATACTACTACATATTAAAGGCCTATAATTTTCCAATTACTCGATTCGATACAAAAGAAGAGCTAGCTGCATTTATCGAAAAGAATAAAATACCTTACACAAATTATGTAGTAGATAGACACGAAAAAGGTGGGAAATATGAATCAGTACAAAATAGTTGATTTTCAAAAAATCCTAAAATTGCCAAAGCTAACAAATTCGGATTTTGGATGGTATGCAAATGGTCCTGATCCAATGATTATTGTTTTGTGTGCGGATGAAGAGGATAGAGACAGACTTAGAGACCATTTTCCAAACTTGAATGAAATAAATAACAAGTTAAAATTGGTACTCTGTGAATCAGATATCATAGGTTTAAATCCTTTTGCTATTTATAAATCCTACAAAGTTGCTGAAAAAAGTAAAATATTTGAAAAAAGTGTTGAGAGAGTAAATCTAAGATGCGGACAGACAATAGTCGGTGGAACATACAATTTGTTTTGTCCAGCTTGGGTAGTTTTGGAGAATAAAATTGAAGAAAATTAAAATAATTTGTGCATTAAGTTTGTTGTTTGTACTTTCAATTGCAGGTGCAATTTTAGCTACAAGATACTTTACAGTAAAAGAAGTTTCAGAGAAAACTGGAATAGTTTCTGCAAAATGGTTAAGTGTTGAAGAAAGAATACCTTATATAGAAAACTTTGAAAATCCTTATGCAGTTTTTCTGGATGACGAAAAAGCAGAATACATTATTGCTATGTCTCAGAACTTTAATTTGGATCCAACTTTAGTTGTTAGTATTCTAGAAAAAGAAAATCCAACATTAAAAACAGATGCTGTTTCTTCTATGAACGAAGATGGTACAGTTGACTTAGGTTTGTTTCAACTTAACAGTTCTTCTTTAGATAACTTTTTCTTAAAGGAATGGTGGCCAAAAGAATTTGGAGAATTTAATGCAGGAAACTGGAAGCATAATACCTATATTGCAATACGCTACTTAAAAGATTTACAGTGCACTTTTGGTGAAAACAATATCTTTTATATTGCAGCAGGTTACAATGCTGGTACACCAAGGGCTTTCAATGACTGGACTAATAAAGAAGGTTATGCAAAGCTCCCATATTCTACAAAGTATGATTATGCACCAACAGTTAGAAATCTTTACAACAAGTGGAAAATTATTACAGAAAAAGAGAATAGCTAGAAATGCCAACATCAACAACTAAGACTAGAAAAAAGACAACAGCCCAAAATAAGACTCTTTTAACTTGTGCTCGAGAAGTTGCTAAACAAATGCACAAGAAGAGTCAAATCTTTCTACCAGTTTTTCCTGAATTGAAAAAGATTATGAACTGGGGAAAGATTACAGCAGATGAGGCTTGTGCATTCTGTATATTTTTGATGGACTTTTTGGATGGAGTTGAATACTGTGAGCCAACAGATATTCAAACATCCTTTGAAAAAGACTTTTCAGAATATGCAGAAGTCATTACAGTCTTAGATAAATTATTTCAAAAAGGCTTTATTACTCAAAGATTCAACATGCCATATGTACCTGAGAGCTGTACAAAGTTTACTCAGTTCTTTATCCATGAGACTGTTATACATCAAGTAGTCTATAATGAGAAAAAATTCACTCCTTACTTTCCTGCAGAGTACAACGATAGTAAGGATTGTTTGGGCTTCTTGTGTATGTGTGCTAGAGAAGGTTACGTCGGAAAATGGTACTACTATTTCAATATCATAAAAAACTTCTTTAGTGAAGATCCTATTCTCAAAATGTTCTTAGACCTTGAAAGTCAAAAGAGAGACTTTTCAGATCCTTTGGATGCTCAGAAGACTTTACAATTGTTTACTGTACTAGGCTCTAGATTGTTAGACTCTTCAAACACTTCTATAAAGAGTGCTGTTGAAATGATTACAGATAATTACAATCCTAGTTTTATGATTAATGTCTTGAAAGCCTTTAAATCGGAAAAAACTTTCTTACTTAAAAAAGGTATCTTTGAGATTGAAAAATCCGAAGTTGGGGAAGATATAAAAGTAAAATGGGGTAAGCTTGCTAGAGCTAAAATCTTTAAAGGTGACAATATTTGGTATTTAGGAAAGAGTTCTTCAACAAAAGAATTGGGTATTGTAAAATGCAACGACATTAAAGAAAAAGCTCTCTACTATAACGATACAAATCAAAAAGATGTAGATAGACTTTACGGTTTGCTCGAAGAAAAGAAGTACCAAGAAATGAGAAAACGTTTGGAAGAGAAAAATCTACCAAAAGGTTTAATCATTCTTTTATATGGAGCCCCTGGTACAGGTAAAACGGAAACAGTAAATCAGTTAGCTAGAATGACTGGTAGAGATTTATTTCATTTGAACTTACAAGAAGTTAGATCTTGCTGGGTAGGCGAATCTGAAAAGAATACAAAAGCAATTTTTGATGCATACAGAGATTGCAAAGCTAAAAAGAAACCTATTTTACTTTTTAACGAAGCTGATGGTATTGTTTCAAAAAGATCCAATTTAGACGGTGATAGAAATTCTGCAGTTTCAAAAATGGAAAATACAATGCAGAATATCATTCTTGAAGAAATGGAAAAGTTTGACGGTATTATGATTTTGACAACAAATATGTCTCAGAATTTTGATCCTGCTTTTGATAGACGTATCTTGTTTAAGCTAAAGTTTGAGAATCCTTCAAATGCTGTTAAAGCAAAGATTTGGAAGTCTAAATTGGAGTTCCTAAAAGACGATGAAGCAGCAACTTTAGCTAGCTTATCAGATCTTTCTGGTGGTCAAATTGAAAATATTTCTCGAAAAGTTCTTTTGGATGAATTGCTGTATGGAAATAAACCTTCTTTAGAAACATTAAAAGATTTTGTTTCTAAGGAAAAACTTTTTGATAGCAGTACAAAACGAATTGGTTTTGGTACTTAAAGATAGATAAAGCCTCCTTTATAGGAGGCTTCTTTTTTGTTTATACTAAAGTTGCTGGTCTTGAAATTATATGAGCATACTTTTTAGTTCTACTATCTACACTCTTCCAATGCTTATCGAAGAAGTCATAAGAGAACTCATTATCATTTCCTGATTGTGTTCCATCATACTTGTTTGTAGACTCGATAAGTTTACCCCAAGGATCATCTACGATGACTTTAGTAATTGGATTAGCAACATCTTTTCCATCAATCCAAGCTACTAAATCTTCTTCAGAAGTTGCTTCAAAGCCAACAATTGTAACAACATGTCCTAGTAATCCTCCCCACTGAACTGAAGTAGGTACTGCAACTCTGTTTTCATAGATGTGCTTAAAGATTGTTATTACATCAGCACTTGCATCAAATCTGTCTGCATTTGTACACTTAAACCATTCATTTGCATAATGGGCTAAAACATCGTGCAATTCAAGAGGTGTATAAGCATCTGGCTTTCCTTCATACCAGTTAAGCCAAAGATTGTACATTTTTGTTTTGAACCAGTTACCATCCTTTAAGCACTCCTGAATAATAAAGTCACCAAAAGCATCTGGCTCTCTATCGAAAGCACTTGCTGGGCAAACCCAACCCGAGTACAAGAATGCCATAATCAAACTGTGAATGTTACAAACAACTTTCCAATCAATTCGATTTGTACCATATTGTCCTTTTTGTTCATGTACCAACTTTGACTTACGTTGGCTGTAATTTGCTTTTCCTTCGGATACGTTTACCTTAAAACTCATTTTCTCTTTCTCCTGTATCTCTGTAGAGCTCGATAAACCATAGCTGAAAGGCTCTACGCTTTCAGCTTGATTCTCTATTTCTGAAATCAAATCATCTGTTGCTGTTGTAGATTTGATATTAAATAACCATTTTAGAAATTCTATTATTCTCTTAAACATAATTTGAAATTGCTTCCATTGCGTATTGTTTGAACTTTCTTACTTTTTTGCTACCAGGATCCTCACAAACAAGATAATCGTAAAGTCTCGATAATTGATCGGATTCATACATCCAATCTAAATCTGTCTTTTTAATTTTAGCTTCTAAATCCTTTGGTGGATATCCGTGCTGCAATAACTCTTTTATTCCAGCAAATGCTCTAGCAGCCATTTCATGATTGCTAGTCAAGTAGTCATATTCGTTGTCGTATGCTCCGCTTAAGTCTGGATTCTTACTTAATTGATATCTGTGAGTGTACTCGTGAGTGAAAGTTGTAATTATTTCTTTCATACACTCATCCCAGTCAATGTGGGAGTTGTAATAGTTCTGAATATCCTCTAGTAAATCCTCTGCGGCAATCGTTGCAGTAATTAGACCATTTGCTTGAGTCGTACCATAAAGTACATGCTGTGAAGACCATTGAAGTGCATTTCCATAAGTATCGTAAGTGTCTGCATACTCAGCATCATAAAGATAGAAACCATAAGGCTCTAACATCTCGTTCATTTTATCTAAAAGCTCACCAGTCGAAGTACAATCTTTGAATTTGGAAATATCTCCTATTGTATGCTTAATAACAAGTGCTACATCCTCTGCATCTAAGCCTTTATAGCTTTCATCTACTTTCATACCTTAATTAGTTTTTTAGAAGGAAACACAAAAGGACAACCTATAATACAACAGTGAGGTATAAAATATGACAAAGAAAGATGCTAGAGACAGAATGGTTGCCTTAATCTTTATGACAGTTGCTGGAAAGGTTAAGCTTAAGGAAACAAGTGAAGTTCTTACACTTGATAAACTTCGCGAAAGTGAAATATTCAAGAAAACAAAAAATCTTTTAGCTGAAAAGAAAATCAGCCGCAAGAGCGTTTACAAAGCAATCGAAACAAAAGGTTACTTTGCACTCGAAAAAGATGTTATGGAAGAAAAGCTAAAAATCATGCACGACTTCTGTTACACATATCTCGATAAAAATTAAAAAAAATATAATTTAAAAAAGTCAAAATAAAACGACATCTGAAAGGAGCCTTAAGGCTCCTTTCTTTATTTTAAAACTTTTTAGAAAGTTTTGCTACTGAAGCACCTATATTGTTATGTGAGAGGTACAAATATGAAACCAAATAAGAATAAGGAAATCAACACAATCGACGATTTGGAAATCGGAACAATTTTTGAATGCTCTTGGTGGGGTATGTCCGATTTTTACGAACTGGTTGGCAAAACAAAACAGTCAGTAAAGCTTGCTAAGCTTCGTTGGGAAACAGGAACAGGTCCAAACGGTGAGCCAGCAGACGATCCAGTACATCGTTGGTGCCATATCGTACGTGATGAAGCTGGAAAAGCTGTTCACGAGAAGGATTACAACGGCAACGATAAGATTTATATGAAGCGTGTAATCAATCTTAAGAGCGGTGGAATTACATTCAAGTCACCAAACTACAGCGGTGATGCAAGCGTAAGAATTATCGACAGCGACTACACTTACATGTATTGGGGTTAATTGAAAAAAGGTTCCAAGATTTTTAGAAAGTCTTGGAACCAAAACCCCTATAATATTGTTGTACGGTAGGAGGTACGAAAATGGCAAAATACAATCCAGAAGATTTGGTTCTTTGGAATGAATTTGCAAAAGCAAAAAGAGCCAACATCAGCAGATGGCCTGCTAATCATAAATATTCACTTGAATCATCTTTTACAAAAGCTGAAAAGATTGAAGCAATTGATGCTTATGGTTCAGAGCATCACGAAAAAATCTTAACATATGCAATCAATCTTGTTGCTAAATGGGACAAGGAAAAAGCAAGCTTACCTTTAGACAATGATGGCTGGGTAAGAACAAACAGCATGAAGGCTTGGTTGCACAAAAACGATCCAGAAAAGCTTGTTGATGATTATTACCATTATGGTACATTCACAATTTGTGATGTAACATTTGGTCTTTATCAGAAAGCAAATCAGGTCAGCACAAACATTACAGATGATAAACATATCGATGAACTTTTTCACAACCTTTGCGTAAAGCAGACAATTGCAGAAGAGTGCATTTATCTTGAAAGAGACCCAAAAGCAAAGAAGTTCGAAAAACTCAGAAGTCTTTTAAGAACATACGACATTTTTGGAACTCAGATGCTTTGCGACTTCCGTTACAATCTTGATTCAGAGGAAATTGAAGGCATTGACGAAAAGTTGATGGATACAATAATTGCAAAGCTTGAAGAGTTTGCCAAGGTTTGGAAAAACTTTAATGATGATTTCATTCAAATATCAAAAGCCGCAAATTGGCGAGAAGAAGTTTAAGGAGCTAAAAAAATGGAAAGATACGATTTGATTGGTAAAGACGGTAATGCATATGCAGTAATGGGTTATGTTTGCAGAGCAATGAAAGATGCATATCGCGAAGCAAACACTCCGGATGAAGATGGCCAGGTAGATGAAGTTGCAAAGAAGCTTTTCGACAAGGCTGCCCAGGATGCTTATACAAAAGATGCAATGTCTTCTGATTACAATCACTTGCTTTGCGTTTCGATGGATATGCTTGATAAGGTTAACGAATGGTTCGAAAATCAAGCAGGTTTCGAAGGTTGGGACGAAGAAGATGACTACGAAGATGATTACTATGATGATGAGGAAGAGGAGGATTAGATGTTGTTCTACATTTTGCCAAAATGGGCTTTAGCCGCAATCGTAATTGGTGTAATTCTTTTTTCTATCGTAGCTGAATATTTAATTCAAAGAAAAGAAAAACAGTCTTTTTCTGAATTTGGCATTCGCCGTAGAGTTTCTGGTACAAGAGTAAAACATCCAGTAGGCACAATGTTGCACGAAGTTATGCTCTGGTAAGGAAGTTGCAAATGGATGTATCAGGAAAAGCAAAACAAAAAATAATTGACGACCTTTATGAAATGGAATTGGAAGGTTTCAAGTTCGATGATGACTTTACAATTACTTCAGAAGGTCGGGATGTAACAAAACTTTTTATGTGCAAAAATCTTCAGGGAGGATGGTACCGAAAGTACTTTAGCACAAAAGAACTTCAGAACAGAATGAATTAAGGAATGTTAGCTAAAACTCGATAGCAATTAAAAAGTCCAGGTGGACAGAAAGGAGAATTGGTAAGATGGTCACAATCGAACGTGGATTTCCGGTAAAGGATGTTAATGATTACAAACTCGTTACAGTTCGCAAAGAGCGAGAAAAGGACGGTAAAAAGTTTGTTGAAAAACTAAAGAAAGTTGAGTACAAAAACCCTAAAATTGTAACTTGGGGTTTTGTAAAAAGAATAACTCAGGAAAATGCTCCTGAGGTTTTGAAAAATATTGAAGTGTTTGAAATTCCAAACCCTTACGACTACTGTAAAGAGGATGAACACTACAACAACATTACCTGGAATTTGGAGCAAGCCGTACTTGCGTTGAAAGAGGGTTACGCAGATGGCTTCTTTACGAGCAACGGACTCTTTGGTTCAAGTACAAACGCATTTAAAGTAGTTGATCCAATTCAGGCCGTAAAAGTTCGTAATTACTTTTTGGACGATTTCAAGGACTGGCTCGAACAGATTGAAAAGAACCCTTTTACATATGTTGCTACAATTACAACTGCAATGTCAACCTACGAAATTGGAAAGTCGAAAGATGCAGAGGAGAACCTTACGGATCCAAAAGCCCTTAAACTAATGATAGAGCAGTTACAAAGATGGGATCGCGAAAAAGTTGAAGCAGGTGGAACTTACAAGCCTGATGCCTTTGACGAAGGCACACTCGAACATCGTGCGAAAAAGCTTCTTGAACATGTTTATTACAGATCGAATTTTAAGAACATCTGGGGTGATTGGTTAGCAGATTTCCTTGAATTCGATACACTGAAAGAGGCTGCCGATTTTGCAAAGTGGCTTCGTAGACCAAACGATGGTGGTTACAGCGGAGAGGAATTCATCAATGATGGAGCAATGCTTGTAAATCACGGATTTCAGGACTGGCTGACGAAAAGGAGAGCTGCATAAATGTACTACAAGCTTATAATAAAATGGGTTGATCACAATCACAAAATTGTGAAAAAGGATGAGTTTGCGAGAGACACAGAAGAGCAAGTAAAGGGTATCTTAATTGACCAAGTAAAAAGAGGTACTAAAGGATACGAAATTTGGTGGAGTACCCATCGAGTAGAGGATTTAGGTGCAGGTGTACTTAAAAGCGAAGGCTTACGAAACACTAAATTAAGTATAGGAGACTTAAAATAATGGATAAGGAAGTATTCGAAGAAGTCATGGAACAGGTTAATGACAAGCTTGTTAATGTTCTTGTTGAAATTGACGATAATTTTGGTACAGAAGACCCAAAATATAAAAAGCTTGAAGACCTTGTAACTCAGCTCGAAACCTTTAAAGATGAACTTCTTGCATCAGGAATGTTCAAAGAGTAAAACAAATCCCTGGATAAGCGTCCAGGGATTCTTTTTTATGCTCCTAAAGCATTGCCAAAACTATTGACTAAGAAATCATCCCAATCTGCTTCCAATTCTTTCATTGTTGTTCCCTGCCAAGAATCCCCAGCAAATCTAATGCAATAGAATAATTCTTTATTTCTTTTTCTTTCCAAATTAACAACTAGCTCAACATATCTGTAACCGTCTCCGCTAAAACTTAAATCTAAAGCATCACTACTGTTTCTTAAATCTAGCTTATTAGCATATTCTACTCTGTTTTCGTCTCCATGTGCATGTGCTTTATTCAAGTACTCTGGTAAAGATCCTGGATGTCTGCGAACATATCTTTTTATTGCGGTTTCGAAATCACTTCCCCACCCTTTTAGATTATCTATTAAAGTTTCTACTTTACTGTCTCTGTCAAGTTTTTCCCATTCGTCTAGAAGCTCATCGTCATCAAGGTATGTAGTAAAAAGGTTTTCTTTTGATAGAATTTCATTTGCTATCTTTTCGTATTGGTTTCTTTCGTTAGGACCTGTATCACCATAAGCAGCTTCAATCTTGAACTGAGCTTGTACATATGTATGGTCCTTTCTAAGTTTTCTAATTTTTTGAAAGCCCAACTCCTTTAATTGCTCTGGCAATTCATGTATCCAAGCTACTATTTTTTCTGCATCTTCTGTTGGCTTATACATTCCCCAACTCATGCTGTCATTTTCGACATTTTTAGCTTCTTTTATGTTCATTTTGCAACTCCTTGTAAATTAAGCTTTGGACAACCAGCAAAAATTCTCTTAAGATTACCATCTACATTTTCAATATTTTCTACAAATTCAAGATTTTCACAATCCAAGAATGCAGCAGCTTGTACTTTTACTTTTTTATCTTTTGGGAATTTTACACTTACTAGATTCTCACAATTTTCAAAAGCACAAGCTTCTATAGTATCTATAGTTGACAATATTTCAAGCTCTACAAGATTTGAGAACTGAAAATATTCACCATCGCTAACCTTGCTTCCACCTATAGTAAGTTTCTCCAGACGATCGCGAATAGAGTCTAAAAATGCATCACTACTACGGTCATCATACATTGTTAATTCTTTAAGATTTGTACAACCTTGGAATACACCATCGTCCCATACATGTGCATTATAAATGTTTATGCTTTCTAGAGAAGTACAATTTTCAAAAGCACTATTTTGAATAGTTGATACAGCTGGGTCTAAAACAACTTTTTTAAGACTCCTACAATTCATAAAGGCTTCGCTACATATTGTATCACATTCTTTACAAATTACAGTTTCTAGATTTTCAAGACCTTTAAAGAAGGCTTTTGGTACTCCTCCGGAAATGGATACTCTTTTAACATTTTCAAAGTTTGTAAGTGTAAGAATTTTATCTACTTTTTTACCATTAACAATAAAATAGTCTATGTCAGAAGACCATCTATATTTTTTAACTACTTCTATTTCCAAATCTGTAGTTTTAAGATCTTTAGCTAGACTAATAATTTGTCCTGCACGGTTTAATCCATAACCTTCTTCATCATATTTTACAACTTCATACTGGATTGCTTTTATAGCATCGGTAACACTACCATCGTAAGGCATTCTTTCAAAAAGGTCTTTTAACGATAAGCCTTGTAAAATACTTTCCTTTGGATTATCATAAACTACCTTTTCAAGTAACTCATCAGGAGCATTTTGTACATCATCATAATCTGGATGGTCGTACTTATCCATAAATTCAATTCTTTCAGCACCATTAAATGCTAACTGCCAAGCTTCTCTGTACTTTCCACCATGCCAATACTGTATTACATAAAGCTTGTTTCCATCCTCAGTGTATCTATCGTAAAAACTTTTTTGTGCAGCAGTACACCATCTTGTTTTTGTATAAGTGTTTTTATCGGAAGTAAAAGGCTCGATATGAGATGCAAGCTCTATATCACCTTCGAAACATTTTGGTGTAAAAAGTTTCCAGGTTCCATCATCATAAAGTGTATCATAAAGATTGTTTGAATCCGAAATTGCTTTACCTTTTTTAGCTTGTCTTTTTGAAAAGAATTCCTGAATGTCGTGTTCTAGATTATTCAATTCTTCTACATCAAAAGGAGCATCGATTAAATCGTTTATTTTTGTCTGCCACTCTTCACTCTTAAACCATTGAGTAGCAAAAGCCTTAGCTAAAGCAATAATTGTATCTGGACACTTTTCAATAGTAGAAGACCATTTTTCTGGGCTTTCTTTGCTAAACTTTATCAAATATTGAATAGCTTCATCACCTGCAATGTTTGGATTATCACCAATCAGTGTAAGCGTAGCATCAACTAAATCTTCAAACATTTTTGGATCTTCTGTAATCCAGTTTGGTATAAACTTCCTTCCACCTATTCTACCTGCAAGCTTGCCAGATTGTAACAAATCAACAGCATCTTTTCCTGAAAGGATAGTTCTTTTTTCTTGCAATCTCATAATACCATTATTTAGTATTTTATTGAATTGGTGGTTAAAATAGCACCTATATTGTTGGTATGAGTACTGTAGGAGGTGCAAATATGGATACAGAACTTTTTACAAAAGATGATGTTGTTCCAGAAACACATTATGCTGATTTTACAGGTCAGTGGTTAGTATTGGATGTAAAAACATCTGTTAAAAATGAATGGATGAAACCTGAAGCTGCTACTAAAAGAAATCAGCTCTTTTTTGCAAGAAGCGGTTTTGGTTGCGATCCTAACAAAATGGGTCGAAAGATCTTTGGAAACTTTGCTTCCGATTTTGATGGTGGTTACATTGTTTGTCGCGAAGAAGTTTTTGGTATTGCAAAACCAGAAACAATCGAAGCTTGGAAAGAAGCTTTTCCAGAAATTGCAGACCATATCGAAAGAACAATAAAACAGGATTACTAAAAAATTAAAAAAGGTCTCTGAATAAGAGGCCTTTCGTTTTGGAGGTATAAAATGGTACGATTGTATTGGATTACATCAAAGAAGACTGGTCATATAATGGCTTTCCGTTTTAAAGAAAATGCTGAAAAGAAGTTCGAATTGGAATACAAAAACAGAGAAGATGTTGACAATTTCTACATTGACGAAGTAGATACTCCAATTTCAGAACTCCCTCCTTGGAGTTGGTTCTGGTCATTAGACACTCCTGAAAAAGAATACAAGAATTCAGTTTTGTGCGAAGTAGAAGATTAAAAGGGAGGCACAAGCATGTCAATATTTTATTACGAATGCTCAGGCTGTGGCAGAGAGATTGCTCATCAGTACTGGGATCTATTTTTGGACGAACCAAGAAGTGATTTTCGTACAGAAGACTGTTATGGCGGTAAAAAGAATGGTAGGCATTACTGTAAAGATTGTCTTGAAGGAAAAACAAAATTCAGTATAAATCTTTTGAAATGTTGTACACCTTATATCCTCTCTTTCAGAGGTAAAGAATACAAGGACAGTGTAGGTGGCGGTAGTCAGAGTCAGGATGGAAGAATAGTATATTCTGCAAACTCTACAGCAGATGAACTCAAAAAGGATTTAGGAGGAGAGCATCCTTTCTGGTTTGTTTGCTTCAGTTCTAGACATCCTAACATTGTTGAGATTGGTGATAAAAAGTATAAGTTCAAAGGAGAACTTCTTCAAAGAGATGATGCTCGGTGCAAAATAACGGTTCTAGAAGAAGTGGAGGATTAGCATGGAACTTTTTGGAATAATATTATGCAAAGCTGTTATTGCAGTTGTAATGCTTTTTGTTATTGCTGTAATCGTTGGTATTTGGTATGCATTTGCAAAATGTAGTAAAGAGATACTTATTCTTACCATAATTATCTTTTTGGGTTTGGTTATTATATCGTTGTTAGCTGTTGCATTCATAGCAATGGCTTGTATACCACTTTTAGTGAATCCAATGATTGTATAATTTGAAAGGCTCCTTTTTAGGAGCCTTTTTTCTTTGTTTTTTCTGAAATTATTTTTTCCGGAAAACCTATAATATTAGTATGTTACCTTGTGATTATTGTGAAGGCTATGCTTCAGCCTATTGTGCTAAATGTGGATACTCGTCAGCATTGTATGCTGACTTAACAGGCCAGTACGAGTACCTTCCATCCTTTACAGATGAAGAAGCTGAAGCAGCAGCTAAAAAGATTATGAAAGAGTTGAAGATTGGTCAGGAATATGACCCTGATGGAAAAAGCTATGAAGAAAGTCAGAGGATTTTAGATGGATTTACACAATCTTACCGAGCTGAAGGATGAAATTAATCATTTGGAAGAAGCTGAAGAGTTGCTTCACGAATTGTATTTTGGATTTGGACCTTATGGTTTAAGAACCGTTATACAGGAGCATAAAAAGGATTTCTTTCCTACAGATATAGACAAATTGATTATAAAGTTAGATAATCATTTTAATTTCGATGATTCGGAGTAAAATATGTACAAAGACAATCAGCACATTATTGAAAGAGAAAAAGAAATGCAAAAATGGATAAGCCTAATAGAAAATGCTATTACAAACTCAATCGAGGAGGATGCAAATGAGCTTTCTTAATCCAGGTAAGTATACTCATGCTAGTCGTGGCTATGCAGTAATAAAAGAGTGGAGTATAGAGACAGGAAAATATACAGGAAAGTATTATGTCACAAACAACGAACACTATGGTTGTTGTTGGGAGACTCCTCCACGTTTTGAGCATAGACATAAGCAAGTTTGTATTGAATTTTGCAATTGGTTGAATGCTCACGGAGGAACAAAAGCAAGACCGCCAAAAGAATTTGAAACAAAACATTACATTTTTACAAACAAGTTTGAGCATTCAGAATACTATGAAGCTACTCCAATGGTAGGAAAAGGAAACATTGTTCCTAGTCCTTGGGCTTTGATTGAGATTATTCATAGAAAAAACAAAAGAATTAAAGAACTTAAAAACGATTTACATTCAGCACAGTATGATGTTCTTAAGGTTAAACAAATATTATTTGATTACTACAATCGAGTAAATGAAAAGAATGAAGATGACTTGATGCAAGAAATTATGAAAGAAACTTATGGATCAACCAGTCTGCCAGACAACTTGCATCACAAGATTTTTGAGGAGTCAATGAAAAAATGAAAAGAGCTGCTAAAATAGATCCAGATTTATTTAATGTTAGTAAGATATTAGATGCTGAGACTCCAGGCTGGGAGTATGCTAAACCAGAGCTTGGTGAAAGGTTAAAAGATGTGTCAAGTTGTCGATATGTGCATGATATGGATTCTTGGGCATATGTCAAGCATAATTGTACAACTATGCCACTTGAATTGTTACTCAAATCTAAAGAAGAAGAAGGTTTGATTAATCCACCAAAATCCTTTAACGAGATCTTTTGGATGTGTGAGTTTTGGGGAAGATGTTGGTGCATTGAATTAAATGGTAAAGTTGACTGGAACGAATGGAATTGGTAATATGACAAGAATTGTAGATTGGGAAGACTTTCAAAAAGAAAATTCTCTTTATCTTGAAAATCAAGGAATTAAAGAACCTTCTACAGCAGAAGCCTTTAGGCTTGGTCAATTGGCTTTTATTGCTCAAATTGCTGAAACTTTAGGATGTTCTTTAACCTATAATTCATTAGATTGGATTGATGAAATTGGTAAAAAACTAAAGGATGAACGAGAAATGGAACATTTTGATTCCAATAGTCTTTTGTATAACAAAAAGTGGCAATTGGATAAACCATACATAACAGAGGATGGAATAGCCTTATGATTACAACGAAAGATGGAAGAGAAGTTAAATACTGGAAAGCAGCAGAGGATGCTGAAGATGATTTTGTAGGACTTTCAGCTGAAACTATAGACGAAGCAGTCGAAGAGTGGAAGGAAAATCACGAAGATGATGAAGACTGGGAAGAAAGAATTGCGGAACTTTCTAAAGACCCCTTAGCAACAATTGAAGTTTGCGGATTTGCAAAAGTAAATCGTACAGTCTTAAAACCTGAAAATATCGTTGACGATACACTTGAAAGAATGTATGACAACAATCAAGTAGAGTGTGACTATGAAGACTATTTGAAAGACCCTGAAATCATTGCTGCTGCTCAGAATCTTTGCGAGGTAATGAATAAGAATTTAAGAGATTATTACGAATGTGTCTACACTTGGGATGCTTATGTAAATAAAGATAATAAAGATTTGGAGGACAAATAAATGTTGGAATGGTTGAAATTCATTTGGACAGGTTATACATACATTCTTGCTGTTTTTATTATAATCGGTATGCTAGCTGCTACTGGAGCAATAATTGAAGCAATTGGAAAGTGGTCGGAAAAACGAGAATTGGAACAGTATGCTGAAGTTCAAAAGCGAATGTGGGAAAGACAAGAGTTTATGGATAAGCAGAAAGCTGAAATGCTCCTTAATCATCAGATAAGAGTTATGCAGGAGTGGAACTACTAATGGATAAAATTGATAGATCTCAAACATTAAAGAAAGTTATAAGTCATAGAATACCTTTTAAGGTTACGAGAGAAGAAGCTGCTAGTAAGTTAGCTGATGATATTCTAGACGAACTTGAAGCAAGATATCCTGATTTTTTCAATATTGATATTCCTGAGGGATTTGTTGATGAAAAGGTAATTAAAATTCCTTACGATGATCCGGACCAGATTGCTTGGGTTATGGATAGAATAAAAGAGCTTTACATGAATTGCATTTCCCAGTGGGAAGGTAACAGAGACTTTGGCGTTAGTCCTGAAGAAGTAGAAGCTCGAAAAACCAAATATAGAACTTGTTTTAAAATTTACGACAAGCTATATCAACAACTTGATGATGAAAGAGTGGCTAAACTTAGAGCAGAGCAGGAAGCAAAAAAGAAAGAAGAGCGTAGAGCACTTTATGAAGAATTGAAAAAGGAATTTGAGGAGAAATAATATGAATTGTACAGGAATTACATACGGTATTCAGGACGGAACTTATAAAGGTCCAAAAGATTTCTTAAAGATGTGTTTGCGAAGTTTTGGTGTGCTTATCTCTATGAGAGATGAACCAATGTCTGCTCCTATTCCAACTGAGCTTAAAGTTGACGATTATTATTCAGATGAATTGAAGGAAGCTCAGGAAGAGCTTGAGAAACTTATCTCAAAAACTCCAGAAGATTGGATTAAAGACTACAACAAAGCATTGGAAGAAGCTAGAAAGGAATTGGAAGACGCTATTATCAAGCACAATGAGGAAGCTAAAAAGCTTCAGGAATATACAGATGCAATTTCCAACTGGAACTGTTCTGAAGAGTACAAAAATGTCAAAGAGTTTGCCTTAGATCAGCTTAACATGACAACACCGACAGATACTGAATTCTACGAGCAAAAAGTTAAGAGTCTTGAATCAAGCGGAGTGGAAATGTACAAAAAGGACATTTTTGATAACATAAAAAGACAGATCAATTATGCTACGGAACACTTGGTTCGTGAAAAGCAGGACATTGCTGAAAAGAACAACTTCTTAAAAGGTTTCTTAAAAGAGATTGAAAAGGTAGGTAACTAATGTTTAGAGCATTTATCGGTTACATTGTTGGAATACTTTCAACAATTTTCACTATAAGTGGATATGTCTCTGGTAATTTCATACTTGCAATTGTTTTTGATATAATTGTATTCGTAGGATTACTTGCTTTTGCTCACAGACATCATATTAAAAAGCGAGACGAGTATTACGATAAGCTGCACAGCTCTGCAAAATGTTAGGAGATTAAAATGTTACAGAAAGTTAAGCCTTCAGATTTTATAAATACATTTCTCTATACTAAAATAAAGTTTCCAGAATTTGTAGGCCTGTATGAGGAAAGACTTGATTGGGACTGCTACTTAACAGAAGATAGACTTTCAGGTTTTGCAATCACAAAAGAGAAAGAATTGACATACCTTTTTAATGCAAATTCTGATTACAAGTTTTTGAATGACCCAGAAGTTGCTAATTTTATTAACGAAAATGTTGATTGGTTTGTTTGTTTAGGCTATTATGAGTATGTCACAAATGGCGAGCTTTGCAGCGTAAATAAAAAATCCTTAACAAAGTATTATACGGATAAGCTAAGCTTTGATGTGTTTGGTGAAACAAATGAAGATGTTGAGGATATGGAGGAAACAATCGGTCTAATTCGGACAGCAGGTTTTGTAAAAAAGTATGGCATACCTTTCCAGACATTTTTAATCAATCGTAAGTATCCAATTATCAACTCTGGCTATTACGGAAACAATGGTTATAATTCCGCAAAGAAAAATCTTTTGATGTACATTGGCATGAGCAAAGAGGATGAGTAAAAAATGGAAAACGAAGAATTGTGGAAAAAGATAGAAACTCAAGTAGATGGAATACTTGATACTCTTTCACAGGATAGAAACTCTATCGTTGATAAGATTGATGAAGACTTGAAAGACTTTATTTTAACTCTTTGTATAGATATAGCATTGCCAAGAGAAAAACAAATCACTAAAGCAAAAAATTATTTGAGATTTCTTCTTGGTGTTGTTCATATTAAAAATACCTACAACGATGTAATAGAAGAACAGATTACAGAGATAGCAAAGTTTCTCAAAGAGGAGGAACAGGATTGATGAGATTAATGGTTTGTGGTGGAAGATACTTTTACAATAAAGAACTTCTAGAAAGCTCCTTAAATGAATTGATTCAAACCAATTGCTGGAAGGATGTAGTCATTTTAGAGGGTGGAGCTTCTGGTGCAGATACCTTAGCAGAGGAGTATGCTAAAAAGAATGGCTTGATGTTTGTTGTGTATCCTGCCGATTGGGAAAAATATGGAAAAGCCGCAGGACCAATTCGTAATAAACAGATGGTTGAAGACTGTGATTATTGTATAGCTTTCTGGGATGGTCAATCAAGAGGAACAAAAAGCTCAATCGATTTTTGTAAAGAAATGGGAAAGCCTTGCAGAATAATCTATTACAATAAATAGAAGACTCTGGATAAGAAAAACCTATATTGTAATAAAACGGAGATACATAATGGTAGAAGATAGAGTAAAGTACTTTGATTTTCCTCTTGAATGTCATACAGCATATTTCTTTGCAAAATGCAAACACGATGAAGTTTATCAGACTCGTAAAGTTACCGGAGTACCATATTTTGTTCATCCTAAAGGTGTAGCCTTAATTGTAATGAAGAATGGCGGTAACAATGACCAAATAAAAGCTGCACTCCTTCACGACACATTGGAAGACACTCATACATCTGACGAAGAACTTAGAGTCAGTTTTGGTGAGCACGTTCAATCCTTGGTAAGAGAACTTACAAATCAAAAATACAAAATTGAAGAAATGGGCAAAGAAGCCTATATGACTGAAAAGCTTATGAAGCTTTCTAATGAGGCTTTGCTTATCAAATTAGCAGATATGCTCTACAACCTTAATGATCATCCTACCGAAGCTCAGGAAGTAAGAATGCTTCACAATATCGGTAATATGCTTAGAGACAGAAAAGATTTAACAGACAATACAAAAAGATTAGCACTTATGGTCTTTAATAGCTAGGAGTAAAAGATGATTGTTAAAGTCTACAAACCTGATCCATATAGCTCTAACTCTTGGCCTCCAGGAAGGACAGAATATAAGCTTTCAGCAGTTTATGAAAGTCAAAACGTTTCTGTAGAGTATGATAAGGATACAGTTACAGTTCATTATCCTTCGCAGACTATTCAAATAAATGGTTCAATTTCTTGCGAGAATAATGAAATTAGAATTAAAAAGGCCTTAGGTGCTATAGAAGCCATTACAGGAGGTAAAAGATGACTGACAAAGTAAAAGCAATCAAGAAAGCTATCCAGGAAGGTACTTATAAACTGGATATTGAGACTACAGCTGAGAAGATTATTCTTCTTGCTGAATTGGGAATGTTTTAGTATGGAAGAAGATAAAAATCCTTTAAGTGAATCCGAAACAGATGAGCTGATGAACCTTTTAGGAAGAGTCTGTGAAATGGTTGATAAAATCTGGGAAAGAAGCAAAGACTTAAAACCTTGCTGTTTCGGAATGAACATATACGGTGAATGCTATTCAATAAAAGTTGAAAAGACAAAACCGTTTGACGATGTGGATGAATACATCGAAGTAACAGAAAATAAATAAAAAATTCTCCTTTCTATACTACTAGAAGGAGATTTTTATGAGAAATATAACTTTATTTGAACACACTAACAAACCGTTGGAAATTGACCTTGACGATCTTAGACTTAAAAAATGGATGTTTAATCATGTAACGACAGGTTTTGAAAGGGATACGTCAAGACAGGAAGAGTTGTTAGTAACAAATCTTAGTACAGGTATTGTATTTGACTGTATGATTTGGAAGTCAGGAGAAGTTTTTGTAACATATCCAAATGGTAAGACTGTTCATTTTCCGAATAGAGATAAATTTGAAGAAGATTTCTTGGTAAACTTTTGGAGTAAGGAATGAAGGATGTAAACGTAACAGATTTTTTGAATTTAGTACAGGAGCTTGCACATGCAGGCTATGCTATGCATACAATTAGGACTCATACAAAATGCAATAACTGTGAAACAGATGTCGTTATTGAAAATCCAAAAGTTAGTTTTATAATTGATGATGCAACAAAAACATTTACATTAAAGTTTGAAGAACAGGAGGAACATAAACATGAATGAAAGTCTATTTTACGATTTTCTAAAAGAACGAAGTCTAACAGAAGACTTCAACAGGTTTGTTGCTGATAAGCAAAGCACGATGAAAAATCTAAAGTACAAGCTATCTGTAATGATCGGAGATGCAGACTTTTGGATTGACATGTGTTTTGTAATCACAAAAGATGATAAAGCATTTTTGCAAAAGTGGGCAGATACTTTTGACGACTATGACGAGGTTTTCTGTACAGGTTACGAAAATCATGAAAAGGGTTGGCGCGGAGGAATGCTGCAAAGGCTCTTTAATGATGCACCTGGATTGTTGGAAGGTAAAGAGTATTGTATGGGAACTTCATATACAGTAGAGCCAACTAACGATGAACCTGGAGACGCTGATGATTATCTCTACGAGTGTATTAGTGACGAACTTGAAGACAATTATGAAGACTTTGAAGAGGATTTGTTAGAGCTTTTTAAGAAGACTTCCTTCTACGAATCCATTAAAGACAACTAACTATATTAAACATTTGATAGAAGATACATTCAGTATCGACTATCAAATCTTATATTACTTATAAGGAGAAATGCTATGTGGGAAATTCACGGCAAAAGAACTGCTGACGAAGCAGAAGTTATGGCATACTTTAATCTTAAGTATCCACCAATGGTAAAGGCTCTTGACGATACAGACCTTTATAAATTCTCAATGGGACAGACCTACCATCATCAATACGGAACAGCCCAGACCGTTTGGGATTCTCGTTCACGTAACGTAGGCGAAGGAAAAGACCTCCCAGAAAAATACACTGCAGAAGACAGAGAAGAAATCAGAAACCAGCTTAAAGCATATTGTGCTTTGGTTTGGGAAGAAGATGCTCTACCTTGGCTGTCAAAACGTTGTATTTGGTTCAAACCAGATTACATCAACTTTTTGGAACGCTGGCGTCCTAAGTACGAAGACTTCGAACTTTACGATGATCCAGTTTCAGGTCTTAGAGTAACTTGGGGAGATAAAGTAATCTCTTTCCAGGAATACAACACATACTATGAAATTCCAGTCCTTGAAATCATTACAGAAACCTATTATCGTAATCACTTCGATTATGATAAGCTTTTGAAAGAAGCAAAAGAAGAGCACGAAAAGAAGATTAAACTTATGAAGAGTGGAAAGTATCATCTTGGTACTTGGTCTGAGTTTGGTGCTCGTAGACGTCTTTCTTTCGAATTCCAGGATTATGTAGTTCGCAGATTTGTTGAAGAAAAGATTCCAGGCTTCATCGGAACTTCAAATGTTTATCTTGCAAGAAAGTACAATGTAACTCCAGTAGGTACTTGTGCACATGAGTTTATCGAACTTGTAGGTCAGGGAGACTTGACAAAGAATCTTGCATACAGTAACTTGTTTGCTATGGAATCTTGGGTAAAAGAATACGGAGTTCTTAACGGTATTTGGTTGACAGATACAATCGGTGATGAACTTTGCCGCAGAGATATGCAGCTTACTTATTCTATCCTTTTCGGTGGAGTAAGAAACGATTCTGGAGACCCTTACAAGTGGGCTGATAATTGGATTGAACATTATCAGGAATTGTTTGATGCTTCTAACAAGAGAGAGTACAGAGTAAATCCAAAGAACAAAACATTGTTGTTTAGTAACAACATTAACAACTTTGAGATTTGGGACGGACTTACAAGATATGTTGAAGAGCGTGCAAATCCAGCTTTCGGTATTGGTACATGGCTTTCAGGTCCACAGACAATTCCAGCACTTAACAACGTTGCAAAACTTGTAATGGTAAATGGACATCACGTAGCTAAGAAGAGTGATGACCCAGGAAAGACAATGACACGTAGTCCTGAGTATAACGATTTTGTAAATCGTACTTGCGACTGGCGAATTGTTTCAGGAGAATAGAATGAACTCACCAAAGCTTTTGAATAAGGTAAAAGAGACTGAGCTTATGAAGACTCCAGTCTTTACGGTAGTTGAAAAGGAGTACGAAGGTATGGAATTTAAACCTGTAGGACTCAACTGTAAGGACTGGGTAATGATTATTGCTAAGGACAATACAGTTGATCCTGTTTGCGTGTTTGTAAAACAGACACGCTGGGGTTGTGAGCATTCCACAATTGAATTTCCTTGCGGTACAGTAGACCTAAATGAAAGTCCTGTAGAAGCCGCAGTAAGAGAATTTAGAGAGGAGACAGGTATCGAAGTTGCACAATCCTCGTTAAAAGAGATTGCAGCTTATAATCCTAATCCAGCTTATTTCAACAATACAATGCACATCTTTGAATTTGTAGATAAAGGTTTGTTGAGCAAGTTCTTAAATAAAAAAAAGCAGAAGCTGGATAAAAACGAAGATTGTGAAGTCTTTGTTGATAGGCTTGAAAATCAAGCAACGCTTCTAAAGAAAGGTGGAATGAGTTTAATTGGATATGTATATGCTTCAAAAGCAAATACATCCGTAAAATACGAATTAAAGGAGATTAAATAGTATGAAAAATAAGTTTTTGGTTGTAATTGATATGCAGAATGATTTCTGCTATACAGGTAAATTGGCAAATAAGGATGCAGTAGCTGCAATTCCTTTTATCAAAGCTCAGATTGAGCATGCTCGTAAGAATGGAATTCGAATAATTTATACTCGTGATACTCACGGAAGTGACTATATGGAAACTGGTGAAGGTAAACATCTTCCATTTCCACACTGTATCAACGAATCTTACGGTTGGCAGATTGTTGATGAATTGAAGCCAGTTGATCCAATCATTTGGCTTAACTGTGAAGAAGTAAAAGCTGAAATTGAAGACTCTAATAGAGATATTATTGTAAACAAAAATCATTTTGGCTTTGATAAGTGGAGTTACCTCATTCCAGAAGATTCAGAGGTAACAATGGTTGGTACTTGTACTGATATTTGCGTTATTAGTAATGCACTTGCACTTAAAGCAATTGAAGGAGTTGAAGTAACAATTCTTGCTGAAGGTTGTGCTGGTTTGACAAAAGAAAAACACGAACATGCTTTGGATGCAATGGACAGTTGTCAGTGTAAAGTTATTTATGATTTGGCTGCTGAAGTAGCTAAAGAAAATGAAGCACAGGAAATGGGGGCATAAAATGAAAGTTGGTGAAAAATACATTAGTGAAGTTCATGACAGACTTGTTTCTTTTATCAAAGGTTTTTTCAGAGATAAGAACGGTCCTGCAGTAATTGGTATTTCTGGTGGAAAAGATTCTACAGTTTGTGCAGCATTGCTTGCTGAAGCTTTAGGCCCAGGAAGAGTAATTGGTGTTCAGATGCCAAATGGTGTTCAGAAAGATTTGGCTGACAGTGACAAAGTTTTTGAAACTCTTGGCATTCAGAAAAAGACAATCAACATCGCAGCTGCATATGAAGGACTTACAAAAGAAATTATCAAAGGTTACGATGAAAAGGATTTGCCAACTCTTTATACAACAAATACACCAGCTCGTATTCGAATGGCAACATTGTACGGAATTGCAGCTTTCTATAACGGCTTTGTTTGCAACACTTGCAACAGATCTGAAGATTTCGTTGGCTATTCTACAAAGTGGGGAGATGCTGTAGGCGATTTTAGCTTGCTTAATGATCTTACAGTAACAGAAGTTGTTGCTCTTGGTGACTATATGAAACTTCCTGCAGAGCTTGTGCACAAAACACCTTCAGATGGAATGTGTGGACAGAGTGATGAAGACAAATTGGGCTTTACTTACGAAACTTTGGATAGATATTTGATTTGTCAGCTGCCACCAAAGAGCTTGGAAATCTTGGTAAAGATAGAAAAGCTTCATAACAATCCAAATACAGCTTTGAAGATTGTAAATATGGCAAAGCCTTTTATTGAGGATATCGCTAAAGAAGTATCTATCTAAGGAGTAGATTATGACTGTAATTTATGGATACTGTGGTGACGAAGATACAAAATCCTTAAAAGCAATTTGGGAAGGAATCAAGGATGTAAAAGTTGTTGATGCCTTCAAAGTTTCTCACGAAGATGTAAGAAATGCAATTGACGCAGAAAAGGATATTTTAGTAATTTGTGGACACGGTTCTGGAGAAGGTCTTTTCGGAAAAAGTGGATATGCTGTTGATGGCCTCGATTCAGGCCTTATTCGAGCAAAGCACGTAATTGGAGTCTGGTGTCATGCAAAAACTTATGCCAAGAAATATCGTGTAGAAGGTTTCTTTACATCGATGTATATATCGAATATAAACGAAGCCAGAGTTTGTTTATCTGACACTACAGGTTTAACAAACGACATTGTCATAAAATCTGTAATTAGATTTTGCAATTTGCTTAACGTTCTTATTCGTAACGAACTTGATAAGATTGAGGATTGGCCAAAGATTATTCTAGAAAGACTTCCGCCTATAAATGCAGCTGAAAAGTATAATCACGAAGCTTTAGAGTACATAAAGTTCTAAATAAAAAGCCTAGGAATAAATCCTAGGCTTCTCTTTTAATCTTTTACAATTTCAATTTTGTATCTTTCGCAAACTTCATGCTCAACACAACAGCCATTGTAATTTTCCCATCCATCACCAAAGATTGCAACATCTGCTTCTGCTAATTTCATTAACGATTTACCTAACCACCAAACAGGCTCTGTGACAATGTTGTTCTTATCCTTAGGTGCATCTGTAAAGAAAGAATCAATGTCATCAAGTTTTTCACCAGTAACTTCTTCTGCTTTTGCAATTAAGGCTTTTCTTTCTTTTAGAATTTCTTCATCTGTCTTGCCTTTCATAGGCTGACTAATAAATAATTTCTTCATTGTTTACTCCTTATGCTAAAATATAGTAAACTAACTTAAAGTATGAGATTTACAATTTGTACAAAGAAAGGTCAGAAACTTCATAGTTGCTTAGACTGGAAAAGGACAATCAATTCCGGTAAATTATATACAATCATTCGTGCAAGGGATGGTAAAAAGCTAGCAGGTCAAATAGCAATCGATTTGTCGGATGGGGATGCAGCCTGGATATATTGGTTAGTTGTAAATCCAAAAATCAGAGGAAAAGGCATAGGTACAGAATTGATGCAAAGAGCCGAAGATTTTATAGCATCAGAAAACATTCACAAAATCTATTTACATGCTCAAAAAGAGTTTGAAGATAAGCTAGTTCCTTGGTACGAAGGCTTAGGTTATGAAAAACTCTTCAGAGATAAAGAAAGCAAGGATGAGTGGTTATTTTTAAAAGAATTCTAAAACTTTTTTGAAGTATTAGCATCTTTGTCACCTATAATATTAACTGCGAGGTACAAAGATGAAAACATTAACAGAGAACAGAATATCAAAAATTCCGGGCTTCACAAGAAGCACAGAGCACGATTTTTCAGATGATGGAAATCGTTTTATTGGTTTTGAATATAAAGGACTTCCACTTTCACAGTGCAGAAATTCTTGCGGTACATTCTTAGCATTTCGTATCGACTATCTTTCAGAAGACACAAAATTAAAGTTCATTGGTACTTGGGAAGACTACAGTAAGCAGCCTTGGTATCCACTTTGCAACAAATACAACGGTGTTGATGAACTTCCTGAAATGGACGAAATCGTAAAAGATCTTGAAACAGTTGTTACCGGTATAAAAGAGCTGGAGAAAAAGCTCGAAGCAACACCTGTTGATACAGACATGATTCTCAAAAGACTTAATTCAGAGCTTACACTTGCACAGCAAGCATACAAACACTACAAATCAAGTATCGATCTTTTCTCAGAAGGTTTAAGCGACTACGACGTAGATGATGCTAGACGCTACATAAAGGCTCTTAAAGGCGACCTTGACAGAATCAACAGCACTATTCACAATATTGAAAACAAAACATTGTCAGTTAGCAGACTTCGAGAGCTTGAAGTTTCTGCAGGACACGATTACATTTATATTCAGGATGACAACGACTTCTACATCAGCAGCCTTAAAAAGATTCTGGAAAAGCAGCAGAAATATGAATCAAAGGAGGCATAAAATGAAAGAAGTTTGGTTTTTCTTAATTCGAACAAATACAGATTATGTCAAAAGTTCGTATGATTACGATTCTTTTGAAGAAGCTTATGAAGCAATGTGCAAGTGGCAATGGGATAACATCCACGAAGAACCAATTACACCTGTAATGAAAGGCTACAGAAAAGCATAGGGAGGCACAAAATGAAACTTGAACTTGGAAAGTATACAGAGATTACAAACTTTGCAAAAGAAGTAAATCCTGCATTGTTTAAAAATTATGTTAAGGTTTGGATTTGTCCGGACGTAGAAAATGTTTGGCTTGCAACATTGACAGCAGATACGAATTCTGATTACGAAAACTGTCCAGGAACATTCTTGCTTGAAAGAGACAATATTTCTTATCCAGACTATGACCGCTGCAGGCCTGAATATCTTACAGAAGATAGCGTTCGTGAAATTGTTGAAGATTGGGCTTGTGAAACTTACGACTCTTATGAAACAAGCTCAGTTAAAGAAGCAACTGACCAGATTGATGGTGGTTGGGGAATCATTCCAGAAGGAGAATAAAATGCAGTTTGATAAGATTGTAGAGCTCGTTAAAGAGTACGAGGAAAAAGACCATGAAGCAAAAACGATTGAATCAACTATCAATAGTTGTCAAAGTGCATTGAAACGTTTTGCAGATACCGGAAACATGCACATTGATGTAACCTTTGATCATGGTAACTGGGAGTCTATTTATCCAAAAGGCATTTATCCTTCTGATGTCGTTAAAGATGCTGTTATTTCGGATGTTAAGATGCATATAGCTAAGCTGAGCATCCGTCAGAATGAGCTTTTGGAAAGACTTATAGAGATTAAAAAAGCTTTGGAGGAACCAGAAGCATGTTAGGTAACGACCAGAAATTGTTTGAACAGGTTTTGGAAGCAACTGGATTTATTGTAAAAGAAAACAATACAGGCTATTATATTCTGCAGCACAAGACTTCTGGTAAAGAAAGTGAAATTCAGACAAGTGGTTTTAGTCTGCTAGAATCTCTTCGCAGATTGACCACTTCAGAAATTGCAGAAGACATTTTGAGGTAGTTTATGGACATGTATCAGCAAATGCTTGATGATGAATACAAAGCTCTTGAAAACGAACTTAAACAGGTAGAAGAGCAGTGTAAAAAGGACGGAAAGTCTTGCAAAAATTGTGGCTGTATTCGTTTTTCAGGAAACAAGTGCATAGATATGACTTGTTGGAGAGGATATATTGATGGTGACCATGATGGTTGGATGCCGGATGGTCCTGATTCGCCCAATGCAAAGTTTCAGAAATTACCAAATCAAGTAGAAGAGGAAGATTACAAGTACAGTCCTTTTAAGGATGCTTTTGGAGGCAAGTAATGGATTTGGAAGAAAAGTATTCAAAAGAAAATAAGGAAAAGGCAGTAGAAGATATTAAGACTGCAGTTTTAATAGCTTTAACAGGACCACTTTCTTGCGATGAAGTTAAAGAAGCTGTTGAACAAGCTATCAATGAAGCAGATAAATTTCTTCGTTCACAGATAAGAGGAAGTCATCATACACTAGATTTCAACATCATGGGTACAGAAAGCTTTCGTTTTAGATGCGACAAGCCAAACATTGTAGAACTTCCTTGCAAAGCCCCAGAAGCAGAAGATAGCGATGAAAAAGGTTCTGTTGACTGGCAACAGTATATTGATGCCTTTAAACCTGCACATCATGAATCAAAACACCTTTCTAAAGAGGATGGTGAACTTTGTCCTTATCCTAAATCGCCGGAATATAAGCATCGATGGAAGGACTTGACAGCAATGGAAAGAGTTCTTTCTCATCTAGAGCCAATCGGCAAACTTAAATTCAGTTGCTGGGATCATGAAGAGCATAAAATGATTCCTATCATAAGAAAAATTACTGATGAAAAAGATCGAAGAGTTGAAGACAAGATTACATATATTGTAAACGATACCAATGTAGAAGTTTGGACACCAGAGGAGCATATTACTTATGGAAAGTCCTATATCATGGATCTTATGAGGCAGTACGCTTGGGAGAAATAAATGGCTTTTGGAAAGAAGAAAAAAGAAAGATTTGACGAAGCTCAGGAAAACTATAAAAAGTTGGAAAAAGAAAAAGCAAAAAAGAATTATAACGAAACAACGCTTTTTAGTTTGAAGGATATAAAAAAGGAAGTAACATATCCTTCTTTTGAAGAAATGAAAAAGGATTTTATAGCGAGAAGAGACTACGGATATTACGGTCTGGAAGGCTGGCTGGTAAAATCTGTTTTTAGCTTTTATAACACACCTTATTATAAAAGGTCTGAAGTAGAAGAGTTGCTTAAAACTCTAGAAGTTGTTGATGACGACCTGCGACCTCTTTTTGGTATGTTTAGTAGCCTGGTTCTTCCTCCAGTTTTAGACTTGGAAGAGGATTGGGAAAAGAGTAAATACTATGCAAGAAAGCAGGATTTGGATTTTATTAAGAACTTGACTACAAGAGAACTTAAACCAGAATCCTTTCCGAATTCAGAAGGCACTTGGTTCTTCAAAATAAATGACATCTATTATGATTCTGATACTCCAAACTATTGGTTGTTTCTTTATAGAAAGTTCGGATATCTTAATAAAGAAAAGTTGGAGGATTTTGATGATAAGTAGTTTTGCTTTGGTGCTAGGTTTAGGAAAACTTAGTATGGCAATTTACAATGCAATTCAAGGAAAGAAAGCACCTTCAAGCGATGCTACAAACACTTTTGAAAAGAGAAATGTTTGTAGAAAGACTGCAATGGCTTGCAGCTGGGAAGCAGGAACATATTTTGCTATTGCCATAATTGCAGTAGTTCTGGGAATGTAAATATGGAAGATTTAGGAGTAAAACTTTACGTAGTAAAAATAGATTATGAAGCAAATAATGTAGACCTTAAGTTTGAATATGTAGGTGAACATGGCTGGGTAGACAATCTGCGTAATGCTCATTTCTATAAAAATCACGGTAATGCTCAAAAGGAAGCAAATGCTATAAACAAAAGAAGAGATTGGGGATTTGTAAGAGGCTTTGCTAGAGTTATTACAATTTGCTTATTCGAGGAGGAATAGTAATGGGTAGAATTATTTGGGCAGGTGTGTTAGTTGTTTGCTTTGCTTTTCAGATAAACAGACTTTTCAGAATATACAACATTACAGAAGATGAAGTCTATAAAAAGGTTCCAAAAGAAAAGCGTAGATATTGTATATTAGATACACTCTTTGCTATTCTTTGGGCTATTTTAGGAGCAACCATTTTAATAATGGTCTTATACGAAATCTTTACAGGAAGTAAATTGATATGATTAAGAAACTTTTGAAAAAGAAACAACACAATTATGAATTGATGTGTGAGGATTTTACAAAATGTCTTGCGCTTGTAATCTTTGATGAAAGAATGGAAAAGTATCATGACCGTTACGAAGAGCTTCTTAAAGATTGCAAGCTTGGCGAAATGAAAGGTTCAAAGATAAGAGTAATGCTTGAACCAACTGAAGAGTTTGCAACATTCTACAATAATGAAATTGTTGATTACTCTATCAATTTTGTAAAGGACATTGGGATTTATCAGCTTAAGCGTAAAGGTTCCGTAATGAAAGTTTGGTGTGACCGTCCAGGACTTTTAATTGGACCAAAAGGTGTTACTATAAAAGCTTTTCTTGAGAAGCTTAAAACAGGAACCTATAATACAAAGGTTACACATTTAGATAAAGTTAAGTCTATTAAGTTCGTAGGTACTAGAAATCCATTTACATGTGGTGCTTTTAGCCTGCAATACAATTATGCTGTAAGAAGCTATCCTAAGGAGGATCTTTAATGGAAGATAATAACGAGTTCTACAAAATTGTAGCAGATGAAAATGAAATGAAATGGTTCTTTGATCATATTCTTGAACCTCCTGAAGTTTTTGAAACTTATATGGTTTGTCTTTCAGCTCGTGGTAAGAAAATTCCTCTTGAGGAAAGAGAAATCTATCAGCTTGGTCGCGGTGAAATGATGAGAACAGAACTCATTCGTCGCAAAGGTGGAAATTGGAATTTCGATATCTACAAACAGGCACCTTACAAGTACAATTGTCACAAGTCAGCAATGCTTACAAAATCGGGACTTCCATATCCTGAAAAGTGTCTTGTTTGCTATGCATATGTAAATCCTTCAGATGAGTTGGATTGTGTTGACGATACAGTAGTCTTCTATGATAAGATTAAAAGTGAATTGGTTCGCTCATACAGGAAGAATTCAAAGGATGGTGTTGATGACCATCTCGAAAAACTTCCAAAGATTTTCGAACATCTTCGCTCTTGTCACGCATCTCATCTTTCTCGAAGAATTTGGAGAGATTTCGATTTCGATGTAGATGTTCCAAAAGAAATGCAGGATAAGCTTTCAAAAGATGCTGCAAAGATTTTTGTAAAAATTGCAATCATTGAACATGCAAATAAATTTTACGGTAAAGGTAACTATGCAATTGTTGATACATCTGGTGGTTATCATCTTTTGGTAAAGGTTTCTGCAATGAAGAGCAATCCAAATAACTTTATTGCTGAGGTTCAGTGCACTCAGTTTGAACATAACGATGGAGCATTAAAAGGTCGTGTTGGTGATCTTTGTAAAGAAGTTAAACTTACAGAAGTTGGTAGTCAGTTCTTACCAATGCCAGGAACTTTACAGTACGGTAGATTGGTAACAATTATCAATAAAGAAGATTTTGAATAAGGAGTAAAATATGGGATGTTATGTAAATCCGGATCATGAGGATAAAGAAACTTGGTTGGAGAAGAATGCAACTACAATTTATGCAATGAATACATTCCCAAAATGGGAAACTATTTTTGCAACAAATGAAAGACCTGTAGTGCTTGTTGATAACGGAATGTTTAAAGCTGCTGGTGTAGCCTATGACGAAAGAGAGTATCAGGACTTTACTCGTGAAGATGATCCTCGTCCAAGAAAGGTTTACAGAGTACCTCTTGAAAAGCTAAAGGAAGTATCTGACATAGAAACCTGGTTAAAGGAGTAAATATGAGTTGTGCAACATATTCAAACGATGATTTGGAACTCGATGTCGGAGAAAAAACTTACAAAGTAAGTGTAGAGGCTACAGCTAGCTATTATTACTCTCCAGGTCGAATGTACATGCGTAATGGCGACCCAGGATATCCTGATGAAGAAGAGCTTGAAGTTGAAAGCGTTGATGCTACTTGGTACGAAGTTGATGAGGATGGAAACGAAACAGAAGTAAATGCTACTCCTGAAATGATTTCTGTTTTGGATGACTATCTGAATGACTTAAGTATAGATGCTTGGAGCCTGCCAGAGCCGGACGATTACTATGACGAGGAACCAGATGACGAATTTTAATGTATTTAATCTAGCCAAAACTTTACAAAAAGTTATTGATGGTGGTTTTGGTGATGCAAACATTTATATTGTTTTACCCGATGGCACACAAGCAAAGATAAAAAAGTGCACTTTAGAAGTTGGTGAAACGGATGATGTTTTGATAGAGCCGGAGGTTTAAAATGAGAAGTAATTGGAGTGCAACTCACGACAGTCTGTGTTATTCCGGAACAAGTTTTCTAGGATATGTTATACCTCGTTCCATCAATGGAATGATTTATGGTGTAAAGTTTTACAATGGCGATGGAGCTGACACTCCAAAAAGCTCACCTATACTGTACTATGATGAATTCGATAAAGCCATTGCTGTAGTAGAAAGATTTTTTGATCTTGAATACAAACTTCAGCACAGGATATTCGAAGACTTAACAAATCCTGAAGTAGGATGCGTTAAGAAGGAAAGAGAACTAACATCTATCCTAGAAGGATAATGACTGGAGGTTTTAATGTCAAAGTTCACAGGTAAGTGTGACTTCTATGACTGGTGCTTTATGATTAGCAAGCCTGAAGAGGTTTTGAAAAAAGCAAAAGTCTATTACGGTGATGCAATTGTATCTATCAAATCTGAAAAGGATTTGTTTCCCTATGCTACACATTTAATTGCTTCAATGGCAAGTTCCGAGGAAGGACAATCAATACATCTTTCTGAAAGTTCCTTTATTGATAGTGAAGAGAGAAGTTCTCTGTCTTGGAGAGTTCGAGACTGCATTCTATTTGCAAGAAAAGCCAAAAAAGAAAAAGCAGAGTTTACTATCGACTATGTAATGGATAAAGTTACAGACTTTGCTCCAGATAGGAATGTTTATCTCCAAATTGTAAATATTCTCAATAAAAATCCTGATATTATTAAATTCCATTTTCCAAAAGATAATAGAGAAATGTTCCGCTTTTTGGAAGATGTTATTATACCTTGGTACTTCTCAAGTGTTCATCTTCCAATGTATAATCGAGAAAGAAAAGAGTTTGTAGAATATGCTAGAGAGCATTACAACTTTGCAACATTTGGTCTCGATAATCAGACTTTAGAAGAGCAGAAAAAAGGCGAATATCATCCAGTAATTTGGAGTATGTGTTGGAAGATTAAAGAATTTGAAGAATTTGAATTAAGTCAGGGAGAAAAGAAATGTTCAGAAAATTAAGAGACAAAATACAGATTTTTAGGTCTACTAGAAAGCTTAAGAAACTTTTTCCGGGATTGCCAGCTGTAACAAAATTCAACAAACTTGATAAGGATAAGTACAATATAACATATTGTATGTCTCAAGAAACTTTAGATATGGTAAAGAGTCTTATTTCTGAAGAGAAATTAGCAAATTACAAATTGAATGTTGTCCCAGATGGTTTACTTAAAAAAGGTGAAGTAATGGAAGTACATTCTCCGAAAGATCCTAAACCTGTAGAAATAGTTTATGGTGCACCAATGCAACCAATCGTTTCTGGAGGTATACAATGAGCAGTACAAGACACATCTACTTAAAAAGAAAGAGAAAGGAAAGTCTATTTAGACTTTTAAAGGAGCTAAACAATACTTGGGAATTCTTCAAGTCAAAAAGCTTCCCTGCAGATACAGATATTCGAGAGCATCATGCATTAGTTAAGTGTAAAGAAATTGTAACAGAAGCTAATGCATTGACAAATATGTACAATACTGTAGATATTTCCTACGAATTTAAGAATTATAAATTCATTTTTACACCGGACAGTGCTAAGCATTGTAAAAGATTGGATGGTGAACCCATCAAGTTTGAATTTTATTGGAACGGAAATTCACAGTCCTTTTTACTTTGTTGCAATGCTGACACAGAGTTGAGTCTCATACCAGATTATGTAATGACACCAATATTAGATTCAATAACACATCTCATACTTCATTCTGCAGAGTGGGCAGAAACAATAAAAGCTATTCTTGAAGGTAAAAAGGAAGAGCTAGCTGCGGAAGAATTCCCAGAAGGACTTGTAGATGACATTGACTGATTTAAATCCTGGAGATATTATTAGGCCTACTCCTGCGGAGTGGAGAGTAAATATTTTTGGTGCAGGTAGAGACATTTCAAAGGAAACTTTCGAAATATCTTACCTTAAACTAAACGATTCTTTTCCTGAAGTAATTATTCAGGTTCCAATGATTGAAAAACAGAAGGATATTCACGGTAATGAATTTATAACAAGAGAGCGATACGTAACTTACGGTCTCAATGCACAGGAAATAGAAGTTGTTGAACACTTGGCTCGCAACAATAAAAGATGGAGATGGATTTCCGATAGAATTGGTATTGGTGATAACTATCCTACTTTGTACTACAGCTGCATTGCAAAGAATGAATATGCAAAGTTTAATTGGCAAACTTGGGGCAAGGATGGTTATTATCATTGTCCTTTCTGCGATAAGCAATTAAATACAGTAGCAGAAATAGAGGATACTAAACCAGAAAAAGGTGCACAAGTTACATTTATAGCTTGCGATTGCGAAGGCTGGAAGAAACGTTACGATAAATGGGTAAAGTATACTAGGACAAAAGCTAAATTGGAAAAGTTGGAAAAAGAGGTTTTAGACCCTACAGAAATTCCTTGGAAAGAGGCAAAGAATGAGTAAACCTTTTATAGATAAAGATGGTATTCTACATTACGGTAAATATTTAGAAAACTTTTTTGATCTCTCAAACGAAAATGTAAAAAAGCAAGCTATTATGAATCCTAAGAAAAAGGGCATCGGAAGAACAGAGAATGGAATCTTCTTTAAAGAATATCTACCAAAGGATATTTGTAAAGCTCTATTAAAGACCGGAGAATATAAATGGACTAGAGGAGATAAATTCAATTACTATCTTGCAGATGTTTATCACAAGTGCTGGGAAGTTAATAAGGACAAGCCTAACTACGAAAACATAGAGCATTGTGGAAATGTTGCAAGTAATCCTTGCTATGGCTGGATTAGATACAAAAAGCCAGAAGGTGGATATACGGAACATATTACATGTCCTCGTTGTGAAGCTGTATATGCAATCTACAATACGTATAAACCCTTGAAATGGAAACTCTGGGATTCGCTCCTTTGGATTAGAGATTTCTTTCGTTGGACAATCTTTCATCGCATTTATAAAGATGCAGAAACATTCTTTTTTGCTAGAAGTAAGGAAGGCCGAGAAATTTTATGCGATTGGCAAGAAGCAATTGAAGAAGGAGAAATAGGCTGTTTAACTTTTTGGAGGAAGCATTATCTTCCTTTCCTTTTACGCAACTCGTTCATTAAAACGTATACTGCAGGCGATTGTTGGTACCTCTACGATCCAAATCAGAGAAGTGAAAACGATGTAAAAGAAGCTATAGCAACAAATGCATACAAAATAATTTGGGAGTATTACGACCATAAGGAGAAAAAGAATGATACGGACTAATCTGGGCACACCAATAAACGACTTACTTGGCATAGAAACAGAATCGAATGTTCAACATTATACATGTACAAAATGTTATAAAGATTATACGGAAACAATGTTTTGTGGATTGCCTTCTTACAAACCCTCTATAGGTCTTTGCCCAAATTGTTACAAAAAAACTCTTTCAGAAAGAGAATTAACGGAAGAAGACCTTAGAAGTCTTGCACAGGATGCTTTAAGTTTTATAGAAAGAGAACCTGGAGTATCTATAGAGATTTATTTTAAGGACTGTCTAAGTAAAGAACAAATAGCACAAGTAAGTGCTAAGGTTGAGCAAATTTGGGCAGAAAAGAAAGCTGAGGCTAAAAAGCAATTAAAGGAAGAGTACAAAAAGAAGGCTATTGAAGTTTGTAAAGAAATGGATGTAGAACCTACTGAAGAACAATTACCTTTGGTTGCAGCTATTTTAAGGTATGTAGATACAAAAAGTAGCGGCAATTTTTGGGATCAAAGATTCGGTGGATAAAAAATATTTAAGAATTTTTCAAGGGTTCTCTAAAGGGAACCCTTTTTTTATGAAAACTAATTATTGTACAGGTTGGTATAATCACATGAAGAAGTTTTCCAAAATCCTAGCATTGCTAGTATTGATAAATATTTTTACTCTTCCACTTCCAGCAACAACAAGCGATTTAGAAACAACAAATTGTAAAATTGTTCATCTAAGTGGTACTGTTTGTAGAATATCTGCAGATAGAGTTGTTACAAAGTTGGATTCATTAAAGACAGCTACAGCAATTCACTATCTCAAAAGTACAGATACAATAGTTACTGTAGATAAAGCTAGTAAAGCTGTTTTAGTCTTGGAAAACGTTAAAGTAGAATTGTCTCCAAGAACAAAACTTCATTTTAAGAAAATAACAACTTCAGAGAAGAATGTTTATGCATTCTGCAACCTGATTCAAGGTGAAGTTTTATTGGAATCGTGCAAGTCTTCAAAAAAGACTGTTAATGTATTCTTAGACACAAGAAGTTCTACAATCGTTGCTGCTTCTGATAAAACTCTAAAGTTTTCTGTAACAGATACAGGCAAAGTAACTGTACAGCAAGGAACAGTAGAGATTTATGCATTAAACGATTGGACGGAAACTAATTTTATGAACGAGATGCTTCAAAGAGAATTATTGAAGTCAGTAACTGCTGGTGAATCTGGTTTCTTTAGATATCCTAGTTATCCAATACTAAAGGAAAATCAAAAAGATTGTTCAGAAAATGCACCAAAAACTCCTACAAGAGAGCCTGAAGAGTTGCCTAAAACCAATAATCCTTGTGCAGCATTACCAGTAGATAACGGTGCTGGAAAAATTCAAGTAGAGGATAAAAACTAAAATGTGGCAATTTCTAATTACTCTAATAGATAAAGAACTATACGGATTAGTTTTATTTATAGCAATCTTAGTAACTGTTCTAGGTCTTGCAGCAATTTTTGCTTTGTATAAACTAATCTCGCTTTTAATCCGTAAAAAGCCAAAAGTAAAGTATAAAGGTGCAGAACTAGGTTTTGATGATGAAAAAGAAAATGCTGAAAAAGAAGCTGACGGTGCAGTGCCTGCAAATCTTCTAAAAACAAAGTACATTATTCATACAATCGTTACTGAATCTGTAGATACAGGATATCAAAATTGTAGAAAGAGACAAGAGCTTTTCGATAGCCAAATGCACAATTTGAGAGATCAGTTAAACCTTTTACATGTAAGCATTTTAAGAGATTATGATGAAAAGCAGCCTGGAACAACCCACGATTTAGCTAGTATGGCTTTAAAAGCCAGTTTTGAAAAAGCTATAGCAATTCCTTTAAGAGATACTTTCGTAGCTGATAGACTTGCAGAACTTGGTCAGGATGATTTGATTGAAAAACATAGACCTTTAATCGAATCTGCATTTTCAGAAGTAAAACAAGATATAGTAAAAAGATTACAATACGATTCATTAAAAGACATAAAAGTAAGTTTAGTAGAATCCTTAGATGCTTATGAAAAGGATTTTAGAAAAATCATTGTAGATGTTCTAACATTTGCTTGGAAAGAAGCAAAGAAGTTCTTGGACGAAGTTGGACTTCAAAATGATTTACTTACAAGCAAGATTAACAGGTTGTTGGAAGGCTTCATAGAGGTAGACCAAGAATTACCTGAATCTTGGATTAGTAGTGAAAGTACCACACCGCCAGCAGATATAGTAGGAGGTAGTAAATAAGTATGAGAAATCCAGGACAAGTATTTCAATTTTTATTTAATGCATTTGAAATGTTAGTACTGGTAGTACTTGCTATTAAAGTACTTACATATACAATTGTAAAAAAGTTGAAACAGAAAAAAGATTTTAATGTTAAGCATTGCTATTACTTTTATATAGGCTTTATAGCATGTCAACTATTCTATGCTCTCTTATCAATGCATTCAGGTTGTCTAACTAGATTTGGCTTTTCTGAAGTAGCAGTAAATTACATAAAGAATATTTTCTTTACAGGCTCGTTTGCATACTTGCTAATCTATCTTTACAAAGTTACGACAATAAGAAGTTCTGAAGGACTTTATAAAAAGAATTTTGTAAAAAGTCAAAGAAATGCTAATCTTTGTACAAGATCTTTATATTGGCATGAAATACTTTTAACACTAATCCAAGCGTTGATGGTTGGATTAACACCTTATGTATTCATAGTTAGCACTTTTAGAGTTGAGATGTTTACTTCAGTTTTAGCTTTAATAGCTTTATCCGGAGTAATTTTTATTAAAGCAACAACAAAAGATGCTAAATCTATAGTTTATACTTGGATTGGATATCTAATTTTTACAAATCTTATTATTCCATTATCCTTTATTATTTCAAATCTAGAGATGTTTGTTCAATATTACGACAATGGTGAATTGTACATAATCTTATTGAGAGCACCTTTTATAGTTTTCAGAACCTTGCAGCTTGCTTTCTTAACTAAAATAGCTTGCTCTAATAGGGACTTGAAGGAGATCATATGATTGAATTTTTAGGATTTCTTGGATATGCAATTGTAGCTTTAATTACTAGACACCTTTCATATGAATATGCTTTTATTATGAATGCTGTTGCTTCTATCTGTATAGTATTCATTCTTTTTGTTAGAGTATTTTTGCACATTTGTATGGATAGAGTTTGGATTGCAAGAAGACGCCAAATCTTTTTATGCTGTATGTACGGATTGCTTCTTGTAGAAGCTGGATTGTCCGTACTGTATTTTACAAGAGAGTTTGAGTATAGCTCTTTAAGATTTTTACAACATCCTATACAAGGCTTTATATATGTTTTTAGTTTAGTGATGTTTGTATTTGTAAAGCAGCATGAATTTTCTAATAGAAAACTTTATGGTGTTCCATATACTGTGCATGTAATTTTAGATACAGTGCTAATTGCAAATTATCTTTTATTAGACTTCTTAATTACACCTGATTGTATAGCAGAGCAACCAGACTTAGTTCTATTATTTGGTATATTACTTTTTGCGATTACTGTAATCAATACAATTATTTTGATTTACAAACCTTATTGGTTGCATAAAAGAGCATTGAAGATTAGAATGCAAAACATGATAAAGAAGCATCAAGAGATTGATTTAATACATCCTCCAAAAAAGGTTTTGCAAGAAAATGAAGCTATTCGAGAATTGGTTTACACTTTAGACTATTCTCCTGTAAGACTTTTTGAAGCAATTCTTCTTGTTAAACTTGTATACAAATTGATGCTAAAGGCTGGTAGAAGTTATGATGATGCAACAAAACTAGCTGCAGGTTATGCAAACGTAATCGTATTGAATCTAATGAAACGTAAATATGACTTTAGCTTCTTGCCAAGCTTTACAGTAAGGGCTCTGCAAAAGAAAATTACACAACATAAAGTAGACTTAAATAGAAGAGGAGTACTTAATACAAGTATTATTCTTTAGAGGTGATTAAAATGAAGATTAAGAGATTGATTGCAGTAATATTAGTACTTATTTGCTTTACTGCTCTACCTTTCTGCGAAACTTCAGAGAAAAAATACAATCTTTCAGGAAAAACATATCGTTATCAAAGTCCATATCCAGAGCTTAGAATAAAAGCAAAAGAGTGTAATTGTACTCTTATAGTCTTTTCAGATTTTGATTATGGTAGATTCTACTATGAATGCGATTATTATGAATACGATGAAGGTGAAGCTAGAGATACCTGCAGACACGTAATTACAAAAGAATTTTTGAAAAGTTCAAAATATATGAGCTTTAGAATAAAACCTATTCCTTTACGTCATCCGACAAAAGACCCTGAATCAGGTCAATCCGTACAAAGATGGGAAGCTTATATAGAATTTCTTGAGTAGAACTTTTTTACAATTCTATATTTCTGACATGTTAAAAATAAATAAAAGACCTATGACAGTTAACGATTTCGTTAAACTGAAGAAAATTCCACCTTATGATAACTGGCGTGGAGCTGCAAAAGGTGAAAACTTCGGTTTGATGTTCGGTGCATCAGCAATTACATTCGCTGGCTTGTTGCAAAGAGGAACATTCTCGTTAGCTGATTGTGATGAGTATATTAGATTGACTCATTCAGAAGATGTCTACAAAGAAGTTTGTGAGAACTTAAAGGCTGGAAAACTTCATATGTTTACTTATGATAAACGTCCTGAAGTTGAATGTAAGTTCTTAACAGTAGCAATGGTTATGCGTGAAGCTTTCTTGGATGGTTATCCTGGATTAAGAGAAAGAATTGAACGTGAGCATGAGTTTGCTATTGAGCACTACTACACAAGATTATGGTACGGTTCAGTTCGTTGGCATCCAGAATTGGCTTATATGACAATTGATCCATTTACAAAGAAATTAAGAAAAGATAGTACAGATAAAAAGTACAATAGTTTGCTGTTTACACATTTAATGAACAACGCTGCTAATGCTGCTGTACAATCTGGAGAGACGGTATTTATTTATGCTGGTTGGATTAACGCAGATGAAAGAATGAAATTGTGGAATTTGCAGAGTAAAATCTACAATACAATTCACGATTCTTTGGATGCATATTTGTGGAAGCCAGAAAAGGAATTGATGAAATCTCTTATCAATACCTGTGTACACGATAAGCCAAGATATCCATTTGAAAATGTTTATCACTTTATGGAACCTGAAATCTCGGATATTAGAGATTATGAGCACTTGACAGGTTACAAGGAAGGTGAATTCGATGGTAGTCAGAAGATTACAGGTCACTTCTATAAGCATGGTGTTGAGGAAAAGTGTAAACCAATTCAAGAAGTAATCGATGCATACAACAAACAGATGCATAGAGACATAAAGTGGAAAGACATGGAATTCTAACCTGAAACTATATTTATGTAGTAAAAGGTTTTAATATGCAATACAAGTCAAGAAAAGATTACATAGCTGACTGTATCACAGCTGCAGTCGGCTCATTTTTAGATGAAAACTATTCTGCTAGAGATTTTGAAGATGTAATTGGCTTTGCTACAGATGAGCAAGCTACATGTTCTAATTTCATCAATTTTGTAAAAAATACAGAAGATAAAAATTACATAACTCAAACAAACTTTAATGCTTATCTTTGTGAAAAAGCTTCAGCTGATTTTACACTCTCAGATGTTCAAGCTTCTATTTCCGATATCATTTTCGAACAAGTTAAAGCAAATCAAGGTGCAGAAAACTCAGCATTAAAAGAGCCAAAAGCCCTTTTTGAAAAGTTAAGTAATGCTAAAAAGAAAATCGATTTATTCAATTCATTAAACTATGTTATGGATAATGAAAAGTTTTCTCAGGATGCAATTACTTGGAGTGATGAGTATGCTGAAGAGTTGCAGAGATCTTTAGATGATGCTACCGGTGCTTATGCTACAGATGAAACAACAGACACAATGTACTTTGGTACAGATATTTCCGAATACTATCGTAAAAAGATTGAAGATAGAAAGAATGGTGAAACATATAGCTTCCACAATCCTGTTTTTGATAGCTTAATTACAGAAGGTCCAACTCCAGGTCATGGAGGAATTATTGGTGGTTCTACTGGTATGGGTAAGTCTGCTTTATGTCTTAATGTAATCAATGATTTGATAAATGCAGATGTTCCAACAATGTACTTTCCAATAGAAATGGGTCTTGAAAATACAATTGACCGTCTTGCAGCTATTCGTACAGGATATCCATTTAAGGATATTGTAAGAATCGGTAAAAACGGATTTGCAAATACAGAACTTGAAAAAGAAATTCTTCACGAAATAGATGGTTTAAGAGCACATCCAAACTTTGCTATTGTTGATAAGCCAAATCTTAATATGAAAAAATTAAGGTCTTACATTAAAAGATTCCAAGCAAAACTTCCTGGAAGAAAATATTGTATTGTATTTATCGACTTGTTGTTAATGATTAAAGAATTCTACGATGACGGTTCAAACATGGCACAGATGATTGAACGTGCAATCAACAAGTTGGATATTCTGGCAAAGGAATTAGGTGTACATTGGGTAGGTGTTGTACAGTTAAATCGTAGTGTTGAAGCAGATAAGGTTCTTTCAGAACAAGCAATCAATAAATTAAAACCAACTCGTTCAGCCATTAAGAACTCTTCTGCATTGCTTGAACGTGCTCGTTGGGCTGTAACAGTATTCAGAAAGAGATATTTTGCTGATTTGTATTTAACTGAAGAAGAAGCTGAGGGTATTGACGATGTTGCTGAGATTCAGTTAATGAAAGCAAATGATGAAAGTATTAGTCGTAGATATATGACATTTGATGGTCCAACATTTAAGATGACTGAAAATAAAGATTATGGTAAGAGTGCAAACGGTTTCTAACTCACTAATTTTTATTAGAGGTTTTAATCATGAGAAAATCAAAAAAGAATTTGCGTGAAAGTTTTGACAGCTACTACTATAGAGATGATGAGGATATTCATTCTTCAAGACAGGTTAAAGACTTGTTTAAGAGAGAATTGTTTCATCCAACAAAGGATTACTCTAGACAGATGAAGCAGGCAATGGCTTACACAGTTGAAAAGAACTTACACGAAAAGGAGAAGAAAAATATGAAGGATACATTGAACGAAAGTGAATATGATAATCCTTATGGATTTACTTACAAGAATACAGTAATTACTGATAAGTTCGGTAACTACTGGACAATGGACACTTGGGCAAACAACCTTTCAGAACCTTATGCTACTTTTGATGATGCTGAAGCATCTATGTTGCAGTGTATGGAAGATTGTGGACTTCCAGCAGCAGAAGATGTACCTGATGCAGAGGATTATGCTTATGAATTCACCAGATTTGCAGTAACTGTAGTTCCAAACTACGTCGTTGGTTATGAAGCAACAGCAGTTGCTTCAGATGACAAAAATAGAGTACATTCTTTTGCATTTGACTTTATAATTACAGGAGACGACCTTGCAAGTGCTGAAGAGGCTCGTGACAGAATTCTTAATGAAATCAACCTTGTAGAAGGTATTCAAGTTGTAGGCAATCCAAACATAGATGCAACATCTTGGTCAAAGGAAGAATATGGCCTTACAGAGTCTGTAGAATTGAACGAAAGTGAAGAGGATAAACCAGAAGGTGTAGTTGCATATTATGACGAGGATCGTTGCTTACTTAAGAATGGTTCAATGGAAGAGTATGATGCAGATCACAAGCAGTGGAAACTTTATGCTTCAAATAGAGATGAAGTAAAAGAGTTTGGCGATGACGATCTTCTAAAATGGTATGATGAAAAAACAAAAGCCTCTAAAGACTTAAAAGAAGCTGAAGGTAAATATACAGTCAGTTGGGAAGTGTATGAAAGATATAGCAGTGGTGGAGTACGTACAAAAAGCTTTTCAGCAAAAGATGACCTCGATGCTATTCTAAAAATTAAAAAACATAGAGTTGGTCCTATCTACGGTCTCAACATTTTAGTAGAGGACAATACCGTTTTTGAAGGTTTCGATCAAGAGCCAAAAACACTTGAGGATGCAGTAGCTGAAGGTGGTTACGATAGTGTTGAAGAATACAAAGAGGATTATGAACCATTAACTTCTGTTGAAAGCATTCTCGAATATGTTGAAGGTGCTAATGGTGATGGTGATGATTACATCTTCTATATTAAGCGTCCAGATGGTACTTATCTTTTCAAGGCTGATGATGCTGATGCAGATGATGATTGGGATGATGAAGACTAACATCTAATATAATCTAAAACAAAGGCTGCAATTTAGCAGCCTTTTTCTTTGCTTACTTGAAAATATCTTTACCTATATTGTTTTATTATGAAATGGGAATTAGATATACCCTCAAAAGAAATCATTGATAAAAATAAAGAACTTCTCGCAAAATGGCCTTTCCTAGAGCACAGAAATATTTATTCTGGTGAAGGTTACGAAGGAGAAGAACGTTTCTATTCAACAGCTTGGAACGATTGGGACGGTTCAGGTTGGGAAAAACTTTGGAAAACATTTATTGAAAAATTAGGTAAACTTTGGGAACAAATGCCTGAAGGTAAAGCAAAAGATAATTTCCAAATCTACGATTCAAAAGAAAAATATGGTACACTCCGAATCTTTTTATCTCCTCATACAGAAGAAATGGGCGATTTGGTAAGTACTGTAGATAGAATTTCTGGCTATACTTGTATAAGCTGCGGTAAACAGCCTCGTGATTCTAGAGGAAATAGACTTATATGGGAAAGTAAAGGTTGGATTTGTCCTTATTGTAAAGATTGTGCAAAGAAAAGATATGTAGCATATTTCGATAAATGGGAAAAAAGTGCTCCAAGATCTGAAAGAAAAAATTGGAAACAGGATTATAATAGATTGACTCACAAAGGACCATTTACTTATAGAAGCTATGCTGATGGAAAATGGACAGTACACGAAAATAAAGAATTGGAGGATTTCTAATGTCTTTCACCAAAATAGTTGAAATAGATGCTAAGCTTGAAAAGCTAGAAAAAGAAAAACAAGAATTTATGTCAAAAGTAAAAGACACTGCTGAGGCTCTTAAATACGATCAAGAGTATTCGGAAAAGGTAGAAGCACTTGAAAAAGAAAAAGATGATGCTTATAAGCAAATGGCAGAAGAAACCCTTAAACGAATGCAAGAGAAAGAGGAAAGATTTAAGGCTTTAACTTTTGACGAAAACACTGATGAATACTATCTTATGAATTGCATTGCTACAGGATCGTTTGGTCGTTTTTATACGGACGATTTTGGCTATGGTGATTGGCAAAAAGAAGTTCCTGATGGTTGGGACTTGGATAGATACTTTAATGCAATGAACAATCTTGAAGAGTTGTTTATGCACTTAATTCCTTTCCAAAAAGACATTTCAGGTTACTTCCCAGAACAGCAATTAATCATTCAGTGGCCGACTGGAGTTTATGTTGCTATGAGATACATCACTGGACAAGGTTCTGATTTTAGTATTTGGTTACCTACTAGCAAAGAAATGCCGACAATTGAGTTTGCTTTATCTTGGGAAAATGCTAAAAAGCTTTGTAAGATATCATCTTATGAAAAAGCAAAATGGTACATAAAAGAGTTGGAAAAAGAAGAAATGTTTTCAAACGAAGAGTTGAATATAATATACTTTACTCTTGGCAGAAGCTTTGGTGACAGACCCTTTTATGAAATCATAAATAAGAAAAACGTTAGGAAGGTATTGAGTAATGCATGAGTTTACAACAGGTGGACTTATCTGTTTCTGCCTTTTACTTTTAGTTTTAGGATTTATCCTTGGATGGTATCCTACAAAAGCATATTATGAAAACATAATCAAACTCCTATCCCCGGATTGGAAAAAGCTTGTTGAAAAAGCTATTGATAAAGTAACTAACATTTTGGAGAAAAAATAATGGCAAAATCAAAGTATGGTTTAGACAAATTGTTTGAATTGGAAACAAGAATTGACGAAGATGCTAAAGTTCTAAATGAAAATGCAGAATTATCTGTTTACTTTAAAGACCAGTTAGACTTGATTAAAAGTGACCAATACAGAAGCTTTATCAGTCATTACTTGAATACAAGAGTTGAAAAGTTTGAATTTGAAAGGTCTACTTCATCTTCAGGAAAGTATCATCCAGCATATCAGAACGGTACTGGAGGAAATGGAAGACATACAAAAAATGTTGTAAAGGTTCTTCAAGTATTTGAAAGAGCCTATCCGGATATGATGTGGGATGCGGTTTATGCTGCAGCTATTCTTCACGATGCTACAAAGTATGCTTCTGAGGAAGCCCTTTATACAGATGGAAAGCATGCATTGACTTCTGCTGCAAGGTTTGAAGCAGGACTTAAACAATACATTAAAGCAGAAAAAGCAATGGCAAAATTTAATAAAATTTCTGCTAATGTAAAGTATCTCAAAAAGTTTGGAAAGATGACAATCAAGTGTATTAAATGGCACGATGGTCGTTTTAATCCTCTTAATGCAACAAAAGATCAAATCAAAGCAAATTATACAAAAAAGTTTTATAGACACGTTCACGATGCTGAATGTCATTTAATGCATTTAGCAGATATGATTTCAGCTTCTAGAAGTCTTTTTGATGAGGTATTTTAATGATTGATACTACTGATGATTCTTTGGACACCGAAAACAGAGTTGCAGCAATTATTCAAGTAGGAGATGAAATCCTTCTTGGACATGCTCCAAATAAGAAGGATGGACCTAATAGTTGGGATATTGCTGGTAAAGGTCACATTGAGGTTGGAGACAGTCCTGAAGAAACAGTCATTAGAGAAGTAAAAGAGGAAACAAATATCGATATTACTTCTGATGATTTGTGGAGGCTTGGTACTTCAGATTATCAAAAAGGTAAAATGGTTTTCTTCTTAATTCGATTAAAGGAAAAGCCAAAAAACATTAAATGCATTTCGATGTTTGAAATGTATGGAAAAAAGTTTCCCGAGATAAGTAAGTTTGAATGGGTTAAGTTGGACGAAGTTGTAAACTATTTGTACAAAGGACTATCAAAAGTTTTTGCAGAGTATATTGACTTAATCAAAGAGTTGAATACGGAGGAATAAATGGCAAAAGATGATAATGCAGATGAAATTGACGAAATGCTAAATGAAAAGTTTCCCGACTTGGTCGGTTACTTTAGAATAACTCCAGAAGGCAAACATGTTTTTGATTTCTATAAAAAGATGGAAGAGCGAATAGTTGTACCAAAAGGTTATCGTACAAGAAGATACCTCGAGCTTGTTTGCACTCTAGAGAAGAAAAAAGAAAAGGAAACAGAAGTCTATGTACCAACCTATATTGCAGATATAGCAAATGTTTGGAATGCTGTATTAGCAATGACTCTTCGTTTTCCCGGAGTTTGCGTATCAACAGATTTTTAGAAGGATGTAGAGATGGAATGTATTGTTTTAAAAAACAAAATCAACAATAAATATGCTTATGCTGAAAAAACTTACAAATTAAAAGCTGATCAAGAATTTATTACAAATTGCAAATCAGAAAAAGATGCAAGTGCTATTTGCGAAAAACTCAACGCTACATTGACAGGACCTATTACTATAGCAGACTTTTATATTCGCTCCAATGTTGACTGGAGAGATGAATTCGAAAAGTATGTCAGAGTACACACTCAAGTAGAACCTTTCGATATTAAGAACTTTACATACGACGAATGGGAAACAATCTACAAGGATTTTGCTGAAGGTAATAGTCTTGTTCTTTGGTGTCCTTTTAATAGTTCAGATTTATTTACAACCTTTAATTTTCTTGTTTATGAATTTGCTAATGATGGCTTCTACAATTATTTTGAATATGGCGAAAACTTCGATGAAAGAGATTGGTTTTTTGTAAAAGCTTTCCGTAACAGAGGAGATGCTAGAGCTTTTGTAAAAGAGCACAACGATAAAAAGAGAAAGCAAAAGCAAATTGTAGAATTTATAGATTCTTTCAAACCTTCGGAAACTGAAGTTAACTCGAAAAAAACTTTTGATTGGAAAGAAGCGATGCTAGCTTTAATCGACGGTAAACGAGTTGAAGCTAGAGTTTGTATTCCTGGACTTCCGGAAAGCGAAAACGGATGGTTTGAAGTAGAGTTTGCTATTGGTCCAGAAGATAAAGAATTTGGTGAAAGCATAAAACTTGGAAAGGATTGGGACTATCGAATTCTAGATGACTCAAAAGAAAGAGAAGAGCTTTTTGATGAATGTGAAAAATTAGGAATTATAAATGTAGGCAAAGTTTCCAAAGTATCTACTTCACTTCTAAGAGATATTGTAGATGCAGTAAAGTCGGTTAATTTAGACTGGGAAGCAATTGCAAAGCAGATAAATGAGGAGACAAAATGATTAAACCTTACGATGTGTTTATAGAGGAAACCAAAAAAGAAAATCCTGACATGTTCGAGGCTTTAGGAGAAGACTATTTCAAAAAGTTTTATGATTTTCAAGTAAAAGTTGAAGCAGATTATAAAAGAATAAAAAAGGCTTTTGCAACAGCTCGACTCTACGGAACGCTTATTGATTTACACGATGTTGATATTGGCGATACAGCAACATTGGTCGAAAGGGCTAAAGCTTTTGGCGAAAACTTAGCAGTATTACTTTCGGATGGTTGTTACGATGCACTTTATGCTTGTCCTGAAATAGCATCTTTTATGAAGCTTTCACCATTCTACAAACATGTAGATAAAATTGAAGCAGCTGGTGTTTACAAGTTTGGTTGTTTTGGTACAGACAATTGTCAAACAATAGATTGTTATAAGGCACCAAATGAAGTAGCCGAAAAGGATTTTCTTTTGTTACATACAGCAGATGATGCATGGTTAAAAGTTGAAGTCAATATTTCAGAATTCTATAAAAGAAAAGCTGATGCAGAAAGAGAAAAAGCTAAAAATACTCTTTGCTTTGATCATGGTATTGATTTTGGTAAGAAATCTAAATCTGCTATCTACGAAGATTGCGAAGTTAAGCAAACAGTAGAGGTTTGTTGGACTAAAGAGAATAATGCTATCCGAGAGGCTATGCGAAAGGTTTTGGACTTCATGGAGGAGCAATCAAAAGCTTGCAGCAATGAAGATATAAATTCTATAGTTGCCTGGGATACTCTTTGGAGTCACTTCTATGATGAATTTTGGAGTTCTGGAAGATATAATAACTGGGGAAAGGAGAATAAATAATGAGTTACGATTCTACAAAAGATACTCAAGCACACATTGCAAAAGTAAGAACATACGTTTTCGATTGTGCGGATACTTTATACGAAAGAGGACAGTTGCATGACTGGGATAAGATTGAAGACCCTAGAGAGAAAAAACTCTTTGATGAGTATACTCCAAAATTAGCAAACTGTACATATGGAAGTGATGAATATAAATCCTTCTTGAAAGAGCTAAAACCTGCTCTCGATAGGCATTATAAAAACAATAGACATCATCCAGAGCATTTCAAAAACGGAATGAAGGATATGAATCTTATTGATATGATTGAATTGATTTGCGACTGGAAAGCATCCTCGGAAAGACATGCAGACGGCGATGTTTACAAATCTATTGAATTGAATCAAGAAAGATTTGGATATTCAGATGATGTAAAGGCATTGCTTAAGAATACTGTTGATTTTTTGAACAGAGCAGACAGGACGGAAATTGATTAATGAGTACAGATGTTTATAAAAACCTTCATATAGATTTTGACAATCCTAATGGAAGACCTGTAATGTGTGTTAGATCTGACAACGAGGTCTGGCAAGGCGGTGGTGACCCAAATCATAAATTAAAAGTTGGTCAAATCTATAATGCATCTTACATCGAGGATGAAGGATGTCATACAAACGTCTATATTGAAGAATTGGATAATGAAGCCTTTAATTCCGTACTTTTTAGAGAACTTTCTAGAAAAGAATTAAAAGCTTACAATAAGTCTCGGGAAAATAATCCTAAGCCAAAGAAATGGAGACTTAAGTTTGTTGATGTTGATGAAACAGAAGTAGTTGCACCAACTAATCGACAGAGGAATTTATTAAATATTGTTGCTAATTGTAGGAAAAAATGAGTAAATCTAGTGTATATGACATTATAATTATTGGCGGTGGTCCTGCAGGACTTTATACTGCTTATGGAATTTTACAAGACAGACTTATAAAGAGTTTCGATGCTGCTCAAGCATCAGGTCTTGTACAGATGGAAAATGGAGAATTGGTTAACCCAAAATATCCTAAGCCAAAAATTCTTATCATTGAAAAAGGAAATCCGATTGAGAGGAGAACCTGTCCTGCTCTTAAAAACAAGACACCCTGTGTAAAGTGTAGCACTTGCTCTATTATGGAAGGTATGGCAGGTGCAGGAGCATTCTCAGATGGTAAGTTTCCAATCACAAACGATTTCGGCGGTAATCTTTGGGAAAAGATTGGTAAGGAAAAAGCATTGGAGTTAATGAAAAGAGTTGATGATGAAAATCACGAGTTCTTTAGACGCTCATTAACAGATATCAACAAATGGCCAAAGCTTTATTCTTCAAAGGATTCTTACATTAAGAAGATTTGTACTCAGCACAACTTACATTTATTGGATGCAGACATTCGTCATTTAGGTACAGATTTTGGTCAGATTATTTATCGTCAGTTGATTGAAAGACTTTCTGAAGATGTAGAAATTCGTACAAATACTGAAGTCACAAGAATTGAAAAATTATCTCCTGAAACTGCAAAACAATTTTATGGTGATGAGGATGTTCGTTATAGACTCAAAATCAATTGGGGTGGTGAAGGTCATACTTTTTATGAGGCTAAAACAGTTGTAGTTGCTGCTGGACGTTCTGGTAGTAAATGGGTAAAAAAGGTTTGCGAAGATTTGAAAATTCCTACAAAATCAAATCGAGTTGACATTGGTGTTCGTTTTGAATGTCCTAATGAGATTTGGAATCATATCACAAAAGACCTTTATGAAAGTAAGATTACCTATCGTACAAAAACTTATGAGGATGTAGTAAGAACATTCTGTATGAATCCTTCTGGAGCAGTTGTTACAGAAAACTCAGATGGTTTGATTACTGTAAACGGTCATTCTTTTGAAGATGAAAGTTTGAAAACAGAAAATACAAACTTTGCTTTACTTGTAAGTCAAACATTTACAGAACCTTTTGATGATAGTTCCGAATACGGTAATGCAATTGTTGCACTTTCAAATATGCTTGGTAATGGAGTCATTGTTCAACGTTATGGTGACTTAATCAGAGGTAAAAGGTCTACAAAAGCACATTTGCAGTCAAATACAGTTAGACCAACATTGAATGCTGAACCAGGAGATTTGAGTTGGGTTTTGCCAAAGCGAATCCTTGATGACATTCTTGAAATGATTGAAAAGCTTGATCATCTTGTTCCAGGTATGACTAATGATGATAATCTTTTATACGGTGTTGAAATTAAAAAATACAACAACGTTGTTGATGTAGATGAACATTTTAGAGCAAAAGGTTATGACAATTTGTATTTCATTGGTGACGGTAGTGGATGGACACATTCGTTAAGTCAATCATCTGCTTCTGGTTTGTATGTAGCTGAACAGATTTGTAATTCACTTTAGAAAAAGAAATCCGCCAGAAATGGCGGATTTTTTAATTTAATTTTACCAAGATTTAGTCTTCAGTATCTAAATCGTATTCTTCATCGTCACCATAATAGTCATCATCATCTTCATCGTAATAGTCATCGTCATCAGGAGACTTAATACCAAAATGTTCCCAATCATCACAACCGTCTTCTCTGACATAATCTACAGCATTTTCTAGACAAAGACGTGTATCTGGAGAACCATAACTATAACCAAATTGTGCTTCTGGATCTTCTGCAAGAATATCTGGCATTGTCTTTACTTCAATACCTGCAGCTGCTGCAGTATCATCGTAATCTTCAAACCAAACACCCCACATATTATCGAGATAATTACAATCGATAAGTTCCTGCAACCAATCTGTTACCTCATCAACCTGTTTAAGTTCACCATTCTCATCGAGCATATCATCGAACTTGAAGAATGTACGAAGATATGTGCCTTCACTTTCTTTTAAGTCCTTTTTATCTGTAATTACGGACTCATCCATTTCATCATTTTTAATTTCTTTAATTCCAAAAGCCTTAAGAGCCTTGTTTAAAGATTCGAGGTCATCAAACTTTTCTTCAAAAAGATGTAAAATAGCAAGCTCTTGGTATGTTTCGAAACTACCATCTGCTACTTCTGTTGCATCGTCAATTATATTTTCTAGAATCATTGCAACATCTTCTTTATCTTCGTCCTCGTAATCTTCTACTTTAGCCTTAAGCTTTTCGAGAGCATCCTTTATGTATTCATCCCAAGTCTTTTTTGTAAGTTCCTTAAAAGTAAAACCAGCAACATCTTCTTTTAAGTTTTTAGCTTCCTTCATATAAACACTCCATGAACGAGAAGGTCCATCATCGTAGTAAGCGAGTACATTGTTATAGACATCCTCGTACTCTCCGTAAACAAATATATGCTTTCCTCTATCCTCATGTCCGTAATAGCATATACCATCACCTACATATACTGCATGATAGTAAGAGCGTTCAAATATTTCGCACTCTGGATATTTTCTATTTAATTCACCTACTGTGCCTTTTTCGATTACAGTCCATGGTTCTCCGTCTTTTTCTAAAACAGTAGTTCCTCTACTAACTGCGTCAAAAGGTTTAGGTGTACGACCTAAGCTACGGTCTTCTTTAATTCTTTTCTCAAGATACTTTGTTGATCTTTTTGGCAATTCAGCAGCTTTTGTAGTTTTATCTCCTAACTTTGTGCTTAAAGCAGCAATTGTTTTTCTCATATAATCGATAACTTCATCAAGGGCTTGTTCAGGAGTCATTCCTGCAGGTACTTCACCTGTCATTAAAGTTTCTGGTACTTCAATACCGTCTAAGTTACCACCGAAACCTGCAATAACAAAACCATTTTGTAAAGCAAGTTCGTATTGTCTTCTATGAGCTTCCATGTCTTGAAGCTGTCTCTTCATTAAAGCTAATCCTTGTTTTAATTCAGCAGGACTATTAGCTTCAAAACCAAAACCAGAAGAACCTGGACGTGCGGCCATTTGACGTGCTCTAGACATTGCTAATTCACTTTCCTGAATTGCTTTTTCATCTATTCTCATAAATTTCTTCCTTATATCTAAAAATTAGTGAAATTGTAGTAAAGGAACTTACTATAATATTAACAGAGGAGACATTAAATATGACAGACCTTGAACAAAGAGTTAAAGATTATGCAGATGCTTATTATCGCGGGGAAGAGATAATTTCAGATGCAGAATACGATGCATTGGTAAAGCAGCTTAGAAAGGAACATCCAGAATCGGATTTCTTCAAAGGTGAAATTCTTGGAGACGATTTGAAAGGTATTTCTAAGAAATACAAACTTCCAATTACAATGAATTCTCTTGCAAAGTGTAATACGGAAGAGGAAATGCTTGATTGGTGGAACAAACATCCACATACTAACATTCTTGCAGAGCTTAAAATTGACGGTAACTCACAGTGCTTGTGTTACAAAAATGGACAATTCGTTCAGTCACTTTCACGTGGAAATGGTGTTTACGGAGAAGATTCAACAGCAAATGTAAGCAGAGTTCAAGGTGTAATTAAATCACTTCCAGTAAAGCACGACTTCACTGGTGAAATTCGTGGTGAAGTAAACATGACACGTAGCATCTTTGATAAGTATTTCAAAGATAGTGGTAAAAAGAATCCAAGAAACATGGCTGCGGGTATCATGGGTCGTTTGGACGGAAGCGATTGCGATAAATTACAGTTTATTGCTTACGATGTTTTCGATGCAAACAATACTGTTGATACAACAGAAATTCGAAAGCTTAAGTTCCTGGAAGAAAATGGATTTACAATTCCAGAATTCAAAATCAATCCTTCATTCGAAGAAATTCTTGAATGGAAGAATTCTTTAACAAACAAATCAGAAATTCCTTGCGACGGTATCGTAATCAAACAGAATGTTACAGACAAAGCTGATTTGATGAAACTTGTTCCAGTAAACAATGTCGCATTTAAACCAAATCTTGAAAAAGCTTGTACAAAGGTTAAGCAGATTGCTTGGTCAATGAGAGGTACTCGTTTAAGTCCAGTAATTTGGATTGAGCCAGTAGAGCTCGAAGGTACAACAGTTGTAAAGGCTTCTGTTTCAAATATCAACAAAATGAAGCGTTTGGGAATTTACGAAGGTGCTGAAGTAATTGTTTCAAAGCACGGAATGATTATTCCTCAGATTGACCTTGTTGTTAATCCTAAGCCAGATGCTTTTGAAGTTCCAAGAGTTTGTCCAGTTTGTGGAGAACCTTTAACAATCACAGATACAGGTACATTCCCAGAATGTACAAATCCAAATTGTGCAAGAAAGATTGCTCATAAGTATTTGAGAATGTTTGGTATTCTCGGAATACTTGGTACAGGTAGAGCATTTGTTGCAGAATTGGAGGAACAGGGAATCGGATATCCAGCATTCTTCGAAATGCTTGATAAAGGTCCTTCAGATGTATTGAATGAATATGCTGGCGGTATAAACGGTGAAAAGATTTTCGTTCAGATGAACAATGCAAGAAAGCAGCCAATTACACCAGCAAAATTCTTGGCACTTTTCGATTACGACGGTCTTGCAGAAAAGCAGTTCCAGAAACTTGGTAATTTGGAACTTAAGGATATGCTTAAATTGTCAGAAGAAGACCTTAAAGGCATGAAAGGTATCGGTGCTGAAACAGCAGCTGCAATGATTGACTTCTTTAACAAGGATATGGAAGAAATTCTTATCGTTAGTAAGTATTTCGACATTAAGGTCATGGAAGTTTCTGCAGAAGATTCAGATAAGCCAACAGTTTGCTTCACAGGTGCTTGTCCAGGATATTCAAGAAAAGAACTTGCAGAGCTTGCTAGAGGAAAGTATACAGTAATGGATGGTGTAAATAAGGATTTGAACATTCTTGTTTGTGCAGATCCAAACAGTGGTTCTGGTAAGCTTAAGAAAGCAGAATCTTTAGGAATCAAGTTGATGTCTTACGATGACTTCTTGGCAACTTTGAATTTGTAATAACAAAATATAAATAGAAAAAAGTTTTAGAGGTTGCAGATTTTTCTGCAACCTTTTCTAAACTTTTTAGAAAGGGAATTGCTGTCGATACCTATACTATTGTGTGAGAGGTACGGATATGACAATTTTAATTACAGTGGCTGCAGTTTATGTATTGTTTGCAATAATCGGTGCTATAACAGCTTGGATTGGTATAGTTCGCAGAAATAGAAAACTTTATGTATCAATTTACACAGAAGATGTAATTGCGGCTATAGCAAGAGCTTTTACTTGGCCAGTGTTTTTCGTTTGGGCTTTTTTCGACAATGTTTATAACAGTAAATTCTAAAAAAGATTAAAATCAAATTCTAAAGGTTGCAGAAAAATCTGCAACCTTTTCTATATTATGTTAAACAATATCATTTCAAATAAAAAAGGAATTAAAAAGAATGAATTCAAATATTCACGATTATCAGATTGGTGTAATCAGAACTTACAGAGATGATCCAAAAATTACTTTTGAAAAGGATTATATTCTTTTGGAAGGTGAAAAGTGTGGAACAATGCAGCTTTGTTTTTCAAAAGATGTAAAAGTAGTTTGCAGTAAAAGAGATTATCTTGAGCCTGTAGAAAATTCAGAAGAAAGACTTGAAACAGTCTACGATACTGAAAAGGTATTTGACAGAGCAAGCTACGAAAATAGTAAAAAGTACCAGGACAAAGTTAAACGTTGGTTGAATTATTTTGCAAACAATGGATTTAGAATTGATATTCTAAAGCAGGAAAATCTGGAAGATGTAAACAGACTTTACAAAGAATGGTATGAATTGAAAGAGCTTGATGAGCCAATGATTCGAAGATATCAGAATTGTATTGATGCTGCTTTTAATGATGATATTAAAGACACAATTGCAATTGGAATGTTCAATTCGGAAAACAAACTTGTAGGTTTCAGAACAATTTACAATCGAGAGGATGGATGGTCTTTTGATTTGAGCAATACTGTTACTAGAAACGATTACAAGTACTTGAGTGAAGTATTTCAGGTAAATACTTTAAAGTGGTTGAAGGATAATTTGAATGTAAAATTCTACAATCTTGGTTTGAGTGATGGCAGTCTTAGATTGCACAAAACCTTGTTGCCAAATTTTGATGTAGCTTATTATGTTGTTAGATAGGAGTGAGTATGAAAACAGTTACAAAATATGTTGCTTTTGATGGTTCAGAATTTGATTTGAAGTCTGATTGCGAAGAATACGAAAAGGAAGGTTATGAACAGGAAATCGTAAGACTTGGCATTCGTTTACAGCAACTTAAATCAGGTGAATTAGCTTCCGAGTATAAAAGATACGTAAACAGTAAGCATAGGTATTTGGCAAGTTGCACGACAAAAATGTCTCCTCAAGTTAGAGCTGCAGTACTCAACAACTATGCTACAATGAAAGCTCGTTATGAAGAGACTGTCAAATATTACAACTCGACAAAACGTAAAATGAATCTTTTGAAGGAAAGAAGAGATGCTGCTATTTCAAACACAAACAAAGAGAGTCTCTAAAGAACTCTATAAAAAAGTTTCTAATTTTCTAGATACTCCGAAAGTAGGTAAGTTTAAATCTACTGATGCTGATAAGTCTTTAGAGTTGGAACTTTGTAAAGAGCTATTCGATGACACATATCAAATCTTTCCACCTGACACTTTAGATGAAGAATTTGCTGAAATTGATGCATATGTAGATGGAGAAAGTGTACAAATAAAATGCCGCAATGATTCCAATTTCTTAACATTGGAAGACTACAAAACAAGAAGCAATGGTGAACTGACTAGCTGGGTAGATAGAAACAAAGCTCAGTATACTCTTTTTGTTTTTGCAAATTGTGAAAACTACTTAACATATTATCTTTACGAAACTTCCGACCTTAAAAGATTGTTAAAACAACTACGTAAGCATAAGCTTGGAGAAGCCATTTCTGAGAGAGACTTGCAATGGTTGAATTGTTATTTTAAGGATTGGGAACACTATCAGTACAGTATTCTGGACAAAGGCAAATCTAACGAAAGTGCAATTTTTAGAATTTTAATCTAACATAGAAAGAGCTGTAGGTACTTTTAATCCGAATGGAGGCTTTTCAGATTGTTTCCCTGCAGCTCTTACTTAAGTTAGTTATTCTTTGTTAAAAGATTGTTCATTTCCTGTAATTCTTTTTCTAAAGGTTCCTTAAATTCAGTATTAGCTTTATCAAGTTGAGTCTTTAAAGTATTAAATTGTACAAGTAATGAATTGTATGCCAATTCCTTATCAGCTAATTCATCCTTCAATTTTTGAATGCATTCTTCATCACTTATTGATAATCCAAATTCCTGAATTTTAGAAACAAGATAATCCTTATCTTTTAACAGAGTTTCGAAAGCCTGAACTTTCTTTTCAAGCTCGGGTACTTTTGCAGCTTCTTGTTTAGCTTCATCTCTTTCAGCTTTAAGTTTGAGAATTGCATCCTTATAAAAAGCTAACTTCTCAAGAACTTCATTTTCTTTCATTTATTACTCCTACATATAATATAGTTCACAAAGAAAGACCCCAGCCTAAGCTGAGGTCTTGTAAAAGACTAGTCTCTATTAAAGGGCTCTTCTAGCACTCATTCTTGGAATAACACCAACACGTACCCACTTCTGCATAATCTTCTTTTTAGCATCATCTCTAGATACATTTGGATGCATTTCTGTTTCTCTATCCAACATTGCTAACCACATATTTACCAAATCTTTTACGATACGGAATTCAAGGTGGTCTGTTAATTGAATGAACTTACCGTAGAATTGAACACCATGATTTCCAGCTTCAATAATACCTTGCATTACTGAAAGTACTAAAGCTTTTGCTTCCTTTGCTTCTTCAGGAGTACATAATCCATCTTTTTGTCCAACATCCATGCCGTCCAAAATCATTGCAAGACGAATTAAATATTCTTCCTGTGTTAAGTGTAAGTCGAAGTGGTCACATCTAGACCAAAGTGGCTCTTCGATCTGAGATTCGTGTAAGTTTGAAATAATTACCATTCTTGAATTGAATGTCCAGCTTGTTGGTACTGCATCTTCAGTATCAAGTATTTTTTCAATCTCTTCTGGATCGATATCATCTTCGATGTCCAACTCTTCGTCGTCAATCTCTTCGCCCTCAAGTAATGCTCTTACTTTATCGCTTACAACTGACTCTGCTTTCTTCTTTTTACCTAAACCTAAGTCTTTTGTAATTCTTGCTGCAATGTTTGCTGCAATACCTACTCTGTAACCTGTACCTGCTTCCATACATCCTTTTAAGATGTTTACAACGTCAGGGTTTCCACCTTTGCGTAAGAATGAATCGCAGTCATCAAGAACTAAGATTTCATCATTTCTGTGCAACCACAAGAATGTAGCAATTGATGTAACACTTCTACCGATAGAACCTGTATAAGTAATCTTATCGATATCATCTGCTTTTCCTTCTTCTCTAAGAATCTTTGCTACTGTATATGTTTTACCAATACCAGCATCACCAGCAAGAATGTAATATCTCTTTGATGATTTTCCTCTTACAACACGTCTAAGAAGTAACTCAATTGTATCATATTTATCAGTAACTGTAACTTCAGCAGTCTCTACAAAGTCTTCATTTGCATGACACATATCCATCAAATTCTTCAAATTCTCAGATGGTGTATAATCTGGCTGTACTGTAGTTACTGTTTCACCAGCTGCATTTGTTGTTGGAGCAACCTGTGTTGGTCCAGCTAAAAGTTCATAATTCTTTCTAAAGTTGTTTTTGTTCAAAACTCTGGCTTTAGCAGCATCTGGCTGTGTTTCAATCCAAGCTCTCCATTCCTCAAAGTTTCCTGTTCCACCCTGAGCAATATAATCCTGAACGATTTGTGTATAGCTTCTTTCCTTTTCTTGTAAAGCTGTCTGATCCTTTTCAACAGATTCTGTAAGAGTACCATCTATTGTTGATAAATCCTTTTCAGAAGTATCCAACATCTTACTGATATCAAGATTGTCATCAACTAAAGGTGGCAAATCCAAGTCACCTCTTTCCATTGCATCGTGAACATGATCCAAAAGGTCTAAACTTGGTCTAACAATATCTTCGAATGTAGACTCTTTTAGCTTCTTTTCTGCTAAAAGATTTTTACAAGTATCTAATTTTTCTTTTATTGCTTGTTTACTCATCTTTTCCTCAATCTCCTAAACTTTGAAAATGCTGTGCAGTAGCAAAAACTACTGCACTGTCTTGATTAGTCCTCTTTGAAAAGGTCTGATAATTCTTTAACGTCCTCTCTAGGAACGTCAATCTCGTCACGAGCCTTATCTGCACTTTCGTTTAAGATTGATGTAGAGAACAAGAGCTTATTCTCAGCTTCTCTTAGAGTCTTAACTCCTGTATAAGCTGACTTGTCTGTTACTCCAGAATCTTCCAAGAATGCATCAATGCCTTTTGAGTTTCTGAACATCTTTGAGCTGTCGTAGAATTCACGAACTTTTGCAGCCTTTTCTCCACGAGCTTTTGCTTCCTGAAGTCCTCTACGTACCTTAGCAGTAGCTTCTGCCTTCTTCTTATCCAAAAGACTTGTATTTAATTCCTTATTCTTCTGTTCGAGTTTTGCCTTTGCTTCGCTAAGAGCTGTCTTCTGCAATCTAGATTCAGAAAGACTCTTTGACAATACTCTACTTCTTTCCTTACTTTCGTTGAGGTCTCTACGAAGTGATAAGTTCTCCTGTTTAAGAGATACGATTGTCTTCTTTGCTTCAGCCAACAAGTCCTTCATATCGTTGTACTTATCAACTGCTCTTGCATATTTAGATTCCAAAACTTTGTTGTTCTCTTTAAGATTGATTAAAGCTTCTTCGTTTCTTAAGCTTTCAACCTTTGCTGAAATCTTTTCCTTTCTTACAGCTTTTGCTGACTTTCCAGCTTCCTGCAACTGTGTTTCCAAGTTCTTGATATTCTCTTTAAGAGACTCAATCTCTTGTTCGTTGTTATAAGCATCTGTTGCTTCTTCGATAGCATACTGGCTCTTAGCCTCATACAAAGCCTTATACTTGTTTGCTTCTTTTGTAGCTTTTCCTAAGCACTCTTCCAATGCAACGAAGTCTTCCAACTTTTCTTTTACATTTGAAAGTTTAGCAATTGTTCCAATTCCTAAAGCTTCACAAATCTTCTTTGCTTTGAAACCTTCCTGAATTGCAGCTCTAGCTTCTTTCATGATGCTATCAACAAGCTTCTGTGTTCTCTTATTCAAACCAGCCTTTACGTTATCTGTAAGTTTTGTTTCCTTAAGCTTAGCTGTCAAAGTATCCAATTCCTGAATCTTTGCTTCCCAAAGCTCACTAGGTTTCTTTTCGATAGCTTTCAATGATTTTGAATAGTGCTCAATCATCAACTGATCTTCAAGAGATAAATCCTCTTCATCCAAGCACTCATCAATTTCAGTATCTTCATCTGCATCTTCTTCAGAGGCATCTTCATCTTCAGAAGTTTCTTCTTCTGTAGACTCTTCCTCTTCTTCAGTATCAGCATCGGAATCTTTATCTTCAGTTTCCTCTTCTTCAGCTTCTTCCTGCTTCTCTTTAAACAAGTTAGCAGCCAAGTCCTTATCTACGCCGAATTCATCCAAAGCATCTTTAAGAAGCTTTTCTGCATCTTCTTTTTCGATACCCTTTTCTGTTAAGATTGTAAGTGAATTCTGAACATCTTCGATATTCTCTGGTGTGAAGTCTTCTTCTTTCCATTCTGAAACAACTTTAGCAATAAGCTTTGTTGTCAATTCACCAGTGATGTCTTCTGTAGCTCCTTCCTGAAGATGTACTTCAAGACCCATATCATCAGCAATCTTTGTCAACTGCTCTACTGTATCTGCAGCATTAACTGCTTTGGCAATAGCCTTTATATTCTTGTCTTCCTCTTTAAGAGTTTTCTTTGCATCCATGTTTACATTCTCCTTTAATGCTTTTTTAGATTTGAGTTGAACACTTTCGTGTCTATTTTTGCTTTCTGCTCTCTTGCTGTATGCATCTGAATAATCTCCAAATACACCTTGGCTTGGATTTAATACCAAGTCAGCAAGCCTATCTATTTCGTAGCTATCTGGATCAACTGTAATACCGTCGTTTAAGAAATCTCCATATCCAGAAGAACTAAAACCGATTCTACCACCAACACCGATAATTTGACGAGCAAGTGCACCACCGTCTCCAACAAATGTACCGATACCATAAACAAAACCATCATCACCTATGAAACCGTCTAACCAAACGATTGACTGATTCATAAAGTCGCCATCTTCATCATCAGCAGGATGGTTTGCCAAACCTGTTCCACCTTTCCAAACATCTGCCTGTCTATCAATAACATTTCTCCAAAGCTGTTCATTGTAAACACGACCGTTTAAGTTTGGTTCATCTTTTGTGTTTATCTTAGAAATTGGGAATTGCCAAAGCTCAACTTCGTCAATGTTGGCTCCAGCTTCTTGTAGACCCTCTAGAACTCTGGCTTGTACAGTCTCATCAATCTTACTTTCACGTAAGATTTTTTGCATCTTATGTACTGTAACTGCTTCTGATATTCTAGGTTTTTTGTGGAATTTTTGAGCTGCTTCTTTTAGAGATTTATAAGAAGCTTCATTTGTAACATTCTTGTAGTACTTGTTTGAAAATGAACAAGACTCAACAAGATGTAGCTTGCCTTCTCTAGACATATTTAACCTTTACAGTAGTATCGTAAATTTTTGCATACAGCAAATAATACAACTTAATTTTAATTAGTGTAAAAGATCTGAAAATTGTACTATAATATTTTCGTAAAAGGAGTATCAATGTTATACGAAGTAGAAGTTGTAAATAGTGATAAGACAATGGTTCTAGATGAACTAGGTCTTTTTCAGGATAAACAGGATGCAGTAACTTATAAGAATCTTCACAAATATGAAGTAGCAGAAAATGAAAGAATGGTTGTTGTAGAGAAGTCGGTAGACTCTTTGGGGAATATTCCAAGTACAGTTTATGTTAGAGCACAGACATTTACTCATCAATTTGAAAACCAGGAAGCACCTACAACAAGTACGACAATTGAACATATTGAAACATTTATTCAAGGAATTAAACTTCCAGGAAATCTTCCTTTAGACGAAGGTAAAGCTGCAGTATTTAAGGATGATGAGTACATAGATGAGTCGTATACAGTTTATTATCCGGTTTCATCTAAAGACTTACTTGAAAACAAGTACAGTAGAAGCACATTGTGCTTTGTAGCTGAACAGTTAGCTAAAGAGTTTAATGATAAAAACGGTGAAGTTTGTTTGACTGAGAATTTCAATATCGAAAATTATATTTAGGAGATACATAGAATGGTAGTCATTGGTGACCTTCATTTACAAGAAAAGTGGATAAAAAGACAGCAGACTGAAAGAGCAATTGCTTGGTTAAAGGAGCAAGAGCCAATTAAGGCAGCCAGTATTTTGATTTTACTAGGAGACCTTTTTGAAGTTGCATATCCGAGTGTAGACCTTGTCGTTTTTTATCTTCAGCTTTTTAAGGATTGGAAGGATAAAACAATTTATATTCTAGAAGGTAATCACGATTGCAACCTAGAAACAAATGCTTTGGATTTCTTTAAGACTTTTGACAATGTAAAAGTAATAAAGGAAGCTCAGGAAATTGAAATTGAAGGTAAAAAGTGTTTATTCTTACCTCATTACGATTATGAAAATACAGATAAAGAACCAATGCATATAGCATATTCTGCTATGTCAGGAACATACGATTACATCTTTGCACATGTAACAGATGAAACTCAATGCTTTGGTGGAAATCTTTTCTGTAATTTGTCAAACATAAAAGGTCAAAGATTATTTGGTCACGTACATTCACCAGATGTTCAGAAAGGTGGAAGCTATTTAGGAAGTATTATAAAGAATTCATCTACAGAAAAAGATGATCAGAAATACTATGCAGTTATTGACGATGCTGGATATCATCTAATGGAAGTTCCATCCTTTATGGAATATGAAACTGTAAGATATGGTGATGATGTTGTTTGTAAAGACAAACTTGCTTTCATAAATGTATTGGATGCTCCAACAAAAACAGAAGCTGAAGCTTATTATGAAACAAAGTTCCCAAATTCAAGATGTAATAAAGTAATTACAAAGAGACAGCAAATGTTAAGTACCGAAGTTGTAAATACTGAATCTGAGGAAAGCAACTTTGAAACATTCTGTAAAGAAAAGCAAGTCTCTGAAGAAGTACAAGGTATTTGCAAAAAGGTGCTCTAACTAATTTAAAATATGTTAGGTGCTAAAAAAAGTGCGTTAATAGTTGCAAAATCAACAGTAGAAAAAAGAGTTGAAGATATCAAAAAAGTTGACATTGATATCTTTGACTCCGGAGAAACTAAAGTAGAAGCTGGAGAATTTACTTACAGTTTAATTACTCCAGGTACTCCTATTTCATTAAACTTTCTAGATAAAAATACAGGTTACATTAGATTTAATATCAACCTTAATGGAGAATCTAAAGTAGTTTTGGGCTGCATGCTAGATGGTGAAATTGAAATAAAACCTTCTTTAGTTCAGGATACAGCATCAGGAAATCATTACGAATTCTCCTTTAGATTGAAAAATGCAACAGGAACACACTTTATCTCACTCAAAGTAGGAAATTGCAAAACCGACAATAATGGTAGAATGTTACTAAGTTCGGTATCAAAAGAACGTATCATTTTAAGCCAAGAGAATTTTCTCTTCAAATTCCACATTTTACTTCGTTCTAAAAATCAAATGTCAGTTGTTAACATTCCTCAAGACACTTATAGGGATGCTTTACTTAACGTTACAAAGCTTTGGTTACTTTCTGGAAAGTATGATAGAGTTAGACGTCCAGATTGGGCAGGATTCTTCGAGGATAGATTAAGAAGATATCCTATGACTGCAGAAGGAGCAGAACAAGTTCAGACAGACCTTTTACAAGAAATTCGCGGAAAGATAAAAGATGTAATTATTACAGATTGTGTAGCTACTCCAAATCTTTTAGAGAAGTCTTGGGAAGTAGCAGTAACTTCTACAGATACAGTAACTCAAACTTCAACTCTTAATATGAGTAAGAATCAAAAAGCGGTAACAATTAACATAGATGAGGACAATGTTAGCAAATCTACTATAATAGAAATGGATTAGTGCTAATATTATGAATGAAATAAAACAAGCAACACTTTTGATAAAACAATTAACTCAAAAAGTCTTAGAGTTAAAAGCTACTATAAGAGACCTTGAGACAGAACAAGACTCTGAGGTTGATTGGTATGCAAAATATCAAAAAGCTATGTCTGATAATTTAGCATTAAAAGACAGAATAGCACAGCTAGAAACAACTGTATCTTTAGCTACTTTCGAATTGGAAAAAAGAAATAAAGCTTTGATGCAGTCAGGTTCTAAAGGAGTGGGAAATTGAATTGTATAACAGTTACAGAGAATACAGTTTTGGATTTTGATGGATTTTGCGAAATGAATGCAATGTCAACTAAGGATAAGGAAAAGTTTAAAACCTTAATAGAGAAAGCTAAACTTGATACATCTAGTAGAAAGTTGTCTGGATGGCTTGCACTTTTCAATAAGTTCTTCGATCAGCTGTGTGCAGACTAAGTTGAAGGAAAACTAATTTTAATATGAAAAGTAATAAAAATGATCGAAAACAATTTTTAAGAAACGCAAAGAAACCAGTAACAAAAAAGAAAACTCTTCACATTAACTTCTTCTGGCAGAAAAAGAAAAGACCAGAAATGGGTGCAGAAGTCTTTGTAAATGCAAAGTTCGTGGCATTCTGTGTTTTGTCTGCAGTATCAGCTTTAATCAATTTAATTTTTATTGCAGGTTTAACAAAGTCACCTTACGTTTTAGGAGATCCTACTAAAGGTTGGCATTTAACTATTCCAGCAGCTCTATTCTTAGGTTGTTTATCCGTAGCATTGGACTTATCTAAAGCTTTGCACGTAATTCAAGTAAACACTTTGAATTCTATTACAAGGTATCTTGAAAATGAAACTTGGGTAGATAGAATCAGAAAAGTTGCTAAAAAATGGTTAGCAGTTTACATTTTATATGTTTTCCTTTCCATCATAACTTCTGTATCTTTGTCATCTATTTCTATCGGTTCCGGTATTACTAGAAATGCAAACTTGAGAGACCAGGTTACAGAATACATTGCTGAAGGAGAAATGTATTCAGGTATTAACAAAGAAGCTACAAAAGTTAATATGCAAAACTTGATTGGTAAAGCTACAGATACTTCTGAGCAAGATGCAATCAATTTTGCTAAAGATAAGATCAATGAGATTTGGCCAACAATTGAGGACTATCAACTTGAAAGAACGGAATTCATAAATGCTGGACATAATATAAACTCTAAAGAGCCTATAGAATGGAACGGCACAGAAATTATTCCTAGTACATATTGGGAAAAGAGAAACAATGAAGTAAATAGTAAGTTGACTAGTGCTGGTTATCCTAGACAAACAGGACCTTCAATCTTAGCTTTAAACAGATCAACTTTACAAACAGCTATTAAGAATAGACAACTTGAATCTTCTAAAACTGTAAGTACAGATGAGGCTACAGCTAAGTTAAATGAATTAACAGATGAAACAAGTACAGAAGCCAGGGCTTGGTTAGAGACTTTAAATACTTTACAGTTGATAAATCCTAAGACAAATGAAGTTGTTGTCTTCGATGTTTCTGAGGATAAACCAGCTTCTGTTTTAGCAAAGACTGCAGTCACTCAATTAAAGGCTTTAAAAGTAGATATTGAAAACGATTCTGGTGACATTGGTCTTTCTTCTAAGATATTTATGCAGCTTGGCGGTTGGATGTCCAATCTTTCAAAGAAAGGAAATGCGGAAGGCTTAGAAGCCGTACTTACAAACTCGACAAGAGCTAGTACTTTTGGTCCAACAGAAATTATGATGATGTTGATGCTCTTGTTCCTTTCATTGTTGTGTGAATTAGGTATTAACCAGTTTTCTCCTGAAGTTGCAATATCTAGAAAAATGTTGGGTCAATTCAGAAGATACTATGCTAAAGAATTCAACGTAAACAAATTCATGTTAGAATTGTATGAAGACTTAAATGATTATGAGTTGATTACAGATGAAGATTTAGAGCATGAAATGGATTACGTTGAAAAGAAAATACGTAGAAGAGCAAGAATTGCTAGATTGATTGAAGCAACTGAAACAGGAGTACTTGTAGAAGAACCTAAAGAGAGTCTTCCAGCTCCTGTAGAAGAAGCACCAAAAGAAGTCGGTAGACCTAGAGTAGAGGTTGTTGAGTATCATACTGTAGATGAAGAACCAGAAACTGTTGAAGAAAAAACAGAAACACCTGAAAAAGAAATTAACAAAAATACAGTTACAGAGGATGGATATTCATCTAAAGTAGATGACGCCGTAAATGAAATTGACGCATTATTAAGAGAGGAGATAAAATAATGGCTAAGAAGTTTGAAGACTTAGTAGACTATTTTGCATTTTTGGAAGAGAAAGAAATTGTAAACGAGAGTGGTAGCTTTTCTTTAAATCCAAAAAGAACTGCAAAAGGTTGGGCTGAAGGTCTAGATATTGAAAATTGGGAAATTGAAGAAGTTTTAATACCAAAAGACTTTGATTCTTTCTGTGCTGGTTTCACAGGCTTTGCTGGAGGAGATTGGCAGGATATGACTCGTTGGAGTCTAGCAATAAACGATAAAGGTGAAGTAAAGTTTGTAATGTTTGATTCGCCAGATTGCATTTTTAATAGTTGCGAAAAGGCAATGAAAATGGATCAATTCAAAAAACGTTACGATGAAGTAATGAATGGTAAGAAATAAAAATAAAGGCTCCTTAATAGGAGCCTTTTCTATTTTAGAATGATAATGTAATTACAAAACTGACACCGCCACAAGCTGTTAAAGATGCTCCTGCAATGAACAATGTTCTTTTCCATTCATCTTCAACACCAGGAATAAAAGAAGCTAGTATCAAAGGCACACCTACTCCTATTTCTACATAAGAAGCAATTCGAGCTCTCTTTTTAATTCCTTCCAATACTGCAACTTCCTCTTGCAACTTCCTTGCTAACTTTTCATTTATTTCAAGTTGCATTTGCAAAAGTTTTGTATCTTCTATAGCTTTATTCCATTCTTCTAAAGCTAGTGCTAAATCTTCACTTTGACTCTTTATTATCTTCTCCGTAATCTGACTTAGCTTTTGCATATGATCGAATAATTGACTCATATAACTCAGCATGGTTAATTGATATGTCGATTGCGTAGTCTGCTGCATCGAAATATCCTGATACATTTCGGCGAAGCTCCTCATTGAACTTTTCATCGCTCTTAATTGACTGCTCAATGGCATCTGTACATATTCTTCCGACTTCACTAGACTTTCGTAATGTTCCAACTCCTTCCAGTAAGGCTTGTTCGTATCCAACTCCGGACTTGAGCGACACTCCTCCAAGATTAAGTTCATTAAAGAGTTTATCTGTTGTTTCTCTGCTAAGAACGACTCCGTCGACAAGCTGCTGGCTAGTTCCTGTAGCTCCTCCAGGTCTGGAGAATCGTCCTGCGCAAAAACTGGCAACGATAATACCGATAATAATACAAATACCAATGATAACCTTTTTAAAAGTAATTTTAATTTCCACATTTCTACTCCTTTATTGCATTGCATAATTTCCGCAAATATTGACTGTATCAAAGTCATTATTAAGCTTAAAATGCTTTACTGTTGAGTTTACAAATTCCACAGTAATGTTATGATCATGAAGTTCGAAAGGAATTATAAACTCTTGTACATTTCGAGCATTCATTACTCTAATGTAGGTTTCTTCTATTTCAGTTTCTGAGAAAAGCTTAACATAATCCGAGAAGAATTTACCCAAATCAAAACTTTCTAGATTACGTCCACACTGATACATATCCACTGTTACTCTGTCTCCAGGAGATATATTAGCTACACAATCTCTGTTTGCATTCAAATAGAAACTATCATCCATGCACTTACCTGCAAACATTGTTCTGTCTGGTTCCCAAGCACCAAAAGGTAACATTCTAAGATTGCGAATCGAAGGCGGTGTGCCAAAATATTCTATCATACTATGCTCGTTGTTTATGTAGTACCGTTTTGACATACTTGTTTTACCAGCAAACATTTGACTATCATAAATTTCAAGCTTATCAATTGATACTTTAGGAATACTTGTAATTGCTTTTCCATGTTTTATTTTATCACAATCAACATAACAGCGACTTATTCGAACATCTGTAAAGTTTCTAAATTCTACAACAGGTAATGTTACAACAGGCTTTCTATCATTACCAGAAGAGCCTATAATCAATTTGTAAAGATCTAAACTCTCACTATCTACTTTATATTCATCGTTAGTAAACGAATCTGGTGTAGCGTTTCCCATTATTACGAACTTTTGGATGATTTCTTTATTTTTACAACCTAGATAGATATCCTCTAAAAAGATAGAGTCATCTTCATCTGGTACTAAATAGATTTCCTCTCCAGCAGCTGTCCAATCTGCTCCACCTTCTAGCATGTTAGTACCTAAAAATTCTAAAGGCTTAGTCATTGGCATTGAACCAACTTCAGAAGCAGCAACAGTAATGATGTCTTTAATATTAACAACATCTTTTAGAATTCTTATATTGAAATCATCTATAGAATCTATAGTATCGTCAGGGTCATCATCTTGTTTCCAAGCACGATAGAACTTGCCACTATTTGCTCCAATCTCGAGCATGTATTTGAGATAGTTGTCATCTCCCCAAAGATCTGTATTTATTGCTAAAATAAAGAACTTATGTTGTGCACCTGTATATGTATTCCAATAGTGATTATCTTTTTCATAACCAATGCACCATCTAGCACCGGCTCCACCGCATTTATATGAGTCCATAAATACAGCAGCCTCATAGCAAAGAGGACAAACAAATATCCAAGAACCTACTTCATCTATTACTTTATACATATCCTTATTTGAAAACTCTTTTTTAAGGTTCTGTATATTGACTTTCTTTTCTTCTTTTGCTTGTTTTTCGACTTGCCAAGTTAAGTATGCATCTATCAACTGTACAGCATTATCCGATAGTTTTTGGATTTCTGTATCATCATATTGAAGTTTGTATTGATTCCAGTCTATCTTGTACTTATCAGCAGCTCCAGAGTTTACAAAGTTTATAATTTCTTTTTCCTCAGGCACAGGATGTAGACCGCAGATACTTATAGTCTGAATGCATCTTTTAAATCCATCACTTGACTCTATCTTTTTCCAAATTGGTTTTATAAATCTCGATTTATCAGCTTCTTGTAGACGTCTCATATAAAAAATTAGTAAGTTTTTTAGAAGATTTTGGAAAAGGAACACCTATATTATTATCAAGAGGTACGAAATATGAGAATGGAAGAAAAATTACGAGAACAGACAACAATAGTTCCAAAAGTTGGCGATAAATGTACAATGCATCTTTGGAGCGATGCTCATGCTTGTCAGGTTGTAAGAATTTCTGCTTCAGGTAAAACAATGTGGGTAAAACGCAATGTTGTTACTGTTGACAAGACTGCAGAAAATGGAATAGGTCACCAGAATTGGATTTTGCACGAAAACAAATTCGAAGGTGACGAAATGAAGTGCACAAAGCGCAAGGATGGTCGTTGGCGTGAATCAAGAAGCAACAATCTGATTACAATTGGGCTTTGGCACGAATATTACGATTGGGAGTTCTAATATGTACGAATTTATGAATTGTCACATATCAAAAGACAATATCGGAGAGCATGATGGCGATAATAGATTCTTACTCGAATATACAGAAAATCAACTTAAAAGATGGCAGGAGGATCACGAGGGTTGCACTCCAATAGGTATTTGTTACGAAGATCCTCATCCATACTGTAGCGGATTTTATCCAATGGTTTATGAGGACGAGAACGGTGACAGATACTGGACTCATTGGGATATAGCTTCTTTTAAGGATGCTGTTGAAGATGGTAGAATTGTTTTAAGTCAGGAGCCTGAAAATGTATCCAACTAAATTCGAACATTCGACTTGGCGTTTCGAAGAAATTCAGTTTGCTGTACAAAATAGAAGAATTTATTTGGATCCTCCGTACTGTGGCTGTAATGATTATGGTTTGCAGACCATAAAAGAGAGTTTAAAGTTTTGGGAAATTGGTATGTTTCCAACACTCTTTTTCAAAGTTATGTCAACAGGTAAATGGTTGGAACAGCATCCAGATTACAACTGTCCACTTCAACCATTGGATGTTGTTACAGATGCTTTTGTAAGATACGCAATGGCTTGCAAAGAGAAAATAATTGATGTTAAATTGCTATCGGTTCTAGAAGAAAATAAGCTTTTGGATGGCCAGATTGATGTTTACAGTGTTCCGTTAAGCGTTTTCGAAAAGGATGAAATGTTTTATCGTTTAGCTGTAAACTACCATCGCACAGTCCTTAACGATTTTGAGATGTAGGAGGAGCAGATGATTACTAAGGATGATATTCAGGAGCTGGATGACAGAATGCAGAAGCTGATTGCTAAAGTTCAGTTACTTGGTTTTGATTCAAAGAAGCTCGAAGACGTCTGCTACGATATCCTTTCAGAAGCGGAGGATAAAGAACGTGCTAAAAACTAAAGACGATTACAAATATGCAATCCAAAATGGGAAAGAAATCGCAATTGGCACTGTTGGTGAATTAAAGGCTTATTTGGAAGTGGCTTGCTTTGCTGATGACGAACCTATTCAGCTTGAAGTTTGGGATAAATCAACAAAAACGACATATATAGGAAATACTGAATTCCATATTCGTCCGGAGCCTAGATTTCCACACGTTGTCGGTTTAAACGAGATACGACCAATCTCAACAATGAGAGGACTTGTACTTCAACTTGAGTGTACAGGAAAAGCTACGGAGGTATAAAATGTTAAATATGTTAACCAATCATCCAGTTCTTTTTAGAATTATGATTTATGGTATGCCAGTTCTTATGTTTGCTCTTGGCATGTTTGTAATGTATGCTGTAAAAGTAAAAAAGCCAATCAATTACAAACGTCTTATGGACATATATCTTGGTAGTCGTATAGGTAAAGAATTCTGTGAAAATATGTTTGGCATCGACACTGTTATGTTACACAAACAATTGGATAGGAATTTTTACGAAAATCCTTATCACATCTACTTTGTAGATCGTTTTGGCGAAGCCCATGAAGTTACACATGCTCAAATAGAAACAAGAGGCTTTAACAACAATCTATCTTTATACTCTATCAAACCTAGTGAATACGATAGTAAAGGAAGATACAAGGAGTAAGCATGCTTGTACGTATAGATGAATATCAAGGTAAATTAACTATTCAACTTTTGGTAGACTCTATAAGTGGACATTTTGTTTTAGATGTTTACAATGTGGAGGGAAGTAGATTACGTTTCAAAACGGATATTGGAAAGGAAAATCTTCCTGAATACTTTTTACAAAAAGCAACTTTTGAGGATTGGATCGAAACTTTACTTGAAAGAGTCGTAAAAGGTGAATACAAAAAGTATGCTTGGTTGCCTTTTAGCACTGTAGTGCTTGATGATAAAACTTTAAAAAATATGATTGAGCTTACGAAAGCCAATTATAGAGATTCTGAAGACGACATGTGGAGGTAAAATATGTCAGATATGAATACACAAGGTAGAGCAATGAAAGCTAGTTTTAGCTGTGGATGGATTACTACAGTCCTTATCGTATTATCGGTTTTGTTAAGCACAGGAGTTTGGAAACCAACAACTCAGATTTTTCTGTGGAGATGGTTAACATTTACTTCTGGACACATTCTTGTGCCTATTCTTACAATCATTCTTATTCCACTTTGCATTGGCATTATCGAGTGCATCTGCATGTGGCTTTTTATGATTATTTTGGTATTGATTTTCGGCAGACGTCGCTAAGGAGTCAAAAATGAAGATTCAGTCTTTATCGGTTTGTGTACCTTCGGGAAAGTGTATCAACGATTGTAAGTTTTGTTGCGTTAAAATGTCAGAATCACCTTACAAAGATCAGGTTACTGGCAATTTAAGATTTTATGATTTGTACGAAAATGACTTTCTTAAAAGAATGGAATTTGCTCGTGACAATGGCTGCAATACTTGTATGCTTACAGGAGATGTAGAACCGCAGCAGAATATTCCATTCTTGAAAATCTTTGGTGATATGAATCGTAAGCTTGAAAGACCTTTTAGAAACATCGAAATTCAAACAACAGGTGCTTTCATTGATGATGAAAAGCTTCGCTTCTTCCGCAATCATGTAGGTATCACAACAATCTCGGTTTCAGTTTCTTGTCTTAATGATAATGAAAAGAATAAAGAGATTATTGGTATGAAGGATAAGGACTTTAATCTTCAGAAGCTTTGTTCCGAAATTAAACGTTACGATTTCAATCTTCGATTGAGTCTTAACGTAACAGATAATCTTTTATCCAAAGCAGATTTTTCAAGACCAAACTCTTGGTTTACTCCAGAAGAGATTTTTAAGCTTTGCAAAAAGTTAGGAGCAGACCAGGTTACATTCAGAGGTATGTATACTTCAGATAATGATACAGACCAGGATAAATGGATTATTGAAAATACTCGAAAAGGAACTAATCCAAAAGTTTCTAATGGGTTCTTCTTCGACTTGAAATCTACTATCAGAAAAAATGGAACATATTTGGATACTCTTGAGTATGGTTCTGACAGATACTCTTATGAAGGAATATCTGTAGTAGTTGACGAGGATTGTATGTCTAAAGGAATAAATAAAGATGCAGTTAAGTATTTGATTTTAAGACCAAATTGCAAACTATATTCTAAATGGGACGATAAAGGCAGTTTAATTTTTTAGGAGGCTTATATGAAGTTAAAGAAAATGAGACCAAGTTGGGGAAACTATCTTGCAGGATTATTTACAGGAATATTTTGTGCTAGAGGCGCAGAGCTTGCAATGGGTAGAGAGGCAGCGGAAAAAGATCCTGTAGCAGCTGCGATTGTTTACCTTATTGCATTTGCTCTTTATGCAGTTCTTATTGCTTTTACTCATAACGATACAACAAAGATCAACAATAAAGAAGTCAATTTGTGCGGAGTGTCCATCGATACAACAAAAATAGAGGACGGTGTAAGAATAAGTGTTAGTGGCTTGGAAAACAGAAGAGCAAAAGAAGCTTTCAAAGTAATGGATGCATTAAAGGACTTTTCGGAAAATGTCCGAGGTAACTTCGATGCGGATTGAAAAGAAGTGCTATGAAAGTTGCACCTTTAATGAGGCTGGAGAAAAAGATGTAAAGCTTAGAAACGATGCAGAAATTATTCTAAGTATGGAAGATGTAAAGGAAATGATTTGCAATCTTCCATTAAATCTTTTAAGAGATTCTTCCATATTCAAGGACTTAAGTGAGACTTATCTGCAAGCAAAAAAGGAAATTGCATGAAAGAGCTTTTAACTTTTAAGGACTTTACAAAACGGTATCAGCTTCACTTCTTCGAAAGAAGAAAGTTTGCAAAACTTATCGATACCTTAGGTTTAGGTTGGCACTATGCCGTTCTTTGGAAATTGGAGTCTTGGGAATATTACTTTTTGAGGTTTCGGGATACTACTAGTTATGAAAATAATAAAAAAAGACATATTCGAATGGATCGAAGAAAATAGAAAGGACAATGTAGTTTTTCTCTTACATTGTATCTCTGCAGATTGGGCATTAGGTGCAGGTATTGCAAAAGCCATTGACGAAAAGTTCGATGAAAAAGAAAGACTAAACAGAACTTTTCTTTGGAATGGTAGCAGACCAGATTGGACAGGCCACGGTACCAGTTTAACTACACCAATTCTAACTGTTGAAGAGGTAAGTCCTCATTTACATATTTGTAATCTCGTAACAAAAGAACATTATTGGGATAAACCAACCTATACAACTTTATACGAAGCTTTAGAGCACAGCAGAAAGATTTTAGAGACTGCTATACCTTATGCCAAACGAGATGGTTTAGGTTTTAAGGTTGTAATGCCAAAGATTGGATGTGGCCTGGACAAATTGAATTGGGACAGAGTAAAAGAAATGGTTGCTCAATGGGCAGGTCTTGACTTCGATGTAACAGTCTGCTATTTATAAAAGGATAATAAGATGATAGACTTTATTTGCAATCATATTGGATTTTTTGTATTTGGCGGTTTTCTAGCTTTTTGTTTTTTCCTAGCTTGGGCTGCTGTTCGTGCAGATAATAAAGATGCAGAAAAGCATCGAGAGTTCTTAAGCGAGATTTTAGGTCGTGAAATACTGAATTTTGGCAAATGGTGTGAAAAGCAAGGCATAGATAAAAATAAATATTGGGAAGACAGAACAGTAAATTCCGCATATAGAAGTTATCTTATTCAGGCAGAACAAGAGGCCAGCAAGAGGTTAAAATGACAATCATTTACGATGAACAAATTATTGCAGCAGTTTATGCTTTAAAGAATTGGGACCGTTTTATAGAATCCTTTACTACATCTCTGTACTATTCTAACTTTCCTAAAATGCTGATGACTGCAAACATTGTTTGGAAAAGATTTTCAGAAAAAGATACATTAAAAGACCTTGCTGAAAGGTGTCCTGCCTTTTTCGAATGTAAAGGAACAACTTTTGTTTGTAAAAAGTCACCTAAAGAAACCTATGATGCATTCCTAGGTGCATTACCACAGGACACTTTGAATCATATAGCAAATTGTTTAGCCCCTGAATTGGGTTAATTACTCGTCAAAATCAGAATATCTACTCTGCAAACAAACAACAAATAGATGGTATATCTTATCCTCAATCCAATCTAAAGGATAAGTTATTCCTGTCTCTGCCCAATACTTTGTTGTATCAAACAAATTCTTATTTGAAAGACTGTTGTAAGCATCACATAAACAATTTCGAACAATACCGATAAGATTCTCGCTCTTTAAGTGAATGTATGCTCTAACATCTTCTCTTGTCTTTCCAATATTGTTGTTTATGAGCATATTGTAAATCTCTCTTTCAAGCTTACCAATTAAACTGTCTACTGTACTTTCCACCAAGTTTGTAAAAACTCTTGTTTGTGGATCTGCAACGTAAGTCTTAACTGTTTCAACTTTGTAATGACTTCCAGGAATTTCGCACTTTTCATCCTTTTGAGGAATTCTTACTTCTCTTTCAATACCTAGACTTTCCAACATTGCATCGTTTAAAATGCTATAGCACAATCTGTTAAAGATTGGTCTTAAACTAGAAAGAAATGGAACAACTTGATCAAATTGCTTTGATAAAATATTTCTTGTATAATCTTCTACATTCTTTTTTACTTCATAAGCCAACTTTTCTGGCTTGCTTTCAGGTTCATTAACAGACTCCTTTTTGGAAAAGTCCATACTTAATTTTCCAATTTGTACAGAACCTTTATTCTTTATAGCAGCTACAACAGCAGTGACAGTTAAAGCAACTGTAGTAGCAGATGTTATTATAAATCCGATAGACTCAAAATTTGTTTCCATAATTCAATAATTAGTTTCCGTAGACATAGGAAGAGGGAACCTAAGTTCCCTTTTAAAGCCTAATTAAATCTCAATTCCTTCTTGTTGCAAGTAATCGTATGAGAAAAGTTCAATGGTTTCTTCTTCCATAAATGTATCGTAAGTTACCTTAACTACAAATGAAGGATCGTCTGTTTCGTACCAAGTTGTACGCTTCTGGAAGACTCTCTGTCTAAGACCACCGTCTACAGTTTTCTTATAATCATCTTTGATGACTTTTGTCAACTTAAACTCTAATCCTGTGCCATCCTCGTATGCATCAACAACAGTATCTCCTACTGCAACGCAATCTGCAGGTCTAATGTAGCACAATTTTAATGTAAGCTCTTCATTAGTTATTTCATATCTTCGTGGACGTCTACCATAAAGGTAAGCTTCACCTAAAGTTACCTTTTTAGAATGTACAAGCATTTCAATCTCAGCCATATCGTCTGCAAGCTCTTTTTCTGTGAAGCTTGAAGCCAAAGCCTCATATACAGCTACCATTCCTACAGTTGTTTCTGGATCAAATACTTTGTGAGACTTAAAATCATCAATTGTAAGTCCTACTCTATGCATTTCTTTTGCATCGATAAGATACATCTGATAAACAGTTCCGTCAAAACCAGGACGATTTACAATAAGATAATAATCTCCTTCACCAGGAGTAATGTAAACATATCTGTATTTGTTTGAGTATACTAATTGGAAGCCAATTGCTAAAAGATGATCTTCGAATAATTGCTCATCTAAGGCTACAGCCTTTTTAGGATAAATTCTTCCTTCCTTAAAAGTAGGCTTATTAATCTTAAACACTACATTTCCGTTTTCGTCTTCCCAATCCTTTTTACGTGCAGCTGCGTTTGCTTGCTGTTTATCGAAAAACTTTTGGTCACAATCGTAGCAAATAAAACTATCATTATCCTTTGGGTCAAAACCAATTTCACTTACTTCGTCGTCTGTTAAACTGTATTCATTTTGCCAATATCTTGGAGAAAAATCTCCACTATTTCTGTTACGGATTCTATCCTCTGCAGATGTTCTAAAACTCTGACCGCAATATTTACATTTCATTTAAGCGATTTCTCCTAATAAATAATTTAGTAGGCTTTAGAACATTATTTGTATGCCATTGTAATAGATTCTGTTTCTTCCACGCTCTTTTGCTGTATAGAGTTCTTTATCTGCTTCTTCTAAAGTCTTTCCTATACCTGCTGAGATTGTTTGTTTTTCTCCCATAATGCAGAATTTCTGACGAACATCTTGAACAATACTAACAACCAATTCTGTAGTAAAGTTTATTGGCAATCTAGAAAGGATAGCAAACTCTTCTCCACCATATCTGTAACATTTGAATTCATCAGAGCAGTATTTGGAAATTAAGGAGGCTAATAATTGCAAAGCTTCATCGCCAACAGTGTGTCCATAAGTATCGTTAACTTTCTTAAAGAAGTCAATATCTAACATTACACAATTTTTAAAGCTCTTTTGTTCAACTTTTTCATCAAGTCTTCGTCTATTAGGTAAGCCTGTTAATTCATCTGTATAGCTTATATCTTCCATAAATGTATATGCTCTACGAAGATTACCCATAAGTATGTGAGTAATGATAAGTGCAAAGGAATACGAAGCTGTAAAACCTGTAACGAATGTAAAAGCTGTTAGTCCGCTAATAATTGTAGGAATTTCACCTCTTGCCCCTTGAAATAGAATCAATACAGCAAATACAAAATAGTTTATAATACCGTTAATTATTGTCCACTTTTTTCTACCCTTATAACACATTCCACAAGTAATTGGAATAATTAAAAGGTAATTAACAAAAAGACCTCGAGGTACTCTAAGTAACAGATTTGGAAAAAGAATATAACCAAAGAAAGCCAAAACTGCTAAAAACAAATTATCAATATTCTTAATTTTCTTAAAACGCAACCTGACAAGCAAAACCGTAAGGAGTACTACACCACTAGCAGTTACTAAAATATTAGAAATTCCAGCATTCGAATGTAAAGCTAATCCTGCTAAGGCTCCAATCAAACCGGCTACGTTCGCAATCAATCCAGCAAGTAGTACACTATAAGCCGCCATAAGGTCGAACCGTTTGTTGGATAAAATAGGTTGCCTGTCTTTTTTTCTAAACTTCATAGCCATAGTTAAAATATAGAATTTTTACTATACTCCTTTCTAATAGTTTTTAACTTTTTTCATTAGACTTTTTCTGCTAGATGTTTTTCCAAGTCAAGTATAAACTTTGGTGCCTGATATTTTAGGTAATCCTTAGCTGTTAAATTATCAAAATCTCTACAATCGTTTTCCAATTCTGAGCAATTTACTCCTGAATACATCATATAATCAGCACCGTATTCATCCTTTTCAAAATTCTTATATAGAATAAAATCGTAACCTGCTCTAGGATTTAAGTTAAAAGAAACTCTATCAGGACCTTTTATAAAGGTTAAATCATCATCTCTTCCTAACCAGTCTCTATTTTCTGTCCAACCAAATGCTTCAAAAATCTTAATAATGTTTTCTGGTACGAGTGCTTCGTCTCTATGAAATCTGTTTTCCTTTAATACTCTCATCTGTGTGCTTTCCTCCAAATCATAACAATTAGCATACTCTTCAATTAGGTCGTTAACCTCGTCCACATCTAAAAATGGAACATTATCACCTGCCCACTCTCGAGCATCTTCTTCTGTATTGTAGTATGCATCACCCAAGCCTTCATCCTGTAAGAAGGATATAAAACAATTTCTATCTGCTTCGTAGCATTCTACAAACTTTTCATCTTCATCGTAGTCTTCGTAATAGATTGTATCTACAATCTCTAAAAGGTCTTCATCAAAAATTCCGTAGGATGGTTCACTTTTAAGTAATCCGCAGCCAGCTGTACCGCCTGCATACCACTGTGCACAACCTTCGTCCCATTCAAAATTAAAATATCCATCATAACCAAGTTTTTGAACTAAAGGTAAAAGATATTTGTCTCTATAGAATTCCTGGCGATTGCAGACTGTAGACCAGTCTTCAGTTTTAAGTCTTTCAAAATCAATTTTAAGCTTATTTTTATTTTGAGTTTCTTCATAAGCTTGTTTTAACTTTGCTAAATCTTCTTCATTTCTAGCATCGAAGATCTTTAAATCACGGATAGGTTGCATCTTGAAAATGCATCCATGTTGATTACTGAAATCTGCAGAGTAGAGAGCAGCATAGGCAAAATCCGTGGTACAATATAGACAATTGTACTTATGGTCTTCGCCTTTTAACAATTCTCCATTCTTACTTCCATGATAAAGAATCTCCTGCATTTTAGGCCTCTATTACCAATCAGTTTGGCGTCTGTATTCGATCCAATTCTTTCGAGAACAAGCAAATACTGTATACTTATCTCTAACATCTTCATCAAGGTCATCGTATACATCACCGCCAGTCATTTCAGAGAACTCGTAATAAGGTACACATCCTAGATGAATATCCCCCATTCCTGGAATATCATCATAAGAAGCACCATAAGCATTTTCAGTTCCTTCAAGTAAATCACCTACAGCAAATCTAAACTTTTCTGCTTCATCCTCATCTTCTGTATTAAGAATTACGAACCAATCATCTTTTGCGGTAAACTCAAATCCCCAATCCTCAATGAATGTAACTCCAACTTTCTCAGCAGCGTCTCTTAAGAACTGTGATTCTTTATCTCTTTTAGCTTTCTCTTCTGCCCAAGCTTTTTCTCTTTCAGCCCTGTCTGCGTCCTGTTTAGCTCTGTACTTTGTATACTTTTCTCTTTCAGACGCATCATTTGCAATTGCAGGATATACTTCAGCACAAATATGGTCTAAAGCTTCAAGAGCTTCCTTTTCCTCAGGAATATATTTTCTACAAAAATCTAACAATTGATTGTTATCTATTGCTTCTTTTACTTCTGGTGTATTTTCTACATCATCGTCATCGCTATAGTTGAATAATGTTTTTGCATCCTCAAACCATTCAAAAATTTGTAAACGATTCTCCTTTTTCTGACTCCAGGAATCGTGGCTTGTATTCAAGTATTTTGCAGTACCACTAATCAAATATTCTGCAAAATTGTAGGCATTCCATTTGTTATAATCCTTAGCATCTTCTGCGTCTTCCATTTTTTCCCACCAGCCATTGGTCAATCTTCTTAAATAGGCTGAAGTGAATTTTGCAGGTAACTTATACTCGTTAATTCTTGGCATATTATTTCTCCTTATTAGTCATGTTTAATGAATCGTTTAAGAATTCATCAACTTCATTACACCAAGCTGTTAATTCTTGGTCGTTATCTATAACATCCTCAAAAGGATAAGATTCAAAATTGCAGACTTCATCTACATATTCATCAGGTAAATCAGCTGCTGTATTTTGTAAATCTGTTAACTCCTTTTTAAGGCTTTCTATATCCATTTTTAGGTTCCACTTATCCTTTTTTGAGACTTGCTGATCGATTTTTCTTTTAGCATAGTCATCAAAAACACTTCTGTACTCTTTTAATGTTCTACTCTCTTGCAATTCGCTTCTATCTCCCCATCCTTGATGATATTCAGTATTTATAATTTTTGCCATTTTTGGATTGTAGAATACAATTGAGTGACCATCTTCTTCGTTGTAGTAAAGAAGTCCATCAATGCCATTCTTTACCATTTCTTCAGAAGCTTTTACTTCGTCACCATTAAATTGCTCTACTAGTTTTGCATACAACTCTAGACCATTATCTTCGTACTCATCGATAATGTTTGCATTTTCATCTACACGAATTGTATAAATAAAATATTCAGCAAACATGTCTTGAGCTTCGCCTTTTATTATGTCAAGTACATTTTTATCTAAAGTTATATAGAAACCTGCACCGTAAAAATCTGTACCGAAACCTGCACCATGATTAATTCTAGGCTCAGAGAAACTAAAAGGACTTAAATGATATCCAATAGTCTTCTCCATACAAGCTTCCTTCATTTTGATAATCTTTATTTTTGCACCTTTTCTTACTTTGTGCTTTTTCTTTAACTGATTTATTCTCTGAGTTGGCTCTGTTTCTGATTCAAAAGTATCAGCATCTTTTTTGCTAGCAACAAGCTCACGACCTTTCAACCATTTATTTCCAACCTTTGCTTTATAAACAAAATCTCTGCCTTCCACGAATACAGACCTTCCTGATCTTCCTTTACCGTGTACGACCTGATATTTTGATTTAGGTTCTGGATACTTGTACCTGTCCTTCATTTCCTGTTTAAAATCCTCTGCTTCTCTGTCATCGTCAAAAGTTACAGTAACTCTACGAGACTCTTCTAATCCACTCCAATCTTTTGCTACATCAGCTAAAGTTTCGACCTTTTCAATATTTTCTCTTTCGAAAATAACTCCACCATAAGTTGTATTATCACATTCTTCAGAAGGCCAAACTCCATCATAACCTAGATATTTTAGGAATTTGGTAGATATTGAATCCATTTGGTCATATCCATGCTCTTTGTAGTACTTATGTGCACCAGCCGCCCAATTTAAGAATTCTTTTTCATCTATACTGAATTCAAGACGCACTCTAAAAGGAACATCTCTACTAAGATTCCTTAAAGAATCAACAGTATCGTAATCAAAAAGGTATCTATTATCATTTATAAATTCTTTTGCAGCTTCGTAATCTTCTTTATAGATTAGGTCTGCTAGAGGACTTAAAGAGTCTATTTGAGATACAGCTTCTACAAATCTTTTATATTCTCTGTTTTCAAAAGTATCTAAGAAACCTTTAAAGTCTGTACAAAACTCATTTTCGAGATCGTATTCGTACTCAGCCTTAAGTTTGTCAATAATATCTGTTGCTTTGTCCAAATAGAAGTTCTCGTGGAGGCGTCTTACCATCCAGTACAGTTCTGTTACCTTTTCCAGATTACAAACGTTTTTATAGCAAGCAACAAAAGATGTAATCTGTTTTAGAATGTCGTGTCTTCTTATAGTTCCAACAAACCAGTTTAGATCTTTCTTAAATGTTAACTTGAGTAAAGGATCTTTTTCTCTAGTCATTGTTATGCAATGAGTAGGTTTTACACAAAAGTAGTAGCCTGTACCGAAATAGCCAGTACTTCTGCTACCACCTGTAAACTGACAGATGTAGTCACTTTTGTTGTCTCTTAGATTTCCAGTTCTGTAACCAACATCTTTCATTTTTTATATCTCTTGAAATGTTACTGTTTTACCATCATTATAAATGAAAGCATTCCATAAAGGAACCAACATCCAATCTGCTACATTTGGATAATTTTCTCTTAAATATTCTTTGAAGCTTTCATCGGTAGCACCTTCTGTAGTGTCAAAGTATGCTACTGCATTTGCTACGATTTCATCAAAATAATCAGTATCGCAATCATCATCATCGTCATCATCATCGATTTCTGATTCGTCTAATTCTTCTCCATCGTCATCATCATCATCGTCATCTGTTTCAGGAATGTAATCTTTGTAGTCAATGTTGTCTCTAAAGTAGTCTTCAATGCTTTCGTATTGGTCTTTTTCTTCATTGGACATTTTGTTCCATTTATCGAGATATGCCATGAAGTCATCGTACATTGATTCACCATCTACATCTGCAGGATCACCATCATAACTATCTACTGCATTTTCTAGTGCAGAATTATAGATTTCATTTATGTCATCCCATTCTACATGACCGTACTTATCCTCATCGTCGTCTTCATCATCTTCTTCAGATTCGGTTAAATATTCATCATCGTCTTCTTCGTAATACTCATCACCGTCTTCCAAAGCAGCTAAAACGTCATTAGCTAAATCCTCATCATTGTACATCTCTAGAATTTTATTCCAGATTTCATTATGAGTTTCAGCACTGTATTCATATCTGTAATCGTTAACAAGGTCGTTTAATAGGTCTGGTGAGTAGTCTTCAAATAAGTTTGCGAGCTGTGCTTTTTCTTCTGGAGTGAACATATTGTTTGTATATGCTTCGAAATCTTTGTCATAAACAAAATCGTAATGTGCTTCATAGTAGTCACTACCACTATCGCCAATCTCTTCTTTGCTATAAATTGACCAACCCTGTTGTTCCATTAACAGTTTGGTTTTCATATGCTCGTGTTTCCAATCACCACTAAGGTCAAATTGTATATGGCGAACACCTGAATGTTCTTCCTGATAAGAATAAATCTCATCTACATATACATTATTTTCTCTTAACATAGTCTCTATTTGCTGGTCTAAAGCAGCCAATTCATCTCTAGATAATTTTGGTAAAGCTGCTGCATCTACGGACTCTTTATACTTTCTCATAGAATTCCTCTCTAATAATATTTAGTAAACTAAAAGAAAAGGTCTACCTTTTACAGTAGACCTTTAGGAGTTGTTTTTATGTATTATGCGTTTTTATCAGCTTTGCCTGTCCATACAAGCCAATCATCTCTTAATTTTACGAAATCGTCAAAACCAATTGGATCGTTTACATCCAATCCAATGTACTCGGCCATATCTTTAGCTTCTTCTTCAGTATAGCCACCCTGTAAAGCTCTTTGAAGAAGAGGTCTTTCCGTTGGATTCTTATCATCATCAGCATCGTCAGCATCAAATACTAAAGAGTAGATATCGTGGATTCTATGGTCTTCATAAATATCATAATCTGCTGTATAATCCCAAGGATCAATTTCTGGATGATTATTCATGTAGTCTGTCCACTGGTCTCTATCTACATCGATATCGTTATCATAAACTCTTATTTCATCTTCTTCAATGCCACCATTCTCTATTGCTACTTGCAATTGAGCAATTGTCATTCTTCTGAAACCTGTATCAGAGAAGTCGTCACCTTCCCAACCTGCTTCTGGATCTGATGTTACTTCCCAAACAGTTTCAGCACCTGCTTCAAAAAGAACCTTATCAATTTCTTCAAGTCTTTCATCATACTTGTCAGCATTTACAGGATTACCAAACTTATCGTAGTAATCGTTTGGAATGTAAACTCTTACAAGAACTTTATCCTGAGCATTAGCATTTTCATTCAATGTTCTATCTACGGATTCGGTAACTTTAGATTCATTCAAGAAACTTTCAACAGCTTCATCTGTATAGAATGCTCCGGCATACTGAGTAAAGAAGAACTTTTCTTTTCTGTTTGCCATTCCTGCTTCCTCAGCGTATTCTGTACTAAAGAATAAATCAGCGGCTTCTTCGATTGTTTTACTGCTTGCTTTTGCTGCAGCAGCAACTAGGCAACCAAAGCTTTCGTACATAAGCCATTTAACTGTTGCAAATAGTTCAGCATCTAAGTCTAATGTATCGTGAATTTCGTCGATGTCCTCAAATACAGCTGTACCCTCAACAAAGTACTTTTTGAATGCTTCTTCGTTTCTCTTACCTGAATGGAATCTATCTGCTTCCTGATGAGGTCCAAGGAAACTGAATTTCAAATCATCAAGAGTAAATGCTTTGTAATATGTACAAACACCATCGTAATAATCGATTTCGTGACCAGTATACTCACTTACTTCTTCGTCATCTTCCCTATCTGCAGTCACATTTACATACATTGGGAATGTATCGAAACTTTCATAACTGCTTCCACCTGTATATGGATCATAGCCTACAGGATTACCTTTTTGAACTTCCAATGGAGAAGCAGCTTCTTGGAAAGCATCCCATAAATCATCTTCCATTGTTTGAATATACTGACTTAATAATTTACAATTCTGTTTAATATGATCACGCTTCTCTTCTTCAGTATATTCGCCACGAGCTAAACGTGCTTCTCTTTCTTCAGCATCTCTTTTAGCTTTCTCCTCAGCATCTCTTTTAGCTTGACGTGCTTGCTTTTCAGCAGCTCTTTGAGCTTTCATTTTTTCAAGCCATTCATCGTCGTCCATATCAAGCTCTTCATCAGTAAATGCTTCTGACATTTTTCTCTTTTCACCTAATGTGTTGTACTTATTTTTCTTTCCTAAAGATTTCTTTTTCATTCCAATCATTTTTGCATTCTTTGCTGGAGCCATTCTTTGGAATTCTGCTGAAGTGCAACCTGCATCGCAACATTCATAAAGGTCTTCTTCCTCTTCGTCATCAGATCCGTACATAGCTTCTCGGTAGCAGCTTTCACAAACTCCACCATAGCGATTATTTTCAAAATCGCTTATTTCTTCACCGCATTCTGAACAGGTAAGTGGCTCTTCGTATCCTGTAGGAATGTTTACAGAATAGATTTTATTGTGTTTCATATCTTCAATGGAGATATAAAAGTCACCACTTTCATCGATAAGTGTTACAAAACATTTTCCACCTGGAATATCTACAAGTTTTCCAAGATGCATTAAATGCTCATCGGAATGGTCTTCATCTCTTCTACGATATGCAAGACTTGTTACACCAATGTTACCAGCATCAACACCATATTCGATACCATCAGAACCTTTGTAACATCCATCACCATAGGCTGTCGAACCAACAACTGCGCAAACAGGTCCACAGTTACCGTTTCCTCCAGTTCGAATTTCTCCATCTGCCCATTTGAGACCTTCGCCCCATTTTTCCTGATAAATTTCGTCATCTAGAGCATAACAGATATCTCCGATAAATACTGTTTTTGCATCCATCTGAACTGTTAAATTCACATCTTTACGTGCCATAAAAACAACTCCTTATTTTTATTCTTCCTCTATTTGAGGTGTTACTTTATCATTGTCCGGAGGAAAGCTATAACGTCGATTATAAACTTCTCTGGTTTGTTCTGCATTTTCAGCATTAGAGTAATAACTGAAAGCATCTTCTATATCATCAATAAACTCATTTATTCCCTCTCCAGCATATGCAGAAGCATACCAGTATCGAGCTTCCCAACTATAGATAGGCTCTTTGAAACTTAATTCGAAATAGTAATGAGTATTTGAATCATTTATATAGAACTTTCCATAAATCCAATAGCTTGAACCTTTTATCTTTTTCCAAAAAGAATCTATGTTTTGTTTTGTGCTATGTTGAAACTTATAGACTCCCTTCAATACATCTATCATCTGGTCTCTAAGACCATCCTCTTTTGGCCAAGTGCTACTTGGATCATCAACAACTTCAATTTTCATAAAGTATACCTTATAAATTTAAATTAGTAAAATTTTTAGAATGTTCTCCTACAAGAACACCTATAATATTATGTGTCAGGAGGTACAAGATGATTAGTAATTGTTTAATCGAAGCCCTTAAAGCAAAAATTAAAGATCCAAAAAATGTTACTATTCACACATTTCCTGCAAAAGTAAATGGTCATGGAATATTTCCACACTTTTGGTGGTCTGTAGGAGATACAGGTTACGATTTCAAAAAAGATGGTAAATCAAAACAAGTAATTCTTTTCAAAGGTACTATAAGAAATTATCCAAAGTCTACTTATGAAGTATATCTTGCAGATTTGTACAGAAAAGCAATCGTTAAGGATTTTGAAAGAAGAGGTCTTAGAAATCCATTCGAAGATTTGATTTGGCACGAAGGTAGACCAACTGGTAAAGAAGCAACACACTATTACATTTCATACTACGACAATGAAAATAAAATTATTGTTCGTTTAGTAAATAAAAGAGATTTGGATCACTACAGCATTGAGAACTGGAGAGTCGGTGAAGACCTTGAAACAGAAAACTTGTTGTTGAATAGCGATACAAACGAGGACGGTTTAGGACTTGATTAAGAACAAAATATTACGCTTTATAACAAACTTTAAGTTTGCTTGGAGCTTTGCAAAACTAGAGAATAAGCATTCTTCTACTAGTTTAACAGCCTACGAAAAAGCCTCATCATTTGATATGATTCAGAACCGCTATTTCAACGAAATAGAGGAAGAAAAAAATTACTTAAAAACCTTATGGCATATTTATGCTAGTTATAAAGATAATCCTGAAAAGTTAAAAGGAGAATTTCTTAAGCTTCTTGAATTTTGGGATGAAGGTTGTGATTGTACAGACGCTAAAATCTTTAATTATAATTATACTGGCGAAGACGATGAAAGTCTTTATCTGGAAGAGGAAGAATAAAAAAGGGCTCAAAAGAGCCCTTTTAATTTTATGCTGTTGTTTTTCTAAATCTTAAACTTCCTATTGATGTTTCGGAAATGCCGCTTTGTCTTAGAAGTCTCTTTAGCTTACTAACATTGTCTTTGTCTGACTTATCCTCGTCATATGGTACTGAATATGTTTTTCCCTGACCATCCTTCAATGGCTTTTTATCTGGGTCATCAGCTTTGTAAGCTATAACGATTTTAGCTAAATCTTCATCAGAAATTTCATCTAGCTTTTCCTTCTTATCCTTGCAACCTTTTCCTTTACAATCGCAATCCTTTCCTTTGCAATCTTTATCGTCATCGTCATCTTTTGCAGATTCTTCCTTCTTTTTAAGACTGTTTCTGTACTCGAAGTAGTAATCTACATAAGCGTCTTTTAACTCAGGTGTCCATCCCTCATCGTAAGGATCTGAAGCCAATTCATTCATGAAGAAACTTGCAACATCTGCATAATCGTCTTCATCACCATAGCCTTCAAAATCATCTCTTACTTGCTGTTCTATGATGCTCTTTTGGTCACTAGTCAAAGTAGCTTTTTCACTTTCAAAGAACTTTAAGGCTTCTTCAGAAGTTGCACCACGAGGAACGCCGTACATTTCTCCCATATCTCTTACTTCATCAGGATCGTCTTCTTCAAAGTCATCATAGAAGTGATCTTCGTAACCTTCTGGAGGAAGCTCTCCTTCGAAGCCTGTAGGAACTTCAAGCCAACCTGTAACGAAGTCTTTATAACCTTCAAGGAATGGTTCTGCATCAGCACCTTGGCTTGCTGCTATTGCTCTTATTTCATCATCGTCGCAAAGAATATCATCTTCTGTTTCGATAGTTTCTTCAGCATAACTTCTTCCAGCTTCCTTTGAGAAGTATTCTGCTCTAGTTGGCATGCTTTCGTTAACCTTTTTTGTAGATTCATCTAAACTGTCATCCTCACCGTATCCGTAAAGAGGATCGTCTTCTTCGTCCCAATCATTATCATCTAATGTAGAAGATGTTTCGTCGTAATCGTCATCCTCTCCATCTCCGTACATTGCAGCAAAGTCTGGATCAAAATCAAGCTCATCTCTAAACTCTTCGTAGAATCCTGCAGGACCATAACTTAAAAGTTCCATATAGTATCTTGCAGCTGCTTCCTCATCGCCAGTAAATTCAGGATCTTCACCTAAAAGTTTTACAAGTTCTCGATAATCGTTCTCTGGATGTCCACACTCGAAATCCATCTGAACCATTTCTTTAATCATATCTTTCTGAATATCTGTAAGGCCTGTTGCTTCACTTTCTTTTAAGTTTTTGCTTTCCTTTACAAGAACTTTTCCTTCTTTATTCCAAGTTTTTGCACCTTTGATATTGTTAGAAGGCTTCAATGTAGCTAAAATCTTTGCTCTTGTTGTATGGAATTTCTTTGCAATGTTTCCTGCAGCTTTAATTGTGATTTCATTATCGCTAGCTGCTGGCATTGACTTTCTAAGAGCCTTCTTTTCTGTTTTAAGATCCCAAGCCCAATCGGCTTCTTCATCTTCTTTCATTTTATAAGCTTTGTGTTCTTTCTTTTTTGCCTTTCTAGCTTCTTCGAGAGTCTTACGAGTTATCTTCTTAGATTCATAAAGGTCATCCTCTTCCTCATCTTCATCACTGTTATACTGGTCATTGTAGCAATCAGAACACATACCATAATGTTCAATGTCCCATTCATCACATTCTTGACCGCACTCTGGACAAGTAGGTGCTTCGTAGAAGTTGTAAGGTCCATCACAATCGTAAATTGTTCCTGTCTTTGGCTGTCCAGCATATTCTGTAACCATGTTTGGATTGAAAACAGCTTTCATCAAATCGTAAAGAAGGTCTGTATAAGCATCTTCATCACTACCAATTGTTTTGATTCTAGCAAGAATTGGTTCTGCTTCAGGAATGTTTTCATCCAACCAGTTAGCATAAGAACTTAAATCGTTTGCCCAACCTTTAAGTCCATAATTGTTATCGAATACATCACCATCGTTAAACCATTTATAGATTAACTTTGTAGCTGCTGTAACAGCCTGATGCATCATTGTTTCACCTTCACCACTATCTGGCAAATATTCTTTTTCTATGCTGTCAGTTTCTGGGTCTGAGAAATCATCCCAAGAATGACCTTCAGTTAATTTCTTCATATTTTCAACTCCTTCATTTATTTCTTTTTTTGATTCATCGAACTTTCCTGGAATTTCAATAAGCAGGTCAGAAGCACCGATGCTAGTTGCAATATTATTTATCTGCTCAGCATAATTAGCTAATGCATTAAAATATGCTTTTGTTTTTGGACAGTTAGGATTGTCCTTAAACTTGTATAACATTTTCAATGCGCCACTAAGTGTATTTCTACCAAGCATTGCATCGCTAACCATCATATCATAACCTTCAATGACATCGTTAAGTGCTTTCCAAGGATCATCTTTACAATTGGAACCATACATTCCTTTTTCTTTACCACTAACAAGATCGTCATAAATTGGTCTTGCATCCTCTAGATTTGGATTACCGTTATCGTCGCAAATAAATTCACTGTATCCATCACTCTCTTCGATATCAACAATGTAAGGACCATCTTCAGGATCACTATCAATAATATCATCAAAGAATTCTTGTTGATTTACATAGTCAAGATCTGATAAACCTTCTTCTTGTGCTGCTTGATGAATAGCTGCAGCCATTTGTGGGTCATCGTATTCCTCATCCCGGAATTCATCATAACCACCATTCTCTATAGCTGAAAGTTCATCTGAGTAGTCTGGCTCATCTCCATAGTATAAATCATCTATAGATTCTGATAGGACTTCATCGCGTTTTTTCATAAACACCTCTTCTTTATTTAGTAATTTCCTTATTTATCTTCAATTGGAGTTTCTTTTAGAACCTCATCATCACTTTTACTATGAGGTTCAAAACCTTGTAAAGCCTTTGCTGTACCTGTAGCAGTTGTAAGCACGCCTAATAGCAATGCTACACTTCCGTAGAATGATGAGTCTAGTGTTTTGGCTCCTGGAATAAAATGACTAACCAATCCAGCAAGCAATGTTAAGCAAATAACAATAACATCTACTTTTACTGTTAAAGCAAATGCCCATCTTGTTGAACTTATAGTTGTTCTATCGTCTGCAATCTCTCTAATCGTAATCATAATAGCACTCCTGCATTTAAATTAGTTTCTAATTTTTTGAGTTCTCTTGAGAATCAATACCTATATTATTTTCATAAAGGAAGTACGTTAAAAAATGAACGAAACAGAATTTTACAAAGGTTATAAGAAGGCTCTTTCAGACATAAAAGAAAAGCTTGAAAATAAGAACTATTCAAAAGCAGATGTAGAAAAGCTTCTTTCTAGTATCGGAGAGCAAAAGAAGTCTGATCTAAAGCCTGTAATCTATTTTACAAAACTTGATAAGAAAGGTAATTTGGAATTTGATAGAGAAAAAACATCTTATTATGCAGCACATCCTGAAGAGTTGGAAAATCTAAACTTTGAAAAGAATAAAGTAACAGAAGCTGCAAAACCAACTAAAGCTCCTGAACTTGTAAGAGTCCAGGAAGGTACTGCAGAGTATGCAAAAATTCTTGACGACTTGGGTATGAAGAGAAAAACTCTTGAAATGTGTAAAGCTGAAAATGCTTTAATTTATCAGAATCTTCAAGAGCTTGATGCCGATGCTAGAGGTACAAAAGACCCTATTTATCTAAATGCTCTAGGTCAGCAATTGATTTTCCTTTCTCAGAATCCAGCAACACTCAAAGCTTTAGGAGATGTAATGGGGATTAATCCAAATACAGATACAGGTATGACAGAAATTCTTAATGCTTTGGTTAGATCAAAAGATTTGCTTCAATTTAAGGAAGCTTTGCAGGAGAAATAAATGGAAAAAGTAGATATAGCTACGTTAGAGGCCTTAAGAGATAGCAAAGAAAGAGAATTAAAGATTCTCGAAAAAGAAATTGCAGATGCTCGTAGAAATGATCTTAGAGTACGCTTCAACATGATTGAGGGTAAGTATTACAAGATTAAAGACAATCGAGATGGAGTCTACTATTTTCAGTACACTGAGGAGAATACACAATTTGAGTACAACCAATTAACTGTATTCGAAAGCATATATCGATCGTCTACAGAAAAGTACTGTGAGATTGCTCTCAAAGGTACAGTTATTTTTGATCTAGCACCTGTGCAAAGGATTGCAATAAACGATGATAAGTATTCATCTTTATTGCATTTACCTTTTTGTCAAAGTGAGCCTTCTTTGAGGCTCTTTGGAGAGGATTCCTTAAAGATTGAGGAAGCAGATGATATTGAAATTGGTAAGCTAAAGGTAGAGCTTATGGAAAGAGCTGAGAGATTCTAGGAGGTTTTATGGATTGTTTAAAGCATGCTGTCATTTTAGCATATAATGATGAGATAGAAGCTGTTGATAGTGATATCGAAACTGCAAAAGCTGATAGAGATAAACTTAACGAATACATTAAAGACTTTGAGGATCGTAAAGTAGCTCTTGGAAAAGAGTGCACTGAAGTGCTTAAGCAGATGGATGAAAAGGGTCTACCAGAAGTTAAAACGTTCGAATTCAGTCCTGGCGATAGATTTGAATTTACTGAAAAAGCTTGTGAAAAAACAAATAACTGGATAAAGAGACACGAATTGATGTATCATACTTCTGAATATCTTAGACTGATACATTCATACAAAGCCTGCACACCTTCCAATTATGAACTTCGAATTGGTTGGACAGATGCTAGCAGATATGTTAGTCTTGTTTGTACAGAATGTGAAAAGCATAAAGACTATATAAGAAATTACAAATACGATATTGAGGAGAAGATTGGTCAATGAGTTCTTATTTTGACTATGTAATTGAGCAACCGGAAGCCGGAATTTGGAAAGCTACATTTAAGTCTACATATGCTGACAAAGAAGCCATAAATCCTTATATACTCAAAGGTGCTTTCTGGGAAACAGATCTTTATAACTATGACTTTAAAGACCTTTCTCCTGAAGCATTACTTATGTTTACAGAAAAAATCGGTGCATATAATCAAAAAGAAAAAGAGGCTCTTAAAGCAAAAGATGTTATAGTAACCATACTTCCTCCTATAACAGCAGAAGCAACAGATACCGTAAAAGAGGAAATACTTAACGTATTAAAAGTTTTAGCAAACAACTATCAGACAAAATCTAGGGATACTCTTGTAGGAGTAAAACTTTCAGGTGTTGCAAAATACTGGGAAAAGTTTAGAGGATATGTATCCTACACTGACATGTCTCTTAATGCTCATCCTGTAGATGAACATACTCTGGAAAATTGGATAGCTGCTGGCAAAATAGCAAACATTGTCTCAGTAGGTAATGAGTATTATTGGCTTTGCGAGACTCCTTGGCATGCTACTATCAATATTAGAGATTATGGAATATTAAGAGATATTTCTGATCCTTCAGAAGTGCTTTCAGGAAGTGTAACTCAGTACATTTACAATAAAGATGGAAAAGAGCTACCGCAGTATCGAATGAAAAGAGCCGCTCGCATTTCAACAACAGAAGATATTGATGATATGATTCTTGATATTAGAGAGAATATCGAAGAATTAAAAAAGGCTAGCAGCACTGAAAATCTCGTAAAAGTTGGTGTTCAAGCTATACTTGAAGAAAAGGCTACAGAAGAGGATAAGTCTACAAATCTCTACAAAGAGTTATTAAAATTCTGCGAAGGTGCAGATGAGTATATTGACGATGATTATCGTGAAGAGTTAGAAACTCAATTAAACGAACTTATAAAGCTTCGAGCAGCTATGGGTACGGAAGGTAGACTTATCTGGGGTATTGAATGACAATAGACGACTTAAAAGAACTACACAACAAAAAGTTTCACATCCTCGGCTCTAAATGGGTTCTTAAAGTCGTAAGCTCCGAAAAGGATTGTTATGAGTATCGTACTCTAAAAGATCAAGATGCAAATGCTCTAACACAATTCTATCTTAGAGAGATTTGGATTTGTACAGATTGCTATACAACCAAAACAGATAGTCAAGTAATGCCAGATGATAATCCTGCAATCAATCAGGATCTTACTCATGAACTCTATCATGCTTTCTATGCAGAATCCGGATTAGATATTTGTACAGGAACAGATGGTTGTGAAAATGGCTGGGCAAGAAATGAAACAATGATAGATTGGAATGCAAAAATGTTTCCGAAAATTCTCAAAGTTCGAAGAGAATTAGGTATTTCAGACGAGGAGTGATTATGGCAAGATTGGATATAAAGTCTTTTGAAGACGGAATTAAGAAATGTGATGAAATGATTGCTAAATGGGAAGCTAAAAGAGCAAGACTTGAAGAAAAAATAGAAAATACAATAGAATGTCCAAAATGTCACGAGCATTGGGACCAGCTCTACATTCGTAGAAAATATATACGTTACGATTACTGCAAGGGAGGATACTTTGGAGACGAAACTCATCAGCACTGTCGTACAATAGTTGAGCTTGAGTGTCCTTTATGTTCACAAATAATCAAGGAGCAAATAGCTTGGCATTGTAATGAGCATCCTTCCAACACCGGTAAAACAGAAGAGACTGAACAGGAATATCCTTCACAAGAATATATGTACAATGTAGCAACTAAAAAAGTAGAAAAATCAAAACAAAAAATAAAAATTAAGAAGTCTTAACATCGTAAATACCTATAATGTTCTATAGTAGCCAAAGTATTTGGTATCGGCTACTATTGGAGTATTTTAGTATTTATGAAAACTTATCGTTCAAAAGAAAACTATCCTCGGGTAGGAAACTCAAAGTATTTTTACAACGTTTGGTACAAAATCAATAATCCACATGCAGGTTACATCCCAAAAGAAGGAGATGATGCAGTTCGAAATCCATTTGTCAGTATGACAAACTTTGCTCGAGCAGCTGCAGCAGCTCTTCAAGATCCAATTAAAGATGAAAAAATGATTGGATATTTTGCCCGTCAACCTTTTAATTCCGTAAAACTGTTTTTTGAAGGTCATACATCAGATGCTCTTTGGGCTTCCGAGGAAGAGAAAAATGAAATTAAATGGGAATGTAGAATGTTCCTAGATACTCTTGATTGCGGCTCTGAATGCATTGCTTCAGGTACAGCTGAAGAGGTTCACAAAAGGGTTGCTGAATTACTCGATGCAGCTCAAGCTACTTTGGATATTGACAATACTCAAGAGGACATTAAATCGTACATAAGAGATGTAGAAAATGCTACAAAGCATATCGATTTTTTACATTCGCTTTTAATTGCTGAAAATCCAGAACACGAAAAGCATACAAAACAATTTCAGAGGAAAAATCGAAAATGAAAACAAAGAAGTGCGAGGATTGTGGAAAGGAAAATCCAAAATATGTAGATGTTCGATTTATTTTATGGAATTGTTGGATAAACAAAAAAGTATCTTGGTTGTGTAAAGATTGTTATAAGAAGAGGAATAAGAAGTCATGAAAAAGTACGTCAAGTTCAATAACTTCTGGTGGGAATTAGAAAATGGATTCGTTTGCAATCGAGTAGGTGGTCGTCATGCTTACGACCCTGAGTTTGATGGTCCTATAGTCGAAGCTGAAAGCTTTGAAGATTTGGATTGGTCTTGTCTTATAAAACCTGATTCTAAATGTGGTTGGTTGTCTCCTGATGGAAGATTCTACGGATGCGGGTATTCAGATCATGCGGATGTAGCAGATTTGTATTTTAAGAAGTCCGAAAGAGAGCTTGAGGATGAAGGTTGGGTTAAAATTAGCATGAGCTGTTTTACTCACGAACTTTCTTGGTACAATACAAAACTTATGGTAACCGAAGCCCAAAGAATTGTTTTGGAAAAGATGGGTCTTAAAGTTGATCCTGATGTTTGTGAATTGGTAACTCCAACAGTTGGAGGCGGAAATGCTTAATTGGAATTTTATAATTGGAGCTGCATTAGGTGCTTTTCTTGTATCTGTTTTGTACTGTTTGTGGTTTTGGAATCCTAAAAATGTAGAAAAGCGAAAAGCCAAAATGCTAAAAAGAATAGAAGAGGATAAAGCTACTTACGAAAGCTCTTTTACAAAATGGCTTAGAGACAATTGGGATGAAGATAATATGTTACCTCCTGCATTAGATGCTGATGATGCACTTGTATTTTTGAAGTATTATCTTTTAGGGCCGGATTGGTATGTAACTTTTCCAGGAAGTTCGGAACAAATTATTACAGAAATGACTTACGATATTCTTAAAAAATATTCTAAAAAGTTTAGAAAGGAGTGCAAGAAAAATGATTTTAGATGAAATATATGACGATGACCAGCTTAAGAAAATGCTTAAAATTGCAGCTCAGGATGTAATAAAAGCTAGAGGCTATGGAGACATAGAATCTTACTTAAAGAGCTTGGCAGAAAGAGACTTCGACGAGTTTGGAGATATTGTAATTTATGAGGATATGCCTGCTACAACAGTTGCTGGAATTCTTCAACAGGCTTTTGATAAAGCAGGAGAAATGTGCAATTGGGATTCTGAGGATGATACAGTTTGGGGTAAACTTTACGACAAAATCTTCTCAGAGGATGTAGCCCGAAAAGTCTGGAAGATGTTTCCTTATTTTGATTATTACGATCCTGATACAAGCTACTATGAGGATTTACAAGCCTTCGTATCTAGCTTTGTAGATTGGGCAAAGGAGGAAAAGTAATGATGAATACAGAAGAATTAAGAAAGCATATAAAAGAAGCCAAAAGACAGCGAGAAAGGAGAAACAGAGTATATCAAAAGTTTTACGACATGCCCGTAATTTGTCCTTGCTGTGGAAAAGAACTTCGTCTAACTACAAAGACTGGTCGTGGAAATGATAGAGGACTTGAATTTGATTACGAATACAGTGCTTGCTCTAAATGCGGTTCTCAAATTCACGAAAGTATAGACGTGCTTAGAAGAAATCAAGCCGACCTTAAATTTGCAGTTTGGGAACAAAAAGAGAAGCAGAAAGCTTACGAAAAGAATCTTTTGGAAGTAACTGCTAATGAAAAGTTGACTATTTCTGTAGAAGACCTTGAAAAGTTTGCAGGCACAAAAATCGATAATGTTCGCATATCAATTACTCCAGATCAATTGACAGCTATTAAAAAGTCTAAAAAAGCAGAGCCAATTGTATTAAGTGTTAAGGAGGTCTAGCAATGACAGATGAGGATAGAGCTAGACAGAATATTCTCAAAGTAGAAATTGAAAAGATACTTTGCGAAGTTTACAATTCTATTCTTGATATCAAGGGTTACGATATTATAGCTCATTTGATGTGCATGGATACTCATGATGCTAATAAATACATCTATAAAGTTTTGAATGGTTTTGAGTCTGAGTTTTCTGTAAAAAGACCTGAAGGTTGGAATGACTTTTCAAATCGAATTTCTAAAGCTATCTGGGCTGAAGGAAGTGAAGACCGTAAAAAGCTTTCTGCAAAGACAAAAGGTTTAAGAAATGCAGTTTATACTTTAGCTGTTTTGGCAGACTGTTTTGAATATGTAGAAAAAACAGAATTGAAACCAAAGGAGGAAACTGAATGATTAGAGTTTATGTTTTGAAAGGTTGGGTAAGAAATACAGTTCATCCAGATCAAGGTGAATGGATTAACAAAAAGATAACTTTTAATGAACAGGAAGCAGAGTGGTGGGTCGAATCTCCTATGAGAACTTGGGCTGGTGAAGGACCTGATCCTAATGCTGACTACGATGTATTCGAAGTAGATACTGTAGAGGATTTTCACATTCCTGTAGAAGTAGAAGCTAATAATTATGCAAAAGAAATTGGTGCAACAGAACCTGACTGGCAAAGAAAACAAGTTGTAGCAGATTTTACAAAAGGTTTTGATTTTGCAGTTAATAAATTGGTTAAGCAGGATCAGTAGGAGCAATCTATGGCAAAAGTAGATGTAGAGACACTTGATTATCTGATTACGGATGTTGAATCTAAAATTAAAGATTTGGAACAACAAAGAGTTAAATTAAGAGAAAAAAGAGGTAATACAGTTCGTTGCCCTAAGTGCAATTGTTATTGGGATGCACTGTATCTTAAAAGCATAAAAAATATTCAACGTATTAAACGTTACGATGACGAACCTGAAATGAGGCCGACATTTTGCCACGAGCTTAAAGTTTTTTGGGAATGCCCGGATTGTAAGTCTGAAATAAGGGAAAATCTTGTTGCTGATTATGTGGATTATGCTTCCAATTCTCATAAAGAAAGTACTACAGTGCTTTACGAGAATGAACCTTCCGAAGTTACCAGTGTAAAGGAAATACGTCTTAAGCTTTGGACTGGAGACATTTCTTGGGATAAAGCAAATATTTAAGAGGTAAAATAAATGACATATATTTACATTAAATGTGATTTTTGCGGCAAAACCTACGATAAAGAAGAGTTCTGCTATCCTCAACAATTGATGCAAACTTTTGCAAATCTTAGACATTTTGCTGAAAACCAAGACTATTGGGTTTACAGTAAGTGCAACAAAAGATGGTATTGTCCAGAATGTGCTGAATTAAGAAATGCATACGAAGGTGAAAGAGCACATCTTAACAGAGATAATATGGAAGGATGGCATTATACAGAATTGAATGATTTTCCTCCAATTGTTAGAGACGGTCTTACGGATACCGTAATCGATCAAGATGGAGAAGAGGTTTGGTTTTCTATGAGATTAGGTTGGTGCAAAGAAAACGAAATGTCCTTGAAAAAGGTTTATAAGTGGAAATATAAAAATTAAAATAAATAGGAGAATTTTTTTATGGCTAAGAAAGACGAAGTACCAAAGTTGGTAGACATTTTCAAAAAATTGATTAAGACACCTTATGATGACCTTGAGGAAGAGGAAAAGCTTGCATTGTGCAATTATCTTATTCTTCATGGAGACTACTGTGACGATCCAGGTTTCTACGGAGATGATGATGCATACGATGATACTGGTTTTAAAGATGTAAAAATTAAGCAGACAAGTTATGATGACGACGATGCAATGGCAAACACTATTAAATTTATTTTTGATGGATATGCTTATCGTTTTGAATTTTTGTCAGCTACAAACTGGGAAGAAGATCTTTCGAAATTGATTGGTTGGGACTATTCAGTAAATCCTGTTAAAACAACAGAATCAAAATTCTCTGAAGGAATTAGAATTCTGTTGAAAAAGACAATCGAAGTAATTGAAGAAAAAGAAGTTGACGTCAGTGCCCTTTATGACATAATAAAAGTATTGGGTCTTACTCCTGAGCAGGAAATTGTACAGAAATTTATTAACTGGGCTGTTTTGAACAAAAAAGGATACTTCTTTGGATATGATACTCCGGAATATGCAATCGAAGAGTTCGAAAATTCATTGAAGTAGGAGAGTATTTAGATGACACTTACACCAATTGATAGTCTTTGCGAGCATAGTGATGTAAAATCAACAACTGTTGATTCGAATTCTATAAAAGCTAAAATAGCTGAATGGAACAGTACTCATAGGAGTAAAATGTCTCTCAATAAAAATGGCTCTATTGTTATATCTATCAATTGGTTTAACCTTTTAAGAGGAAAGTTATAGATTATAAGGAGTAAGAAATGGCGAATGTATCTGCGGAATATAGTGTACATATTCGATACGATGGTGGCTTAAGTGGTAGAGAGCTTCATGAATTTATTGAAGATAAGCTTAAATATTTACCAGGATTATATGATGTCGATATTCGCTATTTTAGTGTGGACGGCGAAGAGTGCGGTCCATACGACGAAATTGAGGATGAAGATGAAGAAGAGGATGAGAACGTAAGTAGCAAGTGTCCATATGGGCTTGAATGTGCTTGTAAAGATTGTTTTTATCCAGATTGTAATAAACGCTAAGGAGTAAGGAATGGAAGATTTAATTAAAACTGCTTTTGAAGATGAATATGGACGTACAGCTCCATTTATTCAAGATTTTATTGAAAAGGAAAATCTTAAGGATAAGCTTTTTGAATATTACAAAGATTGTAATAAAGAAAGTGATTTTAACGGCTATTACATTGAAGCCAATTGTATGCTCGGTGATGCAGATGGCGATGAAGATATAGACCTCGAAATAACTTTCGAGGAAATGGAACAGCTTCGTAAGTGGAAGAAAGCATATTGTGAAAAATATGGAGAAGATGAATACTTTGGTTTGCAGCAGACTGGTTGTTGGGAAGGTGCTTGCGGTAATTTATCTTGGAAAGACTTAGATATTATCCTAAACATGGAAAAGCCAGGAGATCAGAATACAGACAACTGTGATAATTTTTACTGGTGTAGATCTTCACTAGGTCATATCGAGGCTGAATGGTCTGCTGACATTAAATCGAAAGTAGAGAAATGCAAATCCGAAAAAGAATTTAAGAAATGTGTGCATTATGGATTTGAAGATATGATTCATACTTGCTTAGCATACTACTATTGGTGGGCTATGCACAACTTTGAAGATGAGTATCTTGTTGAGTATGATGAACGAAACTGGTAGGAAGTTGAATGCTGATAATTCTATTACTATTAAAAATATTATTTGGTCTAGCACTACTTGCAGCATTAGGTTTATCCATCTCTATATTGATTAGTATAATTACCGATTATCGCATAGGGGGAAAAACTATTCGACAAATAAGATATCGTGACAAAACTCTCAAAATCAAAGGAAACTATTATGAAGAAAACTATCAATATGAATGAGGACAGTAAATGATTGAAGAAATATTTGCATGGTTTTTTATAATATTGTTGTGTGCAATGCCAATTATATTCATTGTATTTTTGGTTCTTCTTGCAATCAGTTGTATCAGATATGATATGGCAATGGACAAAAGTGGTAGTATAGTTTCTTGCCAAGGCTCTGGAGGAAGTTACGACTTCGATGCTTTAGAGGGATCAGCCTTGATAGGTTTCTTAAAAAGGGCTTATTTCATATACAGAAATGAGGATACAAGTATTATGGATGATGACCGTACTGCAGAGTTTAGAATCAGAAGAAAGAGACATTTAGAAACTATCGGATATGTGACTAGAGATAAGGTAGTATTTAAAGGAAGAGAATATTATTTTCCGGAAGATCCGGAATGGAGTTAAAATGAATTATTTACAGTTCAATGATAGAGGAAAGTTCGAACCAGAAGAACAGGCTTTGGCAAACTACTTTGACTCTATCAAACAACCTTATAAAGGTTTTTACAAAAAGCATTTTCTTCGAGACAAGTTTGCAATTACAAAAGATGATTTTATTGCAGGAGATATCGATGCAATGTTCCATGCGATGAAAAGACTAGGAATTGAGTATTCTTATAACGATTATCCTGAGTCATTAAAGCCTTATCTAAATCGTAAGATTTGGGAAGATGAGCTTGGAAATATTAGAAGAGAAATCTTTGCAGAAGGTTATCTTAAAAATCCAATTTTCATTAAGCCAAAAGATAAGTTGAAAAGATTTACTGGCTTTGTTTTAGAGACAATTGACGATTTAGCAAATTGTAAAGGTGCAGGAAATCAAACAAAGATTTGGTGCAGTGAACCTGTTACATTCGTAGAAGAGTTTCGATTTTACAGATTACACTATCATGACAGTGCTGCAATCGATTATAGCGTTGGCTGTCATAAAGGAGATTTTAATTCTCAAAATCTTGAAGTAGCTGATGTATTTCTAAGATGTTTGCCTTGGAGTCCGGAATTACCAGTGGCCTGTGCAATAGATATAGGAATATTATCTACTGGCGAAGCCGCTTTGATTGAAGTAAATGATGCTTTTAGTTTAGGTTTGTATAAAAATGTTTGTTTGAAAAACGGAAAAGGATCATCAGAATACGAAGATCATTATTGCAAATGTTTAATTGAAAGATGGAAGGAGTTAAATGGACTATAATAAACTGGATGCAGATGTATTAAATGTTTTGCAAGAGGCTATTAAAAATACCAAAGGCTATATGAGTAGTAATGGAATTGGATTTGATATTCACGAAACGTTGGTGAGTATGGAATTTGATGCAAATACTTTTAAGAGAAAAGCTATTCATAAAATTTTTGAGCTTACATCAGGCAATAAAAAGAATTATGAAGACTTAATAAAAGCTGTAGATGAAAAAAGTTTTTTAGAACTTGAAGCAGAGTATAAAGGAAACTTATGAAAAATCTTTACGATACATCCGATGACAAGTTTTTGGATGAAGAAAGGGAACCGGACATTGAAATAAAAGCTTACGAAATTCCTCAAGAGACTCTATGCAAAGCTTTTCAAGAAGCATACAGGATGTTTCATCCTACAAAAGAACAGGCACAATGGTGGGTTGATCATAAAAAAGAAATAGACGACATAATGTGCTTAAATCTAGAACCAGGAGATAGTCTTTGTGAACAAATAGATAAAGAGCTTGAAAAGATTCACAATGAAGGAGTAAATCCAGATGTTAGAAGACGATACAAAAAATATCCAAGAAAGATGGGAAGATGAAAACGAAAGATGCAAGTTTAAAGTTATTTTTCCTCATAATGTAATTTACTATTTTTTCGACGTATATGGAGATATGGCTTTTATTGGAAAGGATGGAATCGGACATTATCTTCCAAGAAAGAAAACTTATCAGGATACATTGAGAGATTATGAAAGTAAAGCTCCCTACAGAAAGACTTTAATTAAACTCTTGGATGACGGACTTATAGAAGAAATGTTCCACGACATGCACAATGTTTATGAAATAAAGTTTACGGAGGAAGAGAAATGAGAAAAGGTGGATTAAGATTTAAAGTAGAAGGTAAAATTAAAAGTTTGAAAGAAAATCCAGAACTAATCTCAAGCATTGGAAAACATTACAAGATATACGAAGATTACTACGATGAGTATAAAAAAGCTTTAGACCTTGTTACTGAAGTAAAATACCTACCAAACACTTTCTTTAAGCACTTTGAAGATTCAAATCTTAAAAAGGATGTTAGAAGAATTTGGAAAGAGTGCTATGCAAATGTAGATGAATTTGCTCCTTACTTGGATAGAAACTCCATAATTTATCATACGGATACCTTTCATCATTTTACTCACAGACTTAAGGTTTATCTCAAACAGAAGATTCGAGAAGCTGAAAGTAGCTACTATACAGATGTTATAGCATACTGTTACTTACAGGATTGGAGAGTGACAGAGGATATGCTAGAATCCGAAATAATTGATCCTACTAGAGAAAAGGCAAAAAGAATGCTTCAATATGATTGCTGGATAAAAAAGCACAATGAATGGGTAGACCATTTGTAATCCCTGAACACTAATTAAATATTATGAGAATTACAGAAAATTATCTTGGTCCAGTAAAGGCATATGATTTTACAAACGACGATCCAGATGAAACAGTATTTTCTAATACTGTAGCAAAATTCAATATGATGTTGCTAACAAAGGAAGAAATTCAAAATCTTGAAATAGATTATGAATTCTCCTTATCTGGTGCTTATGGTTTGTATAGAACAGGTAACGGTATTCCAGATGCAGTTATTTGCGATTATGAGCATCGAAGACCGGTATATCGTTACGAAATCAAAGTATATCAAACACAGGATTCTGAAAACGGTATTGATGCTTTTGAAGAGATTTCAGACTATCTTGGCAGCCTCTTGGAAACTGGAAACTTAACTGAAGCTGCAGCAAAGTACGATGTCAACAAGGAATACGATAGACTTTGCAAAATTCAAGACGACAATGACAGTGATGAGCTTTATATTGAAAAGTGCAATGTAGCTGAAAATCTTCTTTCTGCAACTATTCAGAAAATTGCAAAGTTGTATGGCTGCAATTATGTAACACAGGAAAAAGCAGACGATCTTGCTGAGCAATTCTTAGAAGCTATCATTGATGTAGAAGAAACAGAAGCAGTAAATGCTAGTGAGGGAAATTAAAATGAGAATATTAAGAGAAGCAGCCAAATACAAGGCACCAGAAGATCCTTATTTGAAGTTTAAAAGTGATCTTGCAAGAGAGTTAACTGTAAGACACTTTCCAGTTTGGAGCTATCATAAAAGAGAAAAGAAAGTTTATCGTTCACCAATGGCTATTGTAAATTGTGGTAGATTGATAGGTAATCAGTATACAGCAATTCTTCTTCACAGCTTTGGTAGTGACTGCTTAGCAGTTGAAGTAGGCGACGGTGGCGGATTTGCTTGTTATATAGAATCAGAAGGACAAGGAAAAGAATATTTCCAGAATACAAATAGTGCTATTCCTTCAGAAGGTTATAAAACAAAAGATAATTTCTTCTATCAAGGACCAACTTGGAGAGTTAAAGGTGCTGAAGATTACAAAGCTAAAGATTTCTTAAAAGAAGGTTTAGCTAGAAATCAAATTGCTGATGCAGTTATTGAATGCTTAAAACTTGCTTGTCCAAAGAGAAATTTCGATAATGAATGGGATGAGCTTATCGTTGAAATTGGTGAAAAAATTAAGAAAGAGGAAGAGTACGTAGCAGAATATTCAGCAAAGCTTGCTGCTGATCCTTCAACAGTTGATTCAGGTGACGGTGCTTGGAGAGATAGTTGGTTCAGAGGAAGAATCCAGAAGAATGTAAATGCTGCAGAAAAGTTCATAAAAGAATTAAACGAAGCTCTACAAGAGCCAGCAATGTGTCCAGAATACTTAAATTCAGATTCAGGAGCAACTGCTGATAGAAAAGCTAGAACTTGGTTCGGTGGTACTTGGACAGATACTTATGATGGTCGTACAGATTATTGGATTACAGCAGCTTGGACTAAACCAGAAGCTGTTCGTAAAATAAAGAAATCGTTCTCTTGTTCTAGAAGAGACTATACAGGATGTTCTAAGGAACCTTCTCACTTAGCAGCTTCAGTAAAGTGTACAAAACAGTTTGCAAATTCTGAGGAAGCTAAAGCTTGGAAAGAAGAACACTTTGCTTGGTATGAGGACTAATCTATGAGAAAGTTAAACGAAAGTTTTGAATTGCTTAACAAAAACGATAAAGATTTTATTCGGAAATTGATTAAAAATCCTGATATCGAGGACCTTAATTTAGGGATTGAAGATTATGCTTACGAGTGTCTTGATCTTGAAGAAGTTGAAGAATCAAAATTCGATGCTTGGAAGCATCAACTTTATGAATATGCAGCTAGTATAGATGTTATCAAAGAGAGCTCTAAAAAGGTTTCAAAAAAGTTAAAGGAAGGTACATTAAATGCTCCTGAAGGTTCTCTTACAGTAGGTCAAGTAATTGAGGCTCTTTCTAAATTCCCAGAAGATTGGCCTGTAAGAGTTTATACTTACAACAGAAGCTCGTTAATGGGCGGTTGTGAAGGCTGGGGCTGGATTAGTAGAGTTGAACAAGCTCAATATGGCGACGATGGTGTAGACATGGCTGCATTCCACGGAACACGTAAATATTAAAAAATAATCAAATATGCTTTTACAAAGTCCTAGATTTTTCTAGGACTTTTTTATTGACTATTCTATAATAATCCATAGGATTAAGATATGGAAATTAAAGATAAAGAAGACTTAAGAAATCTTTTCGAGACTTTGTCAAAAGCTCTGGATGCAGACCTTGCAAATGACTATAAGGAACAGTGGCATGATAAACTGTCCTTAGAAAATAGCGAACTTACAAGACTTGTAGCAGAGCTTTTATATGGTTTCATTACATTGAACGAAGTCATGATGAGAGATAGAAATCAAGGCTCTGCTCCTCCAAATGGCTTTCCTGTAGAGAAGCATCTTAAAGTATTGAGCAAAATTACCAACCCTGATAGAGTTAATTCACAGACTGTAAAGCAAGTTGAAGAGGCCTATTTCAGAATATTTGGTAAAAAATTAGTACTTGGTCAAAGTTCTCATAATGGAGTACCTGACGATTTGAGGATAGTAAAATGAATGTATATGTAAGAAAGAATGAAAAGAAAGCTGATGATGGTCTCTATCATTGCTATGTAACCGAAGATGATTCAAATCGATTTTTAGAGCATTATGAAAAAAGAGACACTCCAGACGGAAGTTGGAGAAAGTGTGGAGACTATTATGTAGGTCCAGACCTTTTTTCTAAAGAAAGTGCAATCAAAGTTATGCCTCACGAATGTGTACCTTCTATAGCTTTTGAAACAGCAAACATGATTATCGATATTCCTTCTGGAAACGACCACGAAGAAGGTGGAATAAGTATGTCAAGATTTGTAGTAGATGAACCTTTGCCTAATAAAAGTGGAGTTTACTACGTTAAGCAGGTGACTACAAATGACTGATCAAGAGAAAAAGTTTAAAAAGTTTGTAAACAAGCAAATGGGTTGGAGATGGATATTTCATAGAAAACTCAGAAACAATATTTGCGAAGCATTAGTTAGACAATCTGATTATATGAAGTCTCATCCAATGTCTTGTGAAGAAGCAAAAAGTCCAGTAGATGTAGCAAAGGCTCTAGCTTTCATATATCAATCAAACAACGAGCTTGAAAATCATGAGTTCTTTAGAGAGTATGCTTTAGAAACTTCCAAAGATAGCATCTATCATATAAACTTTGTACATTCAAAGGATATAAAACAGGATAAAAACTCTAGAAGAATTCACATGTAAAAAATAATTAGCAAGACGTCTAATTGAAACTCCTATAATATTGGTATGCAAAAGATTTTATGTTTACCAGATACTCATATCTCAGTCAAGATGATAGATCATTTAGACATGGTTACAGATTCACCTTGTAGAATTTCTCCTGAAGCTATTCAAAAGGCTCTAGATGAGATGAATCAGTTGATAAAGAAGTACGACATAAAGTTTATAGGAGATACAATTTCGTGAAAGAAGAAAAAATAGATGAGCTTGTTAAACATTTCTCAGAAAAAGAATCTTATCCTGAAATTCTCAACACAAAAGTTACTATCGAAGGTGTCGATTTAAGTGTACACAAATTGATGGAAACTTCCTTCCGTAAAGGACTAGAAATCAATTTCGAAAACGATGTTAAGGAAATTTATAAGTTCTCTTATGAGCCAAAATTCGAATCGGATGGACTTTTAGGAAGCTATTACATTGTTGTACATCACTTTGCTGACAAACCAGAACTGTGTCATTACAATGGACAGGTTTTAAGAAATCAGGAAGGAATTATCATTCGTAAAGAAGAAGTAATCGGTGCAATCAAAGTTGAAATTCCTTATGAAGCTATTAAGGCTCTTGAAGAGTGGAGAGAATTAAACTTTTCAAAAATTACTTTGGAAGAAATGGCAAATCATATCGTATATCGTACATTCGATAGAGAAGATGAGGAGTTTTTGGAATATCAAAGATTGAAAAGAAAATATGAAGGACTCGAAAATGAAGAAGAAATATAAGCCAGGAAAGTACAAACCGTCAAAAAAGGAACCTCTTTTTACATTCAAGGACTTTTTGGGAGGTGTTTGGATTGTTGTTAGAACATTTATAATTTTTCCACTTATACTTTTAATTCTTTTTGGATTCTTTATTGCAATCAATTCTAGATGGATGGAGATATTTTATGGGTTCTGATTTTATGGATAGTATGGATGCAGTTTACAAAGAAGTAAGAGACCGAAAAAGAAAGCGTGCTTGGGAAATTACTAAAAAAGTTTCTTATACACTTTTTAGAGTAGCTCTCATGTTAGCATATCTTTATGCTATCTACTATTGCTGGTTTATAAATGTAAACGATGTTGCATTGGTTGGGCTTTTATGTGCAGGTCTTAGTGTAAACTTAGAGCAGGCAGAAAAGCAAAAAGTTGAAAATGAGCTTAAAGAATTAAAGGAGAATAAAGATGGTAAAAACGTTTAAGTACACAAAGTCCGGAACTGAAGGACTTGTAGAAAGAAAAGTTGTTGTATTGAATGAAGATGCTTCTAGAATTGGAGGCTTCGACATTACAGGAGTACCTGATGAAGAAGCAAACAAAGTAATCGAGTACTTTAAGGACCACGAAGTCAAAGGTTTTGAAAGACGTCCTAAGGATGCTCCAAAGCCAGAGTACGAGACAAAGTTTGAATATCCATACAAGGCTTTCTCAAAAGCAAAGATTGCGGAATTTAATCCAGAAACAGTAAAGGAGCAGTAAATGAAAAAGCTTTGGATCGTGTTTGCAATTCTTTTTGCAATTGTATTTACAGGCTGCAGTGGAAACTTTGTAGCTGAAATGAATCGTAATCGTGAAGCAGATACAGCTCGTTTGCAGTCTGAATATGCAAAAGTTGTTAGTAAGCTTGAAATGCAGGAAGGCAACTTTATGAGTCTCCGTAGAGTTGTTTTGTACAATGTACGTCAGGATGTAGTAGTTGCTGTTATCGAAGGACACTGTCACGTTCAGATTGATAAAGACCACGATGTTGAAGTTGTTGTAAAAGATGCGGATGGTAAATATTATATTCATTACCTAGGACAGCAGCCTGATTGTACATACTACAGTCTTCAACTTGAACCAACAGATAATGTAGACTCACATAAGTTTAAAGTTTATTGGAATCCTAATTTGTGGCTTCCTGAATTTACAACGGATAAGAATTTGAATTAACGAAAAAGGAGTGACGAATGAAAATTGGAATTTTTGGTGGAAGTTTTGATCCATTCCATGTTGGACACATGGCTATTATAACAAAGGCTCTTGAACAGCTTAAGCTGGATAAAATCTTTGTTGTACCTACGACAGTGAATTATTACAGACAGGACAAACGTTACCTTTTCACTTACGATGAAAAGTGCGTAATCATTCGTCACTTCCTTTGTGGATTTCCAGGAAATGTAGAAATCGACACAATTGAAAAAGACAAAGATGGTAATTGGCGTACAATTGATCTTGTACAGTACTTCAAAAAGAAGTTTCCTAACGACACACTTTATTTAATCATTGGTGAGGATTCCTTCAAGGAGTTTAAGACTTGGACAAGATGGAATGAAATCCTGGATTATGTGCAGCTTGCAGTAGCTAATCGTTCAGACCATGTAGATAGAACTTTGAAGATGAATGACAATCTTAAACAAGGTTTTGGTTCTTATCGTAAGGATTCTGGACCAGATGTAAACAATACTCCAATTCCTATTATTGAAGCTGTCCCAATTGATATGGGTACAGATTATGAAGAGTGTTCTGCAACAAATACAAGAAACAAATTGATTTCAGAATTGATGGATATGTATTTGGAAGATTCTGAATGGTACGGGAAGGAGGAATAAATGAAAAAGATTATTTTTGTATCAATTCTTGCAGCAATAGTTTTTACAGGTTGTGCTATTAGACTTTCAGATCGTCAGTCTGATTCAGATTATTACAATACAGTTCGTCGTGGAATGACTCTTCACAACTTTGTAGTAATTTCAAATCAGAATGAACAGATTCTTGAAAACCAGAAAAAGATTCTTGAAAATCAGGAAAAGATAATTAAACTTCTCGAAGGAAAATAAAAATGTGGTTTAGAAAAAAGCCAATTGTAGTATCAACGTATCATACAGGTGATGAACTCTGCAAGACTAAAAGGAAACGAATGAAACGTCCTCCAGCTTTGTACGTTGTTTATGCAAAAAGTAGAAACAAGTACTATTGTGGTTTTCCTTTTGCAGAGCTTAATGGTAATAAATTCCATGGATTCAGATTTGAAAATTACAGAAGAGCTATCGAGTATACAAGACGTTTCAGATCCGAAGAAGCTGCGGATAATCAAGTAAAGAGATTTGAAAACTGGTACAATGCACATAGAAAGGATAAAATCGTTTTTAAGACTTTCAAAGTTGAAGCAGATGAAACTTGGGAAGCAGCTAGAGAAAGATGGTTTAGGGAATATACTGCTTTGGAGGTAAAGAATGGCTAATACAAAGAAGTCTTGGGGAGCATTCTGCGAGGAGCTTGGATGTGTAAAAGCCTTACAGGAAGTTCAATCAAAAATACTTTCATATAGCTCTATAGAAGCTTTTGCTGGTGCTGTATCAGCAATGATGGACAGTCATATGAAATATTTGGAAGCTGCAAGAGAAAATTATGAGGCAGAAGCCTTCAAAGAGGAATAACTTTATGAATAATTCAGTGAAAGTTGATTGGGGAGGCTTTCCATGTACTGATAGATTGCACTGTCTTGTAGGAAAAGAGGTTGTAGAAAAGCAAAAGGAACTTCTTCAGAAAATACAAGCTAAGGACTTTATGAAAAGACATAAAGTGAAAGTTTGCGAATTAAGAGATGAGAATTTCAAAGTAATTGCAACATATCATTGGAAAGATGTAAAGGATATTAAATTATGAGAAAAAGCTACTTAGAACCAAAGGATTACATAATTGCTCAAATCACTCACGAGGATAGAACACTTCTTTTAACTCAGAAAGATGGTTTCTACGGTTTAACAATCTGCGAAACTAAAAAAGCTGGTAAAAAGAAAATTATTGAATACGAGCATTTGCTTCTTAAATATGCAAAGCTTTGTGGCATTCTTAGAGAATTTCATACAGATAATAATGAGTATCGCCAATATTTTTCTTGCGAATGTCGTAATGAGATTCTTAGAATCTGGCACTTTCCAAAGGATGATAAAGAAGAGGAAAAATGGTGTTTTGAAATCTTCGACAACTACTTTTTGAAGTGTCCTAGAGGTATAAAGGATTCAATTGAATTGAACATTTACGACATCTATAAATTACAGGATGCTATCAACTTAGATGGAAAAAGTGATAGACTTAAAAAACGCTTAGAGCGAGACGGTTACGAGCTTATGGCTAAGTATCAAGCTCAGGGCTTTCAGCTTACCAATTGTCATGTTAAAGTCACATACGATTAAGTTAAACATTCTTATCTATCTCTTTTACGTTGCTGTAGACGCTTTTCTAATCTACTCTAGTTTGATATTTGTAGATGGAAATGTCTGCAGTATACGAGTCTTTCCTTTTATCATTGGCTGCTTCTGCTCAGTAGCTACTCTTTTTGGAATTTATATTACCTTCATTTATAAAAACGACGAAATAACAGTCTAACTAATTTATGTTATGTATTTAACAGACTTAGCAAATTATATCAGAAACAATAAAAGATTTCTCTCAGGACTTGCAATAAACATAGAAGGTGTACAATTAGATGTTACAAACTATGCTTATGACAACGATGATATGACTTTTTATTTAATGGCTGATGATGGCAATCCTGTATCGGTAAAAGATGTTTTAAGAGAGTCTTATCGTTATCCAGCAACAACTAAACTTGCTGTAATTTGCGAAGAACTTAATTGCATAGCTCCTGCCAAAAGTTTCTCCACACAATATGGTGACCCAAACTTTGGTGAACCAAATCTTGTAATTGTTCATATTTAACAAAACTTTTTAGAAGCATTTGAAACTTCAATACCTATAATGTATATGCTACATTTTTTATAGGGAGAAGTACAAAATGGTTTATGAATTTGCAACTTTTTGTAAAGACTTCGAAAAGTATTCAGAAAGAAAAGGTCTAAGAGTCCTTAAATGCTACATAAATGGAAATCATTATACAGGAATTATGAGTGATGGTACTCGTATCCGTGCAACTCGAGAAACAGATGATGATAGATTTCTTTACGATTTTGCTGAAAACTGCGATGTAAAGATTACAAATCATTGCACCGCTGGATGTCCTTTCTGTCATGAAGGTTCAAGTAAGGATGGAAAACATGCAGATTTAAATCTTCCAATTTTTGATACTTGGAAGCCAGGTACAGAAATAGCAATTGGTGGAGGAAATGTTCTCGATCATCCTGATTTGATTCCTTTCTTAACAAAGCTTAAAAAGCAGGAAGTTGTTTGCAACATTACAGTCAATCAAAGAGCTGTAGACGAACAGTATACTCTTTTACAGAAAATCGTTACAGAGAATTTGGTTAATGGTGTAGGAATTTCTATTACAGACCCTCTGAACGAAAAGCAAATGAAAGCTGTAAATGATTTGTATGAAGATACAGGCTGTAGAAATTTCGTTTGTCACGTAATTGTTGGTATTGTGGATAAAAACTTTATTCCAGTACTTCAGGGTCGTAAAGTATTGTTCTTGGGTTACAAAAACAATGTAGGTCGTGGAGTAAGTTACAACGAGCAAAACGAAATTAAGATTAAAGAAAACACAGAATGGCTTATAAATAATCTGAAAGATCTTTCAACAAAGTTCCAGGTAATGTCTTTTGATAATCTGGCACTTGCTCAGCTTGATGCAAAAAATGTTTTAGGTCTTTCCGAAGAGGAATGGAAGCTTCGTTTCCAGGGAAAAGATTACGGCGATGTAAATGGTACGGAAGCACCTTCTACATTCTATTTTGATGCTGTAAATCAGACAATTGGAAGATCAAGCACTCAGCCATATAACGAACGTGTTAAGTATTCAGGACAAACTTTTGAAGAAGCATTCAAAGTTTCTCTTTCAAATTACAAAGTAAATGAAGACCAGTACGGAGAGTTAAAACTCTCGGAGGAAAAATAATGCCTGATCAGCAGAAGATTAGAGACTTACTTTCAAAATATGTAAATGAAAATGTAGATCCTACATTCAATAAGATGATTGAAAAGGACACTGTTCCTGGGCTTTACGATATTGCTAAATTGGAAGCCATAACGGACTTTGTTCTTTATTACGAAAGCCATAAATGGGAAGGTGAAAATGATAAGCATTCGTGAATCAGTTTTTGAAACAAACTCAAGCTCATGTCATACCATGACACTTAGCTGTAAACGTGAAGTTGTAGATGACTTTAATGCTAGGAAGCTTTTTTATGTAGAGTTTCCTGGAGAATATCATCAGAACAGTTTTCATACTCCGGAAGAAGTTGTAGAACAGTTGAAAAATATTTTGCCAGATGAGGCTGAAGTTTCAGGCTACAGCAGATACTCTCGTAGCCTTGATGTTTGGGCCTACGAAGAAGATGACCGAGTAGATGAAAGGAATTTCATTAAGTGGTTGCTGGATAACGTAACAGTTGATATGCTTGAATGGGCATTTTCTAACGATGCAGAGCCAAAGTACTTTTCTCGAAAAATTATAAAGTCAGCTTTGCAGAATATTGTATCGTCTGTTTGGTATTCGCCACTTTGGAAAGTTGATGACTTCTTTAACAACGAGACTCGTATAGATGTAAGTGCAATGTATGGTAGCGATGTTGACTTGGACTATAATGCTAAGAAATTCGTTATTAAAGATACTATTGATAAACCAATAGTTCATATTGAACTTGACTTTAGAAATTAAGGAGTAATTTATGTTAAATCTTCGTGAATCAACATTCGAAACAAATAGCAGTTCTTGCCACAGCATTACATTTTCTACTGAAGGAAGTGCAAAGCTTGGTCAGCATAATTTTACAATTTGTTTAAGAGGAGACGATTATGGCTGGGAGTTCAGATTCTATGGTGATCCTCAGAATAAGTTTTCATATTGGTTAAATGCCTTTGTAGAAAACAATGGATTGATTCTTTCAAGAAAATGTGCAGAGAAGCTTGGCATTGAAGGACAGTACTACATTACAAATCGTCTTGAAGGAAAGAACCAGGGTCCTGCAGACAAGGAAGTTTATACAGACTTCTTGTACGAAGTAGCGGATAAACTGAAAGCTGTTTTGAAAGCTCTGGAAGATTATGGTGTATTGTTCCATCCAGAATATACAGACCCTGAAGAGTTGAGTTCTTGGGATTTCAATCTCGATGAATACATCGATGCATTTATTCATAAGAATCTTCCGACTACAGTTGATAAGCTTTGCAGCAGCGAATTTGATTATCTTGTAGAGTTGGGTTATGGTATTGACCATCAGTCAAGTCCAAGGGAAGATAGCGATTGTGAAAAATTAGCAGAATTCAATCCTGAACAGGTTGTAGATTGGGTTCTAGGAGATGGAAGCTTTGAAACAGGTAATGACAATAACTAAAATACCTTTGAAAGATAAATACCAGAGCTATAAAAGGCTCTGGGGATTAAACATTTGGGGAGTGGAATGTCCAGAATGTACATTTCAAGGAAGTAATCGTTTGACTGCTTCTTTTGGATTAGTTAAAGATGAACTTTATCATAAAATGAAGTTCTATATAAGATGCAGATGTTGCGGACTAACAACAGCTGCATTTGCTGATCCAAAAGAGACAATTGATCATTGGGATGCCTACTTTGTTAAAAAAGAGGATAACATTCTCTTAAAGGAGGATGACGATGAAGACGAAATCAATTTGGATTGTAAGTACATTAGTAAAGCAAATCGAAGCAAACATCTATAAGGAGAAAATATTCTCTTTTACAGATCATCAAGAGGCTCTTGACTTCTACGACAATGCTGTAGAGTCAGGAGACTTTTTACAAGTTTGCTTACCAGTTTTAGATACGAGGAGTTACATAAATTATGATGTCTAGAAAAATCTTTGCTTCATATTTCATTAACAGTAAAGATGGGAGTTTTGGGTTTGGTTCCGGAGTGATTGAAGTTAATGGTAGAATAACTTGTCAACAAGACCTACTTAACATTGCAAATCATATAGCAGAAAAATCAATCAATGAAAAGACTGGGGAAAAACCAGAGATAACTATCCTAAATTGGCGAGACATGGAATAATGATTTTCAAAAAGAAAAAACTTCCTGAAGTTCCTAAAAAGCAGGAGCCTGATAAAATCGATGCATTTCAAATGTACTCATTTTGGATGACCAAGGTTAAACCTGGAGTCGTTTTTGGAACTAAAAGTATTCAAAAGGATATTCTCTGGAAAGAATCTAAGCCCGATAGCATCAATCATTTACAGTTCGATTCGAACTTAAATACCATATACATTATAGACGACAATACGGTCTGGGAAGCATCCCCAAGACACGATGGTACTGTAGACCATTTTAGACCTTCGAGTATCAAAAAAGCATCAGATGCTCGTGAGAAAGTTCAAACTTGGTGGAACGGAAGCTTCATAGTCTTAGACATTCCTAAAAGCTTTAAAACTGAAAGCTTTAGTAGAAAATATGCATATGCTATAGACTTTATAATCAATCATACAACTAAGTCTGTATCCTTTAAGATTAAGTATGTAGATATTGCATTGCGTCATGTATTTGAAAGTCTTGAACCAGAAGTAAAGCTTTCAGAAGAGAGCTTTAGACTAAAACTATTCTCAAACTCTAAAACCAATATTAGAAATATGCTTCGTAAATATTCTGGTCATAACTACTTGCCAGGATTGGTTTGGGAAAGATTGAACGATATTTTGAAAGGTTTTATTATTGAAGAGTTTGGAAAAGATGTTTGTCCAGATTTCAAAGTTGTTGACTTGTATACAGCTTTTGCTATGGCATACTTTCCTACAGAACCTAGATTATTTTTTCTCTTAAAGGACTTTGGATGTTCAGATACATTTGTAGGTGTCTATCCTCATGTGAGAACACCTCGAGTTTCTTCTGAAATTCTAGATAGGTTAAACATTAGTCTTGAAGATGATAGATCGGATTTGAATATATTTTATCGATACTTCAAGGATGTTCCAAAGTCTATAAAAAAGCTTTATTTGAAAGACCCTAACATTTTAGCTTTGTACAATTTATTCAAAGTTGATTTTGAAATTGATGATGTAAATCTTATTAGATATTGGTTAAAATATTTCATTGGTGTTGCTAATCCTTGTCATAAGCAAGTTTTAATAAACAAGGATTACACTGCAGAAATTCTTGTGAAGAATACTTTTGATCCTGAGCAGGGTTATCTCTTTGTAGGTACCTTCTTTCCGATCAGAGCTTTGGAAGCTTATAAAACTCTTAGAAAAGAATTTAATTGTTCTCCTGAAAAGGCTCTTAATGTTCTTTTCAAAGCTATAAAAACTGATAGAATAACTTCTCACGACTACTGGGATGCAATTAGCATGTTTAGGGATAATTGGGAAAGATTTGACAAGGATTCTCCAGTTATTAGGTCTTTCCTAAAATATGGTGTTTGTACTGAAGTTCACGATCTTCTCTCCAAAGAAATTCTTCAACTTGGAAAACCAAATCGTATCTTTAACAACATTACGGACAAGCAAAAGAAAAGATATGAGTACGATTTCAAAGTAAAGGATACAAAATACTATTTTAGATTAGCCGAGGATTCCAACAGATTAAAAGATATTGGTGAAGCTTTAAGAATTTGTGTAGGCTCAGCAGACTACGATTTAAAGGTACTTAAGAAACAATGCTTAATTGCTTTTGTAGTTCTTGTAGAAGGAGAGTCTCAAAAGTATGTAGGTTGTATCGAAATACGAAACGAAAAGGTCGTTCATCAAGCTAGAACTTTCTGTAATCATTCTTTTTCTAATGATTTGGAGGCTGTATTTAATCAATGGTTGAAAAAAGCAAATCTACAATTTCACGGCAACTTCTTCTAAACTATACTTCTTACAAGGAGTAACTATGAGTAAAAAAGAAGACGAAAATCTATCTGAGATTGATAAAAAGTGCATAGCTGTTATGTATTCAAACCTACCAGATGATTTGAAAGTAGAAATAATAGGTTTGTTTAAAGCCAAAGCTGCTGTAAATACTTACTACTATCCTTACCCAATATATACTCAAGATCAATGGTCTCAACAGGGAAAGAATTGGTGGGAGCAAATTACATGTAAACCAGAACCAAATACAGGTTCACCAATTCTTCCAAGAACAATAACTACTGCAGGTGATTACAATCCTGCCAGAGATGAATGGGAAAAGGCACAAGCAGATAATGTAATGAATCAACAAGTATTCTATGATATGAAGGAGAGGATGAAAAGATGATTAGTATTCGAGAAGATGTATTTGAAACAAACAGCTCTAGCTGTCATTGTCTAACAATCGCAAAGAAAAGCTTTCTGGATGGTTTGAAGAACAAAGAATTGTTTTATATCGGAGACTATAGCTGTTGTTCCGATAGCGATGAAGTTTTCGTAAACGATTTGATGGATATTAAGGAAGAGGATTACTTGACATTCGCACAGGTAAAGGATAGAGCTAAGGAATGGCTTAAGAAAGAACCTGAAAGTGATTATGAAAAGAAAGACCAGGAAGCAATTAGCAAGCTTGATCTAGATAATTGTACAGTTAAGGAATTCGAAAAAGCTTACGACGATACTATTGAGGAGTTTATCAATACTTATCTGGACGAAGAGTGCGAATATCCAGGAAGAATCATTGGCGGCGATGATGATTACGAATCCACAGTATTGTGGCAGAAGGAGTTTCCTTATGAAGACGATAAACAAGTAATCACTTTGATGGAAGTTATGTGCTAAAATGAAAAGATTTGATACGAAAACCAACTACGAAAAAACTTTGAAACGAGTTAAGGATGCAATGGCAAAAGGAGAAAGTCCTTTTAATGTAGTAGCTAATGTGGGTGATGAAAATCCAGCTGAAGTTGCTCGTATAAGTGAGTATATTTTTTCAGAAAAGAAAGATGGAGGAGAAATTGTACAAAAAGCTCCTCATTATCAGAATATTCCATTAAAGGATAGAAATGGAAATGTAGTTGAGCTTGAAGCTTGGGAAATCATTACCTCGCTTTTAGCCTATATGAACTTAAATCCAAGAGCTTCTTGGGCAATGGGTGATGCTCTTAAGTACATTCTACGTTGTGGAAGAAAGTTTGGCGATGAAAAAGCTAAAACAAAAAACGAAAAAGCAATTCAGGACTTACGTAAAGTTGCTTACTACATCAACAAAGTAGCTGATTGGTATGAAGATGAGGAGGAAGCTAAAGATGAAAAAGCTGATGATACTACTGCTTTCATTAACAGTGCTCTTGGTATCAGTAAGTAGCTGTACAGATAGAGTTTTAGTTCAATCAAGATCCGCTGAGCAAATAACTGAAAGGGAAGTTGAATTTATAAACCTTGTTGAGGTCACACCTACAATTGTAATGGATAAAAATACTGGTGTTTTGTATGTCAGAGAAAAACAGAGCACTTATTCATGTTTTTACATTTATACAACATTTCCAATTATGGAAGCAGATGGTACTTGTTTAACATACAAGGAAGCCCAAGCTAGAGAAAGGAAGTAATTATGCAAAAACTTTTTCAATTTTATTCTGTAAGGGAGAAAATAGAAACTCGTACGACAGAAGTTAATAAGTGTCTAGAAGAAGGTTGGACAATTAAAGAGATTTTTAATACTCCGGTTTCTGAAAGTATTTTGACACAGATAATTCTTGAAAAGAAATCTTTAAGTCCTGAAAAGGCTGATGTTGTAAAGGCTGCAGAAAGTTTAAGCAAAATAAGCACATTTGGCAGCAAGTACGGATCAGGAGTTGGAACTCTTGAGGACATTACAAGTAAATTTCCTATAGGAGGCTAATATGGGAAGGAAGAAGAAAGCAAACATTGAAAAGACTATAAGAGTCAAAAACATAAAAGGTGCTGAGATTTATGGCGCAATTTATTCTTTCGATACATCTGCTGAATTTATTGAAGCCTGGCCTGGAATAAAAATGTGGCTAGAAGTTGATGCTAAGAACAAAGTCCTAAAAGCTTAGACACTTCCTGAATAGCTTTATTTATATCGTGTTGATTATCCACGAACTTGAAAACTCCATCATAGTGTGAGCAAACTAGCCACCTTGTTGGAGTTTTCCAAACTTCTAATCTATTAGCTACATTGCAAATGTAGTGCCATCCTGCATAACTATTTATATAACTTGTTACTACTTGTTCATTTGTTTTCATTATATTAAAATTAGTTTGAAAATATTAGCTAGTATTACCTATATTATTATGTGAGAAACTAAGTTAAAGGAGGTTAGAAAATGATTTCACAAGATGCAAAAGCTTTTTTATTACAAGCAAATCAATTGCAAGAAAACTTTTCAAGGTTGATAACAGTCAATAATCTCCTTAAGGAAGCAAAAATAGACTTATCTGCTCTTGATAAAAGACTTAGTCGTTACGATAATTATTTTGATAAGATGTTGGAAACTGCACCAGCTAATCAAGATTGGAACTTTATTGTTAAGCAACTTGAAGACAATATAAATGAATTGAATACATACTTTAGTTGGATTAACGATGTTGAAAAATATGATATTCAAATAACTGAGCAGGAACTTCAAAGAATGATTCAGTATAGGAATACAATAAGGAATCAAATTCAACAGATAAGAGCCATTCTTGAAAATTAGCAAATTGAATTGGAGGCACTAATGAAAAAATATTTAATAGAAAAGATACTTAAACCAATAGAAGCTGCTGGCTTTAAAGCTTATTTTGTAGGCGGCTGTGTACGTGATGAAATTATGGGAAAAGAACCTCATGATTTTGATATTTGTACAAACGCTACTCCGGAACAGCTTCATACAATTTTTGATAAATTCTCGAATGTTTCTAAAAATGCTGAACAGTTTGGTGTGACAATGGTTTTAATTCCGACTCTGGTACAAGCTGATGATTTAACTCAGACTTACATGGAAGTTGAAATTGCAACATTCCGTAAAGATGAAACAAAAGGTAGACATCCAGTAATTGGATTTACTACAGACCTTGTTGAGGATGCTTCAAGACGTGATTTCAGAATCAATGCAATGTACGAAGACAAGGATGGAAACATTATTGATCCTTTCGATGGTCAAAAAGACATCGAACAGAAAGCTTTAAGATTTGTTGGCGACCCAAAGGATAGGTTGTCAGAAGATCCTTTACGTGCTTTTAGATTTGTTCGCTTTTTAGCAAAGACTGGCTTTACAGCTGCTTATGGTACAGAAGAAATTAAAAAAGCTTGTAAAGATTTGGACTTTTCGGAAGTATCAAAAGAAAGAATGCTAAAAGAATTCAAACAAATTCTTGCTGGAGAATTCTTTAACTATCGTTCAGAGGCTTTCCACTTTGCATACTGTACAAGAGTTTTTGAAGTTGTAGGCTTACTTGACATTTTTGATAAAATGGATTTAATTGAACAGGCTTGGAGATGGCATTCTGAAGGTGCAATCTTTGAAGATGCAAATCATAAGTCTTTTATGGTAGATAAAAGAAATATGGATCTTCATGGATGTAAGCCAATTGATCACGGTTCCGTTTTGATGCATACATTTTTGACATTGGATGCAATGCACGAAATTATCTGGGGTGATGAAAACGTACCAGAATTAAAAATGGACTTTAAGGATGAAGAGTTAAGATTCCTTTTAGTGTTAGGTGCTTTGCTACACGATATTGGAAAGTGCTACTGTTCACATCAGGGTATAAAGCATCATGAATGGGAATTTGAGGGTGAAAAGTACGAGGAGGATATTCCAAAAGTATCTGATCATCCTCAAGCAGGTTTAGCACCGGCAGAGGAATTCTGCAGAAACTTAAAAATGAGTAATGATGAAATCCATTTTATTTGTTCTATTGTTGCACGTCATATGGATGCTCACGAATTAGGTGCTAAAAGACATTTTCATGATATTCTTGAATTTGTACATCATCCAAAGTTCAAAGAGATAATGCTTGTTGCTTTAGCTGATGAAAAGGGAGGAGTCAAGATTGCTGGATTCGATCCTAGAGGTTGTGTAGCTGAAATAATGAAAGATGAAAGAGTCATTAAAGCAATGTCAATGGACATTCCTGAGCCAGTTTTAACTGGAAATGATTTGATTGAATTTGGCAGAAAACCTGGACCACTTTTTAGAAAGATGCTTGATGTAGCACATGCAATTCAAATTGATCAAGGCATTACAGATAAAAAGATGCTTTACAGAATGGTTAAAAATGTAGAATTGTCAAAGGATGAAATGTAAGTTTAGGATGCTTCTTTCGAAGCATCCTTATAATAATGTTCTTCATACTAGATGAAAGAGACAAGGATAGGTTATGAAGATTATTTGTAAAGAAAAGGATTACTACGATTACATTGGTTATCAAAACAGTTATGATTCTACAGACGATGTAACATTCGATCGTAGGAATATGGACATGATTGAGCCAGGACAAAATTACAAAGAAACTGGTATTGAGAATCTTGTATCTAGTATTGCGGATGGATGTCCGGATGGTGCAACTGTAGGCGTATGGATTGGTTTTGCACTTTACATTTTTAAGATTTGGGCTGACCCAGACCGTTGGACACGCAACGTAGTAGGTAACTTCTTAAAGCCAGGTTTTAAATGGACAGCAGAGTTACTTGCTTCGCGTAGAGAATATAATGTAGCTCATCCTAATCCAATTGAGTTTGTTTACATTAAGACTCCAATTTTCGATCATTCTAATTGGAGATTGAACTCTTGGAAGGATTGGAAGAATTTCAATGCTGCTAAAAAGGATCCTACTTCCTATATTAACGAATACAAAACAGGAAACATTGCAAACTGGAAATTCAAGAACGTTTATGGTGATGGTCCTTACAAAGCACCTATTCTTAAAAATACTTGGATTCCAAAATATGTTCCTGCTCAGGATGCTTATTACGAAATCGAGGAATGGTTAATTGCTCAATACAACGATGTTGACCAGGAGAGTGAAGGATTAACAGATGTTGACAAAGCAATCAATCACGGATTCGATAAGAAAGTTTCCTTTAGGAATGTAAAATGATTGAAAAAGTTCTAATAGATTGGTGTGTAAATTGTGCACTTTTATACACCGATGCAAGTAAACCAAAGCAGTTAATGTTTACTTGGATTGTAATTCAGACTTTAAGAAAGCTGACAAAAAGTGAATATTACTTTAAAAAAGTAGACAATCACTATACCTTTACGATAAAATTAAGATATCTAGCTGAAAATCAAAGTATCGCTTCTGTAGTCTATAATCCAACATACTGGAGATTTCTCAAAGGATTTTTAGATGTTCAGTTAGATAATGCTAATCTCGAAAACTACAAAGTGTATTATCCAAAAGTAAATAAAGCTTCTCAAGAAGTTGTTTGTAAGATAACTTTCAACTAATTATTTTAGTAGAGAAGCTAAGCTATGGAAAAAATACACGGTAAATATGACGATTTAACACAAAAGATTCGTCCAGGAACTACTTGGGTTGCTGGTTTCACACAACCTGGAAATAATGATGATTTAAGATCTATAGACTCTGAAGGTACAGAGATGCGTGTAATACCTGCATCAAGGTATTATGCAAGTCGTACAATTAAGAGAGGTCAGGCAGTTTCTATTGCTCAGTTAAGTGACTTAACTGTCGAGCAAAAGCAAAACAAGTATGCTTATGTAAAAGTTACCGACCCTGATATAGATGAAACTTGTATTGGTATTGCAATGAACTATGCTGAGGAAGGTCAGATAGTTCAAATTCAAAATACAGGAAAATTCAATTACAGTACTACCGAATCTATTCTTTATAATGAAGATTCAGCTAAAAGAGAAATCTTCTTAAATGCAGACGAATGGAGCTTTGACAATGTTAGAGGTCAAAAGCTTTATATAAAGAAACTTTATAACAATCCTACCACTGAGGGAGAGGATACTCGTCAAGAAATCGAAGGCGATGAGCATGGTGATAATTATGATACAGACCACCCAGACCTTAGCCACGATGCAGATTCAAATTCTTGGTTTACTTATGACTTCGAAGATTCAGTAAACAATGCTAGATATACAATTCAAATCGGTTCATTAACAGATGCTCCAACAACAAATGCTCATTATTACTTTAAGGATGAGGAAGGTTGGAAGCAAAAACTTTCAAATGGAAGTGTTGTATCTGTTTACAGAGATGCTGTTATTGTTGTTTATGATTCTGAAGCTAAAAAGATTGTTACTGCAGAAGACATTACATTAAGTTCTACTGGCGTAACAATTCCTGCAGGAAATAGACCACCAAAAGCCCACGAAGCTATTTGGTTACAGAAAATCAGAACTGTTGATGGAGTTGATCAGTATGCAGCAGTAGATGACTTAACAGTAACTATTGAATTGGACATTACTGGAGATACTAGAGGTCCAATTGACAATACTCAATTCATTCTTACTGTTGGCGAAACAATGTACTTTGAAAAGAGTAAGAAAGATGTTGAATTACTTAAGCCAGACTTCTATCAAGGTATTTATGATGAATTAAAAGTCGTAGCTTTTGCTGAAGGTAATCCTACAGGACCTTGTTTCAGATTCTTCTTAACAGCAAGTGGTGCTACTGCTGAAGCAGATGCATCTGCTTTACAGTATCCATTTATTGGTATTAGAAAGTTGGATGGGGATACTTGTATCATTCCAATAATGAATGAATTTACTTTAGAGGATCTTGCAAATGGTGCAGCTTTAATTGATGCAAATGACGAGGGTTACTTTAGACTTTCAAAAGAGTTTACTCTTGGTGTAGAGAAAGACTACTATTCAAAAGCAGAAAGTTTTGATGCAAGTGCAGAGTATTTTGAATATGATGATGTTGCTCAAGAATACAAAGCTGTTGAATCACCAAGTGCATCAGGATTAGAAAATTACTATACAAGAGTACAAAAAGCTCCAAACATTACAATCTGTCCTACAGTAACAACAATAACAAGAGACTCATTAAAAACAGCTATTGCAGATGCTCTTAAAAAGGTTTTCGTTGACAATGATACTTGCGTTGCAGGTTGTACAACTCATGTAGAGAATATTGGTGATGAAGGTTTCCAAATTGTTACAGATGAAACAGGTGGCTATTACGATGTTTATGTAAGTAGCAACTTATTGCATCTCATCACTGCTACTGCTGTAAAGCATGGACAAAGTGCAAAACCTGGAACAGCAATTTTAGCAGATATTCGTGATGCTAGCAGACTAAATGTTGCTGGTATTGTTCTTTCAAATGATACTGGAGTTCGTAAAGTTGGTGAAACTATAAAAGTTCTTAAAATGGGTAGAATTACAACTCTAGGAAACTTACAAGCAGGTAAGGAATACAATTTAGGATTAAATGGTAGAATTACTGCAGACCCGATGTTCTGGTACGACAATCATATCACAGTAGGTGTTGCAGAATCTACAAACTGTTTCATCGCAGACGTTGCATCAAATCCAGTAAAGAGCTATTCTGGTAATTTACCTTTAGGATTTGTTAAACCATCAATTTATGGTATGGCAGAAAAAGGTTTCGTTTTAGCTGATGGTAAAACCAGATACAATAAAGATGAATATCCAGAATTGTATAAATTCTTGTTAAATTGCTTCTCGGAGGAGGAGTTAAAACCTTCTAATGTTTCTGAGGACTTGTACAACAAATATACACAGTGGCAATTGCAACAAGTATTTACAGACTTATTTGGTCAAATGTCAGCAATGCAACTTACAATAAATGAATTGCAAACAGAGATTGCAGCATTAAGGCAAAATTCAGGAGATTAAAATTACAAAGGCTTCTCAAGAGGGAAGCCTTTTTCTAAGCTTTCTCGAAACTAACTAATTTATTGTAAGATTTTTGGAGAAAACTACATGGCAGATTTTAATTTCGAGAATTTAACAGAAGAGCAAAAAGCTGCAATTCAAGAATTCCTTTATAAAAAGTATTCAGAGCAACCATCTAGCGATGAATCACAGTTCGTTATTCCTTTTATAGCAATGAATGATGGTCACACACCAGCACAAGTTAAAGCTATAGCAAAAGGTTTGTACAAGGATATTCAAAGAAGTCCGTTCTTAAGAAAGACAGGCACTTTCACAGAGGATGGTAGAATTGAAGATATAGACATTACACCTTTAGTTTATTACGGAACATTACAGCAAGCAAAAATTGCTCCAACATTGGAAAATATCGATGTAAAGTTGTATTTTAGAGAACCTGCTTTACATAAAGTTCCAAGTAATGATCCTTCTAATGGCGAATTTGCTGATTCGTATGTTTGGAGGGAGTTGCCTGTAGGTTTCCATGTTTACAATAACGATACAGTTTATGGTTACGAATGGTTAGTTCTTCAAGACAATTATGTAGGCACAAACGGTATTTACAACTTGCACATGAACATCGAGGATGGTATTGGTGTTTGTAAGTTCGCAGGTACTCAAGCACCTATCAATCTTGCAGGTGTACAGTACAAAATAGTTATTACAGCAAAGAATCTTTGGAACAGAGAATTCTCTTTATTGGATAGTATGCCTCTTTTACACAGCTTGACTGCTAGTTCTGATGAATTGGCTCCAACAGTTAATGCTATTAAAGAGTATTATGCTAAAGCAGTTGAAACATTAAAAGTCGTTACAGAAGAGCTTTATGTAGCAAATGCAGAAGATCCAGTTTTATATGCAAACGAAGATGGCGTAACAATTAACAATCTTACTTTGGGTAATATTGAAAACTTGGAAGCTTTTGTTACAGCACTTTCTGAAGACCTTGATGGTCACAGAAATGCAGCTATTGATGGTGCAGAATACGATGAGGATGGAAAGCTTTTAAGTCCACATGGAATTAAGAATACAGGTTTCACAGGAAACATTGCAGCACATTCTTTGGACGGTTTGACACTTTCAAACGGATATCAAGCATTAGTTGACAACGTTGTAGGTAGATATGCTTACATTCCTTTCGTAGCAAACGATAACAGTATCGGTTTAGGAACAACAGTTAACTTCTACACAAGGGGAGCTGGAGTTGATCCTACACTTATGTATAGAAGAACTTTCGAGGCTCTTCCAAGAACAAATACATTAAACATTGTTGACATTTCCGGACAGGATGAGTTGTCAAATGTTTTGTATAGCTTAGCTGTTGGTACAAACATTTTCAATGCTAGTCTTGAGAAAGCTGATGAAATTCTTACAGTAAAATTAACTGCAGGTAATGCAAAAAGAGATCCTGTAAAACTTGATGTTAATACAATTGCAACAAGTAAAGTAGAACTTGGCGATGATACAATTGTAGATAAAGCTTGGGTAGATTACATTTCAGGTAATTCATCTATTGCTTATAAAATCCCAATTTCAGAACTTTTAGCTATTAAAGTTAAAGATTCTTTAGGTGCAGGTTTAGTGCCAAACCGTGAAACAGATGCTGATGGTTATCCAGTAACAACTTGGGATACATCAGACTTTGAAGACCATGATTTAGAGCTTGCAGCTAAAGCATTCACAGAAGCTGGTTTCAATACAGCTGAAGGTGCTACAGGTTTGGATAAACTTGGTTCAGCATTACAAGCATTGTACGAATTGCCATTAAGTACTTATGAATACAAACGCGGTCAGCAATCTTATAAAGAGCAGATTGGTATTTTCGTAGAAAGAGTAAATCAGTTTAGAGATAAGCTTGCCGAACTTAGGGGTACAGGAGAAGGTGCTAATGGTGTTCCTGCAGCAGACAATTATCTTGTACACAAGAGAGCAACTTGTTTGCAATCTAATAATGAAAAGATTGTAGATTATGATAAGGGTCTTTCTATTGCAGATAATAGTCTTGATCAGGGTACAGACTTTACTGCAAGAGTAGCAAATAACGAATATACATATACAGAAGAAGAAATTAAGTCTATAGCACATTATTTAGACTTGATGACATCAAAACAGGAACTTCAGCACGAGATTAGAAATACAGTAGGTATTTTGTTGAAGGCTGCAAAAGAAACTCAAGAAAGATTGATTGATGTTGAAACTGCTGTTTATGGTTTTGATGCAGAAACTATTCCAGGTTCAGATGCTTCAAGAAAAGCTTTTGTTGATGGACACATTGCTACAGAATTACAAACAGTTTTGAATAGCAGTCCATTGCTTTTAGGTCTTAACAGACTTATGAGAGCAGTTTGCTTAGAGCTTTACAATACTACAGATTTGGAAAGCATTGATGCAGAAATCAGATCTGTTGTAGGTGATTCAGATACATTAAAGGAAAAAGTTACAGTAAAGTCTAGAATGGACAAAGTTGATGATATCTTATCTGCATTGATTACTCAATCATCAGCTATTACAAAGTACTATACAGAAAATGTATTTAATGATGAATCTGCTCACACATATACAGATGTTTATGATATTGCAGGAACAAAACAGACTATTACAGATGATGCTACTATCACTGAAGATGAGCACATCTTGGACAACTTAGCTGATGACCATACAGAAACAAAAGATGCTGATAAAGATAGATTCTGGAGAAACTTACCTGCAGCAGAAGATGTATCAGATGAAGCAAAAGAAGCAGTAACATTTGCAAACATTGCTGATTCAACTCATAAGCATACTCCAAAAGCAGAGGAGTCTGGAAGTGTTAGAGTACCAGAAACAGTAGAGTTTGAACATACAGATATAGACAAGGATGGTAATCCAACAGTTAGAACTTGGAAAGGTCTTGCTATCGAAAAAGATGAAGAAACAGGAACATATCATCCAGTATTTAAGACAAAAGCTGTTGCTTGGGACCACGATAAGCTAGAAAGAATTAACAAAAAGCTTTCTGAAGTTACAAAAGATGTATACGGTACAGATGACGTTACTGCTAGCTTACCAAACAGAACAGAAGTATTAAGAAGAAATATTACAAACTTGGTAGATGATTTGTATCCAAACAGATCATTTGCTGTAGAAAAACCCCACGATGTAGGCGATGAAGAATCTGATATTAGACTTCCATTTAAGACATCAAGGATTCAAGTACCTGAAGAAGCTAGTGTTGCTCCTATGCAGACAGATGAACCCGATGATACTGAAGAGCATACAAGTATTGTTACTTGGTTCGATAACGAGTTGTTTAACTTCTCAGTTGCAAACAACTTTGTAAAAACTTTTGATGATGCAACTACTCGTGAAGTATTCAATAATAGATTGTTCAATTTGTACGATGATCCAAAAGGTTATCTCAAGAATAAGCAGATTTCATTAAGAAGTGTAGGTAATGGAATTGTTGATGGTTTGAATTTTGATTCTAGTAAACTTGTTACAGACCCAACAGTATTTGATCCTACAAACTATGGAACATACAAAAAAGCATATTCAAGATTGGATATGTTAGAGAATCTTATTGGTGTAAAAGATTGTTACATTACAGATTTGTTACAGCCAACAACATCAGAAGCTAAATCTGCTATATTGGATTCTCTTGGTATCGATTCATTAAATGCTACAGTTTTGGATGCGGAAGCTCAAAAACAGGACTTAGTACAAGTTAGAGCACACTTGGTAACATTAAGAGATACTCTTACTGCTAGAATTGCATCAACAGACAATTTAATAACTGAATCTAATAGAAGACTTCAGGAAATTGATAACACTGTTAGCAACAGTGCTACTGCAGTAAGTCAGGCTGAAGCCTCTAGAGATGCTGAAATAAGAGAATTAAACAACTTACAGAGTCTTTTAGAAACAGCAATGTCAAATGCTCAAGCTGCTCAGGAAGCTTATGATGCAGCAACACAAGCATACAATGAAGCACAGGAAGCCTATGTTGCAGCACAAGTTGCTGAGACAACTGCACAGACTGCTTACAATAATAAAGGTGACGAACTTCAAAGGCAGCTCAACAGTTTAGCAACTAAATCAAGTTTTTACACTTTAGCAGGACAGTATGCCTCACGTCTTAAAGATGATGTAATGGATTGTATTGAAAATGCAATGGCTAGTAGAGGATATGGTTCGGTTCCTACAAATACTAGTCAACTACAAAATGGGGATACAGAGAACACTATAGTCAATGCAACTTCCAATATTTACTGGTATACAGCAGGTTCCCTCAACAGTAGCAATAGTGTGTATACTAATCTTGGTGAACTCTTGACATATTCTTCAAGAGAGGATTTGGCAAATGCTATCGATTCCATAATTGTAGAGTTCTTGGAAGTTAAGAATACAGCTATACAAAATGCTATAGATACTCACAATACAACTGCACAAGAAGCATATAATGTAGAGAAAGCTAAGTATGATGCATATCAAAAATGGTTACGAGATTTTAATGCTCTAGCAGACAAAGATAAAGCTGCTTGGCAGGAACAAAATCCTATGCCAACACCAGTAACAGTAGCTCCTGAAATGCCTGTATTGATATCTTCTGTAGACGGCTTAACTGACGAAGAAAAAGCTACTATACCAGATATCGAAAACAAAGTAAGTACTATAAGCGATGGTACGGATCTTAAAGACGTATACTTACCAATTTTAGATTGGAGTAAATTGATTACAAAGTTAGGTGCTCAGGTAAATGACTACGAGGATATAGCATCATCAATTGAACAGGATAGGATTGATGCGGATGAAGCTCTTGCGAAACACCAAAGACGTGAGAGTACTGAAGGTCAAAACTATAGCAGTGCAACTTCTGCTAGGGAAGAGGCTGGTAGGACTGCTAATAGTGCTTCAGTTGCTAAAGACACAAAATATAACGAAAAACGTGCTGCAGATAATGCTGTAAGCGGTCTAAACGATGCTGTAAACATTCAAACTAATGATGTTAATATTGCTGAAGGAGAATTGGAATATCGTAGAAGAGATTACAATGCAGCTGTTAACTCTCGAGAAAAGGAAGAAGCCTTAAATGAGTCTTTAGGAAAGACTAAGCAGCACTTTGAGAATTATAGGTCTTCTACAGTTGCAAGACTTAACGAATTGGATACAAACTTAAACGGTATATTCGATTTACTTCCAAGCTATACTGCTGAATTAAATTTCCAAGATTTAAGATATGCAATAGGTTTAATAGAAGATAACGAAAAGGACGAAGTTGCCGCAGAATTACTTGCATCTTCAAATTTAGGCTTTGTACTTTCTAGAAAGCAAAAAACAATACAGGAAAGAGTAACAACTCTAGAAGCTTTTGCGGATGAAATTGCTAAAGGTCTTGGAATAATAGATCGTTGCAGATTGCTAGAAGAGCAAGCATTAAGAGATCTTAAGGATAGTGGAGACTTTATATCAAACTTAAGATTTGAAAGTCAAAATGCTATAGATACATTGCATCATTTAGCAGAGTTGAATAGTAGTCAAAACGAGGAACACTTAATCTTTGATTTAGACCTCTCTGAGAGCTTTAAAACAGAAACTGTAGATACTAGAGCTCACAATGCAGATGTTTGGAAAATTGTAGAGTATTCTAAAGAGGTTTCTAAGAGTGCTTATGACGAAGGAGCAGCTAAGTATACAATAACTGGAAGATTAGCTGTTGATCCAAACTATTTGAATTTTGCAGAAGATAGTACTCAGATTCGTAACAGCTATGAACAGTGGTCAACTGGGTCATATACAATTACTGTAAAGTACATTAGTAGTGCAAGTGAAATAGCTGCGACAACATCTGCAGATTACTACAAAACAATTTACTTGTTCAGAAAGACTCCAACATCGCAGCTTTATAAGCTGTTTAGCAATGCAGACAATGCTACAGCTGACATCGGTGTAGTACTTGATGGAGGTAAAGGTTGGCAGAACCAAACAGAGTACAATATTTACAAAACCATAAGTAATATGTTCTCTAGCTTGTTTACAAAGAACATAGATGATGTGAACAGCTTGTATTATAAGATGATGAAATTAGCACATCCTACAAGTAGTATGTACATGACTACTATAAATCCTTTACAGGGTGATCAAGTTAGCAATCCATTGTTAAGAGATCTTGGTAGCTGGTATGCTGAAGAAAGCATTTTTGGATATTCTGGAAATACAAGTAATGCAAACACCCACATTGTTCGCTACGCAGCTAGCTCAACTAGAGAGGATAGAAAAATTCCTGGAAATCCTGCTAATGAGTTTGGTGGAACTTGGATACTTGTAGGTAGAACATGTATGCCAAAAACTGATGTAATATCGGTAGGATCAAAGGATGTAATGACTGGTGCTTCTTGTGATAGTGAATCTTTAAGTGTTAGCTCATCAGGCAGTACATATCAGCAAACCGATAGTAATGGATATCCAGCTGGTACAGGCTACAGTGTTTCATCATACGTATATCCTAATCCTCATAGTCACAATCTTTCTAAAAACTACGCCGGAGTAGTTAAATCCGTAACGGATGCTAGATTGGCACCAGTTTATATCTGGATGAGAGTTGACGGTGCTGCAAATACAAATCCATATTTTGCGGATACGAGAACAACAGCATCAGCTTTTCTTGGAGCAGATGCTAGATAGATCCTTGCAACTCCCCGGACCAAAACACCTATATTGAAACAAATCTAGGAAATCTACGGAATAAACTTTCGTAGATTTCCTGATCTATGATTAAAAAATATTAGGAGAAAAAATGTTACAAACAAGCGAACAGTATGACTTTGTCAAAGACCTACTAGTGACAAGGATGTCCAATTATCGTAGGAATTCTTTTAAGCTTCAGAGATTGTATGAAATTATTTCAACACAAGCCCATGATAAAGCTTATATCCAGTTTTCTTACAAAGAGTTCTACGATATGTTTGTTAAAGAATGTGTGAATGGAAACATTCCAAATCATACATTCAAAATTCTTAAAGAAGGATTCTACGACAATTTTGGTAGAGTACCTTATGCTGATATTCATGTAGATTTCGTCTACGTTCCTAAGCGAAAACATCGCACAAAATCCGTTACAGAAAATACGAAAACTTTTTAAACTTTCTTGAAAAGGAATGCATTACTGTACCTATATTATTAACACGAGGTACAGATTATGAATAAGAAACTTATTAGCAAGATTGAAAAACTCTTGAACTTGGGAAATGGCACATGTTATGAAGCTGAAGCTGAAAGAGCATTGGCAATGGCTTATCAGTTGATGAAGGAAAACAACCTTACAGAAGCTGATATTAAAAGCGTTTCCCGAGAAGAAGAGTTGGGTCCTTTAGGAAATACTACAGTCGTAGAAAAAGCAAAACAGCTTCGCAAATGGGAACAGTCATTGATAAACAGCCTTGCAAAGTTGTTTGATTGCAAAACTCTTTCAGTGCATTCCGGAAATATGTACGATAAAAAGCCTACATATTACATTGTTGGTCGTGAAGGTAATCGAGTAACAGTAAAGATGATGTTCGATTGGATTCGCCAGGACACATTGAAGAAAGCACGCGTTGCTGGTCGAGGAAGAGCAAGTGCAAGAAATGCATATGCAATTGGCGTTGCAGATTCTATTCGCAGAAAGGTTAACGAGCTTAAAGCAACTGCTCCAAAAACAGATGCTTGGGGAATTGTTCCTCTTGACGAAGTTGAACAGTTCGTTAATCAGAGTTGGGGAAGAGTTACAACAACATCCTTCTCAATGCATCCTCGTGACGGATTGGCTTTTATGCAGGGAAAAGCTGACGGTAACAACATTTCATTAAATCGTCAGTTCGGATTGAAAGGAATTGGTTACAACTCATAAATAAAATAGAATGGGCTGCTTAGCAGCCCACCTATAATATATTTAATAAATTTCAGAAGGGGTTCTAAAAAATACCCCAGGAAAGGAGAAAAGATGAACGTAAATCTTATTCGTTTGTTCCTTTGCGAGACAAAGGGTAAGCAGGTTGACTATGCAAAAGTAGCTGACCGTGCAGTTCGTGCTGGTTACATCGTTGAGCCAGAAGCAGCAACAGTCGATGTAATGAAATTCTTGAATGAGCAGACTCTCAATCCAAATGCTACATTCTACAAACAGTGGGAAGACATTCTTTCTCGTACTCGTTTGGAATTGGCAATTGACCAAATTCGTCACTATGCCTCAACCTATGGTTCTGTAGATCCTGAAAAGGTTGCTGGAGCAGTTTTGGTTGCAGGAAAAGAAAGTCTCGACATCGAGTACAACTGTGAAGGAAATGGATGGGTTCCAAATGACAACCCAATTGTTATGCCTTTCAAGCAGTTCAAGGTTATCAAAGCCGTAACCGAAGATGAAGTAAAGGAAAAGATTTTGGATCTCTTCCGTTCAGGTTCAGCTTTGAAGTCTGACACAATCAATGTTTGTGTTTCATTCTTGAAAGAGAATGGATTCCTCAAGTCTCTTGATACAGATGAAATCAAGAACAAAGAAGCTCAGGCAACAATTGCTTGCATGACAAAGAGATATCCAACAGATGAATTTGGTTTGCTTCGTTGTATTGTTTATACCTTTACAGGTAAGACATCCTTGATTAAGGATAAGTCTTCAATCTATACAATTGAAGGAAAAAATGGTTTTACCCCAGTTGATAAATTCGACTTTGCAATTCTTTCTGATAAGCAGTTGACAAACTTGTCTCGTATCTTCTATCGTTACAAGCCACTTTTCTTGGCTATGAAGGGATACTACGACAACTCAAAATACATCAACAAGTTGCGTAGACTTGCTGAAAAGAATCACACACCTTTGAAGAAAGGCTTCTGGGAAGATTGTTTCAATACTTCAAAGAAGGATGTAATTCAGCTTTTGAATGAAGCTAGAGCCAATGTTGGTAGCTTGAACAACTTCCGTAAAGTACAGCTTATGCAGTCTATCATGGAACGTTTGAACGGACGTTACATGGATGGAAAGATGTATGTAATTCGTAACGGAAAGATGTTTGTTCGTGAAGGCTACCAGCCAAAGACAAATCAGGCTTACTTGATGCAGTTGTACAACATTATCAAGGATGCTCTTGTTGAAAGCTTGAAAGCAAAGGCAACAACTTTTGCAGTACCAAAAGGTTTGCACCTTACATGTCCTACATCAGAGAAGAACTTTATCGGAAACTATCCAATGGGTACTTCTGTAGACTTCTCAGATTCAGACAACATTGTAGGTATCTACTGGCGTAATGAGTGGGGTGCTCGTGACCTTGACCTTCATGTAGTTACTGAAGATGGTAAGCAGTATGGTTGGAACGAATCTTTCAGAAGCAAAAATCAGGATATCATCTACTCAGGTGATATGACAAATGCAGACCCAGAAGCAGCAGAAATGTTCTACTTCAAGAAGAGTATGCCAGATGGTTTTGTAAACGTTAACAAGTTTAACGGTAATGCTGCTACAAAGCTTCGCTTGTTCGTTGCAAAAGAAAACATTGTTGGAAAACTTGCTTCAGGAAAAGTAGATGCTTGGGGATATGGTAGATACAGTGACAGGAAGTTGAAGGATTACATGGTTGATCCAAACAACATTGTTGCAGAAGCAATGATGGACTTCTCAAATTGTTCTCAGAAGACAATTGCTTACATTCACGACAATCGTTTGTACATCATGGCTTTGCAGTCAGGTGAAGGTAGAGTTTCTACTAGAACAAACCAGGACATCATCCAGCAGGCAAATAAAGTTAAGGCTGATTCTTATATCGATTTGGTATCAATTCTCGAAGAAGCTGGTTTCAAGAGAGTTGTTGAAGGTCATACAGATGCTGTTGCCGAAGCAAAAGCTGAGGTAGCAAAAGTAGATGTCGCAGGACTTTCAATGGATGAGGCTGTAGCAAAAGTAAAAGCTGAATACGAAAAAGTTGAAAGCGAAAATGCAAAGAAGGATGAAGTTGTTGAAGTCGGTCTCGACTTGACAAATCCTACACCAGATGCATTGTTGAAATTGTTTAGTTAAAAAATGTTTCTGCAGTAATTCCCCTCCCAACTGCAGCATTGTTGGTGGCCCGCCAACTAAAATAAAGGGCTTTTTCTATTAGTACTGAGTATACTTATAATAGCTATCCCAGGCAATGTCTATAACACCTTTGATGAATTTTCTACCTTTTAATTCAGGAATAGCTTCTATTAAATTTCCATCTTCATCAATCTTAATAACAGATTTACCTTCTGAATCAAATACTTCAATAGCACCAGTCTTATCAACTCTTCCTAACCATTTCATTTCATCTGTTTTAGCATCTAGCATTGGGAATGCAACAGAATGGTCATTGAACTTTTTATAGCCATTTCCATCGTTAGCTAACATTTCCTTCCAAGACCATTTATCCCAATCCTCATCGGAAGCATCTTCTCCAGGTCCAGCACCGTATCGTATGTTTACCATATCTTGCTTGAAGTACTTATGATTGAGTACATCGAATATATCTTTTCTAGTATCTTCGCTTTCTTCAAATTCAGTTATTTTTATGTTATTCCATCTGCTATCTGCTTCAGAGATTCTTTGAACATCATCTACAGATATGCCACAAATTTTTGCTGCTTCTTCTGCTACGTTATTATCTACAGAATCATCAGTTGAATCCAATTCAGCAAGTGCACTATCGATATCCTCATCAGAAACATCTTCTGTAGGAATATCTGGATCAGCTACATTTGAATCTTCAAAGTCATCAACTATCTCTTTACCATCATCGTCAAAGAGGTCATCTATAGTTTGTTGCTCATCCGAAGCATCAGCCTCTATATCTGTATCTGATTGGTCTTCGAAAGAGTTTGTTTCCGGATGCCAATCTCTGATGCGTTGAAAACCTTTAAAGAAGTCAATACTTGAAATATAACGACTTTGATAATCGTCATCAAGCAACAAGCTTGGATCGTCACGTGCAGGGTCCTTTACTATTGTATCTTTTTCGGAATCATAAACATATCTAGGGTCTATCTCTTGAATAAATTTATCTGTTCCTGGAACGTGAAGTATTGTATAACCTTTAATGCCTCCAGCATCTTTATAGACATCTACTTTTCCTATGCTAACCCCGTTGATATATTCCTGGCTATCTTTGTATGTCGGCTTTCCAAACACTTTATTAAAGTTATCATCCCACTGACTGTCATACTCTTCCGTATCTTCAGGAGCATCCATATCATTGATCTTGTCAGCTATTTCAGAAGGTACAGGCACTTCATCATTTTCATTTGGAGTATCTTCAGACTCGATATTATCAGAATCGTCAGTGTCTGTATTTTCAGGTTCGATGTTATCAGAGTCATCAATGTCCGTATCCTCAGACTCGATATTATCAGAATCATCTGTATCTATATCCGTATCTGTATCCTCAACTTCAATTTCTGGATGCTCTTCTGTATCGAAGACTGGATTGTCTATATCATCTGTTTCTTCAACAGTTGCTTCTCCCATATCAGGTTCTTCTTTTACAATATTTTTAGCCCAATCTATATCACCCTGAGTTAATCTAACTTTTGTTCCATCGTTTCTTTGAAGAATGTCTCCTACCTTTGCAGCAGCCTGAGCTGCAATTGAATTTTCAATAGTAGGTTCACCTAAATCATCTTCAGTATCAATCTCGGAATTATCCTCTATATCGGTTTCAACATCAGGATCTTCCTCTGTGTCAGCCTCAGTATCAAGCTCCTCATCTGTGTCAGCTTCAATATCAGTTTCTTCATCTGTGTCAGAATCAAGTTCATCATCACTTACATCAAGAGTTTCTTCATCACTGCCTTCATCTGAAACTTCATTATCAACATCTGTATCTTCTACAGTATCTGTATCAACGACATCTTCTAAACTATCTAAACTTTCAAGGTTTGCAGATAGTGTTTTTGCTACAGCACCTAAGCCAAAACCAGCCATAACTGTAGATGCAATAGCTGGTGACATTCTTAACAATTTTTGAGTAACTGAAAGATTTGAAGATTTAGCAGTCTTTACAATAGCTGGAGCTGCACGAGTTAACATTGAACCTGAAGTCATCAATCTACCTGCTAACTGAGTTGGAGGTGTAGGAATCATTCTTAAAACCAAACCAGCAATAGCTAAAACACCTAATACCGAATTAAGCTTTACATTTGACTCTTTTGCAACTCTTTGCATTTCAGGATCACTTTGTAACATTTCTGTTATCTGACCTGCATTTGCTAATGCTAAGCTTAATTTATCCATCTGTTTTTGGAACTTTTTATAGTCTTTTGAAACATCCTCAGGATCATCTTCGTTTAGAATTGTTTCTTCTTTACGAGCTTTCTTGTGTAATTTATGAGTATCTAAGTTTGCTTTTTTATCTTTATCTACTATTTTAACATTTTTTGAAGTAAGATCTTTTCCGTCTGCTGTAAGCTTACCTTTGCTTTTACCGAAAAGAGTTGTATTATCATCTATCTTTTTACAGAAGCTAATAAAGAAGTCATCTGTTAAAATCTTTTCAGCTTCCTCTAAAGAAGCTCTTACAGTTTCAATACCTAATAACAACTCTATAGCAGCCTTTGCATTTGATACTTTTTTCAACTTTGCTGCACTGTAACTGAATACAGGTTTATCAAAGGCTTTCTCTCCGCCAATTTCATCCAACAACTTTTTCTTTTCTTCTTCGATAGTTTCTTTGGCTTTATCAAACTCTGCAATTTGCTTTTTGATAGCCTTCATAGTCTTATTTAATTGACTATCCATTGACTTAAAAAGGGATTTTTCATCCAACTTTTGATACTTACCAAATGTTTCTAACAAGTACTGAGAAACTATTTCTGAATTTCTCTTGCTGGCTTCACTTAAATACTTCATACTATAAATAAGTGGATTTTTTATTGTTTTTCGACCTATACTATTGACATGATTGAAATTCTAGAATATACGACAAAGGTACCTTTAAAAATGATTGGACACCTTTCAGGCATTTGCTGGGGTGCTGATACAACAGATCCCGAAAAGAACGTAAAAAGAGCTTGGGACTGTATAAATAGTTTCCATGGTAGAACAGAAGAGTTTCCAGAAATCTATTGTACAATAGATGGCTACAGTGCAAAGTGTTTAAGAGAACTTTATACACATATTGGCGGTTCTCCTACACGATTGCAAGCATCTACAAGATACATTGATTACGAAAAAGGCTTTAAAACAGTACTTCCACCAAAGGTTGAAAGCAGCAGAGAGGCTACAGCATCTTGGAATGCTGCTGTTGATGCAGTTAGAGATGCAATGGCTGATTTGAAAAACTTCGGAGTACCAAAAGAGGATTATACAAACCTACTACCACTGGCTTATGAAAGTAATATGGTTTGGAAGCTCAATTCAAGAACTCTTATTACCTTTATGAATAAGAGACTTTGTGGAAGAGCCTATTGGGAAATAAGAAAGCTTGCAAATGAGTTAAAAACAAACTTGAAGGAATATTCTGAAGAATGGAGAGCATTTGCAGATGCAGTATATGTTCCTGAATGTGAAAAGTACAAGTTCTTAAATCCGAACTTTTGCTTCTGTTGTGAAACTAGAGGATGTGGAAAGTATCCTTATATTAAGAATATTGAGGTAAGTGTAAAGAAAGATGAAACAAGTAACATTTAAAACGCCAATTGAGGATATTCCTTCTTCAAACATGACTTATCCAGGAAGAGTATACTCAAAGGAACTTTGGAAGAATATTGATAAGCCTATGACACTATCGATTGATATAGATAGAGCTGCTAGAGAGCTTAAAGAGATGTCACTGGAAGACTTTCGAAAATTCTTTGAAGAAAATAAATCTGAAAAACTGTCAGAAGTTATGAAGAAATTAGCTTATGAGACTGTAAGGAGTATACATGCATAAGTATTTTGTTTCCTATAATCATTCTAATGGAAGTTCTTGCTTTGGTTTTGGTACTATTGAAATTCGTACGGATAAGCCTATTCAAGGAATGGAAGATATAGAGAAGATTCAAAAGTACATAGAAGACAATTATCGCGGGAAAGATTTACCTGCAGATGCAAAAGTTATAGTTCTGTACTGGAGAAAGTTTGAGGATGCAGAATGAGTGAACTGTGGGATATGATGGAATGGGAGAAGTTAAATAAAATGAAACCAGAAACTGAAGTTACTACAAACGCAAAAGAAGGAGAATACGCAGTAGTAGAAATGGAAAAAGACCCTTTCTACGATTGTCGTTGGGGACAGATCAATGCAATACCTGAACACAATGTTTATCAGAGTTATTGTAAATTGAAAAACAAACCAGCTGAATGTAAAGGCTGTAAAGACTTTTGTCAAAAACCAAAGCTGGAGGCTCCGACAACTACCTATAAGCTTAGAATAAGCTATTTTGATGAAAGCTTCAGTACTAGTGGATATGGGGATGATTTCGAAAGAATTTTCCTTTCAGAAGAGGAAGCAAGAGATGAGTTGGCTCTTTATATTAAAAATCACAAAGAGCTTGAAATATGGTGGGACCTTTGCAAAGTAGAAAAATTAGCTCATGGACATTTGGAAAGGAGAGATAAGTAATGATTGGATTGAAAGCAAAACTCCGAAACAGTCTCGACTATTACAGATTTCATCTACCAATTTTAAGAAATCTTTTAGACACTTTTGAACTGAATGATTACGAGTATGCTATTGTCGGAGGTTTTGTAAGATGTGTTACTGCATATCACTTGCTTAAATCTGATGAGCTCCACGATATCGATATTGTTGTAGATATCGATAGTCAAGAGCTTGAATACATTTTTAGTCACTATCATATAAAGTATCAAAAGAATGATTTTGGCGGTTACAAGATTTTTGATAATACAGGTACATTTAATATGTACATTGATATTTGGTGTTTAAGCAATCATCAACCTTTTAAGGCATTTCCGGAAAAGTATCACAATTGGAAAGGTATAACAGAGTCTAGCTGGCTGACAGTTTGCGGAGGAGTGTATCTTCCACAAACTAATAAAGTTTATATCAAAGGTTTAAAAAGAGCAATTCGAAAGCATCAAGTAACTCTTCGTCATCCTGAAATCTATTTTGAAAGCAAAAACATCATAAACAAATATACAATTGTAGCAAAGCTAATAGACTACAGTCTTTACTACAAATTGGATAGAAATTGTCTTAAAGCTATTGCTGAGTATCTTGCAAAGCATAAAGACAACAAAACTCTAGTAAACTATTTGGAAAGTCATAGCTCGAGATTCGTAATAGATTGGAATAAACTTATCGACGAAGATTTCAGAGTGCTAAATGACTTTGATGTTCTTCCAGTAGACTCTAAATATACTTTTTGGCCTCCGGTAGACCCCAATCATACCCCTTTAGGTTAACTCCTACAATTCTTGGTCTATACAAATATCTGTATTTGCCATTTCTTGGAAAGTTCTTCTGCAATCCTTTAACATCAAAAATGATTCTATTTTGTTTAGGATTAGAAGGCTTTTCCAAACTTGAAGTAAACCAAACTGCCTTATCTGTACGAAGGTCTATTGCAAACCACAATACATCTAAATCTTCTCGAAAGCCAATTGCATTTGAACAATATGGACAAGTTTTATTTTTCCAAGTATCTGGAGACCTAATAAATTTAGCCCCGCAATCCTCGCACATAAACTCTACAGTATTCTCTTTTCTAAAAACATCAGTAACAAAAAGTCTAGTTTTACTGAATTTCTTTCTCCAGAATTTTATAGACTGTTCTTTACAATCTGTTTTCATTCCAGTATAAAGTTCGTTTTTAACCTTATCAAAAAGCTGTGACATTTCAATTGCATTTTCTTCAGTACAACCATCAACTTTTGTACAAACTTTTTTCATTTCAAGCAAAGCTAAGCTCATTGCACTCTTCATAAGCTTTGTTGCACACATATAAGCATAATAGTGAACTAAAAAGTGTTGAGCATAAGTCAATTTATAGAGGTTGTTTTCATCTACAACTTCTAGGAATTTTTTCTTAAAAAATGATCTTGGAATTCTGTGATGTAATTCGTAACCTGCCTCAGGTACAAGAGGCCTATCTTTAGCAGACTCTAGAATTTCCATCATCTTAAAATAGAAAATTGAATAAGTGTCAAAACACTCTTCTTCGTATTGTTTTTGATTTCTTTCAAAATCTTTAATTGCTGCTTCCTTCGCAGCTCTTCTCTCTAGAGTTTTCTCACTCGCCATAAAAAGCCCCCATAATTAAACAATTTAGTTGACTTTACAGAAATCAACTATATTCAGAGTATGAGCGATATCGTAGTATTAAAAAACAAGATTTTGGAAGGAGCTATTGAAGTCTATGCGGCACATCCCGAGACTTACAAGATGCTCGAGGGTAGGATTAAAGAGTTGCCTCAGAATGCAATCTTCTATCCTAATGAATATTGTCCGGTAGGAGAATTACAGCAAGCTGATCTTCACGATTTGAATCTGAAGAAGTTCCTTTTCGAAGAGGTTCTTCCAAAGAGTGGATTCATAAAAGGTGAAAATCCAGACCCATCAAGAGTACTGTAATTGCTTAACAACCTTGTATCTTTTCAAAGGTTGTTTTAGCTTGTAACTCTCTAAATTAGCGATTCTAAAAATCGCTTCATTTTCTGAATGAAATGGTCCGTAGAAGGTACTGCCATCGTGTAGGTAGTACCTTTTCCACCACATAACTATAACATACATGTTTAAATTTAGTTTTTTAGCAGAAATTCTCCCAAGAGTACCTATAATATTATTATGAATCAGTTAGATGCAGGTATTTTAGAAAATAAAATTCTCGGCGAAGATTATGCAAAGCTCTATGCAAAACTTATGAGCTTTAACTGGGTTTTAGGCCACGACACCATTAAAAGAATTTATAACGATTTTGGCAATCCAGAAGGTCTTGAAAAAATCTACAACGAATTTTGGGATATTGTAAACGATAAAGAACTGAAAAAGAAAAACATAAAAGTAAGAAATGCAAAGGCAATTTCCAAATGGATGGAAATGATCGTGCTCATAACAGATAATAATGGCAAGACTATTCCTCACAATGGCTCATGGTGGGGTTACGAAGATCATGGACATTGGGTTGAAGGTCAAATGGAACGTTTATATGGAACAGTTGCAAATGAAATGTATGCAATTTCATATGACGATAATATTTTCAGTGACTTAGCTGAAGAAGCTATGGACTGGATTACAGATAAAGACTTATATTCTAAAATTCAGGATTTGCATCAAAAATGGGTTGATACTGTAAATGGTGATTTTTATTCGTTTCAGGAAAGAGCCAGATATGGATATTATGTACTCAAGCTCACTGAAATAATTTTTGAAACTATTGAGTCTCAAATTGATGAGGAGTTAACAGCATGAGTGGTGGAAGTTTAAATTATTGGAATGCAAATGATCCAATTGAAGAAATAAAAAAGCGACTCATGTTTGGTAAAGGAGTTTATACACCTGAAACTCTAAAATTGATGCAAGAGACTATCAAAGTGTTGAGAAAAGCAGAAACCTATTCTCATCGACTTGAATGGTTCTTTAGTGGCGATGATGGAGAGGAAACTCTTCATGAAAGACTTGCTGAAGACTTAAAGGCGTTGGAAACTGAAAAAGAAATTCCTATATTTGCTCCGCACTGCAAGTATTGTGCACAGTTTAGAGAAGGAGTGGATCATCCAAAAGGAACTTGCTTCTATGATAGAGACTTTTGGTACTATCGTATAGACCATCCTGATGAAAAATCAATGTACGAAAGATTTAAGGATGATGCTACAGAGTGTTTTAGTTTTGAACCTTCTAGTGATGCTATTTGGGAAATAGAACATCCAGGAGAAACAAATGAGTAAAAAAGACCAATACTTGTTGAGACTTTTGGATGAAAATATCGATATGCATAATCATGTAGCTGTATATCGAACAGTTCTAGAAAAACATGGATTGTTAAATGAAGCAAACGAACTGTTACATAATATTATGCCTGACAGTTACGATATAAATGGAAAGGAGATACAGAATGAGCAAGAGCAGAATTCTTAAAAAGAAGTTTATTCAAGCTAGATCAACTTGGCTTGTAGATCATCTTGGATGTATCAAAAGAGGTACTCTTGTAGAATACTTCAAAAAGCATCCAAAAGATTTTTCGAGAGTTGCAAAAATGTCTCGTAGATTAAAATACAAGGATGCATTAGTCAATCTCGTAAGAAGAGATATAAGAACAAACTATCATCATCCAGGATTTGATGCAGAATTAAAATATACAAATTGGGTGATTCATCAAATCGAACATGGAGATTTTAGAATATACCTTAAGTACAAAAAGATGCACTATATCATAGCTGCTGAATGTGAATTGCAAAACATTCCTCAGGCTATTCCAAATCCTTTTGCGAATTAAATCTATATTGGAGATAATTATGAAGAAACTTTATTTGTTTATTTTGAGCATTTGTTTGCTTTTTGCAAGTTGCAACGAAAGTTCCACGACTGCATTTGTAACAAAACCTGTTTACGAAATTACAAGCATTGAAGGAGCAGATTTAATAGAGGATGGTACGGGTGCTTTAATTGGTCTTTTTACTGGAGGCCTTGGAGGGCTTGTCATTGGTGCTGTAGCTGAAGATACAATAAATAAAATGGACATTAAAAACAATTCCATTAAATTGACACTTCATTGCGTTGAGCCAAAGAATTTGCGAAGTAGTTACTCTACAATGACAATGACTGTTAAGCAAGGAGATTTGATTACAGCAGGTTGGAAACTCAACGATAAGTTGAGATATGTAGATGATTGTAAATTCTATAAATGTAAAGATGTTGATGGTCTTGAGTATACTAAATCTGCGACCATTGGAGTATTTGCTATGCCTCAAATAGGTTATTTCAAAAAGGTGGAAGAGTAAATGGATATAGGAATTGTTCAGAAAAAGATCGAAGATGCTATTTTCGATTTTATTGATACAGATTTGAAAAGTATTTCAGCTTTGAATATTTCTTCTCGAGCTACAGTCTACAATGAAGTAACAAATCTCGTTGAAGATAAAATTCTTCCACTTTTACATCCATCTGACGTAGATGAGCTTCAGGAAGAAGTAGATACTATGGAAGATGAGCTCAACGATGCTCAAAATGCTTTTACTACTTTGAAGGAAGATACTGTAGATGAACTTCTCGATATTAAAAGAGATGTAAAGGATATTTTGGAAAGACTCGATAAGGCCATCGATGAAGTAAACGATTCCGAAATCTGGTAAGGAGATTAAAAATGAAAGTAAATGCAATAAAATGTCCAAAATGTGGTGATACAATCTATTCTAGGTCTCGTCACGATATGCATTGGTGTAGTTGCAAAAACGTAGCAATTGACGGTGGAAGCGACTATGTTAAGATTTCTTTCAAAGAGGCTCCTGCACCTGAAGTTTTCAAAATCGATGTAAATGCTACACCAAAAGAATTGTACGATGATTGGAATAAAGGTAAAGATAAATTCGGTACAATTAAGGAAAAATCCAAATGATGTGGGAATTGAGATATTATAAGAAGCCTAAAGATGTCGTAAATCTCTCTTATAAAGAAGAAAAAGAGAACTATGACTATATCGTTTTAGGCTCTTTTGATACCTTTCACCCAGAATTAGGCTTTTGTTATCGATGGTTTACTTTTACAAAAGATTTTGGTAAAAAGTTATCCGATGAATATGAACTTAAGAAAAAGTATCACTGGGGCACTACAGACTTTGAATTTATTTTCAAAGCAAGGACTTACTATGTACAGGAAGCTCTTCAATTTTTTAAGTTTGGGGAATCTGCATTTAACAACTACGTAGATCAACTAGTCGGCAATTTTAGATGGGTAAGGAGTTTCACATGGTGTACACTTCCTGTTTAGTCAAATCAAAAACAAAAACTCTAAAAAAGAATCCTTTACCAGATGATTATCAAAATCAGTTAGCAAGGTTTAGAGCTTTGCAAAAGTTTAGAGCCTGCATTCGAATGTTAGGTTACGACCCTGCTGAAATAGAAAGACTTGGTGAGGAATTAGCTAAAAGAAATCTAGTGTAGGAGGAGAAATGGAAGCTGATAAATATACAGTTGATGATATGCTTGGAGAATTGTTTCATTTGCAGGATTATGATCTAGGTAATCTAGAATTCTATTCTGGCAATTCTGGAAAAAGAATTTCGGGTATAAAATTGGATGTAGATGATTCTACAGGAAAAGTAAAAAGAGTTATCGTTTTGGAGGATGTAAAATGACAATAATTCTATCAACAGATTTTAACACATGTATTCACATACCTTTTGTACAGAGATATGAAGATGCAAAAAACATATCAATTCTTTCATATCAGTGGTATGATACAAAAGGTAAAGGAAAGGATTATCGTGAGACCATTTTATGCTTTGACGGTAAGCGAGTCTTCTTCTACGAACACAACGATACAATAGAGACTGAAGTTTACAGAATTCTAACTGGAGATCTTGTTTCGGATAAAATAGATCTAAGTGCCTTTGATTGTAGTCCTGCAAGACTCAAACCACCAAAGCACTATAAGAGAGTGGAGAAAATAGCATGAAAAAAGATGATAAAGTGACAGCTGGTCAACTTAAAAAGTTTCTAAAGAACATTCCAGATGATAAAGAAATCGTTATTAGCGGTTTCGTTAGAGATGGTCGAGAGTGTGGAAATCTTTTTAGCATTTTAGGCTTTGATAAAAAGTCTTGGGATAATATCGGCGGAATTATTAGAACAGATGTCATTATCGATTTCGATGCTTTATGCGGAGACGATCCTGTCAAAGTAAATCTGAAAAGATTAAAAGAACTTGTCGATAAACTTTTTGAAGAAGCATTAAAAAGTTAGAATATTTTGGCCTCCGAAAACCTATATTATTACTTGGAGGTCCAAAAATTGACTTTAATAAAACTTACAATATCACCTGAAAAAATTGATGAATACAACAGCCATATCAAAAACTGTAAAGAAAAATACCCTGATGACTTTGATATGGATTATATTCACAGTATCGATGACCTCATTCCTACCTACGAAGCAGTAATTAACAATCCTGAAAATCAAGAACTTCTTAGCGATGTAAAAGACACTTTGACCGACTTTACTGGAGTCTATAAGTGCGATCAGTTTAATTGGCTCGTAAGCGATTACGTAAACGAAAAATTGATTGATAACGATCCTTTTAACATTAGCAATAGATTTCATATTTGCGATTACGGTGTATGCGATAATGCATCACAAGCTATAGAATACTTCCGAAATTGTGAAAAGGAAATGAAGATTGATCTCGGCAAGTGTATTCTTTGCTTGAGACCAATTGTTAAAAAGTTTCAGCCAGAGGAAGGTGGTTGGAGATGGCATAAGTGGGGGCCTTACATTGGTGTTAAAAAGTCACGATGCGAATACATTTATGATGAAGATGATAGCATCAAGTTTGTTTGGTGTTATCACTTACATGGAATAGTGTAAAAAGGAGATTGAATCATGGCTGAGAAAAAGGTAGAAGTAATAAATAAAACTTATTTGACACCGCATGATGCAAATACTATTTGGCATAATGCACACGAAAAAGATTATAGCAAGCTTGTAGTTGATTTTAGTCTTTTCTATACAGACCATTGTAAAGTTCATCCAATCGATCTTCTTTTCAATCACATCAAAAAGTGTGCTCAAGAGAGCGATGATCCTATTTGCTATTTTTACAAATCTTTCGTATTCAATAATCTCGATTACGAAGAAAAGAAAGTTAAACAGACGGGTGATTGGCCGGAAACTTTTTGGCAGAAGCTTTTCCATAAAAAAGTTCATCATGAATGGGAAGAAACAGATCTCAATCATTTAAGGCATTATCACAAAATGGCAGATAACATTATGCACGAACTTTGGATATATCTTCTTAAAGCAGGTTGGAGAGTTGAATTTTATGACGACCCTGATAGCGATTATAGGAAGTTTTTTAAGATTTGTTTTTAGGAGTTGAAAATGAGTGAAGAGAAGGATATAACAGATGATGTAATGGAACAGTGGAAAGAAATAGATGAAGCTAAAAAGGAAGAAAAACTTTACACTGTAAACTATTTCAATCCAATTGGAAATTGCGAATGCGTAGAGCATGTAAAAGCAACCTGTCCTTTAGGAGCAGCTTTTATTGCTCATGCTTCTAATTGGACACCTCAGAGAGAATTTGATTTTGATGATTACAATGTTACTGAATTCTATCCAGACTATTTCCGTACTCTTGAGGATGTTAAGTGGACAGAACTTGAGGCTGCAACTGCTTTAAAGAAAGCTATGGAAACTTACGTACTGGATCAATGGAAATGGTGCTATAAGAAGACTAACGACATTGATGAGTTAACTGCAGATTGCAACGATAAGTTTGAAATTAAAAAAGAAGAGGTTGAAAGAATACTTAAAGAAGCAGGAGTGCTGGAATAATGAGTGATAATTGCGAAGAGGAATGTCAGGGAGCTCCTTTTGACTGTACACGTTGCAGTCGAATGTGTGAACCGTATGACTGGGATGAGGAAAAGCAGGACTGGATTTACAAAGATTTATTTCAGCCGAAAGTTTCTCCAATCGTATTAGGAAACGATGAAGAAGGAATTTGCGAATACATAAACAATCATATTGAGGACCTTAAAAGAGGTGACATCGGTGCAATGCATATTTGGGAAGGTTCTGATGGAACAAAGGTTGTTGATATCGAATGGAATGACGGATTTTCCGGTTTCAGATTAAAGGATGTAATAGACTTTATTGAAGAAAATGAATCTGTTACAAAAGAACAATTGATGGAGTTTACATACTAATGATTGATGTCTATATTTTAGAATTGGTTTTTAAGGACGAGAACGGACAGTATCAATACAGGTACTTTGAACACGATAAGTACTTTCTTAAGGAGTATCCAACTCATAGATGCTTAATGGAATTAACTCCAGCTAAGGCAAAGCGTACAAAGATTCTTAAGGATTTCAAAAACGGGGATTTTAAAGGACTTGTAGATATTAGAATTAGACCAGTTACTCTAAACATTGGGGCTGAAGTCGAAAAGGATTGGCCAAAGTCAATTTTGACCGGAGGATATAAATGATTGAGAATGTTAAGAAAGGAATGACAGTTTATTGTTTCAAAGATATTTGGGAATTCATGGAGGAAGGTGTAGTCCAAGATCCTGAAATCCGAAATGTAGTCATTGGAGGTGCAACTCCAAATCCTTACAACATTCCTGTAATTAACAAAATAGACTGGAAGTATTATGTAGGCCCAGATGGAGAAAGAACCCGTGAAGACTATGGTACTTCAGGTGCTAAACTTGAAAACTGTTTCTTAACTGCAAAAGAGGCTTGGGAAGAAAGAGACCGTAGAATAGAAGAGCATAAGGAAAATCTCAGAAAGGAAATTACTGACTTAGAGTCTCTTCTTAAATTTCCTCTTAATCATTGCATAGGTAGTTCTGAATATACAGATTGGTACGCAAAAGATGTGTATGAAGAGTTTATCGAAAAATACAAGAAAGGAGAATTGAAATGAGTAGTGGTCTTAAGGAAGAGCGTAAGAAACAAAATAAGATTGCAAGACGAGAAGAAAGAGTCAAAAAGCTCACAGGAGACTCCGACTTTGTTTGGCTTATGCATGACAGTGAAGACACTGATAACATGACTGACCAGGAAATTCTAAAAGAATATAAAAGATATAAAAAAGCAAATCCCAATGGACTGAATTGGGAAGAGCTTTAGGAGGACTAAAATGAAAAAGATTATTTTTATTTTGATAGCAATTACATCAATTATTTTTACAAGCTGTAATGCACCTACAAAAGTTAAGGTTGTGGAGGTTTCAACAGGTAAGGCAGCACCGGAAGCTACCTTTACAGATTTCTTTGATCCGGTTGAACTTGTACATATCGATAGGGATGAGACATCTTCTGCAATCATAATGGATAGAAATACTGGAGTAATTTATGTTAGGAAATGGTCCGGATATCAATGGGGTATATCTCCTATATATGATTCTGATGGCTCTGTTTTGACACAGGAAAAGTGGCTTGCAAGACACACAGAAAAGAAGGAGTAATAGGAGATAAAAATGGATAAGAGAAAATTATTCGAACTTTCAGATGATGTCTATAACATAAGACATAAGATTAACGACATAGATTCTTTGATTGAATCTAAGCAGAGATCTATAGAAATCCTTAAGGATATTCTAGAGGATCCTACCGATGCAAGGTTAGAGGTAAATGGGCAGAAAGGCCACGTAAGTGCTCATATCGAAAAGGAAGCTTTTGTAAAGGAAGCTGTAGAATTTACCTTACAGTTGTTAGAGAAAGTGGTTGTAGATTTGCAAAATCAAAGAGCAGAATTAGACCAAAAATTATTTGATATGGCGGAGAGATTAAAGGAGAAAAGGTAAGATTGAGTATTACGAAGAAGAGGAGTAATGTATGAGTAATTATGCTATAGTCGAAAACGAATCTGTATGTGAAGACCTTGAGAATATTGCAAATTGGTTAAGAGAAAAAGACGAGAGTATATCTCCTGAAAATCGAAAAAGACTTGACGAATTGGCAAGAAAGGTTGAGAGTTGTAGTTCAGAGCTTGAAGCAATTGTAGCAGACCATTACAAAGAGGATTAATATCGAATAATGTTTGTAATTCAATGTGAGACTAAAACCTTTTTTACAAAAAAGAAGAAAATTCTTTATATAGGTTCTATGCACAATGTTAAACGAGTTGAAGATGCATTAAAATTCAGTGCAGAACGCCATGCAAACAACTTTAGAAGAATGCATAATCTGGATCGTAATATTTGGAAGGTAAGGAGAATATAAAATGGCTAGAATAGATTATAGATGTCCAACTTGCGGGCAATTTTTAGGAGAAGGTTATTTTGATTTATTCCTTGACGAACCTCCAAAACGCGATGATAATGACTGCCCTTTTTGCAAATATAAAGATGTCGATATAAAGGATTGTTTTGTAAGAATATACAACCCTTTAGAAACTTTAGATTCGATTCGAGAAGCCCGATATCCTAATTGCAGAGACTTGGGTCTTGCTGACACCGATCGCTTAAAAAGAAGTTTAAGGTCTTGTTTAACTAGAGAACAGAAAATAATGTTCTGTGAAGAACCTTCTTCTTATCTTCTTAAAGAATGGTTGGATAAAGGCTATAATGTATATGCACTTTCCTATTTTAGTCCTTGTTTGGTTGGACATTATGGATTTAAGTTGCTTCCTTCTACAGAGGATAAAATTTATGAAGATGTAAAAAAATTCTACGAACAAGAAGATTGTTTAAGAAGATCAGATAAGTATTATTATCCGATACCTATGGCTCGCATGTTGGATATAAAAGATGATTGGATAATGAACTTTTAAGGAGAATGCAAATGGAAATGGCAGATGACGATTTGGATTTAGATTGGGGTAACATTCCAGATTATGAACAGGAAAATAGAGACTTTTTTAACAGTGAGCTACCGAGAGAAGTTCGTTTGAATCCAGACGAGCATGATATGATTGTAAGAAAGAGTTGGGCTGAATATGCAAAAGAAATTAACTTGATGAGAGCTCAGCTTCGATATATGAAAAAGTCGATTATGTATCGCGGTGGCGGTTGGGGTTGCAATGTAGAAGAAAATCGAAGAGATATTGTTGAACAGGAAAAAGCAATTAAAAGACTTTGCAAACTTCGAGACGCGGCAAAAGCTATGGAAAAAGCTGCAGGACTAAAGATGGGAGAAATGGATGAAAGAGCCAAGCGAAACAAAAAGTGATTTAATTCTTATTATTCTCTTTGCATTTTTTGCAGGATTTTTCTTCAGTGCATTTGGAATACTGGGTGAGCAATATTTATGGGATCCAAATCCTAAGGAAGGTGCTGCTGGATGTTTCTTAGGTATGCTCTTATTAACATTTGTTTTTCTTTTTAACGCAATAACTTTAAGTAAAAACTTAAAAAGAAGAGTTGATAGAAAAGGAACAAAAAAGAATGAAAAAAAGACAGTTTAACAAAAACTTTATGAACTCTCTCGAAAGAGTACACGCAGCAGATACTCTTGAATGGATTATTGCAAATACTACTTGCATTGGAGAGGAAGGTCATAGAGTTTGGAAACCAATTGATATCTCATCTGAATTTAATCTTGAATATCTAAACGTTAAACGTTGCTTGAAAGAGTGCAGACGTGCTTATGGACATAAAGCTAGAGATTTGCTTAGAAGTTCTATAAAGATGTCTTTACACTAGTCAAAGGTTGGCGAGTATGTTTGATGATGATACAATTGTAGGTTTAATTATTATAGGCTTTCCTTTTCTTTTTGGTTGGGTAATTCCTACAATCATAATGCATTGTGCAAAACGTTATAAAGAAAGCCATAAGTGCAAACACTTGCATACTGAATGGAGGAATGAACCTCCTACAAAGTTTCTTTGTATAAGCGGTGATAGAAAAATATGTGTTTGTAAAGATTGTGGCGAAATAGTTGATGACATCTTTTACGAACATGAAGGAATGGGATATAAATAAGGAGGCGTATCATGACTGAAGAGTTTCTCAAAATAATGGCAGACCAGGATAGAGTTTACACAGTATGTTTTATGATATCAACTGTGATTTTTTGTGCGCTTGAACTGGAGCAGTATTTTAAGCGAAAGAATGGTGATTTAACGGAGATGCAAAATGAATAAAGAAAATCCATACTTGAAAGATATTCGGGAAAAAGTACACAATGTTTACGAAGCTTTAGACAAAACTCTTAGAGAAGATAAAAACATTACTTTTGAAGAATTTAATCTTAAATGGTCTTACAATGAGTCTGGCAGTGTATATCTAGACATTGATCGTTTAGTTACTTGGCAATTCAAAGACCAGATTAAAAAAGCTTATGAATGGTCAGCTGAGCAGGAAGCTAAACTGTTAAAGAAGTTTGTTGATGCTGCTGATGATGAGGTTTTTGCTAAGCTAGAATTGCAGAACAAATTGCATAGAGTTGAAAAACTTTACATTCATTGGGATAAAGTTGCTGATTACTACACCTTTAACAAGCCTGAACGTAAAATTATTAGAAAGCTTAAGAAGCTTGAAACTGTAAATTATTACAAACCTGCTTATGGAAATTGTTTTGGAAAAATTGGTGGTCCTGATGCAGTTCTTGTAAAAGGTGTAAAAAACGGTCTCAAGGTTGGAGAGCTTATAATTCCAATTGAGTACATTGATTTGGAGAAAACTTTTGAGAGCAAGTAAAGATAAGTTCTATATTTATATTGATGATTGCAGTACTTGGGTACACAGAACACCATTAAAAGTTATCGTAAATCCAATTTTAAGATTTTTGCAATTCTGGACAAACGAACCTTGGGTTATTGGTAGTGATACAGACTTTGATAAAGATGATAATCCTCATTTTCTGGGTTATTGCTGGGTAAGAGCAGAAGTTTTAGAAAGGTGGAAAGATACAAAAAGGAGACTAAAGAAATGAAATGCACAGACCATTTTATCGTAGATTTTCATTGCATACCAGGAGTATCTAATGTTGGTATGACTGTTGATAGTGATGAAGGTGCCGAAAATTATGGCGTATTTGAAATGCCTGAAGAAGTAGCTAAGCTTGCAGGAGATAAACCTAAACCATATAGACTTAAAGCAGTACACGATGAACCAAGTTTGTGGGGTCATTACAAACCTCATACAACTCCTGAAAGGTTTGCAGAGATTAAAGAAGCTTTCATTGAAGCTTGTAAAAAAGGAGAAGTAGAGTGGAGTGATCCAAACAAACAATGTCATCATTGTGGAAGATATTTTGATCCATCTTACGACTTTATTGAAGATGAAACATTGTTAAACTTCTGCAATGGCGGTACAGAAGAATATCCTGAAGATAGATTCCCAGACTACTGTCCTGAATGCATTGAAAAGCTTTACGATTTTTGCAACGATGCAGTCTCAGCATTTGCAAAAGATGATGTAATAAAAGAAGAAGGAGACGAAGATGAATAATGCTCAAATAGCTTGGGCTGAAAAACAGCAAGCTTTGGTTAAAACTTTGGATGAAGACCTTAAGAGTATGTGGTCAAGTTGGGAAGAACCTTTGAAAGCTCCACTGACTATTGAACCTGAAAGAAAACTTAAATTAAAATTCTTCAAACGAGACCGTTGGGCAGATAAAATATCTCCTGTTGTAATAAAAAATGCTATTCCATTTGAAATGGCCGTACAAGTTTTAAGAGAAACTTACAATCATGAGGATTTTATACAGTCACAACTTTTAAGCAGAGCCGAAGAGAAACATTTTGTTAAAGAAAATTGTAGACATTATGAAAATAATTGTCATCCAAGAGACTTTGAATGTATGAATTGTGATAAGTTTTCATTCAAAAAAGCTGCAATTCAAGAAATTTTAGGATCAAAGGATATTGAACCATGGACAATTGTATAGAGTATTTTAAGAAAAAAGTAGTAACTGCTGAACTTTTGGAAAGAGTAAAAAGCGATTTTCAGAACTTTGCGGTTGGTAAAGAAGGTAGTTACTATTTGAAACATTTTCATTTCGATGAATTTGATGAAGTAGCTGTACCTTGGCAACCAGGTTACATTTTTGATGAAAAGTCTCCTGCTGAATGGGTTAAACTTCTATCAAAACTTGCTGAAAGCAAAGACTATGTTGTATTTGGTCATACTTCGGATGTTTATGGAAAGTTTTCTATTTATCCAGACTGGCAGCAGATGTTGTCAATTATTTGGAAAGTAGACTATTATCATTATGACGGTTCTATGTATTGCAAAGATAAGAAATTGGAGGCAACATTCCGTCACGGATTTTATCCTAGCTATGTAGGTTTGATTGGACCATTACCAAGATGTATGATATGGAAGGTATTTAAGTTAAGATGATTTTTTGGCGTATTTACATTTCGTTAAAGTATGAAGGTGCTCACCGGAGCTCTCCTGACAAAGAACCTGTAAGCAGTTTTCTCGAGAGGTATCCTGAACTCAGATGGATCAATTGGTGCGATGATCACTATGCTGATTTATACTTTGACATAAACATTTATGACGAGGAAAAGGCTTGGAATTATTTTAAGTCTTTATCTTGGGTTTCTCGACTTGTACAAGATCCTGATCTTGAAAAGATTGAAATGGAGCCTAAACTTTGCAGAGTAACAGTTTTTCCTACACTCCTGAACAAGAAGAATTAAAATAGAGGAGAAATAATGAGTATATTGACATTAAAAAGAGTAATTGAATTTGCAGATCAAAACAAGATCGATTATAATACAGCTATTGGTGAGATCGTAAATGCCTGTAAGGCTGTAGATAGTCTTAAGAAAAATGTAGAAGTGGAAGAGCCTAAAGAGAAAGAAAAGATTGATGCACAGGCTGAAAAGTGGAATGTAAAGGCTGAACAGGAAAAACTTCTCAGATACTACAATATGGATTTCTCCCCAAGAGTAGTAATAGGAACAAGAGTTGCAGAATATATTAACAATGCAAAGTTCTTTCATCCTGAGAATGTTATGATTATAAAGCCGAGTCTTGTGTACCTTGGATATTTTGATTATGAAAATAGAGATCAGCTTGAGAATCCAGAACATACGGAGCAACCAGGAATTAAAGTATTTGTAGATACTTCTGAGGAAAAGAATCCTCGAGAAGCTTATTTTAATTGTTATGAATCCTATGCTAGCAAAGATTTGAAATCAATTATACCTGAAGTTCAGATTGAAAGAGCAGTTTGTAGATAGAAGGAAAAATTAAATGAGAGATGTTGGCGAATTCAACATAGAATATTCTTTAAGAAAGTTGTTTTTTGAAAACTCAGAAAAGAGTGGCAACAAGAGTCCTACATTTGCGGATTGTAACTTCGATTTGTACAAAAACCATACATTAAGAGTCGGAATTAAAAGTTACATCTTTTCAGATTGGCAGTATTTAGAAATTGATTTAAAACCTTTTAATAATGGTAATTTACAGGAAGACTTAAAAAAGGTTTACAGATGTGAAAGCAATAAAGGACTTTATTGGTTTGAAAGTATGAAGGATTAAAAAATGAGAGTCGTTGTTGATAAGAAGAAAAACGAAGAACTTAAAAAAGATAGAAAACTTCAAATTGATATCTTTCCTGAAAATGCAGAAGATGTAGCTATTTTACGAGAACTTGAAACCAAAAAAGCTATAGAAAATCTTTTTAAAAAGAAACTCCCAATCTAGAGACTCCTATAATATTGGTATGAGTTTAAGTGCAAAGTTTGCAGAAGAAATCTGCAATCAGTGGAACGAATGCGAAAGAAACGAAATCTCGAACTATAGAGGTGCTAACGGATTAAATCCGACTTCATTCAAAACTTTTGAATGGGGCTATACAAGAGCAACTGAAAATGCTATAAAAATGATCAAGGATTTACTTTCTGAAAATCGTCTTCTCTTTTTAGAAGATTCTGTAGGTGAATTTGTAGACGAAATGGTTTGGGAATTTAACAAGAAGTTAAAAGAGATAGGAGCTGAAGTAAATGATTAAAGGAGAATTGCGAGAAGAAATAGAAAAAGAAGCAAAGAGAAGAACAAAAGGTTTCAGAAATCAAGAAAACTGTATACAATCCTACATCATGGGTGCTTCAGACTTTGCTGAGCCAAGAGAAGAAGAAATTGCGAAGCTTAACAGTCAAATAAGTGAGCAGATGTTTGATTGTGCTTCTTGTGAAGATAGATTCTATGCAAACCATAGAAAGTATCTGCTTTCTCAAGCAATAGAAATTGTAAAAGACCAACAAGAATTACTCGATAGAGTTTTATCTGGTGCAGAAACTTTATCAGATTTTGCTCAGAATACTTTACGCAAGGCAGAGCAATTCCTAAAAAATATCGAGGCAGAACGATGAAAGAGCCTAAAATGGTTAATACCCTTTGGAATGCTGTAGGATACTCATTTGTATGCGGACTTAGCCTTGGAGACGCAGTAATAATGCTTAATGCTAAAAAGTTTTGGCTGATGGGATTTTACATTGGATTGATGATTTTTACAGGATGGTTAGCAGATTCATGTTTTAGAGACGTGAAGAAAGTATTAGAAGAAAAAGTGGAGGAATCAAAAAATGAATCCAGAAATGAATCTTGAACTTTTCCTTTTGAAGGATAAAGATGATGTAATTTATGGCTATCTCGAAGTTGATAAAGACTTTGATATTTTGAAATTAAAGGATATGACTTTTACAGAAGCCATTAACTATCTTCTTGAAAACAATATTGCCTTTAGAAGTCGAGGAGGATATCCTCCAACACTTCACTTCAAGGATAAGTAAAATGATAATCGTACCAATTCGAAATAAAAAATTGGATTTAGATGATCTTCCTCTACCTTTTCTTTTAATTGCTTTTATTACAGCCTTAGGCTTTTTTATTTTTGCAATATTGCATGTAGTAGGTGTTTTGTGAAGAAGTGACAGGAGACTAATATGAGAAAATTAACACATGACGATAAATCAATTTTAATGCAAAATGAAAAAGAGTATATGAAAGATACTCATTACAAACGTTTTTGGAGACTTAAAGTTTTACTATGGTTTTGTAAAATGAATCGTTTAGCTGTAAAATACAATCTTAATTTGTATCATGCAGTTGCAGGTGCACATAATATGCTACCTTACGAAAGAGCAGATGGAACTAAAGTGACTTATGAATTCTGTTTTAAAGATATTCCTCTTCTTTGGAGTAATCCCGAGGAATTGATAAAAGAAATTATAATAAGTCATGCTGCAAAACCGACAGCCTTAATAGCTATCTCTATTATACTTCCTTTATGTGAGGTTAAAGGTCATATAGATTCAGCTTTTGGAGATTACGCAGTTTTAAGGAAACAGTAATATGAGAATTAAGTTTAGAAATTTCTGGTTGTGGTTTAAAGATCAGATATTACGTAAAAGATTTTTCTATAATTTCTTTATAAGTAGAAACGCTTGGGGAGCTTTTTCTATCAACTCTCATATTAGAGCAGCCACTGGTGAACCTAAAGTAACTTACAATACAAAAGAGTCTGCTTTGCGAGCTGCAGAAAGTATGAGTAAGAAATACGACAAACATTTTTCAACTTACAAATGTTTGTTTTGTGATGGATATCATGTAGGAAAGAACAGGGATAATAAATGAATTACAGAAACAGAGACATCCGTGTAAGGGAAAATGAACTTGTAATATGGAATCCGAAAACTAAAACCTTCGATACAATATTAAAAGACTTACCTTACAGCTTTGGAGACTACAGTGTAACAAACATTGCTATTACTTCTCCAGAAACAAAAGTGTTGAGAGTTTTGTTATTTAGAAGCGAGAATAAAAGGCGTTTCTTCATTGACGTTTATCCTGTAGTATGTTTCTATTCTCCTTTTAGATACGAAATACCTTGTTGCGAGCATTCGTTTAAGTACATGATTGGTGGTGAAGAAAACTTTAAAGAAGTTGTGCGGTTGTCTCGTATCAATTGGAACATAGCGAAAATGCATTATCGTGGCGACAAAGGTGAAGATTATGAGTAAAAATAAAAGAGCTACACCTGAACTAAAAGCAAATGTTTACGATTTGATAAAGTCGAATTTGATTCGAATGAAAACTCAAGAACCGAACATTACACGTGTTGTTCTTCGAGGATACGAAGTTAGAATTTTATATCATCCTGAGGATGGAAGTGTCATAATTTACAATCCTCCTTTTGATGAAGGTCCTCTATTAAGAGGTGGCTATTCGTTTAAGTCCTTAGATGATGCTATAGCTTTTGATTTTGAGGCTGATGCAGAAAATCTTTTAAAGACTTTAGGTCCTATAATGTCATAAGGAAGGAGATAAAAAGTGCTCGATAACGAAACATTTGTATATAATGCTGGAAATAAATTCAAGTTCAATGTAGATGCAGTCTCAGGAACTTTACACAAATCTACTCGTAAAAGTAAAATGTGTGTTAGAAATGTAACAGATGATTTGTGCATTTTTAGCGACACTAAACCTCACTTAACATGTAATGATTCAGAAGAAATTGTAGTCCTTCAAACCATGCTCGCTGGCAAGGAAAAAATGATTGTCGAATATATGACAAGAAAAGATTACGATGAAATGTTCGATGGTCCTTTACCAGATATTGTTGTTAAGGATATGCTTAATGATATCAGAGACAATATCAAAGAGTACGTCAAAAGAGAAGAAGGCTACGATAGACTCATGAATAAGGATAAAAAAGAAGGTTATGATGAACTTGAATGGGAAAGAAAGTGGATGTCAGAAGGCTTAACAAAAGCTATTGTACAAAATGTTTGCAAATATCTTGAGAATAAGCATATAGCTACTTTTGATTTTGAAAACGATGCTTGTGCTTATTCAGATACAGCTCTATAATAATAGGAATTAAGTTTTTATAAAAAGGAGAATAAAATTATGGATGATGCTACTATGAATAGACTCTCTGGTTTAGCTCGTCATGTTACAGAGTCTATGGCAAAGGACAAAACTTGTGGAAACTGTGAACATTTGGCTTCAAGACAATTAAGTGCTATATTGGCATTTAGCGGTGGTCATTCTACGAATGACTGCGGTAACTGTAAAAATGGCAGCAACTTTAAGGCTCGCAAACGCAGATAAGGAGATTATGATGAATACTATTTTTGCAGTAATGCATTACGACTATGAAGACCCAGATTGGTCAAAAGCTGACTTTCTTGGTCTTTCTGAAGAAGAGTGTTACAAGTTTATTGATGAAAACTTCCAGGATTATCTTGAATATGAATGGGATGAGGAAGATGATGGTCCTTTCAACTCAAGGGAAGTAGGAGAGTCTTGGCTTAAGACAGAGCTTCGTCTCGAAATTGTTCAGATAGACTCTATGAGTGAGAATCTAGCCAAAATGGTTAACTTGTACATTGTTGACGAAGATGCAAGAAAAAAGAATGAAGGTACAATTTAATGAATGCTTGGGATATGACACTTTATGCAGTTAAGCATTCAGATTGGGATGGTAAAATTGAGTATTGGAACTTCTTTGCAGACTGTTGGGTTACTCCAGGAGAGTTTAATGCAGACTGTATGACCTCAGCTTGGACTGCAGAAGACTTTGTAAAAGGTAATGGTGGAGAAGTTATAAAGCTCAAAGTTGATGTAAAGGAGATTGACTAATGCAAGTAATTTTAACAGAGGAAGAATACAATCAATTAAAGGCTGATGCAATGAAGAAACCTATACCTGATCATGTAACAGCCCAGAATGCAGCTATAAACACTCTAGATGGTTTTGAGAAATGTTTTGAAGAAGTAGCTAAAAGATATGGTATGGAGCTTACTCTAGATCCTCTAGGCATTTTCAAAAAATGTATTCAAGAATACAAGCAAGAATTAACAAGTCATTTTGTGAGGTAAAGTTTAATGAAAGAATTGTTGATAGTTATTTTTACTGTAGTTGCAACTATACTTATTGAAGTTGCTGCACTTAAAGTCTATGCAAAGAAATTACAAAACAAAAAGTACCTTACTTGGGAAGAATACGTAAAAGCCGCAAAAAAGGATGGAGTTCGTATCAACCTAACAAACGATGAAAAAGGAAATGATGTAGATAAATTCTTCAATGGTGAAAAAATTGAAGTTAACTTTATAGACAAAATCCTAGATCCAGACTTTTGTTTACCTGGAACAGTTTATGTACAGTTTGAGAAGGATGAGTAATGGTTAAGAATTCAGACTTACCAAAAACAATTGGTGTATGGACAAGAAGAAAAGAAGGAAGCAATGTCTACTTTTACAGAGATAGTTATGCTGCTTCTTTACACGAAGATACACAAACAATGACTGCAGGTACATACAAGCCAGTTGGAGCCTTAATTGCAAAACAGGAAGTTGAAACTGTAGAGGATGTAAGACATTTTCTTAATTATGTAGCCAAAAGATTCCTTAAAGCAGGAGAAAATCATGATAATTTGTAGTTGGAAAAAGTTTAGAGATAAAAAACTCATACCTTTAGTTAAGAATTTTATTCAGGAAAAATACGATGATGCTGCTAAAGATTTTACTCAGTATTTGGTAAACAACTATGTAAGCTCAATAGAAGCAAAAGAAAGGCAAGCTAGCTTGGAAAAAAGACTCAACACTATTGAAGGTGCATTGGATGGACTTTGCAAAGAGATATCTAGAAAAGATATTGTTCCTGCAGACTTTGATAGATTGGTTAAACTTCAATCTGAAAGATGTAAAGTCTATCAAATGGACCTTGAAGATGATCAAGATTACTCAGACAAACTGAATGCTCTGTCAAAAGTATTTGAGAAGAATGCTATTCAGGATGTTTTAGATGCTTTTAATTTCGAAGAAGCAGCTGAGAGAGCAAACAAGTTAGGTTTTACATATGGCTTCGAAGAGAAACCAATTGATACTAAAGAGCTCATAAAGGATGCAATTTCAATGTTTACTAAACTTGAAAAAGATGTAGAAGACGGTGATTGTGGTAGACTACAGTCTGGCAGATTGATTGCTACAAAGATGTGGTCTAAAGAAGAGAACGAACCTTGGTATATGCTCGATTATTTTATCGAGATGGTGGAGATGTAAATGTTAGAAAAAGGTGAAAAATGTTGGAAATGTGGAAGATTGCTAACTCCTGAAAATGTCGGACCTTTAGTCTATCTTTCGAATCCTCCAAAGCATGCTTGCACAACTTGTGACGGTACTGGAGATTGGAGAAAAGATTTATCAAACGAAGAGTTTTGTAAATCGCACAATATCGAATTTAAAAAAGATCCAGTATAATTTTAGAAGTCTCCTTTTTAGGAGACTTTTTCTTTGTTTTCTTGAAAATGACTCGAATAGAAAACCTATAATATTAACATGAACATTGATGTGATATTAGGTCTAATTCCAGGAGGAATTTTACTTTTAATCTTCATTATTGGAATGACTGTTAGTTTTTGGCCAAGAAAGAAAGAGCCAAAGTTTCGAGTAGAGTTTAATGAAGATGGTGATTTAATGTTTTAGAGAGGTACAAATTATGTTTTTTAAGAAGGGAATGACAGTCAACGATTTGAAGAAAATTATTGATAAAGCAGTCGTTGAAGGCTATGGAGATGCTTTAATTCAGGTACAGGCTGATGTTGATGGTATTTCAGATATTATGATCAACGGTTTCGAAGGTTATGGACAGGAATTCGGAGACGGAGGAAAAGTTTTCAGTCTTGTTTCTGCAGAAGATGAAACACATTTTAGAAACTGCTATGGCGGTGTAGTGGAGGAAGCCTAAATGTTGGAAGCACATTCAAAAGAGATTGATTCACTTATGGAAGGTCTTGCAGAAGCATATGTAGATGCTAAAGCTTGGTCTGAGAAGAATCATCGTTCAGCAGTTCATCTTGAAAAAACACATTACAAAGATCTTCAGGATGGTACTTGGAAGGATTGTTGGAACATTATTTGGGACAATGATCAGGATCGTCTTGATTTTATGGACGAGTGTGCAGCAAATCTTTTTAAGGAGGAATCTTAAAATGGACTTTCCAAAAGCACCTGAGCATCAAATTCATTGGGGAATGATCGATTCTAATTGCGAGACAGCAATGCAGGATTGGATTAAATCTATAATAGATATGGCTGCTTCTGGTAAAGCCTCTTCAGAGGAGGCTGCTAAGGAAATATATGAGGAGATTCGCTCTCTTGGATACTCTGAGGGTTATGATTCGGCTCAAGCAGATAATGACCCGGAAGGATGGTAATGTATGAGATGGGACGGAGAAAAAATTAAACAAGGCAAAAAAGACAAAGCAAAAACAGACTTGAAAATTGCAATCACAGAAGCCTTAAATGCAGGACTATATTATGAAGATATCTGTGAAATTGTTGCAAAGACAATAAACAAAGTTGCTGAGGAGAAAAAATCGTGATTGGCATAGACTATTTTCCAAAAAATAAAATGGAATGGCGAAAAGGTTATACAGCCTTTCGAAAGCATCAAAAAGCCATTAAAAAGACAATTGATAAGGCTTGTTCTCTAAATCCGTTAACTCCTCGAGATGAAATCGAGGAGGCTGTTCTTTGGAGACTTCATATGAAAGGTGCTTGGTATCCAAGTTGGCATGAATACAAAACAAAAATGTATACTTCACCTTCCAAATTGAAAAAGACTATCGTGGAAGCTTTTAAGCTTGTAAAGGAAGGTTAAAAAATGTTAAAAAGAGATCCTGGTCTAGAGCTCTGGATTGACGAATTAGTTATGTCTTTTGAGGAAAATACTCCTTTCAGTGTTTGGTTCAATGAGCTCAATACTCACAATAAACGAAATCTAGCGGTTCTTCTCAACAATCAAACAATTTACGTAGACAGATTAACAGAAGTTGAATTAGGAAATGTTACAAAGTTTGATGTCTTGGATTTTGTTTGTCAAGAATATAAAAAGTTAGCATACAGTTTTCCAACAAATATTCTAGCATTACCAAATGCACTTTCAGGTTTCAGCTACTACGACTTAGATGGCAATAAGCAAAGTTTGCTTGTCAGAAGTCAGCTTTATCCTAAAGGAGATTTGGAGCTTTCTGATACACTAAAAAATAAATACAACAGGTATAAAGAGCTTGATACTTCCCGGAAGTTTGAAAGCTTTTATGTTTTTCCACTTTTGTTGTGGATGATACCTGCTAAGAAAAATTCTCCTCTTTTTTGGTCTACAGACAGCAAACCACAGGACTACTGGTATGGAGAGTTTATGTACATAAATGAAGGTCAACCTAAGGAGGATAAAAATGGAAGATAAATTAAGAGAAAACTTTGAAAAGTTTTATGAAAGTAAAAAAGGTGAACTTAACGAACAGGAACTTAAGGAAAGTTTTTACCTATTCTATTTGCAAGGACATCTTGATCCAACTCCTGTAGGCCAGGATATTTCATCTGAAGAAGTTGCTGCTGAAATTGAAAGAAACTGCTTCTTGGATTTTATTCAGTCTTGTATTGAAGATCCTGAAAGCTTAGCAAATGAAGCACCTTCTAAAGTAACAGACTTTGTAGAAGTTGAATATCCTGTTTGCGAACCTGAAACTTGTACTCCAGAAGACAGAGCTAAATGTGTTTCTTGGCCAGACCATTGTGAAGATGTTCAGAGAATGATACGTCGTAAAAGCAAGAGAATTATCAATCTTTCTAAACTTTGTGGCGTTGATGAAGGTAAATCAATCCTTATTAAAGATAAGGATCAGCTTACTCCTACAGAAGCAAAGTTGCTTTCTAAAGCAATTACTGAATATATAAATCATGCAGCAACTTTGGAGGCTAAAAAACAATGAGCATGATGTTTTTAGGTTTTGTTGTAGGCCTTTACATCGGTATTTTAATTTCAAATAAAGGACCAAAAGGCAATGATATGAATCCTGAATGTCCATATGTATAAGGAAAAAGTAAAATGATTAGTATTCGTGAAGATGTTTTTGAAACAAACTCAAGCTCAATGCATACTTTGACTGTAGCTTGCCCTTTGAAAAATAAGGAACTGTACAAAAAGTATGTAAAAGAAGAACTATCACGCTGGTATGATCCCGCAACAGATTCGTATAACATTACAATCGAATGTCACGAAAATGCTGTTGATGGTGATTTAAGATTTGATATTAGGCGTTACATTCCTCACTTCTCTATAAACGATAAGTTGCTTTATATCTTGGCAACAACTATTCAGCATCACGGTGCTAACTTTGTATATCCTCCTTATGATGCTTCCGAATACATTACAGGTTGGTGGGAAAACAAGTTCAGTAGAGGCGTCAAAGAAGGTAGAGTTCCTACTAAAAAAGAAATCAGAGAAGTAATTATAAAGAAGGATAAAAAACATAAAGAGTATCTCAAACAGTATACAAAGTGGCTAAAAGCAAACGGAACTGCAAACGCAGAAGCTATGAAGAACTTTGAAAAGGATATCAGAAAGATTCGAGACAATATTGAATCTGCTTTGAATTTTGCAATTTTTGATTCTTATGATCCTATAAAAGTTCATTTGACTTTCAAATACGATACTTCTAATGGAGTAGTAAACTATAATCCATACAAGTTGGATTGCTTCTCTACAGGTTGCTATGGCAATGAAGAATTCTATTATGCTGTAGTTTCAAGCTGGGATGTAGGTGAATGGGTTGAGAATCCATATTCAGGAATTCTTGCAGGTTCTGATGAACAGAGTACACTGGACTACCTTTTGCAGGAACAAAAGGCTAAAGAATGCTTGGAAGAAGCTTACAAGAATGGTTATAGTCAATATGACGATGAAGATATAGAATATCTGGAAGATGAAATTGACGATAAGCATTTTTCAAAAGAAGAAAGAGAAGCTAATAAGAAACTTTTTGAAAAAGTAAAAGCAGGAAAGATCAAAAAACCTAATACTGGTAAACTAATCTTTCCTCTAGGAGGCTAATTAAAAATGGATTTTGAAGGATTGCTAAAAGACTATACAACAACGTCCTATCCTTTTGATAATCCTTTAGAAAGAGTCTTCAAGTTTCGCTACATCAAAGATAATAATTTTCTTTGCCCATTCTGTGGAAAAGTTCTTTTTAATGGTTCTACAGATTGGGCAGACTGGTTTAAAAAGATCGTTGACAAGGGTTGTGATTGCAATGATTGGAAAATCAGACAGGAAAATTACGAAAGGTATCTAGAAATAGATAAACAGATTGCAGACTTGGAAGCTGAAAAGGATGAAATTCTAAAAAGCACAAAAATTAAAAACATTCAGTCTGTAATTCCAAGATTGAAGGAAGCATATTTGTCTAGATTGAAAAATCAAGAAGCTGAATTCGACTCTGCTGCTGAAAATTATATAAAGTATCTTTAGGAGATAAAAATGTTTGAAGGTTATGGTGGCACTCAAGATGATATAGAAGCTGAAAAAATTAGACGCCTTAAAGAAGAAGTACAGAATAAGGCTGATGAAGTCTTGCGACACCTTCCAAAGTACTCAATTAACGAAGCAATGTTTCGTAGTCAACTTGTAAAAACAGATAACAAAGCATCGCTAGAACTTGTAATGCAGTATTTGGATACTTATATAAGTCAATTTAAGTACTACAAAAAACTTGTCAAAATGGAAATGAAAAATAAAAGGAGATTGCAAAGTGGAAATTGAAATGAAAGCGGTCATTAACGAAGACCAATTAAAAACACTTTTGAATACAGAAGATTTTGGATTTTGCAAAACAAATGAAATAAGAGACTTTCTGGTTAAGAAAGATACATACTATTCTTTTAATGGTGAAAAAATTAGCAAACCAAAATACATTCAACGTATTCGAGAAGAAACTTTGGTTGCTACTTACAATCCTGGAAAAGAATGTCTTGTTGATCAGATTAAAAGGAGAGAAGATACGGGAGAGGAAGTTCATGTTCAGACACCTATGAGTTTGTTTGCTTATGCTGCTCTCGAATTCTTCAATTTTAATCAGACTTTAAGTGGAATGTGTCCTACTCGTACATATGTTACTGTGAAGGAAAAGCATACAGATTCAAGAGGAAGGGAAAACAACAGCGAGTATGAATCTGAAGTATCGAATAGAGCTGCAATCGAAGAATTGTACAAAATAATGAATCTTAAGCCTTACTTTGAAAAAGATAAAAGGTCTATTTCTTTCTATATCGATATTGAAGGTAAGCAACTTCATGCAGAAATTGTTTCTGTTAATGCTAGTGATATTTATCTTGAGATTGAGGCTTGTACAGATTCCGATGCAAACGAGTATGCAGATCTAATTATGCGTTTCTTCAAAGAAGCTCTTGGCATTACAAGGTTTGATGGAAGGTCTTGGGCAAATATCATAGGAGAAATTAAATGATAAGTGAAAAGACTTTTTGTGAAAGACTTGAGGTTATAAAAGCTGCGGATAAGCAATTAAAGGATAGTATCGAATCCTATTTTGAGAAGAATAATCCTTTTATTGAAACTCAAGAAGCAATTGCCTTTCCTGCAGAATGGATTTACAAATTGACAGAAAATCATCTTAAGACTCTTTTTGCAGCAGTAAATGAAAAGATTGTTAATAAGATGGTTATCGAAGATTGGGAAAAAGCACAAGCAGAATACGACGCTAAAATTGAAGAGCTTAGAAAAGCAGGTATGGATTGCTTCGGCGTTCCAAAGCCAGAAAGATATCTTACAGAAACGTCAATTGTAGATGATGAGATAAGTTACTATTACGCTGAAAACGATTTCGGTGGGGAAGTTACAAAGGATAACATCACATACAATCTTGCAATACCTTCTCAGCTGTACAACTATATTAAAGACCTTTAATTTTTTGAAAGACTAATCTCATTTTTACATATATTGTTATGTGAGGAGATTAGTCATGGAACTTTATCAATATCCAATTCCAGGAAGCATTCGTAGATACATAAGATTTGCTAGACTTGGACTGAATGAACTTCCAACATTTATTAACAATATAACTCCTCGAAGATTTGAAATTGCAGGACACACAATCAATTGTAGAAGTACAAGAATGAAATTACTTTTTGTACACAGAGAATTGACTTGCAAATGTTGCGGACTAAAAGCTGCTTTTGCAGCAGTTGAAACTTGTCCTTCATCAAAAGGTTGGAAGAGTTTAAACTTTTATGGTTACGACCATGAAGGTAAAGAAGTCCTTTTAACTTGGGACCACATTAAGCCAAGATCACTTGGTGGTAAAAATACTTTGAGTAATTCTCAAACACTTTGCTTTATTTGTAATGGATTAAAAGGTAATGAATTACATTTCCGAGAAATTCGAAAGATAAGAGAAATGAGAGGCTTACCAATTCAGTACGAATACAGAGAAAAAGGAGAAGTTATTTATTGGTGGAACGGAAAGGAATATAGCTCAAATAAAGATGAGTAAAAAGTCTTGAATTTTCCAATTTACACTAACTATAATAAGACATATTACAAAGGAGAAAGCATTCAATGATGTTAGCAAGTATGACAAACATAGCAGAACGTAGCGTTACAGCAATCAGCAGTATTATCATTGCCGACATCGATGCAGTGCGTGCAGAGGCAGGAGCCGAAGATACGCGGTAGAGTCTTTTAAGTTGATTTTTAGAAGGCTCTAGACTGCAAAGTTTAGAGCCTTTTTTATTTTATGGAGCATTAGATCAACGGTAGTTTATCGCCTCCCTTTCAAGGAGGAGACGCAAGTTCAACTCTTGCATGCTCTAATGTACCTTTTATCTTTCGGATGAAAGGTTGCTGTTCTCGCAAGATGCAGCATAAAATTACTTTTATGAAAGCTTTAAGTATTCATAATGGTTGCTTTTTAAGTAACAAAAAGCTTTCAATTTATGGGCCTGGGGAGGTTTGGCATCTCACCTCTCTTGCACAGAGGAATAGAAGCAGTTCGATGCTGCCTGTGTCCACTAAAAAAGGTGAAACTTTTTTGAAATTTTGAGAAAAGGAGCACCTATATTATAAGTATTGATAGTTACAAAATAAAGTAGCTTGAAACATTTAAGTTCTTTGACATTGTTAGGGATGGTTAATTTTTGGGGCTATAACTCAGTTGGCTAGAGTGTCAGCTTTGCAAGCTGAAGGTCGTGAGTTCAAATCTCACTAGTTCCATTTCAAATAAATAATCAGGGTGATATTCGGAAAACTTCACACTCGTAACAAAGAATCCTAGCAAGGCTAGGTTGGGCAGGATGGAGACAAATAAGGAAGCGTTGTTCACTTCACGAAAATAGCCCGACTCTTAAATGAGTCACCTTCATCAATTCTATTCAAGGTTGTAAAGCTCGTTAGAGTACCCGGGATAGAAAATCAGTTCAAGGTTTACTTGAGCTACTGTAAAGACAGAATTACGAACTTTTCTGGGCTGTTCGTATATCGGCTATTACACGGGCTTTGCAAGCCTGATAGAGGGGTTCGATTCCCCTACGGTCCAAAAATCAAAACACTAGGAAGGCACCTGCGTCCGGGTGCTAGGACGGTCCTAGCAGTTGAAACGTACTTAGCGACGAGTTGTTAGTGTCAGATAGATGCACATTTGATGCTTTCGACAGATCAAGTTCCGGGAGTAAGCTACAATGTAGAGATTTGAGAACTTCTTTTTATAGTGCTTTAGCTCAGTTGGTTAGAGTGTCAGTCTGATAAACTGAAGGTCCGTGGTTCAATTCCACGAAGCACTAAAGGGCAATAACAGCCCGTATTTTTGCTGCGACCTTTGAAGCTTTTACGACTTTTGGAAGTTTAGTAAAAGTGGAGGTTATGAACTTCCAATTATGCGGTATTAGTGTTAGCGGCTTAGCACGTTAGCCCTCCAAGCTGAAAGGATCGGTTCGAATCCGATATACCGCTTTTTACCTCGCGGTTGTACAGGTTAAGCCAAAAAAGTCTTATTAGCAACGTCTATAAGATAAGCCAGTTTTCACGGACCTGAGGTTCTGGCATCATTGAAAAGTGCAGTAGGATTTATCCGAAATAAGAAGTAGATGATTCAAAATTCTAAACCGTTGGCCGCCAATGGGATATTGGTAAAATGGTGCATACGGGTGACTGTCACTCACCAGAGCGCGAGTTCGATTCTCGCATATCCCGCTCAAAAAAGGCCTTTTCTTAAGGCAACGAACTCTTAATGGAGATGTAGGTTTTGTACCTCCGAGAGAAGTTGATCGTTGATTGATTTCTCTTTCAAATGACCTTTTAAGGTAACGAACTCTTAATGGAGATGTAGGTGGAGAAGTTAGTCGTTGATTAGCTTCTCCTTTTTTCGGTCGGTTCGTCTAGTGGTTAGGACGCGAGGTTTTCATCCTTGCAACACGGGTTCGATTCCCGTACCGACCTTATCGCAGAAATTGTTCCTATTATTTTTGCCTATCACGCCGGTAACGTAGGTTCGAATCCTACAGATCCCGTTTCATGGGGTCTTAGTGTAGTGGTCTAGCACGCCGTAATATACAATTCGCGATTTTATGCTCCGTTAGCGCAGTGGTAGCGCAGCGCCCTTACAAGACGATGGTCGGTGGTTCAAATCCATCACGGAGCACTCGAGAGTATAATTGAGCAAGGTCTCAGACAAAACATTGCTCTTTGGAAGCATGGGTGAATTGGCAAAACCACCAACCTGCTAAGTTGGTTACCTTCGGGTAGTGCGTGGTCGGGACACGCTGCTTCCGTATATGAGATTGTAGCTCAGCCGGATTAGAGCACTTCTCTCCTAAAGAAGGGGTCGCACGTTCGAATCGTGTCAGTCTCAAGAAAAAAATATATGGGAGCTGTTGAGCGTAGCAGTGCAGTAAAAAGCAAAGTGCACCGGTTAAACTTTACAGAGTAATTGCATTTAACTAAAAATGGTATGGCTCAGAGATTCTAGATTCAGAGGTTCGATTCCTCCAGTTTCCCGTTTTTTGAATACGTCGTGGGCGAATGAAACGGATACTTATAAATCATGCTAGCCTCATAAGCTAGTTATACTAGGTTCGACTCCTAGGTCCGCAATCAGTTGTGGCTATGCAACTTAAAAAGATACAACACTGCAGGAAGTCGGCTTTTAGACTTTGTTAACGTTGTTACATAGTGTTTGCGAGTTGCTGCAAACTGCAACTCTTTACAGGAGCATTTGCGTAAGATCCAGCTGGTGCGCGAAATGGAAACCTTATCGATCAATAAGGAATAGGACGTTCGAATCGTTTACTCCTGACTACAAAGATTTATTGCAAATGATTGTTCCTATTAAAATGGTAAATGGACCGCATCGCGGTCTTTACGGTTCGAATCCGAAATACAATCCGCAATAATTTTTGGGATCTTAGCTCATTCGGTTAGAGCAGAAGACTCATAATCTTTTGGTGCGAGGTTCAAATCCTCGAGGTCCCAGATTAACGTCAAATAGCAAAAGCGTAGTGACTGATGCGACAGTTGCTCGGCAAAATGCGGTATTTGCATATACAGGTCTAGGTTCGATTCCTAGGTTGGCGAAAATCGATACTCGACGGGGTTCGAGACTAGGTGACCCTCAATCGACGGATTGGGGTTGAATCATCGAAGGATTGTATTCGTCTAAGGTTGAGTAACATCAACTAAAGGTAAGGGCACTGGCACGAATGTCAGAAATAAGGGTTCAATTCCCTTATACAATTCATAAATGGAATAAGATGAATAAAGTAGATCAAATCTATACTAGTCAGGAGGAGATCAAAATTAGTAGTCAAAATCCGCCGTAGCTCAATTGGTAGAGCAACCTTATCGGAGCTTCGAATTTTAGAGGGCATGTTGCTGGTTCAAGTCCAGTCGGTGGTTTTAAGTGCATAAGTTGTTCCTATTATAAAAAATGGTTTTTGGTTTTTATACAACTCGCACTTTTACTTTTAAGCTAAAACGGTCAAATAGCATTAACAAGCAAGACCTGTTGTCCGTTAACTGAAGGGTCTATAAATAATGTGTTAATGTTTATGGCATTTAATTTGTCCTTGTCACCGCTTTGAGGGCCTCAGTGAGCTGCTTGAAGCGCGGGAGATTAGTTGCAACGAAACAGCACCCTTTTGACAGAGGTTGTGATAGGACGTTTATGGAGTTATGGAGCAGCTGGTTAGCTCAGGTGACTGTCACTCACCAGGTCACGGGTTCGAGTCCCGTTAACTCCGTACAAAAGTAGTATTAGTGGTTGCAAACACGAGGCTATTGTAGGAAGTTCGAAATTCCTATCGATTATATGGTGTATGGTGCACAGCGGCCCCGAGTACTTGACAATAGGGCCTGACGATAGCTTACGACCTGGATTTACCAGACGACGGAGCGACAATAGGGCCTGACGATAAAGGAAACAGGGCGGCAGGGAGAGTTAAGGTTCGAGTCCTTCGTATAGTTGTATTTACAGCGGGATAGAGCAGCGGCTAGCTTGCGAGCCTCATAAGCTCGAGGTCGGTGGTTCGAATCCACCTCCCGCAAGACAAACGCATAGGTTGTTCCTATTACAAATAATTTGGAGAGTAGCTCAGCTGGCTAGAGCACCGGGCGACAAACCCGGAGGTCAAAGGTTCAAATCCTTTCTCTTCTACCACGAAGTATACAACTCGCGTTTTATTTGGCACTGTAGCTCAGTTGAATAGAGTAGGTGGCTACGAACCATCGGGTCGGGGGTTTAAGTCCCTCCAGTGTCATATCGTGATTGCAGTACCAAGTGTATTAGCAATTAAGGGGTCGTGCAAAAAGCGATGCCCTTTTAATTCAAAAAGTAATTTAATGCAAAAGCTGTTCCTATTAAATGGACTTGTAATCCGGTGGTCGGTGGTTCGAATCCATCCTGGGTCCTCTGCATTGCGCACAACCCAGTAGCTCAGCGGTTAGAGCACCTACTTACAGCTCGCATTTTTTATGCGTTGGTAGCTTAATTGGAGAAAGCACTCGGCATCCAGTCGGGATTATGTTGGTTCGAGACCAACTCGACGCTCTTTTATGGCCGCTTCGTCTATCGGCTAGGACGGGTCCCTCTCAAGGATCAAAGAGCAGTTCGATTCTGCTAGTGGCTATTTCATTTAAAAAAATAGATTGTAAAAAGTAAGCCTTTCCGAAATGGAAAGGCTTTTTTTATTTTTAACTGTAATTAAGGATTTCGTCGGAAGGATCAAATGTATAACTTGATACTTGATTCACGTCATCCTCATAATCTAAATCATTATTAGATGAATCATCATCACCTAATACTCCAAACAACTCAAATTCCTCAGATGAACTTTCGTAACTCAATTAAAGCCTCCTGGACTTTCTTTCCTTAATTAGTATAGTGAAACTATATTTAACATATAAAAGGAAAAAAGAAATGAAATCAACAAGTATTAGTAGACTAAAGAATTTTAAACACTGTCCATTATCGTATTTATACACATATGTCGACAAGTTTATTCCTACAGAACAGCAACCTATTTTTGTACAAACTAAAGGTTTGGTTTTGCACCAGACATTTGAAAGTTTATTAAAGTACGAAAATTATGAAGATGAAAAGCCTGTTCTTCCTTACAGACAAGCTGACACAAAAACAGTTATGGAAGCTTTCAAAGCAGCTATGGAGGAAAATAAATTTCCAGTTGACAAAGCTATTGAGTTCAATCTTAAGCTTGGATTGAAAAGATGGATTGACTTTAAGCATAATTATTTGGATAAGACTGGTCACGTAATGTATGCCGAAAAACAGTACAATGAAATTCTTTTTGGTGAAACAAAAACAATTACAATTTTGGACTTATTGGAGGATTGCGGGGATGGAAATTACATCATTTACGATTACAAAACTCCAAAATCTGTAGATACAAATAGATATAAAGAGCAGTTAATCCTTTATGCATATACAATGGCTTGTGTAAAAGGAATTATTACTCCAGGTTCAGAAGATTATGAAGCTGTTAGAAAGCATTTCAAGCTGTTTGTATTCTTCCCATTAGTTACTGGTAGTTTTGATACTTATGAAAAATGCTTAAAGGAAGTAGAGTTTACTGCTGCAGATATCAAAAAGGTAATGCTTGATGTAAAAAAGACTTGCGATATTATCGATGCTTTTGACTTTACAAAACCTGCAGAAGTATTGCAATTAAGTAGTCCAGACTTCCAATGTAAGTGGTGTGCATTCTACGGAGCCCATGCTCAACCAGAAATTAAATCTAAAAATGGTAGAGCCTTTGAAGGATGTCCTATAACTGCATTTATGGGAATTAAACCAATTAACGCTGAGTTTAAACCAGTCTTATAAATTACCAATACTCACCTTCATCCAAAACACCAAACTTGTTAAGAGCTTGATTGAGGATGTTGGTTGATAAAAGTGTATGACTATCTTCAGTACCTGTAAAATTGTCTGGAGGTAGTTCATATTCTAATTCATCTGTTACGTGTAAACTAGCTTTATTTCCTGTTTCCTTATTTTTCAATAACCAAATTCGGTCATCAAAAGGTGGAATATAATTCTGTAAAGTTTCCTGAAGATTTTTACCAATATAAATCCAACCTGAAAAATACAACTTGTTTAAATCTAAACCTATTTCAAGTCTACAATCGTTAAAGTTAAAATCTGGATCAACACTTGTGTACTGTAAAGGATATTCTCCATCTGAAAAACTAGGAGTATAATCTCTAGAAACAGTCATTGAAGGAAGAATAACATTTCTTAAAGTTTCTTCATCATTATTAAATTCTAACTTCCAAGATCTACCTTGTCTAAATTCCTTTGTAAGTTGAAAGTTGGATAAATAAATCAAATAGTCATAAGTATTTTCATGCTCGGTCTTTTGGAAAATATAAACTGTATAGTTTGAAGTTCCGTCTGGATTATTTCCTGTAAAGGATTCTCTTGCTTCTGAAAGGTCAGGAGCACTTTCAGGTATAGCATCTACAAATACATATTTTGACCAAACCTGATTAAACTCAGTAAAATTGTTATTATTCTCTACAATATTGCTCATTATAAATAAAAATTAGTTGTAATCGAAACGCTTTCAAACTAATTTTTGTAAATATGGAACAGCAGAATTATACAGTCACAGTACCTTTACAAAGTGTAATAAAAGCAGAATATACAGTTAATGTAGCTTTGCAGGAAGTACTACAAGTAGAATACCAAAAGAATTCTAGATTAGCCACTTTATCAATTTTAAAGGATACGATTAATCCAGATACTTTGAGATTGGCTGACTTTTCTTTTGCTGAAAGAATTACATATGCAGAATTAAAAGACCTTGATATAACAAATATTATCTGCATGAATGTCGACTTTTACAGACTGGAAGATATTGCTGTTAATTCAAAGCTTAAAAGCTATCAATACGAAAAATACTCAATAGAAAAAATTGCTGATGAGGATTGGGATACTACACTTAAAAAGATAAAAGACACTTACAATAAACAAGAAGATTGGCAAAAACGTAATGTTACTATTCTAAGCGAATGGTTAAGTAAGAATTGGGCTGACAATATTGATAAATGGAATGAAAGTGTTAAAACAGGTACAGCGGATGTGCTAAAGTTTATCAATGCTCTTTCCAGTTATACAGGTGCTAATCAAAAGCCAGGAACAAGTCTCGGTGCTGTAGCTAGTACATTAGTAAGCAAAGCAATGACAGGTTTCACAGATGCTGTATCGGACCTCAGTGATGCTTTCAGTATGTCCAATTCAGAGCTTGCAGCTAAGCTTAGAGGTACTGGTGCAGGTCTTTTAAGAGGAAGTATTTTATCTGAGAATTACTTAAACCTTATTTCTAAAAATCCTGGAATTGAACCTGTAAGTCTTAAAGGAATGTCATTCCTAAAAGGTCAAAAGTCTGGTGAGGATAATTACGGTCCTACTATGTTACCTTTCAAGATGCAGAGTGGGGGAATCTATCTCAAACTTGTAAAGGAAGTAAAAGTAGACCACGGTGATAGAATAAACTTTGATAAGATTCTTATTCGTAAAATGTCTAAAAAGCCAGATGAGCAAGATTATGCTATTCAAACTTATGACAAGCAAGGAATGGTTACAGAATCTTCTCCTTGGAAAGATATTTCAGGAGTTAATGACGATGTAGCTAAAAATGAGGCTAATACAGAATCTGCAATTCTTACACAAGATATGTTAGATAAAGGAGAAGCTATATCTGATCCTGTTCTATCATCCAATGCTAGTAAAAACTTTGCTGCAGATCCTACTAAGATTTCTGAAGAGCATCATAGTCAACTTGAAGCAACTGAAATAGAAGCAAATGCTCAAAAGTATCACGCTGCAAAGGAAGTACTTACGGAACCTCTTACTCAAGAGCTTTCTAAAAATTCAAAATACGTTTCCTCAAGCAATCAATATCCTGATCCTTCTAAGCACCATTATGAAGATAATCCTTTGGATTTGTTGCATACAATTATCACATCTCTAGATGCTCAAATGCAAAGGTTTATTGCATACTTTACAACTATAGACAACGATAATGAAGAGCATTTCTTAAAAATGGAAACTCCTGATAATGCTTCTGAATATTTTTATTTCTTCTATTCAAACGGATTTACTTGCAATCCTGCAAAAAAGACTATGACAGACTTAAAGTATGGAGCATTTAAGACTTCGGTAGCCCTAGAAAGACCAGATGTTAACAACACATTTAATTTCTCTTTACCAACCGACTTACAAGCATCTTTCTGGAAGTTTGTTATGCAGAATGGTTTAGGAGTAAATCTAGAATCAAATGTATATTCAAATGCTGATTTCTTTACAGATAATATTCGTGGTATAAATCTCAATTTCGTACTATTGCAAAGTAATAGAGATTCTGGAGTAATCACAAAAGATACTGCAAGAGTAAATAAATTCGTTTTAGAGAATATCTATTTCTCAAGTATAGATGCTTTAAAGTTCCAGCAAGATTTTGGTTCAAGTCCTGTAAAGTCTGGCATAAAAGGTATTTATAAACGCTTAATGTGGTATCATAACTCACCATTAGAGCCAGCAAAAAATTAGAAAATAGATATTCACATCTACTATATTCTTACTAAAAATAATTTTAGTGAGGAAAAATTGAATGTCTATAAGCTTTAATATCAATCTTGAAAAGTTACAAAGTTTAAATGGAGTAAGAGCAGAAGCATTTTTTAAGTATCTTAAACGCGTATCAAAAAATAATACACCGATTGTTTTAACAGGAACAAAGAAAGCAAACTATTGGGATTGTTGCATTGTTGAATGTTCTATCCCAACAAGTATTTTTGCAAGTATAAAACTTCCGGCAGATAATGATAAGAATGCTGAAGGTCAGAAACTTACAGTTCAGTTAACTACAGAACTTATTAACGAATTTGTAGATGGTACAGAATTTACAGTTAAAGAATCTACAATCAATATTACTAGAAATGGATTTAAAGCAAAGAGTGGAAGGACATCTTCATCAGAAGCTCTTGAAGAGCAGCTAGCAGAATTTATGAGTATGCTAAAGGTTGATGATATTCCAAATAATGCTAAATTGAGCATTCAGGCATCTTCAGAAATAGTATCAATTCTGAAAAATATGAAAGCATCACCAGATGCAGCAATCTTTGTAAACTCAAAAAGCATTACATTGATGGATGATACAGTATTCTTCAGAACAAAGATTACAGAAGGTTTTGAAGCATCTGAAGATTACGATATTTATTTGAATATGTATCTTTCAAACATGATTACAGGTTTCTTGGATTATTCAGATTTGGTAACTTTGGAAGTAAAGAACAATAAAATGGTTATCACTGGATATGAAGGCACTGAAGAGAATCCCGAAAATGTTATTGTAAAGAATATTTCGGCTGTTTATGAAACGGAAGCAGCAAATCCTACAGATGAAGATTTGGCAGGAAACTATCCAAATGAATCTGAAGCAACTGTAATCTCTTTGGATTTGGATACATTTATTGAAACATTGGAAAGTCAGAAGAGCAGTATTTCAGCATTCTCAGAATTTAAGAACTGGCAGGCAAAGCTGTTGAAGAATGGTGAAGGATTGATTCTCGGTTTTGCTGGAAAAGATGATCCAGATAAAATTCTTGTTACAGTGAGTGTCGGTGATGTAGAAACTACAGAAGTTGATACTGAGGATTTTACAAACTTTGCAACAATCTTCCCATTGGATTTGATTTCTAGTGTTTTCCAGAACAGCTTGAAGATTGAAATAATTTATCAGGATGATGAAGATACAGCAGTCTTGTTTAGAGTTGGTGAATCAAACATCTTGAGTGGAAAGATATTCTAGTTTAAAAGACTAAAATCATTCAAAAAACCTCAACTATACTCCTATAATTAAATAGGAGTATTCTCACTGTGATTTTAGAGCTACCAAAGTTTACCAAAGAACAATATGCAAAGGCTAAGGAAGATTTTTACAAAAAGCCTGGCATTCCTGATATAGAACTTGAACTTGAGGAATATCAAAAAGAGCTTTTATTAAAAGGCAATTTTGGTATCCTTCCACAATTTCATAAAACACTTTCTATATATTCAAAATCTTTACTTTTACAGAGGCTTTCTATTACTGGGGATTATATAGAGCCAGAAAAGGTAGATGAATTGTCTGATATGGCTGCTGACAATTTCATTAAAAGATATTTCAGAACAGAAAATCCAATCGTTGGTGCATCCTTTGCAGGTATTTTACAATTCAAGGTAAAGGAAGTTTTATCAATTTACTTCAAGAGCTCAGCTATAGAGTCAAACGTATCTCTTGATACTGAAGTAGGAAATGCATCTAGTAACAATACATTAACTGTTGAACAAATTCTTGCTTATAAAAACTATACAGAAGGTACAACAGAGGATTTAGATCCTCAGACAACTTATGAGGATTGTGTAGATGATATTTTCTTAAAGATACAAGAAGAGTGTAAATTGTTGCAACAAATTAACTTGAATAAAAATCTTAATAGTTACTTCTTGCAATACCTTATCTATTTGTACATTCTTCAATCTTCAAGATTAGAAAAGAAATTAAATACAATCTCAGGACAAGCAGTAAAGCTTATCCTGGATGATGAAAAGAGTATAAATTCTATTCTTCCAATTCTTGAAAGCTCTTTACTTGATATTTCAGAAAAATCAGTTGCTTAAAATCTAAAGCTTAATTTATCAAGCTTTTCTTGAACACTTGCTTTCTTCTCATATTTGGTATTTATCCATTTTGTAGAAGGAGCAAATTCAAGATCGTATTTAAGTAACATTGCTAAACATTCAGCACAAGTATCAGAAGCATCTTTTGCATTTACACCTAACTGGCTAGTCTCCCAGTTTGTATCTTCAGACTCATTACAAATCTTTCCGTGGAAGTGGTCTACTTTTATAGTACCAGAATCACGTTTTGTCCAGTGAATAGACCTTAAATTGTTTTTCAAGAAGATATTCTTTCCACAGAAGAATCTTTCATGAGTAATGTAATCAATTAAAGCTTGATATGGCTCATTCTTTTTATCTGCAGAAATATATTCCATTGGAATCTTACGTCTCTTTAAAGCCTGTACTGTTATATCAGATTGGAATTTATCGAAGTTGACCATACCAACATTGATGTTTCCTAAATCAATTAAATCCTCAATAAAGCATTTTATAGATTCGAGATTGATTTTAGTACCACCGACAGGAACTAACATAATGGTAAAATCGACAACCATTACATTCATTGTGTCTTCGTTACCTTCTTTTGTGTTCATATATTCCCAGTGAGCCATTGTGATAGCTGTAGCATCGCTTGTTGTAGATTGGTCGACTGCTATTACTCTTTTTGCTCCGGGTTCTCGATAGAACATGTACTCATTATTGAAGTTTATGAAGAACCTATCCTTAATTTTATTCCAAATAAGTCCTTCAGGTTTTAAATCTGCATCAGCCACAATAGCTGTATATAAGTTTCTTAAATCATTGTCGAAAATATTCTCAATAGTGCTACCAGCCTGGAAAATTCTATCAGAAGAACCTGCAGGAATACCGGCCCAGTCTCTTAAGAATTCAACAGGGTTTTGTAAAGCAAGACTCATTAAGTTAATCTGTCCAGTAGGCTTTATATCGCGTTTAGGACACCAAATAAGGTCTAAAGGATCGTATAAAGCTGCTTCTGCATCTGTCTTACAAGCTTTTGGAGGTTCTGATTTACCTCCTTTGTAACACTGGAATCCAACATCCCAGTTATGAATCTCGTTACCTTTTTCATCAAAGTATTCTGGGAATTCATTCTTAAAATAATCCCATTTAGCACCTAATACACAATACCATTTTGGATCATAAATAGCTTCTTCCCAAATCCATTTATCAATTGGAGATTCCATAGAGAATGGAGAAGAGTCTATCATATATCTTCCTAACCAATGGTTGTTCATACGTGAGTCAACACGCTGACAAGCTTTATCAAAAAATGATTTGATTTGTTCTTTTGTCCAACCGTTTTGTTCCCACCATGCTAACTCGGTGAATACTGCTGCAATGATTGTATTTCCTAACAAGTGACCTTCAGTAGACATCATCTTTAACTGAAGATTGTTTCTAAAAATCATACGTGCAGAACCACGTCCAGCAGTTGAATATAAAATCTTTGAACAGTTTGGATCTAATTTATCTGCATTAACAACGTCGTCACGACGTCCAACTTTTTCAAATACAGGACTCTGTTCAATAAATTGTTCAAAAGGAGTACCTAACAAGTCCCAAACCTTACCTAAACTATAACTTGCTAAGGCAACGCAATAAGATGTCATTGCAGAATGTCCTAACAATCTATAAGGCTCTCTCATTAAACAGAAGTGAACCATATCATAGGAAACGCACAAGTTTGAAAGTAAAGACTTACCCCAACCAATAGATGTACTCAGGGCAAGACCTCTTTTTGGATTTAATGGATTTGGATCCATATATTCACAGAATGCTTTTCTAACGTTAGGCCACAAACCTTCAGCCTGCACACCAATCCATTCAGGTGTCAGATATTCTTCTGGTGTAGGAGGTTTTCTTTTATATGTTAATCTCCAACCTTCGTTTGCAATCAATTGCTTATAATCATTATTCAAATCAGCAGTAGCTAACCAGTTTAATGCAGCTTTGACGTTCTCTACACCTAAAGCTTCTATTTCAGGCCTTTTTAAAGCTTCTGGATCACCTGCTAAAGCATCAATAAGAACGTCAGCTAAATTATCATCAAATGTTTGAAACTTTAAGTTCTTGTCATTTAACTTTTTAGCTTCTGCGAGTCTTAAAGTATTACTCATATTCTAAATTAGTTTTTGTTTATAGATTTTGAACAAAGAAACAGCCCTTCAATCTTGAAGGGCTTTTTTGGAAAGATTAGATTATCTTCTGCCTCTTGGAGCAGGTCTTCTTGCAACAGTCTTAGCAGGAGCTGGCTTTTTAGCAGCTACTCTAGCTTTTGCTTCATCAATTCTCTTACGCTGTGCGATACGAGCTTTTGCTTCAGCAATTCTCTTGCGCTGTGCAATTCTTTTCTTAGCTTCAGCAATTTTCTTTGCACGTGCAATACGAGCCTTTGCTTCAGCTACTCTCTGCTGACGAGCAACTACTGATTCATCTTTCTTTGCATCCTCATCGTCTGCATCTGCATCTTCATCTTCATCAGCATCTTCGTCATCTGCATCATCTTCTGTAGATTCGTCTAATGATTCTTCCTCTTCGTCAAGGTCTTCATCATCAGCTTCATCATCGAAGTCTTCATCACCAAGGTCTTCATCTTCAGCAGACTCATCACCTTCCAAAGCTGCAACGATATCTTCTTTTGTAACAACACCGTCAGCTACTGCTGTTCTGTTAAGATCGAGAATCTTACTAGCAAGGTCTTCATCAGCTGTATCACCTACATCTTCTGTAGCATCTGCTTCGATTTCAATCTCTTCGTCTTCGTCTTCTCTAAGAGCTGACTCTCTAAGATTTCTCTTAAGAATTGCTGCTCTACGAGCTTTCTCGGAACCGTTTGTTCTCATCATAAAATTTTATCTCCTATAGGAGCTTCCTCGTAGTAAGAAAGCTTTCTTAACTTAAAATTAGTGCAAAAAGAAAATTAAAGTATCAAACCTTTAGTAGAAACTGCTGTCGTACCCAAAGAGTAGTAAATGCAATAATTTTTTAAGTATCCTTCCTTCCTATAGATTTTTTTCAAATCGATTTCCATAAACTGTTGAAGATTTAGTCGGTCGCTATAATTGCAGTCAGTAGAGTTTATACCATAAACAATGTCTTTATATTGAGAAAATCTAGAAGACTTATTTAGTATGACTATTCTATCTTTCCAAGTCTTCACTCCATCCTTGAAAGCATTAGATAGCTTTTCATCCAAAACAGCTAAATCTAAGTCGGTTACTTTGTAAACGTAAAAGTAATTTTCGGCTAAAGGTAAATCCTTAATAACTTTGTTAGGATGTTTCAAATAAAGTCTTTCCGAAAATGTAAAAGATTCTTTTATTAGCAAGCTCTCTTTAGGAACTAAAATTACTTTTGCATCGAAAAGCTTTTCTCGATAATCTTTTTGTAAGGATTCTACTTTGTCACAAGAAACAATCCTTTCAAAAGTCTTTCTAAGAAGTCTCATGGATAAGTAATTTAAGTATTTTATTTCTCTGAAATCTGCTAATGTAGTATTTGTAAATATTTCTATCATTTTTTATCCTTTTTCTTGAAAGCGGAACATAGGAAAAACCTATATTGTAGTTATAATATAGTTATAGTTTACTAATTTAATTTATAACTTTAGAGAGGTATATTCAATGGATTCAACAAATTATCAGGCAGATTACGATACTCATGGTATTGTTAGAATTGAAGAAATCATCGAACAGCAAAATCTAGAACAGGCAAAAGCATACAGAGATCAGTTTAAGGAACTTACACTCAGTGGTAAGATTACCAAAACAAACAGAACTCCAGAAGATATTCAGAAAGATAAGGAAGCAACAGTCCTTTTGAAAGAACTTGGAACTGGTTTGAACGAAGCACTTGCTTGGGGATTTATGCTTTACAATGAAGCTTCTATCACAAAGATTTATTGGACACAGCGTGTTGGTAAGCTTCGCCAGGACAAAAGAGAGTTCTTTAACAGAGATAAGTACTTGGAATGGCTTACAGAAATTCATGCAGTGCTTATCAAGGGTCATACAAAGTACACAGACCCATTGTACTATTACAAGCTTGGTAAGAAATCAAGGGCTGGAGATGTTGTAGGTGACTACGATGTTATGAACAGCTTCCGTACACACTGGAATATGTACTTCCTTCCAATCTTGGCAATGTATTTGTATCAGGAAGATTTGAAGTATGCTGATTATGGTATTTCAATCGATGCTGCAATGGAAAATGAAAATGGTGCAGGAAATCACCTTGAAGCAGAACTTGCAAAGCAGTCAAAGAATCTTACATCTGAAGATCAGGCAGACTTCTTGGCAATTGAAGACTTCTTGAGATCATTTACAAGAGCACCTTTGAACGAACCAATTCCATTAAACACTGGTGCAAAAGCTCAGGGTGTAACATATCGCGATATTATGCTTTCAATTGTTGACGGTTCTTGGACTTCAGGAAAGGCTGCTTATGAAAAGTTCTTAATCGGACCAAGTATTCAGGCAAAAGTACTTCAAAAGATTAAGTACGAAATGAATAAGTATGGAATCGGTCTTGAAGAGCTTGGAAAGTACTTGGAGGATTATCGTACAACAGCTGTTGATATTCTTAACGGAATTAACGCAACATTCAATTCAGAAAACGTTCTTCAGTAATAGTTAAAATAGACTTTAATTCAGGCTACTGGCAACAGTAGCCTTCCCTTTACTATAATTCTGTTTAAGGAGCAATCTATGGAAAATACTAAAGAAAAGATTGATGCGGAAAACCTTTCTGAAGAAAAGAAGAAAGAGGTTGAATCAAAAATTCAGGAAGCAGTAAAGACTTGGGAGGAAGTAGAAAAGTTTAAAACTGATAGTTTGAGTAAGCTTCAGAAACTTTATGAAACTACTAAGCCAGAAATAATCGCAGAAGTAAATAACGAGTTTATGAAGGCTATTGCTGAAACTGGAATGTCGTTTAAAGAAATCGGTAAAGAATACTTTAATAGAATGAACGAAAGTTTCAAGGACATCTTTAAACAGATTCCTACAGATAGAGTACTTGATGCAAGAACTCGTAATCTTTATACAGCTATTACTCTTATGCTTTTTGGTGACATCGAAGACTTTATGAAAGATGACGAAACCAGAAAGCAGGCTTTGATGCACGTTAACTTTATCAATGCTGCATTTAGAGCAAAAAATATTCGTTACAATGGATGTAAGGCTCAGTGGGATGCGGAAGATAAAGCTCTAAAGGATATGGAATTGTCTTTGAAAAGTGCATAAAGAAACTATATAAAATATGCCAGATGTTTTATCATTTAGAAAGTTGTCTAGGGAGATTGTAGAAGCAACAGCTATACCAAATCTGCCTAGACTTCCCACTCCTCTGAGAGATATGAAAAGAACAATTGAAACTATTACAGAACTACCTTCTGTAACAAAGTTTGTTCCAGTAACTACGAAATGTGGTTTAGGTAAGACTCAAGGTACAAAAGGAATGTTCAGAGGAATGGAATGCGACTCTTATTGGGAAGCAGCTTGGTATATCTATCAAGTAGACATTCTTGGTAATGTAGTTATTAGAAATACTACAGACAGTTTTGCATACATAAACGAAAATAACGAAAAAGCCAGATTTTATCCTGACTTCAAAATGCAGGGACAATATCATGAGATAAAAGGTATCTTCAGAACTAATGACATTCTAAAACAGGATGCAACATTAGGATTGGTAACATTTTGGGGACCAAATGAGATGAAACCTATAATAAGAGAAGTCTATAAACAATTCCCAAATTGGAAGAATGAATATGTAGAAGTATCTCATGCAACAAAATATGGTAAATCTAAACTATAATATAAATCTATAAAAGGAGTTTTAATGATCGAGAATGTTCGTTGTAGACTTTACAACAAAGACTTAAACTTTGATTTGGATATTCCAGACTTTTCATCAGATGTTTTAGCAAGACTTTTTAATGAAGAAACAGCAGTAAACTTGCCAGATAGAAGAGTCGTTCTTCCAGATAATTATGCAAACTGGTTGTTAAATAGTAAAGAATTTGGTCCAGTACTCAGTGATGTAGCAAACTTTATTGGAATTACACCTAAGAGATTTGCTCAGATTTTTATGCTCTATGCAATGGCTGCAAATAAGAAAGCTTATGCACTTTTCACTCTTCCACAGGTTGTAGATAATGAAAAGAATTTCTTGGATGCTTTCAAAGAGTTTAATAAAGCATTTATGATGGATCCTGATAAAGTTACAAATACTATTTCACCAGATATTATGCTTTGTGCAACTTGTTATACTTTAATCAACAAGTACCGTAAAAATGAATTTGAGGTACCTGCAAACATCATACCTTACGTAGTTACAATTTTATTGCAAGATAAAAAGTAAGCATCCTTTCTTTTGAAAGCAAACATTGTTAATGTTTGTGAATGCTTACAAAACCATTACTTAGGAGAAAAGTTATGGGAAAAGTAAAGACTCTGGCAGAAAGAGTTGAGTGGTTCTCCGATACAAAGGATAAGACTTGTAGAGGAGTATTTAAACAGGATGTAGGTGTTAATTTTGTTCTTGATGAAATTAAAAATGCACCTGTAGAGTATGCTAGCTTGGAATCAAGAACTAAGAAATCAGCTTATGCTGATGACTATTTGGTTGTTGAGACAGCTGTCAATTTGGACGAGGATGCTTTAAAGGAAATTCCTTTTAGACTTTTGGAGCAGATTCAGTCACCAAAGAATCCTGGTTACAAGATTTACAAATTCCAGGTAGAAGAACCTTCAGAACAGACACTTTAGTAAAATAGCCCTTGAAAATCCTTCAAGGGCTTCTTTTTTAATTCCCAAACTAAATTAAATTATGACAAATGAAATTATAACAAATGACGATACTTATACAATGCTTGTATCGAAATATCTGAACAACTTTATTAACGACCTTGCAGAAAATAAGGAAAAGGTTCTAAAAAAGCTTGAGGAATATCCTGGAAAGAATCACATGCTTATTGAAAAAGCAATTCTAGAAGGACCAGACAAACTACCACAAGCAGATGCAGAAGTTTGTAAAGATGTTTTTAATTTCATAGAGTTTTATTCGACAGGAAAGATATCGGATAATATTGAAGTAGAGTTTGTAGGAAAAGAAGATGCTAAAGAATAATCAATACAGCCAATATGCAGGTATTGGATCAAAGTTAAAAATCTACAAAGAAAAAGTTTATAGCATTACACCAAATGTTCAGGATGAATTTGTTGATGAAAAATACAATTGTATAGCTAAAAGGCTTACTATTCCTCTTGAGCAAGATAGTGTTTACAAAACTCAATTCTTTAATGAATTGTTAGCTTGTGCTGTAGCTCCTCTAAATGAAAATACAAGATTGATATTCTATAACGAGGATGGAGTTGTAGAAAATACATTTAAGTATCTTCCTGTCCTAAACGAAGATTATGCTTCAATTATTTGTCAACTAGAACCTGAAAAACCCTTTACAGAATTGTCTGTAGTTATTTATTGTGGACCAGATATTGATAAGATTTTACTTTCTGATGGTTCCGTTACAATGGATGATGATTACATTCCGTCAAAAAGTACAGACATTATTACAAAAGAGTATGCTGATAGGCTTATAGAAAACTTTACTGCTTTCAGTTATCCGTTGAAGACATTCTCTGTTAAACAAGGTGACATAGCTCCTATAGAAGCTTTCTGCTACTTAGATAACAATTTTTATGATAAGGTTTTATTTATAAGAAATTACAATACGACAAGAAGAATGGAGGATTGTCAACTTATAGTTGATAGTTTTGCTTTACCAAATACTTATAATCAGGATGTTCAAATTGGTATAGTTGTAGATGGAACAACAACACATTCTGCAAGATTAGCTGACATAATTGATGGTACCGATCCAAACTGGACATTGATAAGTTCTGATAATGTTTATACTGGCAACGTTGGTCGAGTATATTGGAAGAATTCTTACAGCTTAAGGTTTAATTTGGAATCATTCTCTATGAAATGTGGAGAAACAAAACCAAATCTTAGAATCGGTGTTAAAGTTTGGGATACTGCTGGACATTCTAAGTACAGCGACACTGTTATTTACGGTATTGAAGAGTATGTAGAGTCTGCAAACTCTCAAGCCACTATTAGCTTTATAGATGAAAACTTTACAAGATTTAAGACTAAGTATATTTCAGGGGAAGGATTCTTTGAAAGTGATTTTGAAAGAGTTTATGAGTTACCTGTAACGTTAAATATCAATAACAACTTTTTAAGATACTTCAGATTGGAAAACAATTTAGAGCTTTCTGTTACTGATGAAGATGGAAATACTACTTATAAAACAAACTTGCCAATTATTACTCATCAACCAACTAGAGATGGTTTTACTATAAACACAAAAGTAGAATTTACTCTTAAAAGTCATACAATTCACTTAAAAGCATTCAATGTAAAAAACGAGCTAATGTACGATGAAACACTTACATTGGTTACAACCTACGATGATAGTGATGAGTCTAACAGAGTTACTACTCCTGCACCTTCAGAATTATATCCTACTTCCGAATATGGTGCTCCTTGGGATTCTAGCGCACCTTTGCAAGATTGGGATATGAAACTTCGTAATGGAGTTTACTCACCAATTACAGATTTGTCTGCAGTTTGTTTCCAAGTAGCTCCTAAAGATTGCTACAGTCACATCAATATCGATATTGAACACGATGGCGATATGTACATACTATCGGAAGGTAATACAGGTTGGTTAAATTGTCAAAAGCAAGCTGCTGCTTTTAAGAATCCAATAAACAGTAATACTGGATGCAAAATAAATGATGGATATTTTACTTTTGGAAAAGTTACTTATAAGAGTAGAGTATTTATTCGTATTATTGGAGCATCGAGAGTCGTATTTAAATCCGCAGAATTAGGTTAAAGTATAAAAGCTTCTGATTAAAAGTCAGAAGCTATTCCTTTGTTAAAATCCTTTAAACAAAATAAAAGCTGCCCTTTCGAGCAGCTTTTTTATTAGTTATCTAGAAGTCTAGATTAAAGACCTACAGCAGCGATGTAAGCATCTTCCTTGATACGGTCTTTCAAGTTCTTGATAACGATACGTGACAAGTACTTTGGATTCAAGAGAGCTTTGTCTCCGAATGTTGCCAAACCTGCACGTGTGTTGAATGTTGGGTACTCCAACTTGTTGCTTACGAATGGAACTAATGTACCAAATACTAATGCAACGTCGTTTTCAACCTTAGCATTCTTGAATACGCACAATACTTCGTTATCTGGGATAACTTCGATTGGAGCCTTGAATACTTCGATTCCGTCCAATTCACCGATCTTGTAAACACCTGTAGGATCCTGAATACCCTTTGGACTGAAACCAGCCATGAGCTTCAAGTAAGGTGCTACAGAAACACCAACTACCAACTTGTTGATTGCACCACGGTGAATATCACTATAAAGTGCAGCACCAGCTAATTCAATAGCACTTGGGAATGTGTTGGCGATATCTACATAAGAGTCTTTTGTAGCAGCTGAACCAGCAGGAACGTCTCCTGTAGCATAAGCAGCATCGAACTCTACTGTGTAGAATGCTGGGTTTGTACAAGCAATTGCATAAGCATCTTTGAATGCCTGCAAGTCGATCTGACCGTGAATTACGTCAGCAGCAGATGAAAGAAGAAGGTCATCTACCTGTGTGTTGAATGTAGAGTCAAGTGTGATCTCTGCGAGCTTTGTCCAAGAAACACCAACAGATGTTCTACGAGGTCTCAACTCATATACACTCATATACAAGTTAACTTCACCAAGGTTCTTTCCTGTGTAATCTGTCTCAGACTCGAAACGAGCATAAGCATTGATTACTGATGGAACTTCTACACCTTCTGGGAATGTGATAACTGTTTTTACTGTACCATTTGCAGCAGAACGAGGTGTTTCAACAACTGTTGCTCCTGCATACTTCTGACCAATGTAGTAACTGAAGTCACTTGGGTCCTGGAATGCAATTACATTTCTTTCGTCTGTACCTGCATAAACTTTTGTTGAACCTGGAACATACAATGCACCATCGTCACCGAAAGGTCCACCTTTCCATTCAACTGTAACAACCTGTCCCTCTACTGTGATGTTTGCTGTGTTAGCAAGCTCATTAGCGAAACGAGATTCCTTTGATTCGTAAATTGACTTACGAGCGTTTGTGTTTGTTGCACCGTTAGCTGCACGAGACTTACCACCGTAAGCTGGGTTCATACCATTGTATCCACCAATCTCTCTTTCAGCTGTATCTGCTGCGTTGAATCCATAAGGATCCTGTGGCTCAGTAGCTGATGCATTGAATGCCATTGATCTTTCAGCGAAGTTACCTGCATCTGGTGCAGAAGACTTGTTGAAGAATGGTTTGATGTAGTAGATAGCATCACGTGCTGTTTCCATAGCGTACTCACTGAATACGTTACCACGGTTCAAGTTTGTCATTGTCATCTGAACCAACTTCATAACATTTGCAGGTGCCATTCTCTGGAACTCTGTAGATGTTTCCTGCTCGTTCAACTGTTTCATGAAACGTGCCTGGTTTGTCAAGTTGATAGCCTGATTCTGACGAACTTTAGCTTCCTTTAAAGCTGACAACTCACCTTTGAAAAGTGGGTGATTGTCCCAAATCTGAGCAGCTTTTTCTGCACGAGCTGCCTTTTCTGAAAGTCTTTTCTTAGCTTCAGTCTTAAGGATAACCTTTTCCTGAAGAGGTGCTTTCATTTTCTTAGACTGTAACATTGTCTTCATCTCCTATTTAATTTTCTTTAACCTTTCTAAAATGGCTTAAAAAATAACTTATAAAAATCCTATTCAAAGGATAAAAGTTTAATTTTTTAAAAGAACTTGAAATACGTTTTTAAAGCCTTTCATTCATAAAAGCAAACAATATTTCTAGCTTCTAAAAGAAAAGTCGTTAATATAGTTAGTGAAAAAAATAAAAAGCTTTTCGAAAAACTAATTAAAAACATGAAGTTTATAATTGAAAAATCTACAGAAGCTTTTAGATTTAAAGAGACTTGGAACTATACAGTCGAATATGATGAGCATTACGACAAGTATGGCTTGCTATTGGATGGATGCTTATTTACCTTTCTAACAAAAGATCAAGCTACTTTGTTAAAGAGTACTTTTAATGAACCTAAATTTGAAAACTTTTTCAATTCTGTAGGGATTGGGGATACTAATCTCAATTTGCAACCAAAAGCTGCTTGCTCAGATGATTATTTCAGACCAACTGGTGAAATAGATTTCTAAACTTTTTTGAATCCGTGTGAAAGTTAACACCTATATTGTTGTTAGAGGTACACGGATATGTCAAAGATTTTAGTTAACTTACCACAGCAGACTTACATTTTAAGAAACTGCTATTCTTTAGGCGTAAAAGACACTCCTTGCATTTGTGATGAATGCGGAACAGCAATCAAGAACGTTTGCGTTGTTCAGGGAATGGCAGACAGAAATTTTTACAATCTTGGTACAACTTGTGTTGAAAAGCACAGCAAAGAAGATGAAAACTTTCTTACAAGTGCATCTCAGTACAAACTGAAGATGACCAAAAAAGCTGTTTCTAAAGTAAACAAATTCATTAAACTTTACAAGGAAGTTTCTTCAAATCCGAACGTCATTGGTAAGTTCTTATCAATTTATATCGAAGAAAAACGTACAAATAAAGGCATTATCAAGCATGCGATTGTTACATTGTTTTGGCTTTATGAGCCAGAATCTCGAATCGATCGTTCAAATGAAAATTGGTACTTAAATACAGGACACAACTTTGCTTGGGATTCATCTCGTCACATGAAAGAAGATATCGTTCTTGACTTGGGATGGGTTGACGTTGAGCACAATTCAGAATTAAAGGAAATATTTACAAATACAGAATGGGAATATCCAGTAACGGATGATTTCTCAAATGATGCAATGGTTGCTGCTGAAGCTGCAGGTTATGCTGACCCAGAATTTAAGAAAGAATGGACAAACAACCATTTTGATTGGTACTTGAGACAGCATTACGCAGATTGGTACAAAGCTGAAAGAGAAGTTTACAAAGAAATCGATCAGCTGAAAAAAGAACATGGAGTAACTTGGTAATGAACAGAATATACGAATTTAATCAAACAAGATTGCATCGTAAAGAAGTGCAGAGGATTGCAAAAGAAAAAGGATACTCTTTTCCCTTCCACGACTTCTTGAAGATGATTAACATTTTGATTTTTGGTGATAAGATTGCAACAAAGTTACATCGCAAGTTTTCTGGACATCATGTACATGTTTACAGTGATGGAATTTCAACTTATGAAGATATTCCAAATAAAATAGAAGCTGCAATCGATTGGGAGTCTGCTCGTTTTACAAAACCGGACAAACCATTGAATGCTTATGAAACTTGGCAAAAGTACTATTCTCAAATCGATATGGCAGATACTTTGAAATCTTTAGGCTTTTGGCCTAAAATAGGAGGTGCAAAGATATGAAATACGTACATTGCAAGTATTGTTATAAAGGGTGGGGTAAAGTCGGAGATAGATGTATCTACTGCCGACGTGTTTTGAAGTAGGAGGTGAAATATGATTTCATACGAATCTTTTAAAAACATTGAAGAAAGCCGACGCTTTAAACTTCTCGATGACATGATTTCGGAACTTCTTGAAACAGATGACTACAAGGACTATACTGGCGACGAAATTGCTGCTTGGAGTGACGAAAACATTATTAAGACCTACAACAAAGTTGTTGCAAAAGGTATGCTGAATAATTTGATGAACGATCTTGAATCTGCAAGACTTGAAATTCAGCAGTACATCAACAATGAAGTTGTTGAAGAGTGTATAAATGATTCTATCGAACAACTCGGTAGAGCAAGTAAAGGATTAGAGGAAGAAAATGCCTAGACCAAAATCACTTCCTGCAAAAGGATGTCCAGTAAAAACATTTACAGTTAAATACTCTACAAAAGATATTTCAGAGCCGCAGTTTGATACAAATGTTACTGCGATTTGGCGAGATCCTGAAACAGGAGAATTTGTAATTGAAAATATCTTCGAGGCTATTCGCCTTCCAGGAGATATGGATACAGAAATCGTAGTTGGAGGAGACTAACATGGTTGAAAAAATAACAATTATGAGATGCGATGTTTGTGGAAAGGAAATGAAGTCTGCAAATGGTAGAATGGATTTTACTTGGTCACCTCACGACTGGGCTGGAAACGGAGCACCTGCTGGAATAATTTTACATGAAATCTGTGAGGATTGTGCTAGAGCAATCAACAACAGCATCACTAAAACTTGTTCTGAAATTCAACACAAAAACTAGGAGTTGTATATGAAAAACATTTTTATAGACTTTTTTACATCCCAAATGTATTTTTGGCAGGCCTTTATCTGGTTGTTTATTGGCACTTTCGTAGGCTTTCTCGTTGGTGCAATTAACAATAAGGAAAAGAGAGAAGAGAGAAAATCTGCAAAAGGTCTTCGTAAGTTCCGAAGGAAGATGATTGAAAGAGTTGTCAAGCGTGTGCTTGATGAAATAAATGATGAGTGCAAACTTTACAGTAAGACTTTCAACATATTGTGGGGAGTAGAAGGTAAAGTTCGAGTATTCATTTATGCAAAGATACGATATAAGAAAGATACAGCTTATGTAAAATTCTATGTAGGCTCGAATGAAGATACTGTTGCGAAATGGGCACCTGAATATGTTTACGAAATAACACCAATAGCTGGTGCGGAGTATTGGAAGGAACAGGAACGAGATATTATGGTTGAGGATATGAAGACAGAGTACTACAAATTGCTCCGAAGATACTTGTAAAAACTTTTTTGAAACTTTTTAGAATACTTTGATAATGCAACACCTATAATATTATATGTACAGTAGGAGGTACAGATATGATTAAGATTTTTAAGATTTTGGACTTGGTTGTAAGCTTGGTTCTCGTAGCACTTGGTGTTGCAGTATATTTCCTTACAAAGAATTGGTGGGCTGTAGGCGCAGTTGGTGTTGCTTACATTATTTGGGAAATCATCGTATTCAAGACATTCTTCAAAGCTAACAAGTTCAATCAGGATACTTGGCATTATGGTTACGGCTGCGGTCGCTCAAGCCTTGATGAAGGTGAAGACGATTCTCAGGAAGATGAAGATTGGGAAGACGACGAAGAGGAAGAGGAAGATGCCTAAAATCAGAATCGGACAATTCCTGGAATATACAAATCGCTACGTCACAATTTACATCGAAGACGAATTTAGACGTGGCGAAGTTGGTGGAAAGACTCCTGTAGAATTACTAGCAGGTATCCTTACAGAGGAGCAGCTTAAATGTCCTATCGACTACATTCGAAACGTTGATGGTGGTCATTTCCGGGATAACGAAAAATCATCTCACGATATCGTTCTCGGTATCGGTTATAAAAACTACAACAAGTATTTTTTGAAGGAGCAGCGAAATGGACGAAGTCATTAGAATTTTGATGCATCGTGACGGTATTGATAGAACAGAAGCTAAAAGCATGATTAAAGGTTTCTTTGACGATGCTGAAGATGCTATCAATTCCGGTGATTACGAAGCTGTTGAAGATATCCTGATGGATGATCTTGGTCTTGAACCTGATTATATTCCGCAACTTTTAGGTTTGTTCTAACTAATTGTTGTAGGAGTATATACGATTATGAAGAATTTTAGGGAAGGCAGAGTCAACAGAGATCAAATTTTTGATGCACATACTGCTTGGAAGCATATTGTAGAGGTTGCAAAATCTGTTGGCATCAAAGCAAGATACGGTGAAGCAAAAGGAGATTCGTTCACTGGGGATTTTTCTAGCGGTGATGATCGTCTTTTAAATCATGGTCCAATATCTAAGATATACAGTACAACCATTACTTTCGTTATTAAGGATTCTGGATACACTATAGACGACGCGCATGCAGACTATGACAGATTCCAAGGTGACTTTTCAAAAGGCTGGGCTGAATTTGATCAAGATGTAAAGGACCTTTTAACAGACATGATAGATAATTTTTCAAAAAAGGAAATGAAAGAGTCTGTTGTTCCTGCAGATCAGGAAGATGTTTTGAGAAGTGTTGTTAAGGATATGTATCCGCAGTATGTTGGATTAATTGACGACTATCTAAACAACGGTCTTGCTGGTTGTGAAGGAGCTTTTGAAAGCGATAATGCTTTAATTGACGATTTCGTAACTTATGCCGAGACAATCATGGACGAGTAAAAGTCAATCAGAATTTTTAATTTAACGTAAAAGTGCAGCATCAATGTTTTTTAGACGTTGATGCTTTCCTTTTTTAGAAGGATTTTGTATGAAAAAAGTAATAGCAGTTTTAAGTATATTTTTAATTTTTGTAGTTAATTCATTTGCAGGAAGTTTAATAGACACAAGAAGAGAAACTTATAAAAGTTTTGTTGAAGAAATTATTCCAGAAGAGTTGGTTGCTCCATTTCTAGAAAGAACTTTTAATGATGGAAATGTAGACATTGGTTTAGAACTTCTTGCAATGGGTAAAAAAGAATCTCAATGGAAAAGAAAAGTTGTAGGTCGTAACAGGGATGCGGAAGGAAATATTCTTTCCTACGACTACGGTCCTTTGCAATTAAATTCTAACAATATTGAGTCTTTTTCAAAAAAGTATGGCATTTCTTGGAAGGAAAGTAACTACAATTCAGACATTTATTATATGTGTATTTGTATCGACTACTATAAAGAGTTGAGAACCAGATACAGTGAAGTTGAAGCCTGGATGGCATACAATGGTGGAGAGTATAGAGTTAGACACAATTGTGTACGAAAAGTTGTAAAAGAGTATGCCGAGGATGTTTATAATCTTAAATTGAATCTCAGAAACGATTGGCTTAAAGTTATGAACAATGCTTACAGAGAGTATCAGATTATTGAAAATCTGAAGCGTTTACAAGCATATACAGTTACTACGAAATTAAAAGTTCAAAAAGTAAAACCTTCCAGTTCGATGAAGGCACCTTTTGTTGCATATAGAGAAATTCCTTACTGGTTTAGAAAAGAAGAATATTTTTGCTAAGCATTTAATTTGTTGTTTGGCATCTTTCTACTAGCTACAAGATACATTGGATGATTAACATGTTCATCTTCATAATCTTGTAAGCTATCCTCAAATTCAGGTTTGTCTAAATCGTAGTCATCCATTAAAGGTAAAGACTTAATTAGGCGTCTAACATTGTCTGGAATGTCATCTCTAAATTCAAGTAAGTATGCAAAGTTACGAGCAATTCTTTCTGCTTGTCCAGGTTTAGGATTATCCAAACTGTTTACTAAACAATCTGCAGCTTTCACTAAAAGAGCAGAAGGACTTAACATTAAAAGTTCTTGATTAATGTACTCTTCCTTTCCTAACCTTTCTACCTCTGGTCGGAAGTTTGTTACTTCCTCCACTATTTGAGCAACATCTGGACCATAAACAGCTTCTAATTCTTCTGCAGTTGTATCTGTATCTTCCAAAGTATCGTGCAAAAGAGCAGCTTCTATTTCTGTATTTGTACCATCGTAAGCTGCGACAACATCAGCAACCATTTCAGGATGTACAAAATATGGCTGACCAGAACCTTTACGAATTGCTCCAGTATCGTCATGCTTACGTTTAGCAAAATCATAAGCATATTGCAAAAAAGGATTTTCAATAACAGGATTTTCAACTAATCTTTGCATATTAAATAAAATTAGTAATATATTATATGTATGAAGCTATTTTATATAAGACATGCACCAACAGAAGCAAATGTTGCTGGTGAAATTGTAAGAAATTACAACGAATATGATATAAAGGATTTTGACAGAGAAGAATGGTTCAAAAAAGTTGGTAATCATATTCCTAAGAATTTTAGATTGTTTACTTCTCCTACAAAGAGATGTCAGCAAACTGCAAAAGCACTTTTTCCTGGAAAAGAGTACAAAATAGTTGAAGAGCTTGAAGAGTTTGATGTAAGTGCTCTTACAGATGCAGGATTAAAATTCTGGGAGATTGACGAAAAGACTTTTAAAGAAAAAGTCTATCTTTGTAAATACCAGGTTGAAGAAAGATGGCAAGATGCTCTTGTTGAAATTAACAGTGATCTTTGGGACAACGATGGAAATGTTGCTGTTGTTATAGGACATGGTTTTTATGGAAGACTTGTTCGTTCAATTTATGAAAGAGATGATGACTCAATTTTCAATATTCTAAATTCAAAGAACTTTCAATTCAAAAATCTTGATATGATGGAAATTGAAAGATGTCAGGTTCAAAAAGTTTACAGGAGTTAATATGGAATTTTACATTACGTATTTTTATCATATTCGAAATCTTTCTACAGATACACTCCCGATAAGTATCAATAGCGGTGAGCCAAATTGGTATCATAATTTTCAATCCAGAGATACAATGTTTAAAGATAAGCGAGGAGTTTGGAATGGAGGATATATTGATGAAATATCTTCTTCCAATCTAGAAGCTATCGATGCTCACGAAACATGTACAAGTTGCGGAAGGGAGAAACTTGTAGGAAAGGATTGTCCTTTTGCAAAAAGCTATCGAGCAAAATTAGACAAATTAGACTTTAATAAAGTTTATAAGAAGTTACTCAAAGTAGCTGAACATTTTGATTGCAATAAAATCTGTTTTGTTGTTTACGAAAAGCCAGATGTTGTCTGCGGTGAAAGATGGGTAATGAAAGATTGGTTTGCAGATCATGGAATACAAATAGAAGAATTTAATCCAAAGAAGGTGAGTAAATGAAATATGATAGTGGAATTTTTGAAGCAATTTTACAGATGCTGACTAGTCTTAGTTTTTGTAACTATGTCGAGTTTGAAAAAACACAACAAGATGGAGTCTTTGACTATTGGGACTATAAAGTATTGGCTAAAAATCTTCAAGGAGTAAGTGTAGATTTTACAGTTAGATTTGCAGGTGCACCGAATCAAGGCAAAGCATATACGATTTCTGAACTAGAAGACAAGTATAGAAAAACTTCAGATTTTGTAGATGTAGCTACTACTCTTTTAGCTTCAAAGAAATATACTTGGAAACCTTGCAGCAAAGCTTGAAAATAAATCTCCAAAAGCAACTATAATGTTATTGGTTGTTAGGAGGTACAGTTATGGATGAATTCGAGTTGATGCAAATCGATGAAGAAGTTGACAATTTCTTTAACGGAAGTCTTGAATACGAAGAGCTTGGACCTTCTGCGCGTTCACGTGTTGCTGAAATAATTCAAGATACAGAGGACTAAAAATGGATATCGAAACTAACGATGTAAAATTCTTAAAAGAAATTGAAAATAAGTCTGTTAACGAATTAAGAGCTTTAAGGGAATTGTTAGAATGGAGGACTGCTCAGGTTTCTATAGAGCTTGATAAGCTAGTAGGAAAGAAGTTAATTGAAAACTTAGAACTCGGAAAGTACTATCGTAAAGAAGGCGACTTTGGAGGCAAATACTATTTCAAGTTTACAGAAAGCTTCAAAGTAGTTGATGGCAAATTGGAAATACCAAACGTAATTTATGTACAAGATGATGGTGCTTTTGAATACATACCTGCAGAAAAATTCACATATACTGATTTGGGTAGCAGTAAAGTAACCGAAATTCCTCACGAAGAGTATTTCAGAGCTTGTGTAGACTTGGCAAGCAAAATTGAAATGGAATAAAGGAGATAAAATGTACATTGTTATTAACGAAAAGGATCTTGCTAAAAGCAGACCTTACAAAATTGAAATTAAGTTTAACGATGAAAAAGTTGCAGACTTTTTAAAGCATGCTAAAGGTGTAGCAAAAGATGGAATCATAACCAGTTCTGACGTTATTGGTTGGATTCCATCGGCTGTAGAAGGTAATATCTATCTTCGTTTTCCTGGAACAGATAAATTTTACTACATTAGTCCAAAGTGTTGGAAAATGGAAATTGTTGCAAGACTAAACGATGATAAACTTTCGGGTGAAATCATTGATGAGATATGTCTTAAGACTGCAAAGAATCTGACTACTTTGCTTCAGGCTGATCTTAAAATGCACGAAAATCCTCCGACATTTGAGGAGTTCTTAAAGGACAATTTCGAAGAGTTCGAAGCCAAAAAAGAAAAGCTTGCTATTACATATAAGACTGATTGCGTTGACCAGCCAATGAAAGTTATTGTACGTTACAAGCCTAGTCTTTTTGAAAAAGCTGAATGGACTTACAATGAAGATATTGACTCTATTTTCGATTCAGAAACAGAGTCTGTTCAAGTCCGTATTGAAACAAATGCTTTTGTTTTTGAAAAACTAGTCTTCAGTGAAGATAAAAAAGACTTTTATGAGACTTTGATAAATGAATTGCAGTCTGTTCCTTTATTTGGTTCTGCTTTAGTAGCTAGCTTTAGAGTAGTTTACAGAAAGAACATTCGAAAAGATCTTGAGTCCTGGAGAATTGTTCATAATGAAAAAGCAAGAGAAATGACTACTGATTCTGAAATGGCAGTAAGAGTTCCTGCTCGTAAGGACTCAAACAACTTTGAAGTAAGGATGGTTCATGGAAATTACGTCTTTAGAGTTTTCTGTGAAGTACCCCCAAAACTGGAAATTTGTTGTGATATGGATAAATACCAGTTCTGGTCAGCTGCAGCATTGTTTCATAATTTCAACATTGTTATAAACAGAATCGGCAGTAGCTCAGCAGGGACTATTACAAAGGCTTGCTTCCAACGCGACCATGTAGAAAGCTGTAATCATACAGCAATGGCTGTTACAGACTTCTTAAGAGGACTTGTAGACTATCCAAACGTTGTAGCAGAAAATCTTTTGGAGCATTTCAGAACAAACTTTATCAAAGAGTTCAGTAAGGAAACTCCTAAACAGGAAATAAATAAAGAAGAGATTCTTGCAAAAGTTAAAGAGCTTCATAGAAAGGAAATGGAGTGGAAAATGTTAGATAGACATTACAGACAGAAGTTCTTTAACGAGATTAAAAGTCTATCTCCAGGGGAGTATCATCATTCTAGGGAGATTGATAACTTGAAAAAATCGATGCAAAGTCTTGGAAATGAAATTGAAGATCTTTACGCAAAGATTTGCATAGATTTAAGTTAAAAATGTTATAGATGCCTCCTAAATGGAGGCATTTTTTTTAGCAATTTTTGGAACCGGAATACCTATAATATTAACTGTATGGTAGGAGGTACAAATATGCTAACTTACGAAGAAAAATTAGAAAATCTTAAAAAGAAGAAACTTTACGTTTATACCATTAAATATGGCAGACACAATCCTCAGAATGGATATCACGAACATACAACAGAAATTGTAGCACCAACAGATGCTCAGGCTGAAAAACTTGGCAAACTTTATTGCGACGGTGCAATTTATGGCTACAACTCATATATTGGCATTGAAAAGAAAAGCCCAGAAATTCCAAAAGAGTTTATTCGTTACAGAGAAAAGGTTACAAAAAAGGACAGATACGGATATGCTGTAAGAACCGAACCTGTTGCTGAAATAGAATACAGTGAAGAAGCCTCCGCTTGGAAACGCAAATATGTTTGGGGACGGGAGGAATAGCTTATGAAGTTCGTTACTCTGGAAACTACAGAAAAGTTTGATGAATTCTACAAAGGTTCATCCTTGACATTTGTTGGAATGTTTCCTGAAGAAGCTCAGCTTTATGTAGATTATTTCAAAGAAAACGGTGCAGCCATAAATGAAGAAGTTGACGGATACATCTATACAGGAAAGATGATAAACGAAAAGTACAATCTTTCTGGCGAAGGTGCTTTTTCTGAAGACATTCATTTCCTTACAATTCCTCTTCAAGCTTTTGATTCCGCAACAGCTATTACATTAAGATTTGGTATCGGTGGTCGCTGGTTTGATGATGTTGTAGACAATGCAAGGAGTGTAGATTGAAAAGAATCGATAGTATAAATCTAAATGAGGCTCTTACCGAGGCTACAGGAAAGAAACACTATAACAGTGTACAGGAAATGTTTGAAGCAAAGTTCTCGGAAACAGATTCTGAATTTGCCAAAAATCTTATACCTGATTTACAAAACAGAATTACAGACAGAGATAAAAAACTGGCTGCGGCAACACAATTACTTAAGAAAGTTTATGAAGAGCTTGACGACAATTCTGCAACTAAAACCGAAGTTAGAGATTTTGTTTCCTGCCTTACAATCTTAGGTTACTAACGGAGAATTATATGGCAAATAATATTTTTGTAGCAAAAGAACCTGTTCTAATGAACAGAAGTGCTATCGACTGTCTTGCAACCAGTCTGGATGGAGACGTTTATTGGGATAAACCTTCTGGTGAAATGGCCTGTACAGTAAAGTACATAAAAAATGGAACAACAATCCGTCTTGAATTTCTTGCAAAAGAAAATGGATTGTATGAACTGACAAGCACTTGTATAGTTTAAAAGGAGAATTTTATGTTTGATGACGAAGCAGAAATCTTTGCAGAAGAATCTACAACAGATAAAGAAAAAGAAATAGAACGGACTGTCCATGATTGGGGTACGGAATCCTTATCCCCAGAAGAAAGACGTGTCTGGGAAGGTATATCAGATAGGCAGGACTCAAGAGCTATTGGCTTTAGGGCTGGTGCTGAGTATGTTTACAAAAAATACTTGGAATGGCATTACATTGACAAAGAACCTCTTCCTGAAGAAGCCTGTTTAGTAGAATGCGTAAATGGTTCGGTTTTACTTGTATACTATATTGGTAGTGAACACGTATCCCTAACAGGAGGAAGACCTAAAGGTATTTTCAAATGGAAAAGGATTTGTTTAGATTAGAGGAAAAAATAATATGTCAAAAGTTTTAGTAATTTCTGGTACTCACGGAAACGAAACCAATGCTGTTCAGGATGTATATGACCTTAAATTAAAGTACGAAGAACAGAACGTTCACGATGTTATATTCTGTCAGGCTTGGAATACTGCAGCCTTAAATGCTGGTACAAGAGAATTTGTTAAACATTCAAATGAGCTTCCTGATGATATGAATCGAGCTTTTCCAACAGCAGAGTCTATGGATAAAGAAGAGTCAATAAATACTCTTAAGAAGATCATAGATTGGGCAGACATTGTTATCGATGTTCACAATTCTGAATTTCTAAAAGATTGCGTTGTTATTAACAACGATTGTAGAGCTCGACATTATGTAGACTTCTGTAAAGAGAACAAAATACCCTTTATTGTAATTGAATCAACTACAAATACGATTAAAAGATTTGCACTTAACAAAGATAAAGTTGGTTTTACAGTTGAAATTGGAGATATGAATTTCTCTGATAGCAATGCAGGTGTTGACTTTTTGGATAAACTTATCAAGGCTTTACAAACAACTGATTTGGAAACATTAAGAAATCCTAATGAGGTTCCTCTTGATGCATCTCAAGTCGTAAAAACAGTTTATGCACATTCTCAAGGTTTGTTAAGAATCTTTAAAGATGATGAGCATAGTGAAAAGCCAAAACGTTCAGAAATTCTAAGGCATTATCTAAAAGGTGAAAGGATCTTCATAATTGAAAATCCTGTAAAACTTGCATATCGTAGTGAAGAGGTTATTGCACCTTGTGACGGCTACGTAATGGATTTGGTTGACTCATATTGGGTTGACGATGGAGATGTTATCCTTAGTTTCCAACCAGACTTGTAAAGGAGATTCTATATGAAGTTTTTTGTTTTAGCTTCTGCAGTATTTATTAGCTTGTTAGCAATTTGTTGCATCTTTGAAGCATTCTTTTACGGATATCGTTGGCTTTCAAAAAAGTCTGATGTTCAAATCGATGACAATTGTCTTTGGCGAAAATACTTTGGAAATATTTTAGGTGCTTGGGCATTTATAACGCTTGCAATTGTTTTAATTATAAAGGTATATCCTGTATCTTAAAAAATGAAACAGCTCTATATACGTAAAGGTAACTTGGATGAAAACAGAAGAATTCTCATAATTGGGGAGGAAGCAGAACTCGGTAGTAGAGATTCTGCTTACAGTCCTAAAGGAACTCTTCATCAAAGACTTTCTAGAGACCCGTATACTGGAGCTGAAAATCTTTCATACGTACATGCTTGTAAAAACATCCTTTTAGTATCATCTAAATACAAATCAGACCACGATGTGCATGATTTTGTAAAACATTTTTGTAAAGATTTGGTTACTTGGGATGGAGAAAGCAGACAAGGAATAACAAATTCAAGAGAAGCTTTTATTTGTAAAAGTAAGAATGTAAACAAAACAGTTCGCATTTTACGAAAAAGAATTCAAGCAGTCGTAAAGCCAGAAAACTTTAAACAATGGCTGCAAAAAATCTATTACGGAATAGTAACTAAAAAGAAAAAAGTAACAAGGAAACAGCGATTGAGAAGACTTAAAATATGTCTCATTATTTGTACATTTTTAGCTTTGCAATTTTATCCAAAGACAAAGCCAACTATGATTAAGATAGAAAAAAGCATCTACAATGGTATAGATGCTTTAGTCTACAATATTAAAAACTATAAAAAATAATTTAATCTTCCTCACCTAGAAATTCTTCTATAGCTTTAATCCTTTTCGAGAGTTCCTCCTGAAGTTCACTCTTGTTAATGCCTTTCAACAATACTCTCATCCTCGATACAATTTCTTTTTGTCTCTTCGAAGTCTTTGTAGAACTTTCCGTAGCCTCACTTTTGTACTGATCCCTCAACCTCTGAAGAGCCGCAACAAGGTTTACGTTATCGTCCATACATAAATTTAGTTTATAAAAGCATAAAAAGCCAATTTTTCTCGAAATCCCTTAAAGGTGTCTACCTATAATATTATTATAAGGAGCTTAGTATGAAACTCGAACCATTAACATCAGTAGAAGTTAAAGCAATTGAAATTCCGAAGCGTGTGCCAGTTCCTGCATTTGCAGATCCAAATAAATTCTCAAACAGAGTTTTTGGTGCTTTTTGTAGAATCAATCCAGCATTACCTTGTATGCGGGATGAAGTTTTTCTTAAAAGAGCATTCGAGGTAATTGCAGCGTCAGGTTTTAGAAACTTACCTCTTGAATCAAGACATTTGAAACTTTCAGCATTCGTTGAACAGGATGCAGAAATTAAAAAATGGCGTGATTGGTATGCAGAAGAAAAAGTTCGCATAGCTGCTTGGAAAAAGGATAATAAGGAAGAGCTTGATAAGCGAAAGGAAGAGTTTAAAGTTAAATATGGTTGTGCAATTGTTAATGGTGTTGAGGAACCTCTTCAGAGCTATGCAATTGAGCCAGAAGGATTCTTCTTTGGTCGTGGGGATTCACCTTTAAGTGGTTATTGGAAGTTTGAAAACACAGCAGCTGATATCCGATTAAATACAAACAGCGAAAATCTTCCTGAAGTTATTTATACTGGTGAAGATGGTGAAGCACTTGTAACAAGTGGTTTTCCTTGGAAAGTAGAATGGGATCCAGAATCACATTTTGCAGCTCAGTACAATATCAACATTGGTATTCCAAATCCGGATGGAACAATTAAGACTAAAAAAGCTGAAAAATACAAAATGATTCAGTTTGGTGCAACTTCTTCAGTAAAGAAGGAAGGTCAGTCAAAGAAATATGCGGCAGCTTCTGACCTTGGAAAGTCTTACGAAGTAATTATTGAAAATGTAAAGAAGGAATTTCAGAAAGCAAGAAGCAGTGACAAGATTGCAGACTTGAGTACAGCAATTGCAGTCTTTATGCTTTTTGAAAAAGGTATTCGTATTGGTTCTGCTAAGCCAACAGTAAATGGTACAAAAGGTTTACTTTCGTTGGAGTGGGGAAAGGATGTTAAAAGAGATGGTAACAAAATCAAGTTTAACTTCTATGGAAAGGATTCAGTAAAGGATACAAGTTCAATTGAAACTGAATATGCAGATGTTATTGAAAAAGGCTGGAGCAAATATACAAAACTTCTTACAGATAAAGCTTCAATTAAAGAATACATCAGCAAGCTTGCACCTTCTGTAAGTGATGTCTTTTCACCTAAGCTTTGTCGTACAGCAGTAGCTGCTTCAGTAATGTTAAAGGCTCTTGACGAAGTTGTAGATAAGTACAAACTTACAAAAGAGTCTCCAGAGGCTCTTAAGAAGCTTGCATTTGATGAAGCAAATATGGCAGTTGCAAGACGCTTGAATCATCAGCGTGGTGTTAACAAAGTTGCAGAAGCAAAACGCAACGAAGCTAACAAGCTTAAGGAAGAATCAATCAAAGAAAGAGCAGCTAAGTTGAAGGTTTCAAACGAAAAGAAACAGGAAAAGATTAAAGCACTTAAAGCTGCTAAGAAAGATGGTTGGAAGGATAAAGTTAAGAAACTTCAGGAACAGATGGCAAAAGCAGATGAAAGATTAACACAGAGTAAACTTAATTTGAAGTTCAAAGAAGAGAATGGAAACATTACAGCTTCTACTTCAAAGGCTGCTTATATCGATCCTTCAATTGTTGCAGATTTCTGTACAAAAGTAGATTTGAAACTTGAAAAGGTTTATACAAAGAAACAGATAGAACAGTTCAGTCAGTTCTTTGGTGAGGAGGAATAATGAATTACAATGCAGAAGATGATGGATTCGATGATTATACAGAAAAACCAACAACTAAGGATTGGTCTAAGATAAAAACAGGTCCTGGAGGAGAAGTTGAACAGGATGTTATCGATAAAATGCTAGAGGCTGACAAAAGCTTGGAAAGAGAAAATCTTCTTTCTGAAAAAGAAAAATTGGAAGCTGAATTAAACAGAGTAAATGAAAGATTGGAAAACATAAAAATCAAAGATGAGCTGCGCTCAAGATTTGAAGAAGGAAAGTGGTATGAGTACTTTGTTGCTTTAGGTATGCCTTCTGCAATCTTTAAGTTTTCAAAAGAAGATTTTGTTAGAGATGGTATGTTTTGGGCACATCAGTGCTTTACTAAAACAATTACAAGAATGCAATCTTCTTTTAGCATTCAGGATATTTACTGGATTCCAGTTGATTGCATGACAAAAGAAAATGTAAAAGAAATTGACGAACTCCTAGTAGATGATATGCTAGAAGAAGAAATAAAAAGAATCAAAGCATTGAGAGGTTAAAAATATGGGACATTATAGATTGCATTTTTACGACCGTGATGGAGATTTAGGTGCTTGGCACGAAGTATTGCAGGCTCATTGGTGGATAGATACTTTTCCTGAAAAAGAAAGGACTTTGCTAAATCCGTACGAAAGCTTTTGTAAAGATGCAATTGAAAGCATCCAATTTCAAATTATTTATCTCGATAAAAAGGATAATCCAAAACAGTATACTACAAAAATCTACAGTTTTGAGGAAGAGGATGAAGCTTGGTGTGCTTTTCACGAAACTAGAGATAATGAAGATGTTTGGGACAAATTCGACAATGAATTTGAAAAGTCTTTGTTAAAGTGTCTTAAAGCCACAAATAGATTTCCAAAAGAAAATCTCCATAATCTAAAAACTGTTCTGTGGAATAAAATGTCTGATGCATTGATTGAAGAAGTTAAAAAGAGGAATCAAGAAGAGAAAAAATCTTCGGAAAGGTTTATGTACATTTCTACAGAGGTTTCATCTGCAGATAATTTTTCTTGGGGCTGCAACTTCGATGTTGATATAAGATTGCCAAACAAAACATTGACTGTTACTTTCAGTCTTGATGCAAAAGAAAGTGGATTTCTAGGATTGCACTATTGGGATGTTTTTGATAAGGTTTCAATTATAAGCCCAGATTTAAACATCAATACAAAAGCAATGTCATTGATTACTTATCAAAAAGACTTTAAAGAGATTTTTGATAAAATTGAAAATTGGATTCCTTTTAGAAGAGTTCTAAGCGAAATCTTTAACAACGTTGCAACAGATTGGAAAAGGTGGTACTGGGAAAACAACAGTACTAAACCTGAAAGTAGACGTAGTAAAGAAGCAATAGCAGCTCGAATGCAGAAGCATTTAATAGCAAAGAATACATTGCATTGGCAGTATGTTTTCAATGAACCTTTTATGACATTCGACTCTACAATTTGGGGTACTGCAACTCTTCGAATTGATTTTAAGAAAGATAAACTAGAAGATATCGTAGAAAGTTGGTTTGAGAATCACAGAGTTCGTTGCGAAAACGGTAGAGTACCTTTTGAAAAGTATTTACTTGGAAAGTACTTGCTAAGGCATATTTATGGAACCTTAACATATAAATGTTCTATTCCAACAAATCCAGATTTAATTGACTGCAAGGTTGAGGAAATGGGTAAAAACGATTTCTTAAAAGAAATAGAAAAACGTTTCTGTAAAAATTCTCAACATATGATCAAGGAAGAGTTAGGAAGATTCTTAGCCGAATTATTCTGGAATGATGATTTTAGACTTCCTCCGGATACAAAAGATGTTTTGAATGATTTGGGTGCCACAAAAGAACAGAAAGCAAAAGTAGCAAATGAATTTGAAATGGTTATTAAAGCAAATCCTTGCGAAAGAGGCATTTTTGCTGAGCATGAAGACAATGTTCGTATAGCATTAAACGAATTGAAAAAGGAACTTCAAAACTTCGAACTTAGAGGCTACTGTGATACAAAAGCTTATCCTACAAGCTACTACATCGCTTGTTCTTTCTTGAATCATTACTTTGTAATAAACTTACATATGAAAGACAAATTTGATGTGAAAAGCTACAATGTTAAGATTGAAGTATTACCAATGGATAGAAAGTTTGCTATATTAAACGATTCTACAGTTGTTCTGAACGAAAGCAACGAATGCTGCAACAGTGGTCGATTCCTGGAAACAATGAGTAAGTATTTAGGTAATGACGAATACAAAGCAATAGCTTTCAAAAGACACATCTTGTACACAATCGAATCAATTTATGGTCTTGAAATTAGATGGAGGGACTAATGAAGAAAACAGAAGAGGAAAAGCCAGAAGGAGTAATCTTCTTCGAAGGTGTAATGAATGCTATGCAGGAAGTAAGTGAAATGGCTAGAAGGAAAAAAGAGTATGACGAAGCCATTGAAAAAGAAGTACTTAGAAGAATTGAAAATAATGAGTTTAGTTCTGAGCAGCTTTTGGAAATTTATAAAATAAATAGCGAAGCTATAAAAAGAAGTGGAGTTGATTTAAACAAAGTTTTAAGTCCTGCAATCGATGCAATGATTGCTACTCAACAGGGAAAAAAGCCTGAGCAAGCTGCAGTTCTGAATGGGCTTAAACAACTAAACAAAGTTATGAGTACTGCTAAGAAGGAAGAACCTGTAGAGCTTTGGCCAGATGCAAAAGAGCAAATAAATAAACTTTATGGAAAGAAGAAAGAAAATGATGATTACAATCCTTCAAGCTCTGATGTTTGCGAAGATTATGGTCCTGGTGGATTTAGTCCTGTAGATTAAGGAGATGGTATGACAGAGAGATATGAAAAGGATAAAGTATATGCAGCTTTCGTTGACATGTATTCCTACAATTATCGTGTAGATAGGTTGCAAATTATCTATGAACGAGTTGTAAAAGAATATGAAAGTCATGATACTTTTGAAGTAATCAATATCGGAATAAATGATGTAGATGACGATTGGTACGATAATGAAGGTTTAAACTTTGTCTGGGGAATGCTTGTACTGATGTTTGGTGAATATGGGTCTTCCCCAAGAACAGGTTGGTTAAATGTTAGTAAAGACTTAATTGACTTTTTGGAAGATGTGATAGCAAATCTTAAGGAATTAGATTGAAAAACGAATTAAAAGAAGCCTTAGGCAATTTTTTAAAATCTAAATCGACTCTAGAAAAGTATTACGGTGGCAGAAAGTTAACAAACTTTGGCGATGTTGGAGAATTGATTGCTGCTAATCTTTACAATCTAAAACTTTGCGAAACCAAAAATGAAAAAGGTTATGATGGAGTTGATGAATTTGGTAGACAGTGGCAAATAAAAGCTTCTTTTACAGAAAGCAGAACAAATATAAATTGTCCTAAACTTCCTGTATTTGGATATTTAGCTTTAAAAATTCATGAAGACGGAACTGTAGAAGAAGTCTACAACGGTCCTTGGGAAACTGTCCTAAAAGACTACCAGAATTCAGATCGTATAAGCGGAAAATATGATGCTCCAGAATCAAGGAGCATCATTATTCTTAAAAAGCTAAATGCAACTGTACCAAATAGTCAGAAGCTTCCTAGTCTTCAGTAATGTCAATACCTCTGATAATTAAGTCAGAATTCTTTTCAAGACCAATTCTTACGTAAATTGTTTTTACTGGAATCGGTTTTCTACCGAATGTTATTCTTCTTACAGACTCATCACTCTTTCCTGGATAGTTGCAAGCTTCTGCTTGCTGAATACTTGCTTCAAAGAATACAGGTACTGGTGCATTTCCATCCAAAAGTACTGTACTTGGTAGTTCAGCAGAATTAACACAAATCTGTACCAATACGTCTTTCAATGTACCATCTTGCATTTTAATTTCTGGCTTTTTATTAACCCAATCTAAATGCAAATTAAATCCACACATATCGTGAATCTTATCAAGCTCATATTTGAAAGTTACGAATCTATAAGTACCTTCATCATAGCTTAAGCCTGTCATATCTGTAGGTACAACAATTCTATCATCAAGAGTGTCAATTGTATTTGTATATTCAACTTCTTTTGGCCAACCATAACCTTCGCCAGTAAATACTACTTCAGGGAAGCCACAAACTCTGTTATACTTTTTAGCAGTATATTCTGCACCAAATTGGTTATCGATGTTTGTACCTAAAGTTGGATATAATACGTTTCCTGCACTTTCAACAATTGTTGGAATTCTAGTTGGATCCATTAAAAGCAAATCCTTAAGAACTAATACATTTGACCAAGGTGCTTCAACACCGAAGTTTTGAGCAAATGCTTTAACAATCAAAGTATCCTTCATATAATTGCTTTCAGGAAGATTTAATGTAAATCCAACAACTAAGTCGTAAATCTCTTCTTCTGCACTTACAAGTGTAAAGTATTGAGATAGGATCTCAACATCAAGAGGAATATCTCCGAAGGCTGCTTTTAATTCAACTTTAGCATCTGGACTTATTGTACCATATTTTGTAAAGTTTGAAATAACGAATGTTCCAGATACAGCCGTACCGCCAGGAATAAATCCATATCCTCCAGTTCTATGCTCTGTAAGAAGTGAATTTAATACTCTTAAGTTTACAGTATCTCTTTCACATTGATGAATTATTCTTTCACTAAAGTCGTAGAACTTTCTTTCAGAGAAGTTTGCAACTCCTGTTTCACCTTCAAGACTTGATTCAGGGTCTGTAACGTGTACAGACTTTGTAAGAGCATACTGAGTATACTTAATCTCGTGGTCTAACTTGTATGCACCTTCTCCTAATTTAACATAGCCTGTAACTTCTGCAGCATCCATTTCTGTAGGTGCTCTGAAGCCAAGTCTGTATCTTTCATAAGGATCAAATCTATCAATATTACATTGCTCTGTAATTTCTCTTCCATTATCTAATACCTTAATACTGGATTCTTCACCGCAATAGAATGTATGCTCAAGAGGCAACTGGTCATGAATACCTTGTTGCTTGAAGTATACTTTTCCACCTTTGGATGCATCCCAAACTGTAGATGGCTTTAACTGAGTTAACTGATTCAACTGCAAACCATTGCTTACTTCTAAATATTCTCTCTTTGTTGCTGTTGAATTTTCTTCATCTACAACTACTGTAATTTCCTGAATTGATGCAGACCTATCTGGTGTAAGTTTGAAGAGGACTTCATTTATCATTCTTAAGGCTTCTGCCAAAGATACATATGAAAGTCTCAATAAACCAGTACCACCATCAAGAATGCTCCAAGCTGGATTCTCTGCTCCAGTTTTTGTTGCAAATTCTGGCAATCTACTGTAAACAGGATCTTGATAAGCTCTATCTACCTTTTCCCATTTCTCTTCAAATTCTACAGAATATGTACCCCAGTCTATATTTCCTTCAGGTGTTCTGTAGTTCCACATCTCATCCCATTTATCAAGTGGCTGATCGTTTGAGCAAGCTTCATCTTCATACCAACCGCCAATCATTGTTGGTCTTAATGCAAACTTGCCATCAACAGCTTCGAATGTTTCATTTGCCCAAGCTTTTGAAGCATCGTCAGCAGCCTCAAGAATAAGTCTACCAACTGTTCTTGTATTTCCGTTTTCGTAGTCTTCTTTAGTAAGGAACTGAGTCTCAAGATTAGAGTAAGCTGTATTATCTCCTCTAACTGCAGTACCTAAAACATTGAATTTGTAGTCACCAATCTTAATCTGCTTTACAGTTGTATAAGCTTCTACTTTTGGATTTACATTGCTGTAAATACCTTCGATATATTCTACTGGGAATGATTCTACAAAATGGAAGTCACCTTCAGATCTGTACAAATCAACTTTATCAGCAAAGAAGATTAAAGAACTTAAATCGTTCAACGCCTTGTTGCGATCTTGATATTGCTGACAAGAAGACCAAACTGTAGTATGTGAAGTATGCTCGTGATTGTATCTATCATCTGTACAATCTATTCCGTTGCTTCCTGATGCATACTGCAATAATGTATTTTTATCTTTACTTACAACTTCACAATTAAGCAATGCTCTAGATTGTAAGTTTTCTACTGTAAGTGCTTTTTTCTTTCCACTATAAACAACCCAGTCACCAGCTGTATATGTTTCATCATCAATAGCTGTCTGTGGATAACAAGGATCATCTTCCTTATGAGAAGCAGCAACAATGAAGAACCAACCTCTTTGTAATTCAGAATAAACTTCATCGCTCATTGCAGAGAAGTCTACATCTGCAAATGTTGGATATGCTCCATCATGGTCTTCGAATGACCATACACCTACGAAACTTAAACCACCGTAAGCAATTGAATCTGGTAATTGTTCAATTTTAACTTTACCATTCTTTAAGTCTGCTTTAGACCAGTACAAATCAATTAAAGCTTCTTCTAGACTTGTTGGCTTTGTTGTACTAAGTTTTGTATCAGCATGCTCACCATAAATTGCTTCAATTTGTGTTTCGTAGTTTTCTGGATGATCTAATGAAATTTCCGAACTTGAGAAGAATCTTGTTTGTAATTCTCCATTCTCATTTATAAAAATTGTATGATGTACTGAATCTAACTTCAATCTAATCTCGTTAGACTCTTCATCGAATGTAAATGGGTCTGGAAGCTTTGTATAGATTCTCTTCTGGAAACCAATGTAGTATGGAATTGTATTCTCGTCTGGATAATTTCTTCTAGCAATTCTATCTGAATACTGTACGACATAAGATGAATCTATTTTGATTTCTTCAGGAATGTATTCAACAAAATCAATGTTTGTTGTATTTACAATAGACTTTGCATCAGCTGTTTCTGCATCGAATGTTTTAATTCTACTTGAATTGATGTAGAATAGGCTATCTGTATTATTAAAGTTCTTTACATAAGAACCGTACAACTCTATTTTTGTTCCAGAGCTTTGTAAAGTATCAATGATTGATGAGTTAAAGAAACTAGCTTCACCAGTAACAGTTGCTGTTGAAAGTCTTGAATCGAATATCTGTGCTTTACCTGCAATTGCTATTGCTTCAAAATTACAATCCTTAAATATTGTTAATCCGCTATCATCTACAACATTGATTGTAGTTGTTTCATCAAATTCACAATTCTTGAAAACTGTAGCTTTATTTACAGTAATTGCACAGTTTCTAAAAGAAATGTTTTCAATAAATGTTTCTTTGTTAATGTTTAATTCAATATCTGCAAGAACTGTACTTTGTTTTGTTTCACCAGTAATTGTAAACTTTCTTGTTAAATCAAGGGCTCTAGCATTCTTATAAATACCGTTTCTTAAATAAAGATGAGTACCTTCAGAAGCTTCTATAGCATCTTGTAAATAGAATCCTTCTCTGTTATAAACAACAAAGTCTGCTGATCTAGAACCTACTGTGGCATCGTTATCTGCAATTACAAAATCAACAACTCTAGGACCGTAATACTGAGGTGTAATGTGGTCTGAATATGAATTCAAAGTTGTTAATTTCAAGTGTGGTGGAAACTTCATCAAGTCTACGAAAACTGGTAACTTGATTGTTGCTTTCATCACATTTCTTGGATAGAACAACTCATAGTCTAAAGTCTGATTATCCTTTACAAGTAATACAGCTGTAATATTTTCTGAATCTGTAACCTTTATGCTATAGGTTCCAGGCTCACCTTTTACTACGAAGAAACCATCATCTGTATTTATTTTTGAAATGTCTGCTTTTTCTCCTGGCTCAACAGTAATCTGATGAATACCGTTTGGAATACCTTCACTAACAAACTTTACTTCAAGCTCTGAAGATTCACCAGCTTTGTGAGAAAGCAAACTTACAACTTGTGCATTACTGTTATCGTCATAACCTTTTATAGGGTCATTTGTCTCTGAATCTGTAATGTTTGAAAGAATGTTGTATTGTAAACCAATACCTTGTGTTAAATCAGTACCACCAAACTTATATGTTGAGAAGAATCCAGGTTCAATAGACTCCAAAAAGTCAGATGTTAAGTCTGTAAAATCTTTTACAGGATCAAGTAAATCAAAAGTAACATTCTCTATATCAAAAAGTGTAGCGTCTACATAATGTCTTTCACCAACAGGTCCGATGTATTGATAGAATGTTAACTTTGGAGGATGATTTGCAGAAATACCTTCTGGTACTCCATTACTGAATGTCAACAAACTTGAGTTTGTATCAACCATCCAATCGCAACTACCCCAAGCAATTTCTACACCATCTTGAGTTTTTAATACAATGTTATAGATTCCTGTATCACTAAAGTCATAAGGAATGATGTTCTTTATCTGATTTCCATCTTCATCTAGAATAGCAAATGCATGGTCACAGTTTGAAGAAACTTTTGTAAGTAGTAAATCTGTATGCTTTTTAATTACAGGAACTTTCTTAAAAGATGATTCCTGATATTCTACGATATCGTTTGTTGCATCGAGTGCTCTAACAGCCTCGAAGAACATATCTCCTGCTTTTCTTGGTATTAAATATCCATAAGTCAATACCGAGTTTGTAGATATGTTGTCATAAGACCTATAAAGCTCTTCAAAAACTTCTCTTTCAGGATGAGTAGAACCCCAACCTTTTGATTTTTTCCATAAAGTATTTACTTTGTTTGTACTGGTTAACATACCTAAAATTAGTTAATAGACAAAAAAGAAGGTCTAAAGCTATTTGCCTTGGACCTTTGTTTGATTATCTTTGTTCTATTGTTAAGAATGCTTCCTTAATTTTTTGTCTTATCTTATCTAAGGAATCACTACTACGATATGTACCGCAATCGTGATGTTCCCAAGCTTCTAGATAATCAATGTAATTAAAAGTTTCTCTTCCGATTTTTACTCTTTTTTCGCAACCTGAAACAAACCAAAATGGATGTACACAGAAATCAGGAGCTCTCGTTGGAAGACTATTTTGCACCAATGTATCAGATTGGTCTAAATTCGATGTATTAAATATGTCTAGCATTTGAAGGCCTCCGCTGCACGTCTATCGTTCATATCATATGACATGTTACGATTTGCATTTACGATAACTCCATCTGAAACAATGAATGCACCAATTTCAGAAGCTGTATACTGCAATACGAATAATTCAATTGCTGCTGAGTCGATTACTCTTGCTTTCTTCAAGTCTTCAATTTTTTGAGTTCTTACATTGTAGCCAGACCAGAAATCTTTTTCATGGGCAACTTGCTGAACAATGTACTGATAATCATCTGGCTTAACAGAAGCTACAAGTCTCTTAGCTAAAGTTCTCATTGTATCGAGAACTGCCTCATAGCCTTTTCTTACTGCTTCTGTTTCAAAGTCGTGTGGTTTTTCTGATAAGTATTGAGCTGTTTTTAGAAGTGCTGTACCGCCACCTGGCAATGTACCGTACTTAATTGCTGATGCAATTGAGTTTTGAGCATCAAGAATTGATGCACACTTTTCTTCCTTTTCTGTAGGAGTTAAAGCACCTACATAAATTGTAGCAATACCGCCGCTTAATCTTGCCAATCTTTCTTTTAGACCTTCCATTACAGAAATCTGCAAGCCGTCATCTTCATCGATTGTCTTTTTAAGCTTCTCGATATAATTAGCATATTCAACTGCTTTGTCTTCTTCAAGTTCATCTACCTGAACGATGTTTGTTTCTTCTACAGATGAAACAATGTGCTTTGCAACACCTAAGTCTGAAATATCTGGAACAACATCTACAGCACTTGCAACATCTGGTACAACTTTAGTACCTACTGTAATTGCTAAATCCATCAATGCATCATGAATGTCAACATGACTAAAGGATGTTCCTGGTGACATCAAAAGCATTACTTTCTTTTTAGCTGCTATTGGGAATAATTTTGGTTCAAAATAAGGTGCAACAAGTACTAATGTTTTGTCTACTAATTTTGCTGCCTCGATATAAGCACTAAGAGGCTCAAGATCTTCGACACCTGTTGCTAAAACCATGATTGCTGGATTGTCAACAACTGCAGTGTCATCAATTATGTTGGTAATAAATAATGAACTAGGAATACCTCCAGACCATTTAATACCTTTTGAAACTTCTACATAAGACTTACCACTGCGCTTCCAAGAATCTGCAAGAACTACGCTACCGTTTTCTCCAATTGATGAATATCCTTCATCAAGTAAGTCTGCAAGTTCTTCGTTTCCATTTGTTGCTACCAATGCAATTGACTTATAATCATCTGTCATTTCAACCATGCTCTTCAAATACTCTACAGCATCTTGAGTTGCCTGATTCAAACCTTTTCGAACTTCACCAGCATTAACTCCTAAGTTAACCAAATCTGTTAAAGCTCTCATAAGCTTTGTAGCATAGATTGTAGTCGTTGTTGTACCATCTCCTGCCATTGCATCTACTTTGGCAATGATATCCTTTATAAGAAGTATTCCTGACTTCAAGAAAGGATCATCAGAGTCTACCTTTGTTGCAATTGTTGCACCGTCCTTCAAAATTAAAGGTCTGGCTGCATTTCCGTCATAAATAAGAACGTTATGTCCTGCAGGTCCAAGGCTAGAAGAAACAATCTTCTCGAGCATTTCTGCACCTTCGACAATTTTGTTTCTTGCTTCCGGACCGTAAACTATATGTTTATTCACTCCTTAATCTCCTTTTTATCTGATATTTTTAATACCTTTTTTAATTCTTTAATCAAAAAGCTCTCTGGATTCTGCCGAATCTGATAAATGTCTTTTTTAAAGTCCACATCAGGTATGAAGTCAAAATCCATGTCTTCGTTAATCTTTATCTTTCCAAATACAGGAATATCTATACAAATGTCTGAATTTGGGTCTTTACTATCTGCCTGTGCATTTATTGCAGTAATTAAAGATACTAGCTTCAATAATAAAAAAGCTTTCTTCAAATCATGTAAAGAAATTCTCGTAAGGTCAGAAACTTTACTCAATGGCTCTTTCACACACTTCTCCAATGTAGGCAGTCGATTCCTGGCCTACATTCTTACAATATAGGTGAATGTACGACGTCGCGGAACTTTTGTAAACTTATTAAAGCTAACTAATTTCTAATATTACTAAGGAGAATTATTTTGAAAAGGTTCGATCCACAAGCCATAACAGAAAGACAAGTTAACGTTTTAAAGGCTAAAAACAATTGGTCTAACTTACAAGCAGACGGTGCTACAATACAACTTTTAGAGTCTTTCGCTGAACCTATTGCAGAAACAGCAAGATATGGAGAGTATCTTTTACAGGAATTAAAATGGGATACTTCTAGAAACTTTAGCTCTACAAAACATATGGCCAGATTGGTCGGTAAAAAGCTTGAAAGAAAGCATTCAGCTACTGGTTCTATTATTGTAAGCCACTCCGATGTAAACGGTATTGCAAGATATTCATTCCTTGGTATTGATAATTTTAACATTGATGAAGAAAGTAACTATGACAATTTACAATTAAATCCTGACTTAACAGAAACAACATATACACATGCTTTAGTACCTTGGACAAGTAATACTTGTTATACTATTCCAAAAGGTACGACTTTTACAACAAAAGATGGTAAGAACTTTATTTGTGCTGAAAATAAAAGTATTCAACCTTGTACAATTGACTGGGAAACAATTAGAAGTAGTGCTTCTGGTCTTTTAGGTTTTAAGGCTACTGATGGTTGGAACAATTATAAGTATCTTACAGTGCCTGTTGTTCAGGGTTTCCAAAAAACAGTTAGCTTAGGTGTTTCCAATGGTTTAGCTAGTCAGACATTCTTAGTTGCTACTTTGGATATTGAAGCTGCAGACAACTTGTATACAAAACAATTCTGTTATATTGAGATAACAGACACTGCTGGAGAAACAACAACTTGGACAGAAATTCAGCATTTGCAATTGGCTAATGCTACAGATAAAGTTTTCGAAATTGATATTTTGGATGACCTTTCAGGTACAATTATCAAGTTCGGTGATTCTTGTAGTGGTGCTATTCCACCGGAAAATTCTAAAATTGTTTTCCATTATCTTGAAACAGCTGGTGAGCAAGGTAATGTTACAGAATTGTACAATTTCCAAAATGAAATAGATGGTGCAGTTTTGCCAAGAGATTGTGGATATAAAAATCTTACAGTTGGTTGTCAGAACATGTGGCCAATTATTGGTGGAAAAGACTTAGAGAAATTATCAGAATATAAAAAGAATGCAGAGACAGCTTATGCTAAGAACTATGAAATTCTTCATACATATCCAGAACTTGAAAATGCAATCAATAGTATTTCTCCTATTCCATTAATCAAGGTAAAAACAAGTACATTCTACGAAACAGAAATGATTAACTCAACAAAAGTCGTTTTACCTAAGATTGGTCTTACAGGATTGTCAACAGGTGTTAAGCCTTTGAACTCTACAGAAACTTTACTTTTTGAAAGCATTCTTAATACAAAATTGAATACAAAAGTTCTTTCAAATAAATTCATTCGTTATTTGGCTCCAACAATTATTGAAATAAATTCATCAATTCAGATTGAGCCAAGTACATCTGTTGTTTCAAAAGAAGCCTTCAAGGAAGAACTTGAAACATACTTGACAACAAATTACGGTAAAACAAATATCAATCCTATAGATTGTTACAAACAAGCTGATTTGTTAAGAGGTGCTCTTACATGTTCTAGTAATGTAGGCTCTATCCAGTCAACAAGTATGTTAGCAATTGCAGCTAAAGATGTTGTTTATGGTATATTTGGTGGCTCTATGGAGAAGTACTTCTTATTCTCTTTCGAATTCCCAAGTTTAGCTACAGATGTTTCCGGTGTTGATGGTTTCTGTGATAGAGCATTAGCTGATGGTAACGAAACACCTTATGTATTCAATATCAGTATAAATGGTAATGTTAACACTTATGTTGTTCAGGAAACAAGATTTGAGGAAGCAGAAAAACTTCTTTTTGAACAGGATGATTACTTCTCAGATTTGAATGCTATTTATCTTTACAAGAACTTAAATACAGAGAATGCAAGATACAATTTGAAGCATTTGAAACTTCCAAAGTACACATTCTCAAGAAAAGAGTTGCAGAATTTCCAGAACTTAGCTGTAGATAATATTGAGCCATTTGCAACAGATGATGATGCAAAAGGTCTTTACTTCTATGTACAAAGATCAAAAGATGCTCCTGTATTCTATTTAGCATTAAGTGCTCAGAAAGTAGCAAATTGCTTAGGATTTAAATCTGAAATTACTGATGATAATATTGCTAGAATTTATAACAACCTTTTAGGTTCTATCGATAATGAGTCTACAAAGATTACTGTTGCATTTGAACCAACAGATAAAACTGTTACAGGTCCTTGGAATACAGTAATTTATTATGACCATATCAATGTTGATATAGAAAACACAATAAATACTGCAATTACAACTTCCTAGTTCTGAAGTCTTTTCTTATTAGATTTTCTTCTGCGAGGTCTGTTTGCAAGGAATGTACCCATTTCTGCGTTAAGTTTATTTGTATATCCTTCACTAAAGTGATTTGTGCTTGTACGCATTTTAAGAGTACCTACGGCTTCTGCTAAGTAATGTCTGAGATCTGGATTTCTCTTTGCAACGTTATATCTTTCTTGGATTAATTGCTTTTTAGCACGACTGAAGCTTTCACCTAAATCTTCTTCCTCTGGCTCTTCTTCCATTCCCATATCTTCAGCTTCACCGCCGCCCATTGGTTCACCAAAGTCTGCATCTGCTTCTTCATCTGAGATTTCTGATTTTTCTTCACCTTCATCTTCAAGAATAGCTTCGTAATTTTCCAAATCTGTTGCAGAGAAGTCTGCATACTTTGTTAAGATATCCTTCTTAACTGTTCTTGGCAAATTCTCTTTACCTTCCAAATTAAGGAGCAAGGCAATTGTATCCATAATTGTATCTGCCAAATCGAGTTTAGAGTTTGTATCTTCAGTAGCAACAGGATTGATAACATTCATTGATAATGTAAAGTCTGGAGTTTCAACACCCCTAATAGAGTCGTGCAACCTGATAGAGTCTTCTATTTCTGCTGAAATTATTCCTCTAATATTTTCAATCAATGTTCTAAATGGTTTGAATAATGTTGACAATGCAACACCTGACATTTGGAAATTGTCTGAATTAGGATCAAGATAAGACATTGGAATACCAGTAGCTGTTGAAAGTCTACTATTAAAGAATTTCATCTTATCTGTTGAACCAGATTCATTAGGTTTGTCACCTTGTACTGTTTCTACAGTAACTAAGTCGTCAGATGTCCAGATGTTTGTTGCCAAACTTGGTCCTTCAATACCAGCAGCACCAGCAATCAAACCAACATTTTCAAATCTCTCTTTTACTGTATTTACAATATCAAAAGCCCTACCTACAGTAGCACCATTTGTCTTAACTTTGTATAGATGGATTGGCATACTTAAAAGCTTTTCCAAATCATCCAATCCCATAACTCTCTGCAACTGTTTGTAAGCTGACAAACAAGCTAATAATGGAGGCTGTCCGTATGGCCAGAATTCAGAAACATCTGCATTAAATCTAAAATGAGATACTTGCCAAGGAGCAACCAATTGGTCACCAAAAATTCTATAACCAAGTAAATGTGGAGTAAAATATTCTAGACTAGAAACTTCTGAAATATTTTCTATGTAATTCTTGAGAAGGTCATCCTTAGATGTGTAAGCAATCTGTCTATTACCTACATTATACTCTAAATTACTTCTTCCAAATCCACCATTTGTTGGTGTAGCTAAGTTTACTGTAAAGCCTGTACTTCCGGTTCTACCATTACCTGCTTTCATTTGTGCACAGAATTCAGCTACTTTGGAAGGTTTAAATTCCAATCTTTCTAGAATTTCATTTACACCAACATTGTTTAATCCTACAATACCTGCTGATGTAACTTCTCTTCCTAAGAATGCCTCACCGTATAAGAAAATGTTCCAAGCAAGAGAATAAATTCTAGGTTGGTCTAAATTCCAAACATCCTTAAGCAAGAAGTTTATTTCATCCTGCCATTTTTTATCTTCACTAATAACTGAGAAAGCAACATCCTCTGATAAAGAAGCTGTTTCAGAAGCAACCAATGTTACAGCTGTTTTAACAATACCTTCATTATCGCACATGTATGTAAGTGCATTTAATCTTTCTTCTCTTTCCTGGATGTTTGCATATGTATTTTGAGTATCTTCAACCCATTCGTCAAAAAGGTCCTGAACTGTTGAAGACATTTTGGAATTTGCAACAAGCTTACCAATTAAGTCCAACTCTTCTTTTGCATTCTTGTTCAAAAGCTGATTGTTAGTAGGCTTTTGAATAATTCTATATGTTGAACCTTTTTTATCTTTTTTAGATTTTGTATCTGTTGGACGAACTACAGAAAAGCCAAAGCGAGATGCAAGCCTTTGAAAGAGACTTGTTCTTGAGGCTGTAGTTATTTTTTCTGCATTCTCTGCATTTATTTCTGTATTATTCTGAATATCTGCCATAATTCTAAATTAGTTATTTACTTGTAAAGTGCTTAGAATGTTTTTCACTGATACGGCTACCTACAGTATTGTAAAGAGCTTCATCTCCTAAGTATCTGGCTTCTTCACTGGTCATAACATCTGCTGTAATGTTATCAGAACTTCTTGTCATTTCACCATTACACTTTTTACAGAGAACTTTCTCGTTTTGAACACCAGAGAAATATCTCTTTGCTCCACAGTCTTTACAAGTATATATGATTAACAAAGTTATTGCCTCCTAGAAATATTTTAACCTTCAAATATTTCCTTTAACCTTCTATATGCGTTACCTTTTACAGATTCGTTTTGACCAGATTCTGCTGCGTCACCTTTAGCTGCATCGCCTTTGGCATCGCTATTCTCTTGGTCTTTTCCAGCCTCATCTGTATTCTGGTCATTTGTTTCCTGATTCTGATCCTTCTTCTCTTTTTCTAAGTCTTCTTTAGATTCTTCTGTAGCAGGTTCTGTACCAAAGTCTGCATTTTCATCTAGAAGCTCATTTCTTATTTTCTGTGCTTGTTCTGTTAATCCTTTAGCTTTTTTGTCAATTAACAAAACCACTTCAGCATCAGAGTAAGTGGCTTTTGCTGCTTTTTTATCCTTTGGTTCTACTTTTGTTGGTGCTTTATTTACAGAAGCTGCAGATTTACCTCCTGCATACTCCATACCGCTGAACATTCCAGAGCTAACTTTATTGTTATCTCCTTTTTCAGTAGACCTATCAAATACACCACCTTCAACGCCACCTAAGGCACCTAAAAGACCTTTCTTTATAGAACCTTCGGCTGTTGCCATGGCTGCATCCCATTTATTTAACTCACCAATACCACTTGTTGGATTAGAAATACCTGCAACTATTTTGTTTACAACATCTTGTCTTTTATTTGAGTACTGTTTCAAAGCTTCAAACTTTGAACGAGGATAAAAGTCTTTGTAAAGGCTAACAAGATTTTTTACATATGTTTCATTCTTAACTTTATCATAGTATTGAACTTGCTCTTTAGAAGCATTTAAGTCTCTAAGGTCACCAATTTCGTTAACTTGAGGTACAATAATCTCTTCAAGCTTTTTATAATCGTCTAGAGTTTTATCTTCTATAACATCATTAAAATCCAATTCTTCTGCGGCTAAAATTGCAGGGAAGTTATTATCTTTTATACCTTGCTTAGCTGTAGTAGTTATGTAAGCAACTTCAGCAATCTCAGAAGAATTTATTAAATCTGCAAAATGATTATTTCCACTAGCAGCTACATATGTATATGTTTCTCCTGTACGGTCTAAAATTTCTGTGGCAAAGTTCTTTACTGAACAAAAAGCAAAACTAGGAATAACTTTTCCATCGATATAAGGTACTGTAATTGCTACTTTTAATTTTGCTTCCTGATTTTTGAAAGCCATTTTAATTTTTGACATTTCTGGTCCAGAACTTTCACCATAACATGCATCTAAAGCTTTCTTGAATGTTGCAATACCATTTTTTGTTACAGGGCATGTTACACCAATTATTACCAAGTTTATTGGTGTTTTTGGCTTTTCTTCTTCAGCTTGCTGTTCCGCTGCTTTAGCTACAGCTTTAGGATCTTGAAATTCGGAAGCCTCTGCTTCATATAAAATATAACCTGAAGCTTTTGCAAAGTCTTCATTTAGTCTCTTTCCAGCTAAGCAAACATTTTCATTCTTTGTATTAAGAGAAAGTTTATTAGATGCATTATAAGAGTCTACAACTTTGAAGTTCTGACAATCTGGCAAGACTGCTACATAACCTTCGTCCTGATTCAAATCCAAAATTCTGAAATCATCCTCATAGTCGTATACATTCGAAGGTGTAAACATATTTTGAACATCTTCTGTATCCAATCTAAACTTCTCTGGCAAATAAAGAGATTCAAAATAGATCTTAAAAATTACATTTCTATCATCGTCAAAATAATATGTAATCTTTACAGGGTCTTCTAGACAGCATCTATTTTGAATTTTTCTTATAATTGAGACTAAATCCTTCTTCTTCATTACATCACCTTATTAGTCCACAGGACTTTGTGCAGCTTCACCAAACAAGTCAGATCTCTCTAGAGGTATTTGGCTTAAAGCATCATCCATATTGTATGCTTCATTAAGCTTATTTGCTCTTTCTGGATGTGCAATTGCTGCAAATTCATCTTCTTCAACATCCTCTTCAAGATCTATAATTGGTGCAGAAATCTCAGGAGCTCTTGCAGCAGCTTTTGTAGCCTTTGGCTTTGCACCGGACCTAAGTGCCTGCAATTCCTTGTACTGTGCTGTTCTTATAGCATCCTCAGTTTCTTCTGCTGTAGGTACCAACTTTATAAGATTCTTTAAAAATGTTTTTACTGTTTGTTCAGCTATCTCTGTAGCAATTTGTACTACATCGTCATATGTGAGCATTTCTTCATCCATATTAACTCCTAGTATTCATAAATTATAGTTTCGGTTGAGCATTCATGTTTTGATTCAAAAAGCTCTTAAGCTCTTCTCCAGGATACTGTTGCAAAACCCATTTACCAATTTTTGCAGCAAGGTCTTCCATACCACCTGTTGTTTGACTAGGGTCTGCCATATACTGTGTATCTAAAGTATCGTGATTTACTGCATCATCGATTTTAGTTTCTGGAGTTTCTGGTGCTTTACCGTTTTTCTGACGAACTACTTCTTGTAGAATTCCAGTCAAAGTTTTTTGTAATTTATCTACATCTGCTTGACCTACTTCTACTCCACCATAGTCACTCATGAACTGTCTATAAGCCTTAGCAAAAGACTCTGTTTCAATTTCGTTAATAGCAGCTGTTATCTTGTTTTTAACATTACTATTATTTATTGCTCCGCCAAAAATACTGGAGTGTATAATAGCATCGGAAATTAAACCATATACTCTAATTTCTGGCTCATCAGAACGTCTTGCTTTTATAAGATAACTAGATTTTTCCTCTTCAGATACTCCTATAGTTCTATCTGCAACTGAGCTAAAGAAGTCTTCAATAGTCATGTGTGAAGGATCTGAATTAAAATCTTTTACACCTAAAATGTCTCCCTGATATTCAAAAGTGTCTTCAATAAAGTTTGCTACAAGCTCGTTTGCTTCAATAGCTTTAGCCTTACCTGAAAAAAGCTCTTTAAAGTACTTAAAGATTTCGCCATTTACGCCTTTTGATATCTGAGTTGTAAGCTCAACCATATTTGTTGTTAACTGTTTTGAAGAGTTAATAACTTCATCATTAGGCACATACTTCTTTTCCAAACACTTTGTATAGTAGTAAATGAAAGAGTACTGAACTTTAGGAATAAAGTTTGGACATTCAATGCGCAATCTGTGTCTTAACTTTTGCCAATTTGGATCTTGAGACTCTAGCATCTGCAAAAAAGAATACAATGCACTTACAACTCCTGCCAATTCTGGAAGAGTTGCTGCATTTACACCTCCAAGACCTTTTTCTATGTTGCTAATGTCTTCTATGTATTTAAAGCTTAAAGAATCGTTAGCCATTTTTTATTTCTCCTTTTTAGGATCTCCTGCAGGTTCCTCGTTTTGATTTTCTTCCTTATTTTGATTCTCAGTTTTTACTAAAGCTTCAACAGAACTCTGTCTAACCATTGTTAAGAACTTTTTTAAACTTTGACCAACATCTGCTGCAGATTCTGCCTTTTTCATAGCATCAAAGATTTCTGGCAAGCCTTCTACTTTAAGATATTTTGATACTGGCTTTTTAGGCTCTTTTTTGCCTTCATCATTTTTACCATCATCAACTATCTTTCTGTTGTTTGGGTCTTCATCTTCTTCGCTTTCTTCTGCTGTTTCATCATCGTCAGTTTCTTCAGATGATTCATCTGCATCTTCCTCTTCTGCAGTTTCGTCATCATCTTTTTCTTCTGATGTTTCGTCCTTATCCTTCTCTGGCTTATCCTTTTCATCTTCCTTAAAAGAAAGATTATCAGAATCCTTATACTTGTCCAAATCTAAAATGTAATCTTCTTTAAGATTTAGAAGATTTTTTAGAGCTGTATCTTTTTCTTTCTTCATATTCTTTTCCTCGCTTTAATTAGTTTTTTGTTAAAAGTTTTTCCATTCTACGAAGTCTTTCAGATTGAGAACTTAAATTTTCTCGAAATCTTCTCATGGATTCTGTTCTGGATTTTTTAACTGGCATTTTTAATTTCTTCATTTCAAGGAGCGGATTGACAACTTCATAATCATCCTCTTCATCGTCATCTACATCTTCGTTTAACTTTCGAGTTCTTTTATTAAGATACTTGTTAAAGTCTGCATCAAAACTTTCTTGAAGTTCTTGTACTTCTGTTTCATAATCTCTAGTTTCCATATAATCGAAATCATCAAAACTTTCTGTATCGTTGTATGATAAATCTAGGATGTCGTCAAAATTGCCCATAAATAAAGTTAGTTCTTACAAATAGGAAAAGGTAGCTCCGAAAAGCTACCTTTGAAAGATTTGTTTACTTTTTAATTATTTTGCATCTGTTTCAGAAGAATCCATTAGACTCTTTTCAGTTTTCCTCAAACGATTTCTTTCAGCCACTTTGGCTTTAGCCTTCTTTTCGGCTTCTGTGTTTGGAGAAATTCCAAATTCTTCTTTAAGTATCTTGTTGTTTTCAACCTGTTCATCAGTAAACATCTTATCATATACGACTGTTACTTTTCTTAAGTAGAAAACAGAATATGGCGAGTATGCATTATATCCATTTGGTGCATTTGTCTTAATCTGAAAACCAATAAGATACAATCCATCTGCATCTGAACCTAAAACTGGACTAGCTTTAACATCCCTCTTATTTGGATCAGCAATGTAATTTGGATTTTCGAAAATCAATTCATAATCTTCCATTGACTTTACAGTACTGAAATCCTGAGGCATTAAAACCTTTTTAACTGGACCTGTTGGTGAAGTAGAATATAAAAGATAAATCTCATCATAAGGTCTATTTGTTGTTGCTTCAATCTTAATTGACTTGATATACTTTACATTGTAAATGTATCCAGTTCCTGCACCATCTTCGTTTAAGAAAGATGGATATCCTACCAATACTTTGTAATTTGTAGAAATGTCTGCAGGTACATTTGAAGCTAAAAATCTAATACCTTTTTCATTTGGTTCGAGAATCTTGAACTGGTCTGCTTTAAAATAACCTGAATCTGAAGTCATTTCAAAATTAGAAATGTAATCATATCCATCCAAGTCTGCTTTTGCAGTTGCATCAAAAAGTACTTTCTCTTCTGCGAAAACGCTACCAACGATAAGAATTAAAGCACATAAAATTGAAAGAAACTTTTTCATTCTCTTATTCTCCTTTTTTAACTGCTTCCTTTACATCATCTTTTGTCTGTTTAAAGAATGCAACAATTTTCTTGAACAACTTGTAAACACCTTCATAAGTATAAACTCCTGTAGATGCTATAAAGTAACCAGTAAGAGCTGCATAACCAAATTCAGGCTGCTTTACTGTAATCAAGTTAAATACAATCGATGCACCAAAAGCGATTACAAACATTGCAAGAGGCACAAACTTTGAAACCTTTTCGAAGAATGCAGGTGCAAACTTCTTAACAGCCTGTACAGCAATGATAAAGACAACTGCTGTAATTACGATAAATAAAATATTTGCCATTTATTTTCTCCTTTTATTCTCTAATAAGTTTAGAAAGCAGGAAAATAAATTCTTGCCTTCTGTAAAATCTTTTTTAATTTATAGCCTTTGGATAGAAACCCACCTAGAAACTATCGGCTACTGGAGCAAGTGCAAAACCTGCTGTGACTGGCTGTTTGCCTGAGACAACATTGCTGTTGATGCCTGCTGAAGAATCTGATTCTTTGTATAGTCAACCATTTCTTTAGCCATGTCAGCATCTCTTACAATTGATTCAGAAGCTGTCATATTCTCTGCAGCAACGTCGATTCCTTTTGCTGCCATTTCCATACGATTCTGAACAGCACCTAAATCAGCTCTCTGCTTGTTGATATTCTTTAATGCTTCATCGATTGTACCAATAGCAATGTTTGCACTATCAGCATCGTTGATGTTGATTAAATTCTCTGCCGAGCCTGACTGACCTTCTCCTTTAAGTCCTAAAGCATTGGCTGTAGCAGAAGCTACTGAAATTGAAATACGCTGATCCATATTTGCACCGATCTGGAATGTCATTGGATTATCCATATCTTTTGCAAAACGGCCTGTAAGCATATTCATTCCATTAAACTGAGCAGAAGAAGCAATTCTATCTACTTCAGCTACCAACTGAGAAACTTCTACCTGAATCTGCATTCTATCTTCATCGGAATAAATTCCATTAGAAGCCTGTACAGCCAATTCGCGAATACGCTGCAAAATGTCTGTAGTTTCCTGCAAATAACCTTCTGTTGTCTGAATGAAGGATACACCATTCTGAACATTCTTTGAAGCCTGATTCAATCCACGAATCTGACTTCTCATCTTTTCAGATACTGCCAAGTTTGCAGCATCATCTCCAGCACGATTAATCTGCTGTCCACTTGAAAGTCTCTCCATAGAACCTTTCAATTCATTTGTGTTGATTCCTTCTTGTCTTGCGGCAAAAATACTTGCCATGTTGTGATTGATTACCATAGTTAACTCCTTTTATATGGTTTTAAGGATTAAAAACCCTTATATTATATTATATGTTGTTTTTGTAAAAAACTTTACTTTTCAAATTAAAAAATCAATTTTTTTCTGAACTTCTTGTTCTTCGTTTACAACCTCTTCTTTAGGAATATCTTGGGTCATTTCTTTTGTTTTTTCTTGGATTGCTTTGTTAGATTTACCCTCGATTTGGGCTACTAAGGAAGGCGGTTGAATAAGTGTATTTGTAACTTTCATATGCAACTCCTTTTGCACAATATGAAAGGAGGACATTTCTAGAACATCCTCCTTTTTAGTTAACTTACTCTGCAAGCTTTTCAGCTACTGGTTCAGTTGCAGCTTTTGCAGCTGCTTCTTCATCCTCTTTCTGCTTCTTAAGTAATGCTTCATATTCCTCTTTAGAGATGAATACTGGTGCAATCTTAATTTCTCCTGGAGTACCATCTGGCTCTTTTGGATAGTTTGCAACAACCTTCTTTCTCCAAAGCTCTGAAAGACAAGCTAAACAAACTACATCTGTATAAGATACAGGCTCAACCTCTCCTGTTTTCTCATTCTTCATGTAAATTGTATGCTTTAAAATCTTACTTGCTCTTGTAATGTCTCCGTGTATTGGACAGAAAGATCTAAGTCCTGCGAGAACCTGTCCCTCTGGAGGAGTAAGAATTGCTTTTGCATCCTCTAAGCTCTTTTTGTTCTTTTCAAGGTCTTCTTCAGTAATGGAAAGAAGAGGTACCTGAACTTCAGCTTCAGTCTGTGTCTTTTCTTCTGACATGTATGTTTCTCCTTTTTAAGCTCATTAAATAGAATATAGTAGACTCTTATTTGGTTCTATTGCTACAGGAAGTTTAAAGTTTTCACTATCCTTGTTTGCATTCAACTTCTCTGCCCATTTAAGGTCTATGTTTGGTCTAATCAAAACAAGTTCAACAAAAGAGTTTGTTCCTTTCTGACCATATTCGATTTCTGATATAATATAGTTACCGTTGTATACGGAATAGGCATAAGGTAATATAACTGTTGCTAATTCTCCAGCAACGTATAGCTTTTGTAGTTTTCCACAATCTGCAAGTTTTAGTCTTATAGCAATAAGATTTTCAAAAGGTTCAAAATAATTCTTTGCCTCGTAACACAAATTACTTACAGGTCTATTAAATACAGAAACTGTCTGATTAGCATTTGTTGTCTCTAGGAAGACTTTGTTTATTGGATAATAAGTTTTTTCATCCGTTGCTGGCTTTAAAATATAACCAACAGTGTTGATTAATCCGTTATTGTAACTTGTATAGTATGCAGCTGTTTTAATATTGAATACACTGTTTGCTCCACCAAGAGTAAATTCAAACTCTGTAGCTTTTACATCGATGTAATTCTTCTCATCAACGTAGTTTGGTATCAATTCATTCTTTGTTTCTATAGAAAGGTCATCATCAACTCCACCAGTACGAATTAAAAGATTTGATTTTTTAGAAACACTGAAAAGTTTATTGATTGATGTAAAGTTTACTTTTTTATCTAAGCCAATGTAGAAAAGAGGCTGACCACCAGCAATTGTATAAACTCTTTTTAGACTATCCAAAACAATAGACAAGTCGTTTTCACCTAAAGACCTATAAATAGTAGCAGCATTGTCTGTTGCCTGAACATTTCTTGAGTATTTAGAAAGTACAGAATTGTTTGTAATCAAGTCATCTACGATTTGATTTCCATAAGTTGCTGTATATGCTTTTCTTGTATCAGATTTCTGCAAAGCTAAAAATTCACTATCGCATTGAATATCCAAAGTGTATTTAGGTCCTTCGGTTTTCATTACAGCTTTGGATACAAAAAGTCCAGCTAAGTCTTCAGGCGCTGTCGGCTCTTCTGGATTTTCATCTTCTGGACCTTGTTCAGTTTCCTTTGTAATCTGATATTGAATTGGAAAACTAGAACCTAGATAAAGATTTAAAGCATCTGGCGTCTCATAAGATGTACTCATTTTTAATGAGAGTCTAGGAGTTGCTTCAAAAATCGAAGAATAAAGATGATATTCTTCCAATTTTAAGTCTTCTGATTGCTCTGTTAAATCGTCTATGAGAGGAATTTTTATTCTAAACATCTTACTTTAGTTAGTTTGCTCTTCAGGACTTTTAACTAATTTTAAATAATTATGGGTAGAGAAGAACAATATCGCGGATACTATCATGACATTTTTACAAGTCATTCTTATGTAGATACTAGACTATCTATACAGACTGCTGTTGCAGACTTTCTTGCACAGGCATTCTTTGGAAGAGACTTTAGTAGAGTAATTTATACAAATCCTGAATACTCTTTCAGAAAAAGATTGGAAAGAAGGTCTAACGGTTTTAAAGAAGGTGATTTAGACATAAGAAACGAAAGATTGTTCTTATCAAATCTTCAGCTACCTTTCTGCAGCTATCATCTTTCAGGAGCTCCAGAAATTATTAAAACTGCAGCTGCTTCTGAATGGAAAGGTTATTACGATGAGTCTATAGAACAAAGAATGCATTTCGTAAACACTGTACAAAAGTGTACAGTACAGTTCTTTTTTGATAGAAGCGATGATGCTACAGCAGCTTTTAGAATTGCACAAAGAGAGTCTCTAGCAGAGTATCCAATTAGATACATTCAGGAAATCTTTTGGAGAGATAGAACAATTCCATTTCCTGTTTGGATTACTGTAAAGAAAGTTACTGCAGGTAATGATTCATTTAATGAAACAGAGTGGCTTGAAAAAGCTCATATGTTTGCAATGACCTTGGATTTGGAAATTGAAATTGCAGATATTCATATTCATAGAGGACTTAATGCTGTTCAGTTACCTTTCAAGTGGCATGCAACTGGAAACGTAGATACTTGGGAAACTGGAGAAGCAGAATATTATGTACAAAAGTGTGTATTGATGTGGGCTAACAAAGCATTAAACTTCGATATAAGTTGTCCTTCAGAACCTACAAAAGAAGCTAAAGAGATAGCAAATACTATTTTGAAAACTCCTCAATTAACTCCTTGTGATTCTGCTACTATGCTTCAAATTCAGTCCGTATTGCCAAACAAAGCAACAGCTGAAATGGTTGAAGGTTACTTTAAAGATGCAACAAAGGTTCTATTTAACAGGTTACTTTACAATGCGGAAAAAACAACTATTGATGATAAAGGAGAAGTTACTGCTTGGATTGATACTATAGTTAAACCTGCAACATATAAATTCTGGGACTATACAGAAATCTACATACCAAGTAGAACAGCAGGTGCAATTAGAATGGACGATTGTCACCAAAAGTATGTACAAATAGATGGATTGCATCCAAATAGTACATATACAGTTTACTTTATTGCACACGATATAGATGGAAACTTTAATACAATTCCTCTTGAATTTACAACTCCAGTCTGGAAGAAAGAGACTTTGCCTGCTGTAGAAAATCCTACAAATCCTACAGAACTTGTAACAACCATCGAAGCAAAGGAACCTGAAGAGCCAACAGTTATTAGAGGCAGAGGTTTAATCGGTTTGGAACTTTAAAGAATCAAAAAGACAATAAAAAAGAGGACCAAAAGGTCCTCTTTCCTATTTGTTTTGTAAAACTTATGCCTGTTTGTGATTGTGTGCAACACCGTTTGCAGATGTGTAGAATGGATAAGCAACATCACCGAATGTGTATTCACAAGTATATTCCATTGCTTTTCCAGAACCTGTGTTCTTGAATTTTGGTGTTGATACGTTGAAGCACTGAACATCTTCAAATGTCCATACAAGGTTTGTTGTATTCTTAAGAGCTTTAGAAACCATGTTCTCTTCTGCAGATTCAACACTAGGTGTTAACCATGACATTGAGTTATATTCTGCTCCAGGAGCAACAACTTTAACTCTACCTAAAGCTGATTCTGTGTTTGCAACACCAGAAGTATTAACATCACTTGTAAGCTTCTTCCATGCTGTAAATTTCTGATAAAGTGCATAGTTAGCATCAAGACGATATGTAATCTTGAATACTCTGTCCAAATCAATACCAGCAGCAATCTTCTTTACTCTAACGCCCAACCATGATACGTCGTAAGTCTTTGTCTTTGGCTCTGGTACATCAAATCCACTAGCACGATAAGAAGCAGCAGCTTCTGCTCCAGAGTCACCATTACCCCAAGGCCACTCAACAACGATATCGAAAATATTTTCCATTGCATCGCCAGTAGCATTTACAAGAACACTGGCTGGTGTCCATCCTACTGGTAATTCTAAAGTTTCAGCCATATACTTAAATTCTCCTTCTAGACTTTAATCTAACTATAATTAGTATTTCTAATTACAGAAGCTTCCTAAAAAATCCATGTTTAGTACTAATTAGAATTAGTAGGAATATTTCATGGAAGAATCAGCAAAACTTTTTAATGAAGATAATAGACTTTACAAATTCTATATAAATAGTACTGTAAATGACAAGAACTCTATAGATTTTGTAAAAAGTCTTTTCAAATTAGAGCTTATTGATTTAGATAGATCGGAAAATCAAGATCTTTTACAACTTTATGAGATTCTTGGTTTTGATAAATTCTTTGAAGTGATTGCTTTCTTTGGTTCTAAAACCTTAAAGATACCGAAGCTCGATAAGATTAAGAAACTTTTAATCACAGCAATTGCGTATTATCAAATAGAAATTCTAAATCTCTCACCTAAAGACGCAGGAAAGATATTAAGCGAAAAACTCGGCTTATTAAATCTAAAACAGAAAAACATAAAAGGTCTAACAAGTAGACTTCAACAAGATATCGATTACATTACAAATACAACTTTAAGAAAAATGTTAGCAGAAGAAGCTAATAAAGGAGGCGAAAATGAGTAACGAAACAGAAAATATTGTCTCTGAAGAAAATCAATTAGATTTAGCTACTAAGGCTCTTAAAGCTGTTGAAAAATCAGAAGATAGAAAAGATGAAATTACACCAGTTGATATTGTAGAAAGTTCAGTAGCAGACTTCTTAGGAAAAGCTATAGATGTAACTTTATACAGTTCAAAACTATCACAAGCCTTGGAAAATGATTTAGTTTCAGACATTCCTAATATGTCAACAGCCGAAAAGATTACATTGTTCAACATTGATAGGTCTTCTGCAAATGATAGATTGTTCAAGTTACTTTCACCAACAATCGGACTTATTTCAGCAAGACAGCAAGCAATGATTCAGGCTGCAGGAAAAGAAGCTGCTCAGCAAGCTGCAGTTCAGGTAAACGTAAATGCTGCAGGAGGTATAGATGCAAATGTTGCAGCAAATACACCTCAGGAAGTAAAAGCAGGATTGAATGCAATTTTCCAACTTATAAACTCTAGAGCCTCAGAGTTGAAAAAAGCTGATGAATAATCAAACATTTTTTGAATTTAAATCCGGACTAGAACTAGCCCGGACTTTTCACCTAGTAACAAAACTATAATTCTTTCATAAAAGTTTTAAGGAGATAATAAATCTATGGCAAAAGAAAAAACAGCTGCACCAAAAGCAGACGATTTTGATAAAATTCTAGATTCTCTTGAAAAGCAATTCGGTGAAGGTAACATCTTCAACGGTAATGAAGCTCTTCTAAAGGATAAAAGAATTATGCTTTCTGCACCTCGTCTAACTTGGGCTTATGGTGGCGGTTTTAAGCTAAATGGTATTCATCGTTTAAATGGTTTGGAATCAAGTGGTAAAACAACAGTTGCTACATTCCTTGCTGGCGAATGCCAGAGAGAAAAATACAAAGAGACAGGAGACTGGAGCAATTGTCACGTTGTTATTCTAGACAACGAACGTACATTTGATATTAGTCATGCTCAAGATCTTGGTTTGCAGATTTTAAATCCAGAAACAGGTAAACCTCTTGTTCACGTTTGTCGTAACCTTTTCGTAGATGACCAGGAAGTTGCTTACGAAAAGATGGTTATTTCTGGTAAAGTTTGTTGTTGTATTTACGACTCAGATGCTGCTGGTATGGATAAAACATCTTTCGGTGAAGTTGGTTATGATGATATGTCAAAAGCAACTTTTGGTTCCGGAGCAAAAGCAAACGGAATGGTTATTAAAAGACAGAACTATTTCGTTGATAGATATACAACTCCAGTAATTTGGATTTCACAGGAACGTGCAAATCAGAATCCACAAGCACACTTGAATTCGCTTACAGGTGGTATGGCAGTTAACTTCTATCCATCAACTCGTTTCCGTGTAAGTTTGAAAGAGCCAATTGTTGTTGGTGGCGAAATTGTAGGTATTAAAATCAAGCTTAAGAACTACAAAAACAAAACAGGTATTCCAAACCGTGAATGCTTCTTGGATGTTTACTTTAAAGATGGTCCAGGATTCAAGGCTGGTATTGATGGCGAGGGTCAGTACTTGGATATGCTTTTGGAACTTGGTTACATTAAGCAACATGGTGCTTGGTATTATTATCGCGAAGATGATCCTGATCCATCAAAGCTTGTTAAGATGCAAGGTTGGAATGGAGTTAAGGTTTGGTTCAAAGAAAATCCTGATGAATTTGAACACATAAAGGAGCTTGTAGATAACGAGATGTCCGGTTACAATGCAATCTTGGATAAGAATTCTGTTGAGGTAGATGAAGCTACTGAAATTAAGAAAGAGTTGGAAGAAAGAGCTGCAAAGCTTGCCGAAAACTCGGAAAAGGTAAAAGAGAATTCTGCAAAGCTTGCTGAAGAGGCTTTAGCAGCAGCTACTGCTGGACCAGAACCAGCACCAGAGCCAGCTCCTGAGCCTGAACCAGAACCTGAAGCATAAAACAATAAAAAAGCCGAGAATAAACTTCTCGGCTTTCTTTAGCTCTAGGGCTAACGGAAATAGACTAGCGCTTTGTTACGTTCCAAGAGTAACCGTAAGCAGTCTTGCGTGGCTGTCCAAGAATTGGATGCTTGTCAGAAGTTACTGAACGTCCTTCTGAACCGTTGATTGCAGCTGTAATGTTAACCTTTGCTGCATTAACGTTTGCAGCTTTCTTTGCCTTTACCATTGCAGTGCAAGCTTCTTCCATTGTCTTGTACGAACCAACAACCTTTTTTCCTTCTTTTGCTTTAATCATGTATTAAAGCCTCCTATACTATTATAAATGATATTTACAGTATAGGGATTACTTTTCTTAAAGTTTCAAACTTTTTTGAAAAAACTGTAACAAAACTAAATAGGAATAGATATGAAAGCTATAACAAATACTCCAGATTATAAAGATAAACTACCTCGTCCAACGAACGATATTTTTTACAGATCTATGAACTCAAAAGCAGGTGCAAATCATTATACTGTTCCTAATTCGGGAAGTTTTTTGAAAAGTGATTATTATCAAGCACTTGTGGCTGTAGGAAATGGCATTAGAGATATTTCTAGAATTTCTGGAGAAGCATCATCTTTACAGGAAGCTTCAGCAGATTTAGCTTCTGCTATACTTTTACCTCCTAGCGAGGATTATTCTACAATTATTCCTCCTGAAGGTGTTGCAGCTGCAAAGCAAATTGAGGAAGTAACAAAAAAGCAATTTACTCAGCAGTTCTATGAAACTTATATGGTTCCTGTAGGAACTAAAGACATTTATAACAGATTAGGAAGTATTGCAGGTAATATTTCAGATATGCATTCTCTTTATCCAAACGGTGTTAGAGGACTTATTGCTGCAGATACAAAAGCTTCTTGGAGAACAAATTTAAACTTTGCATTCACTGTAGATGAAGGATTAAAGGATGCAGCAGGAAATGCAATTGCTCCTGCAAAATATACTTCTTTTGCTTTTCCACCATTCGTTGGTCACGAAGCTGTAAATATAAAGGATTTAACTTCAAAAATTCTTCGACCTGATGCACCTGAGGACGTAGCTAAGGATAATTCTACTTTTGATATGGAAAATATCCTTTATAAAGGTAATGAAGGTACATATAGATTTCCAGCATTTAAGCAAGTAAACGATAACATTCATCTATTACAAGTTTTGTTAAATAGATGTTTCGGTGTAGAGTCTACATACATCAACGAGTGGGACTTATCAATGTATATGCAGGAAGGTTTATTGTCTTTTACAGAAAAGTTAGACAGTGAAGGACAAAAAATTAGACTTCCTCAATTTGTAACAACATTAACTTATGGACTTATTGACGATGCACCTATTCAAAATAAAGGTTATGAAATTTTAGATTTCGATAAAATTACACCATTTGCTTCTCTTAACTGTGCTGTTTCTACTCGCTATGGTATTGACAACGAAGCTATCGGTCAACAAACAAATACTCTCAATTACGTTATTTCGGAATATCCATACTCAGCTTATTGGTGTCCTTGGGATGACGGTATCACTAGTAGAGTATCGAACATGGCTACATATGTAGATGAAATATTCTCATACATGGATAATGGTGAGCCATATAATGCAAAAGACAATATTGGTAGATGGTTTACGCCTGCAGTATATCATGGAGACGACCTTTCAAGGTCTTCAAAAACTTTTAGAGGTATTTTAAAGTATACAGATTGTAGAAATGCAATTCTTTCTGGATGGAACTCTACGGATGTTTCCGGAAACTTGTACATGAAGCTTTCTGACAATACAAACGAGGCTGTTAGGTCTAATGCATTTTCATACTTGCCATTCTGGAAGCAATTCTATACAAATGCTGAAGACGGTATGTCTGATTTGGATAAGTATATTCAAGAAATATATGCAAAGGATTCTGAAGTATCTTTCTTAAATGCATCTTATCAAATCATAGAGATAATTTCTGGGGATAATGAGATTTTCAACAACGCAAGGTCTAATGCTCTTACATCTCAGGCACCTCAACAAGAAGTAAGAGAAGGTGGAGATGCTATAGAGGATGATAGTGCTAAAGCTATTGCAAATAAATATGGCGGAACTGATTATTCAGATCAAAGATTCTCTCTTTTCAAGTGTAAGTTAAACATTCCAGGTTCTAAGCTTCTAAAAATGTTCTTAAATAAGGACAAAGTTACAAATGATGCAAAAGCGAAAGCAGATGCTGCAGGAGGAGATAGTCTCGAAGATCCTGAGGCAAATGCAGCAGCAGGTGCAGCAAATACACCTTCGGCAGCTTTAAGAACCGCAACTCCTACAAAAACTCTAGATAAGCCAACAACTGTAGTCGTTGATGGTCAAGAAGTAGAAGTTGATTCTTATGTACCTGAAGATGATGATGAACTTTGTTCTAAGAAAGTTGTCGGAGATGGTATTGCGGAATGGTCACCATTCTTGTATGGTGGACCTCATGGAAAGTTCTTCTCACCTTTAACTTTGGAAGGATATACTCAAGTAGATAATGAGACACTTGCAAATGTACCTACAGCTGATACATACTACAACTACAACGGTGGTGTAACTCTAGATGTAAAATATCAGATTAAACCTGGACAAATTGAAACAAGAAATGTTAAAGGTCTAGAGACTTCAAAGAACTGGAAAAGAAATGGTACATACATAGATACAGTTACTGCTATTACTCCTAATGAGCGTAATGTTCTTTTACATACTAATCAAGGATTTGGTTTAAAGAATTATTCAATTGACAACTGGCATATTCGTAGCTACTATTCAAACGTTTTTGAAAGAGAGCAGTATTGGCAGGAAAGAGCTTGGTTGTATATTTATAGGGAAGAGACTGTTCAAGTACCTGATTATCCAGGAAGTCCTTATACTCACAGTGAAACTAGATTAGTCTTTGATCATAAAGAGCCAGACTATTCTAAATACAGAACTTACGGAACATTAAACGATAAATGGGAAAGAGCTATTTATAGTTGTTGGGAGTATGGTACAGGAATTTTCTCTAGCGTTATAGGTCAGAGGCAGTGGCGTAATACAGTTTCTACTGAAACAGACTGGCCTTATACAGAGTTTATGTTAGTGCCAAGAGATATAGGTTCTATTAATGGCTTTAATCCAGATAATTACTGGGATCATATAGACTCAGTTACAACTAGAAATGAACAGCAAGCCGATGCTAGTAGATTCTGTCAAAGAACTACAATTGACGACAATGGAAATTATACATGGAAGGCTGACAGCAATTATCCTTATTGCGATATTAAGTATTTAATTGTTCCTGTAGACCAAAAAGGATCTACAGTCTGCGGTATTATTGATAGAGACTTAAATCCAGGAGTAAAGGAATGGGGATGGTTGCACTGGGATACATACTCACAACCATATTCATCTTGGTGGTATCAATTGCGAAGACTTTACTATGCTGGAACTCACGAACTCGAAGTAACATTACCAATTAAAGACACTGCTGGCAATGTTTTGGCTATTGTTTGCGGTATAGCTGATATTGTAGAGTCAAATGGTATAAGTACAACAACAAAATGGGTTTATAAAGGTTTCAGACGTTGGAGAGCTCACAACAGTTGGTGGAATTGGGGATGGTGGGGCTGTCCACACTGGTTCTATTATTACATTTACGAACCAGTTGTTGTACATACATACTGTACAACATACAACATGTACTTTAATCCAAACAAAGTTAAGTGGTGTCTTCCAACAAAAACATTGATAGAAAATCAAGCTAGGTATACTGCATTTAGGAATAAGTCATCTGCAAACATAGTTGAAAGATGGTGCGTAGATAGTCATGTTTCAGAAAAGAGATTCTCGCATATAGGTGATCCATATGAAGGAAATTCCCCAGAGCTATTTCCTTTTACTTGGTATTTCCAAAGTTGGTTTGGTTATAGGAATCCAGATTTGCCACTTCCAGGTGCAGCAAGCACTCCTCATAAGAGACCAGCTAATGATGTTAATACTTTGCATACATCAGGTTTCTTCTACGGAGATATTTTAAATAGATATAAAGAAACAGGAAATGTTCAATGCATTACATCTATTAAACCTTTCTACGAGACATATGTAGGCCCAGAAACAATCTACGATATAATCGGAGGACCTCATTACAACTTTGGTAATGTGCACAACTCTAGAATAATTCGTTCATATAGTAGCTATGGTAGCAGTGGTTATAGTTATTGTTGGGGTAACTACTACTGGGGCTATTATTACAATTATTATTGGTATAACTGGTGGTGGTGGTATAGACAGGAAAGTACTATTCAGAGATATACTACTCAAAAGACAGATAATTTCTTCTGGACAGACTATACACCAACATGGCAACCAGCATCTTACAGTAACGTAGATTATCTTACAAACATATTAAACGATGCTCAGCATTGGCCTGCAATACAGACATACCGTATTGATTCAGAACTCTATATGTGCTGGTACAAGCCAAAAGATACTATAGAAGTGTACATAGATACAGCTACTCAACAGATTGCTTGGTTAAAGCAATTAAGAGACTATGCTGATCTTTACATTTCAGATAAATTGATTTATGAGGTTTACCAAAAAGGTACTGACTTAAAGATTCAAAGAATTATGCAGTATCATAAAAACGGTAACAATAAGAATGGTCAAACATATAGAGGTTGCGGAGGATGGACAGATTCTTTCTCTGAGGATATAAACTATCACGATGCATTAGCTCTAGTTGAAAGAGTATTCAATCAGCAAGATGCATCAAAGAATACAATCAAGGAATTAACTCAGGATAGAATCGATAAACTTGAGGCTCTTAAAGCAGCAGCTATTGGATACAGAGATGCCTTTGATAAAGACAACAACTGTATGAACAACTTCATTGAGTTTGTTACAAATACAAAATCTTATTTGGATGGGGCTGTTACAGGAGGTTCAAGAGCTGAAGATGCTATATTTACTACTTGGTATGATGCTAATGGAAAACATTATACATACAAACCAGGACTTTTCGAAGTAAATGATAATACAGTTTACGATATGACTCGAAATCCTGCAGCACTTTTATGGGCTTACTTAAACGTTTTGTACCAAGTAAGAAAGTATTGGGTAAACTTAAGATTAAACAAACGAGCAGGTAGTTATTGGAATTTAAGAGGTCTTGAAAGAGTATTAACATTCTTACTTGCAGAAAGTACTGGAGAGGATACTCCTGAGTCTCCTGAGAGACACATCCCTCAAGGAACTTTGGACGAAGCAAAGACTAAAAATATCATATTTGTACAGACAAGAGATAGCTTCCTTGATCAGGTACAAGACGATAAGAGTATCAATGCTACAGAAACTCATGCAGTTTATGTAAAGGTAAATTATTTGGGTGTTCCAGAGCCAACAAAGACAGCAAAATGGGATGAAGCAACTCAGAGATACAATGGTGAAGAAATTGTTTATGTTCCTGAAGCATATAGATGGGCTAAGAAACCCCAAGATGGACTTTATTACATCATGAGTAAAGCTATTATAGACTCAATGTCTAACTATTCAAACCTTCTAAAGAGTACTGTAAATATGATTTTTGCTAAGACCTACAAAGTCACTGAAGATGATTACAATCAAGTACTTGGTTTAATGAAGCAGACACCAAATATAGACTATAGCAGAATTTATTCTAACGATGTTACTGATTTTACATCATTTAAACGTTACTTAGATACATTAGCACCTGTAGGAAAAACAATTTCAGAAATAAACAAAGCTGCAGAAGATACTAAAGACCTTTCTTCTCAAGCTTGTTTGAATGTTGCTGTTTTGTTTGCAGAAAATCTTTTAATGTTTAAGAAAAACTTCTACATGGCTAAGCTACAGAGTTGTTTGTATGGAATTTACATTAGGTGGTCTCCACAACATGTATGGACAGGTCTTTCTGAAGATGATGTAAACGGTACATGGCATATTGATGAATGGCAGAGACAGGAAACTTTAGGTAAGTCAAGAACAGTTACAGACTTGTATGGTGTTGACCACGAATCTAAAGAAGCAATTTCTGCAGGTATTACTTTCGATGTTGCAGCAGCTGTTGATGCAGGAACACTTTTAAGCTCACCAGCAGTCTTAAAAGATTCTACACTTTTGGAAGTATTATGTTCTAGCGTTGACAAAATGGACTTATGGAGAATAGAAATACCAAACGACATTGTTGCAAGTGGTAGAAGTGCAAAAGGATTACACATTCCTGCTAAACTTCTTTCTGAAAAACCAGTACTAGTTCCTGCTTATGAAATTGATGCATCTTTGAATGGATTAAAGACTGGTAGAGCAGCAAAGAGTACAAAAACAGTTCTTGCAGGTGTTGCATCAACTTCAGTATTGCCAGTACTTGAGCCAACAGAAGCAATGTTGTCAATTAACACACTTTCAGCTTTAGGTAAGTTTGAGGATATTTCTAAGACAGGTTTGTCAGTAGAAGCAATTACAGATAGTGGTAACTAGGATTAATAGAAATCAATAGGTGTAAAATGAATCTTGTGAAGATTTATAGACTTATTGGTTTTTATTATGAACTTTATTGCATCTTTTCCAGAGTCATAAACTCTTCCAAGAGTTAATATATAGCTTGTATTTGATATTTTTATCGTTCCAGTACCGCTATCTGATGCGATTCTGGATCCTGGAACCAATATATCACCTTTCTCAATAGATGCATCCGCTATGTTAAAGTTTGGATCTGTAATATCTATTTTCAAAGAGTTACAAAATTCACTATTAGGTACTCTAAAGATAGCTGTATAAGGATCTGGAGAGTACATTTCAGCTGTAACAAGTAAGTCATTTAAAACTTCTCCGTTGCGAACACTTAGAACATCTCTTAAAGGACTAGTACTGTACTCTTCCTCAAGTAAGAATTTCAATTGAATTGAAGTTGTTTCAAACAAATCCTCAATTTGAAGAGACTTGCTTTGTTCAGCTATTCCTGTAAATGCACCATCGACAAATCCAGAGGCAGTATTTACAAATCTGTATCTAGAATAGTCGTTAATTGAAATCTTATATCTTAATTGTTTTGGATAATCGTAGTATTCTACTCCGGCAACTTCGTGTTTGTTTGAAATATCCTCAAACTTGTAGCCCAAATATCTATTTGGTGTACAGTAGAAAGTTACAATGTTTGTATGATCTGTTCCAGTATCTGTTATGAAGTCTACTTGGAAGCTATCACTATCTTCGTTTGTTAAAAGGTCTCTAACATCTATTTTTAGAATTTTAGCAACATATACATTCTTTGTATAGGCTCTTTCTACTGCAAATCTTCCTGCAACTTGTCCTGTAGAATTTAATACTTGAATATTTTGAGAATCTACAACTACAGAATCCTTTCTGAGCTCAATTGTACCAGAATCATAAGGCAAATAGTCTAGAGTTAAGTAAACAGAATCTGCATAATAAACTTCTCTTATAAGTCTATCCTGCTTATCATACAATTTATTTTTTATAGCACTACTATGAATGGATAAAATAGCTTGTCCATTATTATCTCTAGCAATACTTAATGCATTGATTTTTCTAGTTAAGTTCGCAATATTTTTAATTACGACATCTTGCAAATACTTGTTTAATGCTAAAATAGAATATCCAATATTCAAGTTTGTGAAGTCTAATACACCATCAGAAAGGTCTACTTCTTCACCTAAATCAGCAAGCATTTGCTTTGCGGCTACTTCTGCAGCTTCGTAATCAATAATATCTGCAAGTACATGAGTATGCTTCTCTAAAGCAGTTCTAACAGCTGTTAATTGTCCATACTCGTTAATTTTAATTGTTGTACCATCGATATAATTCTTAAAGTCTATATTGATGTTTTTGCTATAGTCGTTAAAAATATTTACTACAGCTTCCTCAAAGTCTTCAATTTGATTAGAAGTGTGTGTATGAGTTGCACAGTTACCTGACTCTCCGTCACCAGCAAGACCTACAGCTTTTAGATTTCCGAATTCATCTTTTTCAATTGAGATACCATCAATGTTTACATCTGCAGAAAGTGTACCAGTTCTGCTATCCCAGATAAAGTCTATAGCTGAAGAGTCTGTATTAGCAAAAGTTGTTTCAAGTAAAGTATTTAATATTGTAGGTATTCTATTTTCTAAGGATTCAAGTTTGTTAGATAATCTTTCAATCTCAGAAGATGTTACTGAGGATCCTCCTTCACCAGAACCTCCTGCGCTAACTAACTGTCCAAATTCATTCTTTTGAATTGAGTCATCATCAATATTTACATCTGCGGATATGGTTTTAGTATTTTTATCATAAGTAAACTTTACAGCAGTATCTCCACTGTTTGCAAAAAATGTTGATAAAACTTCAACTATTTGATTTCTAATTTCATCGGAAGCATCTACAATTTCAGAGAATTTATGTTCGTGTTTAGGAAGGTCTAAAGCTTCAAGATCTCCTACATCTACGATGTGACCTTCATCATCTATTCTTACTTTTGTATAAAATCCAGGAATAAATACTAATGCCATGCCTTAATTAGTTTTTAACAAAAAGTTTAAAACTTTTTTGAAACTTTCACGAATGAAGCAACTATATTATTATGTGAGAGGTGACGAAGATGAGAAGATATATTAAGAACGCATTAATCGCAGGTTTTGTTGGTTGTGTAATCAATCTTATTATTGAAATTGTTGCTTGGAAGTTTTTCGGAAAGCAGATTCTTGTACCTGCAACACTTTCAGGAAATGTTAGAATGTTCCTTAGTGGTTGTTTAATCTACTCAGTTATTCACTTCAACTTCTGGCTCTTCCGTCACGAACGCTTTTTTGCATTCTTGGGTTCACTTATGGGACTTTTCGTTCTGGTTTTAGCTTGCTCAGCTGGTATTCCGTTGCTTTTGTTTACACCAACAGCAGCTTTGGTAATCATTTCAGTAATTGGTTGGTCTTACGTATTCGTATTTTGCCTTTAATTAAAAACATAGAAAAAGGACCTACATTGTAGGTCCTTTCTTTTTGTCTACTAAAGCATTATAATGTTTGCACCTTGTCCGTGCAACTTATCCTTTATCTCTTTACTGTGCGTAATTACAAGAATCTGGTCATAGAATTCATTTAATGAAATCAATACTGAGAAGAATGCAAGCTTGTTTTCAGCATCCATTGCTGAATCACTTTCATCCAGAATCAAGCAAGAAAGACCTTGCTGCTGATTGAATACATTTTCTACAGCCAAGTTTGTAATCTGTTTTTCAGCACCAGAGAGTCTCTTAATTGGAAGTTTTCTATCTCCATTACCAAACATCATCTTTAGAGAATTCTTATTTGCAGTAAACTCTACATAAAGTGGTTTGTAAATCTCCTCGATAAAGATGTTTGTACTGTTTTCAATACCTTTTAACTCTCTTTCAAGTTTCCAAGTAGGATATGTCTTGCTCATAATCTCTACAGCCATTTCATGGTCTGCTAAAGACTTCTTCAAATCAATTAAAGTCTTTGTCAATTCTTCAAGCTTAACTTTGTCGTCAGCTTCTTGCTTTTCTATATCCTCATTTTGCTTTCTAATTGCTTCATTGTATGCAATATCTTTGTCAATTTCAGCATTTTCGGACTCCAGCTTCTGCAACTCATCTCTGCAATCTTCAACTTCAACAATCTTAATGTCATCAAGATTCTTTTTCAAGTCATCCAAATATTTCTTCTTCTGCTCGATAAGCTCTTTTGAAGTTGCTAACTGAGACTCTGTTAATGTAATTGTACTTGCTTTATCCTTTTCAAGATTATCTGCAATTGTTTTTTCCTTATCCTTAAGAGTTTTAAGAAGATTTAGAACACTATCTTTCTCATTCTGAATTTTTACATCCAAAGTAGATTGCTCTGCTTCCAACTTAACTTTTCTATTGGCTGCATCTTCATTTGCTTTCTTTGTGTCTTCGTAAAGCTTTTTCTCTGCTTCAATACTTTTTACAGATTCTTCTACTTCCTTGATACTTGTTTCAAGATATGCAGCTTCTTTCTGAAAGTCCTGTAACTTATGCTCACAGTTACTTCCACAAACTGGGCAAATACCCTTTTCCAAAGATTTACAATTGTCTAAAGCAATCTTATGACGAGTCTTTAAAGAGCTTAAATCCGCATTTACATTGGTAATTTTTGCGTAATCAAATTCTGTCAAAGGCTTAATTACAATTGCTTCCAATTCCTTCTTTTGCTTTTCGGAATTGTCCAAAAGTGTTTGCATTCTGACTTTACTATCTTCTTTAGCTTTTGTCTTTTCAGCAGTAATTGCTGCTAATTGTGCATCAGCTGTTTTCTGAAGTTCGTCAAGTTTCTTATCTTTTTCAGCATTCAAAGTTGCTGGGTCATACTTCTTCTGTGTTTCTGTATATTCGTTTTCAGCTTTCTCTACAGACCTTTCCAATTCGGCTTTCTTTTGAAGCTTTTGATCGTTTTCTTTCCAAAGCTCAACTTTAGCTTTTAATGCATCGATTTCACTCTGAGAATGTTTTTCTGCAACAGGTTTTTCTTCACCTTTTGTATATGTTTTATTATCTAAAGCATATACTTCCTTTTCCATATCTTCAATTTGCTTCTTAAGTGCATCAACATCCGGTACAATACGTGTCTTAATTTTTTCTGTATAGTCTATAGATACAAGCTGAGTCAAAAGATTTCTTCTATCACTATCGCCACATTCTGTAATCTTATTTTCGTCACCTTGCTTATAGAAAAGAGAGAACTTTGTTAAGAATTTTGGTAAGAGTTTGTTCAACTCTTTTTCACAATCTTCACCAGTTGCTATCTCTATACCATTTTTTGTTAATTTTCTTATAGAGCCTGTACTTTTGGCTTTCTTTAATTCCAAAGATGAGAAATAATCGTCACCATTTATTTCAAAACTAAGACTAATTGCAGCTTCTGTGCTAGTATCATTTATGTAAGTTTCAAAGCTACCTTCATAGTCATTCAATAACAAAATCGAAATGGCTGTAACGATTGATGTTTTTCCTTTACCGTTTCTACCATTGATAACATTGTAACCGTCCGTAAAATCAATTACTTTGTTACCTTTGAGATTACACCAATTGTAGAGTTTTAATTGCTTTAGTTTTAACATATCTTTTCCTTTACGATAAACATTATAGAAGACTTTTAGAATATCTTCTAAAAAGTTTTTGTGTATTTCTAAATGTTTGTAGTACTTTTCTAGGGGAACAAAAGTTGAAAAAAGACGACTCTTTTTGAGAAAAATTCTATAGCTAACTAATTTTGGGTATGGAAGTTTTCGATTACGTTCAGTGTTGTATAAACAATCACGATGATACAGAATTACTATTATCCTGGTATTATGCTGGTGCCAGTAAATGTGATAATAATACCAGATTCTATAAAAGAGATTCTGTGTATATTGTAGATTCTGCTGACTCAGTTTTTCACAATTATTTATTTTTCTGTAATGAAAATTACAATGGTCAGATTGATTGGACAAAGCTTAATACTTTAGACGAAGCAAGACAGACAACTCTTAAAGATGGTTTAACCTTAGAGTGTTTTACATTTACAGAAAAAGTTTTGAATCTATCTAATCTAGATGCTATTATTACAACTTTACCAGCAGATTATGTACCTTTTAAGAAATATGAATTTGCTGCATCCTTAAATGAGGATATTATTATTGATGATAGTACATATTATCAGATAATGAAAGTTGTAGGTATGCCTTTTGTTAAGCAAAGAGAATTAGAATACAATAGACAAGCAATTCTTAAACTTGCAGTTGAACCAGCACTTCGAATGTACTATACATACTTCCCAATTACTCAAGAACAAGTTATTCAGAGCATGGGCGTAGGAGATTACATGATTCCATATCCTACAGAACCTTATCCAGCATACAAAGCAATTGCTTGGAAAACAGCACCAGGACCTCTTGGAGGAAATGCTGCAATAAATGGAATGAGTCCTTTAGCAGCTCTTGGTACAGATGTTGCTCTTTATACTAGGTCTTCTGTAGGAAACAAGTTTGCTCAGGGAATAAGATACAATAAACCTGTTCCAGGTTATTCTGGAGAAGGAACAAGTGGTGGCGGTTCCGCATATTCTGAACTAGCAACAGCTTGGCCAATCGCAAATACCTTAAAAAATATTATGCGAAGAGAAAAGTTGTCAAAGATAAGAGTTCCTGGAAAAGGATTATTTGCAAAAGGATATTCAACTGTTACAGGTATGTTGAATATTATTTGGCTTTGTTGGTCTAGAAACTTTGATGACGTTGATTTTGATGATTGGTCTACAGTAATTCGTCTATGCCAAGCCCAAGTAAAAACATCTATCGGACCTATTAGAGAGTTGTTAAGAACAGACTCAAACGTTCCTTTCAAAGATGGTATTACAAAAGAAGGTGAAGACGAAATTAAAGAGATTGAGAAAGAATTGAAAGAAAATTCTTACAATAAGATTTATACTCCTTCAAGAGGCGGTTTGGTAGGTTAATAAATGGCTGACGATTTTAACTTTGGTAGTGTTTTTAATTTTGCTGCAATTCAAAAAAGGGTTGATGATTTATATGCCACAAAGTGGATGCAACCTAATGCTTGCTACCCTGTTTGTCTCTTTTACACAGAATCTGAAATATCTAGTAGCGAATTTTCTATAGATAAGTTCTTAAAGTTTCATACAAATGTTGATAGAGCTATAAGTTTAAAAAATGCGAAAGGTAAAGATGTTTTAGTCTTCAATTCAAATTCTCAAAAAATCGATATTGTTGAAGCACCTAAAAACTTAACAGAGTATTTGAATATTGAACTTTCGAAAATTGCTAATACTGGCGTAACTGCTGGTGATGACGTTTTGAGAAACTTTTCAAGAGTTACTGGATTAAAAAGTCCAACAATGCCATTAGCTAAAAAGGATGGAACAATATCAGCATCTAAAGATGAGTCAGGTAAAGATGCTACTGTAAATCTAGAATTTCTTTGCGATAGGGAATTAAAAACATTGTCATATTTGCAGGCTTGGGAAAGTAGATGGGTTCATAGAGACTATCAAAAACAAGCTTTCTTGGATAAATCTGACAACGATACAGCCAGTAGCAAAGGTGGCGGTGGTGAAGGTTTCTTAGGCATTTTGAATTGCTCAATTGACATTGATGGAAGAATTACACCTTTGTCACACTTAAGTCTTTTTGGACTTATTCCAAAAAATATAGAAATTCCAAATGAACTTGGACCTCAAGCAGGAACAAATTCAATGCCTAAGATAACTGTAAAATGTACTTACTCTAATGCCGTGCTAGTTTATCCTAGTCACGACAATAAGAGATTGCAGTACTTCTATTATGTCTAACTGTAAATAGACAACAGCTTAACTTTGAAAAGATCAACTGTAAAGAATCCACTCTGATTTAATTCAATAAGAGTATCTCTGAGTTTTGTATAATTCTTTCCAGCAAGAAGCTCTTTAGCTCTGTTAAATGGTATACTTTCTGGACCTGCTGTATTTGCATCTACAACTTTGAATGTCTCTTCGCCATTTTTTGACTTTATGTTTCCAAGTTTATTGAAAACTCTGACCATTTCAGCTCTACGAATCTCAGACATCATAATCTGATAAACTGTAGGAAAGTTATTTACATCTATTTTTGCAATCTGAGTAAAAGCTTCATCTGTTCTACTATCTGTTGCAATAGACATTGTAGTTTCTAGAATTTGAACTTCTGGTGTTGCACCTACAAGCTTTGTAATTGCAGAAGTAGTAAATGCTTGAGACTCAACACAATCCTGTAAAGTCTTTAATGCATATCCTACTGAACCTAGAGAACCTTCAGCAATTGTTTTCAAGCCTTCTGTACAGAATTCTTTACCACCATTCTCAACCATCCAATCCCAAAGTAACTTTCCATCATAAGTATGCCTATGTGCAAAGTCGTACAAATACTTCATAACATCCGAGATTGTTAATGCTTTGAACTTAAACTGAGTTGTTCTTCTTAAGAAGCCTAACGAGCCACCACTACCTGGATTTCCAAGTTCTGTTTCTACAGTTGAACCAGAAGCTTTAATCTCTTCCATAGATGTGAAAATCCAACAAGTCTTACCTGTCTGTCTTTCAAGATCCTTTAAGAGAGTGTTTATAGAAGCTTTCATGCTTCCTCTAAGCAATTCCTGAATCTCATCGATGATAATAACTTTACGTTTTCCATAGAATGGCTGAACTCTAGAATCTCTTACAAGCTTCTGCATTGCCTGAACACTTGACTGATCTTCTGATTTGAGAGTTGTAGCATCGATAAGTTTTACATCACGATTCCACTTTTCTTCAATAACTGCTCTACAATCTGGACATTCACCACAAGGATTTCCATTTGCATCGAGATGCTTACAGGACATAGTCATTGCAATGATTTTTGCAATAGTTGTTTTTCCACCACCTGGTTTACCAACAAGCAAGATACCTCTAGGCCATTCATCTGATTTTGCATGCTCTTTTACAAACGGTTTAATAACTGTATCTATGATAGACGAACTGCCACCATAGACATCATCCATCTTTGTTGGTCTAGCAGCAATATGCCATTGAGTGTTTTTTAATTCCATTTATTTCTTCTCCTTGACACTTTCTATTATCTTCGATATAGCAAACTTTACATATTCTTCGCAAACATTTTTATCATGTTTATTGCTTGTAACAACTTCTACAATCTCTCTTGAATATAAATCTATCAATTGTGCTGTGTTTGATATTTCAGGTTTTTCTGAAGCATATTTAGTCATGTTCATAACAAGACTCAAAACATTAGCTTTTACATTATCCTTCAGACCCATTGATTGCAATTGTTTATCAAGAGTGCAAAGACTGCTAGTTATATCCACCTACTACTCCTTTTCTGGAAGCTTTTCATCCAAGAAGTATTCATTGCCTTTATAGAAAAGTGTTGTCTTGCCAGTATCCAGAGCAGCAATCAATGCTTCTTCTTTAAACTCAGCTAGAAGTTCTTTACCCAAAAGAAACTTTGATTTAAGCGGAACTTCTGGATCATATACAGGTATAAGTACATAAGTTGCTTTCGAATCAATACTTGTCATAAAATTCTCCTTTATTTTTGTTTTTAATACTAAAAATATAAAACAGGTAAATAACTTTTTGCTAATTATTTTTTACAGAAATTAGCAAAGGAAACTAATTGAGTTTATGAATAGTACACCACTTATATCACCTGGAGCTTTTGATTTATCTATACCTACTCCATTGACAAATGAAATTCCTCACTTGTCAATTTACAATATTCTTAATAAGCATCTTAGAAATGTTTGGTCTAGAGATTTTGTAGGAAGATCAAATACAGGATATACTCGCGCTTTTGAAAGCCAGAAATTGGTTAACGGAGAGCAATCTAAAGTTTATAATGCTAAAACAGTAGTCTTTACAGATCCTAGTACAGGAAATGTTTATAGTGCTGATTTTGAAAAAATAAACTTTTCTATAGATGGTGCACTTGAAACAGAAATTGACTATTTAATGCATGAGCAAGCTAGATATCTTTCAAAGCTTTATCCTGATGATTTCAATACATTGTATACTTTAACAGAAGCTGAAAGACAATCTTACATTAACGAAGCTTCTCATATGATTCATTCATACTTCGATACAGAACAAATCGTATCTACAGGCTTAGAAGGTATCGATAAGTCTGCAGCCGATTTGTACTTCCGTGTAAAGTTCTTAACAGGTATTACTCCTGTAAGGGCTTTAACAGGTGTTGCTAAGCAGGAAGAGCAATTACTTAATCTTTTGAATACCGGTGGTACAATTACATATTCAGGCTTTAGTATTTTCTCTTCACCAAATCAAGAGTATGTAATTTCAAACACAAAATCTTATCAGTCAGATATAAAGACAATTTCATTGGATGCTTTCTACTTCTTAAATGAGCAAACTTATAAGAAAAGAGGTGCTGTAAAGCTTCACGGTAAAACTAGAACTGACAGTCTTGAAGATTTACTTAGAAACGTAAGTACATTCGTAAACGTAACTCCTGAAACATTGCAGCAGAACGTAAAGGAGTTTACTGTTCTCGAAACAAATGATCCTTTGGAAGTTTTAGATGATTTAATTTTCGGTAAAGGTGTACACGTAGCTACTTTTAATCTTAACGATTACTTCTTCAAAGCTACTCGAGAAAACTGGATTAAGGCAGGAGCTACTCTAGAGAGTCTTCAAGAAACAGCTTTTGGTGATTCTGTTTTGGACTGGACTTCTACAAAGAGTGTTTATCCTCTTTTCTCTCAGGAAGATGGTGCACGTGAATTAACATTCTTTGACAAAGAAACAACTAAAGCAATTAATCCAATTTATTTGGAAAACAGACTTATTACAAATACTCAAGCAACATTGAAGACTTTTGAAAAGAGTTATATCATCAAACTTGGAAATAGCCAGTATAAGGATTCTGTACTTTTAGCTTTAGGAAATATTATTTATAGTGATTTAACATACAGATACAATCTTTTTGAAGATTTACAATTGATTGTAGATACAGTTGCTGCTTCAAAAGACCTTGTACTTACAGTTGATGTGAAGACTACAGACGATAAAAGATTGTTTAGTGGACTTCTTGATTCAAGTTTCTTAAAGGAACAAAACCTTTCTAGAATTACATCAAACTATACAAGTAAGACTTTTGAGGAAAAATATCATGCAAACAATCTTTTCAGTAAAAAGAGTCTTCAAACAAGATTGCAAGAATTGGTTTTCTCTGTAAGAGGTGAACTTGTTATTACCTACAGAACGGCAAAACTTATAGATGAGACTTATAAAGATGAAGTAGTCTGCATCGAAGATAAAATTGGAGATAAAGACTATTTAATTCTTGTTACAAAGCATCCTGACTATACATACAGCATTTTGTTAAACTATCAGGAAATGGCCGGCGAAGCTTTAACAGTAAGAGGTATTTCAGGAAATACATCAAACGGAAACTTAGTTGATGCAGACGATGTTGCTGTGCATATGGGTACATTTAGCTATGTAAATGGCGACCTTGAAATCAACATAGATGGTGTAGGCTCAGCAACTTTCAAGATTGACAAGTGCTACAGTGAGCAGGAAATATTTGCATACAACGAAGCTGGTGAAGTTGTTGGACAGTATGTTACAGGAACAACAATTGATAAAGAAACACAAGCAGTAAAAGAACCATTCATTGATGTTGATTTGGTACCAAAGATTGTTGAAACAACAAAAATCCAGAAATTGTTTGGTAACTTAATCAATACAAGATTTGAGGCTACTTTCCATGCTCAGCACGATGAAACATTTATTGATTCTGAATCAAACATTTATTCAAACACTCAGGAAGTTCCTGTAGAGTATTTTGAAACTTTTGAAGAAGCTTTACAAAACAATGCTGTAATGTATACAAACGTTGTTTATGATGACACAAGTTTAGCAGAAGTTTATGTTTACTGTTCAGCATATAAAATTGAAAAACTTAGATATTCAATTCCAAGCAGTCCTTTGGATAAAATAAGTGTTGCAAAAATTCTCTTTACAGAAAAGATTCCAGACTTCTTTGAATTAAAAACTTGTAAATGTGAAATCTATGCTAGCAATCTTTTGAAACTAACAGACGATATTCGCAACGATGTTGACCACTTTGGTAGAATAAATTGTTTGTTGCTAAATACTTATGGAGATTTCCATGCAACTAGAGTCATAAAAGCAGTTCTTAAAAACGAGTATTGCTATGTAACTCTTGAAGAGGATATTGAAAATTACGATACTCTTGTTGAAAAGGAAGCTATCTTAATTTTGGATTTGCAACAGAAAGCCGATGTAAAGCTTGCTGAAAGCCTAGATGCAAAAAGAAGAAAGTATGAAAATACACAAACATATAAATTCAAGCAAGGTTTGAAATACTACAGAAGTGTTGATTGGGAAGACTTGTTAAGACAGCACTTAACTTACGACTTCAATAATATGTTCTCAAAAGGAGCAACAACTGTTTATGCTGATGATTCAAGAGTAAGTGCAGCAACAGTTATTCCAGCAAGCTTGAGTTATTTGGAGAATTTAACAGTTTTGGATTCTCAGGTTTCTCCAGAATTATTCAGAGAAGTTCTTGAAGAGAATAGATCATTGTATTTGGATTCATCTGTAAAGCTTTTAACAAATGTAGCTTTAGAGAACAAGATGCTTGTATACACTTCAGACTACGATTGTGTATCTTATTTGTATTCAACAACTTTGCCAAGTACAATTACTCTTTATGATTACGGTAACTACAACGATTACGAACCATTAAAAGAATTCTTGGAAGAGCTTGGTAGAGAACCTGTTAGTTTGGAAGATTTGCAAAAACAAATTTCTAGAAGATTGATTATTTGGGGTAATGTAATTTGGGATGCAAATGTAAATAAGTCCGTTAAGACTTTAAGAACAATTTGGGCAGGTTACTTTACAAACTTTAAGATTATCAATACAGATGATGTTTTGCCTCCTGAACCTGTAGTATTGTCTGATTTGGGTATTACCGCTGAACAGAAGCAAAAGAACATAAATATTTGTAACTACAACTATTCTGAAAATAGAGGAGATGCTATTACAGACTGGATTTTGGCTACAATTATTAACACATCTAGATCAGAAAGAATCAATGTTAACATCTGTGATGCTTTTAGCCATGAAGCTCTTGAAGATAAAACAGGTAATATTCATATACCTGCAGGTAAAGAAATCTTCTTGGATTCTTTTGCATTAAAAGCAAATCGTATGGACTATAACATTTCTGAAGATAGTACAATCCTAAAAACTTGCGATGCTTATGTTTCAAAACTTGAAATGGATACTGATTTGGAAATCATAGGTTTAGACGATACAAATAAGCTAATAATTGACTATGATACTTACGACCACGTATATACATTTACAACTTCTCAAAGGGCTTTAGAGCATTCAGACTATAAAACAGACTCAAGATATTCTATGAAGCTTATTTACAATATGCTTCACTTGGACGAAGAGAATTTTGAGGCCTTGGGCTACTTTAATAGCTTCATTCATTCAACTGCTTTACAGTTGTTCTTAGAGCATTGTGTTTACATCTACTATGTAAATCATTGTACAAATGTTCCTGATCCTTGTGCAGAAAACGATGAAATAAGAAGAAAGATTCTTAAAACAAATTCTTCATTGCAAGATGCTGTAATTGTATTCTATCGTAAATTGCTTTTCGATGGTACAGCAGAATTGCCAGATTGGCAATCAGGTAGAAAAATTGTTAGCTTAAGAGATGTACTTGATTTTGTTTATGAACTTTATTTATCTGTTAGCTGCATTCCTTGTATTGGTAAGTTAAACAAGAATGGTAAAGTAGACTTGTACTACTACATTTTGGGAAGAGAAGCAGGAAAATATTACATTTACGAAGGCACTTCAAGAGAAACTTCAAATGGAGACTTATTAGGTACATTGCTTGCTCGTATTAGTAAGAGCTTCCAGACATCAAAAGGTCTCTATAAAATGTACTTGAATGCTATTTATAGATATCAAGCAATTCTTCCAAACAAAGCTTTAGGTTTACCTTCAGACTTAAGTATTGATACTTATATGAAAGCAAGTCCAATTTTGGAGGATATCCAAATATCTTCTGAAGTTACAGATCCTACAGAATTGTCTTTAAAGGAAAAATTCTTAATAGACAACTCTGAAAAGCACGTAAAGAGTGTTTTGAGAAATGACTTGCTAAATGTTTTCCCAGGATTCAAGTTAGCAGACATTGAATTGGAAGAAGACGCTATAAAGATTAAGAATAACAGGTACAAGGTTGCTGAAGCCGCAAAGTACTATAAAGAGTATTATCCAACTACTGTACAGCTCTTCACAGAAAAAGAAGAGGATTCAGGTACAGATATTGATAGATGTATTTTGCAATTTGACCAAGACTTTGGTTTAAAGAAGAAAGGTTATTTGTATTTAACAGATGCTAAAGCACCTAACAAACGTACTAGCTATTCAGCCTCAAGAGAGACTCAAGTACTTGATAGAAGCTGTACATTGCAGAATTTGCACATTATTGGATATAAAGAAACAGATAGCAAGTTAAAGTTGTTGTTACAGGATAGCTCAACAAGTTATACAAGATTTGTAGAAAATGCTATGCAGTTAATTAAACCTCTAGCAGCTTCAGCAAATTCTCAAGATGTTTCCGATAATAAGATTTCTTTAGGCTTCAAATGGACTGATCCTGGAATGGAAATTGGCTATACATTCTATAAGCGTAAGTTTATTTTTGAAGGTGAGATAAGTTCTTCAGATCCTTCTGTAATCAGTCTTCTTGATGAAAACTTAAAAGCTGTAAAAGCTGAAGATAATTTTAGTCTTACAGACCATGTAACTTCTGGTGACTTAGTACAAATTATTTTCAATACAACAACATCTAAATACAAAACAGGTCAAAAGATAACTTTAGACTTATCAAGAGCAGAATATTATGGACCTTATACAGTCATTTACAACAAAGCTGTAAACTTGGTCGATGGAGCTACTCAATATGTTGTACTTTCTGGTCCTGGAAACTTAGTACTTGTAACAATTCCATTAGAGAATCCAGGAGCTGAAGTTGGTATAAGTAGAGCTTATACATTCGATGCAACTCATTCGCACACTGCATATGCTTTGAGTTCTGGAGAAGTTGTATATTGTGATGCTAGTACAGGTTTAGTTTATAAAGTTGCAAACATACCAGATTTCGAAAGATCTCAAACAGGACTAGTTCTTGAAGACGAGATTGTTAGTGCAGTATTCTCTGCTAATGCAAATGTTGGTCCAGAAAATATTGAAGAGAATGATGGCATTTGTACAATTAGATTGTCAACAAAAGCTTCTAGAGAGAACCTTTATGAAGATACTTTAATGTCAAAGCACGACGAATGGTACATCTTTGGAGAGACTCCAGCAGGTTCTTCTAGCAGTTCAGGAGATGCTTTTCCAGGAAGTGACTTAGATACAGATGATCCAGAACTTAAACAGTTAATTCTTAAGAATGTACCAACACAAGTATTAGCAAGCATTCCACTAGGTGAAGGTTTCTTAGATGTTGATAACTTTGATAGAATGTTCTTTGAATCTGATATCCTAGAGGATACTACAGAAACAACTTGGTTATCTCTTCCAGAAAAAGCAGAAGAGTTCAATACTGCAACACAAATCGGTTGTTATGAAAGAATGACAGCTGATGGTAACGAGCTTATTGATATAGACAAAGCTGATACAGCAACATTGGTAACTATTATTCGAGAAGAATTAGCAAACATGTTCAGTGCATCTACAACTATGAATGAGCACATTGATACAACTGCTTTAGCAAACTACTCAGATATGGAATCCATTCTAAATGCTATTGCACAAAGTAAAAAAGGAACATTCGAGTTGTACAGCGGTTCTACTTCAGATATGATCAATTCAGCAGTTGCAAGTATCCTAAGCCACATTAAAATGGATAGTGCTGACAAGAGTTGGTCACCAGCAACAGGAACAATTTATTTACCAGAATTGCAAGAAATTGATATACCAGTATATTTCAAAGCTGGTGAAAAGCCAAAATGGAAGAAAGTATATGCAATAACTGGTGAGACAAATACAGTTTTGGAAACTGCAGGTCCTGAAGAACTTAAAGAATTTGCTAAAGCTTTGTTGCCAACAAGAAATGTTTCAAGACTTATACCTAGTATAACATCTTACTCTAAAACAGGAAACAATTTAGCATTATGGGATCAAGATACAGCAACTCTTACAATTACAGATAAAAACGGTCTTCTTAAGAAGAGAATTGCAATCAATAGTCTTGCTATTGAGCATCCATTGCTTTCTGATAGATTGGTTTTGGATAAGAATAAAACATCCAGAGCATTTAGTACTAGCAACTTGTTATTTACTTATGCAACTTCTCAGGATTTGTACAATTATTGGAATTCAATGAATTCTGTATTCCCAATAACTATTGATTCTAGAACTTACAACATTTATAGTTTGTTTGGTTTAGTAATGAATTCTAACGGTACAATTTCATATGCAGAAGATGCACCATTGTACTTACCTTCAGTATTGGCAGCATATGTAGACTATGATTGGGAGAGCAATGCGGCTCTAGCAACAAATCAATTAGCAATTAAGAGACTTATGGACATTGCTACAACTCCTGAAAAGTATAAGAAATGGTTGGAGAATTGCTTGCATGTAGATTTTATGACTACAACACTTAGCAAGTTCGTAGCATTCAAAGACAGAACATACGATTTGAATCTTCCATTATTAGCTACAATTTGCAATACTATTACAGAGTTGAGTCCAGCTTATGCTTTAATTCAAAAGGTTCTAGAGTTTACAGCAATGCCTTTGGATTCTACTATAGCAAAAGGTTTGCCATACTTTACAGTTAATACTGAGAATCAAGAAGCACTTATGTCAGCAAGATTGGCAGCAGTACCAACAAACGATTTTGGTACAAAGGCTTTTGAAAGTTTAATTGCAACATCAGGTATTGAGTTATCTGAAAATTATGCAATAATCTATGGTACAGTTAATTGGCCAGATTTAGCTGCTGTTAAAGCTAGAATTGCATCCATGGTTGCACAGAACTACTCTGGTGCATTGCAAAATGCTCCTATAGATGTCGTTAATTCGATTTCTGAAGAAGTAGCTGGTCTTATTGAGGCTCAAATACTTTCAAATTATGCAAAGTTCAATGGCTCAAGAGCATATGCTGCAGGAGAAGGTTCATTCAAGGTTTCTGTAAACTTGAATACAGGAAAGATATGTACTACACAACTTGACATTCCATTAAAGTCAGGACAAAGTAAAATATTGTCAATTGTAAATACAGGTAGCTCTAAAGAGGTTCTTACATCAGATGGTTCATTCTCATTGAATGATGAAGAAAGTATTTCACTTTTAGCCGATCCTTCTGATGCAACAATCTTTACAGATAATCAACCTCTTGGAAGTAATTCAGCAGCAAGTATTTTTGATGCATTAAAGTCTGCAAGGCTATTCAGTAGCGTAGCTATAAAAGCTGACAAGACTTTAGACCTTTTAACTAACGGTACATCTGTAAGAAATGCTGAAGTAATATATTCATCAGTAGCATATGCTACAGATAAAGAATTGGGTATTCTAAATGACTCTATTGCATTGGATGAAGGTACAAAAGTTACTGCTACAATTTTAGTATCTAATAGAAATAAAGATAACTTCCAACTCGGCTACGGTGCAGTAACTGGCTTGAGCAAACTTCCTATTAGCGATACAGTATTTGAAGTTCCTTCAGCATACTATGCAGACTTTGCAACTTATGACAATCACTCAAGTATAAGAGTTCTTAATCCAGAGACACATTCTTATAGCAAAGCTTCTGTATTTGACTTATATCCTACTTTCGAAAAGGTAAGTGAAAGTGAAAGATCTAAATTCTACAAACTAGAAGAAGATAATAGTCCTAAATACTTGAAGAATGGTGTTGGTAGATATATTTTTAGAATTACAGATCCTGTTTTAGCTTCTGGCGGAAAAATTGTTGGAAGTATTAAAGCTGAAGATTTTGCAGAAATAACAACAGCAAGTAATACTGTTGCTAATGAATGGGTAGATTCTGCATTCATTAAAGCTGCAGCAGATAAACAGCAAGTAAATAGAGTACTTTTACCAGAAAAGAGAACATTTGGTAAGAACTATGAAACTCTTGTTGGTGTGTATTCAGTACAAAGAATTCCAGAGCTTGTAGATGATCCTTGGTTTGCAGTATTGAATCATCCTTACAAACTTGCAGAAGCAAGTGCAAATGTTACAGGCGGTTCTGCAGAGCTTAAGAATGGTTATTTGGAATTAACATTTAATACTTCAGAAGCTGTTAACTTTGAAGACTTTATAAATGCAATAAAACCAGAGCTTCAAAACGATGCAAGAACAGCAGAAGCAAACATTAAGCAAGTAGCAGCAATTGAAGAAGCTGAAGACTTTGCAAACTTGGATATCAATGTAGAAGTAGCAAATGTAGAGTTAAAGATTGTTAATCAAACAGAAACTTTGCCAAGATTGGTACCAATAGCAAAGATTCCTTCGGAGCTTGATAATTCTGAAAACCTTGTACTCAATACCGTTTCTCGTGAGATTTATATCCCAGAAAAAGGATATGGACAGGCATTGCTCGGAAATTATACTACACCTCAGGAATGTCAATTTGAGGATGGATTATTCTTTGACAATGATCTTAAAACAATCAACAGAAATGGTGAGCAATTTATTCTTGTAGATAAAAACGGAGACCCAATTTTGGATGCAAATGGCAATACTGTAGCAATTCCTAAATTGGCTCATAAATCATTTGCTCAAGCAAACTTGGTACTTCCAATTGACCTTGCAACAAAAGAGCCACTTCAGATTCAGGACTCTTTGATTGACCTTTCAAAGTTTGATATAGGCTACAATTCGGTATCTTGTAATCAGATGTACCTTTTGGAGCTTTTGGACTTTACAGGAAGGTCTGGTAAAGTAGCAGAACTTGTAAATGAAAAGTCTTTAAGCATCTATGAAGTATTTAAGAGCAGAATAAGATTCTCTTGTAAACTTCTTTATAGTGAATTACCTAAAGATGCATCAACAGAAAATACAATTTGTTTGTCAACTTGGATTTCAAAGAACTATACAAATGCAAGATTGATTGAGGCTTTAGGATATACAAGAGCATATACAGGTTTGCAAATTCCAGCAAATACAAGATATTTATCTAGAACAGGAAACTACAGATTAACAAATACATTGTTGGCAAGAAACTTAAATGCATACTCTGCAGATGAGAATGGAAATCTTGTTTACTTGGACATCGATGGTAAGCCAATAACTAAACCTACAGTAAACAAAGAACCTATTTGTGCAGTAAAGAGATCTCAGAACGTTGCATTGTTTACAGTAACAAACAGTACAATTCAAGCACTTGTAACAAACTGCTTCTATTATACTAAGTCTTGTATTTCACCAAAAGATGCAAACTCAATGTTGTTTGTAAAAACATCTGATAGTGGTTTGGGTTCAATTTTGGCTATTTGTAATCCTAATGAAGCTCCTGCAGCTTATTCAAATATTCAGAATATTACAAATACAGTTGATCGTTGGGAGTCTGATACATCATTTAAGTTTGTATTCGATGAATCTAAAGTTAAGGATTTGCAAGTAGAGCTTGTTTATGAAAAGTCTCATAAGAATGTAAAATTCAATATGATGTACTTGAAAGATTTGAATGGTGAGCTTGTAGCAAAAGTATTCTTTAGACGTCCAGTAGATACAGACAGCTTGTTGATATTCCAGAAGAATTCGTAAAAGAAACTATATTAGATATCGATGTTAATCTAAGGAGAAGACATGTTAGATTTTAGACGTGCTGATGGCACAATCAAGGAAAAATCCTTGTACAATTATATCAAGAAGCACAAGGATGATCCAGAAGTTTCAGCTATCTTGAGCATAGATGAAAAAAGTGTCATTGGCAAATACAAAAAGTATTTACAAAATGTTTCCGATGAAACACCAAAAAAAGAAACTTCGACAATTACTTCCCAGGAATTCGATTATGAAAATCAAATAGGCGAATCCAGTGCAATTTTGGATTTCAAACATGCATTAACGGAAGATGAGTTGCTTAAACAACATGGATATGATGCAGAAAAATGGAGAATTACAAAGCATCAGTGCAGCAAGTGGCAGAACGGTGCCGCAACTTTGATGTCATCAAAGATTTTTGTAAAGCCTAGAAACATTCTAGAGAATACACCAGATAACATCGTTGCTAGAATAAACAAAGCTTTAAAATTAAAACCAATAAGTTTTGAGCCTGTAAAGAAAGTTGCAGGTAAACTTTTATTAGTCCTACCTATTTCAGATTTACATTATGGACTTATATCTTCAGATAACTCTTCTGACAATGTTTACAATATGCAAATTGCTGAAGAGCGTTTAATGAAATACGTTTCAGAGTCTGTAAGCAATGTACAGCCAGAACTTTTAGATACAGTCCTAGTTACTTTTGGAAACGATTTCTTTAATTGTGACAATGTTCAAGGAACAACAGCTCACGGTACTCCACAAGACAATGAAAAAGATTACTTTACAATTTGGGATGCCGGAGTAAGACTTGGAGTATCTGTTATTGAGTATCTTCTTAAAAAGTTACCTAAAGCAAAAATTCACGTTGCAGGAATTCAAGGTAATCACGATTTGCAGTCTAGTCATGCAATGACAACAGCCTTGTATTATAAATATCTGGATTCTGATAGAGTAAAAGTAGACATTCGAAGTGATGAGAAATCTAGATACTATTACTCATATGGAGAAAATCTAATAGGTTTTGGTCACGAAACAAAGATTAAAGAGTGTCATAGAATTATGTCTTCAGAATGCAAAGATTGGTCAAATTACAAATACAGAACAATGTTCTTAGGACACTTACATAAGGAAGAAGTTCTTGATACAGGAGCACTTGTCGTAAGAAGATTGCCAATTCTTTCAGGTAAATCTATTTGGACAGACAGTCAAGGCTTTATGGCACATCCTAGAGCACAGTCTTTTGTTTTTGATGCAATGAAAGGATTGAAAGCTACATTTAATGTAGAAATGGAGTAAATTATAAATGTCAGAGGATAATGTATTATCACAAATTGAACAGGTAGCATCTGTTGAGAAAAACGTACCTCCTGGATATGTTCGTCTTAGAATGAGTACAGGTGGAAAATATGGTGCACCAGCTGTATTGCATGCTCGTAACTTCTCTATTGAGGAAGCACTTGCGTTAGGCTCTATGGCTCAGGATGATATTCCAATTAAAGTACCTTCTTTACTTCAACAGACTATTCTTGAACCAGGAATCAATATTAACGATTTCTACGAACCTGAAGTTTCAGAATTCTGTATTCACTTTCATGAAGCTTTTTATAGTCATTTGTTAAAGGAACTTCCTTATACAGTTACTGATGAAGATAAAGAGTGGATGAAGAAAGAAGTTTTCCACGGAAAAGAAACAGCAGACTATCAGGAATGGATTAGAGGTCTTGAAACAGGAAAATTAACACCAACATTTGAGATTGATCTTAGAACTGTAAAATATTACAGTGTACCAGAAACAGCTAAAAAGCACATCAAGTACGTAAAAGATGATTTCAATTGCGTATTCCAGTATCCAAAGTTTGGTGATACTGCAATCTTACAGAGAGCTTTGAAAGAAAAGTTCCGTGTTCAAGATGCTCAGATGGGTGCTTTGTACGAAATTTATAAGAGAAAACAGGATGCAGAAGCACGTTTGCGTAAAGGTGAAAACATTGCTATTGATCAGATTCCTTATTTAACTGAGGACGATTTGAAGGCTGTAAGAGCTTACGAATTGGAAAAGACAGCATACATCTTTACAATGATGAAAGGTTTGCAGCTTTGTGAGATTATGGGTAAGGATGTTTCAGATAAGGAACTTTCTGAAAGAATCGAAATTGCAAAAGACCCTAGAATTGACTTCTCATCATATCAGATGATTTCTGAACAGTTTAGTAAGCTTCAGATAGGTCCGGTACCAAAGGTAACAATCACAAATCCAGTAACTGGCCAGTTAAAGGAAATTGACTATCCCTTTCGGACCCTTGACTTGCTTGCCGCTATTAGACATTACAAACCTGATAACGCAAGTATTGAGTTTGTCTAGATATACAAGTAACAATTATGATACTTGTATGAAGATGCCAACTCATATGTTTATCTCAATGTGTAACATCTTAGCAAGTCAATTTAAGAAAGAGGCGGAAGAACAAGAAAAGGAAAGAGAAAATGCTACATCTGATATGCCAAACCTTAGACAGTTTGCAGACTTTAGTAGCATAGCTTCAAACTTAGGTTTATCGAATCTAAATATTCCTGGACTTTAACATCAAAGGTTGCCTATTTTGGCAACCTTTTTTATTTTTAAAAACTCTATATGTAAACTAATTGAATTAAATGAAAAATAGGATATGTTTGCCATCTGGAGATCGAAGAAATTATAAACCAATAGATAGAGAACTTTTTTGGGATTCAGGAGAAGAAAATCTCTATCTTTGGAATAAAAATAGATGGATCCTTATGGCTGGTGAAGGCAAGATTTGGCCTGTAGAGGCTGGAGACAATCTTGAAATAGTCTATCCTGTAAGAGGTGATACAAGACATTGGTATCCAATGATTCGTTTAAAGAACGATATTCTTATTCGTACTATGGAGCTTGGAAAGTTCTCTACAGTACCTCATTGGAAAGGTCTTATAAAACTCGGTGAAGTAGAAAACACATCTTTCTTTCCTGTACTTAAGTACGATAAAAATCTTCACGAAATGGTTGGCGGTAAGTTCTGGGTAAAAACTACAAGACATGACGATACTGAAGAGTATGGAATATATCAAGCAACAATGTTTAATAATGGCCAAGCCAGTATTTACGGAAGCGATACCAGAAATATTAAGGATACAATAAACTATGAAATGTCTGTAGATGGAAAAGAAGAAGTAGGCTTTAGAACATTCTCAAGTTTGGAAACAGTAGTTACTTACGAAGAAATTGAAAATGCTTCATATCAACATACTAGAGAGATTTACTTTTCAATTTATGGTAGAGATGATGTTCGTTTTGAGTCTACGGAAGGTGCATCAATAGCTTTTACAAGAAGACAGGATATTGTAGATACAGGAAACCAACCACTTGACGGAGATTATTGTTGGTGGTATGAATTAAGTATGGCAGATTTTAGACGTGTTACAGGTATTCCTTCAGTAACAGGTTTAAGTCTTGATCAATTTGATAATAACAGTTATGTATATTTTGATATATTTATAAACCAAGCAGAAAACGCATTTTCAGTTGACCGTGCATTTATTACTAGTCGTAGAGCTAGCAATGAAAATGAAATTGTAAGTGAAGGTAGAATTTGGTGTCACAATCCATATTGGATGACTCCTAACGATAGACATACTGTAGATGTTGGAGACAGTTTCCGATTTATATCTACAGTTTTTGATGATAGTTCAAACAATACTGCTTTTACTCCAGGAACTCGTATAAAGATTATGGATGTATATGCAAACATTGTTGGTGGTACAGTAACAATTGCCCGTGAAACTGTAGTATTAACTCCACCTAAAAAGATAGAGATTTGGTATTGTGGCTGGGACACTAGAGCTGAAGAAAATAAACCTTCTTTAGAAAATAGGTCTGACGATTTTGAAGAAAGTTTAATATTGGCAAGGAATTAAAGCATGAATAGAATCTGTATGACGACAACAGTCGAAGCAAGAAAAGAGCAAGTAAACAGAGAAGTCATTCTTAATAGGGAGCTTTTGTATACAAAAGATGCTGAGAATTTGTACATAAAGTACAACGATGAGCTAATTCCTATTGGTGGTGAATGTAAGCAAAACAAATTGACTGCAGGAGATAATATTGAGATTATTCGAGATAGAGATGAAAATGATAATCCAATTCTTCCTGAAGTAATTAGACTCTCCGACGATATCTACATAAACACTTGTACACTACACCCAGATGAGGAAGGTGTTTATGATTGGAAAGGAACAATCAAGCTTGGTGAACTCAACGATGGAAATACAATCTTCCTTTTTACAAAACGTACAGAAGTTGACGATGTAGAAAATGCCTGTATGCTTGGTGGAGAAATTCTTGTAAAGATAATTGTTGATGAGGATGAAAACGAAGTAAGATATGCTCACTATACATTAACTTGTACTTCTACAGGTTCTTGGTCATTAAAAGGTGCTGCAGAAATGGAAGCTGCAGTACGTATGGTTAGAGCTAAATGGGAAAATGAGTGGTATTATGGTATTAAATTACCTTTAGCCATCGTTACTCATTATGCACATCGAGTAAGAAGTATGGCATATCGTCTAAGAGTCGGTACAAGCTATGGTGCTAACAGGGATAGAAATCACTTAGAAGTAATTGATTCTTCAGGAAACTATATAGCTACATTTGTCGATACAAATATTCAAGTTGGAGGCAATACTCGTAGACATTATCAATATATTCCTCTTGATGCTATTATTCCAGCTTTACCTTATGGTTGGAGATTCCAAGATTTAGACATGCAAGATTATTACGGTAAAGGTTATTATCTTTACTTTGATATCACTTATCAGAATAATAATGGTACACATCAATTAAGATTTCTTAGCGGATGTATCTGTAATCAAGCTGGTGTTTATGATCCTTACTCTGCACAATATGCAGACAGACGCGTTACAGATATCGGTACTTTAGATACAGACAATTTTGACTGGAACGATAGCATGATGGGTAATTATGTATATGCAAATGGAAACAATAATTACACAATCGGCTTTGTTACAACAACTTATAATGCTGAAGAATATACTACAGAAACAGTACCTTTCGAAAGAGCTGAAATATGGTTTAACGGTTGGCAACATTTACCTTTACAACCATATGGTTATAGAGACGCTGATATTGAATATGTTGTATTGTCAGATACTTCTCATGATAACGATTCTTTTGCTGAAACTTTCCAAATGAGTGCTGCTGAAACCATTGCAAAAATACCAGTATTGCACGATACTGGTGAAGATAATGCACCTTATAGATTTATTGTTACAGGTACTATAAATAAGTCTCAGTTATTGCAAATTGCAGCTTTGTGTAGAGACCCAGAAGAGCAGATTTATTTGGATTTGAGTAATGCGACCGTTGCACAAGATGCAAGAGACTGGAACGATTATATATTCAGAGGATGCTCTAGTTTAAGAGGTTTAATCCTACCTAAAGGAGTAACTCGAATAAGTGAATGTTGTTTCGTTTGGTGTACATATTTAAGATATTTGGATTTTTCACCTTCTGCAGGTACATTAACTTCTATAGGTGCTGATAGTGGTTGGAGTACATCTATTGGTTTGCTTACAAGTACTCGTGTACGCGACTTAATTATTCCTGCGAGTGTAAACAATATTGGTAAATATTTGATAGGTTCTTCAAACATCGAAAGATTAATCTTTTTACATACTGGTATGAACCCGGTAACTGTAGAGCAATGGTCCTTTATGATTATTGATCCGGGCGGAGCTACAAACAGTTCATTACCAAATGACTTCCATATGTATGTTACTGAAAGCTGGTGGAGTGGTTACTTAGCTGATAGAAGAAGGTCAGGAACAAACTATGCATATCAATGGAATAACAGTGCTGGTTGGTGGACACCAGCAGTAGTAAGCTCTGTTGTGACATATAATCCGGATTGGTCTCAAGAAGAGTGGCAATCTTTTGCAGATATGTACAAATGGACTGAAGATTTGGTTAATGAAGTTAGAGCACGCTTTGGACATCCAGATGCTATTGAGATTAAAGAGCTTAATATCATAAACTAAAGCTAACTAATTATTCTATAGAAATATTCAAGGTTGGTATTTATGATAAAGAATAAAGATGATGACTTTCTTGGCGACAAAATTACAAGCAATGTAAAATATGCAGACAATGAGTGGCAAGCTCAAGGTACTGTAGATAGAGAAAGTGCTTATACAAAAGAACCTTTATTGGACTTACTTTTTGAAGGCTTCAATTACGGTAGAGATGAAGGTGACTATAAAGCATATGTTGCTAGAGCTAGTACATTTAATGCTAGTGGTACTAACCAACTTGCCTGTGTTCCTGCAAAACTTCAGCATGACTTGTACGTTGTAGACACTCAGTATTACTCTAGCAGTTCAACATCTAGTGTAAACAACATCTTCTCATTGAATACTTTCTTAAGAAAAGGTATTGGTTTAGCAAACCCAGTTTACGATGATAATTCAGCAACTCGTAGAATTCAACTTTTAGGTATCAAAAGGGTTGCTAACAATGGAGATGCAGACGACTTTTCTTGGGAAAATCCTTCATTAAAGAATGTTACACTTTTCGATGTACTCAAATATTTCTTACCAGAGTTTTATTTAGACGAAAATATAACATCTACTGAAAAGTTTGTTAAAATTCTTAACAGATATAGAGTCGGTGGACCAATTGTTGACATTGATGCAGGCTCTTCAAGAGCTGCTGCAAATGCAATTTCAATTCATTCTACAATTGAGGAAACATTAACTGCATTTAATGGATTAACTTACAAAGTTTATGACCAAAGTGGTGATAGAAACAATGTTGTAAGAACAGGAAACGTTGCAGATGTCTTCATTGAAGACTTTACATTGTATCTTCACAATCCTAATGACATTAAAATGCCATTCTACAGTAGAGGATTGACTCAAGTAGGTGACACATATTTAAGAGAAAATGATGATACAAGAACATTTAAGACAAGATTCATTGCAAACTCTTTGTCTAGAAACTTGTATCGTACAGATAGCAACTTAAGTAAGCCAGTAACTTTAAACGAGTTAAATGACATTCTTGAAGAAGCTATTTTTACAGACTATTTGTTCTATGCTTCAAGACCTGCATTAAAGACTGTTGATAAGACTAGTCAGACATTAGCTAACAATCTTTTCAACGATGGTGGTAAATATTCTCATCTTTATGATGTAGATGATGTTGCTCGTAATACACTTTTAGCAGAGTATGTAAAAGCAATTGACAATATTGAAACATCAATCAGTATTTATTGTCCTGAAATCTTCTCTGAATACTCAAATCTTAACTCTCCAGAACAGTCTTGGGGTATTCACTTCATAAACGAAGAGCCAACAGAGAACATTTTCCAGGATCTTGATAAGACTTATAAACTTTACAACAATGTAATCATCGGTTACAAGTTAGCTGATACTTTAATTGCAAATAGAACATTCGTTGGTGGTTTCTATTATTTGATTAGTCAGTATCAAGGACAGGTAGAGTCTCCAATCACATTGGATATTCCTTTGCAGAGTAGAGCAGTATTCAAAGGCTTCTACGATTGTTCTTCACCAAATGAATTAACTAACAGATTCACATTCTATCCAACAATTTCTGCTATTAACGCACTTTACAAGTTAGGACATACTTCAGGTCTTACAAGTGCAAGTTTGCCAGAAAAGAATTCTGAAAACAAGAATTATGAATTTGCAGATGAAATTAAAGAATGGTTGCGTAATGAATGTTTCATCTTCAAAGGTAACGTATATGGTGACTATGTTGAAGAATTGAACTTTATGCAGGATTTGACTCCTGATTCTGATGTACAGTTTAAGAGTGCTAGAATTAAAGCAACAGAAGTTCCTTATACAAGACATCAAGATTCTAAATACGAAGTACCATACATTGAGCAGACTGCTCCAATGATTAATAATACTCTTGACAACAAAGAAGGTATTGGAGTTTATGCTTCTGATGCATTAGCTGGTATTGGTAACCTGGAAGGTGCAGAAAAAGATGCAGAAGGTAAAGTTACAAGAAACGCAATACCACCATTCTTGTACGACTACGATAAGGGTGACCAAAGAGACCTTATCGATGAAAAAGTTGACTCTAGATTAAGAAATGCTTCAGGAAATGCTCAAAGAGTTAATACAAAAGACTATAAAGGTGACTTAACTGTTGAAAAGAGAATCTTATCTCCAACAATCGATGAATTGTGGACATTCTTAAAGTATTTAACAGAGTCAGATGGTAGTGGCATTGATAAAGGTATCAACGAAAGATTGCCAAAATTCTATGGTGTATTAAAAGACTTTGTTGAAGATACAATTACTGTAAATCCTTCAAGTGAAAAGATTCTTAAGAATACAGTTAACCCAAGAGCAGAAGAAAATGTTAAGACAATTGATATTTTGAATTGGGCTCCTGTTGCAACTAAAGAACCTGAATTACACTGGTCACCAAAAAATACAGATAAGAACAAAGATAGAGTAGAGTTACAGTTTGGTGGATACCAAATTACAAGATACATTGAAAAGATTTACGACTATGAAGTAAAACCTTTCTCAAGAAGAGTTGATGAACTTGGCGATAATGCTGTATACGAATTCAATACAGAGGTTTCTGCAGATAAGAATAACGTAACAGGCTACTTGGAAAAGTTGTACAACAGTGCAATACTTGCATTTGACTTGCCAGAAGTTTCCGTAGAATCAAGATTGAAGTCTATGGTAAATGTTGGCTTATTGTATGCAAATGTTCTAGAAGAATCAAATAGAAGCAGACTTTTTGAGGATGCTTCAACAGAAGCAAGTGAATCTGAAACATTTATCTTTGCAAAAACTTCTGATGAGAATTTAATTACAAAGAATGTACCTGCACACAATACAGCTCAGAGAAAGTTAGCTTTTGATGAAATTGCAAATGTTTTGAACTATCATAAATCAGATGGTGAAACTGCAGAAGCTTCTAAACACAATCACTATAAAAAGTATTTGGAAAATCCAAAGAACTTGAAAGAGATTGAACGTGATTTGGAAACAATTCGTCAGAACTTACAAACATTGGCAGAGTTCTCTGTAGCTAGTTTTGCAAGCTTAGGTTATTCAGACCGTGCACAAAACAGAGGTACTTTACATCAGCTTCATAAAAATGCTTACGAGTATCTTTCAACATTTATTTATTCTGTAAACAATACATTAGCAAATGTTTTGGATCAGGATTATGATGTAACTGTTGGTCTAAATGATTTGGAAACAGATCTTAACAACATCAATGAAAGTCTTGTTATTACAGATGCAGACAAGAGAGTTGCTTTCGATGATGGTGAGTACGAAGATAGATACTTGAGACAGAATTATGATGCTAGTGTTCTAGATTTGAACAGCAATGTTGAAACTCATTCAAGAGGTAAACATTACAGATACAGAGCTAATGAAACAAACTTGTCAGAAGTATACTTAGCTGCTGACGGTACTTGGAGAAGTGTTCATGAACATACAGTGTTACCTGTAATTTACGACGAGCACTAATCTGGAAAAAGCAAAGCTAAACTAAATTAAATTATGTTGAATGGTCACAAAGTTCGAAGAGTTACAAGACGCACCTACGATCAATACAATCGCTTTGACTACTCATATTTACCAGATAACTT